>WNFS01000081.1_pt1 | contig 133670 bp, 113 predicted proteins | sample 5400141 | NCBI WGS metagenome assembly WNFS01 (sample SAMN13153358, study PRJNA577476) | soil metagenome | isolation source: 60 cm saprolite under Madrone tree | place: USA:California | collected 2016-06-14 | reverse complement strand
AGGACTCGCTCCCGACAGTCCAGAAAAGGTGGACCAGATGGAGAAACTCGAAAGAATCACGACTGATCCTGCTCGGATGAACGGCGAGCCCTGCATCCGCGACCTCCGTCTTACTGTCCGCCGAGTTCTTGAGGCCCTTGCCATCTACCCGGATCGCGCCGAACTGAAGCGCGAATACCCTGAGCTAGAAGACGAGGACATCCGCCAGGCGCTGGCCTTCGCCGCTGCCTTGGTTGACGACAAGGTCCTGCCATTGCCGCGCGCCCGATGAAGCTGCTGCTCGATCAAGGCCTCCCGCGTTCCACAGTTCCGTATCTTCTGAGAGTCGGGATCGAGTCGGTCCATGTGGGAGAAAGACGGCTTCCGCTATTACGGTGATGTGTTTGCAAAGTACCACGAGTTCGACCTACGACTGCCCATACTCAGCCATCAGAACGGCATGCCGGGATCAGGGTTTCCGGGCGAAGCTGTTGCGCAAGATGGCAGCGGGGATTTTGGACAACGAGAGAACTTCTTGCGCGGCACCGCGAAGAATGGCTTCCCTGGGCATGCCGAAGACGACGCAACTGGCTTCATCCTGGGCAATCGTGAACGCCTCGGCTTGTTTCATTTCGAGGAGGCCGTCTGCCCCGTCATCACCCATGCCGGTCATCAAAATGCCCACTGCGCTGGCCCCGGCAGCTTGCGCCACGGAACGAAACAACACATTGACGCTGGGGCGATGGCGCGACACCAGGGAGCCGTCGCGCACCTCGAGAAAATAGCCCGGACCGAGACGGCGAACGAGCGTATGCCGGTTTCCGGGAGCAATATAGGCGTGGCCGGGAATCACTTTGTCGCCGTCAGCGGCTTCTTTGATTTGAATTCGGCAGATGCCATTGAGCCGTTTTGCAAAAGCTGCCGTGAAACCTTCGGGCATGTGTTGCACCGCGACAATCCCTGGGCAATCTGCGGGCATCTGTTCGAGAACCTGGAGCAAAGCTTCCGTGCCTCCCGTAGAGGCACCGATGGCGACAATCTTTTCCCGTTGCTGCGCGGACGCAGGCAGAACTGCGGGAGGAATCACGACATCCGCGGAATGATATTTCGACGAATCCTTGCGGAGCCTTCGAAATTTGTTCACGCGGGCCGTGGCTGCGGCCCGCACGGTATCTTCGAGTAGAACGGCAGACTCCTCCAGAAAGCCGCGGATGCCGACCTTTGGTTTGGTGATGATGTCCACCGCTCCGATTTCCAAGGCGCGGATAGCAGCTTCGGTTCTCGGGCCGGTCAATCCCGAACAAACCACGACAGGCACCGGATTCTGGGACATGAGCTTTTCCAGAAAAGTCAGGCCATCCATTCGCGGCATTTCCAGATCGAGAAGAATGACGTGCGGCGCGACTTTTTTCATTTTGTCCATGGCGATGAACGGGTCGGCCGCCACGCTGACGCGGAATCCGCGCTTTTCGGAAAGTACAGACGCCAAGACCTGACGCACGATGGCCGAATCGTCCACGACCAGAATATTTAGAGGGGCGGAGTTTTCCGGTGAAGGGGCGGAGAGCGCCTCTGACAAGTCTTTGCGGTTATCGGAGCTCACATGTCTATCCTATTCCTGGAACCCCGCATCGAAAGGCAGCCGTGCCGGGCTTCAAGTAATTCACTCAGTCTCGAACGGCCTGGTCGCGGCGCTGGAGAATGCAGAGAGCACCGGCGCGCGCCAACGGATCCCGTGACGACGGGAAAACTTTTGGCGCGACGAACTGTAGTTTATCGGCGACACCATGAAGGCTTTCCGCATGGCCGAGGAACAGATATCCGCTGGGAGTCAAGTATTTTCCAAGAGAGTCGACGACTTTTATTTTCGTCTCCCATTGAAAATAGATCAGCACGTTGCGGCAGAAAATCAGGTCAAATGGACCAGTGACGTCATACGGTTCCCGAGTGAGATTGAGCCGCTGAAACCGGACGACCTGACGGAGTTCGTCCGCCGCCTTGATTTTGCCTTTGTCCGGGCCAAACCCCTTGAGCAGAAACCTTCGCTGATAGTCGACCGGAACGCCGGAGATTTTCTCGACGGGCCAGATGGCGGCGGAAGCGCGGGCCAGAACTTTGGTCGAGAGATCCGTTCCGAGAACCTCGACATTCCATCCCGCGGAAGGCGGGAAATACGTCAACATCATCATGGCCAGCGAATAGGCTTCTTCACCGGTGGAACAGGCCGCGCTCCAGATGCGCAGCGTCCTGTTGCGTTTGCCGGCATCCGCGTCCGCCATCCATTCGGGGAAAACGCGATTGCGCAGACAATCGAAGGCAGCGGGTTCGCGGAAGAAATGCGTTTCGTTGGTGCAAAGGCAATCGAGCATAAGCACCATTTCCCGCGGATCGGCTTTTACGCGCCGGTAGTAAGAAGAGAAGGAGTTTAATTCCAGAACGCGCAATCGCCTCCACAAACGGCTCACCAACATGGCGCGGTTCTTCGCGCCCAGGTGGATTCCAGATTCGCGGAGGACGAGGGCCTGGAAAAGATGAAACTCCTCCGCCGCGAGATCCGGAATCGGTTTGGGCAACGCCAACGGGGAATGCGCCGGGATTTCTCCGGAGGCCATTAAGTTGCCTCCGGCTGGCCCTCGGCGATTTCGCTTGCGTCAACCCGCGCATCAACTGGGGCAGCCTGAAGGGTGGAAACAGTCAACAGCTCGGCGTTGCTGAGGACGCTGTCGATGTTCAAGATGAGTGCAAACTTCTTGCCGAGTTTGCCCATGCCGAAGAGATATTCCAAGCGCACGCGTGTGCCGAATGCTGGAGGTTCTTCGATATCCTTGGGAGCGAGATCGATGACCTGGTTGACGGCATCGGCGATCACTCCCATGACGGTAGGCTCAGAGTCCTGCTCGACTTCAACGATGATGATGCAGGTTGTCTTGGTTACTGGGCTCTCCTCGAGTCCGAAGCGCACGGTGAGATCGACAACGGGAACGACGTTGCCACGCAAGTTGATGACACCACGAATCCACTCGGGCACTTTTGGCACCTTGGTGACCGTGGTGTACTCGATGATTTCTTTTACGCGCTGAATGTTGATCGCGTATTCCTCATCGGCGAGGAAAAAGGTCAAGTATTGCTGTTGGACCACTTCTTCTTTTTCTTTGATTTCCATGAGTTTCCTCCGCGACCTAGATCCGGGCGAATGACTCGGCGTAATCGCCGTTTGGCTTTCCCGCGTGCGTGGAGGAGCCGTGGTTGTTGTGGTCAGTAGTCTCCGGGAAATGCGATTTATCGGTCTTCCGCTTCTTGCCCCCGCGGTGGTCTAGGGAGCTGACACGGAAGAAGCTGATCATGTCTTGCAAGGCTTCGGCCTGAGACGCGAGCTCCTCGGCGGTACTGGAGAGTTGCTCTGCGCCCGCGGCATTGCGCTGCGTGACTAGGCCAACCTGGCTGATGGCCCCGTTGATCTGGCTCACGCCGGCGGCTTGTTCTCTGGACGTTGCGGCCACTTCTTGTACGAGGTCCGCGGTCTTCTGAATCGCCGGGACCAGTTCGGTCAGTAATCCGCCCGAACGCTCCGCGACCTGCACGTTGGCAGTGGCCAACCCGCCGATCTCCTGGGCTGCTGTGCGGCAGCGCTCCGCGAGATTGCGCACTTCGCCAGCAACCACGGCAAATCCGCGGCCATGTTCGCCGGCGCGGGCCGCTTCGATGGCCGCGTTCAAGGCCAGCATGTTGGTCTGGTAGGCGATTTCTTCGATGACGGCGATTTTTTCCGCGATCGATTTCATTGCGGAAACCGATTCCTGGACGGCCTGGCCGCTCTGACCTGCGTCCTGAGCACCCTTGCGCGCCATCTGCTCCATCTTGCGGCTGTTTTCGGCGTTCTGCGTGATCGAAGCGCTCATCTGTTCCATGCTGCTGGTTACTTGTTCGACTGCGGCCGCCTGTTCGCTGGTGCCCTGCGAAACGATACTGGCAGAGGAAGCTACCTGAGTGGCGGCAGTGCTCACCGATCCGGCGCCCATGCGCACTTCGCCGATCATTTCGTTGAGCTTGCCGGTCATCTTGGCCATGGCCCCGAGGAGCCGGCCGAGTTCATCGCCGCGATCCGCGTTGATCGTCTTGGTCAGATCGCCCGCGCTGATGTTCTCAACGACTTCGAGCACATCCTGAATGGGCTTGGTGATGCCGCGAGAGATTACGAGGGTGACGACGATACTGACGAAAATAGACACGAGCGAGAAAATCACGAGCGTGGTAGTGGTGGTCTTGGCGATCTCTGTCACCGCCGGGACCAGCACTTCGGCGTGATGGTTCGTCAGCTCAGTGGCCAGGTCTTCCAGCCGGTGAATGGAGTCTTTATATTCGTTGATTTTGGCGTTGCACTCCTGCGGGGTGTGGAGCTTGCCCTCTTGAATCATGCCGAGAACTTTTGTGTACCCGGTCTCATACGTCGCCAAATCGTCGCGCATGGAACGAAGGGACGTCTTGTCGTCCGAGGAAAGCTGGAACCGATCAAGTTCCGTCAGCGTGTCACGCAGCTTTTGCCGCTGCGCGTCCCACTTAGCGGCGTAGGCACTCCTGACTTGGACTTCTTCGATATTCAGGAAGGTATCCTTTTCGAAACGGCGCAACTCGAGCGTGGTCGCCTTGGCGCGGGCGGCGAGCGTCACGACCTTGGCGTCACCCTCCAGGACTTTCAATGTTTCGCGTGTTATGGCCTCGAGTCCCCAATACCCGCTAAGGCCCATGGAGATGAGGAGCAACACGATCAGGCCGAAACCGATCGCCAACCGCTTTCCAATCGACATATTCTTCAACATGAAACTCTCCTTCAAATATTATTCCGAGTGCGGCCTCACGCCGCCTCGCACTTCCGACAAATGGCCCTACTGCGAAAACAGTTCGGCGCTCCGGTGAATCGCCTCTCGACAAAGGGCTGGCACGTCGAGAATCAGAGCGACGCGCCCATTGCCTAGAATCGTTGACCCGGAAACACCGCGAATTCCTTGAAACAGCCGCCCCAGCGGCTTGATTACAGCTTGTTGTTCGCCCAATAATTCATCGGCAGCGAGGCCGGCGCGGCCGCCGTGATATTCAACGACAATGATTTTTTCCCGAGCCGGAGTCTCGCCACCGCATTCGAAGAGATCGCGAAGGCGCACGTAAGGTAGAGCTTCGCCCCGCAGATTGATGACGCCGCCTTCGTCCGAACTGTGCTTCTCCGCAGGCAGTTCGAGGCACTCCTGCACGGAACTGAGGGGAATTACGTAAGTTTCTGTACCGACTTTCACGGCAAAGCCGTCAATGATGGCCAGCGTGAGCGGAAGGCGGATAGTAAAGGTGGTCCCCTGGCCTTTGCGGCTTTCGACCAGAATTGCGCCGCTTAGGGCGTTCACGTTTCGACGTACGACGTCCAAACCGACGCCGCGCCCAGAGAGTTCAGAAACTTTGTCGGCCGTCGAAAATCCCGGCTGAAAAATCAGATTGCGAATCTCGGATTCGGTAAGGCGCGCGCCTTCGGGAATGATTCCTTTTGATCTGGCGTGTTGAAGGATGCTCTCGTGATCGAGGCCCGCACCATCGTCGGAAATCTGCACGACGATACTGCCGGAATCGTGGAAAGCCTGCAGGACGATCTTCCCGCTAGGATCCTTCCCGAGAGCGCGGCGAACTTCGGGCGTTTCCAGCCCGTGGTCCACTGAGTTCCGAATCATGTGCATGAGCGGATCGTGAATGTGCTCGAGGATGGTAGTGTCGACTTCGACGTCTTCTCCCACGACGAGCATGCGCGCCAGCTTTCCACTCTTTCGAGCGGTGTCGCGTACGCTGCGAGCAAAGCGGTGAAACGTCGGGCCAACCGGGACCATCCGAATCTTCATCACTAGTTCTTGCAACTTGAGAAAGAGCGCTTCCAATCCGTGATGCGATTCAAGCACTTCGCGTCCGCCGGCCACGACGGCCAATTTTTCTTCGAGAATGCGCCGCTGGCGGCCCTGGGCAATTGCGAATTCCACGGTCAGGTTCAGCATGCGATCGAGCTTACCGACGTCAACACGAAGGTTTTGCACGGCGGCCTTGGAAACGGTGCTGCCCGCGGATGAATCCGGAAGGGATGACGGGGAACTTTCCTGTGCGCCGGGTGTCTCGGCCATCTTGAATTCAGCCGTCACGTCGGCAAGACGGGCGCTCAATGCCTCGTGTTCAGGAAGAAGGCCTTCTTCTCCATCCGCTGCCCGCTTGGCCATTTGGCGCAGGGCGTCCACGGCCTGGAGCAAAGTGTTAATCACTTCCTGGGACAGAACCACGGTCTGGCTGCGGCAGAGATCCAGCAGATCTTCAACGTTGTGGAGGAATCGAGCGAGAGCGTTAAACTCCAGCAATGAGGCATTGCCCTTGACGGTGTGCGCCGCGCGAAACAGAGAAGAAATCAGCTCGCGATCATCGGGATGCGTCTCCAGCGCAAGAAGCGATTGCTCCATTTGCGCGAGGCACTCCTCGGTTTCTTCCCGGAACGACTGCAAGAGCATCTCTCGATTTATTTCCATGATTCCTCTACAGGATTTTGACTACTGCTTCGCCTGTGTCCGTGCGAAAAACAATGCGTTGCCCTCGGTCCACGCCAACAGCGGCGGAAACGACCGGGATCTGCGCCTTCGTTAACATTTCCAGGGCGATTTCAACGTTGCGGCTTCCAAGGTGCTGCTCCTTGTTCGAATTCAGTTCGCGCAAGGAATCAAACAAGCAGCCTCCGCCGAAAACTTTGGCGCGAAGCTGTCCGCGATTTGCGCCGGCTTCCAGGAGCTTTTGCAACAATATGGAAATAGCCACATTGCCGTAGCGGGGCGACGCAGTTCCCTTTCCATCCCAGCTCGGAAGCATGTAGTGGGTGGCGCCGCCGATAGCATTAACGGGGTCCCAAATGCACACTCCCACACAAGAACCAAGAATCAGTGCAATGGATTTCGCTTCCGTCGAAACGAAAACCTGGCCGGCATGAAGAAAATGAGCATTCGACGAAGATGCATCACTAGTCTCGGCGGACGGCGGCCCCGGGAGGTTGGATGAAGGATGTTTTGTTGGCGAATCAGGTCTCACGGCGCCACCTGGCGCGCCTGCAGTCTTTGAAACTGGATGGCAACTGCTGCGTAGGTTTCCAGAAACTTCAATAATTCAAAATCGGCCCATTCCAGGCCATTCTTCTGCGGGAGAAGACCAAAGAGGCCGATGACCCCGACAATCTCGCGGCTGGACTTTAGTATTACGCAAGCCGTCAACTTCTTCTCGAAGGGCAGAAGAAGTGCCTCCGGCTGACGTTCTTTGAATTGGCTCGTACCCTGCTCGACAGCGCGCCCGAACATGCCGGCACCGCACAAGAAGGGTTGCAGGGCGTCTGCTTCAACGCCCCACGACCACGCCAGAGAAAAAGTTTGTTCGCTTGGGAAATAGTCAAAAACGACAATCTCTTCCGAGCCGATCAGATTCGCGATGATTTCCGCGATGGCATCAAATACGTCGCCACCTTCGATGCTTTGAATAAGCCGCGCGCTCGCGGCGTTGAGCCGCATGAGGAGGAAATGATTCCGTTCAATCTGTTCGCGCAGTGAGAGTTGTTGCACACGCAAGCGAAGCTCTTCCGTCCCGGTGAACGCCGAAGCGTTTCCATCTACGGGCTCAGTCCGGCACCCACCCTTGGCGGGCGGCCTGTCTCCATTTCCTGCGCCTATCATGATTTCCTCTCGCTTCTTCTGACTGAGTTCCGCATTGGGTTGCTCGTTCTGAATTACTCGCCGAGGTACGCTTTCAACAGATCAAGAAGCTCGCCGTCATTCACCGGTTTTGTAAGATAATCGCTGCACCCGCTGGCATAACCTTCCTGCACAAACTGCTCTTCGCCGCGAGTGGTCAGCAGGATGACGGGAATCTTTTCGGTCTCTTTATCTTTTTTGAGGATTCGGCACGCTTCGAGCCCGGTCATGCGCGGCATCACGATATCCATGAGAATCAAGTCGGGCTTTTCTCTCTTCGCTCTTTCCACGGCCTCTTTTCCGTCGACGGCGCTGATGAGCACGTAATTTGATTTTTGGCTGAAGATCATCCTGTTCACTAGCCGCGCGGTGCAGGAATCATCCACGAGAAGAATTTTCTTGGTTGACATTACTCTCTCTTTCTTTGACCTGACTAAATTGAGGAACCTTTCACCTCATTAGCGGATTCTGAAAACCCTGCGCACTTCCTCCATGAGTCCTTCCGGCATGCGACTTTTTCCCACAAAGCCGTCGGCGCCAGATTCCAGGCACGCCGCCCGGAGTGAAAGACCGTTCAACTCCGTAAAAATCAGGATGCGCAAATCCGGAAATGACTTCCGCAACTGCGTAGCTGCCTCAAGGCCGGTCATTTGAGGCATGCTAAGGTCCATCAGCACCAGGTCCGGACAAAAGCGTTCGGCCTGGTGCAGGACACTTAAACCGTCACTGGCAGTCCCAACAATTTCAAACTGCCCCTCGAATTCGAGGTACGAGCAAACTGCGCGCAGCGCAGTCCGCGAATCATCGGCGACCACCACGCGAATCTTGCGATCATTTGGTACCATCCCGCACTCCTGCTGCACACCGACCGATCCACTGCTGTGATAGTGTCCCGAATTGGGACCCGGTAAGATATTCGGCTGATTCCCTAGGGAATCGCCTGTAGAGATGGACAGGGACCATCAGCGTTGGGGATTGGTGTTGCGGAAGGCGTGCTGAACAAGCTCAACAAAGGAATGATGATTGAACTTGAGTGCGAGGCGGCGACCTTGCGTCGATATCCGGCCTCAAACAAGATTTTCAGAAGCGAAGCGTGGGAGACTGAATTTCATTCGTGCGAATCAAGCAAACAAATATCTTTCGCCCGGGCTTCACCTGGATTGGCCGCACGGCGTTCCCCATCCCAAGGAGAAACTTTCCTGCAGCAGTTCACGAAGTCTCTTGCGCGCTCGGTGAAGCTGGGCTTTCGAATTTCCAATCGACCAATCCATGATTTTTGCGATTTCTTTGTGCTTGTAGCCCTGAATGTCATGGAGCTCCACGACCAATTTGTGGCGTGGCGATAACTGTTCGATCGCCCGTTCCAGATTGACGCGGTCGATGGAGCCCGCCAGCTGGAAGTCGGGACGACTGAATTTCTCAGGCAGCCCGCCGCTATCGCCGTCCGGCTCGACGCTTTTCTCAGGGGATGATTTCAGCGGGGTCTTCCTCCGGAAGCGCATCAACACCAGGTTTACGGTGATGCGGTGCAGCCACGTGGAAAAAGCCGATTCGCCGCGGAATGTTCGAATCTTGCGTAAGACGGTCAAGAACGCTTCTTGGGTGAGATCCTCGGCTTCCGTTGGGTTTCCCGCCATGCGCAAGCATAGGGCATAGACGCGCCGGCAATGCAGGTGGTAGATACGTTCAAATGCGCCCGCATCTCCGCACTGAGCTCGCCGGATGGCATCACTTTCCGGCAAGTTGGCCCACTCGGGCCGGCTGCGTCTCGAAACGCCAGGGCTATCCAAGAATCCTTGCTGCTCGCAGGCGTAAGAAGTGATCATCTTGCTCTCCCCGTGCAGGAATGAACATGAGCCTTTCGAAGCGTCGCAGCCCGAGTGGGAAAAGCCAGGACTTTGCTAAGTCCTTTGGTTCTCTTGACCGTCCAGTTAGGAAGCAACTTTGCAGCCAGACGCGCATTGAATCTAGCAACAGGCTGAAGATTCAACTGCATAGGGGAAATGCCGGATCAAATGCCGATAGCACCGGAAGTAAAATGCGTGTAGATTTTTCCAGCAGCGCGGAGTTCTTGCCTCAGGCGTGCTTTTTCTGTAAGAGTGAGATTAGGTTTTGGACGCTTTTTGCAAGTTCCACGACTTCCCCGCCTCCGTGGAGTTCGAAGTCGATCTCATAGTTGCCTTTCGCAGCGTGATCCACGGCTTCTTTGAGGCTGACAAGAGGCTTAGTGACTTGGCGAGGCAGGATGAGGCTGGCCCCGACGCTAAACAAAAGAGTGACAGCCGAAACGATGCCCAGAGCCCATTCAGCTCGATGGATCAACTGACGAGCTTCCTGGTGGTCCATTTGGACACGAGCCCAATTTTGCTGTTCCAGTTCGGACGCCAGCTGCAAAGTCTCTTGACTGGATGCCTGGAGGTCCGGGGCGACTTGGCGCAAAGCGGGGTTCGCTTCCTGTATAGCTTGCGTAATCCGCGCATCGAACGAGCCGACCCGGGCGCGAAGGTCCTGAATCAGCTGCGCTCGCTTCTTATGTTTGGCCGCTTTGACGAGATCGTCCAGGTCTTTTTCGTAGGCCTGCACCGCCTCGCGAATCTGTTCGACTGGTTCCTGCCTGCGTTGTCCCGTCGTCGAAACTACAGATGCGAATCGTTGTTCGTATCGATTGGCTGCATCCAGACCCTTCTGAACTACGGCTTTTTCGTCAGGCTCAAGGTCCCCAATACCAGCCAAAAATTGCCTCACCTTCGCGAGCGAGTCCTGGTTTGCCCGAACATATTCCGGGTCCTGGAACAAAATGTAGTTTCGCGCTGTACGCCGGGCCTCCAGTATCTCGACGGAGGCTTGTTCTGCCAGCTTTGCCGCCGGAGCATCGACATTCACGATGCGGTCCACGATTCGGCCCATCGCAAACAAATAATAAACAGCCAAGAAAATAACCGGGACAAGAATCAATCTCGCGATGGCAAGGCTATAGGCAACTCTTTTTCGCAATGAACTTCCGGGCGCAAATATTTTGAAGGACTTTCGGATTCTCCATCTCATGGGCTGAAACCTCCCAAAGGCGCTACAGCCGGTTCTCGCGAGAAGTTATGACGTCACATCGAGGCTAGACGGATGCGCGTCATTCGCGTCGCAGCGCGCTTGGCGGCATAGCATCGGGACGTGCGAGGTCTTCGAGCGCGTCGATCGCACTCTGTATCTTGTGCATGCGCCGCTGCAAAATCTCAACGCCAGCTTGGTGAGTAATGCCTGCATCGCCTTCATCAAGATTTATACCGTCCGTCGTATTCCTCAGACTTCTTTCCCCGGGTCGATTTTCGTATGGAGCGGGCGATGGGAATCGAACCCACGTCCGAAGCTTGGGAAGCTTCTATACTGCCATTGTACGACGCCCGCTCATCCCTCTAGTTGCGCTGATTATACACAACCAAACGACTGCCCGTACAGTTCCGAGATGCTTAAGGTAGCGGTCCACTATCTTTCTTCCCCACGGCGCAACGTCTAACTCGATTCTGGCGTCTTGTGGGGACGCGGCGAAACCAGGGCGCGGGTTGCGCCGGTGGAGATTCCGCCATCCACCAGCAAGATCTGTCCCGTCACATAGCGGCTGGATTCGGCGGCAAGAAACACGACGGCGGCATCCAGATCTTGCGGTTGGCCGGGGCGTTTGAGAGGAATGCGGTCGCAGAGATATTCCACCCACTCTTTGTTTTCGTAGAGCACTTTATTCTGGTCGGTGCGAAACCATCCGGGGGCAAGGCAGTTCACGGTGATGCCATGCTTGCCCCAATCGTCCGCCAGACTCATGGTCAATTGCCGGATGCCGCCGCGGCTGGCGCCGTAGGGACCGAGGCCGGCATAACCAGCAACGCTGGTGACGGAGCCGATGTTGATGATGCGGCCGTAGCGGCGCGGAATCATAGATCGCGCGACGGCTTGCGCAACAAAAAAACTGCCGCGGAGATTGGTATCGAGAACCAGGTTCCAGTCGTCCCACGTGACTTCCAGCGCAGGCTTTCGGACATTACACCCAGCGTTGTTCACCAGAATATCGACGTGGCCGAAGGCGGATTCGGCGGCGGCAGTCATTTCCTGAATGCTTGAAAGCTCGCGAACGTCGAGTGGCAGGGAGACGGCGCGGCGGCCGAGCGACTTGATCTCGGATTCAAAAGAGAGCAGATGATCGCGATTGCGGCTAGTAAGCACAAGGTCGGCACCAGCGTTCGCGAGAGCTCGGGCGAAATTTTGCCCGAGGCCGCGGCTGGCGCCGGTCACGATGGCTACGCGGCCGCTGAGATCGAAGAGGTCATTTTTCATGGAAGTGAGGTCTTGGAAATGAGGTTGTAGAAGTGGTCATGGGAGTGTGTTCACGAAACAGTTCCAGGAGTGAGGACCACTTTCATCAGGTTTGGTTCGCGTGAATACAGGCGCTCAAACCATTGTGGCCCGGCTTCGAGAGGCGCAATCGCGGTGATGAGCGGTTTTACTTTGATTGCGCCGCTGGTCAGCAGTTTGATGGCTTCCGGGTATTCTCCGGCGGAGGCGCACGACCCTTGAAGGCGAATCTGGCGCGTGACCGCCTGTTGCAACGGCAAGGTAACCTCAGGCGTGATGTTGCCAACCAGAGTGACTGTGCCTCCCTTGCGAACCGATTGCACGGCGGCGCGGACGGTAGCATCAATGCCGACGGCCTCAATGGCGACGTCGACGCCGGCGCTGTTTGTGCGGCTTAGAATTTCGGAGACTAGAGCATCGCCAGTGGCATGCAGGGTTTCTGCGGCGCCAAGTTCCTTGGCGAGTTTCAGGCGCGACGCATCCACGTCTGCGACATAAACGGATGAAAAGCCTGCGGCGCGCAGCGCCTGCAACGTGAGCAGTCCAATCATCCCTGCGCCTAGAACGAGGGCCTGATCGCCAGGAGAAATTCTGGAGAGGGAAACCGCGTGAATCGCGACGGCCACAGCCTCGAGCATAGCGGCTTCGGAAAAAGAGAGACTGTCCGGCAAGTGATAGGCGATGCGCTGCGGAACGATGACGTATTCGGCGAAGGCTCCATTACAACGGTAATCGGAGCAAGAAACTCCCAGCACGCGGCGCTGATCGCAAAGATTGATTTCTCCGCGAGCGCAATACCGGCAAGCTCCGCAAGAAATTGTGGAATCGAAAGTGATTCGATCGTCTTCCGCCCATCCGGTTACTTGAGGGCCGACGGCTGCGACTCGCCCGGCAGCTTCATGACCCATAACGATTGGCGGGATGCGGCGGCCGGAGGAACCGTCGTAGCCGTGCACGTCACTGCCGCAAATGCCGCAGGCCGCCACTTTAACCAATATTTCACCGGGCCCGGGAACCGGGTTAGGAAGATCGGCAATCTCCAGATGACGATATTTTGAAAGTAGCAGCGCCTTCATACGGATATTTTCTACGACGCAACACCCAAAACCTGCCCAACCGTTTATAATGCCTCATAGCGCCCGTAGCTCAGCTGGATAGAGCATCTGGCTTCGAACCAGAGGGTCGGGAGTTCGAGTCTCTCCGGGCGCGCCACTTCCCCTTAACATGGTCGACTGAGAGATCCCTCGCAAACAGCGCTTCGGGATTTCGCCTGCAGGCTCCCGCTGCGCTCACGCCCGCAAACCGGCTCAAGTTCGAGTCTCTCCGGGCGCGCCATCTATTCCTGTTCATTCCCTGCCATTCGTTTGCTCTGAACCTGGTTGACCGAATTCCTTTACTCGAACTGTTTCTTGAACTGCGCGAATTGTTGCTTCAGGTCAGAGATCTCCTTATGAAAGTCTGAAACTTCATTGCGAAGCGCCGCGACTTCTTTCTCCAGATGCGCGATACGGTCTCCATCGGCGGAAATTCCGGCAGCGCTTGTTTCCGCCGCTGGCTTCGCCTCGAAAGATTCGACAACTCCAGACAACTCGACGTCGCCAGACAAAAGATGGGCGTAGCGGGACTCCTTGGTGCCGGGCTGGCGCCGAAGAACTTTGACGAGCGGGGGCTCGCGCTTCATCAGGTGCTGCAGGCTGGACTGCACGGCGTTGAGATCGTCGAAAGGATGCATGCGTTCGGCGCGGGTGCGAAGTTCGCCGGGAGTTTGCGGACCGCGCAGGAGCAGAACGCAGAGGATGGCGATTTCGTGGCGATAGAAGTTGAAAGCTTCCTGGAGGCGATGCTCGTACTTGGTGACGCGGCTGTCCGAGGCGCTGACGGAGCGGACCAAGGATTGTCCATCGAGAGAATGCAGGGCTTGGCGGACGGCGGCTTCGCCGAGATTCGTGACGGGCTCGCGATTCGATTTTTGGTTGCAGGCGTTGAGGAGGGCGTTCAGAGAGAGCGGGTAGTATTCGGGAGTAGTGATTTCTTTTTCGATGAGAGAGCCGAGGACGCGGCACTCGACTTCGTTCAGGAGAATATTCACGGGGTGAAATGATACAACGAGCGGTGCCCCTTCGGTTTCGTTCAGGGCTAGCTGGTGGTCCGATGAACGAAGGCTAGCCAACAAAATGGACCCCTCCCCCCACCCCCGGTAGTTTGCCGGGGTCGGGTGGGAACAATGTTTTCGGACGCAGAATCAGGAGCAGGACACAGACTGAAACTGGAAAGGTCGCAAGAAAGATCGTCGCTTTTCGCGCCCATTCCCGCATACGGAGAAGCCCGATGGAAGAGACCATTCCCAACAAACCAATCGCCATTGGGAAGAAAATGAACGTGAGGTAAACCAGTGGGTTCAAGAACTCAAAACGGATTGGCGCGCTCGGCCCATACGTCTCCAACGCTCGCTCCACCGTCAAATAGCCCTGAATTTCCCCCGACAACACTGCACCGGACAAGAAGGCAGCCAGCGCGCTTCCTAAGAATTGGATCGCCGCGATGCCGACCACCGACAATGGCCCGTTCATGTCGTGATTATACCCTGCCCACTGGGGGGCAGAGTCCACCGTCGAGTAATGTCTAATCTGAGATTAGGACGGCAGCCGCTCGCGCAGAGATTTCCTTTGAGGTGGAAAGTGAGTAGAGTAGCGACTCGCGCGGAAGTCACGGCGCGTGAGCGCCGAGGTCGGGGCGGTTGAGACGTATGGATACAGGCAGATCGTCGAAGTCAACGTATGCGGGGCTCGCTGACAAAACGGTCTTTATCACGGGAGGAGGAAGCGGCATCGGCGCGGCGTTCACGCGGGCGTTTGCCGGGCAGGGGGCGCGCGTCGCTTTTGTGGATATTGCAGAGGAGGTGAGCCGGACGCTGGCCGCTCAGATTCAGAAAGAGACACGGAAGGCGCCACTCTTTATCGCTTGCGACCTGCGCAACATAGAGGCGCTGCAAGAAGCCATCGAAATCGTCCGCATCGAGTTGGGAGACATCAGAGTGCTCATCAATAATGCCGGGAACGACGACCGCCACAAGATGGAACAAGTCACGCCGGAGTATTGGGACGACCGGATCGCGGTGAACCTGCGGCACATGTTCTTTGCGGCGCAAGCCGTGGCGCCGCAAATGAAACGGCTGCGCGGAGGCGCCATTATAAATCTCGGCTCGATTATTTGGAGGCTCAAGCACGCAGGGCTGCCGGTATATAACGTGAGCAAGGCTTCGGTGACGGGATTGACACGGGTTCTGGCGCGCGAACTGGGGCCGTCTGGCATTCGGGTGAATACGATTTCGCCGGGAGCGGTCTGGACGGAGCGGCAAATGAAACTGTGGTATACGCCGGAGTTTGAGAAGGAAGTGATGGCAGGCCAATGCTTGAAGAAGCGAGTACTGCCGGGCGACGTCGCGAACATGGGACTGTTTCTGGCTTCGGACGCGGCGGAAAAATGCACGGCGCAGGATTTTATTGTGGATGCAGGTTGGAGCTGAGAAAAGAAATGAGAACCGTCAAAGGACCGGCGATATTTTTGGCGCAGTTCGTGGGCGATGCGGCGCCGTTCAACAGCTTGAAAAGTATTGGCCGGTGGGCGGCGACGCTCGGTTATAAGGGAGTGCAAATACCGAGCTGGGATGCGCGGCTGTTTGACTTGAAGCGGGCGGCGGAGAGCAAGACATATTGCGAGGAGGTTCGCGGGACGCTCGCAGGGTTCGGACTGGAAATCACGGAGCTTTCGACACATCTTCAGGGGCAGTTGGTGGCCGTGCATCCTGCGTATGACCTGGCGTTCGATGGATTCGCGCCGGAGAAGATGAGAGGCAATCCGAAAGCGCGGCAAGCGTGGGCGGTGGAACAATTAATGCTGGCGGCGAAGGCATCCGCCAATTTGGGGCTGACGGCGCATGTTACGTTTTCGGGGGCGTTGGCTTGGCCGTACTTTTATCCTTGGCCGCAGCGGCCCGCGGGGCTGATTGAAACCGCTTTTGACGAATTGGCAGCGCGATGGCGTCCGATTCTGGATGCGTTTGATAAGGCGGGAGTGGATTTGTGTTTCGAGATCCATCCCGGAGAAGATTTGCACGATGGAGTTACGTTTGAAATGTTTTTGGAGCGCGTGGGCAAGCATCCGCGATGCAACATTCTCTATGACCCGAGCCATTTCGTGCTGCAACAGCTGGATTATCTGGAATTCATTGACCTTTACCACAAGCGGATCAAGATGTTTCACGTAAAGGATGCGGAATTCCGTCCAACGGGCAGGCAGGGCGTTTACGGGGGATATCAAGGCTGGGTGAATCGAGCGGGGAGGTTTCGTTCGACGGGAGACGGGCAAGTGGATTTCAAGTCGATATTTTCCAAGTTGACGCAGTATGATTTTCCCGGGTGGGCGGTGCTGGAGTGGGAATGCTGCATCAAGAGCAGCGAACAGGGCGCGGCGGAAGGGGTGCCGTTTATTCAGAGCCATATCATTCAGGCGGCGGGGAGCACGTTTGATGATTTTGCGAGTTCGGGGGCGGATCAGGTGGCGAACGGGCGGATGTTGGGGCTGGAATAGCTCCCCCGAATTAACCGTGAACAGAAAGAAAAATCCTTAACGCAGAGTTCGCAGAGAACACAGAGCGCGCAGAGAGGAAAAGAACGAAGGGCTTTTGTTCAAAGCAGGAGAGCGGACGGGCGGCGCAAGCCCCGCTCCTACAACGGATTACGGACTGCGGAATTAAATTGAAGTGGGATGAGGGATATGACGGCAAATTCAGTAGCGAGTGATGGAAAGCGGCTGCGGCTTGGCATGGTTGGCGGGGGGCCAGGGGCGTTTATTGGTGCGGTACACCGCCTTGCGGCGCGAATGGATGATCGATTCGAGTTGGTGGCGGGGGCTTTGTCTTCCGATCCTGCGAAGAGCAAGGCGGCGGCGCTGGAGCTGCACATCGCGCCGGAACGGGCTTACGGGAGTTTCGCGGAAATGGCGGCGGCGGAAGCCAAAAGGCCGGACCGGATTGACGCCGTGTCCATCGTTACGCCGAATCATATGCATTTCGGGCCAGCGAAGGCGTTTCTGGAGGCGGGGATTCACGTTATTTGCGATAAGCCGCTGACGACGACAGTGGAAGATGCAGTGGCACTGGCGGGGATCGTTCGGCAGAGCGGGTTGATCTTTGGGTTGACGCACAATTACACCGGTTATCCGCTGGTGCGGCAGGCACGGGAAATGATTGAGGCGGGAGAAGTTGGACGGATTCGCGTGGTGCAAGTGGAGTATGCGCAGGACTGGCTGACCACGGCGGTGGAGACGACCGGACAGAAGCAAGCGGTTTGGCGGACGGATCCGGCGCAGAGCGGCCCAGCGGGTTCGCTTGGAGATATTGGGACGCACGCGTACAACATCGCGTGCTTTGTTACTGGGCTGCAGTGCGAACAGGTGGCGGCGGACGTCTCGATATTCGTGCCGGGGCGGCGGCTTGACGACAACGTGCACTTGCTATTGCGATTCGAGGGCGGGGCTCGAGGAATGCTGTGGGCGAGCCAGGTGGCTACCGGGAACGAGAACAATTTGCGCTTGCGGGTTTATGGGGAGAAGGCGGGACTCGAGTGGGGGCAGGAAAATCCGAATTATTTGAGGTTTACGCCTTATGGCAAACCGCCGGTTACAATTAGCCGGGCCGGGGCCGGGGCGACACCTTCGGCGAAGCATGCGAGCCGCATTCCTTCGGGGCATCCGGAGGGGTACCTGGAGGCGTTCGCGCAGCTTTATGCGGATTTGGCAGAGCAGATTGCGGCGCGGAACGCGGGACGCACGTCGGCGGCGGCCGCCCTGCTGGTGCCGGGAATTAAGGAGGGGGTAGAGGGTGTACAGTTTGTCGAGGGAGTGCTGAAATCATCGAAGCAGAATTCAGAGTGGGTGAAGCTGCCAACCGCGGATTAGGGGAAAATAAGGCAGGCCGGACTGAAGTCCGGCCTCTCCAAGTCCAAGGAAGGTTGGACGACAGGCTTGTTCGAAGGTGGGACAGATAATCCCATTTCCGGGCGATTTGAAGGGATTTGGGAGGAAGAAGGCTTGCCAAGTCATTGAAAAGAAACGTGGTTAATTAAGGGAACCTGGGGCCGGAGAGTTGCGTTCTATAGAGTATCAATATATATGGACATCCAACGACCATCTAACGCTCGGGCCAAAAAGATCCGACGGATTGCTTACGGTACTGTCACGCTCCTGCTCGTCGGGGGCGTCACCTATGGACTCTCGAAACTGCGGCCCGCTGCACCCAGCGTGGACCGGGCCACGATCTGGCCGGACGAAGTAAAGAGGGGGCCCATGCTGCGAGAAGTCCGCGGGCTGGGGACGCTGGTGCCCGAAGACATCCGGTGGATTCCGGCGCAGACGGACTCGCGGGTGGAACGCTGGGTATTGCGTCCAGGGGCTATCGTCAAGCCAGACTCCATCATTATGGAACTGAGCGATCCGACGTTGCAGCGAGAGGCGCTGGACGCGGAATTCCAGCTCAAAGGGGCGGAAGCGGACTACGCAAATCTTAGGGTGCAGGTCGACAGCGATCTGATGAACCAAAAGGCGAACGAAGCCAACGTGCGGAGCGATTACGAGCAGGCCCGCCTCCAACATGACGTAGACGAAAAACTATACAAAGAGGGCATCGGGTCTGACCACATCCGGAATCTCTCCAGAGTGAAGGAAGAACAACTGACGATCCGCGTCCGACTGGAAGGGGAACGGACGAAAATCGCCACGGATTCGGCGAAAGCCCGGCTGGCCGCGCAGCAGGCAAAAATCGATGAACAGAAAGCCCTTTATCAGCTGAAGAAGAGCCAAGTCGATGCGCTGCACGTTCGCGCGGGAATCAATGGCGTATTGCAGCTTGTACCGGTGGACGTGGGCCAGCACGTCACTCCTGGCACAAACCTCGCTCGCGTGGCGGACCCGAAGAAACTCAAAGCAGAAATCAAGATTGCGGAGACTCAGGCGAAGGATGTGGCTATCGGGCAAAAAGCGACGATTGACACGCGGAACGGGGTGGTGAACGGGCATGTTTCGCGAATCGATCCCTCCGTGGTGAATGGCACGGTGACCGTGGACGTGGCGATCACCGATCCACTGCCGAATGGGGCGAGGCCGGACTTGAGCGTGGATGGGACGGTGGAGTTGGAGAATTTGAAAGATGTGCTGTACGTGGGCCGGCCGGTGCACGGGCAGGCGGACAGCACGATCGGAATCTTCAAGATCATTGATGACGGATCGGAGGCGGTGCGCGTCAATGTTAAGTTAGGGCGAAGCTCGGTGAACACCATCGAAGTGGTGCAGGGGTTGAAAGTCGGGGACAAAGTGATCCTGTCCGACATGTCGGCGTGGGACAACTTCGACCGGGTGCGCTTGAAATAAAAGATTTGGTGCCCTTCGAGGGCGCTTCGGAATAGACGGTTCCCGATTTCTGCGCCCGGTAAGAAGTCGTAACGGGCGCTCCCGGAGGATGGTCAAGATGCACACGCTTTTGCAGGACGTGCGGTACGGCCTGCGGATGCTGGCGAAGAATCCCGGGTTTACGTGCATTGCCATTCTTACCCTCGCGCTGGGCATTGGCGCGAATACAGCGATCTTTTCCCTGCTCAATCAAGTGTTGTTGCGACGGCTACCGGTCCGGAATCCGGGCGAACTGGTCATTCTGAAGTCGCCCGGACCGAAGCGCGGGCACGTGTGGAGCGACGGGGACGATTCGGAGATTTTTTCGTACCCACTCTATAAGGGGCTGGCGAAGAACGCTGCGGTTTTCGATGGAGTGATCGCACGGTACCCGTTCGAGGCCAGCATCGCGAGTCATGGGCAGACGGAGCGCGGCTCCGGCGAACTGGTGACTGGGAATTATTTCGATGTGCTAGGCGTGCGGCCGGTCCTAGGCCGAGTGCTTTCGCCTGCCGATGACGACGTGCAGGGGGCGCACCCGGTACTTGTCTTGAGTCATGCGTACTGGACGCGGCATTTCGGCGGCGATGCGGGCGTGTTGAATCGGGCGATTCTGGTGAATAACGCGGAAATGACGATTGTCGGAGTGGCGCAGGCGGGATTCAGCGGCATCCAGGTGGGACAGACGCCCGACATTTTTGTACCCATGACGATGAAGGGGCAGATGACGCCGATCCGGAATGGTCTGGACGATTGGAACGATTCGTTTTTGGCGGTGCTGGCTCGACGGAAGCCGGGCGTGTCCATGGAGCAGGCGCAGGCGGGGATCAACGTCGACTACCCTGGGCTCCTCGAACAGCAAGCTGCAACCCTCAAGCTGCGGCAAGGAAAAGACCGGCAGGAATTTCTAAGCAAGAAGATTGTGCTGCATCCCGGGGGGCAAGGGAGGACGACGGTCCAGCGGGATTCGGGGCCGGCGCTGATGGCGCTGTTTGCGATGGTGGCGCTGGTTTTGCTAATCGCGTGCACCAATGTAGCCAATTTACTGCTGGCGAAGGCCGCGGCACGGCAGCGCGAGTTTGCGATTCGGTCGGCCTTAGGGGCTTCGCCGGGGCGAATGATGCAACAACTGCTAGTGGAGAGTTTGCTGTGCGCGCTGGGGGGAGGGGCTCTGGGGCTGATTTTGGGCACCTGGATCATGAACATTCTGACGCAAGCGGTCGTTTCTGAAGCAGGGGTAAAAGGGATCACGGCCCGGGTGGATGGAAGCGTCCTGGCGTTTGCGGCAGCGGCCACGGTGGTATCCGCGCTGCTTTTCGGACTGATTCCAGCGTGGCGCGCGACACGAACGGGCGTTTCGCAAATGCTGAAGGATCAAGGATCGACCACTTCGGCGGGACCGGGGCACGTGCGATTCCGAAAGTATCTCGTTGCAGGACAGGTGGCGTTCACGCTGCTGTTGCTGACGGGCGGGGCGCTATTTGCGCGGACGCTGTGGAACCTGCGAAATCAGAACCTGGGATTGAGTACGGAGAACTTGATCACGTTTTCGATTGCGCCGCAGTTGAGCGGCTATGATGCGCCCAGAACCGTGGCGCTGGTCGACCAATTGAGGGAACGGCTGGGGGCGCTGCCGGGAGTGCTGGGCGTAGGGTCGTCGCAGATTCCCGTGTTGACTGGAACCGACATGGGCGGGAACATCACCGTGGAAGGACGTCAAAATCTGGATACCGATGAGCGGCACGTGAATTTTGACGCGGTGAGCCCGAATTATTTTTCGACCATGAGGGTTCCCCTGCTTTCCGGGCGCGAATTCAATGCCGGAGACACGGCGACGAACACGAAAGTGGCGATTATCAATGAGGCCATGGTTAAGTCGTTTTTTGGGAAAAGAAGTCCGATCGGAGTGCACTTCGGGATGGGCTCCGGTGACGACGTGAAGCTAAACATTGAGATCGTGGGAGTGGTGAAGGATACAAAAGAGTCGCACGTCAGGGATGCAGATCGGCCGTATTTCTATCAGCCGTATTCGCAGTTCGGTAAGCTTTTCGGGATGAGTTTCTATGTGCGCAGCCAACAAGACCCTTTATTGATTGCGAATGCCATGCGGGAGACGGTTCGGGGAGCGGATGCGAATTTGCCGGTGTACGACCTGAAGACGGTGCAGCGGGTCGTGGACGAGGATTTATTTGCGGAGCGCGTCGTCGCGGGGCTGTCGGCGGCGTTCGGCGGGCTTGCAGCGCTGCTGGCGGCGCTGGGGATTTACGGCGTACTGGCGTACCTCGTGGTTCAGCGCACGCGCGAGATTGGAATTCGGTTGGCGCTGGGGGCAGCTGCGGGGCATGTCAGGGGACTGGTATTCAAGGAAGTGGGGTGGATGGTACTGACGGGTACGCTGGTAGGATTGCCAGCGGCGTATGGGATGGCGCGGCTGAGCGAGTCGCTGCTGTACGGGGTCCACGCGGGAGACGCAGCGGTCTATGCCACGTCGCTGGGAATTATCTGCCTGGTGGCGTTTGTTGCATGCTACATCCCATCGCGACGAGCGACGCGGATCGATCCAATCGTGGCGCTGCGCTATGAATGAGTTTTCGGATTGAAGGGATTGGGGTGCAAGGAATAAGGCAAAATCTTGGGAACATTCGCAAGATGAGATTCGTAGATTCCATTCGAAGGAGACACCATGACGGACGCGACGGCAACGCTCATTAAGATGGAAGGCGTGAAGAAGGTTTTCTATACGGACGAGGTCGAGACGCACGCTTTGTCCGAGATTCACCTAGAGATCAAGAAGGGACAGTACATCTCGATTGCCGGGCCTTCTGGCTGCGGCAAATCGACGTTGCTCTCGATTCTCGGGCTGCTTGATTCACCAACGGGCGGTGAATACACGCTGAACGGACAGCCGGTGGCGAATCTTTCGATCAGCGAACGCACGCGGATTCGAAACCGCGAGATTGGATTCATTTTCCAGGCGTTCAATCTGATCGGCGATTTGACCGTATATGAAAACGTGGAGCTGCCATTGACGTATCGCGGTACGAGCGCCGCGGAGCGGAAGCAGAAGGTACAGCACGCGCTGGAACGTGTCGGTATGGCGCACCGGCTGCGCCACTATCCCTCTCAACTCTCGGGCGGTCAGCAGCAGCGCGTCGCTGTCGCCCGCGCTCTCGTCGGTGATCCGCTGATTCTGATGGCTGATGAGCCGACCGGAAACTTGGACTCCAAGAATGGCGAAGCCGTTATGGAGTTGCTACGCGACTTGCACCGCAACGGCGCGACCGTTTGCATGGTTACACACGACCAGCGCTACGCGAATTTCGCCGAACGCACGATTCACCTGTTCGACGGCAGGATCGTTGAGGAGACGCAGGAAGCGCGCGTCGGAGCTTGACGCCCAGAGGCCGGCTCATGGAAACAATTTGGCAAGACGTTCGATTCGGGTTGCGAATGTTGATCAAACACCGGATCGCGACGATCGTCTGCGTGGTAGCGCTGGGTCTGGGGATCGGTGCAAACACGGCGATATTCAGCCTGGCAGAGGCATTTCTGCTACATCCGGTGCCGTTCGAGAATTCCGACCGGATCGTCGCTCTGGTGGACGCGCGCGCGGCTAGCCAGGATGGCAGCGCAGGTTTCGGTCCCCAGGACCTCAATGCGGTTGCGCCCGCGACGTATCTCGATTGGAAAAAAGAAGTACGTTCGTTCGATGATCTGGCCGCGTACGCATGGGATGAAGTAAACCTGACCGGCGACCGCGAAGCTCAAAAAGTCCAGGACTTCCAGGTTACGGCTAATTTTTTCCCGATGATCGGAGTGCAGCCACTGATGGGCCGCACATTTCTTCCCGAAGAGGAAGAGCCGGGCCGTAATCAGGAAATCATCTTGAGCTACGGGCTGTGGGAACAGCGCTATGCTTCCGACCCAAATATCCTGAAGCGCGTCATAAAGGTGGACGGAAAGAGCTTTAGTGTAGTCGGCGTGATGAAGAAGGGCTTCGATTTTCCAATGCCCGCTGAGGCTTGGATTCCGCTGGCGCTGAACGTGAAGGAACGGCTCCAGCGCGACAATCGCCGGCTCTGGGTGCTGGGACGGCTCAAGCCAGGCGTTTCTTTTTCCGCGGGCGCCGCGGAGATGCAAGCTCTCTCAGAGCGGCAAGCGGAAGCTTACCCCGATACCAATAAAGCCTGGCGTCTGCACCCACAACCGCTGCGACAATTCATCACCGGAACGCTGACCCGGCAATACACGGTGCTGCTCATGGTGGCGGTTGGCTTCGTCCTGCTCATCGCGTGCGCCGACGTCGCGAACGTACAATTCGCTCGTATCACGGGGCGAACGAGCGAGTTCGCGGTGCGCACGGCGCTGGGCGGCAGCCGCTGGAGGGTCGTTCGCCAATTGCTGATCGAGAGCATCATGTTGTCGCTGGCAGGCGCGGCACTGGGTTTGTTTCTGGCCCAATGGGACATCCAGATGATTCTGGCGCACATGCCGCCAGACGTAGCGCGATTCGTCGCCGGGTGGAAGACAATTCGTTTGGACGCCAATGCGTTTCTGTTCGCGCTGGTGATCGCGGTGGTCAGCGGGCTGGTCTCGGGGATCGCGCCTTCCCTGCTGGGTTCCCGCGCCAGCATTGCGGAAACGCTGAAAGAAGGCGGCCGCGGTTCTTCCATTAGCCGAACCCGGCATCGTCTGCGAGGAGCGCTGGTGGTTGCCGAAGTGGCGCTCGCGCTTGTGCTTCTGGTCGGCGCGGGACTGATGGTGAAAGGCTTCCAGGGACTGCTGAGCGTGAACGAGAGCTACGCTCCGCAAACGCTGCTGACGCTCAACTTTTCGTTGCCGGAAGTACAATACGCGCGGCCCGCCGCGCGGCTGAACTTCAACGAACAAATCGTGCGGCGGCTTGGTTCTGTTTCCGGGGTGCAAGCGGCTTCGCTGGTGACGTATGTCCCTTACGCGGATGGAGGAGCTGTCAACGAGAGAGAGTTTTCGATCGAAGGACGACCGCTGACGCAGCGCGGCGAAGTGCGCAACGCCATCGTGGAGATAGCCACGCCGAATTACTTCACTACGCTAAATATCGCGCTGCGAGACGGGCGATTGCTGAGCGATACGGACGGAGCGGAATCACCGCAGGTCGCGGTGATCAGCGAAAGTCTGGCGAGGCGTTATTTTCCCGGCGAGAATCCGCTGGGCCATCACATCAAGACCGGCAAAGCGGAAGCCGAAGGCGAGTGGATCACCGTCGTCGGTGTGGTGAACGACGTGCGCTACAGCTGGATCGTCAAGGAGGATGTACCCACGATTTACCGTTCGTTCCGGCAGGCGCCTCCGTATTACACAACCGTGGTGCTACGCACGGCAGGTGATCCGTTGAAATTCGTTTCCGCGGCCCGCGCCGAAATTGCGGCGGTCGATGGAAATTTGCCGCTGTACAACATCAAGCCGATGGACAAAGTGATCACGGAATCGATTGTTGGCATCGCGTACGTGGCCACGATGATGGCGGCGCTAGGGGCTATCGCACTGGTGCTGGCATCAGTCGGCGTTTTCGGGGTCATGTCCTACTCGGTGAGCGAGAGAACCCAGGAGATCGGAATCCGCATGTCGATGGGTGCGCAGACAAGCAACGTCCTCGCGTTGGTGCTTCGAGCCGGGATGTTCCTGACTGTGCTTGGGCTGGCCATTGGCCTGCCTGTTGCATTCCTACTGGCGAAGGCTCTTTCGTCGCTTCTCTACGGAGTGCAGGCTGCCGACCCAGCGTCATTCATTGGGCTGCCCTTGCTACTACTCGCCGTGGCTGGAATAGCGTGCTACCTTCCCGCGCGACGGGCAGCGCACCTCGATCCGCTCCGGGCCCTGCGGCACGATTGAGGTCCTGCGCCGCGCCTTCAGTCGGCGCTTGGAATGAACCGACCACTTGCGCTACAACAGAGAGACGGGCAAGGACTTGGAATGCCTGCTGCCCAGATTCCGGTAAGGAGAGATTGTGGAACCCTTGATTCAACTGCGAAATCTGGAGAAAGTGATCGAGGCAGGACCAAATAAATTTTGGCTATTGCGCAGAGTCAATTTAGATATTCAGCCGGGCGAATTTGTCACCATCATGGGCCCTTCCGGCGCGGGAAAATCCACGCTGTTGAGCATCATTGGGATGCTGGATGGCGCGTGGACTGGAGACTACTACTTTCATGGCGAAGCCGTTCACAAGCTCAACGTGAAGAAGCGGAACGAGCTACATAAGGCGAATATTGGATTTGTGTTTCAGAGCTATCACCTGATTGACAATCTGACGGTATTCGAGAATCTGGAAGTTCCGCTGTCCTACAAGAACGTGCCGCATAAGGAGCGCGTCAGCCTCGTTTGCGACACGCTCGACCGCTTCCACATCGTCGGTAAGAAAGATCTGTTTCCAAACCAGCTTTCCGGCGGGCAGCAGCAGCTTGTCGGCGTGGCCCGCGCGGTCATTCTCAGCCCAAAATTGATTCTAGCTGATGAGCCGACGGGGAATCTGCATTCCGCGCAAGGCGATGAGATCATGCAGCTGTTCAAGAGGTTGAATGATGGGGGAACCACAATTATTCAAGTCACGCACTCGGAGAGAAATGCATCCTACGGGAGCCGCATTATCCAATTGAAAGACGGGTGGGTTGTGGGAGACGGCGCTACGGCGGGGGCACCAGTCGGGGCAGCACAACCCGCGTGAGCAGACGCTTGCCACGCGCGAGACGGTACCCCGAACGCCTCTTACCGTGCCTGAACGACGGCAGTAGGATAAACTTCAAAAAACCATTCGAATGAAGACGCCTAGCCCGCACCCTTATCGAGTACTTTTAGCTGACGACCAGGCGGACATCCGTGATGCTCTGCGCTTGCTGTTGAAGCGCGAGGGTTACGAAACGCAGGGCGTGGCCTCTCCGGCGGAGGCGCTGAGCGCGATTGAATCGCGGGAATTTGACGCGGCACTGATGGATCTTAATTACACACGGGATACGACGTCAGGTCAGGAGGGGCTCGACCTGTTGACGCGCATTCAGATGCTCGACAGTACGCTGCCGGTGATCGTCATGACGGCGTGGAGCAGCATCGAAGTGGCCGTGGAAGCAATGCGCCGCGGGGCGCGGGACTTTGTTCAGAAGCCGTGGGAAAACACGAGGCTGCTCGCCATTCTGCGGACGCAAATCGATTTGCGCCAGGCGCTGAGACAAGCGTCGCGCCTTGAAGCCGAAAACCGCATCCTGCGCGCTGAATCGCGCCCTACATTTCTGGCAAAGTCTCCGGCGATGGCGCCGGTGTTGGAGCTGATTGGGCAAATCGGACCCTCGGACGCCAACGTTTTGATTACCGGAGAGCACGGGACTGGGAAGGAAGTTGTAGCGCGCACTCTTCACGCGTTGTCGGGACGCGCGACGAAGCCAATGGTGACGGTTAATGCGGGCGGGCTATCCGAAGGTGTGTTCGAAAGCGAGCTCTTCGGTCACGTGAAAGGCGCGTTCACGGATGCGCGGTCTGACCGTGTTGGACGGTTCGAACTCGCCGATGGCAGCACGCTGTTTCTGGACGAAATCGCGAATGTTCCGCTTAACCTGCAGGCAAAACTTTTGCGCGTTCTGGAAACCGGCGATCTCGAGCGTGTCGGCTCGTCCGCGACGCGGCGTGTGAACGTGAGAGTGCTGGCGGCTACTAACGCCGACGTGAATGCGGAGGCCGCTGCGGGCCGGTTCCGGCAAGACCTGCTCTTTCGCTTGAATACGATCGAGATTCACATTCCTGCGTTACGCGACCGACGCGAGGACATCGACCTCCTTGCGCATCATTTTCTCCACGGCTATTCGCAACGCTACCGCAAGAATATTTCAGGCTTCGATCAGGCCGCCATTAAAGCTCTTCATGAACATGCGTGGCCGGGCAACGTTCGTGAGCTGGATCACGCGGTGGAACGAGGCGTGCTCCTCTCGCCTGGACCTTCCGTGCGCACGGCTGATCTCGGATTGCGCGCCCATGCCGCGGGCGGCGCGGCCAAGCTGGAGGAGATGAGCCTCGACGAAGTTGAGCGATATCTGATCCAGCGCACTCTTTCTCGCCACGAAGGGAACGTCAGTCAGGCAGCCAAGGCTCTAGGATTAAGTCGCAGCGCCATGTATCGCCGGCTGCAAAAACATGGACTGGAATGAGGGAATTGTCTTATGAGCGCCGGATCCAGCTCCTCGCGCTAGCGGCGGGCTTCCCAGGTTCCTTGATTGCCATGCTTCTCTTGTGGCGTGGGAATTATTCTTCCGGCGCTGTCTGGACGCTGGCTTTCCTCATTTTTTCTCTGTGGCTTGGCTTCGCCTTCTCTCTGCGGCATCGCGTCGTTTTTTCCTTGCAAACACTCTCGAATCTTCTGGCCGCCCTTCGGGAAGAAGACTTCTCGCTGCGCGCCCGCGGGGCGCGAAGCGACGATGCCATGGGGGAAGTGATGATTGAAGTCAATGCCCTCGGCGAAGTCCTTCGGCAGCAGCGCCTGGGCGCGTTGGAAGCCAATGCCCTGTTGCGCACTGTGATGGAGGAGATTGATCTCGCCGTCTTCACCTTCGACAATAACAACAAGCTGCGGCTGGTCAATCGCGCGGGGGAACGATTGCTAGGCCGCCCGGAAGAGCGGCTGCTGGGATTTACGGCGGAAGAATTGGGACTCAGCGCGTGCCTGGAAGGTGAAGCCGCCCACACGATGGAGCTGGCTTTTCCCGGTGGTTCGGGGCGGTGGGGGCTGCGCCGCGGGACTTTCCGCCAGGGAGGCTTGCCTCACCAGCTTGTAGTCTTGAGCGATCTGAGCCGCACGCTGCGTGATGAAGAGCGCAAAGCATGGCAGCGGCTCATTCGCGTTCTCGGACACGAATTAAACAATTCGCTCGCCCCCATTCAATCCGTCGCCCAGGGTTTGGAGAGCGGGCTGCTGAGCGCTTCCAAATCTCCCGAACTGAATGGCGAAGCGACTGCTTCCATCTTGGATGATCTCCGGCAAGGGCTGAGCATCATTCGCTCTCGCACCGAAGCGCTTGGGCGATTCATGGCCGCGTACTCACAACTCGCGCGGCTGCCACAGCCGAAGCTGCTGCCTGTTAATGTCACAGAATGGATATGCCGGACGGTGAAACTCGAAACGCGGGTGAAGGTCAGTGTTGATAAAGGACCCGACGTGGTTATTTCAGCGGACATGGACCAGCTGGAGCAGCTGCTGATCAACTTAATCCGGAATGCGGCTGACGCGACGCTGGAGACCGGCGGATGCGTTCAAGTCGGCTGGTCCCGGAAAGGGGCGCAGCTTGACGTGTGGGTCGTGGACGAAGGCCTGGGCCTTCCGAATACCTCGAACCTGTTCGTTCCGTTCTTTACCACGAAGCCGGGCGGTTCCGGAATTGGACTCGTTCTGAGCCGCCAAATCGCTGAAGCTCATGGCGGCGAGCTAACTCTGAAGAACCGATCCGATGCGCGCGGTTGCAGGGCGATGCTTCGACTGCCTGTCTAGGCTGACGGAATAGCTTTCTATTTTCGGGAAGAAGCTTTAGTGACACTCACGCGCGGTGGTTGAAAACGATAGCCGACCCAGGGCTCCGTCCGGATATATTTCGGCTGCGCCGGATCGCTTTCAATTTTCTTGCGCAACTGATTGATCACTACGCGCAGATTTTCTGTCTCTTCACCGTATTCGGGGCCCCAAACGGATTGTAGAAGCCTTCGATGAGTCAGCGGCTTGCCCTGATTGGCAATCAGATGCTTGAGGACGTCGAATTCCTTTGGAGTGAGGTGTACCTCCTGGCCGCGCACTGTCAATTGCCGGTTCTCGAAATCCAGCGTTAGCTCTTTCGAAACAAAAGGAGGCAGCGACTCACCGGGAGCGTATCGGCGCAAAGCGGCACGAATGCGCGCCAGCAATTCTTCGATGCCGAAGGGCTTGACCACATAATCGTCCGCGCCGGCATCGAGTGCGAGCACTTTGTCGCGCTCCGCGTTTCGAACCGTGAGCATGATGATAGGAGCATCGGACGATTCGCGAATCTCGCGGCACGCTGCGATTCCCCCGATGCCCGGCATGTTCACGTCGAGAAGCACCAAGTCTGGCTTTTCTTTACGCACGGCTTCGACAGCTTCTTCGCCTGTTTTAGCTTCGATGATCACGTAACCCTGGCTGGAGAGTGTGGAGCGAAGAACTCGGCGAATCTGCGGCTCATCGTCTGCGACTAGAATTGATGCTCCCGTCATATGGACCGTTCCGCCCCGCGCGCGACCGGCAGGGAAAAAGAAAAGACCGAGCCATGACCGAGCTGGCTGGTCACGTTGATGGTTCCTTTGTGAGCCGCCACAATTGCCTTGGCGATCGGCAATCCCATTCCGGTGCCGCGCACAAGATAGCGCTGATCTTTTCCGCGATAGAATTTGTCGAAAATCATTCCTTGCTCAAGGTCGTCGATGCCGGGGCCGCGGTCAGCCACGCTGGTCGTTACGGAATCCCCGGTCAGTTCGGCGGTGATGATGATTGGCTGCTCCTTCGGTGAATACAGATTGGCATTGTCGATGAGCTTCACCAAGATGTCCTGGGCGCGGTCGGGATCTGCCTCCACAGGTGGAAGATCTCGGGCCACTTTCACGCGAATCTCCCGCGCTCCTAGTGAGGACTTGGAAAGCGTGAGGGCTCCCTGAATAACATCTTCGATCGACGTTGGCGCGAAATGCAGTTCGATTTCACCCGCTTCGAGCCGCGCCATCTCGGCAGCCTCTTCGACGAGGTGGTTCAGCCGGTCGCATTCCTCGTTAATGATGGTCAGCAATTCGTGAGTCTGCGGAGCGGCAATTTCCCCGCTGGCAAGCAGGCTTGTTACCGCCGCTTTCATGGAGGTCAGGGGCGTGCGGAAATCGTGCGTGACGGAATCCAGCAGCGCGGACTTCAGCCGCTCTCCTTGTCTTTCGGCCTCCGACTGGCCGAGTTGTTCTACGGCTCTCGCGCGTTCGATAGCGATGGCCACCAGGCTGCCGACGGCGTCGAGCGTCTGCCGCGAGAGTCTTGCTCCCGAAATACCAAGGCTCCCGATGGCCCGCACGCCGAGACGTACTGGGACGAAGTAAATACTCTGCGACGATTCGATGGTCATTTCATCGCGGAGGAATGCGGTTTTCATTTTCTCTTCATCAAGATGGGCGGCGCCATATCCTGATCGATAGAACTTTTCCTTCTGCGGAAGGAACAGCTCAGCGGCGCCAGCCTCGAAACTCTCCACGATATAATTCGGAATGGCATTCATCAACTGGATGACGTTGCCTTCCCCCAGCAATTTCTGGCTGAATTTATAGAGCCGTTCCATCTCGCGGCGGCGGCTGTGAGCCTCATCTGCTTCTCTGCGGATCCGCGCCGAGAGCTGGCTGCCCATGATAGATGTAACCAGGAACGCCCCGAGGGCTACCCAATTCTGTGGGTCGGCGATACTTAGATTACCGACAGGGGGCAAGAACGCGTAATTAAAGACCAGCATCGCCACGAGAGACATGAAGACCGAGACCGCCATGCCCCAAACCGCTGAAACTGCTAGAATTGCCAAAAGAAACGTCAGCGCAACCGTAGTCTGATTGACAAGAAGTACGTGGCGGCAGAGAAACGCGATGCCGGCGACGATGGCGATGGACAATGTGAAACCAAATGTCGGGCCGGCTAGGAATCTTTGCATTTCCCTATTCTAGCGCAGGCTTTCGAATTGCCGCGGAGAAGATAGCCCCTTGCCGAAGAAGCCGGAAGAGTGGTTGGAAATTGCATCTCCGCCGCAAAAGGCACGCGGCATCTTTAAGCTCTTCCTTGGCTATGCCCCGGGTGTCGGCAAAACGTTCAGCATGCTGAGCGAGGCGCTCCGCCGCAGAAGCCGCGGCGAAGACGTTGTCATCGGAGTCGTGGAAACGCACGGGCGCAAAGGCATTGAAGAGCTCCTCGCAAATATTGAGTCCGTTCCGAGGAAAAAGATTGAATACAAGGGAACGATTTTTGAGGAGATGGATGTTGAGGCCATTCTCACGCGCCGCCCTCAAGTGGTCTTAGTCGACGAACTGGCGCATACGAATATTCCCGGAAGCAAGCACCGCAAGCGTTATGAGGACGTACAAGAACTTCTGGCCGCAAAAATCGACGTGTTGTCCACGCTCAATATCCAGCACATCGAAAGCATCGCGCCGATCGTTCGCTCCATTACTGGCATCACCGTGCGCGAAACGGTCCCGGACTGGGTCCCCCTCACTGCCAGCGAAACCGTAATGGTGGACCTTACGCCGGAAGCCCTGCAAAACCGCATGAAGCGGGGCGACGTCTATAGCTCCGAAAAAGTGGAACGGTCTCTCAAGAATTTCTTCCGCCGCGGCAATCTGATTGCCCTGCGCGAGCTCGCGTTGCGCCAGGTGGCGGAGCAGGTTGACCGCAGCCTCGAGTCCTACATGGAAGCCGAGGACATTCGGAAGAACTGGGCGGTGCGGGAACGCATAGCCGTGTGTATCTCGTCGAATCCTTCGGGACAGTATTTGATCGCGCGAGGCGCACGCATGGCGCGCCGCATGGACGCGGAACTCTACGTGGTTCACGTGGACCGCGAGTTTGGCCCAAAGGAATCGAATCAGAGTGCGCTCAGTGCCAATCTGCGTTTCGCGGAAAGCCTCGGCGCACGGATTGTGCGCTTAAGAGGCCGGAGCGTTGCGGACAGTGTGGCCGAATTTGTCCGCTCGAAACATATCACCCAGGTGATTTTCGGCCGCGCCGCGATACACGACTGGCGAAAGTATCTCTACCTGTCGGCAGTTCACCGATTCCTGCGCGAGTCGCCGGCCGTGGACGTTCATATCGTCACGCAGGAATCCGAAGAACAAGTGTGAATTACAGCGCCGTGGGATTTTGCAGAGCGCCTTTCAACTCCAGCTCTATTTCAACGGAGTGGTTGACCTTGAGGAAAAAATTGCCCGGATTCTTGAGGCCCCAATCGATGAAGGGGACATGGAACTTCGCGCTGCCGGTCCAGTGATCTCCGGCAAGCTCAGCTTGGACGGGGACGATCAGTTCGTGCTCGCTGCCATGCAATACGAAACGTCCGTGCACCTGAACAGCACATGTTCCTTGTTGCGAGATTTGTCCTTCCACGCGGTCGGGGCGAAAGATAATATCCGAATATTTGCCGCTCTCGAGAACCTCCCGGTGCATTTTCCTGTCACGTCCATCGTTGCCACTATTTCCGGTCGTTGCATCCACCACGATTTCTCCGCTGGCCTTTCCGGTCGCCGTATCCAGCCGCACGCTTCCCTTCTTGAATGCGAATGATCCGTGCACGGTGTGAACTGTGCTCTCGAGCGTCCAGTGGATCTTGCTCTGCGCTGGATCGATCCCGAGAACAATCTCGCTAGACGGGGGCGGCTGCGTGGCATGCTGCGGGAGAGCGCTGAGCACTGCGAGCATCACGGGTGCCGCCACCAGAAAATAGGACACGCGCGCCAGACGGCTTCGGGACCAGTTCATTTTTCGCTCGCTCCGTTCACGCGGTCAGCAATTGCCAACCGAGGCGCAGACTTGTAGACGCAAGGAATTTGCGTGAAGACTCTCCCAAATGCGCCGCCAGCAGTCGCGCGAACAATTCCGGCTCCTGGGCCAAACACCGCAGCACGCGCTTTCTCACAGACGGATAACGATCTAGCAAAAGCAAGAGCCGGCTCATAGTATTCGGCCGTCTTGCGAGCTGGCTGTGCGCCCGCTGGTAATTCTCAAGTTTTCCGCTGCCTAATGCGTTGGCGAGTGCTATCGCCTGCTGGAAACTCAAGCAGAGCCCTTCTCCCGTGACAGCGTCAACGCTCCCGGACGCGTCTCCTATCAATGCGATATTTCCCTTGTAGACCTGATGCAAACTGCGCGTCACGGTCACAGCACCCCGTTCCGCGCTGCTTGGTTGGGCGTGACGCAAATGGCCGGCTAACCTCGGAAACTCCTTCCAGGCATCTTGAAGACGCATCCGCGGATCGCGGGAGATCAACGCGACGCAGGTCTCATCGTTGGTGAGCGGCGTAACGTAGACCTGCGCCTTTTTACCCCAATGAATCCCCATGTAATCAGTCCACGCCCTCACTCGAAAGTGTTGTCTCTGCGCGTACCGGATTTCTCGCTGTCCTTTCGCATTCAAGGCGGCCCAACGCCTCACGCGCGAGTGGATCCCATCGGCTCCGATGATCCACCTCGCCTTCACGGGCTTGCCGCCAAGAATAGCGCCACCACCAGACAGGCCGGCGACGGGTGTGTTCCACAGCAGGGTGACTCCACATTCTTGCGCTCTTTCGACCATCTTCTGGTGAAGGACTGTTCGTCGCACGCCGAAACCGCTGGCATTTGAGAAATTTGCTTCCACGGAGGTTGTATCGTCTACAAAGCGGACTCCACGAAAGGCTTGTCCATCGCCCGGACAAATTACCACGCCCAATTCGCGCAGTGCAGCAATGGTGCCGGGCAGCAGGCCTTCTCCGCAAGCTTTGTCAATGGGAGGGTTCGCGCCGTCCGCGACGGTAACATCGAAGCCTTTCATCCGCGCAGCGATGGCTGCAGCCAATCCCGCGGGTCCTCCACCAATAACTAGCACACCAGTGCCCTCGTTCACTTTGTCTCCTTGAATCGCTCCGCCCTGGGTGACTGGACCGCTCGCTAGTTAGATGTTGAGACCACCGGGAAGATGCCTGCCGTGCCCGAAACTCTCTCCGCACTTCTACGGACATAGCTGCAAAAAGTATCTTCGAGAGCAAATCTTTGCATAAGCCATTTTTATTTGAATTAACATAACTATTAATTTGACTCATTGACTTGGCCGCCCCATGCTGCTAATTTGATGGCGGACGCTTATGTTTTGCCTCGCCTTCACAAGCCGGACTCTTGCGAGGCGTGATACTACCCGAATTGTAGACCCAATTATCGTGCGAATTATTCCCGTCCCGGTAAGAGGGACTACAGGCGGATGATGGCGGCCTAGTACAGAATCACTGGAAGCTTTCGGGGCCATCATCCAGACCGGGATGATGGCCATGTTTTTTCAGGATTTGCAATTCTCCGGAGGGAAGCAGTTGATGACCATAGAAGGGACTCTACCGTGAGCGACTCTTTGCCCAAACCGCGCAGCCGGGCTCTGATTGATGGTGCAAGCCGCTCGGGTGCGCGCGCCATGCTTCGCGCCTGCGGCCTCCAGGATGATGATTTCAAGAAGCCGCTGATCGGTGTGGCGAATACCTGGATCGAGATCGGTCCTTGCAATTATCACCTTCGCGAACTTGCACAGCATGTGAAGGAAGGAATTCGCGCGGCAGGCGGGACTCCCCTGGAGTTCAACACGGTCTCCATTTCCGATGGCATCACCATGGGTACGGAGGGCATGCGCACGTCTTTGGTCAGCCGCGAGGTTATCGCCGACTCCATCGAGCTCGTTACGCGGGGTAATCTCTTCGATGCGTTGATAGTTCTAGTCGGCTGCGATAAGACGATCCCTGGCGGAGTGATGGCCTTGGCGCGTCTCAATATTCCCGGACTGATTCTGTACGGCGGCTCGATCGCGCCGGGCCAGTTCGAGGGTCACTCCGTCACGATTCAGGATGTTTACGAAGCTATCGGCAAGCATGCGCACGGCCGAATGACGGACGTCCAGCTCAAGTCTCTTGAAGTGGCGGCATGCCCCGGTGCGGGCGCCTGCGGCGGACAATTTACCGCGAACACGATGGCAATGGTCTGCGAATTTCTGGGAATTGCACCGATGGGACTCTCCAGCGTTCCGGCGACAAATGCAGGGAAAGCGGCCGCCGGTCACCGCGCAGGGGAATTCGTCGTCGAGCTTCTTCGCCGCGACCTGACCCCCTCGAAAGTCATCACCAAAGCGGCGATTGAAAATGCCATCGCCGGAGTCGCTGCAACCGGCGGCTCGACAAACTCCGTGCTGCATCTTCTGGCTATCGCTAACGAAGCGAAAATTCCACTTTCCATTGATGATTTTGATCGCATCAGTTCGCGCGTGCCGATCATTGCCGATCTCAAACCTGGAGGAAGATTTGTCGCTACCGATCTCTACGCAGCAGGCGGCACTGCTCTCGTCGCAAAGCGCCTGCTTGAAGCTGGATTGCTCCGCGGAGACGCCATCACCGTCACCGGCAGTACTCTCGCCGAGGAAGCAACCAAAGTCAAAGAAACGCCGTCGCAAGAAGTCGTCCGCAAGCTCAACGCGCCTCTCAAGCCCACGGGAGGGCTCGTCATCCTGAAGGGCAACCTCGCTCCGGAAGGCTGCGTTATCAAAGTCGCGGGCCACAATCTGCAGAATTTTCGTGGGCCCGCGCGTGTATTCGACAACGAAGAAGCAGCCTTTGCCGCCGTTGAGCAAGGCGTCATCAAAGCGGGTGATGTAATCGTCATTCGCTATGAGGGGCCGAAGGGTGGTCCGGGAATGCGGGAAATGCTTGCGGTGACCGCTGCGCTGGTCGGCGCCGGTTTGGGCGATTCCGTCGCTTTGCTTACGGACGGACGATTTTCCGGCGCCACGCACGGTTTCATGGCCGGCCACGTCGCCCCAGAAGCTGCGAATGGCGGACCTATCGCAGCTATCGCCGACGGCGACACCATCATCTTCGACATTCCCAAGCGCCAACTGACGCTGGATCTTAGCGCGGCAGAGATTCAGAAACGGCTCGCGGCGTGGAGACCACCCCAGCCGCGCTTTACGAGCGGAGTTATGGCTAAGTACGCCCTGCTTGTTTCTTCTTCTTCACTTGGCGCGGTTACGGCCGTGCCGGCAACTTTTTCGGCGCTAGCCCCAGCTGGCTCGCATGCGAGGGCTCAATGAAGCTAACCGGTGCAGAAATTCTTTGTGAGTCGCTCACGCGTCTTGGTGTGCGCGAGATTTTCGGCTATCCCGGTGGCGCGATTCTCCCGGTTTACGATGCGCTTGGTAAGTCGAAGCTGCACCACGTCCTTGTGCGCCACGAACAGGGCGCTACGCATATGGCTGATGGCTACGCGCGGGCCAGCGGGGGAATTGGCGTCGCGATGGCTACGTCTGGTCCTGGCGCAACGAACATGGTTACCGGAATTGCGACCGCCATGATGGACTCTTCTCCGGTGGTCTGCATTACCGGCCAGGTCAGCAGCAAAGTGCTGGGTTCCGACGCGTTTCAAGAGATTGATATTACGGGCATCACAATGCCCATCACCAAGCACAACGTGGTGGTCACGAAAGCAGAGGACATTGCGCGCACGCTTCGTGAAGCCTTCCTGATCGCCAGCAGCGGACGTCCAGGCCCTGTGCTTGTGGACGTCACCAAAGACGCGCAACAGGCTTCCGCTGAATTCAATTGGGAAGCATCGGCGCCAAAACTTCCGCCGAAGCGCCTGCGCAACAATCATGATCAGGCTGAATTCGACCGCGCTGTGGAAATGCTGAACACCGCCAAACGCCCGATCATTCTCGCCGGGCATGGAATTATGGTTTCCGGCGCGATGCGGGCTTTTGAGCAATTCGTCCGTGCGGGTAGTTATCCGGTCGCCATGACGCTTTTGGGCATCGGCTGCTTCCCTGCCAATGATCCTCTGAACCTCGGCATGATGGGCATGCACGGCGAAGCATGGGTCAACAACGCCATTCAAGAAGCCGACTTGCTTATTGCCGTCGGTATGCGTTTTGATGACCGCGTGACCGGCGACCTGCGCACTTACGCCAAGAGCGCTCGAAAGATTCACATTGAGATCGACCGCGCCGAAATCAACAAGAACGTGAAGGTTGACGCGGCGCTTGTCGGCGATGCCCGTGAGGTTCTCGAAAGACTTACGCCCCATCTCCAGACCTGCGATCGCAGCGCATGGATTCGCCATATTGCGGAACTCAAGGGCGACTCGGCTGTGCGGGATATCCAGAGCTTGCCGGACAACGGCCACCTCTACGCCGCGCATGTCATCAACGATATTTGGAAAGAGACCCACGGCGAAGCCATTGTCGTCACCGACGTCGGTCAACATCAAATGTGGGAGGCGCAGTATTACCATCACAATCGCCCGCGCACGCTCATCACTTCCGGCGGACTCGGCACCATGGGATTTGCACTTCCCGCCGCGATCGGCGCGAAGTTTGCGAAGCCCGACTCCGAGGTATGGGTCGTCGTAGGGGATGGCGGATTCCAGATGACCATGAGCGAACTGGCTACCATCGTCCAGGAAAAAATCAACATCAAGATCGCCATCATCAATAACGGATATCTCGGCATGGTCCGCCAGTGGCAGGAATTCTTCTACGACAAGCGCTATGTGGCGACTCCGCTCGTCGCGCCGGATTTTGCCGCGCTCGCCAATGCTTTTGGAATTCGCGGAGAGCGCATCACCAAACGCGCTGAAGTGGTGCCCACCATCCGCTCCGCGCGCGAATCGAATGAAACCGTGCTGGTCGACTTCCGCGTTGAGCAGGAAGATTCCGTCTACCCCATGGTTGCTGCGGGCGCTTCCCTAAGCGATATGATCCGCCGGCCAAACAATCCACTGGTCGAAACGGCGACTGAGCCATAGGAGAATTGGGAAAGAACATGCAAACACTTGTCGCCTACGTCGAAAACAAACCTGGGGTCCTGAATCGCGTCTCTTCTCTTGCGCGGCGGCTGGCCATCAATATTGATTCGCTCACGGTCGGGCCAACGGAGAATGAAGAAATTGCGCGCATGACCATCGTGGCACACACCGATGAAAGAGGCGCGCATCGCCTCGAAGCCAGCCTGGAAAAGTTAGTGGACGTCCTGCTTGCGGAAAATATCTCGACTCGCGCTCTACTCGAACGTGACTTGGCTTTGATTAAAGTTTCTGCCGATCAGCAGAATCGCCCCCACCTGATGGAATTGATCAAAGTTTTCCGCGCGCGTGTCGTCGATGTCGCTCCGGAATCGCTCATCATCGAAGTTTCTGGCACTGTCGATAAGATCGATGGCTTGCTCGAAGTCCTTCGGCCTTTCGGCGTGCTGGAGATGGCCCGCACTGGCCGGATTTCCATGACCCGCGGTGGCGATTTGTTGCAGCCACCGACAGTTCCGGCCGAATCGCCCGAAGCAGTGGAAGCGAAGTCAAAGTAGGAAAGACATTCTTGTCTGTCCGCTTGAAGTGCTGGCGCCAGCGCGCAGGCGTCTGGAGTATTTCCGAATCAAATACTTTCGACCGCAAACCGGTCACGAGAGGAAGCAAATGGCAAATCTCTATTACGACGATTCCGCGGACATCTCACTGATTCAGGCCAAGAAGGTTGCCATCATCGGCTACGGCTCGCAGGGTCATGCGCACGCGCTCAATCTCCGCGATAGCGGAGTCTCCGTTCGCGTTGGTCTCCACGAAGGGAGCGCCTCGCGCACGAAAGCGGAAAAGGCGGGCCTGACCGTGAATACGCCCGCGGAAGCCGCTGCCTGGGCCGACGTCATCATGATCCTCGTTCCGGACACCAAGCAGCCCAAGCTATATCGCGACGCCATTGAGCCAAATCTCAAGCAGGGCAAGACTTTGATGTTCGCGCATGGTTTCAACATCCGCTTCGGAACCATCAAACCGCCTGCTGCTGTCGATGTGTCCATGATCGCTCCGAAAGCTCCTGGCCACCGTGTTCGCGAAGTTTTCACCGAAGGTGGTGGGACGCCCGCGCTGCTGGCCGTCGAGCAGGATGCCAGCGGTTCAGCGAAAGCGTTGGCCCTCGCTTACGCTAGGGGACTCGGCTGCACGCGCGCCGGCGTTCTGGAGACCACTTTCACCGAGGAGACGGAGACCGATCTCTTTGGTGAGCAGGCCGTCCTTTGTGGCGGTGTGAGTGAGTTGATCAAAGCCGGATTTGACACGCTTACGGAAGCAGGCTACCAGCCCGAGGTCGCTTATTTCGAATGCATGCATGAGCTCAAACTCATTGTTGACCTGATTTATCGTGGCGGCCTCAGCTATATGCGTTATTCCGTCAGCGACACCGCGGAGCAGGGAGATTATTCCGCCGGGCCGCGCATCATCACCAAGCAGACGCGCGAGGAGATGCGTAAAATCCTCGCGGAGATCCGCAACGGTAGTTTCGCAAAAGCCTGGGTCGCGGAAAATGAAAAGGGCTGCCCCAATTTCCTCGCCACACGCCAGCGCGAGCAGCAACACCCCGTCGAGCAACTCGGCCCTAAACTCCGCGCGATGATGCCTTTCCTTCAGCCGGTAATTGCGCCCGGACTCGAAAACAAAGCGGCCGCGTCGAAAAAATAAGTCTCGATCGGCTTGCCTGCGCACAGCTCGCAGCAGCCTCTAGTTGACACCGCGCGGAAATTGGGCAATCCTCTGGCGTTTTGGAGGATTCCCCTTTGAAAAATAGCTCTCGTGTCTTTCCACTGCGCTGCGTCGTAGTCTCATTGGTCCTTTGCCTGCCACAGGGGCCCCCGGCTCGCGCGCAGTCGGAATCGACCCTTGCTGAGCGCATTCAGAAAGTCATCAAGCGACCCGAATTTGCTCACGCCAATTTCGGCATCGAGTTCTATTCGCTCGACACCGGTAAGGTCGTCTATGCGTTCAATGCGGACAAATTGTTCGTCCCTGCTTCGACTACGAAAATTCTCACAGAGGGTGCTCTCCTTGCGAAGCTTGGGGCCGATTACCGCTTCCATACGCGCGTCTACCGCACAGGAACAATCGACAAGCACGGCGCACTTAAGGGAGACCTGATTCTCGTCGCCAGTGGCGATCCGAATCTTTCCAATCGCATCCAGCCCGGCGACACACTGGCCTTCGTCGATGAAGATCACTCCTACCAGGGGCCTGCTCTTCCCGGTGATCCTCTCTTAGTGATCAAGCAACTCGCAAAAGACGTCGCAGCCAAAGGCATTCGCAAGATGGAAGGACGCGTGCTGATCGACGCTTCCCTGTTCCCCGACGGGCCTCGCGAAGGTGGTACAAACGTCGTCATGTCCTCCATTATGGTCAATGACAATGTCATTGACCTCATCGGCTCGCCGGGCGCGAAAGCAGGCGATCCGGTCGATCTGAAATCTTCGCCTCAAACTTCCTACATCAAATTCTTGAATCATCTGATCACTTCTCCCGCCGGCACGAAGCCGTCCTTCGAGTCGCCGGATTTCGCCACAAATCCAGATGGTTCCGTCTCGGTCACTTTGTCGGGCAGTTTGCCAGTCGGCATCGCTCCTCAACCAGCGACGATTGCGGTTCCCTCCCCAACAAAGTTTGCCGAAACTGTCTTCCGCGAAGCACTGTCAGCTGCGAGGATTCAAATCAAGAGTGGTCCTGCGCCCAACGTCACTGATTTTTCTCCTTATGCGCGTTTCTATGGGACGGAGAATCAGGTAGCCGAACACGTGTCTCCTCCACTCTCGGAAGAAATCAAGGTCACGCTCAAAGTGAGCCAGAATCTGCACGCCGGCATGGGGCCGTACCTCCTCGGTACTCTCGTTGCGAAAGACACGAAGGGCCCCCTTGACGCTGGATTCAAAGTCGAACATGACTTCCTCCAATCGGCGAAGTTGGACTTGTCCGGCGCGGCGCAAGGCGATGGAGCCGGCGGCGACTGGGCCGACCTCTTCAGCCCTGACTTCATGGTGCACTACCTCACGTATTGGTCCACCCGTCCCGACTATCAGGAGTTCTTCAAGGCTCTCCCGATTCTCGGCAAAGACGGGACCCTCGCGAAGATTCAAACCAATTCCCCTGGCGCGGGCCATGTCTTCGCAAAAACCGGCACATTCGGCTCCGAAGACAGGTTGGGCGGCAAAATGATGCTGAACGGCAAAGGCCTTGCCGGTTACGTACTCACCAAAGACGGCAAGAGACTTGCCTTCGCCGCGTACGTCAATCACGTCTCGCTCGCACCCGATCCGGAAGCTGCGCAGCACGTGGCCGGTCAAGCTCTCGGAGAAATCGCTGCAGCCGCCTATGATGCCAATCTGGAAGCCTCGGGAGGAGCGGGCGACTACGATCTCATTATCCGCAACGGTCACATCATCGATGGCACGGGAAATCCCTGGTATGCGGCTGACGTCGGCGTCAGCGGGGATCGCGTCGCCACGATCGGCGATTTGCACGAAGCCCACGCGAAGCGCGAAATCGACGCCACGGGCCGCATCGTCGCTCCTGGCTTCATTGACATGCTTGGACAGTCCGAAGTTTCTCTTCTCCTCGACAATCGTTCGCTGAGCAAGCTCTCCCAGGGGATCACTACGGAAATTACGGGCGAAGGCGGGTCCATCGCTCCGCAAAATGAAAAAACCATCGCGCCCCAAAAGCTGTTTCTCGACCAGTACAAACTCACCGTTGATTGGACCACTCTCGATGGCTATTTCCGCCGCCTCGAAAAGCAAGGCACGCCGCTCAACATCGGTACCTACGTCGGTTCCGCGCAAGTGCGCGAGGCTGTAATTGGGGACGACGATCGCTTGCCTACGCCTGCCGAGCTGGAGCAGATGAAATCCCTCGTCGAGCAAGCCATGAAAGACGGCGCTCTCGGCCTCTCCAGCGCGCTCATCTATCCACCGAACATCTACGCGAAGACTGATGAGCTTATCGCTCTCGCCCAAGTCGCCTCAAGATACGGCGGACTCTATGCCACGCACATGCGCAGCGAAGGCGCTTCGGAAATGCCAGCGCTCGCCGAAGCCATTCGCATTGGCCGCGAAGCCAATCTTCCCGTCGAAATCTTTCACCTAAAAGTCAGCGGCAAGCCCCGCTGGGGCAGCATGAAAAACGTCGTCGCCACCATCCAGCTCGCGCGCGATTCGGGACTCGATATTGCCGCGGACATGTATCCCTACACAGCAGGGGCCACGGCGCTTGCTTCCGCGCTTCCGCCGTGGGTTGCAGATGGCGGAGTCCAGAAACTGCTTGAGCGATTGAAAGATCCAGCCGTTCGTGCGCGCATCAAGAAAGAACTCGCGGGCGATCATCCGGACTGGGAAAACCTCTTTTACGATTGCGGCGGCCCTGCGGGCGTTCTCATCGCTTCCGCAGAAAATCCTGACCTCAAGCAATTTGGTGGAAAAACTCTCGACGACGTGGCAAAGGCGTGGAAGAAATCTCCGGAAGACACGCTGATGGATTTCGTCATCGCTGACAAAGCACAGACCGGCGCGATCTATTTCATGGCCAGCGAAGAAGATCTCCGCACCGGGCTCAATCAGCCCTGGACCAGCATCGGCCTCGATGCCGGCGAAATGTCTCTCGACGGGCCGCTATATGAGCCGCACACCCATCCGCGCGCCATGGGTTCTATGCCGCGCTTCCTCGGCCGCTACGTCCGTGGCGAGCATCTCTTGTCACTCGAATCCGCAATTCGCAAGATCGCTTCTCTGCCCGCCCAGCGCGAACACCTCGAAAACCGTGGGCTCCTCAAGTCTGGCTACTTCGCCGACATCACCATCTTCGACCCAGCGACCATCATCGACCATGCCGACTTCACGAAGCCCGACCAGCTCTCCGAGGGCATCGACTTCACAATCGTGAATGGGCAGGTCGAATACGATCACGGGAAATTGACGGGCGCGATGGCCGGGCGAGTATTGCGCGGTCGCGGCTGGCAGCCGTCAACGAACTAAGACTTAGCCTAACTGGACTAGTCTAAACTAGACTAGTTTTTTTAGGGAGAGCGGCGAAAGAATCAGTTCGATCTGGCGTTCGGAAAAGTGAGCGGCAGGTTTCAGCTCAGCGCCGTTTTCCCCATCTCGGCGACTCGGCGCTCATAAGTCATTTCCACCAAGCCATGCTTTCCGTAATAGCGCAGCACGATTTTATGTCCCGGCTCAATCTTCGCGCGCGTCTTGATCAAGGAATCCGAAAGTTCCACCCACTGCCCATTCACCATGTAACTTCCTTCCCAGCCGCGCAGTTCGAAGTGTCCATCGTTTTTTAGAATCAGCGGTGCGGCGTTGCACGGAATCACCTTCCCGCGGACCTTCGCCTGAGCGCACTGGTAGCGCCCCGAAACGTCCACGGTTTGCGCTTTGCTTTGAGGCAGGAGGAAAAGTACTAGGGCAGCAGTCGCGATGCACCGCGCCAACGCCAAGCCCACCCGGCCGTACCCCATTGGAATCTCCACACCCAGGTCGCGTAGCTGCGGGCGGCGGTCCCTGGCCCTACGTACAGGTGCAATTGGCCAGCCAATAGCTCTTACGCTAAAACACGCATTTACAATGACTTACAAACTGGCCGGTCGGCCAGGAACCACTCCACGTGTACAATTCTTCCACTCAAAACGCCTCCGAAGGAATTTATTTGCATTCTCGAAAGGCGGTTTCTTGTACCCGCTCTGCAGTCGCGAGCCTCATTCAAAAGGTATTTCCGCCACCGCTTGGCCATCCTTTCGGGGGTCAGAAGCTCCGTAGTTCACTCCCGTGGCAGAATCCCTCATAACCGCCTGCCCGCCGCCCACGCCGCTGGAATATGGCCCTTTCAGGTCGATCTTGTGGCCTTTGGCCGACAACTCATTCCGCACGTTCTGCCCGAAACGGTTCTCCATCATCACGTCGCATCCGCCGAACGTATGCTTGCTGAACCTCGGCGCCTCTAGAGCCGCCTGAATATTCATTTTGAAGTCCACCAGGTTCGCAACAAACTGTGCGTGAGCCTGCGACTGATTCCACCCGCCCATGATCCCGAACGCCACGCGCACATCTCCCTTTTGCGCGAACGCCGGAATGATCGTGTGCAATGGCCTCTTCCGTCCCGCCAGAGCGTTTGGTGAATTTGGATCCATACTGAAGAGTCCGCCGCGATCGTGCAGCGCAAAGCCCGTACCGGCGGCAACGATGCCCGAACCGAAAGCCTCGTAGTTACTCTGGATGAGAGACACCATGTTTCCCTCGCGGTCGACGACACTCAGATAGGTTGTGTCGTTTCCTACGGGGATTTCCCCAGCCGTCGCCTCGCAGTTCGCCTTGTCTGAGTCAATCAACTTGACCCTTTGCGCTGCCCACTCTTTCGAAAGCAGCGTCGCGACCGGCAATTTTTGTTTCCTTGGGTCGCCGATGTATTTCGCAAGATCCGCGTACGCCAGCTTCTTTGCTTCAATCATGGCGTGCAGCGCTTTCGTCGAGCCGAAGCCCCAATCCTTCTGCCCCAGCGGAAACGTCTCCATGACATTCAGCATTTCCAGCGCCGCGATGCCTTGCACATTAGGCGGCAACTCGTAGATCGTCCAATCGCGATAGGTAGTGGAGATCGGCTCAACAAATTCGCTGGAAAATTCGGCCAAATCTTGAGCGGTCATCGGTCCGTTATGCCGTTTCATCGAGTCCAGGATCTTCGCTGCAATCTCCCCTTTGTAAAACGCCTCTCGGCCGTGCTGCGCAATCTGCTCGAGCGACCATGCCAGATCAGGATTGCGAAACACTTCGCCCAACTTCGGCGCGCGGTCTCCTGGAAGATAGGTCTTCGCCGCCGCTTCGTCCGTCCGCAGGTAATCAACTTCCCCCGCCCAATATCCCGCTGTCCACTCGGGTACCGGGAACCCCTCCTGCGCCGTTCGAATCGCCGCTGCCAGATCCTCCGCCAGCTTCTTCCTTCCGAATTTGTCCGCAAGCTTCTGCCAGCCGTCCACGGCTCCGGGCACCGTGATTGCATTCACTCCCTGCTGCGGCATGCTGCGAATTCCCTGCTTCTGCAGATACTCGATCGTCAAGCCCTTGGGTGCCCACCCGCTCGCATTCAATCCGTATAGCTTGTTGCCCTTCGCGTCGTACACAATCGCGAACAAATCGCCGCCGACGCCGTTCATCATCGGCTCCACGACTCCCATCATCGCGTTCGTCGCAATCGCCGCATCCACCGCATTGCCGCCGCGCTCAAGAATACGCACGCCCGCCTGCGCCGCCAGTGGCGACTCCGCCGCCACAATCCCATTTCGCGAAATCACCATCGACCGCGCCTGCGAGCGGTCCTGTGCAACACTCTGTCCCGCCAAAGAAGTTGCGATGCCGAGATACAGGAATATGCGCAGCATGGAAAAATTTTTCATGGTTTCTAACCGGACTTACTGGATTTTCTGGTCCTTTTGAACGTCTCGGTTTTTCGCAGTCAGAAGGCATACTACGCGTTTCCGGGCCTTGACCGAAAGGCTCCCATAGAGGGAAGAAATCTTCTGTATGGCCTCTTTTTCGGTGATGGGCCCTGCGGCGGCAGCCCTATTCTTGCTGTGTGCCAGCCGCTTATGCGAGCGGAGATAGCTTTGATTGAATATTCCTCCGCAGATGTCGCACGTGACAGTCGCCATTCGAAATTACCCCCCTGGCTGCGCCCCATGATAGATACAAACGGCATCCCAGAAGCGAATCTTTCTGGAACCCGCTCCCCCGCCGCGTTTGGCATTTCCCCGGTAACGTCCTAAAATTCAGGGGACGTGGGTCACGATTCGGCATAAACTCTTCAATCGCACTGTTTCTCCCGCGTCCCTGGAGCGTTTAGTCTTGCAAGAGCATCCTCCGACAGCGCCCGCTACTCCGCGCGATCCGAGCCTCAACGCGCAGATCGACGCTCTCCTTGCCGCTCGCCACTCGGATCCCTTCGCGCTGCTCGGCCCGCATCCGGTTGACGGCAAGTGGACAGTGCGATTCTTCTTGCCCTGGGCCGCGGACGCTTGTGTTTCTTTGACGCCTTCCCACATCGAGCGGGGTACGCTCTCCGCCGCGAAGGTCATCGATGCCGTGAAACTTCGTCCCGAAGGCTTTTTCGAAGCTACTTGGCCCTCGAACCAAAGCGCCCATCCATCGCCAGGCAGTTACAAGATTCAGGGACGCACGCACTTCGGCGATTCCTTTGAAATCTTCGATCCCTACGCCTTTCCCATTGTGCTCAGCGAGTTCGATCTCTACCTCATGGGCGAAGGCCGCCACTACGACACGTACGAAAAACTCGGCGCTCACGTGATTACACTCGAAGGCGTCCGCGGCGTTCACTTCGCCGTCTGGGCTCCCAGCGCAAGACGCGTGAGCGTCGTGGGAGACTTCAATCGCTGGGATGGCCGCGTCCATCCCATGCGCGCACGTGGCTCCTCCGGCATCTGGGAAATTTTTATCCCGGAGCTCAATGAAGGCGCCATCTACAAATATGAGATTGTGGGTCCCAGCGGCAACATTCTCCCACTTAAGGCCGATCCATACGCGTTCCGCTCCGAGCTCCGCCCCAATACTGGCTCCGTGGTCACGCGTCTCGATCATCACAAATGGAACGACGCCGATTGGATCGCGCACCGCGCGGAGAAAAACTGGTTCGAATCACCAATCTCCATCTACGAAGTCCATCTCGGTTCCTGGCGGCGTGTCCCGGAAGACCACGACCGCTGGCTAAGCTACCGCGAGCTCGGCGACCAGCTCATTCCCTACGTCAAGGATCTCGGCTACACGCATATCGAACTGCTCCCCATCATGGAGCATCCCTACGACGGCTCCTGGGGCTACCAGACGCTCGGCTACTTTGCCGCCACCAGCCGCTTCGGCACACCGGCTGAATTCATGGAATTTGTCGACGGCTGTCACCAGGCCGGCCTCGGCGTCATTCTCGACTGGACCCCCGCGCATTTCCCCCGAGATACTCACGGCCTCGCGCAGTTCGACGGCACGCATCTCTATGAGCACTCCGACCCGCGCCAGGGCGCGCACCCTGACTGGGGCACGCTCGTCTACAATTACGGCCGCAACGAAGTCCAGAACTATCTCATCTCCAACGCGCTCTTCTGGCTCGACAAATACCACATCGACGGCCTTCGCGTAGACGCTGTCGCTTCCATGCTCTACCTCGACTACTCCCGCAAACCCGGCGAATGGGTCCCCAACCAATTCGGGGGCCGCGAGAATCTCCATGCCATTGATTTCATCAAGCGCATGAACGAAGTCTCCCACGGCAAATTCCCCGGCATCCTCACCATCGCCGAAGAGTCCACTTCCTGGCCTGCTGTCTCCCGCCCCACTTATCTGGGCGGCCTCGGTTTCAGCTTCAAATGGAACATGGGCTGGATGAACGACACGCTGAAATACTTTTCTCACGATCCCGTTCATCGCAAATACGAGCACAACAAGCTTACGTTTTCATTGCTTTATGCCTTCACCGAAAATTTCCTTCTCCCCTTTTCGCACGACGAAGTCGTTCACGGAAAAAATTCGCTCCTCCACAAAATGCCTGGAGACATGTGGCAGCAATTCGCCAATCTCCGCCTGCTCTACGCCTATCAGTGCGCCCACCCCGGCAAAAAGCTTCTCTTCATGGGCCAGGAATTAGCCCAGCGTAACGAATGGAGCGAAGCTCGCAGCCTCGACTGGCATCTCCTCCAGCATGATTCGCACCGCGGCATTCACCGCCTCGTCGGGGATCTCAACCGTCTCTACGCCGCCGAGCCCGCTCTCCATCAGGTCGAGTTTGACTGGCACGGTTTCGAATGGATTGACGCCAACGACGCCGACAACAGTGTGCTTTCCTTCATCCGCCGCGGCAAAAACCCCGGCGACCTCATCGTCGTCATCATCAACGCCACTCCCGTGGTCCGCGGCGGCTACCGTCTCGGCGTCCCGCAATCCGGCTTCTACAGCGAAATCATGAACACCGACGCCGCGGACTACGGCGGCTCCAACGTCGGCAACATGGGCGGCCAGCAAGCCGCCGATCAGCCCGCCCAGGGTCGCCCCTATTCCCTCGTCCTCACTCTTCCGCCCCTCGCCGCCATTTATTTAAAATGGACTCCGCAATCTTGACCGAGGCCCCATGAGTTCGCCCATAACGCAACAGCTAAAAGAATCGCTTAATTCCTCCGAGCTCGATTCTACTGGGTCCAACCAAACGGGATTGCACGTCAACTCCAAGCTCATCAACTGGTCTGCGTTTCTCTTCGCGGTGCTGCAAAGTGCCTGTAGCGCCTTCATTGCGCTCAATGGCGTCAGGCTTTTAGTTGGAGTTGGGGCCTTCGCCGCCGCTTCTGGCGCACTGAAATTGGCCGACCGCATGCACATCGACGCGATCCGCGTCCCCATGATGCTTCTCGCGTTGACGGGCTCTGTTTTGAATCTCGTTGTTCTTTGGCAAGTCTGGAGATTGCGGAGACGTCCTGCGTCGGCGTGGCGTCGAACAGCCGTACCAAAGCGAAAGCTGGCCTCCGAATGGCTTCAATTCACTCTGTCCGTTGTCACCCTTGTTTTGCTGGCTGCCGAGTTTGTCGCTCATCGTATTCTGCACGCCGGCAGCTGAGCTTTTGCTATTTTGCCTCCCCTACCGGCGGCTCATGCTTCGATTTCTCGATTTCGTCCTTCAGACGTTGATGCAATCTCTTGCTGTATCCCACTGGCAATTCAAACGTCCGGTCGTCCGCCGTCAAGATCAGAATATTCCGCGTGGAATCCAGGATCGCCGAGCAGATTTCGCAGTGTTCCAGATGCAGTTCGATATCTTTGCGTAGTTCCGCATCCACAGTCTTGTCGATGTACTCCGAGATGTGTTCCCACACGTGTTTGCAGTCCAGATTCATAGCGCTCTCCCGAAGAACCCTCTGCGTGCCGGAGCCGTCGTTTTCAAGAAGGGCACCAGGCACTTCTGCAGCATGATTCGCGCGCGGTGCAGCCGCACTTTCACGGTGCCAGGATTGATCCCCAGCGCCTCCGCCGTCTCCTCGATATTTTGTTCTTCCAGGTCTCTCAACACAAAAACTTGCCGGTAAATGTCAGGCAATTCGGCGACTGCGGCTCGCAGGGCTTCCCGCAGTTCCTTCCGTTCCAGGGCCTCCAGCGGAATTTCCCGCCAGTCCGTCAACGGTGCCGGCGTGAAGTCCCCTACATGACTGTCCGCCTCTTCCTCAATCGATTCCTCCGCCGCACCCTTCGCTTTTCTCAACCGCTTCCGTCCTTGATTGATCGCAATGGTCGTCAGCCAGGTGCTGAACTTTGCGTCGCCTCGGAACGACGCCAGATGCCGGTAGGCGCTGATCACCGCTTCCTGAGCCCCATCCTCCGCCTCGGTCTCGTTCTTCACAATAGCGAGCAGCGTCAGGTACACCATCCGCTCGTACGGCCGGATCAGATCATGAAATAGTTCTTTCTCGCCGGCCAGTATCCGGGCGATCAGTCCCGCCTCATTGGTATCCATCGTCCCCATAACAAAGTGTGCCCACCCTTCAGAGGGCGGACCTTCGCCTTCTGCCTGTCCGCTGTCTCAAAATTTCTCCAGCCTTGCCACTCCAAAAATCGCATGAAATCGCTCGCAGTAGATTGCCACGGCCTGATACTGATTCAAGTCCACTGCCGCTGGCAAATCGTAATTCTGATCGTTCTGATTCCCCTTCAGCATGCCTACCTCGACATGCTCAAGCTCGCCCATCACAATCTCCTGTTCCAGTGCCTTGTCTTCCACTCGCACCAGAACCACATGTACGTCTGGCCCGTTCGAAGTCGTGAAATCCGAAAGCCGCAAGTATTCTTTGCCATCTTTGTTCTTGTAAATCGTCGCTCGTCCGCTGGTCTGATGAATCTTCCCTTCCAGCTTTCCGGTGTACAGCGCTTCCGGCTCCGAGCTCAACGCGGCTGGCGCCGTCTCGCTCACCTTCTGGTTGATGAACAGCTTTTCCGGCCGGAACACCCACCAAGCGCCCCCAAGCACCGGAACTCCGATCAAAACCAAAATCCACTTGTTGCGCGACAACCACGATCCTTTGTTCGTATTCATCTCTCTTCTCCCAAAAAAATCGGGCAGCGTAACCTGCCCGATTCTTCCTCTCTTTCCTTTTTCGGATCCTTAGAACTTCTCCAGCGGCGCCGCCCCAAAGTTCGCGTTGAACCGCTCGCAGTAGATTGAAACGGTGCGGAATTTTGTCAGGTCCGTTCCGGCAGGAATCTCGTAATTCTGGTCGCCTTCATTGCCCTTCAGCTTCCCCAGTTCCACCCTCTCCGTGTTGCTCTTCAGAAAATTCGCATCATCGTCCGCGTCCTTCGTCGCCACTAGGATCACGTGCACATCCGGGCCGTTCGAAGTCTTGAAGTTCGTCAGACGCAGCACCAGTTTTCCGTCCGCCTCTTGATACACCGTGGCGCGGCCCGAAGTGGCGTGCACCTTGCCATGGAACTTGCCCGTCTGCAGAGTCTTTGAGTTTCCGTCGTGCATCATCTTGTCGTCTTGCATCTTGTCGTGCTTCATGTCGTCTTGTTTCATGCTGTCTTGTTTCATGTTGTCTTGCGCCCGCAAAGATGGCTGGAGCAGAAACGCCAGCGCTGCAAACGCCAAACCTGCCTTGATCGTACAAACCATTCGAATCTCTCCTCTATGTTGAGTTTTGGAGGGCATGACCTCCGCCCTCTCATCCCGTTCGCCTCATACGAGTCCTCAACCGCGCAAAGGTTACGCCCAGGAGGAACAAAACGACGGGCCTGCTAATCCGCTCCACCGTTTACTGTTCGAGGAAAGCCGCCCAGTGACGTGCCACCGGACCTGCGGCCAAACGGGTATCATCAAACTGCGTAGGGGATTGTCATGCCCAGGAATTTCGCCATCCGGCTCAGGTGTCCTCACGGGGATTGTGACTCCTGGGTCACGCTCTCCAATCGCGAGGAATCCCTCGAACAGGTGCTTCTGCAGACTTGGGACTTTAAGTGCCGTGAGCACGGCCCCCAGCAGGGCATTCCCCAAGAGGCCATGGAGGTCGCCCCACTCGACGATCCACAGACCTCGCAAAAACCACTACCATCTTTTGCGATCCCCTTCCCGACTACGCCCGAAAAGAAAATGCCCCGATCCAGCGAGCGCATCCCCATGCGCGTACCAGTCGTGATTTACGGTTATGCCGGGAAGAGTGGCGCCTTCCACGAAGACACCGAAACCATCATCGTCAATTCCAGCGGCGCGCTCGTCACCCTAAAGGCCAAACTCGCCTTGGGCGACACTGTTTTTCTAATTCACAAAAGTGGCGGTCAGGAACAGGAAGTCCGCGTCGTCTATCTGGACACCTACTCCGACCGCGAAACTCGCGTCGGCTTGGCCTTCAAGGAACCCGTTTCCGGCTTTTGGAAGAGGACCCGCAAGAAGCCTCGCGTCCCCAAGACTTTTCGCGTTATTGTCAAAGGAACTGACCCCAAGGGCCATCCGTTTGCCCAGAGTGCCTACACTGTGGATCTCAGCGAGGATGGCGCGCGCCTGGACGGGATCGGCTTTTTAACTGCTCCCGGCCAAACCATAGAAGTGCGCCGCCTCTGGCGTAAAGCCCGTTTCCGCGTCGTTTGGATTGGCCAGGTCGGCACCACCGAATCTAATCAAGTGGGCGTGGTCCTGCAATCCGAAAAAAATATTTGGCGCGTCGAACTCCCAAGACCCGCCGGAGCCCGGCCGCAAAGCCCCAAGCCTCCCAAGAAATAGGCTATCCCGGGCCGCTCGCCTATCTCCGGCGCATATCTTCTCGTGCGGGACAGGACACTAGGGCAGTGGAAAATCTCGGGCGCCCGCGGAGGTCTCCACATGAAGGATCTTCTGCCCTTGATTCTCTCTCAACTGGATTTCCTTGATGCCAATCCAGAACACCTTGTGTGCGGCAGCTCCATGAATGTTGCTGATAGTAGGAAACCCTCCGTCGGTTCCCACATTAAACGTCACGAGCGGGTCGAACTTGATCGAAGTCCCGCTGATTTTTGTTTGTATCTCCTGGGTGCTGGTTACCGTCACCTGATTGCCAGTTTTTGTAATGTTGGCAGCTGCGGCGACCAGCACGGACATGGGACCATCCGCGGTCAAGCCTGATTCCACCAGCGCTTGCCTGACCGTGTCGCCGGAGACTGCGATGTCGTCACCGAGGTTGTTGAAGATTTGCATTCCCAAGGTCACCGGGTCGGTCGTGCCTGCCTGTGCCTGGGTAATAATGTTTTTCACGTCATCCACGGTAAGTGAAGTGTTCTGATTCGCTTTATCGAGGGCCGGGGCCTGGCCTGTTCCTGTTGGCTGAGAATCGGAAGGCGTCATAGCATTACTCCCATCTTAACGAAACATTTGGTGCTCAGATCTACTTCCACCTGCAAAGGTATCAGCGATCGGTTCATCTGGACGTACCAGGAACCTTAACAACATAGTGTGACTATACGCCTTTCCATATCATTGCATTTCTGTATTTTACGCCGTAGCTCAAACGGCAGGCGTTGCCGCCAAGGAAGACCCGAAACGATCGCGTCAGCCATCCGTCTCACCAAGACTCACGCCCTCCAAAAACAATTTCTCCTCCGGTTTCCAGCTTTCTCCTATACTCTCTGCGTATCCACCATGTCCAAGCTATCGCGCCGCAACGTGCTCAAGAGTGTTCTCTCTGGAGCCACTGTGGCTACCCTCCCATCCGTTTCCTGGGCGCAGGAAAGCGCCCCGATCAAGCGCAAGGGCAATATCCGCCAGTCCGTTTCCCGGTGGTGTTACAAGAATATTCCGCTCGACAAGCTTTGCGCCTACGCCGCCGAGATCGGCTTGAAGGGTGTCGACCTGCTGAATCCCGAAGAATTCGAAGTCCCCGCGCGCTTCGGCCTGGTCTGCAGCATGGGTTACGCCCAAGGCGGTGAAATTGGCAGCGCTATGAACCGCGTCGAAAACCACGCCAGAATTGAAGAAGGTTTCCGCAAATACATTCCCCTGGCCGCCAAAGCCGGCGTCCCCAACGTCATTACTTTTTCCGGCAACCGGGCGGGTATGTCCGACGAAGAGGGCGCCAGGAACACCATCGCCGGCCTCAACCGCCTCAAGAAAATCGCCGAAGACCACGGTGTCACCATCTGCATCGAGCTTCTCAACAGCAAGGTCGACCACCGCGACTATATGTGCGACCACACCGCCTGGGGCGTTCAGGTCGTCCAGGCCGTCAACTCGCCTCGCGTCAAGCTCCTCTTCGACATCTATCACATGCAGATCATGGAAGGCGACCTCGTCCGCACCATCCAGAGAAATATCGATTGGATCGCCCACTTTCACACCGGCGGCGTTCCTGGCCGCCACGAGCTTGACGGCACTCAGGAAGTCCAGTGGGACGGCGTGATGCGCGGGATCGCCGCCACCAATTTTCGTGGCTACGTCGCCCACGAATTCGTTCCAGTGCGCGACCCGCTCACTTCTCTACGCCAGGCCGCCGACCTCTGCGACGTTTGACCTCGATCAGATTCGCCTGACCAGCCCCTGGTCCGTGGCGCGCGTGTTGCGTACGAGCAGCAAGACAAGGATCATGCCGGCAAAGGGGATCAGTCCCGCAGCAATCACAATGGGATCGAAGGAATGCGTGCCCGCAGCCTGCCGCGCATCGGAATAGTGCCCGATCAATCGGAACGCAATGATGGTCCCAATCCCAGCCCCGGTCCCGCTCATGCCGCTCACTGTAGCTACTGCCTCGCTCGCATAAAGGTCTGTGGGAAGCACGTTTGCTATCGTTGAAAACGATGCGTAGGAAAACGTGGCCAGTGCGAAAAGCAGCGTGATCACGTATAGATTCACCGTAAAGATGGTGGGGATGAGCAGTGTTACCCCTAAGCCGCCAAAGACCACCAGCGCCTTTCGCGCGGCGCCAAGTGTCCAGCCGCGCCGAATCAAATAGCCGGAAGCGCCACCTCCAAAAAAGTTGCCCAAGTCCGCGGCGAGGAACGGAATCCACACCGCGATCAGCCCGCTCTTGAGCGAAATGCCTTTAGCAATCAGATAGATAGGAAACCAGTCGGTGACGAAAAACCATACGGGGTCCGTGAGACCTTTCGAGACAATCGTTCCCCAGGTTTGCGGCAGCTTCAATAGGTCGCGCCATCGCGGCAGAGTTCTTCCGGCCGATTCGGCTTGCGGTTTTTCGGCGAGGATCATCTGGCGTTCAGTATTGCTGATGCGTGGATGCTCCTGCGGCAGGTAATAAAATCGCCGCCAGGCGATGAGCCACAAAAATCCCAGTACACCAGGAATCACAAATGCCACGCGCCATCCCCAGCGCAAGTACACTGGCAAGATTAGAAAGGGAGCGATCGCGCCTCCAACCGAAGACCCACTGTCGTAAAACGCCGCCGCTAGTCCCCGCTCGCGCTTCGGAAACCACTCCGATACAGCCTTGCTCGCCCCCGGCCAATTGGCAGACTCTCCCGCTCCCAGTAGAAAGCGGAATGCCGCAAAACTGGACATGCCATTCGCCAGCGACGTCAAGAGGGAGACCGTCGAGTACCACAGCACACTGATCGTCAGGCCGCGCCTTGTGCCAACGCGATCCATCTGCCGGCCGCAAACGGTTTGTCCAATGGTATAGGAGATGCGAAATGCAATCGCGATGCTGGCATAGTCCGTGTTGGTCCAGTGGTATTCCTGCTTGAGATACGGCGCGAGAATGGAGAGTGTCTGCCGGTCAATATAGTTGATCACCGTCGAAGCAAACAGAATCCCGCCAATCCACCATCGCAACGACGGAATAGCTCGTCGCTCTGCCGGACCGATTCGCCCGGCTATCGCCATGAAATTCCCGCAGCGGCAGGCATGCCATGTCCACTCACGCAAGCCAATGCAGCCATAAAATTAACTCGTGGCCGCAAGCGCAGAGAGTGTTGCCGCGCTCAGCAAACTGGCAGATTCCCTGTCGAGGTAAACCGTTGCCGCCGGATGCTTTCGCAAAATAGATGCCGGTGCCATGGGACTGATTTCTCCCTCAAAACACAGTTTTACCGCAGGCGCCTTCCGCGCATCTGGTACGACCGCTATAATCTCGTTCGCTCTCAAAATTTGCCGCACGGACATCGAAATTGCGTGCCGCGGAACTTCTGAAATATTCGCGAACCAGCCCTCCCCGACCTGTTGATGGCGGCAGGCTTCATCGAGGGTGACGACCAGATAAGGGTCCTCCGTCTGGAAGTCTGCCGGAGGATCGTTAAACGCCAGATGGCCATTCTCGCCAATGCCTGCAAAAGCGATATCCACGGGTGCCGACGTCAGCGTCTCTCCGACGCGGCGAGCAACTTCGCGAGGATCACCATTCCCGTCGAGAAGGTGATACTGCGCTATTCCCGTCTTATGAATCAGCCGCTCCAAAAGATATTTGCGAAAACTGGCTGGGTGTGTGATCGGGAGCCCCACGTATTCGTCGAGGTGGAACATCTCGACTCGTTGCCAGTCGATATTCCTTGCCCCGGTCAGCGCATCCAGAAACTCGATTTGAGACGTTCCCGTCGCGACGATGATACGCGCGCGTCCGTGCTCCTGGATGCTGCGGCGCACAGCCGACGCAGCCTGCTCCGCAGCAGCCACGCCCAGTAAACTCTTGTCTTCGAACACCCTTACAATCATTCGCTGCCCTCCCTTGTGCATGCCCGCGTGCGTGAAGACGAGTAACTCTAGCGGGGGCGCTTTAGCGCGTCAATTCCTGTATCCGGGGGGCATCTCCCTCATTCCCAGCCCCCTATCCGCACTCACCCTGGCTCCTTCGGTCATCCTCGGCCTTCGCGGGCAACATTTCGGAAACTTTATTTAGGGGACTCTCGTACCTATCTCCAAGAACCGGCCCTAGGCCGGCCAGGAGGCATCCCGTCATGTCCGACCGTTACAGGACTTTATTCGCCAAGACTGCTCTCATTACGACGACCGCTCTTCTCCTTTCGCCGCTCGGCGCCTTTGCGCAGGCCACTGCCGCCCCGGCAAGTTCCAGCCAGTCAACGACTTCCGCATCGAAGGACCGCTGGCTGCACGTCCGCGTCATCAGTTCGGACGCCAAGGGCGAGACCGTCCGCGTCAATGTCCCACTCGAACTGGCCGAAAAGGTTCTCCCCGCCATCCACCGGGACCGCATACACGACGGCAAGATCACGATCGACAACGGCCACGTGAATGACGTCGACCTCCGTGCCCTCGTCGACGCCATTCGCACCACAAAGGACGGCGAGTTCGTCACCGTGCAGAGCAATGACTGCGACGTTCGCGTCGCCAAACAAAGCAACCACCTCATCGTGCATGTCCTCGACAAGCAGAATTCCAAGAAGTCCGAGGTCGAAGTCAAGGTACCGATGAAGGTCATCGACGCCCTCTTCTCCGCCGGCAAGGACGAATTGGACCTGGTCGCCGCGCTTCATGCCCTTTCCGCGCAGGGCGATACTGAGCTCGTCTCAGTAAAGGATCATGAAAACACTGTGCGCGTCTGGCTCGACTCCAAGAACGTCACAGACTAGGACAGTAGGAGGCCACCATGATGCTACTCGCGAAAGCAGCTCTCGGACTTGGCAGCACTATTGTCCTCGCGGGCGCCTATACCATGCGGGAAGGCGTGATCCGCATCGACATCGACGAATTCCGCTCCGGCGGCTCCCACGTTCATATGTGGGTTCCGGCCGCGGCCGTTCCCATGGCCATGCATCTTGTGCCTGACAAGCATTGGCGCCACGCCTCCGAGCAGGCGCGCGAGGCCATGCCCATTCTTCATGCCATCGTCAAAGAACTGAGGAAGTACCCTGATGCCGACTTCGTCGAAGTTAAGGATCATGATCAGCACGTCCGCGTTCGCACGCGTGAGGGGAAACTACAGATTGATGTGGACGCCCCGGACGAGAAAGTTCATGTTCTGTGCCCGCTTTCGACCATCGAAGACGTCACCATCCAGCTTGAGGAGCACGGCCCGAGCGCTTAAGGTTCTTCGCGCGAAGCCCTTGGCGAATTGCTGAGTAAGATTTGAAACTAAGAATTCCTTCTGTTCATGCGGCGGCTGGTCCGTTCCGCCGGTCAACCCGCTCCGGCTGTCCCGCCTTTTTCCTCTTGAAAATAAACCTCTTCAAACACCGCGTCCTTTTTCCAGCCGGCGCGGTATAGGATGCCGCGACCATTCTCCACCATCACCGGGTGTCCACAGAGATAAGCCGTCGTCTCCTCCGGCTGCAGCCCCCACTCATACGCATATTTCCGTAAAAGGTCGTCCACCCGCCCCGTTTCACCCTTCCAGCCCGTATCCTCCCAAGGCCGGCTCACCGTGGGAACATACTTGAACCATGACACTTCGTTCGAATAGCGCTCGAGTTCTTCGCGATAGCCGAATTCCCACGACCGGCTGGCGCCCTGCAGGCAGTAGAGCTTGTGGTTCCCGGGCATGGGGCTATCGCCACTTTTCCAATCCCGATAAAGCGTTCGAACGTAACTCACAAAGGGGGCGATCCCCGTCACCGTGGAGACTAACAGGTGGCGTGTCCTCCCGCTGCGCAAATCGAGCGTGAACCGTCCCTTCGCTATTTTCCTGCACAGCAGAGTGTCGCCTATCTCTAGCTTGAAAAGATCCGGCGTCAGATCTCCGTGCGGGACCAACTCCACGAAAAACTCAAGTGATTCTTCATACGGCGACGAAACGATGGAGTACGCGCGTTCGAGCCGCTTTCCTTCGTGCGCGACCCCCAAGGTTGCATATTGCCCGGCGCGAAATTCGAACGGCCCGCCAGGGTCGATTCGAATGATCCAAAGATCAGGCGAAAGATCCCGGCGCTCAAAAATCCGTGCCTGGTAGTGTTTGTCCGGGGAAGAAACCATCTATTTCTCGCCCATGAGTTCAACAAATTTCACAAAAAAGATATCGGGCGGAGCCAGCGCCGGCTCCGCCCCGAATTCCAAGCCCAGAAACTACCAATTTCTGGCGCGCAGAGCAATCCTTGGGTCCGGTGCGTACATGAAAGTCCGCCGGGACAGTGGGTCCCCTGGCCCTTCAGCGCCGCGGCACAGGTTATTCGTAGGCGAGCGCGACGACGGGATCATAGCTGGCGGCGCGGAGCGCGGGGTAGATTGCTCCCGTGGCCGCTCCCACCAGTGCGAGCACAATCGCGGAAAAAATCCACGCCGGGGAAATCAGAATGGTCAAACCTGGATTGGTCTGCTTCAAAATTGTCTGGGTCAGGAACGTAAGCGCTATTCCCAAACTGGTTCCCATCAACGTGAGGATGAGAGTCTCGCCCAGCAGCATCTGAACGACGTCGAGCCTGGAGAAACCGAGCGCTTTCAGAATCCCGATCTCCCGTGTGCGCTCCATCACCATGGTGTGCATGTTCAAGAGAACCACGAGGAAGCTCACGACGATTCCCAGGGCCACCATCGTGCGCGTGAAGGGCCGTAACTGCGGCAAGTTCGACGAACTCATCAGCGTGACGTATTCCGACGTGGAGCGAACGTTATTTTCCGGCATCAACTTGAGAATTTGCGCGCGCGTCGCCTCCGTATCTCCTTTGCTTCTCACATAAAACATCGAAACGCGCTTCTCCGCCCCCGCGATTTCCTGCGCTGTCCCGATGGGAATGAAGAATCGCGCGCCCTTTCCGTGGGCTACGACCCCGCACACGGTAAACGCGCGATTTAACAGCGTTATCTGGCTGCCCACCTTTAAGTGACGCGTTTGCGCAATAATATCGTCAGCGATTACTTCGTCCGGCCCTTCGAACGGTCTTCCATCGCGAAATAGGAAACCCTTGCTGAGCGCATTGAAGCGCTGGTAATCAATCCCATACACCATCACTAAGTGCTTTGGTTCCGTGAGGATGACCGTCGGTGCCACCTCATCCACGCCGCTTAGTGTGCCAATCTTTTCACCCAATGACTCCTGCATCCCAACACTTACGAAAGCGAAAAAGATCGACGAGTTTGGCGGCTGCACCAGGATATCCGCGCCAACACCCTCAACGCGCTTTCCCCACTCGGAAATGACGCCGGACGTAAGGCCTACGATCATCAGAACGAGAATCACCTGAATGGCGATGGCGATTACACTCAGAAAACTCCGCAGCGGCCGGGCAGTAATGCTGCCCCAGAACATTTGGAGGAGAGAAAATGGTCCGTCGTAGGTTTCCGTCATCGAGCGCAGCCAAATTTGTACTCTATCATCCTAGTTCTATATTTCGTTGCGGTCAAAGGTACCTTTCTGGGTCGCAGGGCAAGACGCGTGCCGAAGTCCGCGCAAAATATTTCTTCTGCATTAAGATTTCAACACGAATGTTGATAAGGTTGTGGAAATCCCCTGTCCACGCACCGCTAACTTCTCACCCTTCAACACTCTTCTCCTCTTTGCACAATTTGAGTGCAATTTTATTTTTTTGACGCACTTGTTCGGTGAAGAATTTTCTCGCCGTCAGGAAAATATATTTTACGGGAAGAATCTCAACCGACGCATCGAGGACCAACTATCCTTATACTTTCCCTAAGCCTTTGATTCTCAACGATAGGCGGCGGATTTTCTTTCAGTACCACTTCGGCGGCTTCTCAAGATGCACCTTGATGATCTGCTTCGGGTCGGTGATGTCGAGCCAGCGTCCATACGTCTTCCATCCCTCGGCGACGACTTGAACCAAAACTCTCCCCATCGGTGCATTCGGAACGTGCGCGATGCCTTCGCGGCTTGTCTTTACATTCATTTCCAGCTTCTTATCCTTCTTCAGCGAGTGCTCTTCGATGAATTTCACGTACACGCTGGCGTTCTCAACGGGAACACTTTTCTCGCCGCCGGTCACTTCAATGGTGATTCGCGTTTGCACCTCGGTCGCCGGAGGCGGAGTCCGCGGTTTGGACGCCGCTGCCGGTCGATCCTGAGCCACCTTGCCTTGGACAACCACCGCACAAGCAGCGATGCAAACGCAAGTGAGAAACTTAGTGGGAAATCTCATAGATTGCCGAACTCCATCGTCTACGGAACGGCAAGCCGGGTCAAGCCTCGCCGCGTTAAACTTGGATGCGATCGACGCCGGAGATGCTGCTCCGCCGTTGTTCCGCCGTGGAAACCGCCTGTAACGGCTATTTGACTCATCTATTTAGCTCCTGTAACTTCTCAAGAACTGCTCGGCGGGCAACATGGGGAAGCCCCGAGAATGAAATTTACCTCGAACGGTCATCGCCGAACGTCAAACTGACCGCATCAAGATCAGTGCTGGAATCGCAAGGAGAGTAAAATGGGTTTTGCCACCAACGCCATTCATGTCGGGCAGGAGCCCGATCCCGCCACGGGGGCCATCGTCGCGCCCATCTATCAGACGTCCACGTACATCAACGAAGAGCTGGGCAAAAATAAAGGCTACGATTACGCACGAACGAATCACCCGAACCGCAAGGCGCTGGAACGCACCGTCGCTAAATTAGAGGGCGGCCACAGCGCCTACGTGTTCTCCTCCGGCATGGCGGGAATTGACGCGGTTTTCAGGCTGCTGCGCCCGGGCGATCACGTGGTCCTCTCCGAGGCAGTTTACGGCGGCGTGTTCCGCCTCTCTACGCAACTCCTCGTGCACTTCGGACTGGAATTCAGTTTCGTGGACACTTCCTTTCCGGATTACGTGCGCACGGCGTTGCGCCCCAACACGAAAATGATTTACATCGAGACGCCCGCCAACCCAACTCTAAGCGTCACCGATATCGCGGCAATCTCCAAACTGGCGAATGAACGAAACCTCTCGGTGGTGGTTGACAACACATTTCTGAGTCCTTATTTGCAGCGTCCCATCGAACTCGGCGCGCACATCGTGGTTCATTCCATGACGAAGTATTTGAACGGCCACAGCGATTCCACGGGAGGGGCAGTGGTCCTCACGCGTCCCGAGGATGCGGAAAAAATCTATTTCATCCAGCGTTCCGCCGGCACGGGCCTCGCTCCCATGGATTGCTTTCTCGTTTCGCGCGGCATCAAGACCTTGGCCGTTCGCATGCTCCAGCACAACGCCAACGGAATCACGGTTGCGCGCCATCTCGACGCTCATCCCAAAGTCAAGAAAGTCTTCTACCCCGGCCTGGCGTCCCACCCGCAGCACGAAGTGGCTCGCCGCCAGCAGAAAGGCCCGGGCGCGATGCTCTCCTTCGACGTTGGCTCGCTCGATGCCGCGCGTCGCTTCCTGAACCACGTCAAGCTCTGCTCGCTCGCCGAAAGCCTCGGCGGCGTCGAAACCCTGATCTCGCTTCCCGCGATGATGACGCACGCTTCGATGCCCAAGGAAATGCAGGATCGGGTGGGCATCACCGAAGGCCTTGTCCGCCTGTCCGTCGGCATCGAAGACGTCGAAGACATCATCGCCGATCTCGACCAGGCTCTACTTTACGTCTAATCACCCTCTCCCCTTGCTTATTGACAGGAGTGGCGCTACACTCTCCCCTCAGTAACTGATAGGAGCGCCATGAGTAAGCCCACCGATCTCGTCCAAGGCACGCTGGACCTACTCATCCTGAAGAGCATCGCTCTCGGGCCAATGCACGGCTGGGCCATCGCGCAGCGCATCCGCCAGGTTTCGAAAGACGTGCTTCAAGTGAATCAAGGCGCGCTCTACCCTGCGCTTCACCGGCTGGAGCAACAGGGCTGGATTGAAGCCGAGTGGGGCGATTCCGAAAACAATCGGCGCGCAAAATATTATTCTCTGACAAAGTCCGGGAAAAAATATCTGCAACGCGAGCAGGCAAACTGGGAACGGCTCTCCGCCGCAATCGGATTAGTCTTGAAGACAGTGTGAGGTTCGGAGGTTGACGATGCGCTGGCTGAGAAGCATTTCGAATCGGCTCCGCAACTTGTTCCTCAAAGACACCGTCGAACGGGAAGCCGATCAAGAACTGCGCTTTCACCTGGAGCGCGAGGTTGCGCAGCAGATTTCCAGCGGCATGTCTCCCGAAGAAGCGCGCCGCGTGGCGCTGCTGGAATTTGGCGGGCTGGAACAATTCAAGGAAGACTGCCGCGAGGCTCGCGGCGTGAATCGTATCGAAACGCTGCTGGCCGACCTGCGTTACGGCTTTCGCACGCTTCGAAAGAGTCCAGGCTTCGCGATCGTCAGCGTGCTGACTCTGGCGCTCGGCATTGGAGCGAACACGGCCATCTTCAGTATGGTCAACGCTCTGCTTCTCCATCCTTATAACTTCCGCAACCTCGATTCTCTTGTCCGCGTCTGGGAAGACCGCGGAATTGACGAAGGCTACGATGCAAGATATATCGCGCCCGCGGACGCCGACGATCTTCGCTCATCAAATGGCATCTTCGAGGGCCTGACGACCTACAGCTTCCAATCCTTTGGCTTGGGCACGGAAGGGGACGTTCAGCCCATTCTCGGCTGCAGAGTGTCCGCGAATTTTTTCGATGTTCTCGCCGTTACTCCCGCAGCAGGCAGGCTCTTCAGCGCTGCGGAAGAACAGCCGGGCGCCGATCAGGTCGCCATCGTGAGTTACGGTTCATGGCAGCGGCGTTTCGGCGGTGATCCGCGGCTATTGGGCAAGACCATTTCGTTGAACGGCCGTGCTTATACCATCGTCGGAATTATGCCCAAGGATTTTGATTATCCGGTGCCAGTGGAATTGTGGGTGCCCCTGGCTCTGACTCCTGCGGAGAGAGCGGATCGCACGCAACTGTCACTCAGCGCCCTTGCGCGGCTTAAGAGAGAGGTCTCTGTCTCGCAGGCCAGTGTTGTCCTAGCCGGTTTTTCTCACCGGCTCCAACAGGAATTTCCAAAAACAAATGCGGGGCGGAGAACGACGCTGCTCCAGTTGCGCAAAGAACTCTACATGTTTACGCTATCGCTCTTTCTTTTGCTACAGGCCGCTGCAGGATTCGTGCTGCTGCTCGCCTGCGCGAATCTGGCAAATCTTGTTTTCGCGCGCATGATTGGCCGCCAAAGAGAAATTGCTTTGCGCGCCGCCCTAGGCGCGAGTCGCGGACGCCTCGGGCAACTTTTCCTGTCGGAAACACTCTTGTACTCCTTCGCCGCGGGCTTGGTGGCCATCGCGGCTTCATTTGCCAGCGTGCGCGCGTTGCGCACCAGCATCCCCGTAGGCTGGACGAAGTGGGTGCCCGGGTGGGATGGCATCCGCGTCGACGGCAGCGTTCTGGCCTTCACCATACTCGCCGCGTTGGCTGTCGGAGTTTTTCTGGGCTTGGCTACGATGCTCCATACCAGCCGCGTGGAGCCCAACAAGACTCTGAAGGAAACCGGCACCGGCACCGTAACTCGCACGAAACGCAGGGTGCGCAGCGCGTTGGTCGTTGCACAAGTCATGATTGCGCTGATCCTGCTTGTTTGCGCGGGCCAGACGATTCAGGGATTCGTCCGTCTCGCGAATGTGTACCAAGGATTCGAGCCGGACAGGGTTCTGCGAATTGAGATTTCCCTGCCGCAAAAGGTCTACACAGACAATGTCAAGATCACGAATTTCTATCAGCAAGTTCTTCGCGGAACCGCCTCGCTCTCGGGAGTTCAGCACGCCTCGCTCGTCACCAGTCCTCCCGCCAGCAACGTGGACAATGAAACGACTTTCTTTTCCATCGAAGGCCAGCATGCGCTCAAGGCCAGTGAAATGCCCTCCGCCGATTTGCAGGTCGCCAGTCCCGATTTTTTTGACACCTTGAAAATAGCTTCGGTGGCAGGCCGCACTTTCTCGGACGCAGACAGCGACGGCGCAGCCCGCGTTGCGCTAGTCGGCCGCGGCATGGCCTCGCGCTTCTGGCCAAAGGGTGATGCGCTGGGCCACCGCATCAAGCTGGGGGCCGCCGATTCGACTGAACCATGGCTCACGATAGTGGGCGTAGTCGGTGACGTGCGTCAGAACTGGTGGAACCCCATCACTCGCCCGGTAATCTACAAGCCGTTCGCTCAGTCGCCGCAACGCTCGATGACTTTGCTCGCGCGCACCGCTTCCAATCCAATCAGCTACGTCTCCGCTGTGCGCAACGTGGTCCGCCAAATGGATCCTGGAATCGCCCTGGAAGGCATCAACACGCTCGAGGAAGAAATCGCCGATTCCATTGCCATCGTCCGCATCATGGGCATCTTGATGGGGATCTTCGGACTGGTCGCGCTGGCGCTCTCTTCGATCGGAGTCTACGGCGTGCTCTCGGAAAGTGTCGCGCAACGCACCCATGAAATTGGCATCCGCCTCGCCCTAGGTGCCGACCCGCGCGACTTGATGAAGCTGATCCTCGGGCAGGCGTTGAAGCTGACCGGTATAGGCTTGGCAATCGCTGTGCCTTGTGCCATAGCCATCAGCCGAATGATGGCGAGCCTGATTTTCGGCGTAATAACCGTGGACTTCGTGATCCTTTGCGGATTCACGGCGCTACTACTGCTCGTTGCGCTTGGCGCAGGTTATCTCCCCGCGCGGCGCGCCATCAGCGTCGATCCGGTTGTCTCCCTACGCTACGAATGATCCACGTTATTTGCGATTTTTGGGCCCCTTAGCGACGCTTTCCCCCAGCCACGAAAGATATTTCTTCGAGCCCTCGGTAATCGGCAGCGCGATAAACTCCGGCACATCGTAGCTGTGAAGACGTTTCACTTCGTTTTCCAATTCAGCGAGCCGCTTCGCCGTGGTTTTCATCACCAGTAGATACTCCCGCGCCCGCTCAACCTTTCCCTTCCACGTATAGACCGACTCCACTGGACTCAAAATTATATTCACGCACGCGGCTTGACGCTTCCCCACGACGGCGCGTGCGATTTTGCGAGCGAGTAAAACAGACGGGCAAGTGACGAGAACGATCCGCTTGTTTTTTGCCTCTCCACGATTCATCGGTCCCACATAATAATCGCTTCCACGCCATCGCGCGAAGGACTAAAATACCGCGCTATGAGCACAGGCGCGGGATTAAGGACGGCCTCGCCCATCAAGTTTGGCACCTCCGGATGGCGCGGCCTCATCGCCGACGATTTCACCTTTGCCAACGTGCGCCTGGCCGTCACCGCCATCGCGGAGCACGCCAAGGCCAAAACGAAAGAGCCCACGATCCTGGTGGGCTACGACACGCGCTTCTACTCCGAAGAATTCTCTCAGCTCGCCGTAGATATCTTGCAGCATCGCGGCATTCGGACGTTGCTCTGCGAAACCTTCACGCCCACGCCCGCTGTCGCTTTCGAGATTATGCGCCGCAAGCTCGACGGCGCCATCAATTTCACCGCCAGTCACAATCCCGCCCAGTATCACGGCCTGAAATTTTCTTCGGCTGATGCAGGCCCTGCGCTGCCGGAAGTCACCAAAGACATCGAAGCGCGAGCCGCACAACTCGCCGCAAAAGGCGGCGTCACGCCCCTTCCGCACGGCGCAGCGAATGCTGCCCGCAGCGAAAAGGTCAATCTGCGCGAAAACTATTTGAAGCGCCTCGAACAGCTGGTGCAATTCGATACGCTGCGCAAAGCCAAGCCCTTCCTGGTCGTGGATGCGCTCCACGGCTGCGGCGCCGGCTATCTCGATCGCATACTTATCGATCACGGCGTCACCGTGAAAGCCATGCGCACCGAACGCGATTGCCTCTTCGACGGCACTGGCCCCGACGTCTCCGAAGAAAATCTCGCTCCGCTCCGCAAAGCCGTGGTCGATTCGAAAGCGACCGCCGGCCTGGCCACGGACGGCGACGCCGACCGCTTCGGCATCGTCGACAGCGACGGCACCTGGATCCAGCCCAACTTGATCCTTGCGCTCATCTACGACTATCTCGTCGAAACGCGCAATTGGAAAATGCCTGCGGCGCGCAGCGTCGCGACCACGCAAATGATCGACGCGGTCGCCAAGTCGCACGGCCAATCGGTCCATCAAACTCCTGTGGGTTTCAAATACATCGGCCAGCTCATCCGCCAAGACAAAATCGCCATGGGCGGCGAAGAAAGCGCTGGGCTCACCATTCGCGGCCATATCCCTGAAAAAGACGGCATTCTCGCATGCCTGCTGACCGCAGAAATGATCGCCGCCCGGGGCGCTTCCATCGGTGAGCAAGTTCGCGCGATGTACAAAAAACTCGGCCGCGAATTCTGGCCCCTGCGTGAAAACCTTCATCTTTCCGACGAACAAAAAGCAAATGCCGTCAAGCACGTTGCTGTTGACGCTTCGACAATCGCCGGGCGAAAAGTCGTATCCATCGACCGCACCGATGGCGCAAAATTTGTCTTTGATGACGGTTCGTGGATGCTGCTGCGCCTTTCCGGCACGGAGCCGCTGCTTCGCCTTTATGTCGAAGCCGAAAGCGCCGCCGCTTCCGCAAAATTGACAAGAGAAGCGTCGCAATGGGTATTTCAAAACTGAAGAAGACGAGCGCCACCGAAGAAGTCCAGCCATTCCTGCGCCAATACGGACGCGCTCTGCTTGCCCTGTTCGTGTTCATCCTCGTTGTACACGACGTCTTCGGCGCACACGGCTATCTGGCCATGCGCCGCACCCAGCAGGAAATCAAAAAGGTAAACGCCGATCTGGACCGGTTGAACAAGGAAAATTTACAACTCGGGCAGGAAGTAAAAGAGCTGAAGACGGATCCGCACAAAATCGAGAAAATCGCCCGTGACGAGCTGGGCCTTGCCAAGCCCGGCGAAGTGATTATCAAAATCCCGCGTTCGCAGCAGCTTCCGCAGGATCCTTCCGTGAAGCCCTGACCCGCCGCTTTTTCCACGTCGTGCGCGCCAGTGAAAGTCCCAGCATCGCCAGGAAAATCACAATCAGCCCCACCGTAGCTTTCAGCGCGCTGCACTGCCCTTTTGGCAAAATGGAAAATCTTCCGTAAACAAATTCAATGTGTACCCAGTACACCAGCAGCGAAGTATTTCCGAGCTGGATGATCGGACTGAAACCTCTCTGTGCCAGTCCCCAGCGGCACCACGCATAAACCAAAAACAGAATGATCAGCAAGATGCCGCAGCGCATGAGCAGAAAATTCGGGCCGCTGTGCCAGTAGTCGTAAACCGCGTACAGGCGCACGCGCGACGAATCGAGCAAGACGGACAAGTAGCAAGCAACGATGCCTGCGCCGCCCAGCGCCGCGAACGCCAGCCCTTCCCTGTGCCGGGCAAAATCCGAAAACAGGAAAAATCCCACCGCAAGCCCCGCGAAAGCGAATGCCGACCAGGGAAACAATGGAAAAAGCCACGGCTGCGGCTCGTTGAAGATATGGACACCATTGATGTACGACTCGATGGGCCAAGGCAAGAATTTCGGCCGGTGCGTCGTCCAAAGCGGCGGCGTTGCCATCGCCACAATCACCGCCGCAAAAATCCCTGCTACCAGAGTTCGCGTTCTCGCCGCAGCTACATCGCCCTCTCCCGTGACCCAGCACAGCACTCCCATCAGCATCATGGAAAGCCCGAGAATATTTAGCACGTCCACGCGCAGCAAATCCGTCCACGGCGACCACGGATAGCCGAGCGCGAACTCCTGCACGCGAAACAGAAGGCCCATTCCAAAAATTTCCGCGCCGCGAAGAATCGTTTGCTTCGCGATCGCATTCCGCGCGATTCCCTTCTCGCGCAATTTCTCCGTAACCAGCGCAAACGACACGCCCGCCAAAAAGATAAACAGCGGCGCCGGCAGCGTCCCGCCCAGCTTCGACCACCCCATCAAAGATGCCGACGATTTCTTGGCCTCCGGGCTCATCCAAGAGTCGTAGCAATGCGTCTGGAACATCAGTACGCACGCCAGCCCGCGCATCCAGTCGATGTAAGCAAGTCGTTTCATTCTTGCTGTGGTGTCTCGTGATTGCGAATCATAGACGCTGGGAAGATTCCCGCAAAGTAGAAACGTGAGATACGAATCTCACCCATGGTCATGAACAATCTCAATGGCCGTACCCTCTCCCTTGACTCTCGGGGTCGCGTCTAGCGGCTATGCGGTCACGGCCCGCCAGCAGAGTAAGTCACAAGGGGGATACTAAAGCACGTTTCGAACGTCTACTATCTTCAGTTGCCGGGAACACGAAGCGGGTTTCAAACGTATCTTTGCCAGGTGGAGGTATCCAATGGAAACGCTGTGGCAAGACTTCCAGTTTGCAATCCGCATGATGCGCAAGAATCTGGGCTTTACCACGGCGGCCGTGCTGTGCCTAATGCTTGGGATTGGCGCCACGACCGGCATATTCACGGTGGTGAACGCCGTGCTCCTTCAGCCGTTGCCGTACTCGCATCCTGAGCAGCTTATCCGTGTCTATACCGAGTTCCCGACGTTTCCAAACGGCGGTCTCCACCGTTTCTGGACTTCCGGACCGGAATTCCTGGATCTGCGCAGGGATACGCATTCCTGGGCGTCTTTGGACGCGTGGATCACCGGAGGTGCGAATCTCGCCGGGAAAACGCAACCGGTTCGCGTTACGGCGGCATATCTGAGCGGCGGATTGCTGGAAACACTTGGCGTAGCCCCGGTCGCCGGGCGGCTGATATCGCAAAGCGACGATGTCCCCGGAGCGCAAGTGGTTGCTGATATTTCCTATGGCACCTGGCAAAGCGTTTTTGCAGGGGATCCCAACATCGTTGGCCGTGAGACGTACCTCGATGGCTTGAAATGCATCATCATCGGCGTCATGCCCAAGGGCTTTCAGTTTGCACCGGGCGAACAAGAACCGGCGCAAATCTGGACCGCCTTGCGACTGGATCCGGCGAATCCGGGCAATCGCGGCGGTCACAATTATTACTTGCTGGGCCGGCTGAAGCCAGACGCTACGGCGGCGCAGGCTCAGGGAGAGCTAGCCGCGCTGGTGCAGAGCTATGGTGAAAAGAAAGTGCCCAAGATCCATAGCTTCCACCCAAAAACTCACACCATCGTCAGCTTTCCTCTGCAGGCGGAAGTCGTTTCAAGCGTTCGGCCCGCGCTCTTGATGTTGCTCGGCGCCGTGGTCTTCGTGCTCTTGATCGCCAGCGTGAATGTGGCAAACCTGCTGCTGGCTCGCGCCGAAGCCCGCCGCCGGGAGATTGCGATTCGCGGCGCGCTGGGTGCTGGGCTGGTGCGGCTCGCGCGGCAATTTGTGACCGAAGGGATTCTGCTTGCGTTCTGCGGTGCCGTTTTGGGTGTGGCCCTCTCCTTTGCTGGCGTGCGCCTCGTCCAGCTCACCAACGCTGGCGGCATTCCCCGCGCCGATGAAATCTCCATGGACTGGCGTGTGCTCCTCTTCACGCTGGGAACGAGCGTGATCACAGGAGTGCTCTTCGGACTCGCGCCGCTCGCACCACTCCTGGTCAGCGGAATCTCCGAATCATTGAAGGACACCGCGGGCAGCACCACGGCCGCCGCGGGGGCGCAAATTTTCCGGCGCATCCTGGTAGCAGGCGAACTGGCGATGACTCTCGTACTCCTGATTGGCTGCGGGCTAATGGTGCGCGCTTTCTGGAAACTTCAGGAGGTCCACACCGGCCTCCATGCTGAGAATGTCATCACCATGCGCGTCTCGCTGCCGAGCGGAACATACACGGACAATGCAAAGATCACGGATTTCTGGACGCGGCTCGATGAACGCCTGACGAATCTCCCAGGCCTGCAATCTGCCGCGCTGGTTTCCGGATTAGCGCCCATGCGCCCGCCGAACATGAATGACACCGATGTTGAAGGATTCGTGCCGAGGGAGGGCGGTCCGATCCAAAATGTCGATTTCTATCAAGCCGTCAGCAAAGACTATTTCGCGACGATGGGTATTCGGCTGATGGATGGGCGGCTGTTTGACTCGCGTGATGTGCAAGGCGGCCCTAATGTCGTCATTATTAACAAGACGATGGCGTTGACCTTCTGGCCCGGCCAGAATCCCATCGGCAGGCGTATTCGCGCAGGCAGCAAAGACTGGAGCACGATCGTTGGGGTCGTTGACGACGTCAAGAACGCCGGGCTTGATCGGCCGGCGGGAACCGAATTGTATCTACCCTACCGCCAGCCCGCGGGCGCAGGCAGTTCGGATATGTACATAGTCATGCGGACTCCGGCGGGCGACCCGCGTTCGTTGGCGGGCGCAGTGCGCGAGCAGTTGAACGAGATCGATCCGTCGGTGCCATTGGCGGATGTGCGCCTGATGGAGGACGTGCTTACTCGCGCGCAGGCGCGGCCACGGTTTCTGACGCTGCTGCTGTCCCTCTTTTCCGGTGTCGCGCTGGCCATAGCGACCGTGGGAATTTATGGCGTGGTGTCGTATTCGGTGGCGCGGCGAACGAAGGAATTTGGTCTGCGTATGGTGCTTGGCGCGCAAGGCGGCGACGTCCTCGGACTGGTGATGAAACAAGGGGCCGGCATGGTGGCGATTGGAATTGTCGCCGGGCTTTTGACGGCGTTCGCACTGACGCGATTGATGGCAAGCCTCCTCTTTGGCGTGACCGCGACAGATCTCCCGACGTTTGCGGGCGTCACCATTTTGCTGTTTGCAGTGGCGCTGGCAGCGTGCTATCTGCCTGCACGGCGCGCGACCCGCGTGGATCCGATACAAACCTTGCGCTACGAATAGCGCCTCATTCGACCCGTCGGTCGTTTCACAGAAACGAGGCCGCTGGTCCCCGTGCCTGGATTTTGTCTGCCCTTTCTTTCAGTTACAATTCTCGCTTGCCTGCTACACGCCAACTCGGCCCGTTCGCCACACTCGGTCTCTGGGCCGTATTGACTCTAACCGGGGCGCTGTACTCCACCTGGCAAGGCTTTGGCGGCCGTGCGTTCGCTGCCACGCTTACGGCTTTCGCTTTTTTCTTTCTGGTGATGCTTCTCCTTGCCGCGCGCAGCGTGGAGGATCGCCTCGCCTCGCGTTTCGGCGCCGGCAGCGGCTATTTGCTCGGCGCTGCGGTGTTCCTTGTTTACCTGACTTATGCCCTGGGGACAGAAACTTTTGCGTTCACGCGTTCTGCCGCAGTCGCCGGCCTTGTTTTCGTTCCGCTGGGCCTCGCCGCCACTGCTGAACGCCGGCCGCCAGGCGTTTGGCAGGACTTTCTCACCATCGCAGGAATATGGTTGGCCGTGAAGCCTCTTCCCAATCCGTGGGGATGGTCGTTATCGCATTGGCTCTGGCCTTTCCCTGGTGGCCACCTTGCTTATATTTTCACGGTGCTCCTCTGCGTCAACGTCGCGCTCGCAACCTTCCTGCTTCTCCGCCGCGTCAGCGGAACCGGTTATTCCATCGGATGGGGCCGCCATTGGGGCTTTTTCATTCTTGCCAGTTTCATTGTCTTCGCCTGCATCGCCATTCCGCTCGGCCACGCCATCCACTTCATCCAATTCGAACCCCAGTGGTCGCAATTGAGGTCCCTCCCGCTGGTTTCCCTCGGTATTCTGTTTTTCACCGCCTGGCCCGAGGAGTTCCTGTTTCGCGGACTGCTTCAAAACATGCTGTCGCGAGCATCCAAGAGTGATCTCACCGGTTGGTGGATCGCCTCGATTGTCTTTGGCCTTTCCCACATCACCAACATGGGCTTTCCCAATTGGCGCTACGTGATCCTGGCCTCCATCGCCGGCTTTTTCTACGGCTGGACTTGGCGCAAGACCGGCTCGATTTTCGCCTCCGCACTGGTCCATGCCGCGGTGGACATCACCTGGCACTTCCTTTTCCGAACGCTCTAGTGCATATCTCATAAGCGGCTCGGCAGAATCAGACACGAGGCGACGTGCTGCATTCCAAGAACATCCCTGCATGACCTTCATATCGAACAGCTAGACGCCGGAAGTGTGTAACCAAGCAAATCTCCGCGGCCTCGTCTAATTCCTTCCGGATAGCCGACTTAGTGCCTTGGGCGATTTCTTTCCTTCTGCCTGCAGCCCGCTATCAAGACTGGGGCCAGGAGAAGACTATGTTTGGGTGGGAAGCCGCATACACCGCGCTGATTTTGTTCTTCGTACCTGTAAAAGGGACGTGGTTCGGTTTCGACCCGCATGTTTGGTCCGTGTTCCCGAACTTTTTCATGCTGTGGGCAGCGTTCCGATCGCAGCTTTCGTTCCAGTAGGGCTACTGTTCATCCCGGAGTCCTTAGATCTGGCCACAATACATTCGTTTGAGGCCGGGTTCGTACTGTGGGCTCTATCCATCGTTGCGGCATCGGCATTGTTCTCCTGGACTGTTTGGGGCAACGGAATGGCATTGCTGCCGAATTTCATTTTGGCAGCCATATTGTTCTTCGGTTTATTCATCTGGTCACCTTTTCTGCAGGGGCGGCATCACCGGGCCGAGCAGGAACGCGAACAGGCCGCGAACCAGGCGGAGGTGCGGCAGCAACGAGACGCGCAAAATGCCGCCATCCGCGATGCAATCAGGGAGCGCGGCTTAATGGCATTTACCGAACCAATGACCGACACCGAAGAACAGGATCTCGAATTATATATTCTCAGTGCGAGCCAATTTACACCCGCTGAGTTAACGGAGGCCAGCGAACACTATAAGAACCCGAAAATCATGATCGCATTGGCGCAGAAACCAGACTGTCCGATGGAGGCGCTGGAGATTCTTTACCAGCACACGATAAAGAAAGAGGAAGCGGGGCCTTCCGAGAAGGTAACTGCGCAGCAGCTTTATTTCACGGTTGCGAAGAATTCAAATGCCAGCCCGGATTTACTAATGAAAATGCTCCGCAGTGGGAGTCCTGCACAGCGCGCCGCCGCACTACGCAGTGAAAAGCTGCCGTTGAAACAGAAGATGGATTACCTGGAGAAAGGCTGCACGCTCACGGATGACTACGAAATGGCGGCGGTCGCCCGGGACGCAGATACACCCGTAGAAGTCCTGGAATGTCTTTCGTCGAAACCAGGTGCTTCTGTAGGGTTGTCAATCAATCCACACACACCCACCAGCATGCTCGAGCAAATGAGTCAATCGCCCGATTGGCGGATTGCCAATGATGGAAAGATTGGGCTGACGCAACGGAAACGGCAAGGCAAATAGGCGGCAGCAACAGCGACCTGACGGCGCGGATAAGCGCAGGCGCGAAATTCTGTCAGCTTGTTCACGACTACAAGTTCAAGGTTGTGAACGGCGCTGCCTAGTTTCGCTTCGCTCAAAATCTTTGCGGACTTCCGGCTTATTCCATTCTTTCCCTTCCCAGAGTTCAGACGGAATGCGTAGACCGCACTGAACCGCCCCGGTCAACTCCTGATTAACGGCAAACCGGAAGTTATTCCCGAGGCGAAGCAACTGCCGTCTCCGAATCGCCCCCACCCGCTTTATGAAACAGTTAGATTCCAGTCTGCTATGCATCTCTCATGCAGCTCGGCGTCTCCGTGCAACGAAGAACTCCCTTGCCCATCCAACTGGGCATTGAAAGACAGCGTAGACAGCGGTACATTCCAGCTTTGCAGAAAAGTCTAGAACGCAAGGAGAACGATCCATGTCACAAACCATGACCGCTGACCAGGCAACTTTCTTGCTGCAAAACATGTATATGGGAACCCTGAAAACCGAAAGTCGCACGACGAAGAAAATTCTCGAAGCCGTTCCCGCTGCTAAGGTGGATTACAAGCCGGACCCCGCTTCAAGAAGCGCGATTGAACTGGCTCGGCACATTGCCGCCGCGGACAACCGCTTCGTCGAGACGGTGATTAACGGCGTGTTAGACACCAACCCGAAGATGATTCCGGAAAACGTCAAGACGCCCGCTGAAGTTGCTTCCTGGTACGAGGAGCGTTACGCGAAAAACTTCGAAGCCCTCGGCAAAGTGCCCGGCGAGCAGTTGGTGAAGATCGTGGATTTTCGCGGAATGTTCCAGTGGCCCGCGGTGAAGTTTTTGATGTTCGGCCTGCACCACACCATTCACCATCGCGGCCAGCTTGCCTCGTACTTGCGTTGTATGGGCGCAAAAGTACCTTCCATTTACGGCGAAAGTTACGATGACGCGCAGGCCCGCAAAGCGGCACAGGCCTAGTAACAATCCTTTCGTTTTTTGACAGTCGCGCAGCACGCGAGGCAACACCGGCGGAGCTCATGAGGATTGTGTGACGCCGGGACGTTCCGTACGACGGTGCTTTTCCTCGTACAGCGCGCGGTCTGCGGCGCTGAGAATGTGCTCGGTGGTAAGCCCGTCGCGAGGATACTCCGCGATGCCAATGCTCGCGGACAGGCGCGGAACTTCGAGGTCTTCGCTTAGACGCTGAGAAATGCGCCGCGCCACTCTGCCGGCGGCTTCGGCCGAAGTCCCGGGCAGAACGAGCGCAAACTCATCCCCGCCGTAACGAGCCGGCGTATCGATCGCCCGGCAACTCAAGTGCAAAACTTCCGCCATGCGGCAGAGCGCCAGGCTGCCAACGATGTGGCCATGCGCATCGTTGATCTTTTTCAGTCCGTCAAGATCCAGCAGCAGAATCGAAAACGGGTGGCCGTCGCGCCCGTATCGTTTGATTTCCGAGCCGAGGCGATCGATCAAGAGGCGGTAATTGGCAAGGCCAGTGAGAGGGTCGCGGACGGCCAGAACTCGAGCCTGTTCCTCCTGGCGGCGGCGCTCGGAAGCTTCCGCTGCGAAGACAAGAATCATTAGGGCTGTGACGCTAATGAACGATTGCAACAGAAGCAAAGAGTCGTTGGTCGATGCTCGTACAAACGGACCATAACCGTGTTCCGTACCCACCACCTCCACCATGCACAGAAGGCAGATGATGGCCGACGCTTCGCGGGGACCAAAGCGGAAGGCCGCCCAAACCAAAAACGGCATCAACAAAAAGGTCCAAGGGTCGTTCCTGATCTGCGCGTGAAAGACTGGTCCGAAAATAATGCCTGCCGTCAATAGCGTTGAAAAAAATAAGACGGACGCTTCGAGAATCTGTCGCGCTGACCAGTTCAGCCGCGGATTCGAAGTCCAGAGAAGCAGGAATGGAGCGAAGATGAGGGCTCCTGCGGCATCGCCCAGCCACCACGTTCGCCATAGGAGCCAGTATTGATTCCAGGAAGTGAAACCACCCAGGGTCAGGCTGGTGACGCCGAACGTTGCAGCCACCGCCGTGCTCAGGATTCCTGTATACAGAGCAAAGCGCAGAATGTCCCAGCTCTTCTCGAACACATTGGGACCGTTGGCAAAGCGGATTACAAGGAAGGACCCGAGGACCGCCTCTAGAGTGTTACCGGTAGCAATGCCGAGAGAGGTGAGAACCGATCCCGCCGTGGTGATATTGACCAGGAAGGCTCCCGCGAAAATGGAGGGCCAGAAGCGCAGGCCAAGCGCCACCAAAGTGGCGACGGCGATGCCCGTCGGTGGCCAGACGGGTGAGACGCTCGGATGGACGGACGCCAGACGGAGACTAAGCTTCGCGGCCACCACATAGGCCGCGCAGACGGCTAGGCCCTTCACGAAGGCGTGCCAATCGCGGGGACGCGACATTCCGTCCTCCAACTCTCCAGCCGTACCGTGAAAACCCAGTGCCCAGGATCTCGGCAGCCCTAACTGCCGACTCCAGAAGCTTAGTCCTAGTACTCCTCTGGCCATAATAGCAGAAATGTGGGAAACGTAAAAAGTCCATTTATAAGCCCTTATTTTGCAGACGGATATCCGGGGAACACCTTATCTGTGTCCGCAGGAAACACCCTAAGGTGACAAGAACCTTAAGATAAAGTGTGAATGCAAAATCTAGCGGACGACGCCGGAGAGCGGGCTGGAGGCGGAGGCATACAGTCGTTTCGGCATGCGGCCGGCGAGATAAGATTTGCGACCGGCGATGACCGCGTCGCGCATGGCTTCCGCCATAAGCACGGCGTCCTGGGCTTCAGCGATGGCGGTGTTCATGAGCACCCCATCAGCGCCAAGCTCCATGGCAACGGCCGCGTCGGAAGCAGTCCCGACGCCTGCATCCACAATCATGGGAACTTCGGTGATGCGTTCGCGGAGAATGCGGAGGTTGGCCGGATTCTGCACCCCAAGGCCGGAGCCGATGGGCGCGGCTAGCGGCATGACGGCGGAGGCGCCAGCGTCGATCAGTTTGCGAGCGGCGATGAGATCGTCGTTGGTGTATGGGAGTACGACGAAGCCTTCTTTGACGAGGACACGCGTGGCTTCGATAAGCTGCTCCGTGTCCGGAAAAAGCGTCTGTTGATCGCCGATGACTTCAAGCTTGACCCAGTTCGAAAGGCCTACTTCGCGGGCGAGGCGCGCCGTTCGAATGGCTTCGTCGGCCGTGTAACAGGCGGCGGTGTTCGGAAGAATAAAAATCTTTTCGCGATCGATGTAATCCAGCAATGATTCCTTCGATTTGTCGGTGAGATTCACACGGCGAACGGCGACGGTAACCATGTCCGCCCCCGAAGCAGCGTGGGCGCGAGCCATTTCCTGAAAGCTGCGGTACTTCCCTGTTCCAACAATGAGGCGCGATTTGAACGCGCGGCCCGCGATGACCAAATTATCCGGCATGGAAGACCTCATCAGGATTCTAGACCTTCAGAGGCCCGCGGACAAATCACAGATGGATTCGAATCAGTGACGATCAATGGACGCGCGGCCGCAGAAGCCAGCTCAAGTCCACCCCGATTCCGAACGAGTAGCTGTTGAGCTGCAGCGGAACGCTCCGGCTGTAGTCGAATTCGAAATCGAGGTAACCAACCGGTTTGTAATCAATGCCCGCGTTATATCCGTTGTCGCGAACTAAATCTGCAGCGCCTGTGGACACGTTGGAAGTGGTGAAGCTCTTGCGATTTTTTGTGGCGCCGCCGGAGCTGCACTTCGCCGAGCCGCAGCGGAAGACCCGGCTGATTACAGTCTGATTTCCCCAAGGCGCGACGTCGTAAGCCGCAACCGAAAAACTGAACTTGCCCGGATCGTATTCGATGCCGCCGTTAAATTGCGCGTTATAGCCGTAGGTCGCGAAGGGCCGATGAAAAAACTTTGTATCCAATATCGAGTTGCCGACGCCAGCGTCAAGGAACGGGGAGAAATCTCCGAACGCATGATCGAAATGGTTCGTCTGGTTCCAAGTCGCGTGACCGATGCTAAACCCTTTTTTCTTATCACCGGTTGGCGCTGTCACGTGCACGGCGGAGCTGTAATTCAAGGATTTGTTGGGATAATTCCACCTTAAATCCGTGAAGAAACTGCCGACGCCAATTCCAGAGACGGCGCCGGGATTATTATTCTTGACGGAGGTGGGCGTGCTCACAAAATAGAATGGCACGCCCGCATCGACGCCGAAGTGGCGCGAAAAGTTGTATCCCAGAGCGGAGCCGAAATCGTACACGCCGCCGTCGCCGCTGTAGCTTCCTTCGAACTTGGCTCCCAGCGTGATTCCAGGAGTGAAGCCTCCGGGATTATCTTTCGCAGGCCCGGTCGCCGCTGGCGTTGGAGACTGAGCAGACGTTGCTGAGGGCCAGATGACACAAAATGCGAGCACGATTCCCAACCAACATGATCTGAAATTCAATTCTCGCCTCCACGTTTTCGTGTTACGTCCTAATCGCGCAACAAGACGCCACGTTTTCGAAACGCTTCCGTGCCAAACCGTATGTGAATCCAAGGAATTGAGGTGGGCGATACAGGATTCGATTCCAGTTTACGCAGGCGGGATGCCTGGAGTATCAGGAACGAATAGAATGGTTTCGCCGGACAAACCTGTACGGAAGAACAGCAAGCCACGGAGCGCGGGAACAAATCGAACGAAAACATTCCTGGGGCGATAAGTTTTGTCTATCTTTTTTTTCTTCTTCTCTGTCCTCCGTATTCTCTCGTGAACTCCGTATTTGCAGACGCCAAACAGAATTCATTCCTGCAAAATCGGGCGAGGCTCGGCTACGTCGGAGTAGAGGGATTCGATGACGGGGGCGTACTGTTGTTCGACGACGCGGCGCTTGAGCTTGAGGGTGAAGGTGAGGCTGCCGTTGTCAAAAGTGAAATCTTCGGGGAGAAGAGCGAAGCGTTTGATAGTTTCGTACTGCGCGAGATGGACGGAGAGGCGCTTGACCTCGGAGTCGATGAGCGCGTACACCCAGGGATGGGCTGCGAGTTCGGCGTGGGAGGAAAATTTGATTCCTTGGTCAGCAGCTTTGGCAGAGACGGTGGTGGGATTGGGGACGATGAGCGCGACGATGAATTTGCGTTTGTCGCCCAGGACCATGGCGTTCAGGATGTAGGGGCTGGTCTTGAGCGCGTTTTCGATGGGCTGCGGGGCAACGAATTTGCCGGCCGCCGTCTTGATCAAGTCTTTCTTGCGGTCGGTGATGAAAAGATAGTTGTCCTTGTCCAGATGGCCGATGTCGCCGGTGCGGAACCAGCCGTCCTCACTGAGGACTTCGCGGGTAGCTTCGGGATTCTTGTAATAGCCCTGCATCACGCAAGGGCCTTTGACGAGGATTTCTCCATCCTCAGCGACTCGGACTTGCACGTCGGGAATGGGTTTGCCGGAACTGCCCATGCGGTTGTCGGGATAATTGCTGGAGACAATGGGAGAAGTTTCGGTCAGACCGTAACCTTGGTAGATGGGAATGCCCACGGCCCAGAAGAATTCGGCGAGCTCTTTGGAAAGCGGAGCGCCGCCGGAACTGATAATGCGGAGACGGCCGCCCATACCCGCACGGATTTTCCGGTAGACGAGGACATCAGCAAGCTTCCACTGGAAAGTAACGGCAAATTTCGGATGCGTCCGGTCACCGCGCCACTGCGCAGACATCTCGGCCACTCTCATGGCCCAATCGAAAATGATTCTCTTCACGCCGGCGGTTTTCGAGCCTTGCTCGACGAGGCGGGTGTAGATTTTCTCGAAGAAGCGCGGGACGGCGGCGATGACGGTCGGATGGACTTCTAGAAGAGCCTGGGCGACGGCCTCGACCGATTCGACATAAGCCAGAGCGGCGCCTTCAAAGATATAGATGTAATCCAAAGTGCGGCCGTAGACGTGGGCGAGAGGAAGAAACGAAAGTGCGACGTCATTAGCAGGATCGAGACTGAAATCGTGACCGACGCCGTGGACGTTGGAGCAAAAATTGTTGTGCGTGAGCATGACGCCCTTGGGCTCGCCGGTGGTGCCGGATGTGTAAATGAGAGAAGCGAGCTGGCCCGGAAGAACCTGCGAAGCACGCAGGCGATAAGAGGCAATGTCCGCTGCGCTCGCAGCGGCGATCAGGGTTTCGTAGCGAAGACATTCTGTGGGGACGTCGGCGCCGCCGTCGGCGACGATGATTTGCTCCAGGTCGGGGAGGCTGCCGCGAACGGCGAGGAGTTTTTGCAACTGGGGCACGCCTACAACGAAAATGACCTTGGCGCCGCAATGTTTCAAGATGTAGGTCATGCGGTCGGACGATTCGTTGAAATAGACGGGAACGGTGACGGCGCCAGCGCCATTGATAGCGAAATCGGCGGTATGCCACTCCGGGCAATTGGCGGAAAAAAGACCGACGCGATCGCCGGGCTTCACGCCGAGTTCAACGAACGCGGTGGAGAGGCCAGCGACGCGGCGGAGAAACTCCTGGGAAGGGATGGCTTCCCATTTCCCGTCTCGGCGAACCATTTGGGCGCGAGGGTTCGGGAGATTGTCGACGGCGTTCAGGAAGCGTGAGGGAAGGGTTCCGTAGTTCATGGTCTGTGCGTCACTTTACCTTAGCCCTTTGGATGGCGCAATGCGGCTGGCGGCCAGGTTACGCCTGACCTCCTGCACTATCTTCATTGTTTGGGCCGACAGTGGATTCCCCGCCATCGCGAACGACCACGGCGTCATTGGTGGATTGGCGTTCAGCGGATTGGCGTTCACCAAGGGTGGCGGGAGGTGGATTAGAGAGACCCTTGGACTCCACATACATTTTGACCCAATGCTCATGGGTGTAGGTCACATCGAACTCGGTCTTGAGTTTGTCAAGGGAGAGGAGCAGAAGTTTGCCGACGAAGGCCAGGTTGGAGGCATTGCGGGGTGGGATGCGGTTCTGGGCGATGGCTTTGAAGAGTTTGCCGAGGACGAAATTGATGTCCGTGGCGGTCATGAACCGGCCGGTAAGAGTGGTGGCAAGTTCGGAGCCGAGGCGATCCGATTCGACGACTTGCCGCTCGGCACGAGCGTGGAAAACACAGAGGGAGGGATGATCCTGCTGGCGGAACATGCGGCACGTGCGGCCGTCGGCGAAAGAGAACTGGCAGAGAGAGGATTCGTCGGTGGTGACGCGGGAGCGAGAAAGCTTAGGCTTAGTCATGATAATCCCCTGAAAAGATGAAGTAACGAGGTAAGGATGCAAATGAAGTAACGAAACGGAGCGAACCGCAGAGCGCACAGCCAGGATTCATCGCGCAAAATTCGCGCGATGGAGAAGAGGTTGGCTGTGCCACATCGAGAACCCCCCGGGGGGTCTCGGATGTGTGGCAGGCAAAAGACTTGCGGAAGGGTGGTTTTGGATCTGTGGCAATGATTGGACTTACGGGCGAAATCTCGGAAGTGTGGCAATGAAAGGAATTAAGGAAGAATGAGCCAGTGAGACAGTCTATAGACGGGGTAAACAGAGGGTTAGCTTGGTACGGAATGCTTCGGCGAGAGTAGATGGGCTAACTATTAAACTGTATTTTACCGTATTCCTTGGATACTTGTCAAGATAAATTATCAAGTAGTTAAGGAGAAAGGAGTTAGGGACGAGCGGAGGAAAGAGGGAAAGTAGAAAATGGAAAATAGGCGTAAAACACCAACAAAGGAGGATCTGGAAATGTCAACAACCGCACCCTTGAGAGTCACAAGGGATGCGGCACCCGGCTGTCACGGAGCGCGGGGACGGCGATTTCGTACAAGGGGTGGCAGCAGGAGCGGCGCTCAGTTCTTGCGCAGCTTGGAGGCCGCCAGCTTCACTGCGGTTTCCAAGGCATCTCCGGCCTTCACGTTTACGTCGGGCTCCACGCCGGTCCCTTCCCAGTCGGTCTCTGAATAAGGATTGATCGCCCTAGCTTCCGTAATACCCGTCCCGAAGTGAGTATCAATGCGATGAAAAACGCCGGCATGGGCACTGCCACGTGTCGTTTCACCTACGAGCGTGACACGTTTCAGCATCTTCAGGTTGTAGCAGAACTGCTCCGCCGCAGAGACGGTCGAAGCTGAAGTCAGAACATATACCGGCTTGTCTGCGAGTCTGTTTCCTGGGACAGGCGAGCGCGTCCAAGACTGCCGCGCCGGACTTTCCCGCGGATCGTAGATGTACTCCGGATGGTCGAAAAGGTAGGCGGAAATCAGCGAGACCATGTTCGAGAAACCGCCACCGTTTTCCCGCAAATCGAAGATGATTGCATCCGCATGGTTCAAAGAAGCCATCGCGGCCGCCGCGGTTGTCTGGCATACAGAAGTATCAGGGAAAGAATTAAGCTTCAGATAGCCGATATTGTGCGGCAGGATTTGGACCGGTTCGAACATGCAGTGTTGCTGATCCATGGCCTTCCGATAGCGCGCGAGGCTTTCCGGGGTTGGTTCCGGCGGCTGTTCAGGCAAAGGGCTCTGGCTGTAGACGACGTCCAGGTGCATGTCGTGGCTCGCATCTCTTATCTGCCTGGTCAGCAGACCGGCCAAGGCCGCACGATTCGTCACCGAGTTGTTATCACCGTTCTTCTCATGCGCCAGTAGCGCATCCGCGGTCTCCCGCGCAACATCCGGATCAACGTAGTGATTCTTTAGATTGGCGATGACGCCATCAACCACGCGTTGCCGCTCCGCACGATCCAGCTTCAGGATCTCCCCGTCGGCACGATTCGATGCGGTGGCAGCATCACGCGGCGCCGGTTGTGGCGCTTGGTGCCGAGAAAATCCGGAGCCGCCGCGGCCAGACGCCATGAACCCCATTCCGGCATGGCTTGTGGCATGGCCGAGTGAAATCCAGAATGTGCCTACGACAACCAAGGACAGTACACTCCCAAAGAGCATCGCGACGGGACGGGGGGACTCGCTTTGCAGAACATGAAATGCAGGGACGCCGGCCAAACGACGTTGAGCGGAAGCGCCAAGGAGCGCCGTTTGGACATAGCCGTACTCTCGCGGTGCGGAGATCGCCAAATCGGCCAGCAGGTCAAGCCAAAGCCGAATCGTTGGGAAGAATCCTTTTTCATCGCGGGCACGGTCGCGGAACAGTTGCAGGGCTTCCTCACCGTATGCGTCATGAAAATGAGAAGGATAAAGGCGCAAGAGCAAGGCGTATATCTTCTCAGACATAGTCCCCCCTCAAGAATTTCTTGGCGCGAGCCACACGCAACAAGTCAGCAAGCCGCTCGGCCTCGGAGCGCGCCAATTTGCGTCCAGCCGCGGTCAACCGATAATACCGGCGGCGCTGATGGCCGAGTTTTGGGTCCTCGCGCAGGTCCACCTCTTCGATGAATTTCTCGTCGAGCAGAGTCTGGATTGAGCTGTATAGCGTGCCGGGGCCCAGCCGCATACGGCCGTCCGTCTGGTCGGCGACTTGCCGCATAATTCCGTAACCGTGGAGGTCCTCACCAGCCAGGGAGAGCAGGATTTGGAAGGCGGCCGAAGGTAAAGGATCGAGTTTTCGTTTAGGCATGGTTAGTCGATAGCCGGTATATCGATAATCGACTATACTTCAGGTGGCCCGGCCATGCAACATTGTTCTTGCAACGCGCCGAATCAGAGGGCTTGCGGTCAGGGTTGAGGATCTTTCAAGAGAGCGAGGAGGCTTTGCTGGACACGCTCGACTGCTTGGAAGAATTCATGAATCCCCACGGTTTCGCGGGCCACTTCGTGACTGGCAAGGCCCGTGGTTATGGCGTCGCAGAGCTGAGTGGCGCGGCGGATACCTTCGGCAGTCAGCAAAGGGAGCACCGTGAGTGGATCTTGTTGCCGCGATTGGCGCTCTTGCCACTCTTGAACGGCCCAGGCGGTCTTGCGAACATTATCCACGGCATCGCGAAATTCCTTGAGAATGCGCGGATCGAATGGGCCCGAGCGCATCTCATACTCCAGCCTGACCAGGTCGGCGCAGGTTTTCTTTAGCTGGAGATTCTTGCCCCAGAAGGTCTCACTGGGGACGAAAAGCTCGACGGCAACCCCTAACAAACGGCCCTCGCTATTGCGACGAACGCCGACAACGCGAGCTTGCGAAGTTTCATGGGTAACGAGATTCGTCAACTCAATCTGGGTGCCAGCGGCAGGATAAGTCTTCATCTCCAACAAGCCACCTTGAGCGTTCACTTCCGTGGCCTGCCCCGCTTCACGGAAAATTCTACCGTTAGCCTCCTGCCAGGTCGCTTCCACCGGGGAGATGAAGGGAAAACGTCTGCTGCGCCGCTTTCCAGCTGTTGAAGAAGGTTGATTCGCCATCGGCTGCGCCATTGAACCGCCTCCATGGAGGTGATTGAGGGGATTTATAGCACCATATCGTTCTCTTTGCCGAGCTAAACGAAGAGCGCACCGTGCGGGTGCAAAAGGGTGTGGCGTGGGTTAGTATGAGCGGCGGAGAGGAAAATTCATGAGTTCGACACTGTCACGGAACGCGTCAGAAGCGGTGGCGGACGGAGGATTGTCGAAGGGGCCGTTTCGGGCGCCTCGGGGGACGGCGATTTCTTGCAAGGGCTGGCAGCAGGAGGCGGCGCTGCGGATGTTGATGAACAACCTCGATCCGGAGGTGGCGGAGAAGCCGGAAGAGTTAGTGGTGTACGGGGGAACGGGAAAGGCGGCGCGGAATTGGGAATGTTTCCACGCAATCGTGCGGTCACTGAAAGCGCTGGAGGCGGATGAGACGCTGCTGGTGCAATCGGGAAAGCCAGTGGGGATTTTCCGGACGCATGAGTATGCGCCGCGGGTTCTGCTGTGCAATTCGAATCTGGTGGGGCATTGGAACAATTGGGACAGGTTTCATGAGCTGGACCGCGCAGGATTGATGATGTACGGGCAGATGACCGCAGGAAGCTGGATTTACATCGGCACACAGGGAATTTTGCAGGGGACGTACGAAACGTTTGCGGCGGCGGCGAAGAAACATTTCGGCGGAGACCTGAAAGGCAAACTCGTTGTCACCGGTGGGATGGGCGGCATGGGCGGGGCACAGCCGCTGGCGGCGACGATGAATGGCGCGGCGTTTCTGGGAATTGACGTGGACCCGGAGCGCATCAAGCGGCGCGTCAAGACGGGCTACTGCGACGTGATGGTGACTTCGCTGGATGAGGCGCTGCGGATTTTGAAGAATGCGGTGCGCAAGGGCGAGGCAACTTCGGTTGGATTGGTAGGCAACTGCGCGGACTTGATTCCGGAACTGGCGAGACGCGGTGTGGTGCCGGATTTACTGACGGACCAGACGAGCGCGCACGACCCCATCGGCGGATACGTGCCGAATGGAATGACGCTGGAAGCGGCGTTGGAGCTGCGGAAGAAGAGTACCGAGGAATACAAAAAACATTCGATGGCGGCGATGGCGGCACACGTCCGGGGAATGCTGGACTTGCAGAAGCTGGGGGCGGTGACGTTTGATTACGGGAACAACATTCGAACGATGGCATTCGAACAGGGCGTGAAGAACGCTTACGATTTTCCGGGATTTGTGCCGGCGTACATCCGGCCGTTGTTTTGTCAGGGAAAAGGGCCGTTCCGGTGGGCGGCGCTTTCGGGAGAGGCTTCGGACATTGCGCGGACGGATCAGCTGGTGCTGGAAATGTTTCCGCAGGACGAGCATTTGCAGCGCTGGATCAAGCTGGCGCAGAAACGCGTGAAATTTCAGGGGCTGCCGTCGCGAATTTGCTGGCTGGGGTATGGAGAGCGAGACAAGTTTGGACTGGCGTTGAATGAATTGGTGGCGAAGGGCGAAATAAAGGCTCCCGTCGTGATGGGGCGCGATCATCTGGACTGCGGGTCGGTAGCGTCGCCGTATCGGGAAACGGAAGCGATGCGGGATGGTTCGGACGCGATCGCGGATTGGCCGCTGCTGAATGCGTTGGTCAATACGGCGAGCGGGGCGTCGTGGGTGTCCATTCACAATGGCGGTGGCGTTGGGATTGGCTATTCGCAACATTCGGGGCAAGTAACCGTGGCGGACGGAACAAAGGAAATGGCAAAGCGCATCGAACGCGTGCTGACAAATGATCCGGGGATGGGAGTGGTGCGGCACGTGGACGCGGGGTATCCCGAAGCAATTGCGTTCGCGAAGAAGATGGGCGTTAAAGTGCCGATGCAGTAGAGACAACGAACGGTTCGCGGGGCATAATACGGAAGCCTTGGCGAATTCCCTGCTTATTACTGGAGCATCGCAACTATTGACGCTGCGCGGAAGCGGTCCGCGGCGCGGCGATTCCCTTTCCAAGCTGGGATTGATTGAGGATGGCGCGGTGCTGGTACGCGATGGCTTGATTGCGGCGGTGGGGACACGGGCGGAGGTGAAAAAGCTGCCGGAGGCGTGGGCGGCGGAGAAACTGGATCTTGGCGGACGCGTGGCGCTGCCGGGATTTGTGGACTCGCACACGCATCTGATTCATGCGGTGGGCCGGGCGGAAGAATATGAATTGAGGATTGCCGGGGCGAGTTACGAAGAGATTGCGCGTAAAGGCGGCGGGATTCTCAATTCGGTGAAGAAACTGCGCGCGGCGACGAGCGCGACTTTGAAGAGACGCGCGCTTGCGGCGCTAAAACAGTTCGCGGCGCACGGGACGACTACGATTGAGGCGAAGAGCGGGTATGGGCTGGACGTTGCGAGTGAATTGAAAATCTTGCGGCTGCACAAAGAGCTGGCGGCCGACCAATTGGTGGAGATTGTGTCCACGTTTCTTGGCGCGCACGTGGTTCCGGCGGAGTTTCGGGGAAAAGGGGGCGGAGCGGAACGGTACATTCAGTTGATGGAGCAAAACATGCTGCCGGAAATCGGTGAAAGCCGGCTGGCGGAATTTTGCGACGTGTTTTGCGATTGCGGCGCGTTTTCGGTGGAACAGTCGAAGCGCGTGCTGCAGGCGGGCCGTCAATGGGGACTGGTTCCGCGGTTGCATGCGGAGCAGCTTTCGCGCACTGGCGCGGCGCGATTGGCGATTCTGCTGAGAGCGGCGAGCTGCGATCATTTAGAGTACGTAAACAAGAGCGACATTCAGGCGCTAGGAAAATCGGAAACGGTGGCGACGCTGCTGCCGGGATGCGATTTTCACCTGGGGCTGGAGCAATATGCGCCAGCGCGGGCGCTGATTGATGCGGGAGCGATCGTGTCGCTGGCGACGGATTACAACCCGGGAACGAGTCCGACACTGAGCATGCCGATGATTCTGTCGCTGGCGTGCACGCAATTGCGCATGACTCCGGCAGAGGCGATTGGGGCGGCGACAATCAATGGCGCTTATGCGCTGCGGCGGGGCGAATCCATCGGATCGCTGGAGGTTGGCAAACAGGCGGACTTAGCCGTATTCGAGGTGGCCGACTACAGAGAAATTCCTTATTATTTTGGTGTGAACCATTGCTGGATGACCGTGAAGCGTGGTCGCGTAATCCATGCCGCCGAACAAGCCGCAATCTAACTATTCCAAGAAGCCGGTGAGAAGGGTGCGCCTTCTCAAGATCGGGCCGCGGAAGACTAAGAGCCTGTTCGAAGAATATTTCTACGGCATCGCAGTGATGATCAGTTTGATCGTCATGATCCTGGGAAAAGCAGGAGGACTGAGCGGCTACGACGCCATTGTAACGGGACTGTGGGTGGGGGGCATCCTGTGGTTCGGCTGGCAATTGAGGAATTACAGAAAGGCGCAAGGGATTAGCGGCTCGATTAAGAGGACCATGCAAGCGGCGCAGGCGTCCCCGGAAATGATGAAGAATTCGCTGCATCCGAACATGAAACCGATGATCGGGCCGCAGTGGCCAATGAAAACCTTGCCAGGTGCGCCGAGGCCGATACAAAGGTCGATCAGACCGGCAAGGGAGCCGATGAAACCTGTGCAAACGCCGGCGCAAACGCCGACGCCGGCTGGCGAAGTCCAAGGGGCCCCGGCGGCACCCGGCAATTCAAACAAGCGGGCGTTTGTGTACGAACGGCCCACATTGCCGGACCGGAAGCCGAAATTCCCAGCCAACTGGACAGGTAAACCGGATAAAAAACCAAAACGATGAGACGACTGATCGAGTGCGTGCCCAATTTTTCCGAAGGACGCGACGCTGCGAAGGTGGATGCGATTGCGGCGGCGATGAGCAGTGTGCCAGGCGTATACGTGCTGGATCGCGAGATGGACGCGGACCATAACCGCTCGGTGGTCACGCTGGCGGGTGAGCCGGACGCGGTGGCGGAGGCGGCGCTTCTGGGAACCGGCAAGGCCATGGAGTTGATCGACCTGACGAAACACACGGGCGCGCATCCACGGGTCGGCGCGACGGATGTGCTGCCATTTATTCCCATCGATGGCGTCACCATTGAGGATTGCGTGGCGCTGGCGCGGCGCGTGGGCAACGAAATCTGGAAACGCCATCGAATACCGGTTTTTTTTTACGAAGCGGCGGCGACGCGGCCGGACCGGATAAATCTTGAAAACGTGCGACGAGGGCAGTTCGAAGGGCTGCGCGAAGAGCTGAGGAAGAATCTCGAGCGCCAGCCGGATGTTGGGGAACCAAAGGTGCATCCCACGGCGGGAGTGACGGTGGTTGGCGCGCGGAAATTCCTGATCGCGTACAACGTGAATCTCAACACATCCGACGTCGGCATCGCGAACAAAATCGCCAAGGCGATCCGGTTTTCATCGGGCGGGCTGCGGTATGTGAAATCGATGGGCGTGGAATTGAAGGCGCGCAATCTGGCACAAGTGTCCATCAACCTGACGGATTTCGAACAGACGCCGATGCACCGCGTGTACGCGATGGTGAAGCGCGAAGCAGAGCGCTACGGCGTGATGCCAGTGGGCAGCGAAATCGTTGGGCTCGTGCCGAAAAAAGCGATAGAGATGGCGGCGGACTTTTTCCTACAACTAGAGAATTTCTCGCCGGCGCAGGTGTTTGAAAACAGGCTTGCGGATGCGCTGAGTGGTGCGCCGGCGGCTGTGGCAAAAGATGGAAAACTGGCGGGATTGGCGCGCCCGTTTCTGGAGGCGGTGGCGTCTCCCGCGGCAACGCCGGGGGGAGGGAGCGTCTCGGCGTTTGCGGGAGCCTTGGCAGCCGCCTTGGGACAAATGGTTGCGGGGCTTTCGAGAAAAAAGAAATCGCAAGCCGGATTTGTGGATCAGCTCTCGGCGGCGCTGGACGAAATGCGAAGAATTGCGGATGAACTCGCCGAAGCCATTGACCGCGACGCGGCGTCCTACGACGCGGTGATGGCGGCGTTCAAGTTATCACAAGGGAATGCGCAGGAAACGCGCGAGGGCGAGGAAGCCATGCAAAAGGCGACGAAGGGCGCGGCGGAAGTGCCGCTGCAGGTTGCGGAGCGCGCTGTTGAGCTTTTCGAACGTCTCGGACAACTGGACGCTATCGCCGCCGCATCCATGCGGTCAGACTTGCAAGTGGCGCGTTTGATGGCTGAAGCGGGCGCTCGCGGAGCGCTGGCCAACGTGGAGATCAACCTTGATGGACTGACAGACATAGCGTATGTCGCGTCCATGCGCACGAAGATTGCGGCACTGCGAGAGCAAGTGGGCGATGCAGCCCGCGCGACAAGAGCGTAGACTAGAACTTCCCCCTGCCCCATTCGAAAGGAGCACGACATGAAACTGACCACGAATTCAGGTGTGACCCCAGCCTGGTGGGGACGCACGATTTGCAGACTCGTGGCCGCGAGCATTCTGGTGGCGATGACTCTGGCAATGCCGAAGCCTGCACGGGCTGGCCGTCTTGGCACGGACATCATCGCGCTATTCCCCAAGGAGATTGGAGAATTTGCGTACGCCGACCTGAAAAAGGCGCGCACGCTAAAATGGTTTCCGCAATTGCAGGAACAAATGCTCCCTGACCGCTTCCGGCAATTCGAGAAATTCCTGGCTTCCGCGGGAGTTGATCCGAATTCGCAAGTCGAAGAACTCGCCTGGGGCCTAGTCGCGGAAGGAATGACAGCGAAGACCGAAGGCGTGGGCTCGACGGACGTACCCACCGGGGAAGAAATCGTCGGTGTGGCCCTCGGGACATACAATCCGAATTCGACGGAAGCGTTCTTCAAGCAGCAAAAGCTTTCCACCTTTAAATCGCGTGGTTACACGCTGTATGCCTTCGGGACCGGTTCAGGGGCGAACGATCTGTTCTTCTTTTTTATCGATTCGAATACCGCGGCGTTTGGTCATCGCGCGGTACTGGAAAAGATGATCGAGGTGCGGTTTGGGAGCGAGGAAGGACTGTTGCGCAACGACAGACTTTTCCCGCTGATCAACGAAGCGAATGGCAGCGGCGTGGTGTGGGCGGTGTTGAATCCGGCTTACACGCGACTGGCGATGCAGCAACTGGCGCCGGAAGTGCAACAGTTCCCCGAAGCGGCGAAACTCGTCGCCCGCATGCAAAACATGATTATCAACGTGGAAGCGAGCAGCGGCATCGACGGAAAGTTCCAGGCGGTATGCGGATCGACCGAGGATGCGAACACGCTGGGCCAGTTGCTGCAGGCGGGATTCCTGTATAAGCGGTATCAAGCGCAGAAAGACAATCCGGACCTGGCGCAGTTGCTCGATCAGGCGCGCGTGACACCAGCGGGCGATCGAGTGACGCTGCGGATGTCGCTGAGCGACGACCAAATGGCATCGCTCATTCGAAAAAACACCTTCGCGCTAAAGATGTAGATTTATAAGAACGGTGTCGCGCCATAGAAGGGCCGGACAGCCACGCTGTCCGGCCCTTCTTGTTTCGAGCGACGTTCAAATGCCGGGAGTGACGTGGCCAATATATTTCGTCAAGCGAGTGACGCCTTCTCCGTCGTGCGTTTCGTACTGAACGCGATCGAACCCGGCGAAAACAGCCCGCATAGATCCCGTAGCGCCAATATGCGAAGCAAACCCGGCGATAGTATCAAGCCCAATCGCCGGAGAGTCCTCGCCCAGATGGGACAGAGCAACTTCCATGCGGTCGGAAAAGCGCGTGAATGTGACTTCCAGCTGAGGATGAGCCCCGCCGAGGTGTTCGAAAGCTTCCAAACAGGCTGCAATGACGGCGGATTGTAATCGAGCGACGGCATCACTCTGGAAGCCCGCGGCGTCGGCAAGGTAGCGGGCCACGCCTCCGGCGGCGGCCGCAAGGCGGGCGTCGGCATCCAGTAGCAGGCGAAATGTCTTGGGTTCAGTGGCCACGGCTGCTGGCCAGAGAGACGTCACAGGCTTCCCGGCAATCGGGACAATAGTAGAGACCATCGGAGCAAAGGCGAACGTTTACCTGTCCCTTGCAGATGGTGCAGTACTTTTCACAGGCGCAGCGGTCTTCCGGCAAGTCACATTGCGCGCAAAGGGTCTGACCTTGCATAGGGCCTCTCTAGAAAACTTTACCTGAGCATAGGAGGATGCGGCAAGGCGAAGGTCAGATGGGTACGCCGAGTTGCTTACCTCCTCTTTGGGACGTGACACAACAACAGGTGACTGTCGGGAATTCCTCCTGTCGGGGGCTGTTCACCTGCCAGATGCCTTGCATCAACTGTGGTATATTTTTTCGGGATATTTTCGCGAGTCAGACCGTTGTTTCCGGTCGTCGATCTTCGGAGTCCTAAATGAGATTATCCAACGCGTTCAAAACTCTGTTGTCTGCCCTCGTCGCGCTGGCCGCGATGTACATGGGCAGTTCATTGGCGCCGGCTCAAAACAAATCCAATCCGGCTGCAGAAGCCAAGAGCAAGGCATGCCCGAACGATGACAGCGGGTTGCAATTGCCCACCGGCTTTTGCGCAACGGTCTTCGCTGACGACATTGGTCACGCCCGCCACATGGTAGTTGCGCCAAGCGGGGTTCTTTACGTCAACACCTGGTCGGGCAGGTACTACGGCAACGACACGCCGCATGCAGGCGGTTTCCTCGTAGCCCTGCAAGACAAAAGCGGTACGGGAAGGGCCGATGTGATTGAGCGCTTTGGCGAAACTGTGCAAAGTGGCGGGGCAGGCGGTACGGGCATCGACATGTATAAAGGATCGATCTACGCCGAGATCAATGATCGGATCGTTCGGTATCTGTTGCCCGGCGGCTCTATCGTTCCGAGCGGCTCTGCCGACACCATCGTCTCCGGATTGCCTCTGGGCGGCGACCATCCAATGCATCCATTCATCATCAATGCCGAAGGCTCAATGTACGTCGATGTCGCCAGCGCGACCAATTCCTGCCAACTGAAAAATCGGACACTCAAGTCGCCCGGCGCGAACCCCTGCACGGAACTTGAGACCCGTGGCGGCATCTGGCGCTATGACGCCAATAAAACGAACCAAACGTTTTCAACGGCTGGCCGCTACGCGACGGGAATCCGCAACGGGGAAGGTTTTGCCATCGACTCCGGTGGGCGAGTGTTTGTGACCCAACACGGACGCGACCAGTTGCACGCGAATTGGCCCGACTTCTACAAACCCGACCTGGAGGCCACACTGCCGGCGGAAGAGCTGTTGCTTTTGAAAGCAAAGGGGGACTACGGCTGGCCCGAATGCTACTACGATGCGTTCGTGGAAAAGCTCGTTCTGGCGCCGGAATACGGCGGCGACGGCAAAACGATTGGCGTATGCGCGAACAAGATTGCTCCGGCTGCGGTATTTCCCGCCCATTGGGCGCCTAATGCAATGGTGCGTTACGACCAGAAACAATTTCCGGCGCGCTACCGTGAAGGTGTCTTCATTGCTTTCCACGGGTCATGGAATCGGGCGCCATATCCGCAAGGTGGCTACAACGTGGTTTTTCAGGCGCTCGCCGGGGACCGCGCATCCGGCCAGTGCGAAGTATTTGCGGACGGTTTCGCGGGAGCGGTGAAGTCTCCGGCCAAAGCCGAACATCGTCCTTCTGGCTTGGCGGTGGGACCGGACGGCTCGCTCTACGTTTCCGACGATATACGCGGACGGATCTACCGGATTGTCTACCAAGGCGGCTCAGAAGGTGGCGCCGCGAACATTACGGCATGTCCGACCGCAACAGCTCCGGCAGGCAATCCCGTTGAAGAGGCCGCGAAACCGCCAGAGGGCACCCATCCAGACGCCGGTGCGGCCGCGAACAATCTTCCGGTTCCTGAAGGCGCCACACGAGAGATGGTTGCGCTCGGTGAGCGCATCTACCGCGGCCAAGTAGGCGGAGCGGCGTGTACGGGCTGCCATGGTGAGAGCGGCCAGGGCACGCCTTTGGGGCCGGACCTAACAGGCAAGAAATGGCTGTGGAGCGATGGTAGCTATGCCGGAATCGCGAAAACGATCACCGAAGGTGTGTCGCAACCAAAACAATATCGCAGCCCCATGCCGGCGATGGGTGGGGCGCAACTTACGCCCGACCAGATATCAGCGCTCGCAGCGTATGTGTGGAGCGTTAGTCATCGCGCGTCGCCAAACCGGAATTAATCGCCTAAGTTCTAGGATGATCACAACCCTCTTCGCGAATTCCATCTTTTGGATGGCTCTCCAATGAAAAGATGCTTCCTCGCGATTTTGCTGTCTTTGGTCCCGATGCGCCCGTCGACGGACGCATTTGGCCAGCAAACGTCTTTCAAAGTCCTGGCGTTTTACTCCACGAAAGTGGAACCAGACCATGTTCTGTTTGCTGAGGGTGCACTGAAGTTTTTTTCCGGCATCGCGGCAAAGAACAACTTTACGTTTGATTCGACGAGCAACTGGGACGACGTGAATGACTTGAATCTTGGAAAATACCAGGTGGTCGTCTGGCTCAATGATGAGCCTTCAAATGCCGGGCAAAGGCGTGCCTTTCAACAATACATTGAAAACGGAGGTGCCTGGCTGGGCTTTCATGTGGCCGCGTACAATGATAAGGATTCAAACTGGCCGTGGTTCGTGGATTTCCTCGGTGGCGGCGTATTTCACACCAACAGCTGGCCTCCATTGCCCGCGAAGCTCATCGTCGATGACCGTTCACATCCGGCAACAATGCACCTTCCCAGCAGTTTCCTATCGCCCGACAACGAATGGTATATCTGGAAACCAAGTCCTCGCCTGAATAAAAGCGTACGAGTCCTGGTCACTTTGGATCCTTCCAATTATCCGATTGGATTTAAGGATGTCCTCACGAGTGGAGATCTGCCGGTGGTCTGGACAAACACGAAATACAAAATGCTCTATATGAACATGGGGCATGGCGGCAAGATATTCGCGAGTCCTATTCAGAACAGGCTGATCGAGGATGCGACACAGTGGCTCGGCACGATTTCGACTCAGGCGGAAATGCCTCCTGCGACAGGCACGCTAATCAGTCCTCTCGCCGTCGTGGTGAACCCGAAAACAAACCAAGTGTACGCCGTGAATTCCAGCGACGGCACTGTGACGGTCTTGGATGCATTGGCCAATTCCGGCATGACGGTGAGAGTTGGATCGCAACCTGTGGCGATCACCGTAAATCCGGTGACCAACAAAATCTACGTGGGAAACACGGGGAGCGGCACGGTATCTGTCATCGATGGGGCAACTGACGCGGTGACCGCGACAGTGAAGGTAGGAGCTCTTCCCTATGTAATCGCGGCAAATCCGGCTACCAACAAGATCTATGTCTCGAAAACCTTCAGCAACACGATGACGGTGATAGACGGCGCAACCAACAGCACCAGTTATCTCAAAGCAGGAATTCAAGCGGACACCATTGCGGTAAACCCGGTAACGAACAAACTCTATTTGACCAACTACGAAAGCCAAAATGTAACGGTGATGGATGGCACGACCAATGACATGGCATCTGTGGTAGTGGGAATACATCTCTGGGCTATCGCGGTGAATCCGGTGACAAACAAGATCTATGCTGCGAACGCAGGTTCCTCCAATCTGACGGTGATTGATGGCGCGAGCAACGGCACCTCGGTTGTGAAGACGGGAGATATTCCTTGTGCGATTGCCGTGGATTCAGTGACAAACCGGGTATACGCAGTGAACTATGCGAGCGACAGCGTGACAGTGATCGACGGAGCAAATAATTCTGTGATTGCAACGGTAGGCGTGGGAGCGCGTCCTCAGGCAATTGGAGTCAACTCAGTGACTCACACGATCTACGTGGCGAACACACACAGCAACAGCGTAACGATCATCGACGGCACAAACAATTCGGTGATCGCAACGATGGAGGCCGGAAACGGCCCCTATGCCATCGCGGTGGATACGGCGGCCAATAAGGCATACGTGTCCAATATGGGCAAAAATAGTCTGACGGTAATTGATGGACGACCAACAACTATCGGGGGTCGCCCGGCAGAGCACGCAAGGCAATAGAGCTTGACGCCAAGCTACCTATGTTAGGTGCACATCAAATAGTGCCAGCCAATACTGAACGGATTGCAGAGCAAAGCCGCAAAGCATGAGTCCGATGCCGAGGGCTCCGAGCCGTCGCTCCGGAAGGTTGTCGGCGTAATATTCGATGAAGGGATACAACGTGCCTCCGGCGCCGGTGACAAGGCCGGTGACCAGCCCCACCCGGATCGCAAAAGACCACGCATGGTCAACACGATGTATGAGAGCGCTGCAGACAAGTGCGCTGGCAACGTAGCCGACTGTCCGGACGACAGCTCCCCAAAACTGACGACGCGTAATCCGGGCACGGAGAGACGCTTCATAATCGATAGAAGGACGCATGCCGCGAGAGTAGGCGATCACTTGACCGATCGTGATGAGAATGCCAAATGCGATTCCGTATTCGAGACCCAAAATCCTAGAGAGTCCAGCGCCGAAACCAACCCCGCGGATGGCGCTGAACAAAGCTTCCCAAGGCAAGGAAAAGTGGTTTAAGCCGCGAGCTGCCCGATTGAGTTCAATCGAGATAGTGAGGCCGGTCGCGATACCGGAGGCAAGTCCAAAGAAGAGACCAAGGCCAATGCCGTATCCTATTCCGAAGAGAATCGAGTATGTCACTGCCCTGGTAAGCAGTCGCAGCGGGCCGTGCTGACCACCCAGCAGATCATAGGCAAGATAGAGGCTCCCAAGCACGTCAAGACATGTACCTGAGATGCTGATCGCGGCGACAGCGTGATGGTCCACGAAACGATTGTAGCAGGGCCGGCGGATCAACTTTCGAGTCACGAACTACCTGGAAGAAATCCAGATGCCTGAGCAACACACTCATCCGCGTGAGTGCGGCTGCGAACTAACGCTACATTCCTTGAGCGGCGTGCCGTTGACCGTTAAACAGCCTCAGGCGCGAGGCCACTACCTTTTTTACAGATTCCACGGCGAACGGCAGAATCTTGTATGGCACGACTTCGTCTGGCTGCTTGGCCAGACCGCGTTCCAAACCTTCTCTCCACGCAACGCGAAGTTCTGTATTGATGTGGACAATGTTGATTCCCGCTCCGATTGCTTTGCGCAAATCTTCATCATCGGTTCCTGAGCCGCCGTGGAGGGTTAGGAAGACGCGGGCCGCTCGCTTGATGCCAGCGATTCTCTCGATATCCAGGCGCTTCTTCGTTTCTCCCTGCACCATACTTCGGAGCATGCCGTGCATATTGCCCACCGCGGGAGCCAGGATGTCCACGCCCGTGCTCTCTACAAACTGTTTCGCTTCTTCGGGGGTCGAAAGCGCTTTCGACAGGTCGGGGGACGCGTCGTGAATTTCGGAGCCCGTTCCGATGTCGCCGATTTCTCCCTCTACTAGCATGGATGAATTGATCGCTTTGAGGGCTTCGACAACCTGCTTGGTTTGACGCACATTTTCCTCGAAGGGCAAGGCCGACAGATCAAAGACAATGGAGTCAAACCCGGCTTTTGCCGCTTCCACCCCTTTCGCGAGGGAGTGCGTATGATCCGCGTTAAGAAAAATGGGAAAGTCGAATTCCTCGCGCAAACTTCGCACAAGAGCCGCAATCTGACGAACTCCCACAAACTCGCGCTCGCCCTCTGACAAACCAACCAAAACGGGCACGTTTAGTTCGCGGGCAGCGGCGAACACTGCCTTCAATAGAACCAAGTCCGAAATGTTAAAGTGGCCGATCGCCGCGCCACCTTGTTGCGTTTCCTGTAAGAGATTCCGTAGGGAATGCATGTGACTAAGATCCTCTCGTCCACGCGCTGGCTTTGTCTGGGGGTCGAACCAATGGTTTGATGCGGCTGCGACCTTCGGAGGTGTAGCTCGATCTGGCGAATTCCCTTCAGCCGCCGCAGCTTTTCTGGAAGACGCGAAGATTGAACCAATCCCTCCGGCGGGCTTCTTTGACCCGTTGGAGAGCGCGTGCTAGTATCGATTTCTGCTTGAGCCACTGGAATGGAATCCGCCGCAACTCCTCACAAAAGCGAGCTTCGTAAGACGCCGCTGAACGCGTTGCACCGCCGCCTGGGCGCCAAGATGGTCAATTTCGGCGGCTGGGATATGCCTGTCGAATATCCTTCGAGCGGCGGGCTGATTGCTGAACACAAAGCAGTGCGCGGCAGCGTTGGCGTTTTCGACGTCAGCCACATGGGGGACATTCGAATTCCCAGCGGCGCAAAGCCTGGCGGTGCGCTGGCGGCGGTGCAGCACATCAGCATGAACGATGCGTCGAAGCTGGCCATCGGCCAGGCGCAGTATTCGGCGATGCTCTATCCGGAAGGCACGTTTGTCGACGACGTAATCGTGCACCGCCTGGGGGAAGACGACTACCTGCTGGTGATCAATGCAGGGACGCGCGAGAAGGACATCCACTGGGTGCGCGAGAATACGAAGAACTTCGATTGTGTGGTCGAGGATCTGAGCGACGCTTATACGCAACTGGCAATTCAAGGGCCGCGCGCCATTGATGTGATGAAGAAACTGACAGACGCGAACTTGGACGGCGTCAAGAATTACTGGTTCACGCATGGAACAATCTGCGGCCTGAAGAACACGCTGATCGCGCGCACGGGATACACCGGCGAGGATGGATTTGAGATCTACGTGCCCTCCGATGTGCCGACGAGCGAGAGAATCTGGAATCAGGTGATGCAATCGGGGCGCGGATTCGGGATCATTCCTTGCGGGCTGGGATGCCGGAATACGCTGCGGTTGGAATCAAAAATGGCTCTATACGAACACGAGATCAGCGACAAGATCAATGTGTGGGAAGCGGGATTGGACCGCTACTGCAAGATGGAAAAGGGCGATTTCGTGGGACGCGCCGCACTGGAAAAAGTGAGGACAGCGGGATTGAAGCGCACGCTCGTTGGCATTGAGATGATTGATCGCGGCATCGCGCGCGACGGGTACTGCTGCTGCAACGAAAAGGGCGAAGCCATCGGCGTGGTGACGAGCGGCTCGCCATCACCAACGCTGGGAAAAAACATTGCGCTGGCGTATGTGCCGCCGGCGCATTCGGCGGTGGGGACGATTGTGTACGTCGAGATACGCGGGCAAAAGTGCAAGGCGCACGTGGTTCCGACACCGTTTTATAAGCGGCAGAAGAAAACCGCCACTCAGCAAGTATCGTGAGGGCTGGAAAAGAACCTAAGGAGTGGTCTGATGGCATATCCGAAAAATTACCGCTACACGAAAGAACACGAATGGGTCAACCTGGAAAACGGGCTTGCAACCATAGGCATCACCGACTACGCGCAACATGAACTGGGCGACGTGGTCTTCGTCGAATTGCCCAAGCCGGGAACGAAAATCGAGGCCGGAAAGTCCTTTGGAACTGTGGAGTCCGTGAAGGCCGTCAGCGAGATTTATGCGCCCGCGGCAGGCGAAGTGATTGAAGCCAATGGCGAGCTTCACAACACGCCGGAGAAAATCAATACCGATCCGCACGGCGCCGCATGGCTCATCAAAGTGCGCTTGACGAATGCTTCCGAACTCAGCGGCCTGATGGATGCGCCTGCCTACGAAGCATACATTGCGGCCAAGAGCACGGAAGCTTCGGCCTAATGCGCTACCTCCCGAAGAGCCCCGCCGAGCGGCAAGAGATGCTCGCCGCCATCGGCGTAAAATCCATCGACGAATTGTTTTCCGGCATTCCCGAACGCTTTCGGCTTCGCGAAGCACTAAAGATCCCCGGCCCGCTTTCCGAAGCCGAGGTCATTCAGTATTTCAAAGAGCGCGCGGCGGAGAATTCGAATGGGTACACCAGTTTTCTTGGAGCGGGCGTCTATAACCATCTGCGCTCCGTCGTGACCGACGCGATTATCCAGCGCGGAGAATTCCTCACCTCCTACACGCCGTATCAGGCGGAAATCACGCAAGGCACGCTGCAAGCGATCTTTGAGTTTCAAACGCTGATGTGCCAGCTCACCGGGCAGGAAGTGGCGAACGCGTCGATGTATGACGGATCGACAGCGACGACCGAGGCCGTTCTGATGGCGGAGCGCCTGACCGGGCGCCAGCGCGTGCTGGTGGCGCGCTCCTTGCATCCGGAATACCGCGAGGTGCTGAAAACCTACGCAAAGAATTCAGGATTGCGCGTGGAAGAGATTCCATTCACGGCAAGGGGTACTGTGGATGGCAAAGCGCTGCAAGCTGTGTTGAAGGACGACGTCGCCGCGGTAGTTGTGCAGTCTCCGAATTTTTTCGGAGCGATCGAATCGCACGCGCCGCTCGCCGACGCCACGCACGCGACTGGCGCGATGTTTGTGGTCGCGATTGCGGAAGGCGTCTCCCTTGGCCTCGTCAAGCCTCCTGCGGAAGCGGACATCGTCGCCATGGAAGGCCAGAGTTTCGGGCTGCCGCCGAGTTACGGCGGACCGTTCGCGGGAGTGATCGCTTCGCGCGACAAGTTTGTCCGGCAAATGCCCGGACGGCTCGCGGGACAAACGACGGATTCCGAAGGACAGCGTGGATTCGTGCTTACGCTCGCGACGCGCGAGCAGCACATTCGTCGCGAGAAAGCCACCTCGAACATTTGCACGAACCAGGCGCTTTGCGCGCTGGCCGCCACGGTGCACCTGACGCTGCTCGGCAAGGAAGGCCTGCGGGAGATGGCGGAGCAAAACTTGTCCAAGGCGCAGTTCGCGCTTTCGGAGTTGCTGAAGATTCCTGGCGTCCGGCGCACGTTCGATGCACCGTTCTTCAACGAGTTCACGGTGGAGATGCCGCGCTCCGTGAAAATCCTGAACTCGCAGCTTTTGCGCGAAAAGATTATTGGACCGCTCGCGCTGGGGACGCCGTATCCGGAATTGACCAAGCACGCCCTGGTGTGCGTCACGGAGACGACAACGCGCGCCGAAATTGAGCGATTCGCAGGCGCGTTGAAGCGCGCGCTCGAGCGGCCGATTTAAAGAAACCCATTCTGGCCGAGGCGGCGCCTCGACAGATGCCGCCGCAGACAAAAAAGGAAAATGAACACAAAAATAAGAAAAGCATCGCGCCACACCAGCCAAAGCGAAGGGCTGATCTTCGAGAAGTCTTCGCCCGGAAAGCGCGCGTTCGAATTGCCGCCGCTCGATGTGCCCGCCGCCGATCCCGCCAAGGCGCTCGGCACAAATCACCGCCGCGCCGGCATCGAAGGGTTTCCCGAAGTCAGCGAGATTGAAGTGCTTCGCCACTTCACGCGTCTTTCGACCTGGAACTACGCTATCGATCTGGGCATGTATCCGCTCGGCTCCTGCACGATGAAGTACAACCCGCGCGTCAATGAATTCGTTGCCCGGCTCGACGGCATCGCCACAGAGCATCCTTATCAGCCCCAGGAGCTATCGCAAGGGTGCCTGAAAATCATGCGGCTGCTGGAACAATGCCTCCTGGAAATAACCGGCATGGATGCCATCACGCTGCAGCCCGCCGCGGGAGCACACGGCGAAATGACCGGGCTGCTGCTGATTCGCGCCTACCTGGAAAAGCAGGGGAATCCGCGCAAAAAAGTTTTGATTCCGGATTCCGCGCACGGGACGAATCCGGCAACGGCGGTGATCGCGGGATACGAAGTTGAAAACATCAAGTCCGAATCGCACGGGCAGATTGATGTCGATAAGCTGCGCGACCTGGTGACCGGAGATGTCGCGGCGCTGATGATCACCAATCCCTCGACGCTAGGAATTTTTGAGCAACGTATTCCGGAGATCGCGCAAATCCTGCACGCCAAGGGCGCGCTGCTTTATATGGACGGGGCGAACATGAACGCGCTGACGGGCGTGACGCGTCCGGGAGACCTTGGCGTCGACGTCATGCACCTGAACCTGCACAAAACGTTTTCGACGCCACACGGCGGCGGCGGTCCGGGTGCAGGTCCAGTGGCGATGAAAAAAATTCTTGAGCCCTTCCGGCCTGTGCCCATCTTGGTGGAAAAGGAAGGCGGCCGGCTGGCACTCGAACCAGTGCGGCCGGATTCAATCGGCAGGGTAAAAGCCTTCAGCGGAAATTTCGGCGTGCTGGTTCGCGCTCTGGCGTACATCCTCGCCTATGGCCCGGGAGTGCGGCAGGCCACGGAAGATGCGGTGCTGAACGCGAATTACATTCGAAAGCAGCTTGAAGGCGTTTTCGAGCTGCCCTATTCCCTGCCCTCGATGCACGAAGTGGTGTTCAGCGACGCCATTCAGAAGAAAAACGGCGTAAGTACCATGGACATCGCAAAGCGGCTGATTGACTATGGCTTTCATCCGTACACCACGGCGTTTCCGCTCATTGTGGCGGGAGCGATGATGATCGAGCCGACAGAATCCGAGTCTAAGGAAGAATGCGATTTATTTATCGACGCGATGAAGTCCATCGCCGAGGAGGCCGCGACGAAGCCGGAAATTGTAAAGACTGCGCCGCACACGACGAGGGTTCGCCGTCTCGATGAAGTCGGCGCCGCTCGCAAACCGGTTTTGCGGTGGAAGCCAGCCGTTCCACGGAGCGAGGCTGCGGACTGAACGCGAACAGGCACGATTAGCTCAAGATCTCCTTCAAGACACACATGTGCCTCGCCACACGACCATCCTCGCTTGCTTCTTGTTAGAATCTTCGTAGATATTTTTCCCTGGACAGAACGCCGCATGACATCCGCGCTCGAAGCCTGGCTACCGAAATCAATACTCCTGCTGCGCGGCTATGATCGCCACAAATTCCTTTCCGATCTGATCGCCGGCGTGACCGTTGGACTCGTCGCGCTGCCGCTGGCGATGGCGTTTGCCATCGCTTCCGGAGTGTCGCCGCAAGCGGGTCTGTACTGCGCCATCGTCACGGGCTTCCTGATCTCAGCGCTGGGCGGCTCGAAAACACAGATCGGCGGCCCCACGGGCGCATTCGTCGTAGTGGTTGCGGGAATCATCGCCAAGCACGGGATCGACGGCCTGTTCATGTGCACGATGATGGCGGGCGTTCTCCTCGTCCTGCTGGGCGTGACCGGCATGGGCACCATGGTGAAATATTTTCCACGGCCGGTCGTCGTCGGCTTCACCAACGGTATCGCGATCCTTATCGCCAGCACGCAGATTCGCGATTTTTTTGGCCTGAAGATGGATCGCGTCCCCGGTGATTTCTTTCATCGCATGATGGCCTTTGGGCAGGCCTGGAATACCTTTTCAGTCCCCGCAACCGCCGTGTCCATCCTTTCGATTGCCGTGATGGTTTATTGCTTGAAGTACGCCCGAAAAATCCCCGGTGCGATCCTGGTCACGTTTGGCGCGACCGCGGCCGTATTCTTTCTGCACCTGCCCGTCGAAACCATCGGGACGCGATTCGGAGGAATCCCTAGCGGCCTGCCGCGATTGGCTGTTCCGCATTTCCACTATGACGTCTTACGGCAGCTCTTGTCCGCGGCTTTCACGGTAGCTATGCTCGGCGCCATCGAGTCCCTGATGTCCGCGGTCGTCTCTGACCGCATGAGCAATGACAAGCACAATCCCAACGTCGAATTGATCGGGCAAGGCGTTGCCAACATCGTTTCACCGTTGTTCGGCGGACTCCCCGCTACCGGAGCCATCGCGCGTACCGCCACGAACGTGCGCTCTGGCGCGAAGACGCCGATTGCCGGGATGATTCACGCCTTGACGCTGCTGGCGATCGTTCTGTTTGCCGCGCCATTGGTGAAGAACGTGCCGTTGTCTGCTCTGGCCGCCATCTTGATGATCGTGGCGTACAACATGGGCGATTGGGAAGAGATTCCTGAAATTCTAAAACTCAGCGGGGCGGACATCGCGGTGTGGTTACTAACTCTGACGTTGACCGTCGTGACCGATCTCACGTTCGCGGTGGAAGTCGGCATGGTGTTGGCCGCGCTCACTTTTATTCGCAAAGTCTCGCGAACCACCACAGTGAGCCCTGTCACGAAAGATTATGTGGAAGACAGCCGAGTGCATGTTTTGCAAGGCAAGGATATCCCGGACTACGCGATCGTTTACCGCATTCACGGCCCGTTCCTTTTTGGCGCTACCGACAAATTCGCGGACCTTCTCCATAGCCTAGATAAACTGCCGCCCATCGTCATCCTTCGTCTGCGAAACATGACCGCGATTGACGCCACCGGCCTGGGCGCCATCCGCGACCTCGCGGACACGCTGCACGATTCGGGGCGCTCGTTGCTTCTCTGCGGCGCGCGGGAACAACCTTCGCAACTCATGAAGCAGGCCGAGTTTGAACGCCACGTTGGCGCGGAAAATATCTGCGGGAGCATCACGGAAGCCCTGCAGCGTGCCGCAGAAGTCTATCGCCGGCACCACGCGGACAAGCCTGCCGGCGAGCTGACTCCGAGCACGTGAGAGACTCGAGCCTTGCTTCTGGGTCATGTTAGGAACGGTAGTACCGTCTTACTCTCGCCTGAAATTCCTTTCGATTCTCGCCGATTTTGCCAGATTCATTGAGCCGACACGAAGCATTCTCCAACCTGTAACACAACAAGCCTAGTCTCTACGCCGGGATACCGTTTCGATTCCTCTGTCCCCAACAAAGGAGATTCACTTGAAACAAAGATTGCTAGCAGTAGCTCTGTCAATCGGGCTCATCGGCGCCACGATTCCGGCTCCGGCATCCGCCGACGAACTCGGCGAGGGGCACAAGATTAAGCATGTCCTTCTCATCAGCGTTGACGGTTTGCACGCGCTTGATGTGGCGAACTATGTTTCCGCGCACCACAACTCCGCCCTAGCGGAGCTGGCTGGCCATGGCATTACCTATTCCAACGCGCGGACACCGGCAAACTCAGATTCCTTCCCCGGTCTTCTGGCTTTGGTGACGGGTGGATCACCTATCAGCCACGGGCTATTCTATGACGTCAGCTACAATCGCGGCATTTTCGACCCCGCCAACACGACCTGCTCGGGACAGCCCGGCAACATGCAGGTTTTCGATGAAAGCATCGACAGGTACGCGGGCAACCCTCCCGTCTCGCTGGACGTTATTGATCCCACGACACTGCCTAATCATTTGGACGAGAACGGCAAGTGTGTCCGGCTTTTTCCGCACGCCGCGATGAAGAGCAACACCGTCTTCGAAGTGATTAAGGCTAATGGAGGACACACAGCATGGGCCGACAAGCACCCCGCCTATGACCTCGTGAACGGCCCTTCCGGCAAAGGCGTCGATGATCTCTACACTCCGGAAATCACCAACGTCGGCGGACTCGATAACACCGTGAGCGTCGTCTGCTCCGTACACAATGACGCGCTTAAGGTTCAAGGAATCCTCAACGAAATCAAGGGGCTGAAACACGATGGCACGCCCGGACCAGGTGTCCCGGCGGTCTTCGGGATGAATTTCCAGGCCGTCAGCGTGGGGCAGAAACTGGCAAAGGACAACTCCGACGGCAGTTGCGTGGCGGATACCCTCTTTAACGGGAAGCCGGGAGGATACACAGACGGCGCGGGAACTCCGACCGCTGTCCTAGCTTACGCGCTGCAGAAAACGGATGACGCGCTCCGCAGTATGATCAACGCACTCAAGGCCCAGCACATCTACGATTCTACTCTGTTCATCGTCAGCGCGAAGCACGGGCAGTCGCCTATCAATCCGGCGAAGGTCAACAAGCCGGGCCACTTTGCCGACCTCGTTGCAGCTCTCGCAGTTAAGCAGGGTGCTACCGGCGATCCAGGGGTTGTCGCCATCGCCAACGCCAATAACTGCAGCACCGGCCCATGCGGGTTCGTTCAGGACGACGATATCGCACTGATTTGGCTGCAGGACCAGAGCCAGACGGATGCGGTTGCGGCCTATCTGAATGCCAACGCCCCCGCGCTCTTCATCGATGAAGTACTGGCTGGCAATGAGATCAAACTCAAGTTCAACGACCCGCTGACCGACAACGCCACGCCCGATGTCCTGGTGCAGCCGATCTACGGCACGACCTACACAGGCTCTTCCAAGAAAAATGCCGAACACGGTGGTTTCAGCTTCGGCGACACGCATGTTGGTCTCATCGTCTCTAACCCAAGCCTGAGCGCCAAAGTGGTGAAGAGTCCTGTGGCCACATCTCAAGTTGCGCCGTCGATCCTGAAGGCGCTGGGGATCGACCCGAACGAACTCCTCTCTGTACGCAAAGAAGGCACAACCGTCCTGCCCTTCCTCTCCGGCGGCGACGGAAACTAGCTAACTTCGCAAGCGCGAGTCAAAGCGAGAGGGCGTCCCAACTGGGTCGCCCTTTTCTTATTTCAGAACTCTTTTCGTGCTTTTCTGCTCTGCTTTCTCTGTCTCTCCGCGCTGAAACTTCTTTCTATTTTATGAACCGGACCGAATCCAGAATGGACGAAAACGTCTTGTCGTAATTGTCGTAGGCAGATTGCGGGGCAACGCACACGAAGTAAACCAAACCCTCAGGACGCAATACGGTGATGACCCAATCCGTTTCCTGGCCGCCGGCAGGAGATATATTGCTTAGATAGGTGGAAAGGCCCGGCTGACCGTTCACGCGCAGGTGCTCGCCTTGCCGCGTGATTTTCATGCTCGGATTCGACTTTTGAAGATCCTGAATCACCCGGCTTGTCGCGCCGTTCAAAGCATTTCCATCGTTGGAATTACCCTTGGCCTCCGCCACACCAATAATCAGCCCGTAGGCGAGGCTGCTATGGCCGCTGCCGTCATCGATGAACCCGCCTTGCGGGGCAAACGAGACGCCGCCACCTTCAGTGTCGGGATACTTTTTCCAGTTGTCTGGATACTTGAGCGTGTACGAATTCGCCTGATATTCCCAGAAGTTGCGCGATGGTGGCGGCGGGGCAGCGACGGGGCCGGCAACTCCGGGCGTCGGCTTTTTCACCACCGGTAAGGCCAGAACCTCGCGCTTGATGGCTTCGAATTCAGCGGAGTCCCGCTTGGCGCCTGGTGGAGCGCCGCCAAGCTTCTCGACTTCTTCATCGACGCGCTCGACGCGGTGCTCCGGATTCGGGTGGTCGGAGAAAAACTCCGGAGGGTTCTTCCCTTTCGTCTCCGCCTCGAGCTTTTCGAAAAACTGCGCCATGGCCCGCGGATCGTACCCCGCATCGTAGAGGACCTGCGTACCCATGACATCGGCTTGCGATTCAGCCGTCCGCGAATAGCGCAGGAGCACGCCGCCGGCCGTGAAACTCCCGAGTTCCGTCAGCAGCGCGCCGCCCGTGGTGTCTCCGAAAACGGCGCCGAAGATCCCCAGTCCTGTCTGGGCCAGCATCGCCTTGGTTGCTTGGTTCGTGCCATGACGGAGAGCGACATGTGATAACTCGTGCGCCATCACTCCGGCGAGCTGCGCTTCATTGTCCGCGGCCTCGATGGCGCCTCGGTTTATGAACACGTATCCGCCAGGCAGAGCAAAAGCGTTGATGGCTTTGTCATTCACACAATGAAATTCGAACGGGTATTGCACTCCGCCCGTAGGAAGCTTTTGCACCAGACGCGTGCCCAGCTGTGTCAGGTAAGCATCGACTTTTGGCGCGTTGCAAAGCGCCAATTGTTTTCCAGCATCGGTGGCTGCCCGCTTGCCGAGGGATATGTCGTCTTGCGGTGAAAACTTGTTCCAGCCCGGTTTGAGTTGAGTTCGCTGCGCCGACGCGCCCGGAACCAAGAGCAAGCAAACAGCCAGGAAGAAGCCGGCCGGCAACCCCCTGTGGGCATTCCGCGCGAACAGCACTCGCCAGGCGGTCCCGTTCAGAGTTTTCAGTTTTGACCCACGGATGCCCAAGACAACCTCCGAAAGCCCTGTGAGGTAGGATGGCTATCTTCTTTTCAAGGTTACTCTAGCATCTGACAGGAAGGAAAAGAAAAAGCCCGGGCAGCAATCCACCCGGGCCAAAATGAACAGAAAAATTTGGAATTTAGCGCGCCATGCGCGGCGTAGGTTCCGGAGAAAGCGTCACGCCGGGCGCATCCGCAGATTTGCCGCTCTTCGCGGGACCTGTGCGCACGGGAACAACGGGCTCCGCCTTGCGTGCGGGGATTGCCAGGTTTTCACCCTCGCGGACAAAGGTCAGGCGGTCCTGATCCTTATTCCAATCGATGCAAATAAGGTCACCGAGGTGAACCTGCTCGGTGGCCAGCAAATTCGCCAATGGATACACCACATGGCGCTCGATAGCACGCTTGAGGTGCCTGGCGCCATAGCGCTGGTCGGTGCCTTCCTGCAGAAGAAACTCGCGGCCGGTATCGGTCACGCGGAACAGGAACTGCCCCTTGGCGGTTTCCAGGACGCGCTGTTGCACCTGCCCAAGTTCGATTTCCAGCACCTTCTCAAGCTGCTCGCGCCTCAGCGGATGGAATACCACCACTTTGTCGAGGCGATTCATGAATTCCGGCGAGAACTTGCGGCGTGCCGCTTCCACGGCGGTACGTTCGATCTTTTCATCAAAGCCGGCAGCAGGCTTATCCGTCGGCCGGACAAAGCCCATCCCCCCCTGCATAAGCTCGGTAATTTCTCCGCCGCCGAGGTTCGACGTCAGAAAGATGACCGTTTGTGAGAGGTCCACGCGGCGGTTGTCGCCCAGCGTGAGCGTAGCCTTGTCCAGCATTCCCAGCAGCAACTGCCACAGGGCATCGCTGGCCTTTTCGATCTCGTCAAAAAGCAGGAAGCTGAGCTTCAGTTTTTCAGTATGGCTTGCCGCCAAGGCTTCCTGGGTGATTAAGGGATGGGTTTCACGGTGGCCCAAGTACCCTGGAGGCGAGCCGATCAGCTTGGCAATTTCGTGCGAGTGCTGGAACTCCGCGCAATCAACCTTGATCACCGCGCGAGCGTCCCCAAAAAGGATCTCCGCGGCCGCTTCCACGATGCGCGTCTTTCCTGACCCGGTCGGACCCAGGAAAAGCAGGTTCCCCACCGGACGGCCGGGCGAATTCAATCCGGCGCAAAACACCTGAAACATGTCCACGAGGGACTGCACACCCTCTTCCTGCCCCACAATCTTGGCGCGCAAGGAAGAGTGAAAATCACAAGTGTCCGTGCTGCGGATGGTTGGATCCAGTTGATGGCGGACGGCAGCTTTCATTTCATCAACCCTTCTCGCGTCTAGCTCCCCCAAACGCGTGGCGCGTCTCAGACTCTGCGCCTCCTTGAGATGTAGCATGGGGGATGCCAATCTTTTCCACAGTTTAGGGGGTCGAGAAGCAGCGCAAACTCAACAACATACAGTATTTGAAAGTATTAGGAGTGTCTCACTCATTGAGACACTGTTTCATCCCTGTGCAAATTGAGAGCCCTGAAACAGTTTGTGTCAGCCGCTAGACGACAAAAAGAGGCCAGTTTTTGACGGGTTCCTCGGTCAAAACTAAAGTCCTGCTTTAAGTACTTCAGCGATCTTGCTTCTTCCGCCCTTGCGCGGGTGCGGCTGGGCCCCCGCCAGGTTGTGCCGCCCGAGACTTCCTCTCCTCCGCCACGGCCTCTGTCGGCGCATCCACGGACTTCCCGTCCTTCGCCTCCACGGCGGCAGCCTTGGCGGCTGCGCCCTGCGTGGCGGCCTGCACCAGCGCTCCTTCGCCCTCTCGCACGAACGTGAGCTGCTTGTGGCTCTCGTCCCAATCAATTCGTACCAGGTCGCCCAAGGTGACCTGATCCGTTGCCAGCAGGTTCGCCAGCGGGTAAACAACGTGCCGTTCGATCGCGCGCTTCAAGTGCCGGGCGCCGTAGCGCTGGTCGGTGCCCTCCTGCAGCAAGAAGTCGCGTCCAGCCTCGGTTACGCGAAAGAGAAACTGCCCTTTGGCAGTGTCCAGAACCCGCTGCTGCACCTGTCCCAGTTCGATGTCCAGGACTTCCTGGAGCTGCTCTCGCTGCAGCGGGTGGAAGACCACTACCTTGTCGAGGCGGTTCATGAATTCCGGCGAGAATTTCCGGCGCGCCGCTTCCACCGCCGTGCGTTCCACCTTCTCGTCCAGTCCACTGACGGGCTTGTCCGTCGGCTGCACGAAACCCATGCCGCCTTGCATAAGCTCGGCAATCTCACCGCCGCCCAGGTTGGAAGTCAGAAAGATCACCGTTTGCGAGAGATCCACCTTTCGGTTGTCGCCCAGGGTCAGCGTGGCCTTGTCCAGCATTCCCAACAGCAACTGCCACAGGGCATCGCTGGCCTTTTCAATTTCATCGAAAAGCAGGAAGCTCAGTTTCAATTCATCCTTGTGATACTGCGCCAAGGCTTCCTGAGTGATCAGTGGATGTGTTTCGCGGTGCCCCAGATACCCTGGCGGCGAGCCGATCAGCTTGGCAATTTCATGAGAGTGCTGAAATTCCGCGCAATCGATCTTGATGATCGAGCGAGCGTCGCCAAAGAGAATCTCGGCGGCCGCTTCCACGATGCGGGTCTTCCCCGAGCCGGTCGGTCCGAGAAACAACAGATTTCCCACTGGGCGGCCTGGCGAGTTCAATCCGGCGCGAAAGACCTGGTATAGGTCCACCAGCGCCTGGACACCCTCTTCCTGTCCAACAATTTTCCCCTGCAGCGCGGTCTGGAAATCGATCGTGTCCGTGCTGCGTTTGCTGGGGTCGAGTGGCAGGATGGTTTCGTTCATGACCGCCTCCTAGCGAGCCCGCGAAACAGAGTTCGCGTTGCCGAATCGCACGCGTCCACGGCCAAACTGTTCGAGCTTGACCTGAAGGGTGGACTGCAGGAGCCGCAACTGTACAAGCAACTCACGCGCCACCACCGGTGATTCAGAAATCCGGAGAAGCGGCGGAAACAGGTCCGCCAGTTCGAGATTGAGAGCTCGAAGAGAGGAAACAAGTTTATGGACCGCAGGCGAGTTGGGATTTGCCAGGTCCACTTGGCCGTTCAATTGTTCGCGCAGCGCCTTCCAGTTCAGCTCCACAAAAGGATGCTTTTTGGAAACTTCGCGAACCAGGTGATCGGTGATTCGCGCGTGGGTTCCGAGCCGGGCCAGATGCAGTTGGCGCACTTTTCCGCCGCGGCGCACATTGTGCACCAGGTAGAGCGAGTTCCCTTTGCGGCGGACAAAAGCCACGACATCACCTCAAAACTTTGATCACGCGGTGTAGTGTACTTCCCTTCCACTACACTCTACAATATTAGACACGTGTTTTCGCAAAAAGTTGCATCCAATCAGTAATGCGTCCAACGTAGTGGAAACACTGCGCAAATGCTTATCACTTTTTTTGCTGTGTTTCATCGAAGATTCGCATCCCGGTTTCATCGCGCGCCGCTTCCGGCTCGTTGGCCGCTGCTATTTAGATGCTTGTTCTTCCCTTCAGCTACTAGAGACTGATGCGGAGCAACGGCTATTCCATTAAACCCGGGACCGGGATTTTTCTCTTGTTCCCGCTGCTGCCGCCACCTACGATGTCGTGCGAGTTTTCTTTCAGCTCTCCTTGGAGCCTGTTTTCAAAAATGTCTTGGGATTCTGTCTTTCGCTTCGTACAACGAATTCCTCGCGGAAGGGTTCTAACTTATGGAGCCCTCGCTAAGGCTCTGCGCCTGCGCGGCGGCGCTCGCAGCGCCGGACGCGCCATGGCCGCGACTCCTTCCGGAAAAGGCATTCCCTGGCATCGCGTCATCGGTGAGCGCGGCAAAATCCTTATCCGCGAGCCTTATGCTTCCCTGCAAAGAAAGCTCCTCGAAAGCGAAGGCGTCACAATCCTCGAGTCTCGTGTTGATCTGAAGCGCCACCTCTGGAAGCCGCCCGTTAAATCCATTCTGAAACACAAGACCCGCAAGAAGCGTATTCAGAAGTGAAGCCGCAGTTTTGTTCATCCCCTCGTTACAAGCTGGGCGTCTATCTGCGGTATGCTATACCTCTTTCAATTCCGCCCTTCGGTGGTTGAGGGCAACGACCATGGCCGGTCCCATTCTTCAAGTGGAGAACCTCGTCAAGCGCTACGGCGACGTCGAAGCCGTTCGCGGCGTCAGCTTCAACGTGGAACAAGGCGAGGTCTTCGGCTTGCTCGGGCCGAACGGCGCCGGAAAAACCACCACGGTTGAGATTCTAGAAGGCCTGCGTGATCCCGACGGCGGCCGTGTTTCCGTCTGCGGCCTCGACCCGCAACGGGAATCCGGAGCCCTCAAGCATGAGATTGGCGCTGCTCTCCAATCTACTTCCCTTCCCGACAAGTTGCGCGTGATGGAAGCCCTGCGGCTTTTCGCCAGTTTCTACAAGCGCGGCCGCAAGCCCGAAGAGCTGCTCCAGCGCTTCGGCCTGGAAGATAAGCGCAACGCGTTTTACAAAGAGCTTTCCGGTGGCCAGAAGCAGCGCCTCGCCCTTGCCATGGCTCTCGTTAACGATCCCAAAGTCGTGTTTCTCGATGAACCAACCGCCGGGCTCGATCCCCAGGTTCGCCGCGAGATTTACGACATCATCGAGGAACTTCGCCACGAGAAAAAAACCATCCTGATGACCACCCACTACATCGAGGAAGCCGAACGCCTCTGCGACCGCGTCGCCATCGTGGACCATGGCAAAGTGATTGCCCTGGGCACGCCCCGCGAGTTGAAAGCCCACTCCGGCGGCGCTACTCGCATTGAGGTGCGCCTGTCGAAGCCGGAATCGAATGGTGCGCTCAAGAGCCTAGAAGGCGTAGCCGATGCGCGCGAGGTGGACGGCGCTTACGTGCTCCACTCCATGCGCCCGCCGCAAGCCATCGTCTCTCTCGTCAAACATCTGGAAGCCGAAGGCAACGAGCTCGTCAGTCTCGAAATCGCCACGCCCTCTCTTGAAGACGTCTTCATCGAAATGACGGGAAGGAGGCTACGCGATTGAAAAACTTTCTCGCGCTCACGCGCATGCGCATCCGCTTGGCTATGCGGAATAAGATGTTTTTCTTCTTTCTCATCGTCATGCCTTTCGCTTTTTTCTTCCTGTGGTTGGGAGTAATTGCCAAGGGCGCTCCGCAAGTGGCGGCGTTTTATCTCGGCCCCGTCCTCGCGTTTAATGTGATGGGCAGTTTCTGGGGACTTAGCGCCGCTCTCGTCACGTTCCGGGAACAAGGAATCTTGCGCCGCTTCCACGTCACGCCGGTGACAGCTAGCGACATGCTCGCGTCAAGCATCGTCGCCAATTTCATCCTCACCGTCCCCATGGTGCTGGTCGAATTGTTCCTGGCCCGTGCCGTTTTTCACGTTCCGACGATTGGTAATCCCATTTCTCTTTTCTTGCTCATCAGCGTCGGCATCGTTTCGTTTAGCTCGCTCGGATTGGTCGTGGCCAGCGTGACCAATACGATGCAGGAGACTCAGGTGCTGAACCAGCTCCTCTGGCTCCCTCTGATCTTTCTCTCTGGCGCCACGCTCCCCCTAAGCTTCTTGCCGCGCCCGGTACAACGCATTGGACTGTTTCTTCCGGCTACCTACCTCGTTAATGGTCTCCAGCAGACCATCGTAAACTCCGCCACCGCCTGGAGCCGCTACGCGGAAATTCTTTCCCTGGCCGTCTGGGCTGGCCTCACGTTTTTCCTGTCCGCCCAACTCTTTCGGTGGGAGCCGGAAGCCAGGACTCCCCGTCGCGCAAAGCTGCTGGTCGCGGCCACGGCGATTCCATTTCTGATCCTGGGTGTTGTGGAGAACAGGACGGATCGTATTCTCCTTGAAGCCAAGTCGGCATTCCTTTCGATGACTTCGCCGATGTCTGCACCCAGGACCGGCGGAGCTAGCTCTCCCGGTAAGCCCGCGCCCGGCGAGAAACCGCCCGATCTCTCCCCAAAATAATAAATAACGGCACGCGCCAATTTGGTTCCGAGGAATCCTCTCTTGGCGCGTGCCACACATTGACGCTCGCGCCCGCGTACCGTATTCTGCGATTTCGCGCCGTACCACAGCGGCTGGCAGTTCGAATAGGGAGCGACTATGCCGATTCAGGCGACCGAGAAAATTTGGCACAACGGTAAGTGGATTAACTGGGACGACGCCAAGCTGCACGTCCTTTCGCACGTGGTGAGCTACGGCTCCGCAGTCTTCGAAGGCATCCGCTGCTACGATACCAAGCAGGGCCCCGCGATCTTCCGTCTCCGCGAGCACATGCAGCGGCTTATCAACTCCGCGAAAATCTACCGCATGGAGCTTCCCTACTCCGTCGATCAGTTTGCCAACACCGCTTGCGAACTGGTCCGCCTGAACAAACTGAATGCCTGTTACGTGAAGCCCATTGTGCTGCGCGGCTACGGCGAAGTCGGAGTGAATCCGCTGAATTCTCCCATCGATATTTATATGGCCTGCTGGAACTGGGGTGCCTATCTTGGCCCAGAAGCTCTGTCGAAAGGTGTTGAAGTCGGCGTCAGCTCCTGGACCCGCATCGCCCCCAACACTCTTCCCGCCATGTCCAAGGCTGCGGCGAATTACATGAACTCGCAGCTCATCCGCATGGAAGCGGGCTTCAACGGCTACGCGGAGGGCATCGCTCTCGACACCGATGGTCACGTCAGCGAAGGCTCGGGCATGAACGTTTTCCTCGTTCACGACGGCGTGGTTTACACTCCGCCTCTCGCCACCAGTATTTTGCCGGGCATCACGCGCGACGCCGTCACGAAACTCGCGGAAGACTTGAACATCCCCGTAAAAGAATCCGTCATACCCCGCGAAATGCTCTATATCGCGGATGAAGTGTTTTTCGTCGGCACCGCCGTCGAAATCACTCCCATCCGTTCCGTCGATCACATCCAGGTAGGCAAGGGTGTCGCCGGACCAATTACGCTCACATTGCAGGCGGAATTCTTTGGCATCACCAAAGGTACCAAGCCCGATCGCCACAACTGGCTCACTCCGGTAACCGCGCCAGTTGCCGCCGTTTCTCGCTAATAGCAGCTAAAGACGCGCGGCAAGTGCTGTCACCCCGGGATTCCCGCACCATTGCCCGTTCTTGGCTGGCGTTCGGCGCGGCATTCCGGCTAGAATGCGTCCGTTCGAATCGAGCGCGATTCCCTTCCTGAGTGGAGGATCAACGATGTACAGCATGTCGCAAAAGCTGATCGCGGAATTCCTGGGAACATTCGCGCTGATTTTTTTCGGTGCTGGCGCGGTCTGCACGGATCAGTATTTGCACAGCACTGGCGGCCTCGGCCTTCTCGGTATTGCGCTCGCCCACGGTCTCGCCATCGCCATCATGGTTTCCGCCCTCGGCCACGTCTCCGGCGGACATTTCAATCCTGCAGTGACCATCGGCTTCTGGGTTACCAAGCGCATTGGCACGATCGAAGCGTTTGCCTATTGGGCCGCGCAGCTGGCGGGCGCGACGGCGGCGGCTTTTTTGCTGAAGGCCGTAATCCCCGAAGAGACCTGGCGCGCCATCGCACTTGGCGCCCCCGAACTCGCTCGTGATTTTCCGGTTTGGGCCGGCATAGCTCTTGAAGGCGTGACCACTTTTTTCCTTGTGCTCACAGTGTTCGCCACGGCCGTAGATGAAAAAGGCGCGTTTCGCTCCATCGCCGGCTTTGGCATTGGCCTGTCCATTACGCTCGGCATTCTCGTTGCTGGGCCGCTGACGGGCGCGACCTTAAATCCCGCACGGGCCTTTGGGCCTGCGCTGGCCGCGACGCACTGGGCGCATCAGGGAGTCTACTGGGTCGGCCCCTTGGCCGGAGGATTTGTCGCCGGCCTGCTCTACGATTCTCTCTATTTGAAAAAAGCCTGAGCCGTCTTTCGCTTCGCCGCCAAGAACAAAAAATTGACAACTTGCGGTGCGAGCTTCCCCACGCCTCGACGTGCGAGATTTGGACGGCCCGCCCTCCGTACAGGTAACTACCGCGCAACTGGCCTGCGCGGTTTTCTTGCCCGCTCTTCCTGCCGATGCTAGTGTCGCGTATTAGCTGCATTCTTGCGGGGTTCACACGACATGGCTATTAGCATTGACGATCTTCTCCGCCGCGCGGTCGAAAACAAGGCCTCCGACTTGCACCTGAAAGTCGGCAACCACCCATACCTGCGCGTGGACGGCCTACTCGCCGCGCAAACCGACGTGGCTCGTGTCACCCCGGAAGAGATGCTCTCCATGGCGTTCAGCATGATGACCAACCGCCAGAAGCAAAAGTTCAAGGAAACGGCGGAATTGGACATGGCCTATGGAGTAGCGGGCCTGGGCCGCTTCCGCGTCAACGTTTTTCAGCAGCGCGGCAACGTCGGTATGGTGCTCCGCGTCATTCCCACGAAGATTCGCACCACCGACGAATTGAATCTCCCCAGCGTCATCAATAAGATTTGCGAAGAGCAGCGCGGGCTGATTTTGGTTACTGGAACCACCGGTTCTGGTAAGTCCACGACGCTCGCGGCCATGATCGACCGCATCAATGCCAACCGCGCCGACCACTTGATCACCATCGAAGACCCCATCGAGTTTCTGCACCGCGACAAAAAGAGTTTCATCAACCAGCGCGAAGTCGAAGTGGACACGGCAAATTTTTCCACCGCCTTGCGCGCCGCTTTGCGTCAGGACCCTGACGTGATTCTGGTCGGCGAAATGCGCGACCTGGAAACTATCTCCACCGCGCTGCTCGCCGCCGAAACCGGCCACCTCGTGCTGTCCACTCTGCACACTCTCGACGCGACGGAAACCATTCAGCGTATTATTGCGGTCTTCCCGCCTCCGGAGCAGAAACAGATTCGTTTGCAGCTTGCCGCCACGCTCAAAGCCGTCGTCTCCCAGCGTCTCGTTCGCCGCGCCGACGACAAGGGCCGCGTTCCCGCCGTCGAAATCATGATCGCCACCGGCTACATCCGCGATTGCATCATCAACGCGGATAAAACGCGCCTGATTCACGACGCCATCGCCGCCGGTACCAGCCAGTACGGCATGCAAACGTTCGATCAGTCGCTCTTCGATCTCTACTCGAAGCAGCTCATCACTCTCGATGAAGCTCTCGCGCGCGCTTCCAACGCCGATGAATTCAAGCTGCGCATTCAAGGTATTCGCTCCGCCTCCGACTCCGCCCGCGAGGAAATGGAGCGCCAAATGGCCGACTTCGAGCGCTTCGCCCGCAAGTAGCCATTTCTTTTCCGCCGGAACCTGAACAGGAGGCCCTTCATGCAAATTAAGATAACTCGTCCGTTAATTATTCTACTGGTTTGTATAGCTTTTGGTTCGTGCCTGCTGGCATATACCTCCTCGCGGCCTCTCCGCAAGAGCGAACTCCTGGCTCTCGTTGCCGGCGGTGCGCTTCCAGAGAACGTGACCGCCCAAATCAACTCCCGAGGCCTGGGCTTTCGCCTCGACGACTCGTTTCGGTCTCAACTCGAGATGGCTGGAGCAAATTCTGCGGTTCTTCACGCTTTGGATTCCGCCAAGAAGGCGGGTGCGGCGCCAGACAACCAGTCTGACAAGGAATTGCTCGAACAACTCAGCAAGGCCGGCAGCCTAATGAATGCCAAACAGTATCCCGAGGCCGCCTCTGAGCTCACCCAGGCTCTCCGGATGAGCTTCGCCAGCGCGGAAAGTGGTTTCGTCATGGGCGAGGTTCTGGCTAAACAGCAGCGCTGGCAGCAAGCGCAAGCAGTCTATGTCGAAGTGCTCCGAAAGGATCCTGAGTTCCCCGAAGCGCGCACAAAGCTGAGCTACATCTTGTACCGGGTGGGTGATCCTGAAGCCGCACTCCGCGAAGCGAACGCAGCCCTGGAGGAAACTCCGAATAACCCGGAGGCCCTCAAGAATAAGGGACTCGCATTCGAAAGCCTTCGCAATTTCGACGCCGCTGCAGCGGCCTATCAGAAGGCCCTTCAACTGAAGCCAGACTACGAGAACGTGCTTTATGACTTGGGAATTCTTCTGTTCGACAAAGGCGACATTGATGGTTCCATCGCGGAGTACAAAAAGGCGCTTGCCCTCAAGCCCGACAACGTCGACGCGCACTACAACCTCGGTCTTGCTTACGGCCAAAAGGGGGACTACGTTTCCGCCATCCGCGAATACCGACAGGTCAAGCGCCTCGATCCCAATCGTCTTGATGCGCGTCAGAATCTTGGGGCCGAACTCGAGCACGTGGATCCCGCGGCCGCCATCACGGAGTTCCGCGAACTGGCTGCCCTAGCGCCTGACTTTCCTATATGCCACCAATGCCTAGGCAGCGCCCTTTACAATACCGGTAAATATCAAGAGGCCGAAAAGGAGTATCGCATCGCCGCCAAGCTCGACCCTACGGCTCCAGATCCGCATATAAGTATTGGGCACATCCGTGAAGTCGAAAAGAATTACGACCAGGCTCTCGTCGAATACCGCGAAGCCGAAGAACTCGATAGCAACTCGGGCAACGCTTACATGTCTGCGGGCCGCGTCCTTGTCCTAAAGAAAGACTTTCCCGCGGCGATCGCGGAGCTAAAGCGTGCCGAGGAACTGGATCCGGCGGATTGGACCAATCACGATCTCCGCGGCCAGGCGCTGGAAGGCTCCGGCAACCGCGATGCCGCGATCGCAGAGTACAAGGATGCGCTTTCCATCGCGCCCAAAGAACTCCAGGCCCGATTGGATCTGGCTCTGGCTCTCGAGAAAAAAGCCGATTGGCTCGCTGCCCTGGATAACTACCACCAGGCTGCTCTCGACGAACCCCCGCTCAAGGCCGGCACTGTTGTCAATTTCTTTGACTCCCAGCGCAAATACGCAAGCGCCCAGAAACGCTTCCAGCAGCATCTCGCCGGCTTGCGCTCCTCGGGCAAGTCTTCGCAGGCCGCCGCGCTCGAAGCAGCGCTGCGTTCAAGAGCCTCGATGGCCAACGTCGATGAACAATTCCATGACGCGATGCAAACCAGCCAGCAGGCATTGATGGAAAAGCGCTTTAATGACGCGGAGACTTCCGCCAAACAAGCGATCGACATTGCCGAGAAAATGCAGCCCCGAGACGGCCGCCTCCCTGAGGCCCTCGGCCGACTCGGCAGCGTCTACGCGTGGCGGCTGGACTTCAAGAACTCCGAAGAAACGTACAAACGCCAACTCACTTTGTCCGAGAAGCTTTATGGGCCGAAGTCACCCATGATCATCCCCGCGTTGGAAAGCCTTGCTATGGTCGCGGCCTATCAGAAAAATTTCACGGGGGCCGAGGCACTCTATTCTCGGGCGATTGATTTAAATCAGAGCGTCTATGGCCAGGACAGCACGGCCGTCGCAGAAACTTTGCGCGGCTTGGCAAGCGTCTACTTGATGCAACAAGACTTCGTGAAGAGCGAGTCTACCTTGCTCCGCGTCGTGCACATATACGAAATCACCTCGAACGGCGACGACACCCTCATGGGCGTTCCGCTGACCAGTATCTGCTATGTCTACGACCAGTGGGGCAAGCCCGACAAATCCGCGTCCTGCCACGCTCGCCTTGTGGCCATGGAAGAAAAGCAATTCGGCGCCGATAGTCCGTATCTCGTCCGCGATCTGACCGCCGAAGCCGAAGCCCTTCGCAAACTTGGCCGTGCCGACGAAGCCGCTAAGCTCGAGCACCGCGCGCAATCCCTCCAATCCGCCCAGGCGAATCCAAACTGAGCCAATTTGTCAACCTCCTGACGCGACGCTAGCCACTGGCAAGATTCTCCTCTATGCTTCCTGCATGTTTGGGAAGCCGCGGCCGCTTGAAACCGAAGAGGAGTTGTATGAGGTGGCCGTGCGCGCACTGATGCGGCGGGCACACTCGGTGCATGAAATGAAGCAGAAGTTGGAGCGGCGTAGCGACAACAAGCTGCTGGTGCAGGTGGTGATGGCGCGCTTGAAAGAAAACGGCATGATTGATGACGCGCGTTACGCCAAACAGTTCGCCCGCCAGCGTGCCGAAACCCGCAAGCAAGGAAAATTCCGAGTGGCCCGCGATCTCCGCGCCCGCGGCATTCCCGACCGCCACATCTCATCCGCTCTCGAAGAAGTCGCCCAGACTTCCGACGAAGGCGCCATGGTCCGCCAGCGCATCGAGCGCAAGCTGCGGTCGTACCGCGGCGAAATCGACGAAAAGAAAATGGCCTCCATGTACAGCAGCCTGCTCCGCGCCGGATTTTCGGCGGACATTGTCCGGCGGGAATTGAAGGCAATCACGAAAGAAGAGGTACCTGAAGTCGAGACGGAATAGCTTTCTCTTTCAAGAGCTATGATTCCGGCTTCACTTTTCGTTTGACTTTCCCTTAATTTGTGGTATATTTAGTTTTGTAGATTACTGCATATGGACTGCGGGAGCTTGCTCCCGCTTTTTCTTTTCTTAGGCACCCATTTCGCCCCTTGCTAGTCCAAAACAACCAAAATCGCGCCCTTTAGAATCAATCAATTGCGAATTGCAAATTTTGTAAGTCCTTCGTTTTGACATTCATGCAAATTGGTGGGGGGGTGGGGGCATTCGCCTTAAATGGGAAACCTACGAGGAGGCTAGAGTACTCGTATCATAAGGGCTCTATTCGGACGGTTGAACGATTCACATGATCAAGCCTTTGCCGGGCGATTGAGCATTCCGGGCGGCTTCCTCCATGCCTTGCCGGTGTAGAGTGAGCGCCCAGTCCACGGACTCTTTGATGTAGGCGTTCATCGCCTTCAAGCGCTCCCCGTCGTGGCGGCCGTTGCCCTCCTCTTCGATCCTCGGGTAGTCCTCCTCCAAATCCTCCCAGCCATTGGAATTGTCCGACAAGCAAACGCCAAAGTGGCCATGCTCGTTGATGCCGAAGTGCTCCTTCTCGAGAGCCTTGAGCGACTTGCGAGCCATGGGCTCGAGCGCCGGGTCGGGACAAACGTTGACCGCGAGCCGCGAACGCGTCACACCCGCTCCGAGGATGCGAATGGAGATCGTTACGGTTACCTCGGTGTAGGGTTCACCATCTCCGGCGAAGTCCGAAGCGACAAGCAGCTTCTTAGTCTTTTTTGCTCTTGTCATGACGGAGACTCCTTAAGGCAGTTTCAAGAGGCACGCGGAGAGTCGATTGCTGCTCGTCCGGGTCTCTGCGATACTTCTACCATGAAAATTTGTTGGATGTTGAGGCGCACGTGACGGGGAGCGACGCAAAAGGAAAGTTCTGGAGCGGCAACGAGATCCGCGAGACATTCCTGCGCTTCTTTGAATCCAAGGGGCACCGGCGGGTGCGGAGCTCGTCGCTGGTGCCGCATGGGGACGCTACGCTGCTGTTTACGAATGCGGGGATGAACCAGTTCAAGGACGTGTTCCTCGGCCTCGAAAAGCGCGATTACACGCGGGCGACGACGGCACAGAAATGCGTGCGCGCGGGCGGGAAGCACAACGACCTGGAAAATGTGGGGTTTACGAAGCGGCATCACACTTTTTTCGAGATGCTAGGAAATTTTTCGTTTGGGGATTACTACAAGGAAGAGGCAATCGCCTACGCATGGGAGCTTCTCACCTCCCATGAGTGGTTCAATCTGGATGTAAACAAACTTTACTTTACGATCTTCGGTGGGGCAGAGTTATCGCCAGGCGTCAATGTGGGTCTTGATTCGTTGTCTAGAAATACTTGGCTGAAGGTCGGCGCGCCGCAAGAACGAGTCATCGCCTTAGAAGGAGATCAGGGGATCAAAGAGCTTTTCTGGACTATGGGGGAAACGGGCCCTTGCGGTTCCTGCAGTGAGATTCATTACGACATGGGGCCTGCTGCGTCCGACGAAGGACACACGGATTGCAAGTTCCCCTGCGACTGTGGCCGTTACGTTGAAATCTGGAATTTAGTCTTCATGCAGTGGAATCGCGATGCATCTGGCAATTTGACTCCGCTGCCCAAGCCTTCCGTTGACACCGGTATGGGACTGGAGCGGATCGCTGCCGTACTCCAAGGCGTCATCTCCAACTACGACACCGACCTGTTTCAGCCGCTGATCGTCTTCGCGGGCGAACTTTCCGGAAAAAAGTATGGCGAGTCGCGTGAGACTGATGTGTCGCTACGAATCCTGGCAGACCATAGCCGAGCATCAACATTTTTGATTTCTGACGACGTTACCCCAGACAACGAGGGGCGCGGATATGTGCTGCGAAAAATCATTCGGCGCGCGCTTCGACACGGCCGTATGCTCGGCATTGACGGACCATTCCTGCATAAGATGGCAAGAGAAGTTACAAGGCTGATGAAGGAGCCGTACGCAGAGCTAGAGCGTGGCCTGAATGGAATTATAAGCATGATTAACCACGAAGAGCTCGCGTACCAGCACACCCTAAAGATTGCGTTAAGTCGTCTGGATGAGGCAGTGGATACAGAAGGGCGAAAACGAGAGGACCTTCAACTGGCACGGCGGGACGACGGCACTGTTGAGGTGGTGAAATCTCCAATCGACAAGCCGCTGGTTTTGCCAGGCCAGATTGCGTTCCGCTTGTACGATACCTACGGACTGTCACTTGATGTGCTGCGGGAGGAAGGTTCGTGGAGAGCATTTGTAGTTGACGAGCCTGAGTTTAACCGCGCGATGGAGGAGCAGCGAAAGCGAGCGCGGGCGTCGTGGAAGGGTGGGGCGAAGGAGGCGGCGAATCCGGCCTATGCGAAGCTAGCGGAGACGTTCAAGACGGAGCCGTGTTTCTATTTTGGGACGACGACGAAAGATGCTCGCATAGAGGCGATCATTCTTACTGGCGGCGCCCAGCGCAACGACCTTCCTAGCGGCGTTCGCCGCTACGACACGAAGAGCGGTCCGGTTAGTGAATTGAAGGCGGGCGAGAGCGGCGAGATCGTTTTGGACCGCACGGCGATTTACGCCGAATCAGGCGGGCAGGTCGCGGACACCGGAGCGTTCTACGACGACTCGGAGTCGCAGCTGCTCGCCGAAGTGACGGGAGCTTTCTACCCTGTCGCGGGGCTGGTGGCGCACAAAGTTGTGGCAAAGGAAACTTTGCGCGTCGGGGATCGCGTGGCGGTGGTGGCAGATGCGGAGCGGCGGGCGCGGATCATTCGCAACCACACGGGAACGCACCTGGTGAATGCGGCGCTGCGCAATATTCTCGGCACGCACGTAAAGCAGTCCGGGTCGCTGAATGCGCCGGAGCGGCTGCGCTTTGACTTTTCGCACTTTGCGCACGTAGATGCGGAAGAGCTACGGGACATCGAGCAGCAGGTGAACGACGAGATCCGGCTGAACACTGAGATCGAGACGAATGTCACGTCGCTCGAAGAGGCACTAGCTTCCGGGGCGCTAGCGTTTTTCGGGGACAAGTATCCGGAGCAAAACGTTCGGGTGGTGACGATTCCCGATCCGCGGGCGGCGCGCGGATTCTACTCCAAGGAGCTTTGCGGCGGAACGCACGTGGAGCGCGTGGGCGACATCGGCGTGCTGAAAATCGTGAGCGAAGAGTCCGTGGCCGCCGGTGTACGCCGCGTCGAAGCCGTTACCGGCATCGGCGCGCTCGAGCACTACCAGCAGCAGGCGCAAATCCTGCGTCAACTGGCCAGCCAGCTCAATGTGGGGGAGGACGGCATCCTGGCACAAGTCGAGAAACTGTCGCAGACCGCGAAGCAGCTCGAAAAGGAGCTGGAGACGCAAAGGCGCAAAGGTGCTTTGAGCCAGATTGATGAGCTAGCCGGGCGCGTGCAAGTTGTTAAAGGGATTAAGGTTATTGCGGCGGAAGTGCGAAATGTTGACCGCGAAGGACTTAGACAGCTGGTGGACAGCCTGCGGCAGAAACTAGGGTCTGGCGTGGTTGCGCTGGGTATGCCAGAGGACGGAAAAGTGGCGCTCATCGCCGGAGTCACCAAAGATTTGACCGCTAAAGTCCATGCTGGCAAGCTGATGCAGGCATTGGCACCAATGGTAGGCGGTAAAGGGGGCGGTAGGCCCGATTTGGCCGAGGCTGGCGGAAAAGACACAACTGGCCTTAAATTGGCCTTGGAGAGCGTCCCCTCCCTGATCGCGGGCTTGGTATAATCGTGCTAGCGCAAAACCGTGTCTTACGGGAGACAGTTTCCCGCGCGACCATCAGACCGGTCGGCTCCCCAATGCGGCTGTTAAACGGCCGACACCTCCCCCGCAAGCACGGATTTGCAAGACGAGCCACTCGCCAGGCGATCTCCCTGGGGTAGACCGCTCGGCAGGGGGCCCTAGTACCGAAGGTGCATTGACCATAAAACGTCAATGTTGAAAACTGTTGATTCTGTAGTAGGTTGCTAGATCGTTGTGGCCTTCCCAAAGGCAAATCCCCGACCGGGGTCGGGGTAAACGTCGAATGATGAAACGCACGGCAAAGACGGCAGGGTTAGTCAGGACGACGCTGGCGCTTTGCGCGATTTTCTTGGCGTCTTTTTTTGCGAAAGGCGCTAGCGCCCAGATCGCCAAGGTCATTGACGATGACGGGCGGCGTTTTTTTGTGAACGCCGAACCGCTGCGAACCCCCAAGCTCACTGCCTCGAAGCCGCGCGCTAACATCTACATGCCAGCCCAAGTTTCCCTTACGGGACGAAGCCATCCGGCCATAGACATGGGCCGCGATGGCGTCGAGAAAATCGTGCGAGAAGCGGCGGACCGGCATCGCGTGGATCCTGCGCTGGTTCGCGCGGTGATCGAAACGGAATCGAATTGGAATCCGAAGGCGTGGTCCCACAAAGGCGCCGGCGGCTTGATGCAGTTGATTCCCACGACGGCACAACGGTATGGAGCCTATGACGTGTTCGACCCGCAACAAAATATCGACGCCGGGGTTAAACATTTGAAGTGGTTGCTAGAACGATACAATGGCAACCTCGACCTGGCCCTGGCGGCGTACAATGCGGGTGAGGGTGCTGTGGACCGAGTTCACGGCGTCCCCGCGTATCGAGAAACGCGCGACTATGTGCAGAAAGTACAGAACGCCTACTTCCGGCCGGGCTCAGGACGTCTTGCTGACGCTTACATCAACTCCCACGCGATCCACAAAGACGTTGCCGCCGACGGCCGCATCATATTCACCAACGAATAGAAGAGAGCAGTTGCTAGTATTTCGTTTTCGGGGAACCCTGAGTTTAGGCCCCGGAAACTTGAATTTATTTTGAAGCGAGCAAGAGCCGCGGATGCAGTAAGGTAGTAGCGTTTGGGGGAAGCAGGTTGATGTTTGGGGGCAAAAAAATTTTGCACGTGAGCTTCGCCCGTCTTTCGCCGGTTTTTGCGGCGCTGGCCAGTGCGCTGATCCTTGCGGGTAGCGCGGCGGCGAAGAGCAACGCGGAACCTACGGCGACTGCGGCGCTCAAGCGGCAGTCAGCCTCCACGCAATTTGCGCGGGCCGAAGAGCAACGCGCGGCACTGAACAGTAAGCCTACCGAAAAACGCACGCTGGCGGATTACAAACTGGTGGTTACCGGATATCGCCGCGTGGCTTTGATTACACCGCGAGCCGCGGAAGTTCCCGATTCCCTTCTGGCCGTGGCGGAACTTTACACCGAGATGGGCGACCGATTTGGGCGAACCTATTACCAGTCAGCCGTGGATACCTACCAATTCCTGGTTCACGAATATCCGACGAGCAAGTATTGCCAGGATGCGTTTCTGCGGACAGCGAAGCTGCAGCGCGAGCAGCTGGGCGATGCGGCGCTGGCGAAAAAGACGTATGAAGATTTCCTGAAAAAGTATCAGCGTTCGCCGAGGAAGCGCGAAGCGCAGGAAGCGCTGGCGGAATTGGCGCTACTGCAGAGTGGCGATGCGCCGTCCGCGACGAACACCGTGGCTTCCAATTCAGCAACGGCATCAGTGACCGCGGAGGAGCCGCGTGTGAACGCGCCGGCGCGCTCCGGCGGCCGGTCCGTAAGCAGCAGAGGAGCGGGAGAGATTCCGCGGGTGCGGCGGATTCGCGCGTCTGTCAACGGCGATGCGACGCGCGTGACCATCGATCTTGAAGACAGCGTGCAATACACTTCCGGACGCATCGCGAATCCCGACCGCATCTTTTTCGACTTGCACGCCGCGCGGCTTACGCCGGAAGTGGCGCGGGAGAATATCCGCGTAGACGGCGGCCTGCTGACCGCCGTGCGCGTGGCGCAGAATCATGGCGGCGTGGTGCGCGTGGTGCTGGACGTAAACGGAGTAAAGGATTATGCCGCATCGCTGGCGAGCAATCCGCCGCAGCTGGTGATTGATTTGTATGGAAATTCCGCGGCGCCAGTGCGCACGGCGAGAGAGAAACCCACGCAGAGGCCCGGCACTGAAGATTCGAATGCGAACGCCGCTGGGGAGAACGGCAAAGCGCGAATAATTCAGAACGCAGCGGCAAAGGAGCCGGCCGCAGATCCGGTTTCTTCGGAGCAGCCGGCGGCGAATTCAAAGAGTGTGATCAATGCAACGATCAATGGTGGCACTTCTGGTGGTTTAGGCGCGGCAAGCAATTCTACTGCTGCTGCGCGCAATTCCCTGCCAAGCGTGAAGAACCCCAAATCGAGGCCACTCAAAGCCGCAGCGACGAACACGAAGCCCGATTTGGTCCGGCCAGCGAGTTCACCGCAGCCGACACGCGACGGACAGTCCACACTGACGCGCACGCTGGGTTTGAAAATTGGCCGAATTGTGATCGACGCAGGCCACGGCGGCCACGACACGGGCACGATCGGCCCGACGGGGCTAATGGAGAAAGACCTGTGCCTGGATGTGGCGCTACGGCTGGGGAAAATCATCGAGCAGCGGCTGCCCGGCGCGGACGTGGTGTATACGCGATCGGACGACACCTTTATTCCGCTGGAAGAGCGGACGCGCATCGCGAACGAAGCCAAGGCCGACCTGTTTATTTCCATTCACGCGAATTCGAGCAGGGATCACGCGGCGCGCGGCATTGAAACGTATTACTTGAACCTGAAAGGCTCGGCGGAAGCGATGGAAGTGGCGGCGCGAGAGAACGCCACGACGCAGGGAGGCGTGCACGACCTGCAGGACCTGGTAATGAAAATTGCGAGGACGGAAAAGATTGATGAGTCCAAGGAACTGGCCGAGGACATCCAGGATTCCCTCTCCAGGCGGATTCAAAAAACCAACAGGCCGGTGAAGAACCGCGGGGTGCGGAAGGCGCCGTTTGTGGTGCTAATCGGCGCTGACATGCCATCGATCCTCACGGAGATTTCCTTCCTGAGCAATGCGGCGGATGAGCAGTTGCTCAAGAAGCCCGAGCAACGGCAAAAAGTGGCCGAAGGGCTCTATCAGGGCGTGGCCAGCTACCTGGAGAGCATGAACAGCGTAACGATGAATCTGCCGGCGAAACCGGGCGTTGGGCACCCCGCCGCCACTGCCGTGGAACAATCTCGCAACCAAAACTAGGGAGTTGGTGTCTAATAGAAGCCGGGATGCGAAAGCTTCGCCTGATTACCGTATTGTCGATGGCGCTCGCCGCTGCGCCGTATTCCCCTGCTCAACAGCCTCTACTTCCGGAACGCTTTGGATCCTGGGAGACCAATACACACCGCCCTGATATGCACCCACCTCTCGCCCAACCGCTCGTCATGTGGCCACGTAGCCCCGAGGCAGCTTCCCTCGATTCACATCCTGAGTACACGAAGTTGCTGGTTGAGAGTGGCGTGGTTCGGGTTGAAGAGCGTGGTTATCGGATGGGTGGCAGTGAACTAGAGGTTCAGGTGTTTCAGCTGCGCGATCCGAGCAGCGCATACGAGGTATACACCAGCCTGCTAAAACCAGGGCTGCTGCCGGCTCGCGTGGGCCAGGTTGGCGCCTTCAGCAAAGACCACGTCCTGATTCAAGTGGGAAACCTTGTTCTGGAATCAACGGCGAACGCGTCGCGGGATGATTTGAACGCGCTTGTTCAGGCACTTGCGGCAAAGGGTGGCACTGCGCCGCTCCCTCCGATTCCGAATTACCTGCCGAATGATGGGCTCGTCCCGGGGTCGGAGCGCTATGCACTTGGTCCAGTGGCTTTCCGTTCAGCGGCCGCCGATCTGAACCGGGCAGAGTTCGCGGCGCTATCCGATGAAGTTGGATTTAGATTGGGCGCGGAGACGATGCTCGCGCGCTACCGAACCCGGGATGATCAGGAGGCCGTGCTGCTGCTGATCGAATATCCGACGCCGCAGTTGGCGGAACAGCACCTGCGGCATTTGGAACAGGCGATCTCGCCCGCGGCAAAGCAGGCGGGAACAACCATTGAACGCAAGGCTTCCCTGCTCTCTTTGATACTCAAGCCATCTTCCGCTGCTTACGGCAATTCGCTGCGGAACGCGGTGAAGTACGAAACAGAAGTGACGTGGAACGAGCCGCACCAAACGGTTACGGATCCGCCGATACTGACCACACTTGTGAAGATTATTCTGAGTACCGGTGTGTTCATGGTGGTAGCCGTGGTCTTGGGCGTGGCGTTTGGCGGCGTGCGCGTACTGGCGAAAATCTTTTTTCCGGGAAAGATTTTCGACCGGCCGGAACAAATGGACGTGTTGCAACTCGGGCTTTCTGGAAAAAGAATCAACTCCCGCGATTTCTACTGACCTGCTGCCTGTAACTTCCAAATAACCAACAGTTCTCTCCTCCGTTCAATGGCTGACGGATTCTCGTTGCTTTGCTTCCGCTCGGCAGTATCGTAAGATTTGAGGCTAGGTAACCGGTATGCGGTCATGTGTCTCTCTTGATTGCAGGACGATAAGACTAGCTCCGGGAAGGTGGGGAGCCGCTGTGCTTTTGGCGCTGGCGGCGGTTGTATTTGTGTGCGGCTGCCAGAAGAGCGCGGCCGACAGCGCGCCGGGCGCCGCTGCGCCTGCGATGTCGGTCCAAGTACAGATTGCTCCCGCGGTGAAAATCCCCGATACATCGGAATATTTGTCCATCCTTAAGTCACGGCACTCCGCCGCGATCAATCCGCAAGTGGAAGGGCAGATTACGCAGATTTTCGTAAAGTCTGGCGACCGCGTGGAAGCAGGGACGCCTCTCTTGCAAATCGACCCGCTAAAACAGGAAGCAACGGTGAACAGCCAGGAAGCGGGGCGCGCCGCTCAGGAAGCGAATGTGCGTTTTGCAAAGATTTCACTGGAGCGCGCGCAAAAGTTATTCGATGCGGGAGTGATCAGCAAACATGAGTACGACAATGCGCAGACGAGCTACGACGCGGCCCTGGCACAATTGAAGGCGCTCGACGAACAGGTGAAGCAGCAAAGAGTGGAGCTGCATTACTACAGCGTCACTTCGCCAATGGACGGGATCGTCGGCGATATCCCCGTGCATGTGGGCGACCGCGTGACGGTTTCAACGATGCTGACCACCATGAACGAGCCGGGAGCCCTGGAAGCTTACATTTACGTCCCTGCGGAACGTTCCAAGAATTTGAAAACCGGATTACCAGTGCGATTGCTCGACAGCGCGGGAAATTCGATCAGTGAGACTCACATCACATTCGTTTCCCCGCAAGTGGATACCGATACGCAGACGGTTCTTGCCAAGGCCACGATCGGGAATTCACAAGCCAAGCTGCGCATTGCGCAGCAGGTTCGCGCGCAGATTACCTGGGGCGTTCACGAAGGCCCCGTAATTCCAGTCCTCGCCGTGCTGCGCATCAATGGCCAGTTCTTCGCATTTGTCGCCATCAATGAAGGCAAAGGAACAGTGGCGCGGCAAAAGCCCTTGAAGCTTGGCGATACTGTTGGCAATGATTTTGTGGTTCTCGATGGGCTTAAAGCCGGGGAGCACCTGATCATTTCCGGGACGCAATTTTTGCAGGACGGCACGCCGGTCACGGAACAGATTCAGAATAAAGGCCAGAGCAGTTCAGGCCGCTAGTCACCGTGAACTCATGAATGGCACCATTCCATTCCCAGTGAAGGCGGCTTCCAGCCTTGTTCGTTGATTTCTTCATTCAGCGGCCTGTATTTGCCACGGTCTGCGCGCTGTTCATTATTCTCGCGGGCGCGATATCCATTCCAACGCTTCCGATCGCGGAATTGCCTGACCTTGCGCCGCCGCAAGTCATCGTCAGCAGCGGCTACATCGGGGCGAACGCCCAGACTGTGGAAACGGCGGTCACGATTCCGCTCGAACAAGCCATCAACGGCGTACAGGGCATGAAGTACATCACCTCGACGAGCGGCAACGACGGAACGAGCCAGATTACGGTGGTATTTGATGTAACCAGAAACGTCGACCTGGCAGCGGTGGACGTTCAAAACCGCGTGAACCAAGCCCTGGGGCGCATGCCAAATGAAGTGAAGAACACAGGAATCATCATCACCAAGCAGATTGGCGGATTCGTGTTTGGCGCCGGCGTTTATTCCGAGGGGCAATACGACAGCCTTTTTCTCAGCAACTACATGGATGTGTACGTCAAGGATGCGCTCAAGCGCGTGAAAGGAGTTGGGGACGCGATCATTTTTGGCGAACGCAAATATGCCATGAGGCTATGGCTCGATCCGGCGAAATTAGGAGAGCGCGGATTGACGGCGACAAACGTGCTTAGCGCACTGCAGGAACAGAATGTGCAAGTCGCGGCCGGACAAATTGGCCAGCCGCCGTCGCAGGAAGGGCAGTCCTACCAGATCAGCGTGCGAGCCGTGGGGCGCCTCAGCGAAGCCTCGCAATTCGACAACATCATATTGAAGACGGGAACGGACGGCACGCTGGTGCGATTGAAGGACGTGGGCCACGCGGAGCTGGGCGCGGAGAATTACGGAACCCTTCTACGATTCAACGGCCACGACGCGGTGGGCCTTGCGGTGACGCAACTTCCGGGCGCCAACGCGCTGGATGTGGACAAGGCCGCAAAAGAGGAATTGCTGCGACTTTCCAAGAATTTTCCACCGGGACTCAAGGCGGCGGTGGCCTTCGACACTACGACCGTCATTGGCGAGTCCATACGTGATGTGCTCATCACGCTGCTGCAAGCCATCGCGCTGGTCATCATCGTCATTTACATTTTCCTTCAGGACTGGCGCAGCACGTTCATTCCCGCGATTACGATTCCGGTTTCGCTGATCGGCACGTTCGTCTTTGTGAAATTGCTGGGCTTCTCCATCAACACTTTGACGCTTTTCGGAATCACCCTGGCGACAGGGCTGGTCGTTGATGACGCAATCGTGGTGATCGAGAACGTGGAGCGGCACATCGTTGAAGGGATTACGGAACCGCACAACGCCGCGTCCGTGGCGATGAAGGAAGTGGCCGGAGCGGTCGTGGCGACTTCGCTCGTCCTGGTGGCGGTGTTCGTGCCGGTTGCGCTCTTCCCGGGAACCACGGGAATTCTCTTCCGGCAATTTGCGTTGACCATCGCTTTTTCAGTTTCTATTTCTGCTTTCAACGCGCTGACCCTGACTCCGGCGCTTTCGGCGATTTTCCTGGGCAAACATCGGGAGCGCGCAAAGGGCCGCTTCTTCAAATTGTTTAACGATGCCTTTAACGCCGGTTCGAGTCTCTATCGAAGCACGGTGCGCTGGGCCATGGACTGGCGCCTGGCCTCGTTGCTGGTCTTTTTTGCCCTGCTGGGCTGCACCTATTGGCTGTATCAACGTGTTCCACGCGCGTTTATCCCGGAGGACGATCAGGGCTACCTGATGTTTATAGTGCAAGCGCCGCAAGGCGCCTCACTTACTTACACGCGTGATATTTGCGGCAAAGCAGAAGAAGTGATCTCGCGCGATCCGGAGGTCGATGGAGTTTTCACGATTGTCGGGTTTGGGGCCGCGGGCTCGGCCTCCAATCAGGCGATGCTGTACGCAAATCTGCGGCCTTTTGAGAATCGCAAGGGCTCTGTCCACTCGGCCGCAGCGGCGATTGAGCGTCTGCGCGGCTCCCTGGCCGCAGTGTCAGGCGCGATCGTAGTTCCGTTCAATCCACCGGCAGTGTTCGGACTCGGGCAGTTCGGCGGATTTCAGTTTGAATTGGAGGATCTGGGACGAAATTCCCTACAGAGCATCGCAGATACGGCGAACAATCTGGCTGCACAGGGAAACGCCGGCAAGGATATCGTGGGGCTTTTCACCAGCTTTACGGCAAACGACCCGCAATACCTGGTGCGCATCGACCGCGAGAAAGCCAAGAGTCTTCAGGTGCCCCTCAGCCAGATTACCGACGCTTTGCAGGTTTACATGGGTTCGGTCTATGTAAACGATTTCGACTTCAATAACCGTTCGTACCGCGTCTATGTGCAGGCCGATAGCAAATTCCGTTCGCAGCCAAGAGATATCCGGCAATATTATTTGCGCTCCGACACCGGGAAGATGATTTCGCTCGACAACCTCGTGGCTGTCGACCAAACCGCAAACCCTCAAGTCATCCCGCATTACAATCTTTTTCGCTCCGCTGAAATCAATGGAACAGCCGCGGCAGGCCATAGTACGGGCGAGGGTATCGCAGCAATGGAAGCGCTCGCCAAGCGAACTTTGCCGAATGGAATGAAGTTCGAATGGAGTGGATTGTCGCTGGAAGAAATCGAGTCTGGAGGAAAAGCGCTGATTCTTTTTGCACTCGGCCTGGTGGTGGTATACCTGACGCTGGCAGCGCAATACGAAAGCTACGTGCTGCCGTTTATCGTGCTGCTGGCCGTGCCCGTAGCGGTTCTTGGAGCGATCGGCGCGCAGGCCCTGCGCGGATTGCAGAACGACGTTTACTGCCAGATCGGTCTGGTTATGTTGATCGGGCTTGCCAGCAAGAATGCGATTCTGATCGTCGAATTCGCGGAGCAACTGCGGGGCCAAAGCATGACGGTCGTGGACGCCGCCGTGGAAGCGGCGCGCATCCGTCTCCGGCCGATTTTGATGACATCGCTCGCGTTCATCCTGGGGGTTGTGCCGCTGGTGCTGGCGCAGGGCGCGGGCCGTGCGGGGCGAGTTTCCGTGGGCACAACGGTTTTTGGGGGAATGATTGCTGCCACGACGCTGAACCTGGTGTTCATTCCCGTGCTGTATGTGATTGTGCGCAGCATCGTTCCCGGACGCGAGGCGGTGGCGGCGCCGCACGCCGCCGATTGAGTTGTTTCGGCAATCTCGCTTAGGACAAGGACTCAACCATGACAGAACACACACTTTCGCGCCGGTCGTTTCTCGCTTTTTCGACGATGCTGCCGTGGGCTCTCTCGGCTCGCGCTGCGAAATCGATTCCCACCGGCCTTGAGCTGTATTCCGTCCGCGAGGAATTGAAAAAAGATCCGGAGGGCACCGTGCGCGCCGTTGCGCAGATGGGATACCAGTGCGTCGAATTCTACGCGCCCTATTTCGAATGGTCCGAGACTCAAGCCAAGCAGATGAGGAAGCTTCTGGACGATCTCGGCATCCGATGCTTCTCGACGCACAACAGCAGTTCCTACTTTAGCCCTGAGAAAATCGGCCACGCCCGCGACATCAATCTGATTTTGGGCAGTAAGTACATAGTGATGTCCTCATCGGACCCGAAGCCGGGCCTGGATGGCTGGAAGGCAGTCGCTGACGCGCTGAATGCCGCTTCCGATCAACTCGAATCATCCGGTTTAGAGGCAGGATACCACAATCACCGGCGGGAGTTTACTCCGGTCGAAAACCAGCGGCCGATCGAAATCCTCGCCAAGAATACGAAACCTTCGGTCGTGCTCCAGCTAGACGTAGGCACTTGCCTGGAGGCTGGTTCCGATCCGGTGGCGTGGATTCGCGCAAATCCGGGCAGAATCCGCTCTCTCCATCTCAAGGACTGGTCACCGGAGCCGGCTAAAGGCTACTCCGTTTTGTTCGGAGAAGGTGCGGCACAGTGGAAGAGCATATTCGAAGCGGCCGAAAGTGGCGGCGGAGTGGAATACTACTTGATAGAACAGGAAGGCAGCCGGTTTACGGAACTCGATACGGCGCGCCGCTGCTTGCAATCCTTCCGGCAAATCCGTCCAGCGTGATCTTCGTGTGAGCCAATTGCGCGATTGAAGCAAAAATTTCGAACACCAGTCTTCCGTTTGGCGTCGAAGTATCAACTCCCTCATACAGACTGACAAAACCAATCCCGAGGGCCCGGAACTCTTCGAGCGCATTAACAAATTGCCGCAGGTTACGTGCAGGCTTGAAATTTTCAACTCTTTGATTTGTAAGGGATTGGAGAAACGATGGAGCCGAGAGTGGGAGTTGAACGGCTCCCGGTAAAACAATCCGAGAATTTTGCGTTGTTCTTGCGTTGTAGTCTACCTGAATTTCGCCGGTTCGTCGCATCAATCTTGATTCGTGAACGTGTCGCGTTGTCGGAACCACTCTCCCCTATTACTAGCCGCGAACCATCGTTCTTGTACATCTTATTAACGCCCCTTGCCTTCCTGCCTCAGACAAGACAAAACGATAATGCCCCCGAAGCACCAATTTGATGCTAGACTCCGCTCACTTCGTTCGCAAGCGCTTCAGTTTAGAGGTGTTGCGTCGACCATGCCGTTTTAAGCTCCAGCGGCCCGAAAGGGCGCCGACGCAAGATGGCGATCCCCCCGAGGCCAGATGACCTAGTTGGATATGTATACTAATTCTAACTAATTCTTTGTAATTTGCCGCCGCCCTCGCGTTGAGCTGTTCTCTTCGACTCGACGAAAAATCCCATCAAAATGCGAGCAGCCGATCCCAATTCGGCTGCTCTCGCGGTGAGAGCTTCTTTAGTCGGCGTGGTTAATGGCCCGGTCCATTAGGTATTTGGCGTCACGTGCCCGGGTCTTGAATACAAGCTGGGCCTTGAGCAGATGCTCTTCCGCATTAGGAATGCCGAAGTCCTGGAACACGTTCCCATTTCCAGTTGGGTGTTGTCTCTTGTTCATGTTGCCTTTGATAAATCGGCGGGATGGACGATACGAAGGCCATCAAAGCGTCGGAAGTCTCGGACGTTGATTGTCAATAACTGTCCGACAGCATGAACATACATGCTAGCCGCGAGCCGGGCGTCATGGACCTGCACCCCCTGGATGTTATGCGCGACCAGAAGCGACCGCCAACGGTCGTGAACTTCCCGGCTGTCCGGGAGGAATTCGAAGTCCCGTTCGATCACGCGGGCCAAACGATCTGTTTCGGCGACACTCAAACCAAAACCGTTCTTGTCGAGCGGGCGAGTCGAGGCGTTCCAGAATTCAGCTAACGTTTGGGACGTATAGCAAAGCCGCACCCCGTGCCCCACGAGCGCGTGAAGCGCATAGCTTATTGCGGCGTGCTGAGGGTCATCGCTCTTGCTGATCCGCAACAGGATGTTGCTGTCGAGCAAACACGCCTCACCGCCCGGCATCAGTCATGATCCCGATACAGACTCTCGCGCGAGAAAGCTTCATCCGGGAGCACGGGGATCTTTTGAGAGAACTGCGCAATTTCCTCAAGCGTTTTCTCCAGTTGAGCCTGACTGAGTTTCTTGGACCCCGCAGGGACATGGGCCGCCTCTTCGAGCAGGCTGGCGGCGTACGAGTTAACGTCAACGCCGTGAGCGGCAGCCTGACGGCTCAGTTCTTCCTGAACCTCGGGCTTGATATTAATAATGATAGTCATCGCCGTGGCCTTTCTCCTATTAGCCCGCGTACAGCGCATGGCCTTAGGCCGTGATTGAATGTCGCGCGAGCGTGTGCCTCTTGCCCTGCTCGCGATCAACTGCAAGTATGCTAATCTCACGAAA
>WNFS01000050.1_pt1 | contig 137463 bp, 122 predicted proteins | sample 5400141 | NCBI WGS metagenome assembly WNFS01 (sample SAMN13153358, study PRJNA577476) | soil metagenome | isolation source: 60 cm saprolite under Madrone tree | place: USA:California | collected 2016-06-14 | reverse complement strand
CGATTAATTCCTTCTTTGGCATCTCGGAAATTTGCGTCTTCGTGAAAGCCGTGTGCGGGAAATCTGCATGCACGGTTTGAGCGGCGGACGGTGGCCAGCATTGGGGAACCCTGGTGCGCCACCTCCGACCCGACAATTCCGTTCTTTCCGGCGGCGTAGGTCCTTCACAGCTCATACAGCAGCATCAAGTTGCTAAGAAGCGAACTCCGTATTCGAAAAGGTACTGAATTGTCCTCAGAAAATGTGTTACGCTCCATCGCTTGCTTGCAACAATGCGCAAGACCGCGTGTTCATTGACTCCAGCGAGGTATAGCAGCGTGTCACTGCTCTCCGCCTGGCAATGAGCATGACGTTCCCGAAACTTAATGTCACGAGCCGTACTATGAGGGGTGTTCTCGACGATTCCTCGAAAAGACGCGCGAACACTGGGTAGGGACGGAATAAAAATTGACATAGTTTTGACACAGAGGGCTGGGCCTGGAAGGGACTGAAATCGTTCAACCCCGATGACGTGGTTCGAACTCCTGCAGCGGCCCAGGAACAGTGACGGTCGCATCCTCCGAAGCGTGCGTTACTCGTACCGCAGCGCCACCGTTGGATCGACGCGCGCTGCCCGGCGAGCTGGGATGTAGCAGGCAAGAAGCGCAACCATCATCAGAAGAATCAGAACACATACAAAAGTCACTGGGTCAGTGGAGGCGACTCCGAAGAATAGGCTCTTCATAAATCGCGTGACGGTCGCGGCGGCGATCACTCCTATCACGAGACCAGCAACAGCGAGTTTTGCCCCGTCTTTTACCACGAGCTTCACCACTTCACGTGGATGTGCTCCCAGTGCCATCCGGATGCCGATCTCGTGCGTTCGTTGGGCGACAGAATAATGGAGTAGGCCATAGATACCAACACCGGCAAGGAGTAGGGCTACAAAGGAGAATATGGTGAGGAGCGTGGTCTGAAAGCGACGGGGCGAGAGTTGTTCCGAGAGTTGCTGTTCCATCGTTGTCACCGATGAAAGGATCGCAGTGTGATCGATCTCGCGAACAACTGATCGGAGTGGCTGCGCGAGCGCTCCGGGGGCGCCGATGAACCGGACAACGAGGTCCGAAGTCCTATATCCATCAATCGCCTGTGTGTATGGCTCGTAGACGTGCGGAATCGGCCCTCTCTCAAGTCCGCTACGGCGCATATCCCGGATAATCCCCACTACTGTGAGCCAATCATCGCTCTTTCCGCGTGGCTCCTGGCCTTTGAACCGTTTGCCGATCGCATTCTCGTTGGGCCAGTAGCGACGAGCCATACTCTCATCGATAATCGCAACTAACGGGGAATTCGGACCGTCCTGCGCGGTGAAATAGCGGCCTCGCAGGAACTGCACTCCCATGGCTTGAAAATAATCTCCACGAACCGCCGCCCAACGCAACGGAGTCCAGCGTTCTTTAGGCTCCGAAGTGCGTCCTTCCACACTCCGCAGGCCGAGATTGTAGAGATTCCCTAAATCAAACAAGCTATCGACGGCGCCTGCGGCTTGGACACCTGGAAGCCCCCGCGCGCGTTCGAGCACCGTGCCGTACAGATCATTCGTCCGCTCAGGTGTAGCCCCTGGAACGCTGATGTTCATGGTCAGGATCTGTTCGGGCTGAAATCCAGGATCAACCGCCTCCACCGCTAGAAAACTACGAACCAGCAGACCAGCGCCGGTGAGCAAGACGGTTGCGACTGCGAATTCCGCAACTACAAGGAAACCATGCGTGCGTTTCAACACAATGCTCGCTGCGATCCCTTTGCCAAATGAGTTCAGTGGCTCAATCGTTCCGGAGATTTTCCATGCCGGAACGAGCCCAAAAAGCACAGCCGCGAGAAATGAGATTCCCAAGGTGAAGGCGAGAACTCCACCATCCACACCGGCCTCATGGAGCCTCGGAATATCGCCAGGCGCGAGTGTGACCAAGCTGCGAACACCCAAGGGTACAAGCATCAGACCTAGACCCCCGGAAAACGAGGCGAGGAGCACGCTCTCCGTGAATAGCTGGCGAACAAGTCGGCCACGGTTCGCCCCTAATGCAGCACGAACCGCGATCTCGCGTTCCCGGCGTGCGCCGCGAGCGAGGAGCAGGTTTGCCACGTTACTGCAGGCGATCAGCAACACGAATCCCACGGCAGTGAAAAGCACAATGAACGCCAGCCGTGTGTTTCCACTGAGAGTTACCCGAAGGGGGAGGAGACTAACAGCCTCACCCCGGTTTGGATCGTTGTCCGCCTGACGGAGTCTGGCAAAGATAGTGCCTAGTTCGATCTGCGCCTGCCGTAGATCGACTCCCCGTTTCAGACGGCCAATAGCTTGCCACCTTTGGTAGAACCCACTTGAGTTGCCAGGGTTGGTGGTCGTGAGGGCAGGATCTCCCCAAAAATGGTTGGTCGTGATGGGCGCCCAGAATTGCTGGTCTCTCGCAGGAAATTGGAATGTTGCCGGCATAACACCGATAACTTGAAAACTGAAACCATCGATCTGCAATGTCTTGCCGACAACATCGGGTGAGGGCCCGAACTGGTTCATCCAAAGACCGTGGCTCAGCACGACGACACGATCTTTCCGCTTTTCCTCCTGAGCAGTAAAAACACGACCAAGAATCGGCGGCACTCCCATCAGAGGAAACAGATTTGCAGAGGTGAACGCGGCTTGAACGGATAGAGGTCCAGTCGCGCCGGCTAGCGTCACCCGCGAAAATCCGCTGTCACGCTAGTACGTGGCAATGTCTTGAAGGGTCTGATTCTCTGATTTGAGAGATTCGAGATCCTTGTAGAGGAAGCGACCGTCTTCCGAATCCTGGGAGTCGGCAAGGAGAACGAGCCTGTTAGGATCTCGGTACGGGAGGGAGCGGAGAACGACAGCCTCGATCACACTAAAAATAGAAGTGTTCGCACCGATACCAATCGCGAGACTGATGACTGCGATCGCCGTGAATCCTGGCGATCTAGCCAATGAACGCAAACCGTAGTGGATATCCTGGAACAGCGAAGCCATTGCAGTTCCTCGGGCAATGTCCTCAGACAACTTCACTTGCTAGGCCAACCACGAAGAGCACTCAGACTGCCAGTCCGGCTAGTGTAAATCACTGACTACAAGGGAAATGGAAACTAGCCAACGGCGTCGAACTGAGTGACTGTGTTCATTCGCGGAAGAGGCTGTCCGAAAGTGAACAATCAGCCGGGCAGCGGACGCCCAAATGGTTTTTGATCACAAAAACACGAGCTGGGGGCGTCTGATCGACGCCCCTCCGGACGACATTCTCAAAGCGATTCCAAGAACGCCCGCAAGCGATCGTTCGCACGGAATCGACGGAATCGCGTGCCGATCGGTGCGACCTTCGCCAGCGCCTTCTCCTTCATGGCAAGATTCGCGTGCACATAGACATTCGTGGTCCCGATGCTCTCGTGTCCCAGCCATAGCGCGATCACGGCGATGTCAACGCCAGACTGCAGCAACGCCATCGCCGTACCGTGGCGGATGACGTGAGGTGACACTCGCTTCTTCTTAAGAGCGGTGCAGCGCAAGGATGCTTGCTCGACCGCTTTTCGCAATAGTAAATGGTTAGCGAAGCGTGTCAGCGGTTCTCCACGAATGCTCGGGAATGCCATTGCCTGCTCTGGTTGTCCCAACTCGCGGAACCAGTCTTTCAGAATCCGTGCGGTTCTGGGCCAGAGAGGGATCGAGCGATCCTTCCGACCCTTTCCATGCAACTGAACGTAGCTCTTGGTGCCGAAGGTGACATGGTTCTGGCGAAGACCGGATATCTCTGAGACGCGAGCCCCCAAATTGAACATCGTGAGCAGCAGGGCGTAGTCGCGCCGCCCGCACCAGCTCGCACGGTCCATAGAAACCAAGATGGCCTCCATCTCTTCCCGGGTCAAATACTCGCGCACTCTGGTATTAGCCCGTTTCAGCGGGATCGCCAGCACGCGAGTGGCTATGCCGACGCTCGCAGGATCACGTAACGCCACCATTCGATAGAAAGAGCGTATCGCCGTGAGCCGTAGATTGCGAGACGCAACAGTGTTGCCACGGTCCTTTTCCAGCGTGTCGAGGAATCTGAGGATGATCTCGGCGTCGAGCCGCGAGCCTCTAAAACGGCAGGTTCGGTGCCCGTCTCGCGATGAACGAACTGCAGCAGCAATCGGAATGTATCGCGATAACTTGCAACGGTCTGTAGACTGAAACGCCGTTGCGCAATGAGGTGGTCGGTGAAGAAGATCTGGAGCAAGGGTCCGACAAGAGTGGGGGCAGTCACCGGTTGGATCCTCCTTCTGTGTGCTGACTCTCAAAACGAGTACTGGCTGTGTGGAGGAGTTCCGGAGTGCCGCTCAGATACCAGTAGGTGTTTTCAGGACCAACGTGGCCGAGATACACAGCGAGGTGGGGCAAAAGTTCCTGCACGTCTCTTCTTCTCTCGCGATGCCAGAGGGTGAGCTTCCTCACCGCGAATGAGTGACGGAAAGAGTGGAGCGATGGACCACGTTCGCCAGGGACAGCCTGGATGCCAGCGCTCTTAAGCAGCCTGAGAAACGTCAACCGCTGCGCGTTGTAGTTCAGATGCTTGCCGTATCGGTTCATGAAGAAGGCTTTTACGTGTCGACCAGCCAACGCTTTCGATCTCTGAGTCAGGTAATTTCGCAACTGGCCCGCCACGGTTGGGTGTAGAACGACGTTGCGCGAGTTGCCGAACTTGCTGTCGGAAATAAGCAAGTGCGGTGGGTCCGCATTGAGCCTCACATCGTCGACTTCGAGAGCAAGAGCTTCGCCGATTCGCAGGCCAGTGCTTGCTAACAGACCCATCAGCGCATAAACCGTAACCCGTCGAAAAGGAGTGACTCTTTGAAGCCGCCAGGCCGCTTTCATCAACCGCATTACATCATCTTCGGAATACAGATGCGGAGTGCGGCGGCGGTACAGAGGTCGATAGATGTTCTCAGGTATCTCTGTTGCCGGCTCGAATGTGCGGATTTGGTGCAGGAAAGCACGTGCGACATAGAATCGAAGCTGATCACGGTATGGGTGCTGGCGGTCGGAACCAACAGCAACTCAGTCCAGGACCAACGAGAACCGGATCGGCCACGGACATTGTTGGTCGCGCCAGTAGGCAACGAAGCTCCGAAGAAGTTTCTCTCGGTGTTTCAGAGTCCTGCGATCCTGCGAGTTGCCGTGAGGATCGGCCCTGGCCACTGCACGTTTCAAGGCCAAGAACTGTTCCGCGTGGATAGACAGAGCTGCGAAAGTCATAGGGCACCTCCGGGCCATGGCAGTGCCACTTCCATCAGCGACTTCAGGTCGAGCTTGGCGTAAATCAGTGTCGTGGTGATCGACTTGTGTCCTAGCACATCGGAGACATCCTTGAAGGACGCACCGCCGTTTACCATCGCGGTCGCCGCGGTGTGGCGCAGGGAGTGCAATCCACGATTAGTGATGCCGACGGACGCAAATAGATATCGCATGCTGTTTCCTACGTGAGTGCGCCGACGTTGTTCAGTCAACGGAGGTCGCCTGGGTTCAAAGACGTGTGTCAGGCGTCTCCCTTGAACTTTCAGATAGGCAGCCATGGCCTGTCCCACATCTTGCGGAAGAGGGAGGATACGATCTCGATAGGTTTTCGCGCTCCGGATCTTCAAGCACCCAATCCTCCAATCGATGTCTGCAAGTGCGCTGTTGGCGACCTCCTCGGTACGAAGCCCGAGACGCAGGAGAAGCAGCAATAGTGCCCTGTCACGGAGGTTGCGGGCCTCCGACCTTCACTGGCTGACCAAAGCGCCCGCACCTGTTCCCGCGAGAGTCCCCGCGGCAAAGAAATGTGTTTCCGAGTGGCAATCGACGGCAACGCGGCATCCCAGCCCCGAGGGACGTGACCTTCGCGGGACAAATAGCGGACCAAGCTGCGGAGGATCATCAACCAAGTTGTCTGAGTCCCCCGATTGTGCAACCGCGCGAACTCGGTCGTCAGAAAACTGAGCGAAATCGTTGAAGCGGATCTTATTCCAGTCAACGTCCCCACTGGGGAACCGCGACGACAGAAGCATGTGGACAACGTGGTGGTGGAGGTTGCGAGTGGAGCGTGATAGACCACGCGCCGTTAGCGGTAGGCATCGTACTTGGACTCAACATCTGAGATGGACAAATCATTCTTGGTCGGACTCGGCATGCATCTTCTCCATCCGGCTGGTTGCCGGTGCGGAGGAGTGTGCACGCTCTATGTCAATCACCGCAACGCCATCAGGCAGTGTTCACGCGAATCGCGAAGAGAGCGGAAGGCCAAGTTCACATAGTCCGAGCGATGACATGACATTCCTATGTTGTCAGCAAGATAGGAAACTGTAGTGGTGGAATCGTCCCATGACGGCAAGATAGTGGACAAGTACTTCGCTTCGTCCTGACTTCAGGGATTCCACGAGATAGTCGACTGCCTCTTTTGTTCTCTGGTTGACTTCGTCGAGCTTCATGATTTTGTCTCCAGAACAGGCGCGGAAGCCGCGAAGGGTGGCAGGGCGCGCGAGTGGAAGCGCGGGACGTGCCAAACTGCTTTTTCTTTTAGTTTGGCGCGATACCGGCGCAGGCCCGAAGCAACCATTCGAGCCCGTTCAAGGGCGCACATCCGACAAGGCTGGAGAAACCGAAGCGGAAAGTCCGGACAACGTGGAGCGCGGGCAAAAATTGTGACAGGACGGACGAAGATACGGGAGGACGGTTTAGCTCAGCGACCCGCCAGGATCGAGGCTACGGAGACCTCGTCAATACCCTTCACAGGTCCCGCTGGGCGAGACGAATGGAATCATCCTGGCTGTACGCTGCACAAACAAAGGCTGTTCTCAAACGTAAGCTCAGAGAGGCACACAAGGCGAAACACAAATGACAAGCAGCGGCTCCGGGCGCACGCTCGTCACTGTTAAACAGGCTGGGTGGCGCCGCCCGCCGCAAGACCCAGGAGGCGTTTCTGGTCTTGGCCCCCGCCCTTCTCTCGGTGGACCGCTTTCGAAAGGCGTGGCGCAGAAACGACCCCGCACCCAACCCTGGCTGGTGCGCTCGCCAGATCAAGGCGTCGAGGCCAGAAGGATGTCGTCGATTTTGAAAGAAAAGGCGCTCAGGTCCGTTCGGAGCATGAGCACCCTTGGTAGTCAGTTTACTTAGACCGGCTTTACGTTCTCTGCCTGAAAGCCTTTCGGACCTTTCGTGACATCGAACTGTACAGTCTGGCCTTCTTGCAAGCTGCGGAAGCCGCCCGCCTGAATCGCCGAGAAATGCACGAAGACGTCTTCGCCATTTTGACGGCTGATGAAGCCAAAGCCCTTCGCGTCGTTAAACCACTTCACTGTTCCAGTTTCCATTGGTGTTCCTTTTTCCGATTTGAGTTTTCTGCTGAGAAGAGTCGCTGCCGGTGAGAAGGGGTGACGCTGGTTGGCGGAACCGATTTTCAACTGCGTTTGAACCAAACTTAGCCGATGTCCTTTGGATGCATCCCTGCGGACAAACGACTCAGATTCTGTAAGGTCGGGAAAAGCCCTCCACAGGCCCGCCCTGATACCTGGTCAGCGCCACGATTGGCGTCTCGACAAGCGCGCCTCATAGCGCCCGCGTCGGTCAGTTGTGAACACCGGCAGAAGGATCACTCAACGCGATCAATTGTCCAGGCGGATAGTCTTCCTGCCTGAGAGGAGACTCGGGAGCGGTGTTGACGATCGTCATGATCTCGCCGCTCACCATCCCCTGGATCGTGAGACGTTGACTCTCAACCGCGACCACCCGGTAGGTCTCGTCAAAAATCGCCATCTGGTCTCCTTTTGAAGATTAGATGCGGCCGCGGTCACCAACGACCGGGACACACAAAGACCTCGCGCCTGCGAAGTGAATATCCGATGGTGGAGGCACGTCGGCTGCCGTTTTCTGTTTTGTACAGGATTCCTTGTCTTTTCAGCATCCTGCGCGGGGACCTTCCAGAGGGTGGAGATGTCCAGTGAGAAATAATTGCTCTACGATCCGCTCCATTGAACCAAGGAAAGCGAGAGCCCGAAGGAAGAAGCATCCTCACGGCTCGAAGCAGAGCCGTTTGGGTGCTCCTCAGGATGCTCTTCTTCCGGGGCGGGCATGCCTTGCGGAAGGTCAAATGCCCAGGGAGGGTACCTGTTTCGGCTTTCATTGCTCAGGTGCGCGCACATCCAGTCAGCCGACAAGGGACTGTGCACGGGGCATTCCTCGATATTGCTCCCCCGAATGCGCCTTGACCTTGACGGGTGTCAGATGCCACACTACAGGCCGCGAAGATCGCGGGGGCGTTCCCGCTTTACGGTTACGCTGGATATGAACAACCTACGTATTATCAGTAGTATACGTTAGTTTTGCATTCCCATTTCCGCACCCAGACTTCGTTTTGAACAAGGACAAATTAAAGAGCAGAAAGGCCGGCCCTGGGTCGGTTTGGTTTGTGAGCGCGATGCCATACCTGATTGGCCTCATCTACGCGGTGCACATCCTGGTGTGCTTTTTCCTGATTATCGTTGTGCTGCTGCAGAGTGGCAAAAGCGGCGACATCGCCGCGGCCTTCGGTGGCATGGGCAGCCAGACAGCCTTCGGTCCCCGCGGTGCTGCCACTGCCCTTTCCAAGGCGACCACGTGGTCGGCAGTACTGTTTATGCTGACCTCCATCACGCTTTCAATCTTCGCCGTGCGGCGCAGCGCTGCTACGACCTCTGGGTCAGTCTTGTCGAACATAAAAGGATCGCAGACTACATCGCAGCCGGCTGCGCCCGCACAACCGCCGGCGCAACCTGCACCTGCGAAATAGGACTGCCGACATCGGAAGCTCTCCCCTCGGGAGGGCTTCTTTCTTGCTTCCATGGTCGCCACCGCGAGCGGCACCGCGGTGTCGACTAAAATATCTTCATGATTCACGAGATCCTTCCAGTCGGGCCCCTGCAATGCAATTGTTCGGTGGTCGGCGATGAGGCGAGCCGTGAAGCGATCGTCATCGACCCCGGAGACGGCCTTGACGAGATCCTCGCGCTCATCGAGAAGCATCATCTGCAGGTAAAGCAGATCGTCATCACGCACGCTCACATCGACCACGTCGGGGGTGCGATGAAGTTGCGCGCCCTAACCGGCGCGCCGATTCTCCTGAACCAGAACGACTACGCGCTTCTGAAAATGCTCGACGTGCAAGCCACCTGGATTGGAATGGCAACGCCCGGCAAGGTCGAGGTCGACCAAACCCTTGGGCAAGCCGACGTCGTGAAAGCAGGATCGTTGGAGGGGCAAGTTCTGCACACGCCCGGCCATACCGAGGGCAGCATCTGCTTGTACTTCCCCGCCGAGAAGAAACTCATTGCCGGAGACACTCTGTTCGCGGGCAGCATTGGACGCACGGATCTCCCGGGCGGGTCGTTTGAGAAGATCCTCGATTCCCTTCACGATCGTGTGCTAGCCCTGCCCGACGAGACCGTCGTTGTGCCCGGTCATGGCCCACTGACCACAATCAGGAAGGAGCGCGCGAGCAATCCGTTTCTTGTGAAAAGGTAACACCGGTTTCGCTGTCGCAACCCGGTGCGGCTCAGGAATTCAGAACGTCCAGTACTCGACTCACACCTTCCCGAAAGCCCTCTAGCGGAGTAATCAGGCTGAGCACCAAATAACCGTCCGCCGGAAAATCGTAGAAGTGTCCCGGATGGACCAGCACGCTTGTCTTGCGCAGCAGGTCGATGGCGAGATCCTCGTCAGACTGCGTGGCCGGCACCCGCAAAACGGCGTACCATCCGCCCTCGACCTCAAGCCGTACGCAAGTCTTTTGCCGTGCCAGTTGCTGGTCGAGTTGCCGAAGATTGGCCCGCGCCCGGTCAAGTAAAAGGGCCTGGACGCGCTTGCGTTGGTTAAGCAGCGTTGGAGTTGCCAGCTGAAGCGGTGCATTCATCGAGAGGTAGGTGTCGGCAATGACTTCCAGACGCGCCACCGCTTCCTTCTTTCGCTCCTCGCTTCCGCTCACGACCACCCACGCGACTTTCATCTGGGGAAGCCCACAAACCTTGGATAGACCGCTCAGCGTGAACGTGAGAGTCTCGTGATTCGCCGCAAAGCTTGGGCGGGTTGCGCCGTCGTGCGCATAGTCGAGAAAAACCTCGTCCGCAATCAGCGCCAGGCCATTTTCTTCGCAAAAGCGGCTGAGATCCGCGCTCTCCGGCTGCTTGGTGTAGGAGCCGGTCGGGTTGTTTGGATGAACCAGGACAATCGCCCGCGTGCGGGGACTCACGGCTCGGTACAGCGAGGGGAGATCGATTTGCCAGCCGTGATCGTAGAGCAGTGGATAGGGCACCAGCCGCACATCCTGGAGATCTGCCAGAAATTCAAACAGAGGGTAGCTCGGCTTGGGAACCAGAATTTCGTCGTCCGCATTGCACAACAACCGAAACACGTAGGAATAGCCCTCGCTGGTGCTGGTAGTAAGAACGATCGATTCGGGATCCAGGTCGTAGCCCTGGTGGTCATTGCGGTAATAGCCGGCGACCGCTTGACGCGCCCGCAACAGACCTTTTGGCTGCGGGTCGTAATCCATCGCTTCGGACTGCGAGAGCGACGACAGGATGGTTCGCTCGTCATAGTGAAGGCTGGCTCGCGTAGGGTTCGAGACGCTGAGGTCCAGAATCTCAACGCCACTGGCACGAAGCTCCGCCTGCGCTTGCGAAAAGCGATTCGGGGTTAGCTTCCAGGCGGTGCGTTTGGAAAACATTGCGCAATCAATCCACGCTGCGGGCCCGTAGGGTTCGGGCCGACAGAAAAATTTGCGGGCTGCAGGGCGCCTGTTCCCTCGTTCCCGCCTTATGGCTCGAGGTAGAAGCCGAACTGCTGTGGCGGCGGAAGCGTCTTTTGCGTCCAGTACTGGTGCTGGGCTTCGCGCACCGCCACGATCTTGCCCTGAAATTCATCCGCCAGGTGATCGTAGCGGATGAGCACATTGTCCAGCCAGTAAGGACGGTTCTCGCGCAGCCACGCTTTTTCGTACATGCCCCGAAGGCGAGTCGTCGCGTCGCGCATATCTTCGAGGCGCGCGTTGATCGCGGAGATTTCCTCCAGGTCGTTGTTGACCCGGTCACCATCGGAAAGGTTACGGTACGCGTCCCAGTAGAAGCGGTTGATCTCGGTGGTGAACTGGATTTTCATGCCCAGCGCATCGAGACGCCAGGCGGCAAAGATCATGTCATCCAACGTGTCGGCGTTCGCCCGCGCCGCATTTCGCTGTCGATACAACGACTCCAGGGCGTGCTCGGCGCCCAGCCGGACATCGCGCGCCGCCGGCAAAACCATCTGCATCAACTGCGATCCGGTGGTGTCAAACGGGTCCGACCAGAACAGGTTGTCGTCCGCTCCTTCCTTCCATCCGGCATTTCTCAACGCCCCGTGAGCCCGGTCCAGATTCTCAAGTACGTGTTTGAAGGTGTCGTCGGAATTGCGGTAGAAGGCCCAATCGTAGCTGTTCTTGAAATCATCAATGCTGGACTCCCCGGGTTGCCAGCCAGCGGCCGCGCCGAATGCCATTGCCGGCCAGGTCATGTCGAAGAGGGACTCGCCATCATCGTCCCAGGTCGTGTTCAGTTCTCCGATGGCGCCGACCTTCTGACCATCGCGCACGAAATTGCGGATATTGACGTACGCCACGTCGAGATTGGGCCAAATTGCGTTCCAGTCACTCGCTCCCGGCGCGACCATGATCGCCAAACCAGCATCCTTGTACGGTTTAAGAATCGCATCGTAGCTCGGCTTCGCGTCGTAATCCCAAGGCACAGCGATGATGTCCTTGGGAAGAATTGTCAGCAACTCGGGATATTTCACCGCAATGTCACCCCAGAACATCAGTTGCTTGTGGTAGGGCTGGAGAATCTCATGCACTTTCTGAAGATGCTCCATGTAAACGCGCCCCAGGCCGGCTTGATCGGCACGCCCCTTGGTCTGGCCCTTCCCCAGTTCAAATGTCTCGTCTGCGCCAATGTGCAGAAATGGACCAGGAAACAGCGGCACCAACTCCGCGTACAGGCTCTTAATGAAGTCGTAGGATTTCTCGTTGGTCGGGGTCAGCACGTGCCCGTGCGGCCTCTCGGCAACCTCGGAGTAGATCTCATACTTCAGCGCATGATGCAGGTGGCCAAAGGCCTGCTGTTCGGGCAGGATGGTTACATAGTATTTCCCCGCGTAGTCGACGATTTCCTTGATCTGCTCCGGCGTCAGCGCAGCCTCTTTCGGAGCCATCAGCGGCTGGCTGTCGAAGTCGAACACGTGCTCCATGTAGAGGCCCAGCAGATTGACCTTATACGCGGCCAGCGTGCGGATCTGCTTCTTGGTGTACTCCAGGGTGGGTATCGGTCCGCGGCTGATATCGTCGTGCACGCCGCGCCACAGCATGCTCGGCCAGTCACGGATCGAAATCGCCTGACACTCGAGGCCCGTCCCCTTGGGATGGAGCAGCTGGCGCAGGGTCTGGACTCCGTAGAACAGTCCCTGTCCGCTGGCACCTGCAACCAGGATGCGGGATTGGTCGGCGTAGAGAACATAGCCCTGTTCCGCCGCGTCCTTGTCAGTCTTCAGCCCCTTGCTCTCGAGGTAAGAGCGGAGTCCGGTGTCGGAAAGGTGGCCAAGCACGATCGCATTTTCGGCTTCGGGCGCTCCTCGAGCAGACCCGATGGCGAGCGTCATGCCCGATTGATCGTGAATCTCTTTCGCCAGAATCTCGGCTGCGACGCGGTCGTCATCGAAATGGAGTGCCTCCACCAGGATTCGGCTGGTCGATGTCACCTCGAAAGCGCCGTCACCGATACGAACTTCCTTGGGCGCGGGCAACACCTTCAGGGATGCGCCTGCCGGAAAGGTTTGGGTAAACGAGAGAGCCGAGACCAGAATGAGTAGGGACAGGCAGGGGAAAAAACGTTTTTGAGTCATCTCTCCGCACTTTCAGTGGGATGTGGAACGCGCAAGCAACACCGGAAATCTCAATGGCAATGTGTTTGTGGTGCGGCGGAAGGCTTCCGTGACCAGGGGAGCGCTCACTTTGCGAAGGCTTCCTTGTTCACCACGTAGGGCATCCTGGTAAGGTCTCCACCGTAGTTCCCTTCAAGGACGTCGATCAGGCCCTTTACACACCGTCCAGCCATGCCTCGGTCGGGGTCAGTGGACAGCCGCGTGATTTTTGCGGCGCTGGCAAAGTGCGGGTACAGACGGCAGCGGTCTTCGATGGCAGCGTCCCGAAGCGGTGAGTCTGCTGGCAAGGGCTCTTTTTCATAGACATCGAGCGCGGCCCCGGCGATCCATTTCTCTCGCAGGGCCCTGGCTAAATCAGCTTCATCGATCACCGGGCCTCGGGAAGTGTTTATCAGGTACGCGGTCGGCTTCATCATGCGAAGGGTGCGCTCGTTGAACAAATGAAAAGTGGGCGTGGGGCTCTCGTCGTCACGAAGAAGAGGCACATGCACGCTTATGTAGTCGGCGGCTCCGAGGGCCTCCTCCAAAGTCGCGTACCGGATCCAGCATTTCTCACGACTGATGCCGCGCGCATGGCGAAGACCCTGGAGTTCCTGGATGGCTTTCACGTAGTCCTGATTCTGGTAGGCCGGATCGTAGCACAGGATGTTCATGTCGAATCCCGTGCACTTCTTGATCATGGCCAGGCCGATGCGCCCGGTTCCGATGACCGCAATCGTCTTGCCCGTAACTTCATCGCCCAGGAAAGGCAGGTACGGGTGCCAGAAACCCCACTTGTTCTCGCGGGTCAGGTGCTCCGCACTCCACAACCGGCGCGCCAAATCCCCCATGATGAAGAAAGCAAACTCGGCCGTCGCCTCCGTCAGCACATCGGCGGTGTTGGTAAAGGGAATGCGGTAGCGGTTGGCGTCAGCGCGGTTGATATTGTCGAAACCAACTGCGTACTGGGCAACGACCTTGAGCGTGCCCTTTCCTGCTTCGAACAGTTCCGCGTCCACCTGGTCACGAAGAGTCGTAATCAGCCCGTCGATCCCCGACTTCAATTTTTCGACGACGTGGCTTTTCGAAGGGGGTTCGGGACTCCCGTAGACCTCTACCTGGTAGCCGCGCCCGCGTAGCAGGTTGATCGCCTCTCCGATGTCGCAGGTCGCAAAGACGCGCAGTGGCTTTCTCATCGTTCTCTCTGGCTAAAATCCCGAAGCAGGCTCTCAAAAATGAGGATGCTAAAAAAAGACTCAACAGTGTACTCCACGAGCAGGGCGAGTGCGATTGCCGAGACTGATTGCTTCTGGCGGCGGCGCGCCAATCCGGGCGATGCCCGGCGCACCCCTTGTGCGAATCTGGGCTGTCTCTCGGCGATCGCTTTCCGCAAGCTGACGATGTTGGTTCGCGGCAGGTTGGTTGCACTTCTTGATGTGTAGGAGTTCCATGGCTTCCTGGGCCATGTGCTCTGTACTGACCTTGAACGCCTGGATGAGTTCCCAGGCAGATCCCGAACCGATGGAGGATCCTTCCCGGTGCCCGGGGCACGACCATGGACTGCGCGCTCACGAAATACAGACGCGCCCAGCCCAACGCCAGCCGGATACCAGGCGGGGCGCTAAAGGTTCCTCGAGGTCCACTGGCTGATTCGATCGAGCGCCTTGTTTAGGTTCTCGAGCGAATTGGCAACGCTGAAGCGCAGGTAGCCTTCGCCAAAATCGCCAAAAGCGGTTCCGGAAAGACACGCCACCCCGGCCTGCTCGAGCATGGCGTTGGCAAGCTTGCTGGACGACCATCCCGTTCGGGTGATATTTGGAAAGGCATAAAAAGCGCCCTTTGGCATCCTGCACGAAAATCCCGTGATTTTGTTCAATCCAGCCACGAACGCGTCGCGCCGTCTTTTGAACTCCTCCCGCATACGGTCGACGGAGGACTGGTCTCCAGCGAGTGCCTCCACCCCGGCGATCTGCGTAAAGCTGGCGGTGCACGAATTGGAGTTGGTCATCAGCCGCGTCATCTGGGCGGCAAGGTCGGAACGCATCACGCCATAGCCCATGCGCCAACCGGTCATGGCATAGGTCTTCGAAAAGCCGTCGAGCAGGATGGTCCGTTCCTTGAATCCGGGAATCGACATGATGGAAAAGTGCTCGCCCTCAAAAATCAGCCGGCTGTAGATCTCGTCGGAGAGCACCATGACGTTGCGGTCGCCGATCGCGTCCGCGATGTCGTGGATTCCTTGCTTGCTGAGTACTCCGCCGGTGGGATTGTGGGGCGAATTCAGAATGATCAACCGGGTCCGGTCGTTGATTCGCGACGCGAGCTCCTTGACGTCGAAGCCGAAATCGCGCTCCTCGCGGAGTTGGATGGGCACGGCACGGCCCCCGACGTAGTGAATCATCGACTCGTAAATCGGGAAACCGGGATTGGGATAGATCACCTCATCCCCCACATCCACCAAGGCCAGCGTCGAAAAGAAGATAATCGGCTTCCCACCTGGCACAACCACCACTTCTTCGCTTGAAACCGGCACGCCTCGGGTGCGGCTCACATGCTCGGCGATAGCCTGACGCAATTCGGGCAGACCTGCCGAGGGACCGTAGTGGGTCCACCCCTTATGCAAAGCGTTGACGGCGGCTTCTACCACGTTCGAGGGCGTGTCGAAGTCGGGTTCTCCGATTTCCAGGTGGATAATGTCCTTGCCTTGCCGCTCGAGCACCCGGGCTTTATGCAGGACTTCAAAGGCGGTTTCGGTTCCCAACCGCGCCATGCGGCCGGCCAAACGGAGTTCGTACTGCGTGGCATTTTCCATGGTGGCAAACCGAGGCATTATACGCCCAACGTCGATGCTCACAGTATGGGGTTCCTGGGGGCCGTCCGGCGAAACGAGCCGCGCCGAATCAGGGTCGAGCGTTGTAGCGTGTTGGGAATAGCGCGTGTGGACTCCCGCAGGACACAGATGATGATCCAGGCCATGGGAGGAGATCGCCAAGGAGAAAAAGGCGCTCAGCGAGGGGTCGTGGACTTACTCCGACACGGTGTGCTCTTCGCTCTGCGATCGCAGGACCCGATCCACGGAGTAGGGCGCCCGACGGGACGGTTCGTGGTAGTGACGTACCTGCATTTCTCCCAGGAGTCCAACGGCCAGCATGTTGAGTCCGGCCAGGAACAGCACCGCCGCGAAGATCATCAACGGGCCGTGCTGGACCAGCAGGTCCGAGTGGTGGAATACCTTCCGCTCGACCAGCCATCCCGCGATGCCGAACCCGCTCAGGATGCTGACCATGCCCACGGTTCCGAAAAAGTGCAGAGGGCGCGAGAGATAACGCAGCAGGAAGCGGATCGTGATCAGATCGAAGAACACCCGGAACGTCCGCGAAATACCGTAGTGCGAAGCGCCCCGCTCCCGGTTCACGTTGCGGATCGGAACCTCGATGATGGACGCGCCGTGCCAGGAAGCCAGTGCGGGGATAAAGCGATGGAGTTCCCCGTAGAGCGGCACCTGCTCGAGAATTTCCCGCCGGTATGCCTTAAAGGTGGTACCGAAATCGTGGATCTCCACGCCGCTGAGCTTGGCCATCAGCCAGTTTGCAATGCGGGATGGAATGCGACGCAGCCACAGATTGTCGATCCGCTGCTTGCGCCAGCCGCTCACAATGTCGTAGCCCTCCCCGATCTTCTCGATGAAAATGGGGATATCGGAGGGGTCATGCTGCAGGTCGCCGTCCATCGCAATGATGTATTCCCCGCGAGCATGGTCGAACCCCGCGGCGAGCCCGGCGGTCTGGCCGAAGTTCCGGCGCAGCTTCACGACCGTCACGCGACTGTCAACCGCGGCAATCTCGCGCAGTAACGGGAAAGTGCGGTCGGAGGAACCATCGTCGACCAGGACGATCTCAAAACTCTCTCCGTTGGCCTCCATCACCGCCTTCAACCGATCGTAGAGGTCGGTGACATTTTCCTGCTCGTTGTGCAGGGGTACGACGATGGAATACTTTGGCATGGAAGCTTTCATTATACGGGAAACCGCCAGAAAGTCGCGGCCTCCACCCGGGCGCAGGCGCTTCAGGACACCAACTAGGTAACCAGCCCGTAACCGCGGAGTACGGCCCCTGCGTGGCTCAGAGCCCCGGTCCGTCCGGATAGGCGGGCAAATCCGGCGGCCTTGGCGGCAGAGTCTTCGGATTCGCCTGAATCTCCTTCATGACTTCCTGGATGGCGCGCTCCAGCTGCGGATCCTGTCCTTTCACCACCAGATCCGGGCGGTTATCCACCTCAATATCGGGAAGCACGCCTTTGTTCTCTACGACCCATTTGCTGTTCAGGTCATAGCGCGAAAATTCGGGACGAGTGATGTAACCGCCGTCCAGGAGAGGAATCTGTCCGCGAATACCCCGCACGCCTCCCCAGGTCCTTTCGCCGATGAGCGGACCCAGCTTGTACGCCTTGAAGAAGTAGCTGAAGATGTCACCGTCGGAGGCCGCGTACTGGTTGGTAATGCACGCCATGGACCCGTGGAAGACCACCGGAGGCACGGTGCCTGGTTCCCAGTTGCGGGCCGTCCCCATACCCACCAGAATGCGGCGCAGCCTCGCCAAGATCAGTTGGTCCACGAATCCGCCCCCGTTGTAACGCACGTCGATGATCATTCCCTGCTTGCGGATTTGCGGAAACCACTCTTTGACGAACTCGTTGAGTCCGGGCCCACCCATGTCGGGGATGTAGACATACCCAACCCGCCCGTTTGTGGCCGAGTCCACTTTCTTGCGGTTGCTCTCCACCCAGTCTTGCTCGCGCAACGACAACTCATCGGCGATCGGCCGCACCTGCACGGTGTGCGATCCTTCTTCGGTGGGCTTGGAGTTGATGGTAAGAGTCACGGTCTCGCCGGCTGCATTTGTGAGCAGCTCGAACGGTGTTTGCGGGGCTCGCAGCGCCCGCCCGTTGACGGCGATCAGGTAGTCCCCTTCTTTCACTTTAACGCCCGGCTCGGTCAGCGGCGAACGCGCCTGAGCATCCCAGTTCTCTCCCGCAAATATCTTCTTGAAGCGGTAAACCCCGGTCGCATGGTCGACTTCATAGTCGGCGCCCAGCAGACCAACATTGACCGGATGCAATTCGGGATAGTCGCCGCCGCCCACATAGGTGTGTGAATTGGACAGATCGCCGATCATCTCGCCCATCAGGTAAGTCAGGTCGTAGCGGCTCGCCGCATAGGGCAGAAGCGGGGCATACTTATCGCGTTCCTTTTCCCAGTCGACCCCGTTCATGGCAGCTTCAAAAAAATAGTCCCGCTCCTGCCGCCATACTTCGTTGAACATCTGTTTCCACTCCTGTATCGGGTCCACTTCCATACGTAGTCCGGCGAGATTCAGGACGCCATCGCCCACCTTCTTGGGCGCATCCGCTTTCGTGTCGATGATCCCGTAGGTGTGCGCGCCGGGACCTGTTCCGCTGCTGTAGAGGACCTTGGAGCCATCGTGGGAGAGCGCGAACTGGTCGACGTTTTCAATGAGTATCTTGTCTTTGCGGTCCTTGAGATCGAACGCGTGGATGGCAGGGGCTTCCCCGGGAACCGGGCCCGACAGGCCCTGAATGGGCGTCGTGGAGTAGATCACGAGGTCCTTGGCGGCGCCCAGCGTCCCCAACGCGGACGGCGTCATGGGCAAGGCGACGATGCGATTCTGAATGCCTTCCAGATCGATCTTGAAGTCCTTGGCTGCGTCTTTCGCGTCGGGCTTGGGCTGCTCGTCTTCTTTGCCCTTCTCTTTGCCCTTATCGGCCTTGTCCTTTTCTTCGCTTTTCCTGTCGTCCTCTCGGGCGGTTGTGGCGGGCTCGTCCTTCTTGATCGCGACTTCGTCGCTCAAGGCGGGGAAAGGAGACGGCTCGTCTGCCCGCAGCGTGGCGACATAGACCCGCGCCGTTTTCGGATTGGAGAACTCAAAATCGTAATTTCCGACTACCTCGTTAAAGTCACGGTTGGAAATGAAGTACAGATATTTGCCCGCCGGATCGAAAATGGGCGAATTGCTGTGGGTGAAGCTCGTGGTGACGGACGTGATTTTCTTGTCCGCGAGCGAGTACAACAGCACAAAGCTGTTCCCGTTCTCATCCGGCTTGTCATAGGCCAGCCACTTGCTGTCGGGAGACCAGGAGTAGTTGGTGATTTCCCCGTACTTGGCGCGGTCCACCTCCACCGGCTTCTTAACACCCAGATCGGTGTACCAGAGCCGCAGGTCCTTGTCGGCCCAAGCCAGCTTCTTGCTGTCCATCGACCACACCGGGGGAAACTTGAAGCCCTTGTAGCCGCTCGTAATTTGCTGCTCCTGGCCTTGACCGTCCTGCGGCACAACAAAGAGCTCGTCTTCTCCGGTTCGATCGGAGATATAGGCGACCCAGTGGCCGTCCGGCGACCACGCCACTGCTTTCTCCCGGATTCCCTCGGTGCGCGTCAAGTTGCGCGCGCTTCCTTCTTTTGCCGGTACCGTGAAGACGTCCCCTCGCGCCGCAAAAACCGCTCGTTTCCCGTCGGGCGCGATGTCGAAGTCGGTGATCAGCCGGCCCACGCTCGCCCAATGTTTCATGGTTTCGCCGGTCTCCCCCGGAACCGCGATGGTGAGCTTGTTCGCTACCTTGCTCGCCAGATCAAAGCGGTACAAGTACCCCGCGTTCTCAAACACGATGGCGTCGGGACCGAGACTGGGCCACATCAGGTCGAAGTCACTGAACTTGGTCAACTGCTCGATCTGTTTGGAACCGAGGTCGTAGCTATACAGATTCAGCTTATGTCCCGGGCCACGATCCGAACTGAAATAGATCGTGTTGCCGTGCCACATGGGGAAGGTATCGGTGTAGTCGGTATGCGGAATCTGTTGCTCGAAGACATTTTGCCTGATGTCGTAAATGTAGATGTCCTGCGCCAGTCCGCCCGTGTATCGCTTCCAGGTCCGGAAATTGCGGAAGATCCGGTTGTAGGCGATCTTCGAGCCATCCGAAGAGAAAGAGGCCAGGCCGCCCTGATCGACCGGCAGAGGCTCGGGAAGCCCCCCGTTGATGCTGACGCTATAGGGACGCTTGATCCAGCCGTTGGTGGCATCGCTCCGGGACAGGAACAGGATGCGCTTGCTGTCTGGAAACCAGGTGACGACCTCATTGTGAATGCCCATGCGGTCGGTGAGAGGCTGCGCGCTTCCCTGGTAAAACGTAAGTTGCTTCGGCTGACCGCCCTCAGCGGACATCACATAGACGTTGAAGTTGCCGTCGTACTGGCCCGTGAAGGCAATCCACTTTCCATCGGGGGAAAACTTCGGAAACAGTTCCCTTCCCGGACTCGCGGTGAGTCGCCGCGCCAGGCCTCCGCTGGTCGAGGCCAGCCAGATGTCCCCGCCGTACACGAAGGCGACCTTATCCTGGTAGACGTCTGGAAAACGCAGCAGCCGGCCTTCCCGCGTTTCCTGTGATAGGGCAGGCATGGCCAAACAGACCAGCCAAAATAGCAGGCACTTCCTGAGCGAATCCATCAAGGGCTCCTCGAAAACAATGGGGATCAGCGAGTCGCGAAGGGCAAGGTTCATGCGGAACGGGTCATTGTAGCAATGCCTGGGAGTGCTGCCCGTACCAGAGGCGCGGTCCCGACAGTCTCCCGGGTTCAGTGACGCACGGCCTCCCTATGGACGGTCGAACCGACAAAACGAAAGCCAAACGCTTCTCGCCGCCAGAAGGAGTTTTGTTGAACGCCTCGGAATCACTCGTACCGCAGCGCCTCGATCGGGTCGAGATTTGCGGCCCGCATTGCCGGAAACATTCCGCTGATCACTCCGACGACAGCCAGGATCATCACCGCGATCAACAGGATCTTCGGCTCCACGATCAGGCGAATGTCGCCCGCCTCGGCATGTTGTGCCATGGCGCTGTACAGCGTGAGTGACCCCACCGAGAACGAAACCAGGTAAGACAGCAGAACGCCCAGCACCCCACCCGCCGCCGTGATCACCATGGCCTCGGCCAGGAACTGGAAGAGAATGTCCTTCCGGCGCGCACCCAGCGCTTTCTCTACGCCAATTTCGCGCGTGCGTTGCGTTACCGAAACCAGCATGATGTTCATCAACCCGATGCCGCCGATGCCGAGTGTGATGGTCCCGATGAACGCCAGCAGAATCTTGAGGCCCAGCGCAATGATGTTGAATTGCGCCAGCTGCTTTTGCGCGTCGAACACGAATACCGCCCGCAGATCGTCGGGTTTGAAGTTATGTGCGGCGGCGAGAGAATCGCGAATCGTCCGAGTCAGCTTTTCGTGATCCATACCTTCGAAGTCCAGCCAGATACCGCCCAGGTAGTGGGTGTCCTCGAGGACGTCCATGGTAATGAACGGAATGTAGATTTGCCGGTTGATGTCGCTGTCGCCCTCCTGCATACGAGCGGCCACAACGCCCGCAACCTGAAAACTCACGCCGTTGATGCGCACGGTCTGCCCTAAGGCATCCATGCCGGAAAACAGCTTGTCTTTGGCCTCCGAACCCAGGACGGCAACCCGCACGTGCCCCAGGTTGTCTTCATCGTTCAGAAATCGCCCGTCCGCCATATCGATGTTCCAGATTGCTTCCACCGGCGGATCCACTCCACTCACAGGGAGATCAAAGGTCCGCGCACCGTTCTGCACCGTGGCTTGTTTGTCGGACTGGCGGGAAATGTGCCGGATCAAGGGCGCGACGTTGCGAAGCAGTTCGACATCTTCAGCGGTAAAACGCACCTGCATTCCTGCCTTGTTGCCACCGGCCTGTTGAGACGTGCGTCCCGGAAAAACGCCCACGGCCTTGGCGCCAAAACTCTGGAAGATGTTTGTGATGGCGCGCCCAAAGCCTTCTCCGTAGGCGAGCAGCAGCACGACCGTGGCAATGCCCCAGGCCATCCCCAGCATGGTAAGGATGGTCTTGCGAAGATCATGGCGCATGGCGCTGTAGGCTTGCTCGAGAAGATCGCGGTGCATGTTATTCCCTGCGAAGCGCCTCCACCGGTTGCAGCAAGGCGGCGCGCCGGGCCGGGTAGAGTCCCGCCGCCACGCCCGCCACCGCCAGGGCGGTAATCGCGAGAGCCGCGGTCGCCGGCACCAGTTTGGGAGGATCAAATCCGGGCGGAGACGGCAACGTCGAGAGCGCTGCCATGAGCCCGGCGGCAAAGCCCATGCCGATCCCGCCACTCAAGACGGTGAGAAAAGCCCCCTCCACGAAGAACTGGAACATGATGCTGCCATTGGTCGCGCCGATCGCCTTGCGCAGACCGATTTCGTGGGTGCGATCTGCAACCGCCACCAGCATGATGTTAATGATCCCGATGGCCCCCAGGGCGAGCGTGACCAGCCCGACGCTGCCCAGGAATGCATTCATGGCGTCGAAAATCTTGCCAACGCTGTCGGCGGTGCGGATCGTGTCCCACTCGTCGAACGCCTCGAGGCTGCGGTAGTCAAAGTTGTGGTTTCGGGCGACGATCTTGTGGACCTCCACTCTCGCCGTTTCGTGCAGGGACCGGGTCTTGGGCTGATAGTTGACGAACGAAATCGCGTTCTGCACGTCAATGGTCGGCGGGAAATACTGGCGCATGGTATTGAATGGAACGAACATGCGCATGTTCAACGTGTTGTTGTCGCCATGCCCGATTCTTTGCAACGTACCGACAACTTCAAAGCGCAAACCACGGACCACGATCGTGCTGCCCACGGCTGGCCTGCCCGGAAACAGCAGCCGGCGGGTCTCGTCCCCCAGCACAATGACCTGGCGTTTTTGGGTGTCGTCGAGTGCATTCAGCCAGCGCCCCTCGGCGATGGGCATGTAGCGGATTTCGCTGAACTCTGTCGGAACCCCCATCAACTGGCCGCTACTTTGGAAAAAGTCGCTGACCGCGCGCAAGTCGCCGCGAGAGATAACCGGCACCGCAGCCCGAACGTCCGGGCACTCGTTCTTGATGTCGAGATAGTCCTTATAGGTGAGGTAATACTGGCGCATGCTGGTGAAATTGCCCTCCACCGCGGGGGCGCGCCCTCCCCAGATGAACATCACGTTCTCGCCCAGGGAATCAAATTGCTTCTTGTTCCCGGACCGGAATCCCTCACCGAGCCCCACCAGAAGAAGTAACGACCCAACGCCCCACGCGATCCCAAACATGGTCAGGAATGAGCGCAACTTGTGCGCCCACAGGGTGGTCAGGGTCTGGCCGAAGATCTCGAACGGGACACGCATGTCTTGGTTTAATACTACGTCAGGAGAAGGGATGGCCGTCAGTGATCCGAGTGAGCGCTGAGACGGGTTTGGGTCTCGGTCGGTCGCCACCAGCAGAACCAAAGGCTCTAGGCACAGTCGAACCGCCGTCCTGCAATCTGGGAAATCTATACCACCTGCTGAAAACAAGCCAGATACCGGGTTGCCTTTTGCTGATTCCAGCAAAAGTCTTTGTGAACTCCGCACTCCGGCTCGACCAGGTCGAAGGGGAAAGGCCTTGCATATGACCGATGAGAACGCAGTCGAGTTCCAGCCGGCTGACACTGAAGCGGCGAGCAAAGAGAAGGCGTTTTCCATGTCGGTGTGAATGAGGTGGGTAACCAGTCGGACAAAAGCCACCTGCCGGTCAATAGCCGCGTCTTACATGCAATTGCAAACAGGAGACTTGCTGCTTTAGGTCGTTTTGGTACGGGGCTTGCTATCTGTTCCTTCGTCTGTCTTAGGACCGGGCGGGGTGTACGGTGAACCTTCTTTCTGCGGCACATCATTTGGCATGGACACAACATCCGACGATCTGGCTGTGCGAGTCCTGCGCAATCCTCTGGCTGGCGGTCCGTACGGTTCGGTCGCCCTGGGTTCGGGCCGGCGTTCTGCTCATGCTGTGTGGACTGGCGCTGAATGCCCTCGTGACTGAGGCCAACGCTGGGGCGATGCCAGTTGTTGGAATGCCCTCCGCACTGCACCCCGCGGGCCCGATGTGGCGGGCGGCGACTTCAACAACGCGGCTGCCATTCCTAGCAGACCAGGCGCGGCTAGGTTTGTTTAGCGTCGGCGATCTCGTGATGCTTTTCGGGGGCATCCTCATCGTTACGATTTGCCTACATCGCACCCTCAAGGTGGAAGGCAGAATTGCAAGCGCCTGGGGATGGACTCTCCGCAAATTCTCAAACCTCGTGGCTGCCTCCGAAACGCCTGACCAGGTCTTGTACGAATGACGAGACCTCTTTCCGGACGCAGAGGGCATCGCTCGACTCAGTTCGATTCAGGTCACGGGTGGACCGGTACGGGCACTTGGGTACCGAGCGCAAATACCCGCTCGACAGCGTGGCGAACCTGAAACAATCCGCAACGCGCGCGCAAACTGTGAACCGCAGAGTGTGAAGAGCAACCGGGGGAATGATTGAAAAGACTGGAGGCCCCGGGCGGAGTCGAACCGCCGACCTGCGGTTTAGGAAACCGTCGCTCTATCCATCTGAGCTACGGGGCCTCAAAGGACTCTATCCACTCGAGTTAGTTTACATCACGCGCTGCAGCGCACCACCCTGAGCTCCGCAGAATTGTTACCTTCGTCCAGCGACCGCCGATACTTTTGCCGAGGCTCCATTGCCGGCGAAACTGTAGCTCCTAGCTGTTGAGGACACCGCAACCCACTTCACCCCCACAGTGTCCGGTTGCTCAGGAGGATAAGACTCGTGAAATCGAGTGTATTCATCGGGGTCGTATTGCTCGCTTCGGTTGTCTACGCCAAGGAGCCCAAGCCGCATCAGTCCGGCAAGCTGCTCCAGATGGATTCGGTGGCTTGCGGTATTGACGAGAACAGTGGGAAGAGCTTCGCCGGCGAAATGCTGGGCACGGACTCGGCCCACAAGAAAACGCATGAACTGCTTTGCCAGGAATACGTCCTGCAATCCGAGAGAGTCATCTACCGGATCCGTCCGCGGGACGAGAAGCACCCCGTGCTCTTGCCGGTAGGCGAGCAGGCCCAGTTTCGCATGGAGAAGGACAAAATGATCCTGCGCGTCGAGGACATGGACAACAAGGACCGCGACTACGTCGTGGTCTCGATGACGCCGCGCCAGGATAACTCCGCCAAGGCTGACCTTAAATAACCCGCGGCTGCCCCTCCCCCCATTTTCCAAAGCCAACCTTGCCGGCTAACCCTGCAACGGGCGGGATTCGTCCTTTCCCGGCTCGCGTCCATGGCAAACACCAGCGCGACCTCCCCGTGCGTACGTAGTCGGTGAGGATGATGAAATCGCTTCCCGGCCACGCGACCGCCACCCGGCCGACATCGCTCTAGAGTGTGCGTGTTTCTCCGCTGGATACCTCCTCCAGAACGCTGTGCAGCAGCTCACGGGAGGAGGTGTCTTTCGGGAATACAGGAGGTAACGATCGGAATACTGAGGTTAAGACTCCTCAAGGTAGACGGTACGGGTCGTCGAGTCTGCGTGGTACACTGCGACTGCCCGGAGCCTATACTTCGGGTGCCCCGAACGGGCGCTTCCCCAGAGCCGCCAGGATGCAACCAGTCGTTGCTTCAACATGGCGGCTTTAATTATTGGAAGCGCTATTCAGACAGGGTCGAGACCTGCAACTTTACCAGCTGTGAGGCGGGGGGCTGCAGGATCGCAAACTGGGGCAACTCGCCACGGAACATGGCGACTTCGTCGCAGTTGTTCAGGCGCGGGCAACGCAGACAGTCCTTGTAGAGTTTGTCAGGAATCTCCTCCCGCACCGCTACGCTGAAGCCCATGCGGGCAAAGAAACTGGGGATGCGTGTGAACAAGCAAACGCACGTCACTTCCTGCCGGTTCGCCTGTTCCAGCAACGCATCGATCAGCCAGCGCCCCGCGCCATTTCCTTTGGCTTCGGGAAACACTGCGATCGAGCGAACCTCCGCCAGGTGCGGCCCGTACAGGTGCAGCGCGCCACAGCCGAGGATGCGCCCGGCGTTCTCCACAACCACAAAATCGCGGATGTTCTCGCAGATCTCCGGCAAAGTCCGGGGCAGCAGAGTGCCATCGCCCGAATAGCTTGCAATCAGGTCGTGGATCTGATGTGCATCGCGCAGAAGAGCTTCACGCGTTTGCATGGACTTCACCTCGTAACAGAGCGATGCGCTGTTCCGCCCGTTGAATCGCCTGCTTCACCTGACCGCGCGAGGTCCCCCCTTCCACGTTGTGGATGGAAAGAACCGACTCGAGGGTCAAGGCCTTGTAGACATCATCTGCAAATGCGGCATGGATCTGCTGAAGATCGGCCAAGGGGAGGTCTTGCAGTTCACATCCGCGCTCGACACCCAGCTTGACTGCCTTGCCGACAGCCTCATGGGCGAGGCGCGAAGGCACTCCCCGATCCACCAGGTAGGTCGCCGCCGCCCAAGCATTCATGAACCCCGACTGGGCCGCCTGCTTCATACGCGAATATTCGAATTCCACGCTCTTCATCCAGCCCGTCGCCAGCGGCAAAATCGAGATCGCTGTCTGCGCGGCGTCAAACAGGGGTTCCTGCGTCTCCTGCATGTCTTTGTTGTAAGCGAGAGGCAGCCCCTTCACGGTTACCAGCAGGCTGGTCGCGGCGCCCATCACCCGTCCGGTCTTGCCGCGCATCAGTTCGAGCAGGTCCGGATTCTTCTTTTGCGGCATGGCGCTGCTGCCCGTGGAATAAGCCTCAGGCAAGGAAATGAAGCCGTACTCCTGGCTGGAAAACAGGATCATCTCCTCCGCCCAGCGGCTCAGATGCACTGCCATGACCGACAGAGCCTGAGCGAATTCAAGAACGAAGTCGCGGTCCCCGGTTGCGTCGATGCTGTTGGCGGTCGGCCCCTCAAAGCCCAAATCCGACGCCATCGCTGCGCGATCCAGGGACAGCGTCGCCCCCGCCACGGCGCCCGAACCCAGGGGACACGCGTTAAGCCGGGCCCGACAATCGGCGAATCGCTCCGAATCCCGGAGAAACATTTCGACGTAGGCCAGCAGCCAATGCGCCACCAGCACAGGTTCGGCGCGTTGCCCATGGGTATAGGCCGGCATGGCCGCATCGCCCGCCTTCTCGGCGCGCGCGATCAGGCCTTCCAGCCATATCGCCAGCAGGCCTTGCAGCTGATCGATGGCGCTCCGAACGTAAAGCCGCAGGTCGGTAGAAATCTGCTCGTTCCGGCTGCGCCCGCTATGCAGCTTGTAGCCGGTGTCGCCGATCAGGGCGACCAGTTGCTTCTCGACGAAATGGTGAACGTCTTCGGCTTCCTCGTCGGCGAGGAAATTCGGGTCTGCAGTCGCCTTCTCGCCGATCTGCTCCAGGCCTCGAACCAGGTCAGCCAATTCCTCCGACGAGAGCACTCCTGCATGTTCGAGCGCGCGCGCGTGCGCACGACTGGCTTCGAGTTCGTGCGGCAGCAGAATCCGGTCGAACGGGAACGAGCGCTGCCAGCGCTCGAACGACCGATCCAGCGGCTGACGGAAACGGCCCGCCCACATCTTCACTTCGTCACCTCCTGCCGAAGTTGCGCGCGCGACCGTGACGGCAATCCAAGAATACGGATGAACCCGGCGGCGTCCTTCTGGTCATAGCTGTCGCCCATGGTGAACGACGACAGGTCGGTCCGGTAGAGCGAGTAGTCCGACTGCCGGCTCGCCACCGAGACATTCCCCTTGTAAAGGGAAAGCGTAATGCTTCCGGTGACGTTGGTCTGCGTGCTGTCAACAAACGCATCCAGAGCCTCGCGCAGCGGAGTGAACCACAGGCCGAAGTACACCAGTTCGGCGTATTTCAGCCCGACATGCTGCTTGTAGTGCAGCAGGTCGCGATCGAGGCAAAGGGCTTCCAGTTCGCGGTGCGAAGCCAGCAGCAGCGTCCCGCCCGGAGTCTCGTAGCAGCCGCGCGACTTGATACCAACGAAGCGGTTCTCGACCAGGTCAATTCGCCCGATCGCGTTCCGGCCGCCGATCTCGTTGAGCAACTCCACCAGAGAAACAGGCTCCATGTTCAGGCCGTTGACCGACACCGGCACTCCATGTTCGAAGCCGATCTCCACCTTCTCTTCGCGATCGGGAGCCTCCAGCGGAGACTTCGTGAGCTGCCACGTGCTCGCCAGAGGAGCGTTCCCGGCATCTTCCAGTTCGCCACCTTCGTGGCTGATGTGCCAGAGGTTACGGTCGCGGCTGTGAATTTTCTCGCGGCTCTGTGCCACCGGAATGCCGTGCGCCTCCGCGTAGTCGAGGCAATCTTCCCGCGACTTCAGGTCCCACTCCCGCCAGGGCGCGATCACGGTCAGCTCGGGCGCAAGCGCCTGGTAGGTCAGTTCGAACCGTACCTGGTCATTCCCCTTTCCTGTGCAGCCGTGCGAAACGGCGGTGGCACCTTCACGCAGCGCGACCTCGACCTGGTGTTTGGCGATGACCGGACGCGCCAGAGACGTGCCCAGCAGATACTTGTGCTCGTACACCGCATCCGCTTTCAGCGCGGGGAACACGTATCCGGTCAGGAACTCCTCCCGCATGTCCTCCACCACAACTTTGCTCGCGCCCGTGTCGTAGGCCTTTTTCACCACCGCCTCGATGTCATCACCCTGGCCCACATCGCCGACCATCGCGATCACGTCGACCTCGTAGTTCTCTTTCAGCCAGGGAATGATGATCGAGGTGTCGAGCCCCCCCGAATAAGCCAGAACAACTTTCTTAGCCATGCGCACTCCTGACCGGGAACCGGCTTGCGCCGCCCCAGAGCAATAACATGAGAATCGCCTTTTGCACGTGCAGCCGGCCTTCGGCCTGGTCGAAGATCACCGATTGCGAGGAATCCATCACAGCATCGGTCACTTCCTCGCCGCGATGGGCCGGCAGGCAATGCATGAACACCGCGTGCGGCGCCGCTTTTGCCATCAACCGCTCGTTCACCTGGTAGGGCGTGAAAATCGCCTTGCGGACATCGGCCTGGTGCTCCTGTCCCATGCTGGCCCATGCATCCGTATAGACGGCATCCGCACCGATCACAGCTTCCTGCGGATCCGACAGAACTTCCAGCGTGGCGCCCGTCTCCTGAGCGATTTCCCGGGCCGCATCCAGGATCTCCAAGCTGGGCTCGTAGCCGGCGGGCGTCGCCACCCGCACGCTTGACCCTAACAGCGCGCCCGTCAAAAGCAGCGAATGTGCAACATTGTTGCCGTCGCCTACGTAGGCCAGGGTCACGTTCTTCAGGTTTCCGAATCTCTCCTGCAGCACGGAATAATCGGCCAGGGCCTGGCAGGGGTGCTCGAGATCGCTCAGCGCGTTGATCACCGGAATCGACGCATGCGCCGCCATGGCTTCGACAGTCGAGTGCGCGAACGTGCGCAGGACGATGACATCCACCCAGCGCTCCAGGTTGTGAGCGATATCGTGCAGGCTTTCGCGGGCATCGATTCGGCCGCCGGTCTGGTCCATGAAGAATGCCGTGCCACCCAGGCTCGCCATCCCGGCCTCAAAGGTCAGGCGTGTGCGCAAGGATGGCTTCTCGAAGAACATCACGAGTTGCTTGCCTTCGAGCGTGCGTCGGAAATCCGCCGGGCGTGCTTTTACGACCGCCGCCAGGTCGAGTATCGAGCGCACTTCGCTTGCGCTCAGGTCACGCGTCGAAACCAGGTCCTGCAGCGTGGGCTTCCCCACTCCAGGAACCTGCGCGACGGATGTTCTTTCCAGTGCCTGACTTCTCATTTCTTCTCCCTTACAGAATCTAACGTCGCCCCGCTTGGCGGCGCGACGCTTTTGCTGAACGGCCCAGTCTTTTCCCCCAGAACCCCGTTTTAGGCCACCCGAACTTCGGTCCCCACCTGCAACTTCGCAAAATAGAATTCCGGAAGCACATCGGCCTCCGACGCCGGCAGGATGCGCACGCGGCCCACGCCTTTGCTCAATGCGTGCTTGCAGGCCTCCAACTTGGGCAGCATGCCGCCCTTCACCACCGAGGTCTCAACCAGAGTCGCCACCTGGCTCAGATCCAGCCAGCGGATGACCGCGCCGTCGGCGCCCTTCACTCCCGCCACGTCGGTCAAAAAGATCAAGGCGCTGGCCTGACAGGCAACCGCGCACGCCGCCGCCATCTGATCTGCGTTCACGTTGTAGTACTCGCCCAGGGCGCCCACGGCCAGGCTGGAGATGACCGGGATCCCGCTCTGCCCCCAGATCGTCTCAATCCAGCGCGGATCGACCGCGCAAATCTCTCCCACGTAACCGAGATCGCGCCCCTCGGTCTGTTTCTTGCGCGCTCGCACGCTGCTGCCATCGCCGCCGCACATGCCAATCGCCGACTTGCCCGCGGCTCCGATCGCTGCGACCAGCTTCTTGTTCACCATGCCGGCGAGCACCATCAGCGCCATGTCGCGCGTCTCGGCATCGGTCACACGCAGCCCGTTCACGAACTCGCTTGACTTGCCCAGCTTCTGCATGGTGCGCGTGAGGGCACCGCCGCCGCCGTGGACCACGGCGACGTTGTGACCATCCCCGGCCAGCAACGCGATCGCGTGCGCGCACTTGCGCAGCACCGACTCGTCATCGAGCGCCGCTCCACCGATTTTTACGACGACTTTCAATTCAACCCCTCCGCTTCGTTCCATCCGTTCATCACGTTCATGTTCTGCACCGCCTGCCCGGCCGCCCCCTTGAGGAGGTTGTCGACACAGGACACGATCACCAGCCGCCGTCCATCATCGGCAAGGCAGAATCCGACATCGCAGTAGTTCGAGTGCAACGAATACTGAATCTCGGGCAGCCGGGGCGGCGAGAACACCCGCACCCACCGCCGACCTGCATAGAAGTTCTGGTAACAGACTTCGACCTCTGGCGCAGTCATGGTGCGCGAGAGGCGGACGTAAATGGTCGACAGGATCCCGCGCGGAATCGGCAGCAGGTGGGGAGTGAAAATCAACTCCTCCGAGGCCAACCCCAACTGCTCGAGCATCTCACCCAGGTGACGGTGCCGGAACACTCCGTAGGCCGACAGGTTGTCCGCCACCGACACGAAATGCGTGCGCGCGGTCGCTTCCTTGCCGGCACCGGAAACACCGGACTTCGAATCCGAGACGATCCCCCGGCCGCGGTCGACCAAACCTGCCCGCACCAGCGGCGCCAGGCCCAGAATGACCGAGGTGGCGTAACAGCCCGGATTGGCAACCACCGCGGCAGTCGCGATCTTGTCCGGATGCAACTCCGGCAATCCGTAAACCGCCTGCTTCATCACTGCGCTCGCCGCCTCCAGGTCCCGATCTTCAAATCCGTACACCGCGCGATGCCCGTCTTCCCGCAATCTCCAGGCCGCGCTCAAATCGATCACGCGAATGCCCTCGGGCACAATGTGCGGGACCAGGCTCCGCGACAGCTCGTGCGGAGTCGCCAGAAACAACAAATCCACCCCGCTCTTTTTCAGCCGCTGGATTGAAAACGGCTCCAGCGCGTAGCCGCCGTTGCCGCTCAACGCCGGGAACGTCTCTGCCAGATCCTGCGACTGGCCGCCTTCGTCCCGGCGCAACAGCAAGGGCTTGTGTAACCGCGGGTGCCGGAGAAGGATGCGCGTCAACTCAAACCCGGCATAGCCGGTCGCACCCAACACCGCCGTCCTCAGTTTGGCCACCGTCACTCCAACATTCCTTGAATCCGCCGTACCAGTTGCTGCGCCGTCCGGTTGTCGGGCGAAATCATCAGGATCGTGTCGTCGCCCGCCAGCGTCCCCACCACTTCCGGCCAATCCTCCGCATCCACTGCCGCCGCCACCGGTTGCGCGCTGCCCACGCTGGTCTTCAACACGATCAGGTTCTGGGCGAGCCGTACATCCACCACGAACTCCCGCACCAGCCGGGCCACTGACGGCAGCACCGGTTCCGCGACCGCTGCGCCTCGTCCCGCGGAATATCCGTCCGGCGTCTTGACGAGCCCCAGTTCCCGAATGTCGCGCGAGAGGGTGGCCTGCCCGGCCTCGAAACCCCGCTTCGCAAGGAACCCTTGCAGTTCTTCCTGGCTCTCCACCGGACCCCGGTGCAGGAGCTCTAAAATCGCCTTTTGCCGTGCGGCCTTGCTCATGAATATTTATTCATCCATCTGAATAACTATGCAGGCATATTCCTTTTCTTGTCAACCAGATATTTCGTAACCAGCCTGATTCCACGCACCTTCGAACCGGCCCCATTTCAGCGCCCCAGCCACCGCCGGATTCTGCGCACAAAATCGTCCATAACAATTCCTGATGAATTCCATAAATAGTTTCGATTTCCGCGCCAGCCTTCCTCCAGTTAGATTGGGCCGTGTCCGAATCTCGCCCACCGGAGTCAGGCAAGGCTTTGATGGCAAAAAGGCTGCTTCTGGGGTTCGCTCTCGCTCTAGTCTTTTTCCCTGGTTCCAGGTTGCTCGCGCAATCCCCATCCGTGTCCGCCAGCTTTGACAGCGCGCGCATCGCCAGACTCGAACAACAGGTCGCCGACGCGAAAGGTTCCGCCGACAACGCCTGGATGCTGAGCAGTGCCGCCCTTGTGCTCATGATGACTGGCCCCGGGCTGGCCCTGTTCTACGGCGGACTGGTCCGCAAAAAGAACGTCCTGGCCACCATGATGCAGAGTTTCGCGATGATGGCCGTGATCACCATTCTCTGGGGACTGGTCAGCTACAGTCTGGCCTTTGGCCCGGGCACCAGCGTCATAGGCGGGTTCGGTCACCTGTTGCTGCATGGAGTGGGCGCCACGCCCGACGCGGACTACGCGGCCACCATCCCGGCCCAGACCTTCATGGTCTACCAGCTGATGTTCGCCATCATCACGCCCGGCCTCATCGCCGGGGCGTTCGCGGAACGGATGAAGTTCAGCGCCCTGCTGCTGTTCATGATCCTGTGGTCGTTTCTGGTCTACGACCCCATGGCGCACATGGTGTGGGGCAAGGGCGGATTGCTGAACGCCTCGCTCGGTGGCCGCTTCCCCTGTCTGGACTTCGCCGGCGGGACCGTCGTTCACGTCACCTCCGGCGTCTCCGCGTTAGTCTGCGCGCTCTACCTCGGCAAGCGCCTCGGCTACCCGAAAGAATCCATGACCCCGCACAGCGTGGTGCTCAGCTTCATGGGCGCCTGTCTGCTGTGGGTGGGATGGTTCGGATTCAACGCAGGCAGCGCTTTGTCGGCCGGGAGCCTCGCCAGCAGCGCATTTGTGGCAACCCATTTCGCGGCCGCGGCCGCGGTCGTCGGCTGGAGTGGTGCGGAATGGATCCGCAATGGCAAGCCCAGCGCCCTCGGTGCCATCTCCGGCGCCGTGGCCGGCCTGGTCGCGATCACGCCGGCCGCCGGATTCGTGTCTCCGATGTCGGCGCTGCTGATCGGCATCGTCGCGGGAGCGTTCTGTTTCTGGATGGTTGCGCAGGTGAAGGCTCGCTTCGGTTACGACGATAGCCTTGACGCCTTCGGGGTCCACGGCGCCGGTGGCACGCTGGGCGCGCTGTTGACCGGCATCTTCGCGGTGTCGGCAGTGAACCCCATCTTCAAAGACGCGCACGGCAACCCGCTGCCCTCGGGCCTGATCGAAGGGAATGCGCACCAGTTGCTCCACCAATCGGTCGGCGTGGTCATTGCGTGGGTGCTAGCCATCATCGGGACGCTCGTGATCCTCAAAATCGTGGACGTGGTGGTCGGTTTGCGCGTGTCCGAAGACGACGAGGTCCAGGGTCTCGATCTCTCCCAGCACGGAGAGGAAGGCTACTCCTGGGAGGTCACCGCGTGAAGCATTCCCTCCACTTGCCGCCCGGCGGCATACTAGGTTCCGGAGAACTCCATGACCAAAGTTGAAGCCGTTATCCAGACCTCCAAGTTCGAAGCTGTCAAGGAAGCGCTGCACGAAGTGGGCGTGGAGGGCATGACCGTGATCGAGGTGCGCGGCCACGGCCGTCAAAAGGGTCACACGGAATTCTATCGCGGCCGCGAATACACCGTGGACCTGATCCCGAAGATCAAGCTCGAGCTGGTCCTGGTCGATGCCATGGTCGAGAAGGCCGTGCAAGCCATCGTGACTTCGGCGCGCACCGGAAAAATTGGAGACGGCAAGATTTTTCTGTCGAAAGTCGACGACGCCATCCGCATTCGCAACGACGAGCGCGCCGAGGGAGCGCTTTAGCAGGCTGCGGAAAAAGGCGATTTGTATCCAGGCCCGCCTTCCGGCGCGCCGGAAGAGCGTGCCTGGCAACGCGCCTGCGGGCGCTGCGGTCTTTTTTGCAGTTCTTGGGCGCAGTCAACACCTGACCAGCGGATCCTGATCCCCTGTCCGCGATGTGTCCGGCACGCAGTGAGAGTCGAATGGGACCCGGTATGACGACAGCCTCTCTGAGCGGCGAACTGAGGGATCTCTATACCGGGGAATCCGCCCGGATTCAGCAGCAGTTCGCGGCCAGCGGCGACGGCCGGCTCGCCGTGCAGCAGCGCACCCGCCTGGTCGAGACCATCGCGCGCCGCCTCTGGCAGGAAATCGTCTCCCCGGACGAAAACGGCCCAGTCGGGTTTGCTCTGGTCGCCCTCGGGGGCTTTGGCCGCGGCTGGCTGTTTCCCCATTCCGACGTCGATATCCTGTTCCTGCACGCGGGCAGCGAAATCGAGGGTGCCTTCAAAGATTCCATTCGCCGCTTCTCGCAGGAAATGTGGGATCTTCACATGAAGGTCAGCCCGGCCACGCGCACGTTGTCGGAATGCGACCGGTTCGATGGCAACAACGTCGAGTTCACCATCTCCTTGCTCGATTGCCGGCGTCTGGCCGGCGACCCCGACCTGTTCGAGCGCCTGCACGACAAGGTCATTCCCAAGCTGGTGATGCGCGAGGCCCAATCCCTGGTCCAGAGCCTCGCCGATGTTACCCGCGCCCGTCACGCCAAGTACGGCAACACGGTCTTTCACCTGGAACCTAACGTAAAGGATGGACCTGGAGGTCTGCGTGACTACAACGTCGCCTGCTGGCTGTCGCTGATCTCCGCCATGGACAAACTGCGCGACTGGCCCGACCCCAAGGCGCTGTTCCCCCTCTCCACCCGCAAGCAGTTCGATTCCGCTCTTGACTTCCTGATGTCGGTGCGCTGCTTCCTGCATCTTCGCCAGGGCAGAGACGACAATCTTCTGCTCTGGGAGTCGCAGGATGAAGCTGCTGCCCGCAAAATCGGCGCGCCCGATTCCGACATCGCCAATGCAGCCGGCTGGATGCGCGTCTACTTCGGCCAGGCCCGCGCCGTGCACCGCGTCTGTGCGCAGCTTCTCGAGGAGATTCCGGCCGCCTGGTCATCCCTGTACCGCCAGTTTCAGCATTGGCGGTCACGGCTTTCCAATTCGGACTTCTCGGTCGTCGACGGCCTGATATTTCTCCAGCAGCCGCACGCCCTGCACGATCCGGAAATGCTGTTGCGCCTGTTCCATTTCATGGCCACGCACGGCCTGCGCCTCAGCACCACCACCGAATATCGCATCGAGCAGGTCTTGCCCTCGCTGGCCGTGACTCCGCCCCGCGGCGCGGAACTCTGGCTGTATCTTGGTGAAATTCTCGTCCAGCCGCACGCCGCCGATGCCCTTCGCGCGATGCATGCCCTGAAGCTTCTGACCCTGCTCCTCCCCGAACTCAAGGGTATCGATGCCTTGGTGGTGCGCGACTTCTACCACCGCTTCACGGTCGACGAACATTCCTTTGTCGCCATCGAGAGCCTGCATCGCCTGCAGCAATCGCAGTCCGAATGGGACCGGCGCTTCGCCGAGATCCTCACCGAGCTCGAGCGCCCCGAGATCCTCTACCTCTCGCTCCTGCTGCACGATCTTGGTAAAGGCGTTCCCGGCACCAACCACGTCGAGGCCAGCCTCGGAATCGCCCAGAGCTGCATGGATCGCCTCGACCTCGATCCCTCCGAGCGCGAGTCCGTCCTGTTCCTGATCGGCAATCATCTCGAGATCTCGGCCACCTTGCGGCGCGATATTTTTGACCCCGAAACCGTCCGCATCTTCGCCGAGAAAATGGAAACCCCGGAGCGCCTGAAGATGCTCACCCTGCTCACCTATGCCGACATCAAGGCGGTCAATCCCGATGCGCTCACGCCCTGGAAAGCAGAGAATGTCTTCCAGCTCTACATCGCCGCCTTCAACTACCTGAATCACAGCGTGGACGAGCGCCTCCGGGCCGACGCCGAGGACCAGCATCTCGCTCATATCCGCACCCTGGTGCCCACCGCCGGAAAGAAACTGAAGAACTTTCTCGAAGGCCTGCCCAAGCGCTATCTGGCCGCCTACTCGGCCACCGATGTCCTCGCTCATGTGGAGATGGCAAGCCGACTGGGGAGCGATCCGATCCAGTTACTGTTGGAGCGCGGCCGTCACTGGTTCGAATTGACGCTGGTCACCAACGACCGTCCGTCCCTGTTTGCCAGCGTCACCGGAGTACTCGCGGCCTGGGGTATGAACATCGTCAAGGCCAACGCCTTCTCCAACCAGGCGGGTACGGTGGTGGACACGTTCTATTTCACGGATCGTTTTCGCACCCTGGAGCTCAACCTTCAGGAATGGGAGCGGTTCAAGCGCAGCATCATCGGCGTCTTGCTGGGCGAAATCGATCTCGACCGAATGCTGCGCGATCGTCTCCGGGGGGAGAAACCCGGCCTCGCCAAGGTAAAGGTCGACACCAAGATCGAGTTTGACGACACCTGCTCCTCGCGCAGCACGCTCGTTCAGGTGATCGCCCAGGACCGACCCGGCTTGCTCCATCTCATCGGTTCATCCTTGTCGCTCGAGAAGTGCAATATCGAGATCGCGCTCATCGACACCGAGGGACAGATGGCGATTGACGTCTTCTATCTCACCTCCAGCGGAGGCAAGCTGAGCCCCGAGCACCAGCAGCGCATTGCAAAGGCCCTGACGGAATCCCTGCAGAGTGAATGATGCAGAACAGCGGGAGGCAGTCAAAGGCGCCCGCCCCCGTGGTCCTAGTCCGCCGCCCCGTAAGAGCTGACCACTTGAGTCCGGGCCTGCATCCGCAGATAGCCCATGTAGAGAACCACGGCCAGGTTCACAACGAAGATAGCCAGCCGGATCCAATCTGGACGGCGCGCCAGTTCGTAGATCTCGAAAGGCAAGTAGATGGCACCGGAGATCAATGCCAGCCACTCCGCCCAGGCCCGTTCCATCCAGAGCCCGTAGGCCTCAAGAAAGCGCAGGGTGGAATATGCCAACGCCCCGAGTGCGACCAACCAGAGCTTGGTATCGGTCACTTGGTCGGCGAGGTTCAGGAAGACCTGTGCGTAATGGGTATCCGGGCTGATGTGCAGCCACGCCAGAAAGCTCTCGGCGACATCCCAGGCGTCGCGGTGCACCAACGACAGGACGCCAAACCCTGCCAGCAGAACGATGAGTCCCTTGAAGAACTCGACCGAAGCCACCGCGCGCAGCGCCCGGAGCTGGCGTGCGTGCGAATCATGTGTCTGGGAAAAATGAAACAGGCAACCTCCCAAAGGTGTCTACCAGGAATCATACTGCCTGTCGACGAACTGGGGAGAGAAAAACGAAACGCTAACTTCTCCCTCTGTTTCCCCAGGTCCCGCACTCGATCCGACCCCTCTCAGCGGGAAGATCCCACCCCTGGCCGCCGGCGTCGCCAGAAAGGCTTCTTCCATGCCGCTCATCGCGTTTGTCTCCTGTTACCCTGCTAGGGCAGGAGCGCATCCGGTCCTGTGATTGCAGACCGCGAGGGGACCTGATCGCCGTCACCCTGCGAGCCTGCAGCGCCAAACACGCCTTCCCCATCTGGCCTCCAGCCTGGCCTGCTTGACAAGTACGCCAAGCTGGCGTACCTTGTACGCTGTTATGGCGTACAAGGCACTGACCGTCGAGGAGCTTCTGGACCTGATGAAAAAGATCCAGGGAGAAAAGACCAACACCCAGTTCGCCGCCGATCTCGGCATTTCCAAGCAGTATCTTTGCGACATCTACAACGGCCGCAAGATTCCGAGCGATACCGTATCGGCTACCTTGGGCTTCACCCCGCGGGTGGAGACCCGCTATATCCCGTCAGCGACCGCCGCCAGTGAGGAGATGTCCCGTGCACCAGCAGCCCCTAAACCCAAAACAACGCGTTCTCGTAAACGTGATTCTCGATAAGTCCGGCTCGATGGCCAGCAAGCTCACCGACGTAATCGAAGGCTTTAACGCCTACGTCGAAGGCCTCGCCAGGGAAGACAAGGTCGACTACCTGTTCTCGCTCACCCTGTTCGACACCGTGGTCGTCTATCGCGACGCCGCCGTGCCCCTGTCCAAGATCAAAAAACTCGACGCCCAGTCCTACTTGCCGGGGGGAAATACCGCCTTGAACGATGCCATCGGCATCACCGTGCGCAAGGTGGACGCCGATCGTCCGCAAGTGGACAAGGTCGTAACCGTCATCATGACCGACGGCGAAGAGAATTCCTCCCGCGAGTGGACACTCGACGCCGTCAAAGCGCTGATCAACCAGAAGGAAAAAGACGGGACTTGGACGTTTGTTTTCCTGGGAGCTGCGCCCGATGCATGGCTGCAGGGGAGGTCCTACGGCATCCCGGCCGCCAACGTTGCCCAGTACAACACGGGCCAGTATCGTGACGTCTTCATGGCCACAGCCGCTGCCACCAACCACGTCGCCGCCGGCCCGGCCGCGCAATCCCCGAATCTGTTTGCGTCGCTGACCCCGACCATGCTGGAAAAAGCGGGCATCCGTCAAGCCCCGGAGAAAAACAGTTAGCTGCACGCGGTTTTCGATCCCACCAATTACGATCCTGCGGCCGGCTGTCCCGGCCGCAGGATCAACTGTTCCGCCGCTGACATCACTCGCGTCCGCATCAACAACGTGCTCACGAGCGAAGTCAGCCCCGATGCCGCGAAGATGATCGCCAGCACCACAAACTGGTAAATGGCCGCATACAGCGGACGCGCCCCCGAAAGCAGCATGCCGGCCATCAGTCCCGGAATCCAGACGATGCCCAGCGAGCGCAACGAGTCAATTGCCGGGATCAGGCTCGCCTCGAAAGAGACCTGCACATACGGGGCGACACTGCTGTTCCCATCGGCCCCCAGCGCCAGAGCCGTCTCGATCTCTCCCACATGAGCGAGCACGTCGGAGCGGAACCGGTTCAGCGCGAGGCCGTTTGTGTTCATCGCATTCGCAATCAACATGCTGCCCACGGGCACCAGCGCCGTGATCGGTGTGTCGATCACCCCCAATAGAGTCATCACGGCAATCACCGACCCGGCGCCGCAAGCAATCGCCCAGGTCGACACCCGGAAAGCCTCCGGCATCCCCTTGGCGCGCCGCGCCGAGGTCGCGCCCGCCGCCACAATCATTGCCGCTAACAGAAAGACGCTGGTCCAACTCGGTCCTCGCAGGAGCAGCAGCAGGATCGACCCGGCCACCACGATCTGCACCAACCCGCGAATCATCGCGATGACCAGCTCGCTCACGAGGTGAATTCCCCGCCGCTCGGCCAACACCACCACCGCCAGAGCCGCGAGCGCAGCCAAGGCCGCTTGCGCCAAGCCCAGTTGCAGTTGCCCTGAAAAAATGCTCTTAAGCACCAAGCACCTCCTCGACCGCTCCGGAGCGGACGATCCGTCCCCCTTCCAGAACCAGAGCCCGTTGCGCCAGTCGCACCGCCTGAGCCGCGTCATGCGTCACCAGCACGCACGGAATTCCCGGCTCCCTGCCAACCTGCTGAACAATCGTCTCCACCTCACGCTTGGAATCCTCATCCAGAGCCGACGTCGGCTCGTCGAGCAAGAGCACCTCAGGACCATTCGCCAGCGATCGCGCAAACGAAACCCGCTGCGCCTCTCCCCCGGAAAGATTGGCGACATCCCGCAACCGGTAACCCGCCAGCCCCACTCCAGCCAGCAACTGCTCCACCCGCTCGTCGCTCAGTATCTCCCCCCGCTGCCGCGGCCCAAATTGCAGATTGTCCGCCACGCTCCCCGGAAACAGATAAGGCCGTTGCATCACCATCCCCACGCGCCGCCGCAGATCGCGCGGCGCAATCTGCCGGTAGTCCACCCCCTGGAGGTACACCGTTCCGTTGGTCGGTTCGTCCAGCCGGTTGAGCAGCCGCAGCAGGGACGTCTTTCCCGACCCGCTCGGGCCGACGATGGCAAGGGTCTCGCCCTTGCAAACCTCAAAGCTGGCTTCCGCCACCAGAATTTTGGCGGGCACAGTGCGGCCAAGCTTCTCCGCCCGGAGAATCAAGCCCGGGTTCGCCTGGACCCTCGTGGTTAGTTCGGCCAAAATACCTCGCTCCTTCCTTCCGAATCACTTGCACCATGAAGTTCGAGGCGGGAGTGTGGCGTCTGAATGAGTTTGCCCGCCATGCTTCGCGTTCCCCTGGGAGACGCCGATTTTCCGAGGAGTCTCGCTGCCCGCGTCAAGAACTCTCAGGGTCCGGATCAGCAAGCCTCGACCGCCGCAGCCCTCCGTGCGCTCAACACCGCAGAAATCTCCTACGCGACCACCTACGAGGATATCGGCTACACCTGTTCGCTGTCCGATACCGGCCGTGCGGGCAACGATGCTCCCGGTCCACACGGGGCAATGCTGATCGACGATAATCTGGCGAGTGGGACGGCAAGCGGCTACGTTTTCACCGCCTATGGGTGCACTGGAACTGGGGTGGAGAGCGATCAGTTGGTTGCGCTTCCTGCGATCGGCGAAAGTGAAGGCCGCGTATTCTGTACCGACAAGACCGCCGTGATTCGCTACTCCGACGATGGCGAGGAGACGACCTGTCTTACCGCCGGCCAACCCTTCGAGTAGCGCGTTACCCCGCCTGCGGCCGCACGCTGGCCCGCAGCTCTTCGACAATCTCGAACGCCGCCCGCCGAGCCTCTTCGCTCTTGGTAACATCGAACGAAATCGCGCCGACGCGCGCGTGCCCGCCACCCCCGTAGCGTTCGCAGACCTTGGCCAGATTGACCGTCGGCTCGGTCGGCGCCCACGGATTCGATCCCACCGACACCTTCACCCGGAAGCTGCTCTTGCTTAAACCGATACTATAAATACTCTCCGGATGTAGGTAATAAGGAATGAACTTGTTATACCCTTCCAGGTCCTGATCCGTGACGTCGAAAAAGATCGCTGCATCCTTGCACTCGGTTCGTTCCTTCAGGATTCCAATCGAGAGTTCGTGCCGTTTCAGCAGGGGCGGCAACAACGGCGCGACAAACGGCGCCTCCAGAATTTTCGCCAGGGACTGGTTCGCAAGCAGCGGGATCAGTTGCGGCACAAAATTTGAGTCCGGAGCCGACTCGATGACCATGGTCAGCTTCATTGCCGGCGCCTTCATCTCCACGGCGGTCTTGGCGTCCTCGTAGAGCGCCCCGTCGATGATGTCGGTCCAGTGCACCAGGTCCGCCACCGGCTTCGCGTTGAAACCGAAGCGCTGCTCCGCCACCATCGCGATAAAGCTGGTGCACGACTTGAAGTCCGGGTCGTAAAACTTGCGATTCCCTTGGTCCTGCTCGAAGTGCGCGGCATCTTCCGCGCTCAGAAACGCGCTCTCATGGTGATCGAACCACCAGATGATCTTCGGCGAACTGGAGTACTTGAAGTCGACGATGGCGTTCTCATCCCCGTCGAACTGCCGTTCGTCGAACAACGCTCCCGCCCGGTGCAGCAGCCCGGTAAACTCAAATTCCACGTCATTGCGGATGCGCTCCCGGTAGAAACGGGAAAACAACGCCGCCGAAGACGCGCCGTCGAAGCATTTATCGTGATAGAACACCCGAACTTTCAATTGAGATCCTTCCCCAAGGTCGACGAAGAGGCCGAACAACCTCGTCCCCGATTTCCTGCGAGCGAAAAGCGTATAGGATTACGTCCGCCGGGACTTCTGTCAAGCGGCGCCAGCAACCGCTTCGCCGCCTGCTTTCCGGCAGTCTATCGGCGGAACGCTGGGTTGGTTGCACCCCAGGGTTCCTGTGACCCAACCGGGAAGTCCGGTCTCATTGCGTTTGGAGGTTCCATGTCGAAATCCCGCAGGCAGTTCCTGGCCGCGACTTCACTTGGTGTTCTAGGAGCGGCCGCCGCGTACCGTAGCCGGGCCCAAAATCCCGCCGACCTGCCTCCCGGGGCGCCACCTGCATTCGGCACCGGACCCGCAGTGGGACCCGAGGTCACGCGCTCCACTTTCGCCGAGGCCGAGAGACTCGTCCAGGTCGAATTCGCCGATGCCGAACGTGCCCAGGCTGCCGCCAGCTGGCGTCGAACCATGGCCTCGCTCTACGAGCGCCGGACCGGCCCGCGAAAGCTTGCTCTCCCGCCAACGCTTTCTCCCGCAACGGTTTGGAATCCGATTCTGCCCGGCCAAAAAGCAGGACCGATCGGGGATCGCTTCCTCCGCAGTCATCCCGATTCCGGCTCGCTGCCCGCCCGCGACGAAGACATCGCTTTCGCGTCGGTCACACAACTGTCCGGCTGGATCCAACAGGGCAAGCTGACCTCCGAGCGGCTGACGGGCCTCTACCTGAAACGCCTCGAGCAGTTCGATCCCAAACTCCACTGTGTCATCACGCTCGCGCGCGACTCCGCCCTTGCCCATGCGCAAACCGCCGACCAGGAAATCGCCGCCGGAAAATACCGCGGGCCGCTCCACGGCATTCCGTGGGGCGCGAAGGATCTGCTCGACACCGCCGGCATCCCCACCACCTACGGAGCGGAGCCCTACCGAAATCGCATTCCCGCCGAAGACGCTACCGTGGTGCGCCGCCTCAAAGACGCAGGGGCCATCCTGATCGCGAAACTGAGCCTGGGTGCGCTCGCGCTCAACGACATCTGGTTCGGCGGCCAAACGATGAATCCCTGGCTGCTCGAAGAAGGATCGTCAGGCTCGAGCGCCGGCCCGGGCGCGGCCACCGCCGCGGGACTGGTCGGCTTCGCCATCGGCAGCGAAACCGGCGGCAGCATCGTCAGCCCCAGTATGCGCTGCGGGATCACCGGACTGCGCCCCACCTACGGGCGTGTGCCGCGCACCGGCGCGATGACGCTGTGCTGGTCTCTTGACAAGCTCGGACCGATGACCCGAACGGTCGAAGACGCAATGTTCGTGCTGCACGCCATCTCCGGACCCGACCCCGGCGACGTCTCGAGCGTCCCCAGCCGCCTCGACTACGATGCAGGCGCATCCGTCGAAGGCCTGCGGGTCGGCTACTTCCCGCGCTGGATGGAACAGAATCCAGCCACTGCCGTGGACCGCGCCGCTCTTGAAACCGCGAAGAAAGTCGGCATGGTCCCGTTGGAAGTCTCGATTCCTGACTGGCCTTACGACTCGCTCAACCTGATTCTGTTCGCCGAGAGCGCCGCCGCGTTCGAAGAACTCACGCTCAGCGGCGGGCTGAACCAGTTGAAGGCGCAGGTACCCGACGCCTGGCCCAACATCTTCCGCCAATCGCGGTTTCTCTCGGCGGTCGACTTCGTCCAGGCCGACCGTCTGCGCCGCAAAATCGCGCAGGAGATGGCCCGCGTCTTCTCGCAAGTAGATGTGCTGCTCGTGCCCTCGCTGCGCGACGAAATGCTCACCCTCACTAACTTCACCGGCCACCCGTCGCTCACGCTGCGTGCCGGCTTCGTCGAAGTCTCCAAAGCGCGCAGCGACTGGGCTCCCGATCCCAGCAACCCGCTGCCCACATTCGCAACCCCGCGCCGCGTTCCGCACGGGGTCACGCTGATTGGGAATTTGTTCGAAGAAGGCACGCTGGGAAGCGCCGGACTCGCACTGGAGCGGGCGTTTGGGGTGGTGGGTGAGAGGCCGCCTGGGTTCTAGCAAGCGTACCGGGCCGCGAATTGACGGTCCTGTCATCGGAAGCGAAGTCGAAGGAGCTGAGCATTTGAGTTCCCAATGCGGGACCGGGTCCCTGCACTGCAGCGGCCTGACGGTCGAGAAGGCCTCACGATCCCTCCTGTCCGGCCCTTACGCTTACGCCAGCTCCAACTCAATCTTCTTCGCCGCCGCATCCAGCTTCGCAATCCGGAACTTCCGAATCTCTCCCGCCCGCGCCGCTTCCGGATTGGGTTCGAGCGCACCGCCGCTCTTCCATCGTGCCTGCAGCATCGAGCCGAGCGACGACAGATCCGCCTTCCCCGATGATGCACCCGCCACAGCCCCGTCGGAAGCACCCGAGTCTGCCGCGCTCATGTTACAGCTAGCCTGAATTCCCTCGCCCAACTCCACGCGCGCGCGTCCCCCGGTCACCTCGATCAGGCGTCCGGTCACCACGTCGCCCTCTTTGTGTTCGGCGAGATACTCATCCAGATCACTCGGCACCAGTTGCTTGATGCTCAGCCGCAATTGCCGTTTCTCGGTGTCGATAGCGAGCACTTGCGCTTTCACAACCTGGCCCAGCCGCAGCACGTCCTGCGGATGATTGATCCGCTTCTCGGCGCTGATTTCGCTGACGTGAATCATGCCCTCCACGCCTTCGGCCACCTGCACGAACGCCCCGAACTTCGTGATGCTGCTGATGGGCCCCTCCACCACTGCGCCCAGCGGAAGGTTACGTTCCACGTCGCGCCAGGGATCGCCCAGCGCCTGTTTGAGCCCCAACGCAATGCGCCTTTCGGCCGCATTCACTCCCAGAATCACGGCTTCCACCGTCTCGCCCGGCTTCACCACGTCGCTGGCCTTGCGCACCTTCTTGCCCCACGACATTTCAGAAATGTGGATCAATCCTTCAATCCCCGGCTCCAGTTCCACGAACGCGCCAAACTCCATCAGTCGCGTCACGGTTCCACGCGCCCGCTCGCCCACCTTGAACTTGTCAGGCACCGCATCCCAGGGATGTGCCTGCAGCTGTTTGAGGCCCAGCGAGATTCTGCGCTTGTCAGGATCAATCTTCAGAACCTTGACTTCGATCTCCTGCCCCTCCGCAAGGACATCCGACGCTTTGTTGATCCGCCGCCACGAAATCTCCGCCACATGAAGCAGCCCGTCGACCCCGCCAATATCGACGAACGCGCCATAGTCGGTAAGGCTGCGCACGGTCCCGTGCACAACGTCGCCTTCCTTCACCTCACCGTAGCGCCGGTCTTTGGCGCCGCGTTCTTCTTCTTCCGAGATGATGCGGCGATCCACCACCACATCTTCTTCTGTCGTATCGAGCTTGGTGATGCGGCAGCGAATCTCCTGCCCCACCAGTTTCTCCATCTCGGCTGCATCGCGTGCCCCGCTGCGCGACGCCGGCATGAACGCCCGCACGCCTACATCGACGCTCAGGCCGCCCTTCACCACCGCAGTCACGGTTCCTGAGATCGTCACCTTCGCGGCGAACGACCGCTCCAGCCCCGCCCAGTCCGTCGGGCGATCCACCTTCCCGCGCACCAGTTCGTAGTAGCCCTCCGGATCTCGCCCTTTGACCGTAACCAGCAACTTGTCGCCCGGCTTCACGGTTTGGGGATTCAGCTCGGCGGATATGGGCAGAATGCCTTCGGTCTTAAAGCCGATATCCAGAATGATCGAGTCGGCGGTGACAGCGATGACGGTGCCTTCGCGCCCCGAACTCCCCGGCTCCGGCTTGCGCGCCCGACCGCGCTCGTACTCGCTGAGGACGTCTTTAAAGGATTCGGTGCCTTCGTTGCAAGGTTGAACTTCTGGCGCGTCTGGATTGGACATGAAGGATTACGGCCTCACGAGGACGAGATCTCGCCTAGGATATCATCGCCCTGCTTCGGCCGACGGGCCGCCATTGAACAACACCGCCCGACACCCTTGCGCCAAAACACCTCGGGCCGCGGATTCTTCCCCGCCACCCAAACTCGCGCATCAGCCGGCGTCGCGCCCCGTCCATGCGTGTCAGGGCAGATGTCAACAAGGATTTGAGCTGAAACCGCCGGGCACGGCCTTTGGGACACCTCAGAACCGGTTGGTCAAAATTTGACTATCGTTCCGCCTGCTGGCCCGCCAGTGCCCCGAGCACCGGCAACGCGAACCACTCGCCTTGCAGCGCCTTGATCCAGAGCACGGCCCAGATGAAAAACACCGCCAGCAGCACCAGTGCGCCCAGCACCAACCACACGAACAACCGTCCAACGGTCGACGCCAGCAACCCCAGCAACAGGAGCGCAATCACCGCCGCCCAGAAGAACACGCTCTGAAACGCGTGGTAGCGAACGAACTTCCGCTGTTGGTACTGCTTCAGAAAAATAAGCAATACGGCGGGAACGAATGTCAGATACGCCAGCGCGCCCACCAGCCGGTCATTCCATTCCACGGGCGGAAGCACCGCGGGCGGCGGTCCCGGGTCGGCTTCCTCCTCCTCGGCCGGCTGCGGCTCGGGCGCAAAAAACGTGCCCTCACGCACGGGCCGCCCGCACGACGGGCAGAACTCTGAAATATCCGGCATCGAAGCCCCGCAGTATCCACAGGCAATCGGCATGCTTGCTCCTAGACGGGGCGCCCGTTCTTGTTCCGGCAATCCTCGCACACGCCGTAAATCTGGAAGGTGTGGCGCGTGGTCATGTAGTGATACTTCCGCCCGATGTCCTGCTCCAGCTTCTCCACCTCGTTCGAGAAGAATTCGACCGAACTGCCGCAATCGGTGCACACCATGTGATGATGGCTGCGCCGGTTGTACTGGTGTTCGTAGCGCGCAATGCCATCGTGAAACGCCACCTCGCTCGCCAGCCCGCATTCGGCCAGGAGTTTAAGCGTGCGGTAGACGGTGGTGTAGCCGATCCTGGGATCTTTCTTCTGCACCAGCCGGTGCAGCTCATCGGTCGACAGGTGCTCGCGTGTTTCCAGAAATGCCCGCAGAATGGTATCCCGCTGCGCGGTCTGCTTCAACCCCACGCGCTTCAAATGCTTGTGGAGAATCCCCTCGGCTTCCTGCACCATCTCGGGCGAGATGGAAGGCTGATCATCAATACGCTTTTGAAGCATGGGAGAAATGGTCGACGCTCAGGGCGCCCACGGACCCACGAGACTGCCCGGGACGATTCAGCCGGAAAACTCTCCGGCCGCTTCAGGATACCATCGGCCCATCTTGAAAATGAAATTCAAGTTCAGAGAGCCAACAGAAGCGGGCCGCGAGCTGCGACCGAACAGCCCGGCGCACCCAGTCCGGCGAGGCAACGCCGTTGGCTCCGCACCGGTAAAGCAACGGGCGGCCCGCCCAGAACCTGTCGAACAGTCCCCACCCGTCGGGCTGGCCTGCCATGGTCTTGCCCAGAGACAAGCGTGTGCAAGACAGGGTTTGCTCGCCGCTCCTGGCCCAAAGCTCGGAGCAAGGGGGGACCGGGGGCTGAGAGCGGACGGCTGAGGGCTGATCGTTTCGTCGTTTGTCTCGGACCGCACCACCCCCTACAATCAATCCTTTGCATGGCCACCTCGACGCCGACTGCCGATTTGCCAGCTCCTCCGAAAACCCGCCGCCTTTTCCCCCGTCTGCTGCTCGCCTTCGTGCTGGCCATCCTGCTTATTCTGCTGGGCGCGGGAGTTTATCTCTATCACGGCGCCCGCTCTGCCCTGCCCCAACTCGACGGCACCGTCAGGACCAAGGGTCTTTCCGCGACGGTCACAATCGTCCGCGACACGCGCGGCCTGCCCACCATCGGCGCCCGGACGCTCGACGACCTCTTCTTCGCGCAAGGCTACGTCACCGCCCAGGATCGTCTTTGGCAAATGGACATCATGCGCCGCTTCGCTGCCGGTGACATGGCGGAAATCCTCGGGCCCGCTCTGGTCCAGCATGACCGCGAACAGCGCATCATTGGCCTGAAAGACGTTGCCCGCAAGGCTGTCACATCGTTATCTCCCCGCGATCGCGCCTACTTCGAGGACTACGCCCGCGGCGTCAACGCCTTGCTCGAAGCGCACCAGGATCGTCTCCCGATCGAGTTCCGACTCCTCGGCTACAAGCCCAAGCCCTGGACCATCGAAGACTCCATCGTGATTGGCGCGCGTCTGGTGCAAGACCTCAATCACGGCGCCTACTGGAGCGCCCTGGTGCGCGAGAAGATCCTTGCCAAGCTTGGCCCAGAACTGACCGCTGATTTGTATGTGAATTCGTCATGGCGTGATCGTCCACCGTCTGCAAGACCTCGCCGCCTCGACCAACTGGAACTGCTAAAGAAAAACGGCGGTGGTGACGATGAGGACGACGATGAAATGGATTCCGGCGCCGACAGCAATGTCGCGCGCCAGACGCCGCCGGACTGGGTGCCAGTCAAGCAGCGGCCCGTGCTGGTTCCCGGTTCCAACAACTGGGTAGTCTCGGGCCAACACACGGTTACGGGCAAGCCGATGCTCTCAAATGACATGCACCTCAATCACCAGATGCCCAACCTCTGGTACGAGGCTCACCTGCACTCGGGCGACTACGAGGTCGTCGGCGTCACCCTTCCCGGACTGCCGTTCGTGATCGTCGGACACAATCGACGCATCGCCTGGGGCTTCACCAACGTCGGCCCAACCGTCGAAGACCTCTACGTCGAAAACTTCAACGGCCAGAACGCTTATCAAACTCCCGCAGGGTGGCAACCGCCCCAGCACCGCGCCGAAGTCATCCACGTGAAGGGCCAGCCCGACGTCACGCTGGACGTCGTGGTCACCCGCCACGGCCCCATCATCACCGACCTGATTCCCGGCGAGACTCGCAAGATGGCCATGCACTGGACGATCTACGATTCCCTGCACAATCCGTTTTTCGACGTCGACTCCGCCAACAACTGGGACGAGTTCCTGAAAGCGCTCGAGACCTGGGATTCGCCCGCGCAGAACGCCGTCTACGCCGACGTCGACGGCCACATCGGCTACCATGCCACCGCGCACGTGCCGATCCGCAAATCCGGAGACGGCAGCCTGCCCGTCAGTGGCGCCGACGATGCCCACGAATGGACTGGCTACATTCCCTTCGACAAGCTTCCCAATGTCTACGACCCACCCTCGGGAATTCTCGCCACCGCCAACGCCCGTATCACGCCCAACAAGTATCCCTACAGCGTGAGCGCGGAGTGGGATTCGCCCTGGCGGGCCGAGCGCATCTACCGCGTTCTCGAGTCCGGCCGGCGATTTTCGACCGCCGACATGCTCTCGCTGCAAACCGACGTCTATTCCGCCTTCGATCGCCTATGCGCCGAGCGTTTTGTCTACGCCCTCGATCACACGAAAAATCCTTCCCGGCGAGCGCAGCAGGCGCGTGACCTCATGCGCGACTGGGACGGGCGCCTCACCATCGACTCCAGCGCCGCCACCATCGAGAACCGCGCCCAGTACGAACTGCGCCGTCTGCTGCTCGAAGCGAAGTTGGGTCCGGACCCCAAAACCCAGCGGGCAAGGACAGCCCAGCCCCAATCCGAACCCCTGAACTGGAAGGACTATCGCTGGTTCATGTCGTCGGTCTGGCTGGAGAACGTGCTGCAGAAACAGCCCAAGCGCTGGTTGCCCGCAGGCTACGAAACTTACGAAGCGCTGCTGGCGGCCGCGGTTGAAGCCGCCCTCAATTCTCCCCACGCTCCGAAAGATCTCGCGCAGTGGCACTGGGGACAATTCTCTCCCATCGAAATCAACCATCCCCTGCTGAGCCGCATTCCCCTGTTTGGCCGCTGGACCGGCCCCGGCCTGCACGAACAGTCCGGCGGAAGCTACACCGTGAAACAGGTAGCCCGCACCTTCGGCCCCTCCGAGCGCTACACCGCCGATCTCTCAAACCTCGACCAATCAACGCTCAACACCGTAACCGGCCAAGCCGGAAACATCCTCAGTCCTTATTACATGGATCAATGGACAGCCTGGTACGAGGGCACGACGTTCCCGCTGCCGTTCTCAAAAGAAGCCGTCGCTGCCGCGCGGGCGCATGAGCTGGTGCTCGAGCCCGGGAAATAGGTGTCGATCCGTGACAACCCTCACCCCCCGCAGCGTTGGTCCGACGCTCCGCTCATCCCCGGTCTTCCCTGAGTGCGAGCTGCCGAGAACAGCCTTAGATACCCTGCCGCATTTGACGGCGAAACAGGAACCCGTTTGCCCGAAGTCGCAAGACTCTGAACGGAATGATCGCCCTCTTCAAAAAATCCGGGGCGCCAAAGACGAAACCGAATCCTGAACACCCGAAACCCGACACCTGAAGCCTGCCTCAAAAATCTGCCAGCTTCACATCCACCGCATTCCCCAGAATATCGATCGTAACCGATGTGTAGATCTTGTCGGTCGTCGTGTCGTAAATCCGCAAGTGCCCGCCCTCCACCACGTACATGATCGTCCGGTTGGTGACGGGCTGCAGTCCGGTCACGTCCCCGTTGTCGGGCGGAAACACGACGTCGCTTTGCGTGACCGAGGAGGGCACCGTGTCCACGATGGTCAGGCAACCGCGCTGCTCGCCAGTCGCCGGCAACGCCGGGGGAAACACGTTCGAGCATAAATTCGACCCGATGAAGAGCTGCCCATTCTGAATGTTCATCTGGGTGTGATATCCGTCCGTGATCACCAGGCTGTTGGTGACAGTCATGGACGGCAGATCGACGATAGCGAGCCGCCCGCACTTCGGTGCCGCCGTGGTGATCCCGGAGCACGCATTGTTCGGCGGGGTCGTACTGCCCGGCGCTGCGGTGGGCGTTCCGGCGACGTACAGGGTCTGGTGGTTGATGAAACCCACGGTGGCCCCGTCCACGGCCACCGCGGTGCCAGCCGTGGCCTGTCCCAGGTTCAGCACCTGCACGCCAGCCTGCTGTCCGCCGCACTCCGGACCACAGTTCAGAATCCAGGCCTGCGAGTTGTCACTGCTGAAAAACCCGAACACCGGATGATCAAAGCCACTCACGGTCGTGCATAAATTGCTCGGGCAGATGGCGTTCTGCTGTCCCGCGACGATGTTGAACGGCGACACAATCGTCACGGTGTCCAGGAAATTGTGATTGTTGCTGAAGGCCAGGAGGCGGCTTCCGTCTCCGCTCTGCACCACATATTGCGCTCCGGGCACCGGGACCGTCGCCGTGATCGCCGGGGTGGTGCCGCCTAGAGCGATTGCCACAATCCCGCCCGGTAACCCTTGCGGGATCTGGGCATTCGACACCGCCGCGTACGCAGTGCTCCCGTCGACCGAGATCACCACGCTCTGCGTCACTCCCGGCAACGTGATCGTGCCGGAGACCGATTCGGTCGAGTTGTTGATCACTTGCAGCGACTTGCCGTCACTGCTCACTGCTACTGTCGTCTGGCGGTTGTTCGACTCAACCATCATGGCCGGCTGAAAACTCGAACCGATCCCGCCCGGAGACACCCGCGCTGCCTGCAAGTCCCTGCTGGCATCGATGATCAGGATTCCGGCCGCGACCGTCCCCGTCGCGCTGGTTACATCCTGGGAAACCAACGCGCGGAACTTCAGCCCGCTTGTCTGCCCGCTCGTCGGGGTCGTGGACTTCCCGCAGGAAACAAAGGTCAAACCGGCCAGGAGGACAACCACCAGAACAAGCACGGCTCTCTTCAAACGTGGAACTCCCAAGAGCATGATGGACAAAGATTTGTGTGCAAAACCCCGGATTATAACAGAGCCTCTTTCCGCTCCAGCTTCCTGCTCGACCCAGTGCCCAGCCAACGCGAACCACCGGGCGGGGCCCGATAGCGCGCCCGCATAGGCAAAACCCGCAGTCATCTTGTATTCTCAAAATCCAAGTGATGACCACGGACTTTCTATCCCGGCTCAGCAAGTCTCCTGTGTTGTGCGACGGCGCGATGGGCACGTTGCTCTATGCCAAGGGCGTCTTCATCAACCGGTCCTACGATGAGTTGAACCTCTCGCAGCCCGACATGATCCGCGCGGTGCACCAGGACTACCTGCAGGCTGGCGCAGAAATCATTGAAACCAATACGTTTGGTGCGAACAGCTTCCGGCTGGCTCGGCACAGCATCGCCGACAAAGTGCGCGACATTAACCGTGCCGGCGCACACCTTGCTCGCGAAGCTGCCAAGAGCTTCGATGTCTGGGTTGCCGGTTCGGTTGGCCCGCTGGGAATTCGTATCGAACCACTCGGCAAAACATCCTTCGAGGAAGCTCGGGCCGCCTTTCGCGAACAAATTGCTGCCCTCGCCGAGGCCAGTGTCGATCTGCTCATCCTCGAAACCTTCGGATACGTCGAAGAACTTCACCAGGCCATGCTCGCCGCGCGCGATGTGAATCCGAAACTGCCCATCGTCGCCTCGGTCACCGTCGACGAAGATTCCAACTGCCTCGACGGCTCCGCTCCGGAAGCCTTCGCAGCCAAGCTGAGCGACTGGGGTGCGGACGTCATCGGCGTCAACTGCAGCATCGGGCCGGTCGCGATGCTGGATGCCATCGAGCGCGTACGCGCCGTCACTTCCCTTCCGCTGGCCGCGCAACCCAACGCCGGCATGCCGCGCTCGGTCGAAGGCCGCAATATTTATCTCTGCTCGCCGGAATACATGGCCAGCTATGCGCGCAAGTTCGTCGCTGCCGGTGTCCGCCTGGTCGGCGGATGTTGCGGTACTACTCCCGATCACATTCGCGTGATGAAGTCCGCTTTGCGTGCCGGCGAAGCCAAGGCCGCCCGCGTTCAGGTGGCGACGCCGCATCCCTCACCCGCGGCCGCGCCCACCGAGCCGATCGAAAAACGTTCGGGCCTCGGCCAGAAACTGGCTTCCGATGAGTTCGTCACCATGGTTGAGATCGTTCCGCCCAAGGGAACCGACATTCGCAAGGAAGTCGAAGGGGCCCGTTTTCTGAAATCGGTGGGCGTCGACGCCATCAATATTCCGGACAGCCCCCGAGCCTCGGCCCGTATCTCGAACCAGGCGTTGTCGTTAATCGTGCAGCGCGATGTGGGAATAGAAACGATCCTGCACTACACGTGCCGCGACCGCAACGTGCTCGGCATTCAGTCGGACCTGCTCGGTGCCGCCGCCACCGGAATCCGCAACCTGATTTGCATCACCGGCGATCCGCCCAAGATGGGAAACTATCCGGACGCGACCGCAGTCTTTGACGTCGACGCCATCGGCCTCGTCAACATCGTGCATAACCTCAACCGTGGACTGGACATCGGCGGCAATCCGATCGGCCAGGGAACCGGTTTCGTGATTGGCGTAGGCGCCAATCCCGGCCTGCCCAACATCGATGAAGAAATCCGCCGCTTCGAATATAAAGTTCAGGCCGGCGCCGAGTTTGCCGTCACGCAACCGGTTTTCGACCTGGCTCTGCTCGAAAATTTCCTCAAGCACATCGAGCACTGCCGCATCCCGGTGGTTGCGGGAATCTGGCCACTGGTCAGCGTGCGCAATGCCGAGTTCATGAAGAACGAATTGCGCGTCTCGGTCCCCGACGCGATTCTCGAGCGCATGGCAAAGCCCGCCACGCCCGAGGGTGCCCGTCAGGAAGGCATCGCCATCGCCCGCGAAATGCTGATCGCCGTCCGCGATCTGGTGCAGGGCGCACAAATCAGTGCTCCCAACGGCAAGTACTCGGCTGCGGTGGATGTGCTGGAAGTACTGGGGGGAAGCTCGGAAGCGACTGCGACGGCGTAGCGGCCGCAAGATGACCAAACCCGTGGCGGGTCATCTGCGTGCATTCATTCGGGGCTATGCTTTCAGGCGTCCTCCAGAGGACCTACCCTATGCTTCGCAATCGCCTGCTTCCTGCGTGGCTCTCGGTTGCCCTTTCCTTGCCGCCCTTGCCGGGAACTGAATGCATTCCGACCGGGTACGATAAGTGGCTTGGTGAAGACGTGCACTGGATCATCACGGGGCAGGAACGAGCGGCTTTCCAAAATCTCACAACCGACCGGGAGCGCGATCAGGTCATCGAAGCTATCTGGGCCCGCCGTGACCCGACGCCCGGCACTCCGGAAAACGAACTCAAAAATTTCACCCTTCCCGGCCGGTCCGTGAAAAACTGCTTCCCGCCAAGGCCGTAAACGATTCCAGTGATCCCTACGAGGTTTGTCACTACCGAAACACCAAGAGTCGGCCGGGACATAGCCGTATGATTGGTAGATACCTGTCGGTGCGGCGAATCCAAAGGCAGATCGATCCATCCGAAAAATTCGACTTGCCTTGGTGTCGGATCAATAGGGCCATTCTATTGCCTCCCCCCTGAAACCTGGAGCTGTAAGCTCAGAGCCTGAGGTGCGCGTAATCGTTTTCATGTAACCACAAATTTACAGGCGCCATCGATCGATGGTTGCAGTAAAATGCTTACAGGAGCCGGAAACCCTTGGCCAAGTTTGAAGAGTGTCTCCAGCGCCTGGAAAAGATTGTTCAGGAGCTGGAGAAGGGCGATGCGCCGCTCGAAAAGTCGTTAACCCTGTTCGAAGAGGGCATGCAGCTTTCCGCGACGTGCCGCAAGGAATTGGAACAGGCTGAGGGGAAAGTGGAGATCCTGTTGAAGCAAAACGGGAAACTCCAGGCAGTTGCCTTCGAGCCCCAGATCGAACGGGCCCCGGCTGGCCGATAGCCGTCCCGTATCGTCGTTGCTCGTAAACTAGTAAATTGTCTGTGGCGTCCGCCTCTCCCCTGAATGCGAGGCCGGTAGCTGCAGCCTCCTCCACCGTAGACGACGGTTGAAACTGGGGTTATGTATGCAAGCCCTGACTGTCATTGTGTTTCAGACTGATCCCCGCCTTGCCCAGGCATTGTCGGCAACTCTTAGTCTTCATTACCATTCGGTGCACGTCGCTCTTTCGCTGGACGAACTGTGCATCGACCTTGCCCGCTATCGCGCCGACGTGGCGGTTCTTGACATCGAAGCCTCGAACTTGGCCGAAGTTGAGCGCTTGCATCGCGAGTTCCCCGGCGTCTCGATCGTCTGCACCCATCGTGTGGCCGACGAAGAGATGTGGGCAGCTGCACTGAACGCGGGTGCGAGCGACATGTGTCCTGCTTTCGACACGCAAGGAATCGTTCAGTCGGCCGAGCGCAACGCCTTGCTCACGCACACGGCGGCGTAGCTCGCGCTGCTGTCAATCTGTCATTTTGGGGGACGCTTGCAGGCGTCCCCCTGGTTTTTAGCTCAGGCTTTAGCTGTTCGCTCTCAGCTCGGCACCTGGCTCGGGCTTGCCGGAGAGACCCGAATGATCCGTTGCGCGTGGGAGCAATCGTCCAACCCGTACCGTTTCAGATTTGAGCTCGGAGCTAACGGCTAAAAGCTAAAGGCTGCCTCACCCCCTTGTTATACTCAACTTCCATGCTCCAAGAGACCCTGGAACAAGGCCGCGTGGCGGCCGATCAGGCGCTGGAACGCCTGCTTCCTCCCAGTTCCCAGCACCCTGCCTCCATTCACAAGGCGATGCGCCACAGCGTTTTCGCCGGCGGCAAGCGCTTGCGTCCGATCCTGTGCATGGAGGCGGGTCGCATGATCGCCGGTTCCTTGCCCGGCGGCGTCGACGAGTTGGGTGCAGCGCTTGAAATGCTGCACACGTATTCGCTCATTCACGATGACTTACCCGCCCTTGATGACGACGACCTGCGTCGCGGACGCCCGACCTGTCACGTGGTATTCGGCGAAGCGACCGCCATCCTCGCCGGCGATGCGTTGCAGACCCAGGCCTACGAAGTGCTCGCGCGTCTGCGTTGTCCCGCCGAGCCACGGGTGCGCATCATCCAGGAAATCGCGCACGGCACCGGAACCATCGACGGCATGATCGGCGGCCAGGTGGTCGACCTCGAGGCCGAACATTCGAAGCCTGACCTTCAGATGCTCGAATATATCCACCGCGCGAAAACCGCCGCCCTTATCACGGCCAGTCTGGTGAGCGGAGGGCTCTATGCGGGGGGAACGGACGAACAGATCCAGCATCTGCGTGGGTTTGGACAGCAAGTCGGTCTCGCGTTCCAGATCATCGACGACGTCCTCGACGTGACGCAGACCTCCGAACAACTGGGCAAGACCGCAGGCAAAGACACGGCCGCCCAGAAAGCGACCTACCCATCCTTGTTTGGCATCGACGAGTCCCTGAGAAAAGCGGACACGCTGGTCGAGAGCGCGTTCGCCGAACTGGCGACCTTTGGTGTACGCGGCGAAACCTTGAGGGATCTGGCGCGCTACCTGGTCGAACGCAAGAACTAGACCGTCCCCTAACGTCGCCCTCGACAGGTTGAGACGGTGCTCGCCCTGGCTCGGACGCGGCAGTCTCTGCGGTCGGCGCGCGCCACACAATCTTCCCTCTTCGGTTTCTTTAGGTCTCGATGTGATTCAGTTCCAGCTAATCTTTGGATCCCGCATCGCGACTGAGCGTGTGTGCAGTCATTCGAATCAAGCGGTAAGCGAGTTGGTCCAAGGACAGCCACCCCTCTGGTGTTTGAGGCTCCAGTACCCCTGCTCGTCGTGAAACACCGGTCTGGAATGCTGCCTGACGTTTAAGGACACAATGTCCCGAGCGGCTATCCCGTGGATCCGGATCGATAAATCGAGAGATAGGAAAGGATTCCTGGAAGCCCTGAAACAAGACATCAGGTAATATCTTTCAGCGGAAGCTTATGGTTGACAGCGAAAAGTGCCAGCTCAAGACGCGTTGAAACTCCAAGTTTGTCGAAGATATTACTCATGTGATGTTTGACGGTATCCTCGCTGATCTTGAAATATTGCGCGATTTCCTTGTTCCCCAAGGCTGCTACTACCCCGGAGACAATATCGAGTTCTCTCGGGGTAAGGCTAAATTTCTTCCTCTCCACCTCCTGCATCACGCTCGTCAGATAGGCCAAAAGATTGGGTACGCTCTGGTTGCCCACCCAATGACCGCCGGCCATTACCGTCCGGATGCTCTCAATCAGCACACGGGTGGCGGCATCCTTCAGTACGACCCCGTGGGCGCCCAGATGCAGGGCCAGCACAATCTCCCCCACATCAATTTCCGCAGTGAGCAGAAGCGCCTTGCACTTGGGCACTTCGGCTGTTCTATCGCGCAAGGCGTCCAGATCACGGAGAGCATCCAGGCCAGCCTTCTGTAGAGCATCAGAGCCAGTCTTCGGAGGCATCTTCAGGTCAACCAACAAAATGTCCGGCTTCAGTTCGATTACGCCGCGCACCGCATCCGATGCGTTGCCCGCCTCTCCGATGACCTTGAGATCAGGTTCTGTTTCCAGCAAGCGTCGCAGACCGTCTCGAAAGATGGGATGATCGTCAGCGATTACGATTGTGATATGAGACGACACTCTTTCTCCTTTCAAGCCGGACGTCTAGCTAAGCTAGGCTAAGCATCCTCACCCTATCGTGGCCGACACCGTATCCATTGCGAAAGGCGGACAGAGGTCAGGTGTTCGCGAACGCGGTATGGGCAGACTCTGGCATCCGCGGTGAGGGCGAAGCTGAGGTTCTGTTGACCTTTTCAATCCGAGGATTGATGCAACATCCTGAGACCTACACCTAAGACCTGAAGCCCCAGAGCCGAACGCCTGCTTGTTTACTTGCTCACTTCCGCCGTCCAGTTCAGCACCAGCGTCAGGGGCGCGACCGAGCCGTCGGGTTGGGTCAGAACCAGGAAGCGCTTGCCATCCGGAGTGACGTCAAAGGGGGAGCCCAACGCGAAAACGTTGCGCACTTCAAACAGCGACTGCGCATTGCCGACTTCGAACTTGCCTTCCTGCGCGTTCACATTCACGGCAATCAGGTGCGCGTCGAGTCCGATGAAATAGATTTCCCTGCCGTCGTGCCGCCACACCGGGAAAGTGCCGCCCTCGCGGGAGATCTGCCAGCGTCCATTGCCGCCGGGGAACGAGGTGACGTAGACCTCTTCCCTTCCTCCATCATTCCCGCTGTAGGCCAACCATCGGCCGTCGGGCGAGAGGCGGGCGAAGGTCACCCTTCCGGTGGGCGACTCGGGCTTGACGATCAACTGCGGCTTGCCCTCGCCTGAAGCTGGAACGGACCACACGGAGGCGCCGGTGGGTCCTTCCTGCTGCAGGTACACGAGGTCGCGGCCATCGGGGGACCATTGCGGCCAGCTCAGCGTCACCGGAATTGCGCCGGCCTGTTTACGGGAGAGGAGCAATTCGTCCTGGCCACCGCCGCTGGCGAGCCGGGCATGCAACTCCGTGCCCGCCATGGTGGTCGATCCGAATTGCGACATGTAGGCAACGCGTGTGCCGTCGGCGGACCACGACGGCATCACGTGGGTGGCGTCATCGAAGGTGAGGCGAGTCCGGCCCCCATGGTCGAGATCAAAGACCCAGATGTCCGACTTGGGATTGCCCACCGAAATCGCCAACCGCTTGCCGTCTGGCGAGAGCTGGCCGCCGCGGTAGCCGAGGCGTTCGGCGACATGGCTCAGGACCTTGCCGTCGCGATCGACCCAGAGTATGTCGGTATTTCCCAGGCCGTTTTCCGAGCCGGGCTCGTATAGCAGGAGATTGTCCGCCACGGTGAACACGGTGTGGAAGGTTCCTGAGTCATGCTGCACGTCGTTTGCGAGCGTGACCGGCTCGCCAGAAACCGTTCCTCGGGTGAGATCGAATTTCTGGGCCATGAGCGCGTTCTGCTGGTGAAACAGCAGGTAGCCGGAGGAATACAACCCGGCCGAATCGGTCGCGAGCACGAGCTGGATCGAGTCGCTGTCGAGCGATCCCAGGTAGATGCCGTTGGCCTCGCGATGGCCGCCGGCGTGATTGGTGGCAAAGAACAGGTAGTGGCTTCCATCGGGCAGGAAACTGGGCCAGCGATGGGTGCTGTGCTTGCTGAGGTCGAGCGTGGTGGCGCGCGCCGGCGTGCCGCCTCCCGCGTTGATCTTCCAGAGCGCTTCCCGGTAGTCGGGCGCGTACACAATCACGTTGTCGCGATTCCAGGCGCCGCCGCGCGCGTTGGGAGCTTCCGCGAGGATGGTAACCGGCCCCCCGGAGGCGGCTACCTTCTTGAGCTTGGTATCGGCAAAGAAGCCGACGGATTTGCTGTCGGCCGACCAGAACAGCGCGAAGGCGCCGTCGGTGCCAGGCAGTTTATCGGCGGAAGCGCTGTCAAGCCTGCGGACCCAGATCGAGTTTCGTTCCTTCAGGGCGCGGGCGGCGAAGGCGACGCGTGTTCCGTCGGGAGAGAGCACGGGCGGCCCCGAGAAATCTCCCATGAAGTCGAACGCCCTGCCCGGGGGCGGCGTGAGGGAGGCGCGTACAACGCGCGCGTGCGGTTGCGCGAACCACGCAAACCAGAGCAGGCATCCAAAAAGGGCTGCGATCGCCGCCACCCACCAGGCGCGCTCGCGCCACCTGCGATGCGGCAGCACGGGCCGCGCAGCGTTCGACGACGATTCTGGAGAGCTGATCCAGCGTAACCGGCGGGCAATGTCGGCGGCGCTCTGCCAGCGCGATTCGGGATCTTTCATCAAGGCACCCTGCACCACATGCTGCAGCGCGGGAGGAGCCAGCGGCTGCGTCAACGTGATGGGCTCCGGTTCCTGCTCAACAATCGCGGAGGCCACCGAGACCTGGCTCTTCCCGCTGAAGGCACGCTTGCCGGTGGCCATCTCATAAAGCACGGCCCCAAAGCTGAAAATATCGCTGCGTGAGTCGGCTTCTTTGCCTTCCAATTGCTCGGGCGACATGTACTGGAACGTACCGATCACAGTGCCTTCCGCAGTAAGCGGATGAGCGAGGTTGGGCGAGGTCATGGTGGCCGACAATGCCGAGGATTGCGGCGTAACCAGCGGCGCGGTCTTGGCCAGCCCGAAGTCCATGAGCTTTGCGCCCATGCGCGTAAGCATGACGTTGCCCGGCTTCAGGTCGCGGTGAATGACGCCCGAACGGTGAGCGGCATCGAGTCCCTCAGCGATTTCGGCGCCGTAGCGCAGCACTTGCTCGACTGGCAGGCGTCCCCTGGCGAGGCGGGCAGCCAGGGTCTCGCCTTCCAGGTACTCCATGACGATGTAGTGAATGCCGTCCTGCTGGCCGAGGTCATAGAGCTGGCAGATGTTGGCGTGGCTCAGTTGGGAGATGGCACGCGCCTCGCGCTCGAAACGCTCCCGAGCCTCCGGCTTTTCAGCAAGGCGGGCGGGAAGAATCTTGACGGCCACGCTGCGATCGATGCGCGTGTCGAGGGCACGGTACACTTCTCCCATGCCCCCGGCGCCCAGCGGAGAGACGATTTCGTACGGACCGAATTTTGTGCCCGCCGTGAGCCCCATGGGTTGTCGAGATTATATCCGGCTCTGAGCTTTCAGCCGTCAGCTTTTGGCTCTTAGCGAGTGCCCTTGGCGCAAGGCTTCGAGCCGCGCGCTTCGAGCCGGGAGTTAAGGCGAAGCGCCCACGGCTCCGACAGCGGATGGCTGATTTTCGCCCTCTGTGATAAAAAGTTCCCTACGGCGATGGAGTTCGCCATAACCGCCCGCGGGGCTGATAACTCCTACAGAACTTGCTCAGGAGAACTCCATCGTGCTCGATTTCCTCGCGATTTCTGCCGGAGCCATTCTCGGCGCCAACCTCCGCTACTGGATGAGCCGCTGCGCGGTGCGTCTGTTGGGCCCGATCTTTCCTTACGGCACGCTCACCATCAACCTGCTCGGTAGCTTTGTGCTCGGCTTCTTCTTGGTGTGGACGACCGAACGTGTGATCGTTGATCCGCGCTGGCGGCTGCTGATAGCAGTGGGGTTCTGCGGCGGGTTGACCACCTTCTCGAGTTACGCCTACGAGACCATGGCCTTTTTCGAACAAGGCCAGTGGATGCTGATGGCGGGAAATTTTCTCAGCAACAACCTGCTGTCATGCCTGGCGGTGGTGAGTGGTATGGCGCTGGCGCGGGTGCTGTAGATGTTGCAGAACGGGTCGTAGGTGTCTGGATCGTTCGACAAGCCAGGGGACGAGGGCAGAGTAGAATGCCAAGCACGATGGCGGTCCAGGTCACGATCTACCTCAACGGTGCCGACCAGTGGCATCACCGGCCCCTGCATCTGGAGATTCTCAACTACTTGCGGAAGGAAGGCGTGTACGCCGCGACCACCTTGCACGCGGTGGCTGGATTTCTGGGACGTCACCAGGTCGAAACCGAGCACCTGGTGGATGCGGGCGGCAAGACACCGATCCTCATCATCTTCGTCGATACCGATGAGCACGTGAATCGCGTGCTGCCGACACTCAAGGAAATGGCGCTGCACCGGCTGATCGTGCGCGAAAGCGTGGTGCTCGAACAGGGGAACCTCGACTGATGGCTGCCGCGGATTCCTTATCCTCATCCTCGCCTGTCGCGCCTGCCCTCGACATCCTGGCGATCGCCGCCCACCGCGACGACGTAGAGCAGACCTGCGGCGGAACGCTGCTGAAGATGGCGCAGCGCGGACGGCGCTCGGGCATTCTCGATCTGACCCGTGGCGAGATGGGGACGCGCGGTTCGGCCCAGGAACGCGAGCGTGAGGCCTCTGAAGCGGCCCGCATCCTCCAGGCCTCGTGGCGTGGGGCGCTCGACATTCCCGACGGCCGCGTCGAGAACACGTGGGAGAACAAGCTGAAAGTTGCGCGAGTGTTGCGCGAGCAACGGCCGCGGGTGGTGATCCTTCCCTACTGGAAGGGACGGCATCCGGATCACTACACAGCGTCGACGCTCGGGTACGAGGCGTGTTTTCTGGCAGGGCTGGGGAAACTGGCGATCAGCCCTCAGCCTTCAGCTGTCAGTGTGGTTCAGCCCTCCACGCAGGTGGTGGGCGATGCTCGCCGGTCCCGGAACACGGGTGTCCCCCTTGCTCCCCATCGACCCTTCAAGATCCTCTACGCGACCTTGTACTACGACGTGCGGCCGACGTTTGTGGTCGACATCACCGAGCAGTTCGAGGCACGCTTCCAGTCGCTGATGGCATACCAGACGCAGTTTTCAGATCAGGAAGTGGGCCAGGACCTGTTCCCCGCTCAAAAGCAGATCCGGACGAGGGTCGAAGCGATGGCACGGTTTTATGGGATGCTGGGCGGCGTGGAAATGGCGGAGCCCTTTTTGCAGAAGGAAGTCGGGCTGGTCGATGATCTGCTGATGATTCCCGTGAAGTCGATATGAAACCGGGCCCTGGTCGGCCCGAGTGCACAATTTCCCGATCGAGGTCGAGGTTCCGGGTGAGTTCGGTGAAGCACCGCGGTCAGGGATCGAAGGGGCAGCGCATCATTGCCTGTTGCCTGATCCATAACACGTTGCTGGAGCCACCGAAGCTCGCAATTGAGATCAAGAACCGGGTTCTGGCCACGCTGTAGGGACTGCTCCCGACGCCGGCGAGGCACAACGGGACGCGGCCTGGTCGGTTATTTCTTGACCGCCACCGCAACGCCATCGCGGATCGGCAGGATCGTGGTGTAGAACTCGGGCGAGCTGTAGAGCTGGCGGTTGAACTCCTGGATCGCCTTGGTGGACGCTTCGGTCGGGGTTGTCTGCGCGACTCGGCCGCTCCAGAGCACGTTGTCGGTGACAAACAAGCCGCCTTTGCGCAACCGCGGAGGCACCAGGCGCAGGGCGCGGGGATAGTCTTCCTTGTCGATATCGTTGAAGACGATGTCGAATTCTTCTTTCTGCTCGGACAAGAGTTCGATTGCGTCGCCGATGTGGATCTTGATCCGATCCGCGACCCCGGCGTGCTGGAAGTAACGGCGGGCCTGCTCGGCGTTCTTGTTGTCGCTGTCGGTGTAGTGCACCGTGCCACCTTCGCCGACGGCGCGGGCCCACCAGATGGTCGAGTAGCCAACGGCGGAGCCCATCTCGAAGACGGTCTTTGCGCCTGTCATCATGACCAGTTGCTGAAAAAAGCTCCTGAGATGTATCGAACCACTGGAACAGGCGGTGGCTTAGGAAACGGTCAGCCCCGGCGTCAGCTCCACGACGTTCACGTCGGGCGCGAGTTTCTGAAGTTGGCTGGGGGTCCCGGTCAACACCGGAAAAGTGGCGAAGTGCATGGGGATGACGGTATTGGTGCGCAGCAGCCGGCAGGCGTACGCGGCTTCGCGCGGCGACATGGTGAAGTGGTCCCCGATGGGCAGCATGGAGATGTCGGGCGCGTAGAGTTCGTGGATGATCCTCATGTCGCCGAAGACGTTGGTGTCGCCTGCGTGGTAAATCTTCACGCCGTTCTCGAATTCAATGACATAGCCAACAGCTTCGCCCCCGTACAGGATCTGGTCGCCGTCCTGGATGCCGCAGGAGTGGTCGGCGTGCACCATGGTGACCTTGATGTCGGCGACCTTAACGGTGCCACCCTTGTTCATCATTACGAGATTCTGCAGACCTTTCTTCCCCAGCCACCCGGCCAGTTCCGGGATGGCGACCACGGCAGGATTGTGGGTTTTGCCAATCTCGACGGCATCGCCGATGTGATCGCCGTGCGCGTGCGTGCACAGCATCACGTCGACGTGCCTGATGGTTTTGTCTTTCTCCGGACACACGGGATTGTTCATGACCCATGGGTCGATGATGATGATTGTTCCGCCGGGAGTTTCGATGCGGAAGGTGGCGTGGCCGAGCCACGTGAGTTTGATGCCTTTTAGATTCATGAGTTCGGACCTGTTTGGTGGAAGAAAACGGGGACGCGCCCCGGCTCGAAGACTTTTTTGACGCCAGGCAGCAGCCAAAACCCGCGCCCGCAAACGCTTTCAACATTCTATGAGGCGGCGGCGTTCCCTGCAACGTGAGGACCCGGGCCCGCGTCTCCACCCCTGCGTTTTTTCTGTCTTTGAGCGAGCCGATCTGTTTAATATGTCTGCCGTGTCAGATCTGAAAGTTCTTATCACACGCGATCAGATCGCCCAGAAGGTGAAAGAACTGGGCGCGCAGATCTCGCGGGACTTCGCCGGACAGCCGATTGTTTTCGTTGGAGTGCTCAAGGGCGCTGCCATTTTTCTGGGCGACCTGGCCCGGCAGGTTGATCTGGACGCGTCGTTTGATTTCATCGGCGTATCGAGCTATGGAAACCGGCCGAGCCCCACGCAGGAACTGAAGCACGGCTGGGATTCGACCGGCGAAGTGCGCCTGACCAAGGACGTCGACCAGTCGATGGAGGGCAAGAACATCATCCTAGTGGAAGACATCCTCGACACCGGGCTGACGCTCACTTTTTTGAAGAAATTCTTCCTGTCCCACAAGCCGAAGGCGTTCAAGATTGCTGCTCTGCTTGATAAACCCTCGCGACGGAAGATGCCAATTGAGGGAGACTACGTCGGGTTCAAGATTCCCGATGAGTTCGTGGTTGGCTACGGGCTCGATTATGCCGAGCGATATCGGAATTTGCCGGATGTTTGCGTGGTACCGAGAGAGTAGAGGCCGGGTCGCGCCCATCCTGCGCTGCCATGGCATCGCGAGCAGGCTAGTGATGCCAGTCGCCTCCGCAGAACCGGCACCGTCGAGCCTTTCGGGGTTCGCGCCGGCGCCCAATATATCGAAGGCAGCAGCGCAGCACGATCTGGCTTCGATGTTGGCCCTGAATTCTCGCCCGGTGCGCAACAAAACGTTTCAAATCCCTCGCTCGCCAACGCCAGAACGCGCAGGTCATCGGACAAACGCGCGCGCAGGTGACTTGACCCCTTCTTCAGTTCCGCTTGCGCCTCGACATGGCTAGGCCACGGGTTGCTTTCCATTGTCCCGCCAAGATAGCGAAATGTCCGCTGTTCGTTCGTAGTCATAAAATAGCAGTAGGTTGTGGAACACGTATTTCACCTACTTGTATCCAAGAGTGTTCGTGAGGCGCTCGCGGGCTATCCAGCCACCGACTACTTGGCCTTCCCGGGCGGCGCAATTTGAACCTGCACGGCCGTCGTCTTGTCGGATTGTGTCATATCCACGGAGACTACGTTGAAGCGGCCATCAGCGCCGCGCATCTGAATTGTGCGGATCTCCTGCCCTCCGGAGACTCCTGTGCTTGCAGAAGCGGTAGAGCTGATCGTGACTTGAAGACCGGCACCGGGATCGCCCGGATTGATCTGCTCCACCCGTTGCTGCGAGGTTTGGGCCCCATTTGTCCGGTCGCTACGGACCGTTGTGACTCGCTGAACCAGATGCAAGCTGCCGTCGGGCGATGATCCCGGGACTTCCAATGAGTAGCTATCGACCGTACTGCGACCTTCCCCGGAAGCGCTTTGCGAGTCTTTGCTGACGGTTCGTGATACTTCCGCAAGCTGGCCCTCCGCGTTTTGTCGTAAGACCCGTTCTTCGCTGGTGCGATTGTTGCCGTCGTCAGAGGTGGTCCCCTTTTTGACTTCTCCGACCTGCCAGTTTCCAGCGCCGTCCGGAAGGAGCGTCGATTTTTTAAATTGAACCGTGTGGTCGTCGATGCGTTCCTGACGTTCTTCAATCCGCCTGGCCGGAGACAAGCCACCGTTGACGCCGGGCAGGAACACCGTGGTTTTTGTTTCGTCTACGGTTGGGCTGGTCTTGCTGGTGTCCTGCACTTCGCGCTGCACGACCTGAAGACCTCCGTTCGCGTCTGGATTCGAAGTCGTGCGCACGAGCTTGGAATTGCCGCCAGGCAAAACCTGCTTCTCTTCCTCGGTCACCTGCAGCAGCTGTCGCTGTCCGTTGGCATCCCTGCCATAGGTCCGTACCACGTTGCGAACGCTGGTGTCGCTGACTTTCACGGACTCTCTCTCAATGTCCTGGTAAGGCTCAAAACTACCGGACCGCAGGATCTCGACCGATTGCTTATCGATGGTCCGATTCCCGCTTTGCGTTTGGCTTTCGACTTTTCGGGTGCGGGCACCCACCGCCTGGTCCCGAGAATCGGTGGTAGCCGTCCAGGATTTAGTCCTCTCCGCATCAGCATCGGAGGTTTGCGCCCGGGCCGCGAGCGCAATGACCAAGACAAAGAGCGCGCACGTGAGTGAGCACACGATCTTGCTGACGCGCCTGGCCCCGGCGGACAGCGCCGGTCGGGACCACCCTGGGTCGCCAGCAGCTACGGTCTGCATGCTTTGATTTTCCTCCTGCGATGAGCGCAATGTCCAGTTCCAAGGGGCTTTTCGCCTCATGGTGACGAATGGCCGGGGCCTGGTAGTACGTGGAAAACTGCACCCTGGTCATGTTTCCTACCTGGCGTCATGGCGATCCGGAGGACACTTTAACCTGCAACAGTTCACGCCATGCTCGCTGGTATCATAGCGGCGTGGATTCGGTCTCAACCAAACCTGATCTCCAGCTGAAAGTTGAACCTTTGTTGCTGGAAGTGGCCGACGTGGTCAACACCACGCTTGACCTGGACACAACCTTGCGCCGGGTCGCGGAACTGGTCCGCAAAGTCATCGACTACGAGATTTTTGCCATTCTTCTGCTCAACGAGCGGGCGCAGGAACTGCGCTTCCGGTTCCAGATCGGCTATCCGCGGGAATACGCAGAACGGGCGCGCGTCAAGGTCGGGCAGGGAGTCACGGGGCGGGCCGCGCAAACTCGGCAGGCGATCCTGGTCGAAGACGTCACCAAGGATCCGGACGCGGGCTACATCGAAGCGATCCCCAACGTGCGCTCCGAGCTCGCCGTTCCCCTGATCGTCAAAAATCGGTTGATCGGCGTGATCGATCTGGAGGCGCGCGAACCCGGCTATTTTACCGACGAACACCGGCGGCTGCTGACGCTGATCGGGTCGCGCATGGCGGTCGGGATCGAGAATGCGCAGCTTTACACGCGCACCACCCGGCAGGCGCGCACGCTGCTGCTGCTGAACGAGATCGCGCGCGAGCTGACCTCGATTCTGAACGTCGACGAACTGTTGAAGCGAATCGCCGAACTGCTGAACCGGATCATCGATTATCAGATGTTCAGCATTTTGCTGCTGGATGAGACCGGCGAGAAACTCAGTCACCGGTTTTCACTGCGCTTCCAGGAAAATATCCATCTGAAGAACGATATCCCGCTGGGCAAGGGGATCGTGGGCGCAGCCGCTTCGGAGAAATCGGCTCAGCTGGTGCCGGATGTCAGCAAGGATGCGCGCTACGTGATGGCGAATCCGGAGACCAAGTCGGAACTGGCAGTGCCTCTGATCTACAAGGACAAGGTGATTGGCGTGCTCGACCTGGAGCACACGCGGCGCGGGTTCTTCACCGAGGACCACAAGCGGACGTTGACCACGCTAGCAGCGCAAATCGCCATCGCGCTCGAAAATGCACGTCTGTATGAGCAGATCGCACGGCAGGAACGCAAGCTCGAGCACGACATGGCGCTGGCGCGCGAACTGCAGTTCCGGTTGCTGCCCCCCTCGATGCCGAAGGTGGCGCATCTGGACCTGGCCGCCCGCTCGGTGCCCGCGCGGGCCATTGGCGGAGACCTGTACGACTTCGTGCACTACTCCTTGTCGCGGCTGGGTATCATGATTGGCGATGTCAGCGGGAAGGGCGCGCCTGCGGCGATCTACGCGGCGCTGGTGGCCGGGATTCTGCGTTCGCATGCGCCGATCGAACCCGCTCCTGCGGAGATGCTGTCGGCGGTGAACTTTTCCCTGGGGGAACGGCATATCGAAGCCCAGTACATCTGCCTGCTCTACGCAGTCTGGGACGACCAGCGGCGAACGTTGCAGGTGGCGAACTCGGGACTTCCCCGCCCGCTTTACGTCCACGATGGGAAGATGGAGATCATCGAAGCGACCGGCCTGCCGCTCGGGTTGCTTGGCGAGGCCGAGTATGACGAGTTCACCTTCAAGGCGAAGCCGGGCGACATGTTCGTGTTTTTCAGCGACGGCATCCTGGACGCGCGCAATAAATCCGGAGACACATTCGGCAAAGGCGGCGTCGAACGGGTGATCGCTGGGTGCACCGACCAGTCGCCGGACTGCGTCGTGACTTCCTTGTTCAAAGCCGTGGAAGAGTTCGCCGCGGGGGAAGATGTGTTCGACGACCAGACGGTGGTCGCCATCAAAGTCAAAGGGAGCACCGCGAGGCGCAAGTGAGCCGCACTGTTGCCACTCCGCTGGGACGGCCCCCGGCATTTTCCTATCGTGCTGTGCGCAAGGGCTTGCTGCGCCGGGCGGCAGGGTTTGAGCTGTGCTGCGATCAGATTCCCCTGTGCAAGTTGGCGGATCGCTTCGGGACGCCGCTGTACGTGTACTCGGCGTCGGCGATCCGCGGACGGATGCGAGCTTTCCAGCACGCCTTCCGCAAGACGCGGCACACGGTCTGCTACTCGATCAAGGCCAATTCAAACCTCACGATCATGCGGCTGCTGGCTGGGATGGGCTGCGGGTTCGATGTGGTCTCGGGGGGCGAGCTGGCGCGGGTGCTGGCGGTCGACAAGCAGGCGGCCAAAAACGTCGTCTTTTCGGGCGTGGGCAAATCGCGCGCCGAGATGGAGGCCGCACTGAAGGCCGACATCCGGCTGTTCAATGTGGAGAGCGAATCGGAGTTGTGGGCGCTGGCAAAGTGTGCAGCGCGATTGCGCAAACGGGCGCCAATCGCGCTCCGCGTAAATCCCGATGTTTCGACCAACACTCATCCCTACATTTCAACCGGACTACACCAGCACAAGTTTGGAGTGCCGGTCGGCGAGGCGCGCGCGCTGTACGCCCAGGCTTCGGGCATGCGGCATCTGAAAGTTGCCGGTGTCAGCGTGCATATCGGTTCGCAGATCACCGACGTCGAGCCGTTCGCGGAGACGATGGAGCTGGTTGCAGCGCTGGTGCGCGCGCTGCGCGAGGATGGCCACGAGATCGACTACGTCGACGCGGGGGGCGGGTTAGGAATCTCCTATGAGCAGGCGACCCAGCCGGAGTTTGCCGACTACGCCGGGAGGTACGCGAGCGCGCTGCTCTCACCCCTGAAGGGACTCAAAGTGCATCTCCTGCTCGAACCCGGGCGCTCGATTGTTGGCCCGGCCGGCGCCTTGATCACGTCGGTGCTGTACCGCAAGAGCAATCACAGCAAGAAATTTCTGATCGTCGATGCCGGGATGAACGACCTGCTGCGGCCATCGCTCTACAATGCGTTCCACGAGATCGTACCGGTGTTTGCGCGCAGTATGGACGACAGTTCACGCGAGACCGTGGACGTCGTGGGGCCGGTGTGTGAGACGGGAGACTTCTTTGCGCGGGATCGGGAACTGCCGGTTGTCGAAGAGGGAGAATCGCTCGCGATCCTGGATGCGGGAGCCTACGGGACGGCGCTGAGTTCGAACTACAATACACGGCCCCGGCCCGCGGAAGTGCTGGTGGACGGGAAGTCGGCCAAGGTCATTCGGCGCCGGGAGACGGCGCCGGACTTGATGAAGTCGGAGAAATAGCCTTTCAGCCTTCAAGGCATCGCGAAGCATTCATCATGTTCAGCAATCAGCCGGGCGAAACTGTCACGCGCCGAGCAGGTTGCGGCAAAATGCCTGGTGTGTGACCAAGAAGGCTAACCTCAAACGCTGAAGCGGCACGCGTAAAACCCGCTGTGTTTCCGCCCCTGCCCATTTTTTACAAGCGGCTACCAGACATCTTCGGCGGAGTGCTGAGTACTGAATCTCAGCGACTCTCGAAGACGATCTTTCCTCCCACAAACGTCTTCAGCACTTTCACGTCGCGGATCTTTACTGGATCGATTTGGAAGATGTCGTCGCTCACGATCACCATGTCGGCCAGCTTGCCGGTCGTGATCGATCCCTTTTCATTCTCCTGAAATTCTGCGTAGGCCGAACCCATGGTGTAGGCTCGGACGGCCTCGGCGACCGTGAGCTTCTGCCCGGGGAACCATCCGCCGGGATTCTTGCCGTCGAGCGTGGCACGCGTCACGGCGGCGTAGAGTCCGAGCATGGGGTTGAGAGGCGCGACCTCCCAATCGGTGCCGAAGGCGAGGCGCACGCCGTGATTCAGGAACGTGCGGAAGGCATAGGTGCGGCTGGCGCGGTCATGCCCAAGACGGCCTTCAGCCCAGCGGCCATCGTCGATGGCGTGGTAGGGCTGGACGGAGGCGATCACGCCGAGCTGCGCGAAACGGTCGAAATCCTTGGGCGCCATGTGCTGCGCGTGCTCGATGCGGAAGCGGCGATCGGCGGGGCCATGTTCGTGGACGATGTCAGCATAGAAATCGAGGATGAGCGAGATGCCCTGGTCGCCGATCGCATGCGTACAGAGCTGAAGGCCGGCGGCGTCGGCCTTGAGCATGCGGTCGCGCATGAGGGTGAGCGGCTGCATCTGGTCGGAAAGCAGGCCGCGGTTGTCGGGCGTGTCACTGAAAGGCTCGAAGAAATAGGCCGTGCGGGAACCGAGCGAGCCGTCGGCGAAGGCCTTCAAGGCCCCGATGCGCAGATAGGCCCCGCCGAAGGCGTGGCGGACGCCAATCTTCACCTGGTCTTCGACGTCGGTGATCAAAGGCGCGGCATAGATGCGGGTCGTGAGTTCGCCTCGTTCGAGCAACTCGGAGTAGATGGCGATGTCAGCGTAGTCAGGATCCATATTCTGCACGCTGGTCACGCCGAGCGACGCGGCGTGGGCGAGGGCACGCTTTGCCGCGTGCATACGCTCGTCGTGCGTCATGCGCGGAATGAACTTGACGAGCATGTCCTGCGCGGCGTCTTTGAGCGCGCCGGTAGGATTGCCCTTGGCATCGCGCACGATCGTGCCTCCGGGCGGATCGGAAGTCTGTGCGGTGATGCCGGCAGCGCGGAGGGCGCCGGAGTTGGCCAGACCCATGTGGCCGTCGTAACGCTCGACGAAGACCGGGGTGTCGCCGGTGATGGGATCGATCAGTTCCTTGGTTGGCAACTGCGCCGGATTCCACTTGGTCTCGTCCCAATTGCCACCCCGGAGCCAGGCGCCTTTGGGCGTCGTCTTCACGCGCTCGGCGATGCGGTGGGCGAATTCTTCAGGGCTGGTGGCGTCGTTAAGCTGCACGCTATCGAGTTGTGCGCCGCCGCTGACAAAGTGGACGTGGGCGTCGTTGAAGCCGGGAAGCAGCAGCTTGCCGTCGGCATCCATCACTCGGGTTTGCGGGCCGCGCCAGGCCTGGAGGTCAGCGTCTGTACCGACGGCAACGATCCGGTCTCCGAGGACGGCGACGGCTTGCGCGCTGGGGTGCGAGGGATCGACGGTCCAGATGTTCGCGTGGGTGATGATGAGGTCGGCGGCAGGCTTATTTTGAGCCGGTGACAAGCCGGGAAGGACCAAAATCAGCCATGCCAGTGGCAGAACGAGCTCGCGAAATTCAGTTTTGTTCATGGCGATCGGTGCGCGACTGCCAGGGAGCCCGTCGCTCCGGGAAGCGCGTTGTAGTTTGCCAGCTTGAAACCTTATCGCTGTCCCCACTTCAACTTCGTGCGCAGGACTTCAAAGAATGCTTTGCGGATGCGCAGCAGTTGCACCCGGTAGCCGGCCTTGCAGCAGACCACGCGGTCGCCATCGCGGACCGGCATGCCTATCTGTCCATCGACGCTGAGATAGGCCTCTTCGGCTCCCGTCTTCACAATGATTTCAATCTCCACCGAGTCGCGCACTACCAGCGGACGGTGGGTCAGCGAATGCGGCGACACGGGTGTGATCACGAAGGCATCCACCGATGGGGTAAGAATCGGACCGCCGGCCGCCATCGAGTAGGCGGTCGATCCGGTGGGCGTGGAGACGATCAGACCGTCGGCCTTGTATTCGGTGACGAAAGCCTTGTCGATGTAGAGGTCGTAGTCATTGAGGCGGGCGATGGCGCTCTTGTTGACGATGACGTCATTGAGGGCGGCGTAGCTCATGATGCACTCCCCTTCCCGAATTAACTGGCACTGCACGAGGGAGCGCGATTCCAGGCTGGCGCGCTTCTGATCCACTTCTTCGAGCGCCTCGTAGAGTTCGGGGAGGGGAACTTCTGTCAGAAATCCCAGCGAGCCCAGGTTGACGCCCAGCACCGGGATACCCGCCTTGGCCACGGCGCGGGAGGTAGACAGCAGCGTGCCGTCGCCGCCCAGGACGACCACGAAATCAAGATTGCGCGAGGCGAGATCGCGGCGCGCAACGATCTCAGGGCCGAGCGCATAGACGGCGGTCTCGCTGTCGATGACGACCTGGTAGTCGTGCTTGCGGAACCAGTCGAACAGCGGAGGCAAGATCTCGGCGAGTTCCGGCTTGGCCGGCTTCGAGATGATGGCGACGGACTTGGTGCGACTGGAAGGCGCGGTCCCGGTTGGCATGGCGAAGGGAGAATTGTAATTGGAGTGGTTGACACTGGCTAGTTTGCAAGCCTCCGCGTATTCTCGACGAGGGATCAATTTTTTGACTCAGGAACGGTCAAGTCCTGCGCGGTCACCACTTCTCCACGAACTCGCCGGCGGCAAACTCGGCGCGGTGGGTACGGTCTCCCGAGGCAACAGCGTCGGCCCACTGGCGCTACACGACCCGGGATTCCTGCTCCCTGCGACCTGCGCGCCGGAAGGGGAGCAGGAGGGCACAGGCATGCGTATCCTCTGGATCGGCGTTGATCGACGGCCAGCGGGTTGTAACTCAAGCCCCCGAGCCGCAGATTACGCGGATCAACGCGGATCAAAATTTTGCGTAGAGCAAGAATTCCCGGTTGCCTTCGGCGCCCAGGATCGGCGAGTCGATGGAATCGACGTGCTGCACGCCGAGTTGCATCAGGCACTGGCGGACTTTGTCGACCGCCGCCAGTTGTGCGCTCTCGTCACGAACGACGCCTCCCTTGCCAACTTCAGCGCGTCCTGCCTCGAACTGGGGCTTGACCAGAACGACCAGTTGCCTGTCCCGGCGTCGGTCTTCGTGCTGCGGAAATGCGGACTGAATGACGGCGGGCAGAACCAAGGTTGCCGAGATGAACGACACGTCCATGACGATGAAGTGGACATCCTGGCCAATCGCTTGACGGGTGAGGTAGCGGGCGTTCGTTTTCTCGAGCAAGCGCACACGCGAATCCTGGCGGAGGCGGAAGTCCATCTGACCGTATCCGGTGTCAATGGCGATCAGGTGCGCGGCGCCGTGTTGCAGGAGGCAGTCGGTGAAGCCGCCGGTCGAGGCGCCGACGTCGAGGCAGGTGAGACCCGCGACGTTGATTTTCCAGTACTCGAGTGCCTTCTCGAGTTTGAGGCCACCGCGACCGACGTACTTCAGATCGTCGCCGAGGAGACGGAGGTTCGCTTCGGAATCCACGGGCGCGCCGGATTTTTCGATCTTCTGATCGTTAACGAGAACCTTTCCCGCAAGGATCAACGCTTGCGCGCGCTCGCGCGAAGGCGCCAGGCCGCGTTTGACCAGCAGCTTGTCGAGTCGTGATTTCATCCGAGCCAATCGTGGATTTCGATTCGTATGGCAGAGAAGTTCTACCACGAACGTGCCAGCCCTCGACCTTGTGCAAGGAGCTAAATCGCCTGTCGCTCAATGACTTAAAGAACTACTTTCCACGTTTTCCACAGAATTTTCCACCGGAGTGTTGAAAACTGCCGCCTGGGTCGACGGCGCAAGGCAGAAACGCACCAGAAAAAAAGGCCGCTCTCGAGCGGCCCCGTGGACAGCCAGTGTCCACGCCACATGGTTCAACTAGCCCGCGACTTCTTCGAGCAGCTTCTGATCGATGTCGAAATTGGCGTGCACGTTCTGCACGTCGTCCTGTTCTTCCAGCGCTTCGAGCAACCGGATCATCTGGGTCGCTGCCTGACCTTCCAGCTTGATGTAGTTTTGCGGAATCATGGAAACGCTCGACGAACTGGGCGTGATGCCTGCCTTCTTCACGGCTTCGAGCACAGCCTCGTAGGCGGAGGGTTCGGTCAGGATCTCCCAATTGTCGCCATCGTCACGCAGATCCTCCCCGCCGGCCTCAAGCACAATGGCCATCAGATCGTCTTCCTTGGCGGCGGACTTGGGAATCACGATGTCGCCTTTTTTATGGAACATCCAGGAGACAGCGCCGGCCTCCGCCATGTTGCCATTGTTCTTACCGAAACAATGACGAATTTCGCTGACGGTCCGGTTGCGGTTATCGGTGTTGATCTCGGCGAGGATGGCAACGCCGCCAGGACCGTAGCCTTCAAGCGTGAATTCTTCGTAGGTCGCACCGGGCAGTTCACCGGTGCCGCGCTGGATGGCGCGCTTGATGTTGTCGGCGGGCATGTTCTCGCTTTTGGCAGCGAGGATGGCGGTGCGCAAACGCGGATTGCTGTCAGGATCGCCGCCACCGTTTTTGGCGGCAATGCTGATTTCCTTGATGAGACGAGTGAAAATCTTGCCGCGCTTGGCGTCGAGCGCGCCCTTCTTGTGCTTAATTGTGGCCCATTTTGAATGGCCAGACATAGAGATACCTCGTATTTAAAGAACCAGGATTGCGCAGGATTCGCCCCTGGAGGAGATCACAGGATAGCCTCGGAAACTCATGCAGGCGAAGGCCCATTATAGCATGGGCCCTTTCGCAAGAACCTGGCCCGGCTCAATCGTCAGGTGGCGGATGAGTTACGGGCCAGTCAACCAGGTCCCCGCTTGCGAGCATTCCTCGCCTTCGGGAGGGACAAGGGTTTGAGAGCTTCCCCCCTGAATTTGAATCCGCATTACATGTATATACATCTAGCGCTGACATGAACAATACCCTTCGTGAATTCCCGGACCTGCCCTGCATGTGCGCCAGTTTTCGACGGGCGGCGCGGGCGCTCACTCACTTGTACGACGAGGCGCTTCGTCCGGTTGGTCTCCGAGCCACCCAGTTCACGATTATGCAAGTGCTGTCGCTCGCCGGAGAGGTATCACAAGGTCAACTGGCGCAGATGCTTGCGATGGACAGCACGACTCTTACCCGCACCCTCCAAATCATGAGCCGGGAGGGCTGGATCGCCGAGCGTCGGGGCGAGGACCGGCGAGAACGCCTGCTGCGGCTGGGGAAAGCCGGCCGCGATCTGTTCAACCGCGCGCTTCCCTGCTGGGAAAAGGCGCAAACACAACTTGGCCGCCAACTGCAAGACAAACGCTGGCATGAGCTTCTCAAGCTAACCAGGGAAGTTGCCACCCTAGCCACGAAACCAGGAGATTGGTCATGAACAAAGCAACGTATGGAAGGATTACCGTCGGCCTCATCGCCGCATGGTTCGGGTTCGCACTCACAGCGTCAGCTCTCCACCTGTTCCAAACTGATCCTAGCCGACCGCCGGTTGCTCTTGGCCTCGCGGTGCTCATCCCGATCGGCGCGTTTCTGCTCTGGTTTTCCCGAGCGGCAGGATTTCGAGCGTTCGCGCTATCCTTGAACCCGCGCACGTTGACCTTTGTGCAGTCCTGGAGGATTGCCGGATTCACGTTCCTGGTCCTCTACGCTGCCGGAATGTTGCCCGGTGGTTTCGCTTTGCCCGCGGGGTGGGGTGACATCGCCATCGGGGTTACAGCGCCGCTCGTCGCCTCGAAGTTCGCGACCTCCAGCCACCGGAGGGTTTTTTTGCTCTGGCAGATCCTGGGCATTGCTGATCTGGTCATGGCGATTGCTCTGGGAACGCTTGCGAGGCTGATTAGCCCCCATGGAGTGCCGACCGGGGTCATGACGGTACTGCCCATGAGCCTGATCCCGACATTTGCAGTGCCTCTGCTGATCGTTCTTCACCTGATCTGCATTGCGCAGGCCAGGCATGGGGAGCAGCGGCAGTATTTACGTGCTGAAGAGCAGGTAGCCTCGTCGATATGAGCACAGCTGAAGGGACCGCCAGGATCAACCTCCGGGGGGCGGCCTCACCGGCAGCCCGACTGGCGCTGCAATTTTTCTTGCTTCTCCGCGAGACGGGCCCTCACCACCTTTTTCACCAGAGCGGGCGATAGCGGCTTGTCCACGGGGAAGCGGATGGTGCCCTTGGAGGTCTGAAAGTCTTTGAGGTCCTTTTTGAGCGCTCTGAGCACTGCCCCACTCATGGGGAACAAGCTGCAGTGGTTTGAAAATGCGGCGTAGGCCACCAAACCGCCGTTGTAGTTGAACGTAGGAATCTGGTAACTGATGACTTCGGTGGCATCTGCGGGAGCGGCGGACTGGATCATCGCCCGAACTTTCTCGAGGGTGCTGCGGGCGGGTTCCGGCACGTGCGCGAGGTATTCGTCCACATCCTTCGGAACAGGGCGTCCTTTTGCCCGCGAACCACGAGTTCCTGACATCGCTTTTTTCATGGGCGCAATGCTACGCCGTTCGGCCCGGGTCAAACAACCCTTTGCGCAAGCACGGACTCAGGGTGCCATGCGGGCGAACGAGATCTGGCGCAGTCATTGATGCAATGCCGGCGCGAGGAGTATTTTGGTCTGGATTTCTGGTCGCGCCGCGACCGTCGACGGGTGGTTTGCCATGGACGTGAAAGAACTGTTGAAGTCCGTTGAGAGCGTGCTGGTGATTGACTGGCCCGCCAAGGAAATTCCTGAATTGCTGGCCCTCGCGGGCTTGCGCGTCGTGGTTCATGGAGGACCCGGGCCGGAGGACTATTCAGCTTATGAGGCACGGGGCGGCGAAGCCGTTGTCCGTCGTACCGGTCGACCGCCTGAGCGTGCGGATCTGATTTACTCGTATCGTCCTTTGAGCGAGTTGCCGGCCATTCTCGGTGCCGCCAAGGGACTCCAGACCAGGACGATGTGGACCCAATCGGGCTGGTCTGCTGTTGGGGTAAAGGATCCGAAGGGATGTTGGGTTCCTGAGGACGAGTTGGAGTTGGCTCGAAACCTTGTGCGATCGGCAGGATTGAACTACATCACCGAGCCCTATATCGGGGACGTGGCCCGTGACATCGTGAAATCACGTTAACCGGGCCGGCGCAACCTGGCGACGTTTGGCCGAGTCAGCTTCCGGACAACCTCAAAGCCCGGCTGCCTGAGCCGAGCCCTCAGTTCTGCTAAGCTGACCGGCGTAAACCATGAAGATGCAGGGGACAAAAACTGTGCAAGTAGTGGCGGGAGTGGATCTGGGCGGAACTGCCATCAACTATACGTTGGTGGACCGGGACGAACATTTTCTGATTGAAACGCTGTGCGAACATCCCGCGCTTGCCAAGCAAGGACCGCAAATCTGTCTCCAGCAGATCGCCGATGGTCTCAAGATCGCCACCGACAACGCGGGTGTCGCTCTCAAAGACGTGGTGGCGATCGGCCTCGATACTCCTGGGCCGGCCAGTGCGGCGGGCCAGCTGAGTGCGCGGGGCTCCACCAACTTTGTGCATCCCAAGTGGGCCGGATTCGATATTCGCGAGGGCCTGGCACACAAACTTGGCCAGCCGGTATCCTATCTGAACGATGCGAACGCGGCGGCGTTGTGGGGGCACTATTCGATCTTTGGCGCCGACAGCCGCGAGACATCGATTTCCGACGTGGTGGGCACGGGCAACGGCGGGGGGATCATCCTTGATGGGAATGTCGTGAAGGGCAAGAACGGATTCGGCGGAGAGCTGGGCCACGTGCTGATTCCCTACCAGAGCATCGCGGGAATCGATGGGATCAAGCCACAATGCAATTGCGGACGGATCGGCGATCTCGAGTCGCTTTGCTCTCTTACCGCGATCGAGAAGACTCTTCTTCCCTATTTTCTGCTCCGCCACCCCAGCCACGATCTGGCCAGGCAGGACCCCCACCAGGCCGCCAAGGCGGTCCGCGGTCTCGCGGATCAAGGCGATCCCGTGTGTAGGGAGATTTTCCGGGTTCAGGCCCATGCATTGAGCCTCTTCTTTGACGAAATGATCAACACGTTTGATCCCGATGCCTTGATTGTTGGTGGCGGAGTACTTGAGACCAGTCAAGCATTCCAGCAATGGTTCCTTGCGGAGATCCGCGCGGGAATGCCAACCCAGCGTGAGGAGCAGGTCAACGTTCCAATCCACGTGATGCCGAATGGCGATACCGCCGGGGCTCGAGGTGCGGCACTGGAAGCGCTGAAGCTCGCCAGGGAAGGCGGGCTGGCATAAGGGAAGGGTCGGGCCCTGCGATCTGCCACTGATGCCAGAGCTGCCGGACATTGCCGCCTATATCAGCGCACTCGAAGCCCGCATCGTCGGTCAGCCGTTGGAGCGGGTGCGGGTGGCGAGCGCCTTTTTGCTGCGAACCGCACAACCGCCCCTGGCCAGTGTGGAAGGCCGCGTTGTCGGCGAGCTGCGTCGAATTGGCAAGCGCATTGCCGTTGGAGTAGAAGACGATCTCTGGCTGGTGCTGCACCTGATGATTGCCGGCCGGCTGCACTGGAAGGCGCCGGGCGCGAAATTGGCTGGCCGTCAGAGTCTGGCCGCCTTCGATTTTCCCAACGGTTCCCTTGTGCTCACCGAAGCGGGATCGAAAAAGCGCGCTGCGCTGCATGTCTTCAAGGGCGAGGAGGGGTTGCGTTCGGTCGATGCGGGAGGAATTGACGTCTTCTCCAGCGATCTCGATTCATTTCGAGCCGTGCTCAGCGCAGAAAACCATACCCTCAAGAGAGCCTTGACAGATCCACGCCTGCTGAGCGGAATCGGCAACGCGTATTCGGATGAGATTCTGCACGCAGCGCAACTGTCCCCCATTACGCTCACACACAAGCTGAGGCCCGGGGAGTGGGAAAAGCTGTTCGCGGCGACTCGGCAGACGCTAGCGCTTTGGATAAACCGTCTAGGGGCCGAAGCCCAGACCGGTTTCCCGGAGAAAGTGACTGCTTTTCGCAAGGATATGGCCGTCCACGGACGCTATGGCCAGCCGTGTCCGAGGTGCGGCGACAAGGTTTTGCGGATCCGTTACGCCGACAAGGAAACCAACTACTGTGCCCGCTGTCAGACGGGCGGCAAAGTTCTGGCGGATCGAAGTTTGTCCCGGCTGCTGAGATCGGACTGGCCGCGAACGCTGAACGAATTGGAAGCCCTGAAGCGCCGCTAGAGTGGCCTTGCGCCCTCACCATGGGAATGGTTTCCCGCTATGGCTTTCCCGCCGCTCTCGCTTCTCGCTCCTTGTATGCGTAAATCACTGCCAGCAGAGGCGCGGAGATCAGCACTCCCCAGAAGGGAATGAGGATCCCCAGCACGATGGGAGTCAGGATCGAGGCCCAGATGGGCACCCGGGCGGCGCGTTTCATGATGTAAGGCTGAAGCAGGAAGCCGTCCACGAGGACGATTCCGGCGTAGAGCATCAGGACGTAAAGTGAATGCTCGAGATCGCGCCAATGGATCGATGCCGCCAGAACCGGTCCGAGCAGGCTGAGGACCGGGCCGACATGCGGAAGGATTTGCAGCGCGGCTGCAAGGAGGGCCCAAAAGGGCGCCCATGGGACTTTGAGCAGGTAGAGGCCCAGCCACCATAACAGGCCGACGGCGACCGAATCCTGGAGTTGGGCGATCGCCCAATTCTTTAGAGCTCCACCAGTTACGCGCGCATGCTCACCCAGATCCATAATGGCCCGATGCTGCTCCCCAGAATACCTTCAGGGATTTTGGACGGGGCTGTAAACCCCGGCCAGCGAGAATTCGTCCATACTCATAGTACGCGAGAGTGATTTCATGGAGACAGCACTGACCCCCGCGCTCGGCGCTGCAACCCAACCCATTACGGCCGAGGAGTTTGACGCGATCGTCCGCCGCCATCAGCGGCGGGTGCACCGCTGGCTCCTGCTGCTGGTGCGCGACCCGGAGGAGGCTGACAACCTGACGCAGGAGTGCTTCCTGCGGGCTTATCAGAATATGTCCGGTTTCCGGGGCGAGTCGAGCCTGGAGACCTGGCTTCTGCGGATCGCTGCGAACCTGGCGCAGGATCACAACAAGAACCGAAGAACCAATTTCTGGAAACGTCTGCTTGGAATGAATGACGGAGCAGACGAAGAATGGGCGGAACGCATTCCCGCGCCCGAAGCGACTCCGGAGCAGGTAGTTCTGGCACGGGAGGACGTGCGCGCGGTTTGGGACGCGGCGAACCAGTTGTCACGGCAGCAACGGGCGGTGTTCCTGCTCCGCTTTGTAGAGGACATGGAGTTGAACGAAATCGCCACGATACTTGGACTGCAGGTGGGGAGCGTCAAGACGCACCTTTTCCGTGCACTGCAGACGGTGCGGGGGAAGTTGAGGGATCTCCGATGAATTCGAACGAAAAATCGCACGAACCGCTGGTGGAACGCGCCCTGGTTGGATTCGACCTGGCCGCGGAACATCATCTGGCCAACTGCGCACCGTGCCAGCGCGAGCGCGAGCAGGTGGAAGACGCTCTGCGGAATTTCGGGGCAGCCAACCGACAGTATGCGGCCCGTCCGGAGAGTTTCTGGGAACTGCAAGCGGCGCGAATTCGGGCGGCGCGCCCCGAACGGGCGCAGCGGTCGCGGGTCGCCGTGGCGTTGGTGCCGGGACTGGCCGTGCTGCTACTCGTCGGATTCGCCCTCGTCAATCGTGGACCAGGCACGCGCCCAGTTGCAGCCACGGTGGTTGCCATTCAGCCCGACACCTCCGACCATGCACTGCTTTTGGAAGTGGAACGTGCGGTTCAGAGTGATACCCCGCTCTCGTTGGGGCCGGCCACATTGATGGTGGAAGAGAGCACCGACAATCTGCCGGTAAATTCGGCCAATATCCGCAAGGAGCCTCGTTCTCATGAAAACTAGATGGATGATGGGTTTGACTACCCTCGCGTTGGCCGGTGCGTTGCAGGCTCAGAATCCCCCCGCGGATCCTCCCGGTCCACCCCATCCCCCCAGGGGGCAGCACGGAATGATGATGCGGCACGAGATGGGCAAGTGGTGGGAGAATCCCGAGATCGTGTCGAAGCTTCAATTGACGGATGCGCAGGTGAAACAGCTGAACCAGGTCTTCTACGACCACAAGCTCAAGCTGATCGACTACGGCGCCGAAATGCAGAAACAGGATTTGAAGCTGCAAACCTTGCTGGACGCCGATCAGCCGGATGAAGGACAGGTAGGTTCGCAGGTGGACCAGGTGCTCGCGGCCCGCGGCCAACTGGAGCGCGAGTACACCATGATGAACCTCAACCTGCGCAAGGTGCTTTCCCTGCCGCAATGGAAGCAATTGAAAGCTGTGCGGGCAGACGCCGGAGGACCGGGGCGGAATTTTATTTACTTCAAAAAGAAGCTTGCACCGGGCGGACCCGGCGAAGGTCCGGACGGACCACCCCTTCCACCTCCTCCGCCGCCGGGAGGTTTGGACTAGCCCGCGATGGGCAAGGCTTACTACAAGTGTACCCGCCGCCCGGTTCCCTGCTCCAGGTGGCTCCAGGTGCCGGGCGGTTGCTTTCGCCCATGGTAGACTCGCAATATCCCCAGTAGAAAGGCGCTCGCCATGAAATTTGGCGTCCTCATTTTTCCGGGATCGAATTGCGATCACGACGCGTACTGGACGATCCAGCAGGTTGCCAAGCAACCGGTGACCTTCCTGTGGCACGAGTCGCACGACCTGGAAAACTGTGACGCTGTCATCGTGCCGGGCGGGTTCGCATACGGCGACTATTTGCGCACGGGCGCGATTGCCAAGTTCTCGCCGGTGATGGAATCGGTACGGAAGTTCGCCCAGGGCGGCGGGCTCGTGCTCGGTATCTGTAACGGCTTCCAGATTTTATGCGAATCCGGACTTTTGCCTGGGGCGCTGATGCGCAACGTGGGACTGAAATATGTTTGCAAGCCCTTGCAGGTGCGGGTCGAAAGCACCGATACCATGTTTACGAACACTTGCCGGCCGGGCGAGGTTCTGACCATCCCGATTGGTCACATGGAAGGCAATTACTTCTGCGACGAGGCGACGCTGGCAGAGTTACAACGCAACAATCGTATCGTGTTTCGATATTCGACTCCCTCGGGCGAGATCACGCTGGAAGCCAACCCCAACGGTTCGCTCGACAATATCGCCGGCATCTGCAGCCCGGAACGCAATGTTTTGGGCATGATGCCGCATCCGGAGCGGGCGGCGGAACCAGAATTGGGCGGGACCGATGGCTTCAAGGTCTTCCAATCGCTGGTGGGCGCCATGGCGAGCAGGTAGGGGGTCGGATCCGACCGACGCCCGAGTCTGACCTGTCAGGCCCTGTCAGGCGATTCTGCTTGGTTGTGGACGATTTCTTCTGGTAGTCTCCCGGTGCTTCCCCTTGCGCTCCAACGGAGATCGTTTCGCGCTGAGGGAGGCGTGTGTCTCATGAATCTGCGGGAAGTCCTGGATAACCTTTCTGAACAATCTAGCCTGGGCGAACATCTACTGAGTTCGCGGGAGCGCGAGCTTCTTTCAAGTATCTGGCGGCACGCCAAGAACCATGGCGGCGGCGCCGAGGTTGTGGAGCGTATCGAAGCGGTATTGGCCAGCGCGGTGGGACAAACAGTGCTGCAGCGGGCTTCCGACGCCATCGGCCGCAGCCTGCTGGAAGAGATTAGGGAGCAGTTTTCTTCGCAAGCTGATGTGGAACCGACAGCAACCCGAATTGTTTTGAACTCGCCACCGCCACCGGCGACGGGTCCTCGTCCACCTGCGCCCGCCCCGGGGCCGGGACCCGGCAGGAATCGAGTCGAGAGCTACGTTTCGCTGGCCACTCCCAGACCACCATCGCCGGGCACGGGACCGCGCCCGCCGGCGCCTTCTGGGCCAGTACCTGGTGGCGGCGTATGCGTTTCGGCGCAGCCCGAACCCCGGCCGGTCGCTCTGCAAGATCGACCCGAGGTATTGCGGGCGGAGTGTGTGGTCCTGGATGAGTTCCTCGCACCCGCGGAATTGCAGCAACTGACGGGATACGCGCTCGCTCATGAGAACGAATTCCGCATCAGCGAAGTGATTTCTCCTGGCGTGACGGGAGTCGTGATCGACGTCGAATACCGGCGATCACGCGTCCTGATGGATCTGGGCAGGCCCGCCGAAATCATTCTTGGCCGCATCCAATCGGCGCTCCCGCGGGTGCTCGAGCAACTGGGGATGGATCCGTTCCCGATCACACGGGTTGAGTCGCAAATCACGGCCAGCAATCACGGAGATTTCTTCCGTCACCACATCGACAACGCTGAGGAAGAAATCGCCAGCCGGCAACTCACGTATGTGTACTTCTTCCACCGGGAACCGAAGGCATTTGAAGGTGGAGAGTTGCGCCTGCACGACGCCTACCAGGAGAACGGCGCCTGGTTCAGCACCGGAGGCTACAAGGCGGTGGTACCGGTGCAGAACCAGATTGTGTTCTTCCGGAGTTCTCTATTGCACGAGATCACGCCCGTCGTTTGCCCGTCGCAGGCATTCGCCGACAGCCGATTCACGGTGAATGGATGGCTGCACCGCTAAAAGACGCGGAGTGGCTCAGCTGGCTGGCAAGACTGACGGAATCTTCCGCGGCGCAGGAGAGTTCGTCCCGGAAGGCTCCCGAGGGCTACTGCTGCCTGCTGGATGAGCAGCCCACCCACCTGGTTCCGGAGCGGCTTCTGCGACAGCTGCCGGGGAACCAATTCGAGGGCGAACTCTGTCTCAATCCGAGGTGCTATCTGGCTGACTCCGAAACCCGGCCGGAAGACCTGCGCGCGGCGGAGTTGGCGCTTTCCGACGCTGGTGAGGTCGGCGCGACGACTGCGTGGATTGAGGACGCTGCGACCGAAGCGTGGACGCCATTCTGGCTCAGCCCGGCGCTCTATGGAGTCGTGCGGGAGATTCAGGATCGTCCGGCGAGAATTCAGGAACTTTCGCTGCGCACGCGCAAAATGCTCTGCCAGGCTGGCATCCTCCTGCAAACGTCTGGCTCTGATGCACGATGTCGGGCGTGGGCGAAGATTGCGGAAGCCATTCGATCGAAGTTTTCGGAGAGTGGGTATGCTCCGATCAGCGGATTGCTCCATCCTTTTCATGTGGGTGCACTGAGGAAGTACTTCCGACGAAAGGTTCGGAAGGGTGCGGTTCTGTTAGGTGACGACCAGAGTGCACGACGCTATATCGCGCACAATGATCCGGCGGCGCGTTTCTTTCATCTTCAGCTGACCAAGGCGGTCAGCGATCTGGCGGGAGAGCCGGTGAAGCCATCGTACGTGTACGTGGCTTCCTACCAGAGCGGGGCACGTCTGGCGAAGCACACCGACCGGGCACAGTGCGAAATCAGCATAACGCTGTGTCTCGACTATTCACCGGAACCGGCGGGAGCTACTCCCTGGCCTCTGCATCTGGACACACCGAAAGGGACCGTGACGGTTTACCAGGCGCCCGGCGACGGTCTTCTTTACCGGGGACGGGAGTTGCCGCACTATCGGGGAACGCTTAGGGAAGGAAACACGTCGACCTCGATCTTTTTTCATCACGTGGCGGTGGATTTTGACGGCCCCCTCGAGTAGCACCGCTAGCGCAACCCGGAAATCAGGAAAAGCGTGGAAAGGTTTTGATAGTAGCTGTAGGCGAATCGCGAGGCATCGGGACTCATCGTAATGGGACCGATCGAGACAACTCCGGCGAGTTCGGTCGTCTTCAACTCCCGAACCAGGGTTCGAACCCCAGTGGAGATATCCAGGCGAAAAATGCGCACAGGCATTTGACCGAAGTGGTAGACGTATAGCGCTGCGGAATCGGCCGACCATTGCGCCGGGTTGTCTCCAGGCTCGATTCCGCGAATCTGCTCGATTGTGCCCTTGCTCACCGAGCATAGGACCACGGATGAATCCGGCCCCTGCGCCGCGACGTAGCGTCCATCCGGAGAAATCAGAAGAGCAGCGACGCCCTCGGGTGTAACAGGACGGGGTTTGCCGCCCGCCAGACTCAGCAGATACCCGCGAACGGGGTGCCCCGATTCGTTGCCGTTGACGACGATCTGTTGGCCATCGGGCATGAAGCGCGCGGAACCATTCTGCACGTGCTCGAGGCCGGTGATGGGAACTTCGCGCGTAACCCCGGGCCCGATCGGCAGCAACGTGACGCGAGGGGGATCATGGATGGACACGTCCAGGGCCCACTTGCCGTCGGGGGAAAGCCCTCCCGCACTACCGTCTCCGAGATGAATGGGGGCGCCGTTCATGCGTCGAACCGACACCGCGTAGTGGCCGCCGAAGGGTTCTCCGGACTCTTCAAACAGGACCCACTGACCGTCTCGCGAAATGTCTTTGGCGACGCTCCAGTCGTACCAGGAGACATCATGAGGCTGCTTGTCGGGCGGGGTGATTGTCTCCAGCGCCACGCGCTGATCTTCAATGGAGAGCAGTACGCGGCCGTCGGGCGCGATGTCCTGCAGGTTCAAGCCGTCAGGCGTGGCCAGCACGAGTCGCGTGCGCCCGCTGAGGCCGACCGCCATGAGCTTGCGGTTGTATCCGGCTGCGGTGGCGGTGAACCAGACTTCATCTCCCTTTGGACTCCACGCCAGACCGCTTTCCGATTCCCATTCGGACGAGAGAGTAGTGACGTGTCCTGTCCTATCGACCATGCGCACGAAGCCGCGATCGTCCCAGAGCACAGGGTGATCCATGAATGCGATTTTGTCTCCGGCCGGCGAGAAACGGATGTTCGTAATAGAGCCGGGACTCTCATAGAGAACCCTGCCGACGGGGAACTCCAGCCGGCTGCGTCCGTTCGCGTAATGAACCACCGCCAGTTCATCTTGCGCGGCTGGGTTCCAGTCCGCCCAGCGAACGTCCTCCAGCAATTCGCGCGGTGCCCCGCCAGCAAGAGGAGCCCGGGCGAGCGTGCCCCCGGTGTAGTCCAGGAAAGTTCCGTGCCGGCCGTGAAGTTGCAAGGCCAATTGATCGGAGCGGGAGACGGCCAGCAGATGCGCATCGCTCACCTCGAGAACCTGGGCTTGTGGCGACGTGGAAACGGTCGAGAACAACCGGGGTGGATCGCCGTGCCAGGATGCTTCGTACACCACGCTTCCACGGTCTGGCGTGAAACGAGCCCCGTATACAGTTCCCCGCTCAAAAGTCAGGCGGTGATACTCGGGGTTGCTCGCGGCGAAAGGTATCCAGGAGCGGAGCAGCCAGCCCGCGCCGATCAAAACCGCGAATCCGAGCAGGGCGAGCATAACCCTCCGGACGGGTGCCGCGGTTAGCCACCAGCCGAATTTCGGAGCAGAGCGGGCGCCGAGGGTCTCAAGCGCAAAGATCAGGTCGCGCACTGACTGAAAGCGCTTCTCCGGTTCCTTCTCCAGACAGTGATTGACGATCTGCTCGAAGGCCTTGGGTACGTTGGTGCGTTCGCGAGTGACTTCGGGAGGGGTCTCCCGAAGAACGGCAGTGATGGTGTCTACATCGGTCTCGCCGCGGAAAGCGCGGCGGCCTGTAAGCATTTCGTACAAGATTGTGCCCAGGCTGAAGATATCGCTGCGGGCATCCACTGGCTTGCCACGCAACTGCTCCGGAGACATATAAGCCACGGTGCCAAGGACGGAGCCTGAGCGGGTTTGGGTGGTGAGAGATTGAATGGCCGGGGTCTTCTCGGTTTCGGGGTGCACTAGCTTGGCGATGCCAAAGTCGAGAATCTTGATCCGATTGTCTTTTGTGATGAAGAGATTCTCGGGCTTCAAGTCGCGATGGATGATGTGTTTGTCATGCGCAGCCATCAGGCCTTCGGCGATTTCCAGGCCGTAGTCTGAGGCTTCGCGCACCGAAAGCAGTCCGCCTGCGAGCCGGTCGCGCAGCGTCTTGCCCTCAAGCAGTTCAGACACAATGAACGGCATGCCCTCATGCACGCCGATGTCATAAATGGCGACGATGTTGGGATGGTTCAGGGCCGCGGCGGCGCGGGCTTCATGCTCGAAGCGGCGCACGCGGTCAGGATCTTTCGCGGACGATGGCCGGATGAGTTTTAGGGCAACATCACGTCCGAGCCGTTCGTCCCGGGCACGGTAGACCTCACCCATGCCGCCCGAGCCGATTTGCTCAAGGACCCTATAGTGACCAAGGAGTTGGCCTGTCATGCGATGGGGGCGCGCTTGAGCATGGCATGTTAGGTCTGCCGTGACTACAAGTCAACAGGGGTTCAGGGGTTCAGGGGGTACGGGGTAGTGTATCGCGACGGAAAACGTGCTACACCCCGGGTTCGACCTTGGGGAACGATGGCGGGCTTTATCTGCGGCTAGACCAGAGTGCGTGAGTGTCTATCGCACGAGATTGTTTGCTCGCTCATCGCTCCTCACTTTACCGTTGCTAGATAACACCAGAAACTTTCCAGCCGACTCGAGGGGGTCTGTAGCACCAGCGCCGACGCCGGCACGGCAGGAATTGGCTCTGGCGCCTTCAGGCTTGCGTTCACAATGAGCGGCCTTTCTGACGCTGGCACGCGGGAACGCGTAACCTTGAGAGGCTTGCGAGACTCGATGACAACAGCTGTCGGCTTACTCTCGGGCCGTCGGACAACTGGAGGAGCTAATGCGATTCGATGTGACGGCCGCGTGAAGTGATCCCGGTGCGGCCTCCACACCACGTAGAGGAGAACCAGCTCAACGATGACGATCGAAATCCAAAAGAGACGCTTGTCAGTCACAGCCATTCTCCCCTCGGGGGGCAAAACTTACCTAGTGAAACACCGGCACGTAATACAGGAGCAGGACCAAGAAGAGCACTCCGCATATCGGTCAGCTTAATCTTTGGGCACTTTACGCGCCCGCTCCATCGTTAGGAGTCTCATGGGTTATCTGTTCCTTCAAAAGTCACTGTCCAGACGGTTGGATTCCTGGCCCGGCGCGTCTGATGAAAGCGAAAATTAGGCCCAAGGTTTCCTCCCCCGAAGAACCTTGGGCTAATTGCTCGGCTTCCTTGAAACCGGCGAAGCGTGCTATCCGTGGCGGAGGTTAAGCCAGCAGTTAAAGCTTCGCAATGGCACCGAGGCGCCAGCGTTCATGGCACGAAAGAGCCTTTATATCCAGGGATGGAAGCGTCCATCGGGATCACGATTGAGTTTAGATGGGCGGTCTACCGACTCTCCCCGCTGGGTAGGTGTCGGCGTTGCGGGAAGAAGTAAGAAGAGGAAGAACCGTGGCGCGCGCGGCGTGCGTAGAATCCATGTCGCTGCCGTCAAGTCGAAACGCCGGAGCCGCGACCGGATCGTAAAGGCAATCGGCTGTCATCAGTTTGGTCCACACCGCGACCATCTCGATGTAGACTGTTGACCACCCCGCTTGAGGTTCCGGTGAACAGCAGACTGCTATTCGTGTTGGTCGTGGGATGCGTTCTGCTGGTTGTGAATTGTGCGGCAAGGCGTATTCACGACCACGACTTTGACGTAACTGATTCTGTAGCTGCGAAAGACGGCTCCCCACTGGAAGGTGTGGAGGTGATTCTTCAGGTGGAAACGCCAGTCTATGAAGGTATCACCCCGGTGAAAACTCAGCGGCGGGTGACGAACAAAGGCGCATTCATTTTCAGATGCCTTAGTCACAGCCCTATGACGAAGTACACAGTCACTGTTCGCAAAGAAGGTTTTGAACCTCAGACGCTCTCGGCCAGTGCACCTCCCGACGGCCACCTTGCGATTCGATTGAAGAAGCTGTAAGGCCGATTCTCAACTGGTGTAATGGCCTCCTTCTAAGGGGGCGCCTTTTATAATGCGATTTCAAAAATAATCTTGGGGCTCAATAGAACCCATGCCGAATCGCGCCATCGCATTTCACGATTCCACGTTCGACAGTCTTGAAAGGGACGGGGCAAACGTGACCCTTCGTTTCTCGGCCGCCTACATCCACGAGGCCGATGGAGAGCCGGGTCGGGACGCCGGTTCGGGCTGGATTCAAGAGGCTCGCCTTCAGGTTGTTGGAGCTTCTCTGAGCGGCACAATTCTCGAACTGCCCTGCGACCTGTGGGACGGCGATATGCGGCTCGGAGGTGATGTATTTCCGATGATCCCCATTCCACTCGACTACAAGGGGCCCTGTTGAAATCAACCTTCAACAGAATGGAAAAATGCGGCTCGCAGGAACGGGCGTGCGACTGGATTTGGGCGGAGAGCCGAGGTATGTAGAGGAATTTTCCGGCAATCGTTAACGAACCTGCGGTCGTCAGTGAAAGGGCCTGGGTTTCAACAGTTGTCTTCGAGTCTGGGATTTCATGTCCGAAACGAACCCGCTTGTTGCCGAAGCCAAAAAGCATCAATCTGAGGGTTCTCAGCTTCTTGCCAGAGGCTCATACGCAGAAGCGCGTGAACAATTCCTCAAAGCGATCGACACAAATCCAAGCTGGCCACAACCTCACTTGGGTCTCGGGCAGACATTTTTCTTTCAAAAGAGACCGAATTTGACGAACGCAATTCAATCGTTTCGCCGCGTCGTCGAGCTTAGCCCTGACTGGGCTGAGGGCTATCACTGGCTCGGGCTGGCACAAGAAAAACAGGGAGATTTGTAAGACGCTGCGGGATCGCTTGAGCAAGCGACCTGACTGGCACCATCCGATCCTCGAGCACTAATTGGGGTGTCTGTCTTACTCGGCTGAAACAATTTGCGGCTGCCATTGCTCACTTTCGCCATGCGATCAACCTCAAGCCTCATTACGCCGAAGCTTCCGCTCATCTCTTTCTCGCTGATGCACTCAAGGGAAGTGGGCAAATTCATGCCGCGTGCGAGGAGTGGAAAATCGTCTTGGAGATGCCCGACGAACATCCCGAATACGGTTCGGCCAAGAAAGAAGCAAGACAGATGCTTAAACGGCATTGTGACTCTCATTCAGCAGAGAGGCGACGTAAGCGATAACCTGGCGTAATATCGCGATCGCTCACCCGGTCGGCAAATTCTAAGTTTATGTGTCTAAAGTGAGTATGAATCAAGCTGTTCAAGGCTAGGTCCTTGCAGGCGTGCTGATTTTCGTGCTCTGTCGCGGGGTAAGTCCCGGGAAGCAGGGTTTGCGGCTTGCAAGCAAGAAACCAGCACAGTTGCCATTTGCAATCTCGATAGTCCCAACGAGCAGTGCTGGCGAGCCATACGGACGAGCAATCTCAACGGCGAAGAAGTCGCCCGACCCTTTTTTGCGGCCCTAACGAACACCTCTGGGGAATCCCAAGCGGCTTTCGAGATGTGGAATAGGTGGGGATACCAGTCCGTCTCGTTTGAGGTAGAGACCGCAGATGGTCACAATTCTGCCACCCTTTGAAAAATGATGCGCCGTGGAAAACGTGGAAAGTCCAAACCCGGACTATTCCACTCTTCCACGGCGCTTGGAACCCGTGTCAGAACAGGGTGTTCCACCCATTTCCCTGTGAGGACCGCGCGGTGGACCGACCGCTAATCGTCCCCGTGTCCTCCACCGCTTGTTGTACAACGAACCACGGTGGACTTTCCGTCTGATGTTGCAACGCACCTGTAACGATTTGCCGGAACCATGCTGGCCGGGATACAGTTAATGTTGAATCCCGAACTGTTTGCGACGAGTGAACACACCGGACCCGTCTTAGTTACTGTCACTGCAGCAGACGCGGACTTGGTCGGATCGTCAACAGAAGTAGCTTTGACTACGCCCGAACCAACTTTCGTAGCGGTGAACAACCCCTTGCTATCTACCGTGCCTACTGCGCCAGTCGCTGTCCAGTTGACTCCCGCAGTTGAGCCAGTCACGTTGGCCGTGAACTGTTGCGTGTTCCCTACACTCACAATCATGGTGGAGGGGCTGACGGTAACCCCGATACCTCCCGTAGGAGGCACGGCTGCCACTGTAACTGAGGCCATAGCCGACTTTGTCGGATCTTCCACCGAAGTAGCCGTGATTGTTCCGGTACCTGGAGTCACGGCCGTGTACTGTCCGGTCTGGTCGATCTTTCCGACACTGGTGGCACTCCACGTTACACCCTTAGTGGAGTTGGCAGCGTTTGCAACAAACGTTTGCTGCTGTCCTGGGGTCAATGACGCGGTCGTAGGCGATATCGTGACGCTTATCGTTGTAGAGGCTAGATTGCCGATTAGATAGGTCGCTTCCAACCCTACCGCTCTCGCCGAATGGCCTACGTTGTTGAATGCTGTTGTTGCGTTTGCTCCACAAAACGGAGTTATCGGTCCCGCTCCGGCCGGATGTAAGTTGAGATACGCCGTAACATTATAGACTTCGGTGTTGTTGAGTATTATCCAACAATCTGCCGGGGTGTTATGTTTCGCTATATCTGCCAGCGTGTAGTTGGGCAACTGCGCCGCCAGCGACATGGAGAATGTCAAAATGAACAACAAAGTTGCAAACAGAGTCTTCTTCATTGGTCGGTACTCCTTGATTAGCCTGAGGTCGAAATCTGATTTAACGACGGTTTAGCGAACTTCGCATCAGTTTCCGCTCGTTGCTCCCGCTAAGCGGGCCGTGGGACAAAGCTGGCCTGCCGCCGAGAGGCGAACAGGCACACGGGTGTCCACAACGATGGACATCAACGGAAAGAGCGCGTTTTTATACTACTTTTGCTTCGAGAAAGCTTGGATCGGGATCGCCTCGCGCAACTAGGGAGGCCACTGACACGGAAGGATAGGAGTCCTTTCCACTGTTTTGCTTCCTTTCTTCGGAATCGCGGTTGGCACATGCGAAACCGAGGGGGGATGAAGGATGTGTGTCCCAGGCTCGAATGCCTGGCGGGAGACACACTCACAAATGTGATTACGAAGTGGTTGACGCGAACCGACAGTGGAACAAAATTAGGTCGAAACTATCGTTCATAGGAGACCCGAGCAAGTCTCAGTAGTACATGTACTCGCGGGTGTCACCCATGAACGAGAAGAATCAGTAGTGCCGCACCGGGGACTGAGGCCCCAAGCGGTCGCAGCAGATCGCGGCCATGGCAAGGTCGATTCGTTGGGATGTGCCCGGAGTCGGATTAGCGGTTGGATTCCCGCGCCTGGTCGTGAAAGCACTGCATCCAGCCCGTGTTCTTGGCTAAACCGGAGATCAGGGGGTCGCGATAGCGCGCCCGTTGCATGGCGCCTTGCTGACCAAGCGCCAAAGCCTGTTGAATGTCCTGCCAGTCGATGCTGCCCGTGTCGACCAAGCCGTCTGCGTAGGCGCGGCCGAGTTCCTCGATCGCTTCCTGCGGCCACAGGTCAGCGCAAACATCAGCCAAGCCATCCCACTGCGCACCCGGTTTCCGCTCCCGCTTGTGAAATAACTGAAGAAAGTACGCCATGGCTTGCTCGCGACCATGCTGGCCGGTGGTCACCAGCGCTACCATGCCGTTCATGGCGCCCGAACGGACCCATTCGTTACCTTTGCTCGTTCTCAATCAGGGCGACAATGGCACTGGCGTCTCCGCCAGAAACCGACGCCAGGATTCTGCCTAGGTCTTCAGTCACCACATCACCCGCTAGCTCAAACGGAAACTCACCGGGACGAGAGAAGATTCGCACCGGCAGCGGATAGGCACGGGTTTCGCGGAACAGCGCCAGCTCATACAGGGCGTAGATGTGGATCATCCGTCCGGCATCCGCCAGCCACCTTTCGGGGTTCTTGTCGATGTCCTCGAGAATCTCAAGGAATCGGGGGATTCCTTCCTCCCGCCGCGCGATGCTTCCGCAACCAGATCTTTGGGAAAGGAACCCCTGTGCTGGTCCAGACGTGCAAGCGGCTCTTGAATGTCCATGACGAGTGTCCGCGCAACCTCTGGAATACGACCCAGCCTACGGGACCAAGGCGTCCGTCGCCGCAATAACGTGTCAGGGGACGTAGCAGAAAGCTCACTCTCGGCGAGCGGCTGCTCTCGACCTGTTTCGCTTGTTGCAGATCTTCCGGTCGCAGCTCCAGCTGTTCAATCTACCACTCTGGTTACTCTGACTTGCGCCCAAACTGCATCCGCCGCAGCTGGCTCAGCAGCAGCTTCAGACGCTCGATCTCATTTCTCGATCTAACTTACTCAGATCAGGGAGCGTCGGCGCCAACATGGGGCATGTATGCCATGAGCGAGCTGTGCAAGACACGGGCTCGCAAAACATCTGTGCAAATCCGAAGCTGTACTTACCGCCAACTGCGGATCCCACGTGCGCTGCGGTCGTCGCCAGTCAGTGCCTTCTAAGAGCATCGACAGCTTTGGCTTAATGCTTGCCCCTGGTTCAGGTTTGGCGAGAACAACGTCCACAGCGTATTCTTTGCGATACCTAAAGTGAAAGACCTCTTCTCTCTCGCGCCCGCAGGTACGACTTTCAGCCGGGAAGTTGTTGCCGGTATCACGACGTTTGTGACGATGTCGTACATCATCGTGGTAAACCCGGCGATCCTGAAGGCAGCGGGAATTCCGGCGGGGCCGTCCATGATCGCGACCATTGTTACGGCGATCTTCGGAACGCTCCTGATGGGACTGTACGCGAACCGACCCTTTGCCATCGCGCCCTACATGGGGGAAAACGCGTTCATCGCCTACACCGTGGTGCAGGTGCTGGGATACCGGTGGCAGACTGCGCTCGCGGCGGTTTTCCTGGGAGGAGCGCTGTTTTTGATCCTAACCATATTTCGGCTGCGGCAGTGGCTGGTGGAAGCCATTCCATCCGGCCTACGGTACAGCTTCGCGGTCGGGATCGGGCTGTTTCTGACGTTCATCGGATTGAATGAGACCGGCATCGTCATGCTCGGAACCACGGGGGCTCCGGTGCGGACGGGACACCTGACCGCCGCCCCGGTGATGGTGGCCGTGTTTGGTTTCCTGCTGATGGCGACGTTGATGATCCGGCGCTTCCGGGCGGCGATTCTGGTGGGGATTCTGGCGACGACATGTCTCGCGTTTATGGTGGGCGTATCTCCCGCCCCGACCCATTGGGTGAGCCTGCCGCCGAGCCTTGGACAAGTTCTCTGGCAGATGGACTTTCGCGGCGCGCTCACCTGGGGCTTCTTCCCGGTTATCTTGACGATTTTCGTCATGGCGTTTGTAGACACCATGGGAACGTTGATTGGGCTGTCGGCGAGGGCGGGGTTCCTCGACGAACGCGGCAACCTGCCGCAGATCGAACGGCCGATGCTGGTTGATGCCCTGGCTACGATGCTCGCGGGGGCAGTGGGAACAACGACTTCGGGTGCTTACATCGAGTCGGCGACGGGGGTGGAAGCGGGGGGCCGCACGGGACTCACTTCGGTGGTGACGGCACTGTGTTTTGTGGGAACATTGTTCTTCTCGCCGTTCGTGGCGTCGATTCCGGCGCAGGCGTACGGACCTGCATTAATCGTCGTGGGACTATTGATGCTCGCCCCCATCACGAAAATTCAGTTCGACGACTTCACTGAGCTGATCCCGGCTTTTGCGGTGGTTGCGCTCATGAGCTTCACGTACAACATCGGGGTAGGCATCACGGTAGGCTTCCTGCTGTATCCGTTCTGCAAGGTGGTTTCCGGACGCGTGCGGGAAGTGAAGCCCGGCCTCTGGGTGCTGGCGGCATTGTCGCTGCTGTTTTTCGTCTTTTATCCATACACGTAACCAAGCTCTGAAAGAGGAATACTGGGTCCCGAGAATTGCGATGGGGCGCGGATGGCAGGGACGAAGGGGGCAAGAGTCTTCCCGGTAGAAGTGGCGGGCTGTTTGCAGAGAACGTGGAGAGATTTCCTATCTATGGTGCGATTTGGGATCGTGGGATTCGGGCTTCACGCGGTACGGCGGCTCATGCCGGGCTTCGACTTGGCACAACGCTGTCGGGTTACGGCCCTGTCCCGGCGTGACATGACCAAGGCACGCGGGTCGGCGGCGCAGTACAAGATTCCGCTGGCCTTCGATTCCGCAGCTGACCTGTGCCGGTCGCCGGAGGTCGATGCGGTTCTGGTTACGACTCCCGACGCCCTGCATCTCGCCGATGTCTTGACGGCGATCGAGCACAGAAAGCCAGTGCTATGCGAAAAGCCGATGGGAATGAACGCCGGTGAATGCCGGCAGATGGTAGAGGCGGCGCGGCAGGCGGGCGTACTGCTCGGAGTTGGGCAAGTATTCCGGTTCGAAGACAGCACCGCGCGGCTTCGCGAGCGGATCGCGGCCCGACAGATTGGCAGGCCGATCTTTGCGCGCGCAGAATTTTCCTATTCGGCGAAATCTCATCCACGCACCTGGTTGACGGATCCAGCGTTGGCCAGCGGTGGTCCCATCGGAGATGTCGGGGTGCATTGCGTGGATGCGCTGCGCTACATCCTGCAGGACGAGATCATACAGGTCACCGCGCGCGGCATGTGGGACGCGGAATCTGGTGGTGTCGAGGCGGCGGCTGTCCTTGCTCTGGAGTTTGCGCGCGGAACCCTGGGAAGCATCATGGTCTCGATGCGCGCGGGCTACCGGACGCCCCTGGAGATTGTCGGCGAGGAGGGCTCGCTGCGAGCCGAAGACGGGTTCAACATAGAACGGCCCGTCCAGTTGGAGTTGCGGCGGCCTGGAACTTCCCTGGAGACCGAAGTGGTCTCGAACCAACTGGCGTACGGGCGCCAAGTGGACGCCTTCGCGCGGGCCATGGAGGGTGAGGCGCAGTTTCCCGTTCCCGGCGAACAGGGCTGGCAGAACCAGGAAATTCTGGACGCCGCCTTCCGGAGCTTGAAAAGCGGGAAGGCCGAAGAAGTACCGAGGGTCGGGCAGTCGTCCGCGAGATAATTTTCCAGCAGCAGCGTCAGCGTGCCGGGAGGCAGGCGGAATGCAGAAGAAATCAGCGCTCGTCACCGGTGCGAACTCGGGTATCGGCAAGGTCATCGTGTCCAGTCTCGCTCGGGCCGGCTACGACGTAGCGCTTAACTTCAAGGTCGACGCAGCGGGCGCGGAACGAATCGCGCGAGAGCTCGGTGAGCAATCCAGGGGTCGGGTGATCAGTGTTTACGCGGATGTTGGCAACCGCAAGGACGTCGATGACATGTTCGGAAAAGTCATCGATCAGTTTGGCCGGCTTGATGCGCTGGTGAACAACGCCGGCGTGCAGGTATCGAAGCCGCTGCTTGAACTGGACGAGTCCGAGTGGGACCTGATCATCAATACCAATTTGAAAGGGTGCTTCCTGTGCACGCAAGGAGCGGCTCGGCACATGAAGGAAACCGGTTCGGGGGTGATCGTCAATATTGGATCGGGCTGTAACAAAGTGCCGTTTCCGAATCTGTCGGCCTACACCGCCAGCAAGGGCGGGATCGAAATGTTCACGCGCTGCGCCGCGCTTGAGCTCGGGCCGCTCGGGATCCGCGTGAATTGCGTGGCCCCTGGGGCGATTGACACCGACAGGACGAGACTGGAGATGGCCGATTTCGCCAAGGCGTGGGCGCAGATCACTCCGCTTCGGAGAATTGGAACAGCGGAGGACATTGCCGCGGCGGTTGAATTCCTGTTGAGCGAGAAGGCTTCCTTCATCAGCGGACAGACGCTGTGGGTGGATGGCGCCGTATTTACGCAGCCGCGTTGGGCGACGTCGGACGCCACGGAATGAAGTGAGTCTAAAAAGCCGGGTGCGTGTTCCCCTAACGTGCGGGTTCAGTCGGAATGGGCTGGGAAATTGCGGGGTTCGGCAATCTGGTGGGCGGGATGCCCCGGGCCTGAATGATGGCCCAGTGCCACTCTTCGTCGGGACCCAGGCGAAGTCCGAGGGGAGTCTTGAACAGAGTCGTGGTGGAGGGCAACGCCATTGCCCGCAGGTGGTGAATGGTGGTGACGTCGGGCTGTTTCTCCGCGCTGATTACACTCTCTGAGGCGGCTGGTACCAGCCGGCCCGATCCATAGTGGGCGGCCTCCGGAGCGTTGTGCCGCACGATTGTCAGGCCAACTGTGATTTCTTCAAGCTTCCATTCCGTGCCGTTGAAAATAGAAACCTGCAAGCCATCGTCGCTGATGGTGGCCGGACCGTCGAGCTTAGCAAGTTCGGCTTCGGGAAGGTCCACCGGGACGTACGGGCTGGCAAGCAGCGAAGTCGCGTTGGAGTTGAATGAGAGAGTGCAAGTCGCGTCGGGCGCGGAGACCTGAAACGTCCTGCCGGTACTGTCAAACGAGTAGAGCAGGCTCGAGCCGGGTACGCGGTGGCTCTCGACCTCATCCATAACCTGGGAAAAATTGTCGTTGTCGATGACGGGATGGGAGGGCGCCGCGGCGGGCTGATCCTTCTTCTTGCGCAGCGAACGCGCGAGATCGCCGAGCGGCATGGGGGAGTCGTCGGACTGGGCCCAAAGGTTCGAACAGGACAGAAAGCCACAAACAGCCAGCACGACTGCCCGGTGAAGTTTTTGCCCCATTAAGCCTGACTCGGTCATCCCAAAAGCTCGTTTCCCATGGCCCGTTCCGCGCAGATCAGACGCCGGAAATAGCCCTCCGGATGCGCGCGACTTGCTAGGAATTGTAGCGGCGAATGGCCGCCGGAAGATCAGCGGGGAGACGAACGTAGGTGCTAGAACCTTGGACGGAACAGGAAAAGAACAGAGGGCGCGCACTACCAGAAGTGGCGTGCAACGGGGCTACGCACCCTCAAACCAGCAAGCGTTCAAATTACAGCAGGCCGGACGCACGAAAACGCGAAACGGGATCTACCACCGGCTGACGTTTGAAAATCCAGCGGGCCACCGCAAATCCCAGTGCCGCATAGCAAACATGCATAATCCGCATAAGCCTACCCCCGGCAACAAAAGTGCGCTGTCGCACCTTAGGGGAGGAGCCTGTTACGGGGACCACATTAGCAACGGCCACCCAAAGGTGCAATGCACCGAAGGTGCTATGACGTAGCACTGAAGTAATACGTTGTAACCAGACCGGGAATAGTTACGCCGGGGGGCTGGAACCGTGCCGTTCCGGGCATCGAGGCAATCGTTCGAGCGGACTCGAGCCGGGCGTTGCCCGAGGGGCAAGGTTTGCGGAAGATGCTGGTCGTGGCCTACAGAACCAGCCTCAGGCGCCAAAGCGCAAGGGTATTTTCAAGGGGTTTTGGCGGGCACCAACTGGCAGCCCTTCCCTTTCGGTGCTCGGTTACCGTTGTCCGGGAGTGGTTAAGGTTCGTTTTCTCCGGCACTTATCGCGCTGGTGGCAGCGGGGACGGCCACCGGCTGAATGCCTTGTTCGATCGCCAGCTTCTGGAAGGCGGTTACGTCGGCCTTCTGCAGGTCTGCCCAGCGCGCAACCGCTTCGTCGGTCTGTTTTTTGAGTTCATCGAAGCGCCGGACGGCAGCCTCGGTCGGTTCGCAATCGCAACCTGCAGAGACGATCATCGCCAAGAAGGCCAGCTGGCCGTCCAAAGCCGGGTGGTAGGCGAGCGAGTCTTCATTTGCGCTGATCCGCAAGTTGATGAGCGGCTCTCGAACGGCGACCAGCCTGGCGATGAGACTATCCGCGGAAGAAGCGACCGGGCGACCGCTTTCCTCAGCCGGAAGCCTCCGCTTTATCCCCTCGGTCTGAGTTCGAACATCCTCGATCTGGTTCACGGCGGCGTAGACGCGATTCAGTTGTTCCCGAATCTGCAGCAGGAGGTTGAATTGCTTTTCCAGGTCGACTTGCCCGACTTGCACCCGGGGATCGAGCTTGATTTCAAGGGGTGCGCTCTGGCTCTTGCCATCGACTGTCAGGCGGACCTGATATTTTCCCGGAAGCGCCAGGGGACCACGCGCACCGCCGTTGTATTCCCACAGGTAGTATCCCGGAACGCGATTCGCGCTTTCGTAACGCATGTTCCAGATGAACCGGTTCAGGCCGGCCTCAACCTTGATCTCCTTTTCCGGCTTCTTCTCATCGGGGTCGCGCGGTTCGTCGGGAATTTCTGTCTTCTGACTGGAAAACTTGCGGATTACCTGCCCCTGTCTATCCAGAATTTCGATCGTGGTAGCGCCTTTGGGAGCTTGCTTCACGTAGAAGTCAATCACGGCACCGGCCGGCGGATTCTGCCCCACCATGATCGGCTTCGGGACTTCGTCGGGGTTTTGCATGCGGTAAGCAAGGGCGGGCGAGTAAAGATGAACTTCCTGCTTGGCTACATCGTCAGTGAACTGACGGACCGGGGTCAGGTCGTCGAGAATCCAGAAGGAGCGGCCATGAGTCGCCACCACCAGATCATCATTCTTGACGATCAGGTCATGGATCGGGGCCCGGGGCAGGTTTAGCTGGAGCGGCCGCCAGTCGGCGCCGTCGTTGAAGGAGACGAAGACGCCCATCTCGGTGCCGGCGTACAACAAAGCGCGCTTTTTGGGGTCTTCACGGACGGCGCGCACAAACGTGGTGTCGGGAATGCCCTTGACGATCGTGGTCCACGTCTTGCCGTAGTCGCTTGTCTTGTAGATGTGGGGATGAAGATCGTCGTTCTGGTGACGGTCGACGGCCACATAGGCCGTGCCGGCATCGAAGGGCGACGCTTCGATCTGGCTGATGCGGCTCCACTCAGGCAACTCTTTCGGGGTGATGTTGGTCCAGTTCTTGCCCGCGTCGCGCGTGATTTGAACGATGCCGTCGTCGGTTCCAGCCCAGATCACGTTCTTGTCCAAAGGAGACTCGACAACCGCGAAGATCGTGTCGTAGTACTCGGTTCCGCTGTCATCGATGGTGATCGGGCCGCCGGAAGGCTGCTGTTTGCTCTTGTCATTGCGCGTGAGGTCCGGACTGATCGCATCCCAATGCACGCCGCCGTCGGTCGTTTTGAAGAGGCGTTCGCCGGCATGGTAGAGGGTCTCGGGATCGTGCGGGGAAATCAGGACCGGAGACGTCCACTGGAAACGATGTTCCAGAGGGGCGGCGCCGCCCGCGTCGGAGAGCTGGGTCTGGTTGGTTATGTTTCTCAGCTGCCCGTTGCGCTTGTCAAAGCGCGTGATCAGACCCTCATAATCGGCCGCATAGATGATATTTGGATCGGGAGGATAGGGTGCAATGTAGCCCGCTTCCCCGCCCCCTACCTGGTACCAGTCGGCGCGGTCAATGGCGCCATCATCGCTACGACTGGCGATGGCGATGGTGCTGTTGTCCTGCTGGGCCCCGTAAATGTAGTAGGGCATCCGCGTGTCGGCGATCACGTGGTAGAACTGCGCGGTGGGCTGGTTGTCCTGCCGGCTCCAGGTCTTGCCGCCGTCGAGCGTGACCGTGGCGCCCCCATCGTTCGAGGCAATCATGCGGTAGGTGTTCTTCGAATCGATCCACAGTCCGTGATTGTCGCCGTGGGGCAGTTTGATTTTGTTGAAGCTTCGGCCGCCGTCGGTGGAACGGTAAGCGTCGACGTCCATGACGTACACGGTCTGGGGATCCTGTGGGTCCGCGATGATGTGCATGTAGTACCAGGGCCGCTGAATCAGGCTGTGGCTGCCGTTTACGAGTTGCCAGGTCTCGCCGCTATCATCAGAGCGATAGAGGCCGCCCTCACTCGCCTGAATCAGGGCGTACACGCGGTCCGAGTTGGCGGCCACCGAAACGCCGATGCGACCGTAGGGCCCCTTGGGGAGGCCTTTGTCCTTATCGCTGTTTTCCAGTCTCTTCCACGTGGTTCCACCGTCGCCGGATCGATAGAGTCCGCTGCCTGGGCCGCCGCTGGAGAGGCTCCACGGTGTACGGCGAACTTCCCACAGCGCAGCAAAAAGAATATTGGAGTTGCGTGGATCGAAGGCCACATCGATGCCGCCGGTGTTCTCGTCCTTGTAGAGGACCTTTTCCCAGGTCTTACCGCCATCGAGCGTGCGAAAGATTCCGCGCTCCGGGTTTGGTCCGAAGGGATGGCCGAGGGCGGCTACGAAAACGATGTCGGGATTTTTCGGATTGACGATGACCTTGCCGATGGCGCGCGAGTCACGCAGACCGGTGTTTTTCCAGGTCTTGCCGCCATCGAGTGTCTTGTAGAGGCCGTCGCCGTGTGAAATGTTGCCGCGCAGGCAGGCTTCGCCAGTACCGACATAGATGATGTTGGGATCGGACTGTGCGACCGCCAAGCTCCCGATCGCCGAAGTTCCTTCCTTGTCGAAGACCGAGGTCCAGGTGAGAGCGCCGTCGGTCGATTTCCAGACTCCGCCGCCGGTGGCGCCGAAGTAATAGGTCGTGGGATCACCGGCGATGCCCGAAGCGGTGAGAGAGCGCCCGCCGCGGAATGGACCGACCAAGCGGTACTTCATGCCCTTGAACAGCGGATCTTCTTTTTTCTCGGTCTTCTCGATCGTTTCGGTCGCGTCCGTGCCGGGCCTCGAAACGGCTTGCGCCGGATTGGCCGCTTGCTTTTCGGATTTTGTTTTCTGAGCGAGCGCAGCGCCCGTCAGAAGCAGGCTGAGAACAAAAAACCAGCAGACAGCAACGCGCACAGCCCGACCTTGGGTCATCATCTGTTGAGTACTCTCCGGGGTAGTTTTGATTCCAAGCATGGTACCGCTGGCAGGCTCAGACGGAAAGGGATGCGTTGGGCATGACAGGCCGACGCACCCAGCCGTGCTGACCGTGGGAAACATTCACGGGAAATCCGCGTTTTCGTTCGTCGCCTAAGCTTCTCGAGGTCGCCTGTGGCAGCGTTACTTCTTCCCTTCCAGAAGCTTGCGCGCCGCAGCCAATTCTTTTGCCTTGGCGGCGTCGACCGTGGGGTAGGAGAGATTGAGGTCTTCCAGCGTGTCAACGATCGCCGAGGCCACAGCGATCCGCGTAAACCACTTGTTGTCGGCCGGAATCACGTGCCAAGGCGCTTCGGGCGTGGATGTGTGGCGAATCATGTCCTGATAGGCTTCCATGTAGTCGTCCCAGCAAGCGCGCTCACGGATGTCCGCGACGGAGAATTTCCAGTTCTTTTCTGGGTGGTCGAGACGATCGAGGAAACGACGCTTCTGTTCCTTCCGGGAGACATTCAGGAAGAACTTGCGAATAAGAATGCCGTTGCGCGTCATGTAGCGTTCGAAGGCGCTGATGTCTTCGTAACGCTCCTTCCAAATGTCTTTCGTGATCAGGGACGGCGGGATGTGTTGAGCCTTCAGAAGTTCGGGATGAACGCGTACCACCAGCACTTCCTCGTAGTAGGAGCGATTGAAGATGCCGATGCGGCCGCGCTCGGGAACGCACTTCATCGTACGCCAGAGGTAATCGTGGTTGAGTTCTTCCGCTGAGGGAGCCTTGAACGAATAGACCTGGCATCCTTGCGGGTTCACGCCCGACATCACGTGCTTGATAACCCCGTCCTTGCCTGCGGCATCCATGGCCTGAAAGATCAAGAGCAGCGCCCAGCCGTTTTCGGCGTAGAGTTTGTCCTGAAGGACCGAGAGTTTCGCGACGCCTTCTTGAAGCAGGCGCTTCGCCTCATCCTTGGAGTCCACGCCCGCGGTTTGCGCCGGATCATGGTCCTTCATGTAAAAGTGCTTGCCGTGATCCACCCGAAATGGCTTCACGAGCCTGCCCGACGTCACCTTCATCGCGTCCCCCTTGCCGGCCGGCTCTCGTGCGACAGCGCCGGACGGAGAAGTCTACAACAGCGAAGATGCCCGCTTTGCTCAGCATTCGCCGGAAGTCGGAATGGCTGTGGTGGCACCGGAAGTGCATGCACCAACGCTCGAACGAGACCGCCTCAGAAGCAGATACACTTTCCTCAGAACCGCGCAAACTCGTCCATCACAAGTCGGCGCTCGGCCGACGCGTGGTCGATCCGTGTCCTGGAGGATGTTCCCCATGAAGCGATTGGGAATTTTGATAGGGATTCTGCTGGTATCGGCGTTCGCGGCGGCGCAATCCTGCCCGAAGGTTGAATACACAACGACCGCACCGACACTCAAGAGCCTGGTCGCCGCGGTGAACTGCCTGGCCGCCAACACTGAGCAATCCAACGCTTCCAAGCTGGCGGCCTCGACCAAGGCCAGCTTGCAGGCCGAGACTTTCCAAATCGTCGGCCCGCAGCACAGCAATTCCTACTCGGGCATTGTGATGGCCGTGCTCACGGTCCCGACCGGCGGTGCCATCAAGAGCGCGGTGGTCACGCCCGACAATCGCGAAGCGACCGTAACGGCCGAAGCGGGAGGATCCTGCACGGTGAAGATCAACCCCGACAAAACCGTTGACAGTCACTGCTACGTGGCCGGCGGCACGGTCTACATTTTGTATCGCTGAACGGGTATTCCGGTGCCTAGCGTGGCTTGAAGTGGTAGACGACGTCCTGCTTGGAGGGAATGGGGACGCCGTCGCGCGTCGCCGGACGGAAGTGCCAATTCTCCAGGGCAGCCAGCACTTTGCCGTCGATGGCGGGTCCCAGACTCTGTACCACAACTCTGTTCACGATGTTCCCGCTCTCATCGATCGTGATTTCGATCACGACGTTGCCCTCCACGCCCCCGCGCAAGTCTTCTGAGCTCACGAGGGGCTCCGACGTGCTGATCGGCAGGGCCGGGCGAATCTCCTGACCACCGGGCGTTCCATCGGACAGCGATCCATAGGGGGAACCCGCCGACGGGGCCGGAGCCTGAGCCGCCGATGCCACCGGGTGTTCGTCGCCGGTTTCAGGACTACCAGCATCGTGATTGGGAGATGTCCGGGTTCGCTGCGAGTTCCTCCAGAGCAGGGGGGAGTGGGCGTTCTTGCCACTCAGCGCGTCGCGGGAGACCCCGGACCCGGTCTCGGCGGAGCTCGCTGCCCAGTACAGGTGAGTGACGGTGGTTCCATTCGCTCCTCCCAGCACCGAGGAGGGCGCGACAAAAATCGGCGACCGTCCGCGGAACAGAGCGAACAACAGCACTCCATGAATCGCCAGCGACAGCGGCAACGAGCGGCGGGGTCTGGGAAGCGGTGAATCTGTATTCCCGCCAAACGTCATCGGCTCCTCCGACATAGTGAATTAGACGGCCGGGGAACGAAAGGGTTGCGTTATCTCCGCTGCCCGACTGAGTACCGGGATGTTCTTCATAACGAGAGCTTAGCGATAACCGGGATCGCTGACCCATGCCGTTTCAGTCATATTTTCGATGTTCCAGAGAAGAACTATGCATTGGACCCTGCTGCGAGAGCACGCTACGATTCCAGCAATCCCAGAAGCTTTTAACTGTGCTCTTGATGCCCGGCAGCTCGGTTTTCGGGCTGGTCGTAAAATGGTCACACTTCGAAGTCCAAGCGAGCCGTCGCAAGGCGTGCATTCTGTCAGCTCACGATGTACTAATGATTTCGACCGCAGGAGCGAAGGCCTGCTAAGCTGACAACACGGTCTGTTTTGGTGTGGCTTCCCCTGTCCTGCAAGCCCCGCCGGGCCTCTCAACTATTCCTGAGGGAACCGAAAGGAAACTGCAATGCTTTTTGTCGGCGTACTCTTTCTAGCTCTGTGGATCGCTGGACTGGCGACTTCCTACACGATGGGTGGATTCATTCACGTTCTGCTTGTGCTGGCGATCGTGGTGCTGTTGAGCCGGATGATTCGGGGGAATCGCCCGAGTCGGTTGGGCGAGATTCGCACGACGTCTTCTGCGCAATTGCAAAACCAGGCCAAGTGATTTCGGTTCAATCGAGAAACACCGGTCCTTGCGATCGAGCAGCCTCAACCAGCCCTTCGCACCCTCCGCTCTCCTGATTTCTATCTCCGCTGGGGTGGGTTCTGTGCGATCGGAACTCAACGCGCCCGCCCGGGTGCGAAACTGGCAGACGCACGAGACTCCAAAACCGATGAACGGTCTAATTGCAGCCAGATCGCACGAAGCTGGGACCGGGATGGGCGCGGCGCAAAAGCCATAATTGCATGTTGTGCGCCGTGGCGCCCCCGGCCGAGAACTCCTGGATGACTTTTGTTCTGCAGATTGCGAATCGCCATGATTGGGACAGCTACTGGGAGCAGGATGAGATCGATGATGGGCACGCCCATCACGATGATCATCCCCATGATGATGACCAGGACAAGGTCGACGTCCATGACGGCGATGATGAGTGGAAGACGAGCTAGCTGACAGGCTTGCTGTGCTGACGGATCCAGTCGAGGATTTGGGGAAAGCGGAACGCGTGCTGGTCATTGAGCCGACGATGAATGCGTATCCTTGTTTGCCGCGACGTGGATGTAGAAACCGTTGCTGCGAAGAACGACATCGGTCGCAGTGAAACCGATTCGCTTGTTGCCGTTGATGAAGCCGTGGTTGTTCCCGAGGGAATCCATCAGCGCGGCTGCCTCTTCTTCAATGGAGTTGTAATAGCCGGTTTGCGGGCGGTAGACGGCGGCCTCCACCAAGCCTGTGTCACGAACTCCGTGGAGGCCGCGCAGGCCGCCGAACATATCGATCAACTGGTGCTGCATCTGGTAGACTTCCGCGATCGTCAGGTAGACGCGTTGCGCCATTTCCGTGGCGAGACGTTCCAACAGCTCACGGTTGCGAGCTACCGATTGCTGAAACGCGTCCATCACTTCTGGGCGGACCAGGTGCTGGGACGGAATCACGTTGTGCAGGTAGAACTCGAGCGCGCGCTTAAGTGCGAGGGCCCGGAACAATTCCCCCATCCCAGCGACGTTCAAACACAGTTGTTAACATCGGTCTGCTATGCTGTTCTTGGGTCAGGCACCTTCGGAGGTGTTTATGATTCCGATCTCCTCCGCCAACTCTGGCGAACTCGTCTGGACCAAAACTCGATACAGCCGCAGACACGAACTCAAGCTGAAAAGCGAACTGGTGGGTTCGTTGGAGCGCACCAGCTGGACCGGGCGCTTTCTGGCTGTGTCCCCGTATGGAAACTGGATATTTCGGCCAACCGGTTTCCTGCGCACGGGCACAGAAATTCTGGATTCAACTTCAAACAACCGCATTGCGACCTTCAAGCCACACTGGACAGGGATAGGAACAGTCGTCTTTGCGGACGGACAGCTGTTCCGGCTCGTCCCCGAAGGCTGCTGGCGCCAGGTTTGGCATGTTATTTCCGAGAGTGGCGAAACGCTCTTGCGGTTGCGTACGCACGAGAAAACCGTCGAGCTGCCGAGAGAAATGGGTTTGTCAGAGAGTCGATTGTGCCTCCTGACGATCTTTGTTTGGTATTACGCGCTGCAAGTAGCGGAGGCGGCCGATTCAGCTGCAGTAGCCGTCGCGATGACGTCCTAGGGCCGAGGCGGTGTCGTTGCCGTTGTCGGCGCGGACGGACAGCCGTCGCTGTCTACTCCTCTTCTCGGGCAGGAGTCGGTTCAGCAACCGCATCGACCAGCGGGTCGGCCGGAGCCTCCAGCCCGGCCAGCTCGTCTTCGTCCGGAAGCCCGAAATCGCCCCAATCGCGCATGTGGCATCGACTTCCTTTACCCGACAACTAGACCAGCGTCGCGCATGCCCGCTGCTAGATCCGCTGCGTACCTACGCTCGCCTAGCAACGCATCGCCGGACCATTGCGCGTCAGGACGTTTGCGCGGATCCATTGCTTGGCTCGAGGCGTGATCGAAGTGAAGAGAACGATCATTCCTTCGTTGCGAACGCGGACGTCGGGATAAACCTTTGTTTACGATCTCGCTGGTCGGACCGCACCCGTCGTTACTGTTCGAATCCGAACGCATCTGCGTGCTCCTTGGAGTTGGCACGCATCCGGACGGACGACTACAAACACAAAAGCCCGCCTTTCTCGGGTGGGATCAATGTCTTTCGCCGGAGAGATTGTCTGCTTCGGATGGGTGCTATGTCCTTCCCCTCTTCCGCGCATCCGAGCTGTCACAGTTTGAGGGCAATGTGGGTTTCTCCAACCCCGTTTGCCAGACTCAGGTGCGTAAGCTGAGTCATTCCTTGATGCTGGAGGAAGGGTATGGGATGGAGCAGGTGGGCAAAGTCGCGGGCGTAACGGCTGGATGTTAGTTCTCAACTCGGGACGTCGTCGGTTTTGCGAAGAGCAAAAAGCGGTGGGCACGACGACTTTGTGCTCGTCGACAGTCCCCACCGCCGGTCCTTGCCATTTACAAATGCTCTCCCGCCAGATTCCGAAAGGAAGGGCAATCACTGTTGCTGTCGGTGCCGGGGAGAGTTCCCCCTACTGCTTGTCGTACACAGCGTTGCTGCTGAACTTCTTGCCCGTCACATCGGTTCCGGTCGTGGTCACCGTGCGGCTTTTGCCATCGGCAGAGACGACGATGCGACCGCTGGTGGTCACTTTGCCGCCTTTTTTGACGTTGAATCCCAGCGTTCGGTCGTCAATCTTCTTCAACGACCGTGCGTCTGAATTCGGATCGCCGGTTACCGGGTAGTCTTTGCCGTCGTACTTGCCGGTCCACTCGTTATGCGTCGGTTTACCGTCCTTGTCGCTGCCATCGATCGTGACTTTCACGTTGTCGCCCGCGGCCTGGTAGACAACCATGTTGTTCTTCGGCGCTCCTGTGCCTAACTTCGACTTGGCTTCGTTTAGCTTCCAGGTGCCCAGGTTGGCGTCGTCGGCGAAGCACACTGCTACCCCGACAAAGCACAGCATCAGAGTCAGTACGATCGCTCTTGCTTTCATATCGCCTCCTGATTGAGAAACGGTTATCGTCCTGATGCGGCGAATTCTAGTGCTGTATGGAGCACTCTGCAACTCTGCAGTTCCGCTCCAAAGCGCAGTCCAGTTCACGTCGGGTGCCGATCTGTCCGCCTATTGGACAAAAGACCATGCGGCCGGATCGCTCGGCGGATCGCACCTGGGTCGCGGCGCAGATCGATAGCTGATCTCCCCCAACCAAAGGCCGGAACTCGCGTCACAAAAGGGCCCAAAACCGTCGGGATAACGAAGCCAATCGAACAAGGGGTCGGCCCAGTGGAAATACGGAAAATGCAACGATCGGAAACCGATGGTTGCTGAGAAGAGGACAGGAAACGCGTAGTAGAACTCCCCGAGAGTGGCCAGGGACCCTAAGATACGGATCGGAAGTCTGGCCGAGGAACGCGCAGAAGGTAGCAGCTCCTTGCCGCTACATATGACAAGTAGTGAAACATCGCGTTCACCCTCACGGACCCCGGTCGGCCGAAATTGTCCACCACCGACTATGCGCGCTTGAGCTGCGGAGGGACGATGACCTCCCAGTCAGCCACTCCCTTCGAGTCCAACGTCAGATCGAACTGACATCCGCAGAGGATGCACTCGAAGATCAAGGAATGGCCAGTAACGTCCGTGAAGAGGTCTGGCGGGCGCTTAAGCTGGTGTCAGCACTGCTGGAAATCGACCTTCATTTCTCTAAGCGCATGCGCGTTCCTGCTCGGTGTGCGGTGTGAATTCCTGAATTTGTATATCGGAACGCCGAAGGAAAAAGAAGTGATTTTCGCCGCAAAGAAGCGCCGCGACCGGGACGCCGTCTTTTTTCTCGCCTTCGTCTGCTATGTCGAACGTGAGGTGTATGTCGCTGCGAAAAAGCGCCAGAGTTTCACTGCTGCAAAACGGGCATTTCAAGGCGGGGGTACAAATAACGGTCGGCATTCTGCCTCCAAAGTACAGCCTGTCACTTGGAGGCGTAGTTTTCGGCCTCAATGGCTCGGTTGTATGCGGAAATCGTGAACAAGGTTAGTGTAGCACTCCGAACACCCCAAGGCTGTGGCAATCACGCCGACCACTGCTTGCTTCCGCGACTTTGCCCAACGTGCTTTCTGCGCAGCTGCGATCTTTCGCCGGACGACTGGTGACGTCGTCCTCTTGCGGGCAGCGATCGATACGACCTTCCGCCCCTTGACCTTTGCCCAGCGAGCCCGTTGAGCGGCGGCAATCCGGGCGCGACCTGCTGCGGAAATTCCATCCTTGCGTGACGATCCTTTTTCGTTCAGCGCGGAGAGTGCGTGGTTGAGACTTTCAAGTTGAGCTGCCAGACGGCTGCGTTCCAGGTCCACGATTTCGATGGTCACGTTCGTCAGTCCGTCCTGTTCTGGATTGTCCAAGTCCCGGCAAGCGCGCTGTCAGTGAAGGAAGGGGTGGCGCACGTACACTTGACAGAAGAGGGCGTGGTTGACAATAGGTTTTTCTTGGGGAGCTTTTCAAGACGATTCTGGACGATGAGAATCTCAGGTTCGATCGTGAAGGCCGGCCGCGAACCGCCTACAGCCTGCGGCACACCTACATCTGTCTGCGCCTGATGGAGGGTGCCGACATGTACCAGATCGCCAAAAACTGCCGCACCAGCGTCGAGATGATCGAGAAGTATTACGCGGCGCATATCAAGACGCAGCTTGATGCAGCCGCGATCAACATCATGAGACCAAAACCGAAAAAGAAACAAAACCAGCCGAAGACTGAATATCAATTGAGACGTCCGACGCAGGAAGCTGACGTGTAAATTCCCCCTGCGTGCTCTATGATAGAAAACTGTAAGTAACCAGCGCGCGGGCGTGGCGGAATGGCATACGCAGCGGACTTAAGGAAAAACTTGAGTGCTCGCCTGGGAAACCGGCGATGCAGAACTGCTCAAATTCGGGGAAACCTCAAATGGCAATCCCGAGCCAAGCCCGGAGAGATACTCCAGCCGGGAAGGTGTAGAGACTAGACGGGCAGCACCTAAGCTCCGGATCTTCCGGGGGAGGGTGAAGGGATAGTCCAGACCGCAAACCTGGCGTGAGCCCTCCAAAAGCGCCGCGTCCGGGCGGCGAAAGCCGTAGACGGCATGAAAATCCGCAGGGCTTAAACGGCCCATGAGGGTTCAACTCCCTCCGCCCGCACCACTGTTCCCAATCTTGCCTGCGTTGGGAATCCTGCCGCACCGCCGCGAATTTTGTGGCCAGGGTGAGACTGAGCAGTTTTACCCCTCCGAACCGGCCCAACTTTTCAACGCATCCAGCGGCCAAATCTGGCCAAAAAACAACCCATGTTTTGGAAAGCCCGCTAATCCGCTAGTTTCTTAACCAGCTACTTTCGCCATGTTCTTGTTTAGCCTCCCGGTGAAGGCATTCATACCGGTCCGATAATGACCCGGTATCGCTCCAGCCGGATCGTGATTTCGCGGCGCGGCAATCGGCATCGGGGATGCGCGGCAAGAGCCGCCCATCCGTCGTGGAGAGGCTGGATACCCGGTATCCCAGCCTCTTCCATGATGTCCAGCAGCCCCAGCACTCCATGGCACTCCACGTCCTCGCCAGCGGCCAGCTCCCGCAGCTGGCCGTCTCCCGTTAACAGGAGCCAGCGACGCTCCTTCGCCAATGCGAGGGCAAAACTATCAGGCACTGAGAGTGAGGTGCGTTGGTGCCGATAGCGAATTCCAGTGATATTCGTGAACCTCTGTTCCACAAATTCCGCTTGCTTCCGGAAAGGCCTCAACGCTTTTCTCGAGGACCTGAGCTTTGGAAGAACCGACCCCATGTATCAGCACTACGCATGTCCGGGAAGCAGGCGCAGACCGATCACCGCTCTTGTGATCGTTCACGGATGGGACGCCGGAGTCGGAACTGCCACGATTGACTGAAGGAACCACGAGTCCTCCAAGGATTGTTTTGCGAACTATGCAAATCAGACCTCCCTAGGCACTTCTCGATTCTAATGATCGGCTCCCCAACTGTCGGCTGGCACGAATGATAGATGACCGTCGTGAACAATTGCCGTAGAGTTGCCCATCCGTCCATTGCCGTCACCATTCTGCCAGGAAGCTCATCAACGCGGGATTATCGCGCCATCGTTTCTCACCTCACCGAGGACTCAACTTGTCGAGCTGAGCACGGAAGCGCTCTGGAGTCAGAGCCAGATAGCGATCCGTTGAGCCGGGCCCAACTTGTCCTAATGTAGGCCGAAAGAGCAGGTTTAGGTCGGCGCCGTGTTTGATCGTGAGGGTTCAATTCCCTCCCCGGGCACCAGTGTTTACGAGGGTTTACGTGCTTCGAGCGACGCTCTTTGGGTGACAGTTCATGGACCCGCCGGGACGTCTGCGGGGCTGTTTCCCGGCCAAGTCGGCGAATTCGCCTCCTACGATCTGCGCTGGAAACGATGGCATGGCCACTGTTTTCCGAACCCCCCATAGCCATCGGAACCTCAGCGGGGCATGCCCGACACCGTCGCGACGCCCGACCATGGTTGCGAATTTTCGGAGCTGAAGGCACGTCGGTGCGAGACCGGAAGGTAAGCGTGGCTGACCGGCATGGGCGCCAGGGGCACTTGCGATTCGGGCGTGCATAACACGGGAAGACTCAAACAAGTCAGTGCTGGCTGACGGGGATGCGCACCGCTGCCCCACAAATGTTGAACCGACCACGAATGGGATCGGCCGATCGGCTGGAGCGGAGCTGGATCTAGACGGGCAGGATGGTTTCTTCGGCGGAATCCAAGGGATGGGAACGGCGTTGTTTTCGCAGTTCGTTCAGGAAAAGTTCCGCCGGCAGGGAGGCCTTCTGGCAGAACAAGTCCAGGAGCGGGTCTTCCCCTTCCACCAACGTGCTCTGGGCAGGCGCCTTGGCGGACTCGCCCTCGAATCCCTCGGGCTCTACCAGCAACTCCGGCAGGGCATCACCAGCGCTCATCAAGGTGTGAATGAACTTCTCGACGTGACTGCGCTGCTCGACGGTTTTTTGGGTGAACTCAACACCCATGCCGACCTCGGGATGCATGACGCGTACCACGCCTTCAACCCGCAGTTCGAGTTCGGACATCTTCATCGACAGGACAATGCGCGTGCGTACCGGAAAGGGCGAGCCAATTTCCAGGTAGCAGCCGCCCAGGCTGAGGTCGGTCAGCTTGCAATGAACCGGAGGATCGTCTTTCTCGCTCTCGGGGGCATTCTGGTTGAGCCACGCGCGCAATTCATGGGCGAGGTCCACCGCAAGATTTGCGAAACGGATTCCGGTCTGGCCTCCAGCGTTATGCCACGCAGCTTCCCCGCAGAGCTCAATCCCGTGTTCCGAGCCCGGCAAGATAAAGCTCACCTGCCACGGTCCGGGATCTTTCTGATGCTTGGGCAACTGCACGGCCATGCCGCCCTCGCTCAGGTCGGTGGTTACCAGCTTCTGCATAAATCCGGTCTGGGCGTTGTTGAGCGTGACGGGGATCTGGACGGATACGCGCGAGTTACGGCGGCGTTCCCTCTTCATCAGGGCGCGAGCCGCCCGAAAGCTCGATTTGGCCCGCTCGTTCGAAACGGGCTTGTAGAGGACGAAGTGGGCTCCCATGTCGAAGGCGGAGCGCAGCCCGTTGTGGCCATCCATGATGGCGACGGCGATGGCACGTTTGTTGGCCGGGGCGGAACGAGCGCTCTTGAGCACCGAGGTGGCAGCCTTGAGGTCGGTGCAATCAATGATGACGGCTTCGAATCTCTGGCGGGTCAGCTTGCGGATGGCGCCATCGGGTTCGGTGCAGTGCTCAATCGCAATCTCTAGGTCGCTCAACACCCGACGCAGCACCCTCACAATCTTTTCGTCGGCGCATAGCACCAATGCCCTGAGACCCATAACGATAATGTCCTACGTTCCTGGTAACGAACTTCTACAGCGACGTTTAGCCGTGGTGACCGCTGGCCTTCTCGTCCTCGTCCTCGGCGTTTAACAGGTGCGCCACATTCCGGAGTTGCTCGGCCGCGGTTTGGAGGGCCTCAATCTGCTTGCCCAGTTGGGCCTGCTCAGCCTGCTTTTTACGGAGAACCTCGTAGATATCTCTCACGAAACTGCCTCCTGTCGGCAATTTACGGTTTGATTAATGCATCGTCAACGAACGGTGCCGGGTTTCGGGTTACGGGCGTAACCTTTGGCGGAGGCCGGGGGAAAGCGGCATCATGTCCTGGAGTCACGATGGGCCGCTTGGGAAGCGATTTTCTCCGCCGAAGTGTATATCACTACCAAAAAGCAGATATTCTCACAAATCCCGCCATGATTCATTTCCGGAACCCTCTGATCCGTGTTGTAAACTCAATTGTGACAATCAGTTAAATGGTTTGGTGGGGTCAGTGGGAACGAAGAATTTTGGTTGACTTCAAAATAAAACGGCCCTATAATCCAGCGTTTCCAATATCCCATAGGTAGCTGTCAGCTGGTTCTTAAGGCTTTACCGTCCCTTGATATTGGGATGAATCCTACCCAAGATCCAGTGAATCTAAGGGTTAGAGACGGTTTTCCCAGCAGTTGAATTTATCTCAAGCTTACGAGGCGTAATTTTCATGGCAAAGCGACGCGGAAACCCAAACTGGGGTAAGCCGGAACCCATTGGGCCGATCACCCCCACGATCACCGAGTTCGAGCAGGTTGTGCGCGAATACAAACTCTCCCCCGACCAGTACCTGCGGTCGACGCGTTTGCGGGAGTGGGCACGCCGGAACAAAAATTCCAAGTACATTCCAGAGCCACTGTTGGAAGCTTGGGGTTTTGAAATCGAGTCCACGCTGTAAGCAACCACCTTCTAGCCTCAGGGCCGCCCGAGTGGCGGCCCTTTCTATTTGCCACCGCAGGAGGCTATCCTGAGGACGTCCGCCGGGATGCCGGGGAGGGTCGTCCATGCTGGATCCGGTGAAGCTGACCCCCAATGAGATCGCCGCCGCTTTGGTCGCGATCAGCTTTGCGGCCGGGCTTAATGTCTATGCGACGCTGGCGACCCTTGGCCTGCTTGCTCATCTCGGATTGCTCCCGCTGCCCGCAGCCTTGCACCTGCTGACGAATTGGTGGGTAATCGGCGCCAGCACGGCCCTTTTCCTGGTCGAATTCTTCGCCGACAAGGTTCCCGCATTCGATCTCCTGTGGAATGCTCTGCACACCTTTGTGCGGGTGCCGGTCGCGGCCTTGCTGGCCTATGGTGCGACCTCCCAGCTTTCTCCCGAAAAGCAGTTGCTGGCGACGCTGTTGGGCGGAGCGATCGCGCTGGCGGCCCACGGGGGGAAAACGGCCGTCCGGGCGGCAGTCACGCCTTCGCCCGAGCCCCTCTCGAACATCGGTTTGAGTCTGGGGGAAGACGCACTGGCGATTTTTCTGACCTGGTTTGCCACCCAGCACCCATACGTGGCGGCGGGCATCGCAATCTTGCTCCTCGTGATCATCATTGTCCTGGTTCGCCTGGTGGTGCGCGCCTTGCGGGCCCTGTTCCGGGGTGCGGAGGGCGAACTGGTTCACCAGGGCCCCTCGAGCTGAGAGCCCTTTGCTAGAATCGCACCCATATGAGCCCCCAGCCACCCTTCACCGACGTACCCACGGCCATTGAGGAGATCCGCCTCGGCCGCATGATCGTCGTGGTCGATGACGAGGACCGCGAAAACGAGGGCGACCTCACGCTTGCTGCGGAAAAAGTGACTCCGGAAGCGATCAACTTCATGGCCAAGTACGGCCGTGGGCTGATTTGCCTGGCGATGACCGAAGAGCGGCTGGAACATCTCCGCATCGGACCCATGACTGTGGAGAACACGTCGAACTACGGGACCGCCTTCTGCGAGGCCATCGACGCGCGCGCGGGCGTGAGCACCGGAATCTCGGCTTATGATCGGGCGCGGACGATCCAGGTCGCCATCGATCCGGCCACGCGGCCCTCCGATCTCGCTCGCCCCGGACACGTGTTCCCCCTGCGCGCCCGCAAGGGCGGAGTGCTGGTGCGCGCGGGGCAAACCGAGGCCTCGGTGGACCTGGCGCGGCTCGCGGGGCTGATCCCGGCAGGCATTATTTGCGAAATCATGAAAGATGACGGGACCATGGCGCGGGTTCCCGACTTGATCGAATTCTGCCGGGAGCACGCCATGAAGATGCTGACCGTGGCGGAACTGATTCGCTACCGCATGGCTCACGAGCGCTACGTCCACCGGGTGGGAGAAGCGCTGGTGGGAACAGGTTGCGGCGAGTTCCGTTTGATCGCTTACGAGAGCGAGGTCGAGGGGGGCGAATCGCATATCGCGCTGATTCGAGGAGAAATTGAGAACGCTGCTGAACCCGTGCTGGTCCGGATGCACTCGCACTGCATTATGGGGGATGTCTTCGGCTCCACGCATTGCGATTGCCGGGCGACGATCGAAGGCTCGATGCGCGCCATTGCGGAAGCCGGACGAGGGGCCATCATTTACCTACACCAGACGTCGAAGGGGTTTTCGGTCGACCGGCTGGGAGAGCGCACGATTCTTACCTTCCATCGGGACCGGGCCCTGCCCGCCCTGCCGGAAAGCGAGCGCAAGACACAGCGCGAAATCGGCATTGGGGCACAGATTCTGTCGGATCTGAATTTAAGGAGAATCCGCCTGCTCACGAATCACCCGCGACGGGTGGCGGCGCTCGAAGGCTTTGATATCGAGATTGTCGAGCAGGTGCCAGTTCCGCTCGGGCCAGCGAGAACCGTGCGCTAGATGGGCCCGGCGGGCAAGGCACTGCAACCCGAACTAAATTGGCTTCCGGGGCACAATCTCGCTGTCGTGAATGAAGAATTGAGCGGAGCACTGATCAGAACCGCAGATCACGGCCAGAAGGCCGGCGACCTGCTTGCGCGTTACCAGTCCCAACGTACCGCAGGTAGGGCAGGAAAGAACAGCCCAGTAGGGATCTTCCTTTTCCCCGACCTCGCCGGCATTTTCCAGGACGAATAACGTACCCGGCTGCATCTGCTCCGGGATCCACTCGTTCAAGAAATCCAGTTCGCCGATCATGTGCCCTCCCCCCCGGGATCAAGCCTGTTCAGGAAGCCGTCTTGCCGCGCTTGGCAGCTCGGATCACCCGCGCCGCAGGTCTACTCTGCTTTTTGCTGTTCTGGATCTGAGCGCGCACGCGCCGCACGGTGTCGCTCAGACAGACCGCCAGCATGGGCTGGCGAGCGTTCTTGAGGATGTCCACAATCTGCTGTGCGGAGGTTTCCAGGTAGAGGTTGTTCCCGTCGGTCAGCAGGTGATAGTCGGAGGCACCGCCCACCGTTTCAGCCAGCCGCTTGCCGAACTCGTGCTGCAGGAAGCCGACGACCTTTCGCATCCGCTGAAGCGAGAACCCGCGTTGGCGCAGCTCGCAGATGACCGCGACCTCCGACAAGTCCTCCATCGAGTAAAGCCGACGCCGGCCGTCGCGGGCCGGAACCACGATTCCGCGCTCATCCCACCACTGCAGCTGGCGGGGAGTGATGCCAGTGAGTGCCACGACTTCGCGGGATGTGAACTCGGTTTTCATTTCTGCGGCGATCGAAACAACATGACCTCCAAATGTTTGAAACATTTTAGGTCCAGTCTGGTGAGTGTCAACAAAGAGTCTTCCACAGCTAGTAACGAAGGGTGTTCCGCAGTGGCTAGGATGGAACCCAAAGGCCGGGGCCCCGGGCCCCGACTCTACTGAGCTTGTGGCGGAGCAGGCGGCGTGGGCTCATGAATCCTGGCTACTGTCTGTTTCATGCGCCGGAAATCGCCGGTCTGATAGTTGCAGTTCTGCTGGGGGAGCCGCTGGGCTTCTTCCTGAATCGCTTTCTCGCGATTGTCCGGGTTGGGATGGTCGGATAGGAACTGAGGCGCTCGCTGCCCGCCTTCACCATTGAGCTTCTCGAAGAAGCGCGCCATCTCCCTGGGATCGTAGCCCGACTCAGCCATCAGGTGGGACCCCATCAGGTCTGCCTGGCTCTCGGCCGACCGCGAGAATTTCAGAAGGACGCTGTTGGCGCCCAGCCCAATGCCTAGTTGGGCGAGCTTTCCCATCATCGAGTTGCCGGTCATCTGCGAACCAAGAACGGCGGGCAGTTCAATCAACTTGCTCTTGAAGGCCTGGTTGGTGCCATGCCGCAGAATCACGTGAGACATTTCATGATCCATGACTCCGGCCAATTGGGCCTCGTTGTCGACCGCTCGCAGCAGTCCGGTGTTGATGAATATTGGACCGCCAGGCAACGCGAACGCATTGATGGAGGAATCGGCAACCACCTCAAAGGTAAACGGGGAAGCCGCTTTCCCGCGCCTCGCGAGCGCTCATCGGGCGCTGGCCGACGCGGGTCACGTAGGCGGCCAGAACCGGGTCCCGGATGACGGTCATCTGCTTGCGTACCTGGTCGGCGTTCTCCTTGCCCAGCTGGACGTCCTGCTCTTTGGAAAACAGATTGAAGCCTAGATGAATTTGGGTCGGTCCCTGAGCCCACAACAATCCTGCCGCGAACACGATTCCAAGGATTAGCGAAGCTGCTGTCCGTTTCACAGATCCCTCCTGTTTGGGTCACGGTATGCATCAAGCGGCCGGAGGATCCTCGCCAGCTCCATCCGGGAGGCAGGTGGCCGAACCCCCTCCCACGAAATGAACGATCTCGAGCCGGTCGCCTTCGGCGAGTTGGGTCTCGGTCCATCGATCGCGGGGCACGATCTCGCGATTCAGTTCGACGGCGACCCGATCGGTTTTCATGCCGAGTTGCCGGATCAAGGTATCGAGCGAGAGTTCTCCCGCCAGGTTGCGATCTTCTCCGTTGATGACCAGTTTCATGCCTGCCGATCTTCGCAAGCGGCTTGTGACTTGCGCAAGGGGTCAACCCGCCCGGGTTGACTCACAGACTGAACTCATCCTCTCTCCTTGGATTCAACAAATCAAAAAACGGATGGGGCAAATCAGAAATTCAGGGGGTCAGTCGATTTTGCGGAGGCGGAATTTACGAGTGGCAGTTCGGCCCGAGAAGTTTGCTTGCACCAGGACCGATGCATCGGGAAGGGCGGCTTCCTCCAGCTCGATTTTGATCTCGGCATTGCCGCCCGTGTCGGTCATCACCTGGGTGTAGAAAGGCGCAGCATCCGGGCGGGCGAAACGAAACGTCAAGCGCGCCCCCTCCACGACCGCGCCGCCCTCGGTGACGCGCAGCCGCATAACCAAGCTGTCATTGCGGTGCACCGAGTCGGCATTTACCCACTGCAGATCCAACTCCTTCACGACCGCCAGTGTTTCCGGACTATCTCTGCGATCGAGAACGCTGTCGAGACGTGCTTCGCGGATTGAATCGAGCACGAGGCGATGTTGATCACGCAGAATCTGTTCCTTCTGCTGATCCGTGAAGTCGCCCTGCGACAGGCGCCCGGCATAGGAGGTGGCACGTTTCCCGATGCAGCGGCCGCGGACAAACACCTGGGTCTGCAAAATGAGCTCGTTTTCGCGAGCCTCGCTTTGCACGTGATAGACGGTGTCGCCCTGCTTCACGTCGGTATTGAAACCAAAAATCATGCGCACTCGATTCAGAACTTCGGGGTAAATCGACGGCTGCTCAAAGCGACGCGCTCGGCGCCGCTTTGTCACCGGTCCGTCGCTTGACACTGCTTCGTATGGACTCTAATCTAGAACGTTTAAGCAACACCACTTGGCGCGAATTATATATAGCTCTCCTATGCCCGACAATTACTTCACCCGCTACCTGCCGTTACTGATTCACATCCTCGCGGTCTCGATCGTGGCCAGTGCAATCGTGGGTTTGTCGTGGTTGCTGGGCAAGCGGCGCCCGACGCGCGCCAAAATGTCGCCCTACGAGTGCGGGATGGATCCGGTGGGTGACGCCCGGCACCGCTTTTCGGTCAAGTTCTATCTGGTAGCGATGCTGTTCATTCTGTTCGACGTCGAAGCCGTGTTCTTGTACCCCTGGGCGATTATCCTGCGCGACCTCAAGATGTTTGGATTCTGGGAGATGCTGGTCTACATCGGCATCATGCTGGTGGGCTTTTTCTACGTCTGGAAAAAGGGAGTGCTCGACTGGGGCAGGGTATCGGCGACGCGAGGTCAGGTATGATGGCCCTCCCTCCGCCCGTTACCGACATTGAAGAGCTCAAGAACCACCCTGCCCTGGCGCGCCTGCTCGATTGGGACTCTTCGGCTGTTCGAGAAGTGAAATTTGACCGCGAAGAGATGACCATCTACGTCGATCGGCCGCATATTCGCGCAGCCTGCGCCCTGCTGCGCGACCATCCCCAGCTGCCTTTCAATTTTCTGTCGGACGTCACCTGCGTGGACTGGTATCCCTCCGAACCGCGCTTTGAAGTGGTCTACCATCTGCTCTCGATTGCGAAGAAGGAACGGGTCCGCCTGAAGGTCCGCCTGGACGGTTCGAGCCCGGTGATCGAATCGGTTACGTCCGTGTGGCCGGGCGCGAACTACTTCGAACGCGAAGTCTTCGACCTGTTCGGGATCCGTTTCACCGGCCATCCTTATCTGCGACGCCTGCTGATGCCCGAGGACTGGGAAGGCAACCCGCTGCGCAAAGATTATCCCGTGGAGGGCTACCGGTGATGGCGCATCTCACGCCCACTCCCGTCATTGCGCCCGCTCAGGACCGGACGATGATCCTGAACATGGGGCCCCAGCATCCCTCCACTCATGGCGTGTTGCGCGTGCTGCTCGAGATCGACGGCGAGAACATCGTCCGCATCATGCCGGATATCGGCTTCCTGCACACCGGCATCGAGAAGACTTGCGAAGCCAAGTTCTACCAGCAGGTGGTGCCACTCACCGACCGAATCGACTATCTTTGTCCGCTCACCAACAACCTTTGTTATGTGCTGGCGGTAGAGAAGCTGCTGGGTCTGGAGATTCCTCCGAAGGCCGAGTATCTGCGCGTGCTGCTCAACGAACTGACCCGGATCAATTCCCACCTGGTCTGGCTGGGCACACACGCCATGGATATCGGGGCCATGACGGTGTTCCTGTACTGCTTCCGGGAGCGCGAAGACATCCTGCGCTTGTTTGAGATGGTGAGCGGGCAGCGCATGATGACGTCGTATTTCCGGATTGGCGGCATCGCCCTCGAGCCGCCGCTGGGATTTTTCGACCGCGTGCGTGATTTCGCAGACCGCTTTCCTTCCAAGGTTAACGAGTACGAGAACCTGCTGACTGGCAATCCGATCTGGGGCATGCGGACCAAAGGCATCGCCCGGATCACCGCAGAAGATGCGATCGCGCTGGGGGCCAGCGGTCCAACTTTGCGCGGCAGCGGCGTCGATATCGACCTGCGGCGCGATATGCCTTACTGTGGCTACGAGAAGTTCAAGTTCAAGGTCCCGCTGGGCAAGGAAGGCGACGTGTTCGACCGCTACATGTGCCGGGTGCAGGAACTGCGCGAATCGATCGGCATCGTGCAACAGGCGCTGGACGGTATGCCCGGTGGCCCGATCAAAGCGAACGCGCCCAAGGTCGTTCTTCCGGACCGGGAAAAGATGAAGACCGAGATGGAAGCCCTCATCTATCACTTCAAGATTATTACCGAGGGCTTTTCTGTTCCCGCGGGCGAGGTTTACCAGGCAGTGGAGTCGCCGCGCGGCGAGATGGGCTACTACATCGTGAGCGACGGTACCGCCAAGCCCTACCGGGTCCACATGCGTTCGGCGTGCCTGGCGAATCTGCAGACCCTGCCCACCATGTGCGAGGGGCGCTTGATTGCAGACGTGGTGGCGGCGATCGGATCGATCGACATTGTCCTCGGGGAAATCGACCGGTGAAATTCTCAGAGCAATTTGAACAGCGGTTTTCCCAGATGCTGGGGCACTATCCCACCAAGCGCTCGGTGCTGGTCCCCACGCTGTTATACGCGCAAGACGAGGCAGGCTCTTTGAGTGATGAAGTTGTGCAAGAGATCGCAGGCCGGCTTGACCTGACCGAACTCGAGGTCCGCAACGTGATCAGCTATTACTCTCTGCTGACCACCGCGCCGCGCGGCAAATACAACGTGCAGGTGTGCACCAACATTGCCTGCATGCTGCGCGGTGGAGAAGAGCTCTTCACGCATTGCCGGAAGAAACTGGGCATTGGACACAAAGAAACAACCGAGGACGGCATGTTCACCCTGGAAGAAGTGGAATGCATTGGGGCTTGCAGCTGGGCGCCTGCCGTCCAGGTGAACTACGACTTCCATGAAAATCTGACCGCCGACAGACTCGACCGAGTGCTCGACGAGTACAAGAAGAAAGGTACTGGAGTACGTGGCTGACCTGGTGTCGCATCCCGATGAAGTGAAGGTTGTCTCCAAGCGCTTTGGCCAGGGAGCGACGAACATCGATCGCTACCTGGAACTGGACGGCTACCAGGCCGTGCAAAAGGCGCTCGCGATCGAACCCGACGCCATCATCAACGAAGTGAAGAACTCCGGGCTGCGTGGTCGCGGCGGCGCCGGCTTCTCCACCGGGATGAAGTGGTCGTTTGTGCCCAAGCAGTCGGCCAAACCGAAGTACGTGCTTTGCAACGGCGACGAGAGCGAACCCGGCACCTGCAAAGACCGCCTGATCTTCGAGCACGATCCGCACTCGGTCATTGAAGGAGTGATGATCGGCGCTCTCGCCGTAGGCGCGCAAACCGGATACATCTACATTCGGGGCGAATATCGCTACCTGTCGATCATCATGCAGAAGGCGATCGCCGACGCCTACGCCCGGGGCTTCCTGGGAAAGAACATCTTCGGCAGTGGACGCGATCTGGATATCTTCTGGCACGGGGGCGCGGGCGCTTACGAAGTCGGCGAAGAATCGGCCTTGATGGAGTCGCTCGAGGGCAAGCGCGGCATTCCGCGGATTCGTCCGCCCTTCCCGGCGGTGGTGGGACTGTGGGGCGGGCCTACCGTTATCAACAATGCCGAAACCTTGGCGAGCGTTCCGCACATTATGCTGGGCGGCGCGGACTGGTATGCGAACCTGGGTACTCCGAAGAACGGCGGCACGCGCCTGTTCTGCCTGAGCGGAAACCTGGAAAAACCGGGCGTCTACGAACTTCCCATGGGCTACAACCTCAAGAAGATGATCTACGAGGTGGGGGGCGGAATTCCCGATGGCCGCAATCTCAAGGCGGTGGTGCCCGGCGGGTCGTCGACCCCGGTCCTTGTTCCCGAAGAGATCGACATTGCGATGGACTTCGACTCGGTGGGCCGGGCCGGGTCCATGCTCGGCTCAGGTGGAGTGGTCGTGCTCGACGACACGACCTGCATCGTGAAGTTCGCACTGCGCACGATCAAGTTCTACCAGCATGAAAGCTGCGGGTGGTGCATCCCCTGCCGCGAGGGCACCGACTGGCTCAAGAAGACGCTCACGCGCTTCCACTCCGGCGGCGGTTTAAAAAAGGATATCGACAACATTCAATACTTGTCGGAGAACATGCTGGGCCGCACGTTTTGCCCGCTCGGCGACGCAGCCGCGATGCCGACGATCGCCTTCGTCAAGAAGTTCCGCAAGGAATTCGAGGATCACCTGGAAGGCAGACCGTGCCCGTTCGAGAAGGAAAGCGCGGTCGAGCAATTACCCGTATTGGCGCACTAACCACGAGTTAAGGGATTCATGGCAGAAGTCACACTCACAGTCGATGGCAGGAAGATCACGGCGCCGGCGGGGACGCTGCTGATCGAAGCGTGCAAGAGCGCCGGCATCGAGGTGCCGTCGTTCTGCTACTACCCCAATCTGTCTTTGCAGGGCGCCTGCCGCATGTGCCTGGTGAAGATTGAGAAGATGCCCAAGTTGCAGACCGCGTGTACCACGGTGGTCTCCGAGGGCATGATCGTCAGCAGCGACAATGACGAAGTGCGCCAGGCCCGCAAGTCGATGGTCGAGTTGCTGCTCGGCAACCATCCGTTGGATTGCCCGGTCTGCGACGCGGGCGGCGAGTGCGAACTGCAGGATATGACTTTCTCCTACGGCGCCGCCGAGTCCAAATACATGGAAGCGAAGAACCACAAGGAGGAGCAGCAGTGGTCGCCGGTGGTGTTCTTCGACCGCCCGCGCTGCATTCTCTGCTACCGCTGCGTTCGCGTCTGCGGCGAGGGCATGGACGTGTGGGCGCTGGGCGTGCAGAACCGCGGCGTCAGTTCCATCATTGCCCCCAACCAGGAAGACCATCTCGAGTGCGAAGAGTGCGGTATGTGCATCGACATCTGTCCGGTCGGTGCGCTGACCTCGGGCGCCTACCGCTACAAGACGCGTCCCTGGGAGATGAAGCACGTCGGCACCATCTGCACGCACTGCGGCGATGGCTGCAAAACCACTCTGGGCGTACGCCGGTCAGACACGGGCATGCAGATCGTACGCGGCGACAACCGCGACAAGAGCGGAATCAACAACGACTTTCTGTGCGTGAAGGGCCGCTACGCGTTCGATTTCTCCGACAACCCGGAGCGACTGACCCAGCCGCTGATCCGCAGGAACGGGACGCTGACTCCGGCGACCTGGGAAGAAGCCTTCACGATGATCGGCCAGCGCCTCGCCCAGGTGCGCGACAAAGACGGCGGCCAGGCGATCGGCGTCGTTGGTTCCAATCGCACCACCAACGAAGAGAATTACCTGCTGTCGAAATTCGCCCGCGTGGTGCTCAAGACCAACAACGTCGACCACCACCGTACCGCGGACTTCCCCGCTTTGGCTGCGGCGCTGAGCGGCAAATCCGAAGCCACGGCAACCATGCGTCAGGTCTACGACGCGCCCGCGATCCTGGTCATCGGGAACGATCCGACCGACCAGCACCCGCTGCTCGCTTGGCAGATCCGCAACAACGTTCGCCTGCATCGTTCCCGCCTGTATATCATCAACGCGCAACCCATCAAGCTGGGGCGGCAGGCCACCGGGTTCACGCAGATTTCCGCGGGCACAGAGGGTAAAGTGGCAGCGTTCCTGGCGGCAGATGACGCGGCTGCTGACGGTCTTGTCAGCGAGAAGACGAATCGCGAATTCTGGATCGCTCTCCGCGAGAAGCTGCGCGGCGAGCAGAAGCTCGTGATCATTTTTGGTTCCGAGATTCGGGGCAACGATGTCGCGGCACTGGTGAAGTTCGGCTCTGCGATTCCGGGCGCGAAGTTTGTCTGCCTGGCGGACTATGCCAACTCCCGCGGCGCGGCCGACATGGGCCTGTATCCCGACTTGCTGCCCGGCTATCACCCGGTGGCCGACGCTGGCCCGTTCCACAGGGAATGGGGCAGCATTCCTCGAACTCCGGGTCTGAGCTTGCCGGAAATGGTCGAAGCCGCAAAGGCCGGCAAGTTGAAAGCTCTGTACGTGGTCGGTTCGAACCCGATTGGCCGCTTCGCCATCGATCCCTTTGCCTTTTCGAAGACCTTCGTGGTGGTGCAGGACATGTTCCTGACCGAGACCGCCTTCGTGGCTGACGTCGTGCTGCCCGCCGCCAGCGCCTACGAGAAATCGGGGACGTTCACCAATACAAGCGGCGATCTGCAACTGGTAAAGAAGGCCGGGGAAGTCGCCGGAAGCAAGAGTGACTTTGAAATGATCGTTCGGGTGGCTGACTCCATCGGCTTCGACGTGCACAAACTGGTCCCGTTCGGCGCCGGGGAGCGCGCGGACATGGGCCAGTCGCGGGGGGCGCAATCGGGCGAAGCCGACCGGCACGCCGTGTGGCTCGAGGCGCACGGCCTGGAACCGAAGATGAGTCCGTTTGAGCCGACCGCGATCCTGGATGAAATTCAGCGACTGGTCCCGGGCTACGACGTTTCACGGATGAACCTGCTGGCCGGCAACGATCAGCACACCACGCTGTCGGGCAGCGGGCGGGGCGGCGTGAACAAGCCGGAGTTGATCGTCCCGGCCAACGACGATCTGTTCAGCTCGGGAACCTTAGGCCGCTATTCGAAGACCCTCAACACGGTGATGGAAAACCACCGCCGTCAGCCCGCGGAGTCGGGAGTGGCTGCTGACTGAACCCGGCGCCTCATAGTCTCGCGTACCCGGCGTTTTTCGACCGAGTCAGGGAACAAAATTGCTAAGTCTGCCAATTTTCATCGTCGTGTCGGTGATCAAGATCGTGCTGGTGATTTTCATCCTGCTCACGGCGGTCGCCTACACGGTGTGGCTTGAGCGGAAAGTCGTCGGTCACATGCAAAACCGCTGGGGACCCACGCGCGTCGGCCCCTTCGGATTGTTGCAGCCCATGGCCGACGGGGTGAAGTTCCTTCTAAAAGAAGATCTGACGCCGCCGCACGTCTACAAGCCGCTCTTCATTGCCGCCCCGATGATCGCGGTGATCTGCGCACTTACGTCGATAGCGGTGATTCCGTTTGGGGGCTCGGTCACGATCCTGGGACGCCTAATCCCCCTGCAGATTACCGACGTCAACACCGGTTTGCTGGTTGTTCTGGGCGTCACTTCGGTGGGCGTTTACGGAGTTGCTCTCGCGGGATGGTCGTCGAACAACAAGTACTCGCTGCTGGGCGGGCTGCGCGCCAGCGCGCAGATGGTGAGTTACGAAATCTGCCTGGGACTTTCGCTGGTCGGCGTCTTGATTCTGGCGGGCAGCTTCAGCCTCCGCCAGATCGTCGAGGCGCAGCAGGGACTCTTCTGGCATTTCATTCCCAAGTGGAACATTTTCTTCGGCGGACAGTTCGTCGCCTTCTTCATTTACCTGATGGCAGCCTACGCGGAAACAAACCGTATCCCGTTTGATCTGCCGGAAGCGGAGACTGAACTGGTCGCCGGATACCACACCGAATACAGCGCGATGAAGTTTGCCATGTTCTTCATGGCCGAATACGCCAACATGATCACGGTGGCCTGTTTGGCGACCCTGCTGTTTCTGGGCGGCTGGAGCGGCCCCCGCTTTGGACCACCCCTGCTGGCCGCGATTTTGCCGACCTTCTGGTTCGTGGCCAAGGTTTTCGTCTTTCTCTTTGTCTACATCTGGGTGCGCGGCACGCTGCCCCGCTTCCGTTATGACCAACTGATGGCCTTCGGATGGAAGTTCCTGTTCCCGCTGGCCATCGCGAACCTGGTGGTGACTGCGCTGATCGTGGCGCTGCGGTCTTGATCGAAAGCGACGCGATTCCGGAACCGCGCGTGGATACATAAGGTCTGGATACATAGAAGATGCTTCATCTGGTGCTGTTCCTGGTTTTCGGAGCGATCTGCGTGGCGGGCGCCATCAACCTGCTGGCGCAGACCCATCCCATCAGCAGCGCGCTGTCGCTGGTGGTGGTGATGGCTTCGCTTGCGGTGGAATACTTGCTGCTGGGTGCGGAGTTCGTGGCGGCCGTGCAGGTGATCGTGTACGCCGGCGCGGTCATGGTGCTGTTTGTGTTTGTCATCATGCTTCTCAACGCGGGCGTGGAAGAACGCACCCAAGGGAGTCGAGTCGCGATGATCCTCGGGGTACCCGGAGTCCTGGCGGGCGGCTTGCTGGTTGCCTGGACGCTGCTCAGGCGCTCCGATACCGGAAGCGTTGCGATGGGCGCCTTGCCCGGTTCCCCTAGGACCATTGGGGACTTGCTGTTCCACCAATTTCTGCTGCCCTTCGAGATAACGTCGATCCTGGTGCTTATCGCGATCATGGGGGCGGTGGTGCTGGCCAACCGGCCGGAGAACCAGGCTCCGCCCGACGGAAAGGAGAGCTGATGGTACCGATCTCCTACTACCTGATCCTGAGCGGCATCCTGTTCGCTTGCGGTGTGATTGGCTTTCTGATCAAACGCAACATCATCACGATCTTCATGTCGATCGAACTCATGCTCAATGGCGTGAATTTGACCTTCGTCGCCTTCGCGGCGCACTGGCAGCATTTGAGTGGACAGGTTTTTGTCTTCTTTGTGATGGTCGTGGCTGCGGCGGAAGCCGCAGTCGGGCTGGCCATCATCATCGCCGTCTACCGGACGCGCGAGACCCTGAATATTGACCGGGTTAACCTGCTGAAACTATGACGGACTCCCTCCATCTCTGGCTGATCCCGGTTCTGCCGCTGGTCGGTGCCGCCATCAACGGCTTTTTCGGACGCCGCTTCTCCCGGCAGACCATCGCCTCGGTCGCTCTCACCTTCTGTGGCGGTGCGTTCCTGATGGCGCTGTTGGTTGCCGCGAGGTTCTCGTCGCTCGAACTGCCGCACACGGAGTTCCTCGCGCACTGGATTCGGGCCGGCGACTTCATGGTGAACTTCGAGTTCTATCTCGACCAACTGACCTTGGTGATGCTGCTGGTGGTCACCGGCGTCGGCTTGCTGATCCACGTCTATTCGGTTGGGTACATGTGGGAAGAGGGCGGCTTCTACCGCTTCTTCTCTTACCTGAACCTGTTCATGTTTTTCATGCTGACGCTGGTGCTGGCGGGCAATTACCTGCAGATGTTCATCGGGTGGGAGGGCGTCGGTCTGGCGTCCTATCTGCTGATCGGGTTTTATTTCACGCGTGATTCAGCCGCGAATGCCGGCAAGAAAGCGTTCATCGTCAACCGCATCGGCGATTTCGGCTTCCTGGTTGCTCTGTTTTTGATGATCAAGCATTTCCACTCGCTGGATTTTGCGCGGGTATCCTCGGCGGTTTCTCCCCTCCCTCCCGAGACGGTCGGCTTCGGCCTGCTGACTTCGATCGGGCTCCTGCTGATGGTGGGCGCTGCCGGCAAATCCGCGCAGCTTCCGTTGTATGTCTGGCTGCCCGATGCCATGGAAGGTCCCACGCCGGTCTCTGCCCTGATCCACGCAGCCACCATGGTCACGGCGGGCGTCTACATGGTCGCCCGGTCTCATGTGATCTTTGATCACGCCCCGAACGCGTTGACCGTGGTCGCGATCGTCGGCACTCTGACGGCGCTATTTGCTGCGACCATCGGCATCGCGCAAACCGACATCAAGAAGGTGCTCGCCTATTCCACCATCTCACAACTGGGCTATATGTTCATGGCCTGCGGCGTCGCGGCCTATTCGGCCGGGATCTTTCACCTGATGACGCATGCCTTCTTCAAGGGCCTGCTGTTCCTCGCGGCCGGCTCGGTGATCCACGCAGTCGGCGGCGAGCAGGACATGCGGAACATGGGTGGCCTTCGGCAGTACATTCCGTTGACATTTCTGACCATGACGGTCGCCACCGTCGCCATCGCTGGGATTCCGCCCTTTGCCGGCTTCTTTAGCAAGGACGAGATCCTGTTGCGCGCGTATGTGGCGAATCCGGTTTATTGGGTGATCGGTCTGTTTACCGCCTTCCTGACTTCGTTCTACATGTTCCGCCTGCTGTTCATGACTTTCTTTGGCGACTACCACGGTGGAACAGCGAATGCTCACGATGAGCCTCACGGGCACGGAGACCACGGACACGGTACTCCGCACGAGAGTCCCATGGTCATGCTGGTGCCACTCATGGTTCTCGCCGTGCTTTCGGCGTTTGGCGGCTTTCTGAACTGGGGTGGGCGCTTTGAGCACTTCCTGGCGCCGGTGTTCAGCTCTGGCGAAGGTGTGGAACGGGCCTCTGAAGCGGTCGGGCAGGGCTTGAAGTACGGGCTGATGGGAGCATCTGTGGCCGCGGCGCTCTTGGGCTGGTTCCTGGCCCGACTCCTGTACCGAACCAGTCCCGACCTCCCGCAGAAGATTGCCGACGCCTTGGGTGGCTTTTACAACGCCGTCGTTCACAAGTATTACGTCGACGAGATCTATGCAACGCTCTTCGTCAAGCCGCTGGTCGAAGGCTCGACCCGCATCCTGTGGCACGGGGTAGATCAGGGAGTGATCGATGCCGCCATCAATGACACAGCCGATGGCGCGCGCCATGTCTCCGACGCGGCCCGTCATATGCAATCCGGGAACTTGCGCTCCTACGCTGGCTGGATCGCGGCGGGAGGAGCGTTGGTGATCGCCTACATGATCTGGATGGGAGTTCGATGAACAACTATCTCGATCCCTTGATCCTGACGCTGGTGACCTTTATTCCCGCTGCCGGCGGCCTGTTGCTGCTGCTGTTTCCGCGCCGCGATCGTGACATCCGCATCTTCGCGCTTATCGTTTCGCTGCTCGCGTTTTTCTTGTCCCTGTACCTGGTCGCCCACGTGCACCGCTGGCTTTCCGGCTTCCAGTACGAAATTGACAAGCCGTGGATCTCGGCTCCGAACATTCACTACCACATGGGGGTCGACGGCATTTCGCTGTGGCTGGTGCTGTTGACTACGTTCCTGACTCCCCTTTGCGTGCTGATCTCATGGAATTCCATCCACGAACGGGTAAAAGAGTTCTTCATCCTGCTGCTGGTGCTGGAAACGGCCCTCATCGGGGTGTTCACCTCGCTCGACCTGTTCCTGTTCTATTTCTTCTGGGAATCGACTCTGATTCCGATGGCCCTGCTGATCGGCATGTACGGCCACGGGCGCAAGGTGTACGCAGCAGTGAAGTTTTTCCTCTACACCATGGTCGCGTCGGTATTCATGCTGGCCGCCATGTTGTGGCTCTACGCCAAGGTGGGCAGCTTTGACTTTGTGACGATTCAGAACGCGATTCGAACGGGTCAAGTTCCGGGCTTCGCCGGCGCTGCCCCGTGGCTGTTCCTGGGCTTCTTCCTGGCATTCGCGGTGAAAGTTCCTCTGTTCCCGTTCCATACCTGGCTGCCGGACGCTCACGTGGAAGCACCAACCGCAGGCTCGGTTCTGCTGGCGGGCGTCCTGCTCAAGATGGGCACCTATGGCCTGTTGCGCTTCAACCTCGGCCTGTTTCCGGAACAGGCGCGACATAACGCGCCCTGGATTTGCATCCTGGCGCTCATTGGCATCGTCTACGGCGCACTGGTCGCGATGGTCCAACCGAACCTGAAAAAGGTGATCGCTTATTCGTCAGTCAGTCACCTGGGCTTCGTGGTCCTCGGCATCTTCAGCTTCACGCAAGCGGGCCTGAACGGCGCGCTGTTCGTGATGCTGGCGCACGGCGTCTCGACGGGCGCCCTGTTCATGCTGGCCGGCATCATTTACGAGCGCAAGCACACCTACGAGATTGCGGACATGGGTGGTCTGGCGACGCCGATGCCGAAATATGCAACCTTGTTTTCGTTCATCGTGCTGGCCTCGGTCGGGCTGCCTCTGCTCAACGGCTTCGTGGGCGAATTCCTGGTCCTGAGCGGAGCCTTTCAGGCGAATCCCTGGTACGGCGTGATGGGCGCCACCGGCGTGATATGGAGCGCCTGCTACCTGCTCTGGATGTACCAGCGCGTCTTCTTCGGCAAGGTGACGCACCCGGAGAACAATGCCCTGCCCGATCTGTCTGCCCGCGAGCAACTGGCGCTCTGGCCCAGCGCCGTCGCAGCCCTCGTCATGGGCGTGGCACCGCTTCTCTGGTTGAACATCATTGACCCGGCGGTGCAATCTGCGCTGACTCCGTTCGCGCAGGTGGCCGGTAGGGTGGCGGGCCAATGAACAACGCCCTCCAGACTCCCCAGATCATCCCGCTGGGCGCCGATTACATTCGCATCCTTCCGGAGATTGTTCTCTCGCTCTTCGGCATGGTGATCATGCTGCTCGATCCCCTCGTGGATGAGGAAAAGAGTCAGAAAGTCCTGGGCGCGATCGGCATGGCAGGTGCCCTGGCCGGACTGGCGGCCACGTGGGCGATGTCGGAATCCCCTGGCTTTGCGTTTTGGAACATGGTGAGGGTCGACGGCTTCAGCGTCTTCTTTCATGTGCTTGTGATTGCCATCGCCGCAGTGCTGATCCTCACATCGTATGAGTACATGGCGGTGCAACGGATTCGCGCGGGCGAGTACTACGGGCTGATTCTTTTCGGGCTGGTGGGCATGTGCCTGATGTCGTCAGCAGTCGAGCTGGTGCTGATTTTCATCGCGCTTGAAATCTCGTCGATCTCGACCTACATCCTGGCCGGTTTCCGCCGGCGCTCGGCCACCAGCAGCGAGTCGTCGCTGAAGTACTTCCTGCTGGGCTCTTTCGCAACTGCGTTCTTCCTTTACGGCGTGGCCCTCATGTTCGGCGCGACCGGGTCAACCAACATTGACGAGATCAGTGCCGCGCTGAACTCCGGGCCCGTGCCTGTGCTTGCCTATGTGGCGATGGCGCTGATGTTTGTCGGTCTGGGATTCAAAGTCGCTGCCGCCCCCTTTCACATCTGGACGCCCGACGTCTATGAAGGCGCGCCCGCCCCGATTGTCGGCTTCATGTCGACTGCCCCCAAGGCGGCAGCCTTCGCTGTGCTCCTGCGCATCGTCTTTGAAGCCAACGCGCCGGGGCGCTTCTGGCTGATCTGGATCTCGGCGGTCTTGTCGATGACCCTGGGCAATGTCGCGGCTCTCGTCCAGAGCAACGTAAAGCGCCTGCTGGCGTACTCGTCCATTGCGCACGCCGGATACATGCTGGTGGCCTTCGCTGCCGCACCGGAACTGGGTTCCTCCGCCGTGATGTTTTACGCTGCATCCTATGCAGCCATGAACGTCGGCGCCTTTGCCGTGGTCAGCCACTTTGCCAACGCCGATGAGCGCTATGTCAACCTGGAAGACTATGCCGGACTAGGTCGTCGCTCCCCGCTGCTGGCGGGAGCGCTTACGATTTTTTTGATCTCGCTGATCGGAATTCCAGTTACGGGCGGCTTCTTTGCCAAGTTCTATGTTTTCAGCGCGGCTTTACAATCCAACCTGGTTGCCCTGACCATTATCGGCGTCATCAACAGCGCGGTCGGAGCTTACTACTACCTGAAGATTATCGTGATGATGTACATGCGGGAGGCGCGCGAGGATGTTCCCGTGCTTCCGATCCCGGTCAGCCTTGGCCTGGCCCTCGCTATAACGCTGGGCGCCACGATTTATCTGGGTGTTCTGCCGGGCCGCGTGCTGGGTATCGCACAACGATCTGCCAAGCAACTGCTTCAACCGGAACTGCCGCCTCCCGTAGACCCGTCCGCCGTTCAGGTGTCTCGCCACCCACTCTGAGGCTTCCAAGAATTGCTGCCTGACGATCATGTCGCAGCTTCCTTGGTTGTGGCCGTTCGTTGCGCAAGATCGGCCTGAACAGCGGGCTCTAGCGCTGCAAATTGCCCGCCCGGCCTAGCGTTACGGGCATGCGGTTTCCACGACCTTTTCGCTTCTCTATTTGACATATCGGGTCCGACTCGGCATCATAGGTGACCAAGTTGCAACCTTCCACGGTCCGATTTCGAGAGCCCCTGCAGGAGGATGGTATGTCCAAGATCATTCGAAGGCTTTGGTCAGACGAGTCCGGCCAGGACATCGCTGAATATGCCGTGATGTTGGCGGTCATTCTGGTGCTGGTGGTCGGGACCGTCCGGTTAATCGGCTCAAACGCCAACAGTGCGTTTTCCGCTGCTGCCAGTGCGGTCCAGTAGTCCAAAGGCATGGATTTCGGGGGCGTTTTCACACCAGAGCCTCCCTGCCCTCCCGAGGCCTTGTGCTCCCTTGTGGGCTTGTGGGCGAGCAGGTTGTGGGCGGGTTGTGGGCGAGCAGGGTTGACGAGACGGGAAGAACCGTCTAGTATCGGTTGCGCATGACGCGATTTACCTACTTCTCCTTTACGTTTTTCCGCTACTGGTTTACGGGAGTGGCGGCAGGGGCGGAGCTTGTAGGTGAGTCGAACCGGCAATGATCACCTAGAATTCAAGAGTTCCAGACCAGCCGCGATTCTCACGAATCGCGGCTTTTTCGTTTTTAGACCAAAATCCAGCCAAAGGGGGCAGTCCCAGTGATCGTCAATATGTCAGAGGGTGCAACCGAACAGGAGATCGAGCACATTATCGAGCGGATCCGAGAGGCCGGCTACCAGCCACACGTGACCCGTGGAACGCAACGTACCATCGTCGCCGCCGTTGGGAGCGGACGCCGGCATGAAATCGAAGCTCTCCAAGTCGCTCCGGGGGTCGACAACGTCGTGCCGATTGCCCAGCCGTTCAAGCTGGTAAGCCGCCAGGTCAAACCCCAGCGGTCGGTCGTAAACGTGGGAGGCGTCCAGATCGGGGGCGACAAGGTTGTCGTGATCGCAGGGCCGTGTTCGGTTGAATCCCGCGAACAGCTCCTGACCACGGCACACGCGGTAAAGAAGGCCGGGGCAAGCCTGCTTCGTGGCGGAGCCTACAAGCCACGCACGTCGCCCTACGACTTTCAGGGGCTAGGCGAAGAAGCTTTGAGGATCCTGCGTGAAGCCAGCGATGAGACCGGTCTGCCGATCGTCACCGAGGTGATGAGCACCGAGGATGTCGACCTACTCTGTGAGCACGCTGACATGCTGCAGGTCGGCGCCCGCAACATGCAGAACTTCGCTCTGCTCCGCCGGCTGGCGACCATTCGTAAGCCCATCCTTCTCAAGCGTGGTCCTTCGGCGACGGTCAAGGAATGGCTGCTCGCGGCCGAGTACCTGCTGGCCGGGGGAAACCGGGAGGTCGTACTGTGCGAGCGCGGCATCAGGACGTTTGAAACCGAGACCCGCAATACCATCGATCTGGCAGCCGTCGCCTTGGCCCGCGACTTGTCGCATTTGCCCGTGATCGCCGACCCGTCCCATGGTACCGGCAAACAGAGCCTGATCGCGGCCGTTTCGCGGGCGGCCGTGGCAGTCGGCGCCGACGGACTCATCATCGAGGTCCACCCCTGTCCGGAGCGGGCGCTCTCTGATGGTCCTCAGTCTCTCGATTTCGCTGCTTTTGAAAAAGTAATGCGAGGACTCTCGGAGCCCCTGCGGGGACTCGCCGAACCGGTCAGGGTCGAAAGGGTGGCACGGGCGTAGTGCGGTCAGGAGCTTTCGGGCACAAAACAAAACGCCCCGGACTCTGGTTAGAGTCTTGGGCGCTCCGTTGAACAGCCCTCCCCCGAGTACTGCTCGCCCATAAACATAAACGCGGTACTGAATCTGGGGAATGGCCCGCTCGTGCCACCGATCGGCACGAAAGAGCCGGCCTACTTCCGAGCTCGGGTCTGCGCTGTTTCCAAAGGAGAAGCGGCTGCGTTCACTCGCTTCGCCATGCGAACGATGGGCAGGGATTCTCCGTTGGCGAGAGGAACTCCGAGACTCTCCAGTTCCGCGTAGCCGCGTGCCCGATAGAACGGAATGCCCGTAAGCGTCGCGCCCATCTCGAGACTCTGGAAACCCTCCGCGAGGGCGGCTGCTTCGCATGTATCCAGGATGATGCTTCCGACGCCGCGGCGCACCCAGTCCGGATGCACAAAGAAAGCTCGAATCTTGGCGGTATCGGTTTGCGGGTCGAGCAGCGAATCCTCCCGTCCGGTCCAGTGATCGCCTCCGTAGAGTGTCTTGCGTTTGCTCCACCCGCCGCAGCCGACGATGCGCGACGGCCGCGGGTCGCTGGTTGGATCTTTGGTCCGGTCTGCACCGGCCCGAGCTTCGACCGCGAAATAGGTGCCATCAGCGATCAGCTGGCTGTCGACTCCGTAGACGGTTGCAAGTGCACGCTCGATTTGGGTGGGGGTATAGTCCTGAGCCTGTAGACCGCGGACAGAAAGCTCAATCAGAGTTTTCAGGACGGGTACGTCCTCGGGTCTCGCTTTTCGAATCGTGAAAGTCACAGGATGGCCCAAAAAAGGCGCAATCGCTGCGGGAGATTCTATCATCGCCGGAAGTGGCGTGATGGAAACGAGGATCACTGGGCGGAGGGGTCTGCTCCGCCCTGGTGCTGTCTTGCCGACGGTGCTATTTCTGCGGGGAAGAGTCGGGGGGCGCCGGCGGCGTTTCTCCCCCGCGATGATGCCCCTGTATCCATTGTTCCTGCCGCGCCTGCATCTGGTCCCATTTCTTCTGCTGGTCCGAGTCCAGGAGTCCGCGGATCTGATCGTTCGACGTCTTATGGATGTCCATCATCTTCGAACGGCGATCCTGCTGTGAAAGCGAAGAATCCTGGTGCACGGCTTCCATTTGCGACTGTTCCGACTTCAGAATGTCCCCTACTTTCGACTGCTGATCGGACGAGAGTTTGAGTTGTTCGCTCAGCATCTCGGCGCGCTTGGCAGGATCGAAGTGACCACGCCCGCGTCCGTGCTCGGGTGGAGCGCCCGCGGGCGCAGACTGCTGATCGTTACCGCCGCTGTCCTGAGCAACGGCCGAGGGCGCAACCGTATACACAAGGCCCGCCAATATCAAGGCCAACAGGCACCGTTTGAGCATAGGATCTCCTTCTGGGAAGTTCGCAGTTCGTTGACAATGGTATGAACCAGATTATGAAGGCGAAGTTGCGAAAGGCGCGCAACTTTACGAACTTTTACTCAGGGCGCCGAGCACGTGCAGGCATGGGGGACGGCTATCTACGGCGAGCCGTTCGGGAGCCATTGTGCAACCAGGTGTAACTGATTGATATCAAATGTTGTCGGCAGGACACTTCTCGGTACAAGGCAGTCGCCGGTCACTTCCTATCGTCCCCTTAACGTCCCCAGATTTTCTTGGTTTTAAGCACGGACGGTTTTCTGGCTACTTGAGACTTGGCTTCGGCGGGGCTCACACAGTCAAACCACCGCACATGAGTACACCCGGGGTGAGCGTCGTGCAAGCCACGCCTCAGTTCTCCCAAGCAATGCCGAAAAAACCAATCTTTATCAATTGTAGGCCGCCCCTATATGATCGCGACGGGAGTATGGCAGACAACACTGAGCCAAAGACGCTCGACACCCGCCCGAGCTATGTTGTGCAGCGCAAGAAGGCATCGGTGCGGAGACTGGTGGACAGTACGCAATCGGTTGGCAGGTGGCTCGGTCGTCTGCTCTACGTGGCGGGATGGCACAAACTGCTGGCGGGTCTATTCCTGGCTGCGGCAACGATTTCCATGGGATCGGCGGATACCGCCACTGAACGGATTTTATTACCGATCGAGGTCTTGGGTGCAGACGGCACAACGGTGAGCAGGACCGTCACACTTCAGGCGGGAGAGTCTGAGCCGGTGCGATCTCTCTGGCTACAAATCCACGGCGTGCGGTATGCGGATGAAGCCAGCGTCCAAGTCAACACGGGTGTCTGGATACCCCTCAATAACACCTCGGTCACAATCGCCGAGCCCGGCAGAAGTTTCGGCGGAATCGGCGGGGGCTTCGCTACGCTGGTGATGACTCTTCCCCTCCCGGAGGGCACGGTCGTCAGCGGCGCCAACACAATCCGTTTTCGGTTCAACCAGACCGACGGGGTCGCCAGTGGCTTTCGCGTTCTTGCATGGAACTTCCTAACGATCGACGGAAGGAAGGTCATCCCGCCAGACGATTTTGTGAAGGATGCTCCCGAAACCTGGACAGCCCCCTTGCCTAACGCGGCTTCGATTCTGGCTGGACGGGAACTGTGGCAGACCGCCTCTCTGGTTGCAAACAGCCTTCCAGATAGTCCGAGGATTCAGGCGCACTGTGCGGACTGTCATGCGCAGGATGGGCGCGATCTGAAATACTTCAACTTCTCCAACGGCAGCATCGTCGCCCGCTCGCGCTTCCATGGCCTGTCCACGCTGCAGGGCCAGCAGATTGCAAGCTATATTCGCAGCTTGCCATTTCCGAATCCCGGCCGCCCTTGGAATCCTCCTTACCAACCTGGACCGGGACTGGAAGAGCAACCGGTCTCGAGTTGGGCGGCCGGGGCCGGACTCGCCTGGATCCTCGACCGGGATATAGACGCATTGCCGTTTATGCTTCGCCAGCACGGCGACCCAATAAGCAGAGCAACATCAGATTCACGCGGGAATGCTCCCGACCCTGGTGAACTCGTTCGGGAGATTACGCCGACCATCTTTCGTCCCGACGGCGACCTCAATCCTCGTGAAATTCCCATCGCCTTGCAACTGCCGGATTGGAGCCTCTGGCTGCCCCGCGTACATCCCAAGGATGCATGGGGACCAGCCTTCACGCAAAGCGAATTCGCAGCATTGTACGGTGGCAAAGGTAAGATTGGCGCGAAAGGGCCGCTGCGCACACTCCTGGCGGATGCCCAGACTACGGATTACAACATTCGCCCCGTCGCCGCCGCCTTCACCCATTGGTCTCAAGCCCGACATTCCTTCCTCAGGCGGCTGGTCACAGCAAGAACGGCATGGACCCCGGCGTTGACCAACAAGATCTACTCGACGCAGCTGTGGCAGCTGGTGAAGACATGGGAGATGATGCAGGAGTTTGGACTTGAGGGACGCGGGCGCGACCTCTTTGGGTCGACCGCGGATTCCCGCACGTGGTGCAACACCATTCCGGCAGAGACCTCTCCGTCGGCAGCCTTCATCCCCGATGGTACCGCCGGAGTGGGCGGTAGCGCATTGACCAACGAATATTTCACAGCGTCCTGGTATGAGTTGCAGATCGTCCTGAATAGCGGCCATCATCAACACCGAGATCGCAGTCCGGTGGACTGGACGTATCTGATCGGCCGGTTCCTCGACCTGTATGTCCAGACACACCAACCGGAGCCAACGCGCCTCCTTGTGGCTGTAACCAAAGCGCTGCAATCGACCGATCCCCATCTGGGCCCTGACAACCTCCGGAAGGGTTGGCGGCCGGACGAGAACATCGACCCACGAATCATGATCAGTCCGGTTTGGGCGCCAATCTTCAAACCCGTGCCCATTGAGGTTCATCGGGCTCTGACCGGGTCGCTGCTTGCCGCATGGATGGATAAGAACCTCCAATACCCGATGGCGCAATACTTGCCCCTTGGGTTGCCGCCGCAGGCCTACGCTTCGTCCCGCACCTACGGGGATATCAGCGGCGGGAAGGTATGGGAGGCGGCTCAACGATTCCGTGATGCCGGCGTCGCTGCCGACCTGATCGAGAGCTTGCTGCAATGGGGAGTTGCATTCACCGACCGTGCAGCACGTCTCCAATACCATTAGCATCAGCGATTCGACGCCAGGCGGGGAGTTTTGAGGGTTGACAAAGAGGCAGCTCGAACGAGGTTTTTTCGAGACCTCCTCCAGGCGATCGAGGTTCACTGATGCGACTCAGGTCCATTCGCACACTCCTGTCCATCTTGTAAGAAAATTGTAAAGCGAAGACGGGACAACCGGGTCCTGTCCAGATAAGACATCTGATACAAATACAAGTCGCGATACTAACTTCATGTTTGCTCATTCCCTTGAGCCTTGCAAGCTACGGGCAAGGCCCTGCACAAAAGCCAAAAGCTTCCTGTAAACGCACAATTTACATGTCGTCACTTGATTAGCACTATTTGCATTGGGTAAAGTTCTGCTAATTTAGCAAACGAGAGAAGTTCCCCCTCCGGATTTCGTCGCGGAGTGAGTTGCGACGGATCGAAGACCCTCAAACGAGGTGAACACTCCGTTGACGCCGATTGAGCGTTGACCCCTCCTCCCAGTGGAAGTCGGATCCTCGATTACCGTTGAAGAATTCGCCTGAGTACTAAAACGTCTTTGGACGCTCGTGTTGGAGGAAGAATGCAAACAAATCATTGCGGCGGTTTTGGCAGGTTCGCCAAGTCAATATTCAGAGTTGCTATTGTCCTTTCTTCGTTCTTGATGGTTAGCAGCCAGCCGGGGCAGGCGATTCCGGCTTTTGCGCGGAAGTACGGGTTACCTTGTTCGGCGTGTCACATCGGTTGGCCGATTTTGAATAACTTCGGTCTGTCGTTTCGTGACAACGGGTATCAGCTCGGCAACGATCGGG
>WNFS01000009.1_pt1 | contig 141728 bp, 110 predicted proteins | sample 5400141 | NCBI WGS metagenome assembly WNFS01 (sample SAMN13153358, study PRJNA577476) | soil metagenome | isolation source: 60 cm saprolite under Madrone tree | place: USA:California | collected 2016-06-14 | reverse complement strand
GGACCGTAAAGGGCGCAAACACTATCATCGCCCTGCGCTGCAGCAAGCTCAGCGGACGCTTCGAGGATTTCTGGGAACGCCGTTCAGATCAAATGAAGGGGGCAGCATAACTTCATCGCCCAAATTTGGCGTGCGCCCCCCCCCATCGACCCCATCGATCACCCGCTCGCACCACCAGAAAGAATCCTGGTCTGCCAGCCCTCAATACCTGAATCCCCGCGAACGACGTACAATCTTTCAGAGACTCGCGAAGCCGCTTCGTCCCCGGAAAATCCTTCATGCCCAACCCCCAGAAGCTTCCTCCCGAAATCGTCAGCCGTCTCCGCCTGCTCGCTCACGACTTGAGCAATTCCCTCGAGACCATCATGCAGGCGTCCTACCTGCTCAGCCAACTCAAGCCCGAATCCGAATCCGCCAAGTGGGTTTCCTTGATCGAAGACGCCGCTCAGGACGCAGCTCATATCAACCGCGAAATCCGGGAAGTGCTCCGGACTCAAGCCTAGGGAGTTGGTATCGAGCCTTCTGTCGCCGCCTGCGTGCCAGGAAACCGCACCCGGTCAATGCTCTGATTGTGAACGGAAAGCCAACAAGCCCGACACCGGGCTTGATGAGGCGCGAGTTGGGAACTGACAACCAAGGACGTCGTTAACCCTCCAGCCTCGCAGTCATTGAGATCTTGGCATTCAACACCTTCGAAACCGGACATCCCTTCTCCGCCGCCTCAGCATATTTCTGAAACGTCGCAGCATCCGAGCCCGGAACTTTACCCACCACGTCCAGATGGCTCGACGTGATCGTCCAGCCCGCATCCAATTTCTCCAGCGTCAGCGTGACGTTCGTGCTGATGGTCTCGGGCGTCAGATTGGCTCCCCCAAGTTGCGCGGAGAGTGCCATGGAGAAGCACGCGGCATGTGCCGCCGCAATCAATTCTTCCGGATTGGTCCCGGGTGCATTCTCGAACCGGGTCGTGAACGAATACGGTGTATTCGAGAGCACTCCGCCCGGCGCCGAGATGGTTCCCTTCCCGTCCTTTAGACCGCCCTTCCAAACTGCACTCGCTTTTCTCTGCATGGTCTTTCCTCAAAGATGAAGTATGGAGTCAGGTGCTGCCCAGACATTGTAGACGCACCGGGAATGTCGCGCACGGTCGAGTACAACTGCATCGATCCCAGCGCAGAAAGAATGGAGTGTGATTTTGCTATCGGTGAAGCCGACGGTTCAGAGAGGGGCCGTGCGCGAAAAAGAAGAGCGAGGAAAGTGCGTGACCCGACCTGGCGCCGTTCCGCTTCGGCCGGGCCTGAAACAGAGGAAACGGCAAAAACCTGTACCGCACCCGCCTCTGCAGCTCCAATGCTAGCGTTATCGCCTGGCGCAGGCAATCCCGCAAACGCTGTAGAAAAAAACCGCCCGGAAATCAACCCAGACGCGCAGAAGTACTCAGACTAATTTCCGGTGCCTGCCTGCACTCCCAGCCTGGGCGTTCTCAGTTGGAACCGGCTGCTCTCAATAGAGGTCTGCGCAGCTCAGGTAAAACCCACACTTCGGACAGCTTAGCTTGCAACCATGTTCCTGCAACTGGGTCGAGCAGTTCGGACAGAAGCGAGAAGGATCGGTCCGCACAGTTGAGCGCAGGACCTCCGCGGGCTCAGGTTCGCGGGCGCGTCCCCGAGAATCGTCCTGCCCGCTAGGCCGATTTGGGAACATCATCGGAGATGACGGTAACGTTGTCCGTAGCGGGCGACGCTTTCTCTTCCACCTGGAGCATCGAACCCGCGGCCAGATTGCTACTCCAGCAGTCGGCCACGAGCCGCCACACGCCCAACCGGCGCCACACTTTCAGATACTTGCCCCGGTCCGACAGGATTCTCCCATTTTCTCCGACGATTGACACCGAATAGCGACCCAGTTCCATCGCCATGTCTCCGGAATAGTCAACCCGGGTGGTTTCCAGGCGCAGATCCTGGTATCCTGCCTCGCCAAACTCGCGCAACTTGCGTTCAATCGCCTTTGGGCCAACCGACGACTCGTGGTGCGGCGCCATAAACGTCCCGTCGGACGCAAACAGAACGCCCACCTGGTCATAGTTCCCGGTGTTGAAGTTCATGCTGAAGTCTTGCGTGAGCCCACGAATCGTTGACTCTACGTCTAAAGAAGAACCTGAGCCCCCGATTGGGCTGGTGTAGGGCCGATACATCAAACTACCTCCTTGGGGAAGAAGGCCATGCGCACTGTGCCACCTCTACTCGATCCGGGTCGCCAAGAAGAGAAGGTTGCGCACCCACATTGGTTGTGAATTGTAGCGCAAAAATTCTGCCCCCAACAGCAAGAAAGTTTTGCATTTTTTCGCTTTCCGTTTTGATTTGACAATACCCCATTTCCAGCACCGCTTTTGCGTTCGAGCGGCAACATTGGAGGCGCCAGGCAGACTTCTGTACGCTGCCGTACGCTTTGACGGCATGCGGGGGCCAAGCAATGATAATCTAGAGGTGGCATGATTCCGGCCTGTCCGGCTCGGAATGAACTTGGCCTGGTACGGTCCGGATGGCTACCGATCAACAACTCGATCTCTCGCCCCCGGAGGAAATCACGCGTCCTCTGTGGAAGTCCCTGGTTCGCAATTTCCGCGACCGTTTTCTCCCCGACAATCTGCCCCCCCTCTACATCACATCCCGGCCGGTCAATCTGGGCATGCTGCTCGGGGATTTCCTCAGCCTTCCCTGGTATCGCACCGTGTTCACGAATCTGGGCGATGTCATTTCCCCGGAAACCCAGCCGCCGCTGCAACTGGAATCCCGGCCGGTCGATGTCGGCGAACTGATTGGCGACCAGATGGCCCGTCTCTGGTGGAGTTCTCTGCTCCGTAACCTGGCCGACTCAGTCGCCCCAGAAAAGCTGCCGCCCCTAGAACTGACATCGGAACCGGCAAACCCGATCATCCCTTCAGACGCCCTGTTCCTGGCCGCATGGTCAAACGTCATCAGCAGCCCGAAAATCTTCCTGCCAGACAAAGCCAAGACCGTCCTTACGCCCGCTTCCCCGGGCCTCGTGATTCAGCGGCCGACGCTGCCACCACTCGACCCTGCCGCCGTCGCCTTCGTACACGATCTCGAAGTCGACATGCGGCGGGACCTCCGCCGCTCCCGCCGTCGCGAACGCTTCCTCGCCTTCGTCTTCGCCGCGGAAGTGATCGCGCTCATGGTCGGATACCTGTGGCGTCACTAGATTCGGGTACGTCACCGCATGCCGCGGTCCTGGGTGACGCTCTTCGGTGACGGTCTTCGGGTTCCAGGGCAGCCCGTCTAGTTAAGTTCGCTTGACAACCTCGCTGCGGGCACCGCAGAATGCGCGCCAGCTTCGCTCAATCTCACCCTCCAGGTGCATGATGCCGCTGCCGTGCAAGGTTCCTTTTGTCCTCTTCTGCCTGGCCATCTCACTCGTCGCCCAGGACCGATCTCACGCGCGCTCCATGGTTGTCACCCGTGACGGCATCGTTGCCACCAGTCACGTCCAGGCTTCGGTCGCCGGTGCGCAAATACTCGCGAAGGGAGGTTCTGCAGTCGATGCGGCCATCGCCGCCAATGCGGTCCTCGGAGTGACAGAGCCCATGATGAACGGCATCGGTGGCGATCTGTTCGCCATCTACTGGGAGGCCAAAACTGGCAAACTCTATGGCCTCAATTCCAGCGGATGGGCGCCCCGGGGCCCCACCGAACAGCACCTGCGATCCAAAGGCATCACGTCGATGCCAGAGGCGGGGATTGACACCGTTACCGTTCCGGGCGCCGTCGCCGGCTGGAACGCACTCCAGGCCCGCTTTGGCAAGCTAGCCTGGAAAGAAATCTTCCAGCCCGCAATCTACTATGCCGATCACGGGTATCCCGTCCCCGAACTCATCCACGCGTTCTGGGCCGAGGCAGTCCCAACCATCTCCGCCGATTCCGAGAGCCGTCGCGTCTACCTGCCAAACGGAACCGCTCCGGCGGTCGGTCAGGTCTTCCGGAATCCTGACCTCGCCAAGGCACTCGGCCTCATCGCAGCCGAAGGCCCGGCTTTCTATCAAGGTGGTATAGCGGAAGCCGTCCTGGGCACTTCAAAATCCCTGGGCGGCACCATGGCAGCCGACGACCTCTCCGAATTCGCTCCCGAATGGGTCGACCCTGTCTCCACCACCTACCGTGGCTGGACCGTCTACGAACTCCCGCCGAACGGTCAGGGAATGGCCGCGCTCGAGATGCTGAGCATCATGGAGCAAACTCCGGCATCCTCGGAGGGTCCGTCAGGTGTCGCTGAACTGCACAAGAAAATCGAAGCGATGAAGCTGGCCTACGCTGACCTCCATCGTTATGACGCCGATCCACGCTTCGCGAAAGTTCCGGTCGAGGGCCTGCTCTCAAAGGACTACGCCCTGGAACGGGCCCGGATGATTGACCCCAGCAAAGCCCGCTGCGACGGTCCTGCCGGAACGCCGCCCGCCAGCGAGACCACTTACCTCACCGCGGTCGATCATGAAGGCAACATCGTCTCCCTGATCCAGAGCAACTATGACGAATTCGGCTCAGGCATCACCGTTCGCGGCATGGGCTTCGTGCTCCAGGATCGAGGCGCCCTGTTCTCGCTGGATCCCGCTTCGCCCAACGTCCTTGCTCCCCGCAAGCGTCCGTTCCACACGATCATCCCGGCATTCATGGAGCGCGGCGACCAGCACATCGGCTTCGGCATCATGGGAGGCGCCAACCAGCCCCTGGCCCACGCGCAGTTTGTCTCCAACATGGTTGACTACGGCATGAATATCCAAGCCGCCCTCGAGAACGCACGCTTTACGGTCAGCCCAAAACGCGCCTGCAACATCGTCATTGAATCGCGCGTGCAGCCCGAAGTCCGCGGCAAGCTAGCGTCCATGGGCCATATTCTCCAGGTCGGGGGCGAGTACTCCACCCGCATGGGCCGCGGCCAGGCCGTTCTCCACGACTCGAAATCCGGCGTCAATTACGGCGCCTCCGACGCCCGGGCGGATGGCTCCGCCGAACCCCAACCCCCGCCGCTCTGAAGAGCCGGCGTTCGGCGCGTGTTTCGTGCGCTGCAACCCAAACGAAGAAACGTCGATTTCGAGAGGAAGCGTGCGCGGAAATGCCCGGCGGAGCGAAGCCTTGGTGTGCCGACCGACCTAGGTGGCACCCGCCACGCGGCGGTATTCGACGCCGCCATCGTCTGCCACCAGGACCCACAGGGTATAGATACCCAGGGCCGTGCCGAAGGGGAAATGGACCAGTGCAATGATCCCCAGCACGATCGCAACGACGCGCGCCCAGGATTGACGATTGCGCAGACCAACACCCACCAGAATGCCGCCCGCACCCACCAGAAGAAAGGTGCCTCCGAGCAGGGTCAGGACGAGTGGACCGAGCGTCCGGCCGACGATGCTGTCGTGAATCACGAAATGAGCGGCAGTGCTGGCAAAAAACAGGCCCAGCGAAGGAATCAGGAAAAAGGCGCCGACTACGATCCAGAGGGTCCCGAGCAGCGACAAGTGATTGCGCAGGCGGCTGCGCGTGACCGAACTTATCGGGTCGCCGACCGGCTTGCCGCACTTCGGGCAAACGTTGAAGCTGGCTTGGAGTTCAGTCCCACAGGCGTTGCAGAACATGGCGGGCCTCCATCAAGCGCGATCATTGTAGTGTACGCATCCGGGGTTCGAAAGGTTGCACCCCAGAAGTTGTGGGCGCCTGAGCCGCCCGGGGGGTTCCTACTAGGGCGGGCGCGGTTGCTCTTGTCCGCGTACCAGCGGTCTTGTGGAACGCGCCCGGCACACTCCGAGGGGCCCGATCTCTTATTGTCGCTGGAGGTACATGACCTTTCTGGCGTTGAGTGGAGCGGGAAGTTCGAAGAAAATCAGGCCAGGCCTCGGATCCTGGACCCATACAACGGAGAAAAGCCGTGTTCTTGCGACGTGTGCTCATAGTTGCTCTTCTAACGCTGGGCGGGACGACCCTGGTACGGGCCAAGGACATCGCCCTCATCGCAAATAAGGGCGGCACGGTATCTGCGATCACGCTGCCGGATCTGGTGAAGCTGTGTAAGGCTCAGACCAACCGCTGGCCCGACGGCAAGGCGGTCACGCTGATCATGAGAGATCCGGCTTCGGCAGAAATGAAGATGGTGCTCGAAAAGGTCTATTCGATGCCGCCGGAGGGCGTAAACGAACTGATCGCGACCGCCAATCACGGGCGAATGAATCACCCGGCGATTGTCGTGGTGGGCACGGATGATGAACTGGTAAAGAAGGTGGCGTCGCTGCTGGGAGCAGTGGGGCTGGTAGACGTGTACGCCATCAACAGTTCGGTGGATGTGATGAAGGTTGCCGGCAAACTGCCGTTTGAGCCGGGATATCCATTGCACGGGAACTAAGGTGTTGCGAGCGGGGCAATGACGAACATATGAGCGGAACTGCACCCGAGCGAAAGAAAACCGCCCCATACACACGGCGCTATCCGCGCTACACCATGGACGTGCGGATGAACGTGCAGGTGTTCCGCGCAGGAAGCCTGAACCATCTCTGGGGCCGATCCACGGAACTAGGACTGGATGGGATCGGGGCGACGCTAACCGGCGACCTCGAGCCGGGCGAAGTGGTGTCAATGGAATTTCCCCTGCCTCTGAGTCCCTACCCGCTCAAACTGAGGGCGATTGTGCGCTACCGGATCGGCCTTCACTACGGATTTGAGTTTCTGACACCCACCACGGAGCAGCGGGCTGCGCTCGATCGCGTTTGCCAAATGCTCGCGGCGGGCAGCTAGATTTCCTTCCTTGCGCGCCTGCCAGGTGCTAATGGTGAGTTTTCGGCAAGAGCCGAATCTCGAAGACCTTCGGCCATAGCTTGCCCGTTACAAACAGACGCTTTCGTACGGCATCGTAGGCGATGCCATTCAATACGGCTCCCGGTTCCAATCGATACATGGGGCTCAGAATTCCGGTCAGATCGATCCAGCGCACGACCTGCCCGGTCTGGGGCGAAACGCAAGCGATGCGGTTGGTCTGCCACACGTTGGCGAATATCTCTCCATCGACGAACTCGAGTTCGTTCAACCGGTCGATGCGCTTGCTGCCATCGCGCACCTGAATGCGACGGTTTTCCCGGAGCGTGGTGGAGTCCAGAATGCGAATCTCCGAAGTGCCGTCGCTCATGAAGACCTGAGGGCCACTCGTCGCCAGACCCCAGCCTTCCCCCGAATAGGAGAACTGGCGCACGCGCCGAAAGGTCTTCCTGTCGTAGACGAAACCGGTCTCGGATTGCCATGTGAGCTGGATGATCTTGTCTTTGACAAGCGTGATCCCTTCGCCAAAGAACTCGGGAGCCAAGTCGACCCGTTGCAGGACCTCTCCCGTCTCGAGGCGAACCTTGCGCACCGATGACCGCCCGTTGAGGCCAGTGCCCTCATACAGAAAGCCGTCGCGGTAAGCGAGTCCTTGCGTATACGCCGCGGGATCGTGCGGAAATGCCTGCACGATCTCATAGGTGTACTCGCGCGGGCTCTTGGGAGATAGGCGCCCGGCCTGCGCGCAGGAAAGCAGAGGGCAGGGGGTCAAAAGCAGGGCGAGCAGAAAGCGCGAGAGGATGGCCTTCATTGTGCTTGCCTCATCGATCCCATGCAGGCCCCGACCGATTCAGGTCTTGGGAGGGCCTCACAGAGCTGGAGCACCGACTCTTACAGTCACTCGGCAGCCGTCAAGTCTTTCACCGGTGAAATTACCTCGGTAACTTTCTGGTAATGAGCGTCCATTCTAAGATTTCAGCTCGAGTCGGGGGTAGTCGGGAGGGGGTCCCTGAATGGGTGACGAGTTCACCCAACCTGCTCAGTCCGCGGAGTTCGTGCGCGCGAAGTATCTGCAGGAGGCGCTGCGGCGCGGTTCCCTGCCTGCCTTGGTCAGCGCCGAAGACCCCACACGCCCCCAGTGCGCGCCCGCCTGGGACGAAAACGATCCCGCCATCCACAAGGCGTACCTCGAACAATTGGTGGAGTGCGCCCCCGAAGCGATCAGCATCCTGGACGTGCGGCACCAAATCACCCGAATCAATTCCGAGTTTACCCGGCTGTTCGGATTTACTCCTCCCGAAGCGCTGGGGCAGCAGCTTTCGACCTTGATTGTTCCCGCCGACCGGAGCGCCGAAACCGTCTGGATCAAAGAGCTCGTGCAGCAGGGACAGAGGGTCACCCTCGAGACGCGGCGTCAACGAAAGGACGGGTCGCTGGTGGATGTTTCTATGGCCTGCGCTCCGGTGATGGTGGAAGGAGCCCAGGTCGGCTTCTACGTGCTGTACCGCGATATCCACGACACCAAGCGGGCACAGACGCTCAGTTCGGCGCTGTACCGCATTGCGGAGCGAACCAGTTCGGCGGAAGACCTGCAAGGCTTCTACGCCTCGATCCACAATATCGTGGGCGAACTGATGAACGCCCGGAATTTCTACATTGCGCTCTACGATCCGGCCACGCAACTGCTGAGCTTCCCGCATTTCGTGGACGAAGAAGATCCCATGCCGGCACCGAAGCCGCTGGGACGAGGGTTGACCGAGTACGTGTTGCGCAGCGGAGAGCCTCTCCTGGCCACGCCGGAAGTGTTCGAGGATCTGGTCCGACGCGGCGAAGTGGTGCTGATCGGAGCTCCATCGGTGGACTGGATGGGAGTGCCCCTGCGCGCTGGCAACGAGACCTTCGGCGTTCTGGTGGTTCAGAGCTACAGCGAGGACGTGCGTTTCGGAGAGCGCGACAAGGAAATTCTGACCTTCGTCTCGCAGCAGCTGGCAAGCGCCATCGATCATAAGCGGCATGAAGAGGCGCTGCGGCGATCTGAAGCACGCTACCGTTCGCTGGTGCAGAGCGCCGTTTACGGGATCTACCGATCCAACGTGGATGGACGCTTCCTCGACGTAAATCCGGCCCTCATCACCATGCTGGGGTACGAGTCGGCCGAGCACGTGCTGCAACTGAACCCGCGCCACGAAGTGTTCCTGAATCCGGAGGAGCATGAGCGGCTCGCGAGTGAATTTCAGCAGAAGGGACGGCTGGACGGCCTTGAGGTGAAGTGGAAGCGCAAGGATGGAAGGGGAATCACGGTCCGGCTGAGCGGTCGCGCTGCAACGGTTCCGGAAGAACTGGACCGAGTGCTGGAGATTATCGCCGAGGACGTGACCGAGCGGCGGGCCCTGGAGGATCAATTCCGTCAGGCGCAGAAGATGGAAGCCGTGGGACGGCTGGCCGGCGGAGTCGCCCACGACTTCAACAACCTGCTGATGGTCATCAGCGGTTATACCGAAGTCCTATTGGACAAACTGAAATCCGACAGCGAAATGCAGGGAAAGGCCCAGGCGATTCAACAGGCAGCCGATCGGGCAACCACGCTCACCCGGCAACTGCTGGCATTTAGCCGAAAGCAACTGCTCGAACTGAAAGTGGTGGACGTCAATGCGATCGTGTCCGACATGGAGAGACTGTTGCGTCCCCTGATCGGGGAGACCATCGAACTGACGACCCGGCTCACGCCGGAGGTCGGCCATACGCGAGCCGACGCCGGCCAGTTGGAACAGGTCATCATGAACCTGGTGGTCAACGCGCGTGATGCCATGTCGTTCGGCGGCAAGATTCTGATTCAAACCAACCGGGTGGAGATTGATCCAGAACGACGCGAGCACTCCCTGATTCCACCCGGGCCCTACCTGCTGCTGTCGGTTTCAGACACCGGCGCAGGGATGGATAAAGACACCCAATCACGCATCTTTGAACCGTTTTTCACAACCAAGGAAAAGGGCAAAGGAACAGGTCTCGGCCTCTCGACCGTCTATGGGATCGTGAAACAGAGCGGCGGGTTCATTTTCGCCCATAGCGAACTCGGCCATGGCACGACTTTCCGCATTTACCTGCCGCGCGTGGAGGATCCTGCCGACCACATCGGACCCACAAAGAGCGCGATCGCTGCCACCGGCGGATCAGAGACCATCTTGCTGGTGGAGGACGAAGAATCTGTCCGTGAGCTGGTGCGCGACACCCTGACCAACAAGGGCTACAAGGTCATGGAGGCAAAGAACGGCGAGGCGGGCTTGCGCGTTTCCGAGGAGCACCCGGGAGCGATCGACATGCTGATCACCGACGTGGTGATGCCCGGAATGAGTGGACGGGAGTTGGCCAAGCGGGTCTCGGCCGCGCGGCCCGACGTCAAGGTGCTGTTTCTGTCCGGCTACACCGAAGACGCGATCATCCATGAGGGCGTGCTCGAGCCGGGCACGGCGTTCCTGCAAAAGCCGTTCACCCTGCAAGTTTTGTCGCGCAAAGTGCGCGAGGTGTTGCGTGGCGAGTCCTCCTGATCAGCTGCCAATCCAGGTCTTCCCATCGAACCTGTCTCCCCTGAGAGTCTGCCTCGCGGTTTCCCGCCTGCAACCCTCCCCGGTCACCGACCCGTACGGACTGGCGGGGCTTTTCGCTAGACAAACGAAAGAAAACGATATAAAAAGAAAGTCGAAGAAAAGTCGCGGTCCCCGCTCTGTCCTGGGAGTCTCTGCTTGCTCAACGAAGAACGCCGCCGGGCCATCCTGGAAATTCTGAAGCGCGATGGTCGCGTGTTGGTGCTGGAGCTGGCCAACCGCTTCGAAACATCCCAGGTTACGATTCGCAAGGATCTCGAGGAATTGCATGCGCACGGCCTCGTTCATCGGACCCATGGCGGCGCATTGCCCGCGCAGGCGGGAGCGCTCGAGGATCCCACCCTGCGGGAAAAGGAAAAGCTGCACCGCAAGGAAAAGGTGCGCATCGCCGAAGCCGCTGCTGGCATGGTGCAGGAGGGTCAAGTTGTCATTCTGGACTCGGGCACGACGACCACCGAGATCGCGCGCGCGCTGCGTAACTTTCATAACCTTACGATTGTGACCAATGCGGTGAACATCGCGGCAGAACTCTCGGGGACGGCGCTGGAAGTGATCCTGACGGGCGGGAGCCTGCGCAAGAATTCGTTTTCCCTGGTCGGCCCGATCGCGGAAGAAACCTTGCATCGGCTGAACGCGGACTTGCTATTCCTCGGCGTAGATGGATTCGACGTGCAGTACGGCCTGAGCACTCCCAATCTCCTGGAAGCAAAAGTCAACCGGGTCATGGTCGAGGTGGCCAAGCGGACGGTGGCGGTGTGCGATTCCAGCAAGTTCGGGCGACGAAGCCTGTCGCTGATCGCAGCCCCGTCGGTGCTGCACGAGGTCGTCACCGACCGTGGCGTTCCAAAGTCTGACATCCGCTCTCTTAAGAAAGCAGGCATTGAGGTGACCCTTGTCTGACGCGCCGGACAACGGTCAACCGACGACGCCTGGATCGCCCGGCGGGGCTTACACGCTGGCGGAGATCCTGAGCCAGCCGTCGTGCTGGGAGGTTTCGTTGCGGGTTCTGGGCGAGACGGGGGCGTTGGACAAACTCGCTCGGCAGTTCGCCGGAGCCGAAGAGTGGATCTTTATCGGATGCGGCTCGAGCTACTACGTGGCGCAATCGGCAGCCGCCACGATGGCCTCGCTCACGGGTTTGCGCGCCCAGGCGGTGGCAGCCTCAGAACTGCTTCTGTTCCCGGAGATCGTTTTGGCTGCCAAGAGCCGTCGGGTGCCGGTGCTGATCTCCCGGTCGGGACGCACTTCGGAGGTTTTGCGCGTTGCCCAGCTCCTGCGCGAGCGCAGAATTGCAACCCTGGGGATCAGTTGCGCGCCCGGCCAGGCGCTGGAAAGACTGGTCAGCAGCGCCCTCGTGTTGCCCGCGGCCGACGAGCAAAGCACCGTCATGACGCGCTCCTTCACCTCGATGCTGCTGGCTCTCCAGACGCTGGCGGCGACGATCGGAGGCAGGCAAGATTTCCTGTCGGCTCGAGGCGCCCTGGCGAAAGGGGCGGAGGAACTATTGCAGACACTGCCCCAAAGGGTGCGCGAGTTCGTCAGCACCCATGAATTCGAAGACTACGTCTGCCTCGGACAGGGGCCGCTTCACGGAATCGCCTGCGAGTCGGCGCTGAAGCTCACGGAAATGTCGGTTTCCTACGGGCAGAGCTTCCACACCCTGGAATTCCGGCACGGACCCAAGTCCATTGTCAGCCCGGAGACCCTGATCCTTTTCCTGCTGTCGGAGACCGGATATGCGGCAGAACTCGATGTGCTCGAGGAAGTGAAGCAGCTGGGCGGCACGACGCTTGTGGTTGCGAACCGGGCCGACCAGCGGGCACGCTCGGCAGCGGACCTGCTGGTGGAATTGGCGATCGACGGGCCCGAACCGGCACGCACCGCCCTTTACGTCCTTGCCGGGCAGCTCGTGGGCTTGTACACGGGCATCGAGAAGGGACTGAATCCGGACAAACCCCGGAACCTGAGCCGCGTGGTTGTGCTCGAAAAACAGGGTTCGCCGGAACAGTCCAAACATGTCGCGATTTGACGTAACCATCGCCGGAGAACTGAATCTTGATTTGATCCTGTACGGGCTGCCGGCCGAATTGCCGGAGGAGCGCGAACTTCTGGCGCAGCGAATGATGCTGACCCTGGGTAGTTCGTCTGCCATCGTGGCGCATAATCTTGCCGCGCTTGGTTGCCGGGTAGGATTCGTTTCCCGCATCGGAGATGACTCGCTGGGGCAGATCGCCGTGGACCGGCTGGCGGCCGGCGGTGTGGATGTCACAAACGTCCGACGGGTGGAAGGCGAAACCAAGACCGGCCTGACCGTGATCCTGCAGCGGGAGCGGCTAAGAAATATCCTGACCTATCCAGGAACGATCGTGGACCTGACTCTGGCCGATCTGGACCTCGATTACCTGACCGACTCTGGACATTTTCACCTTTCCTCGCTGTTTTTGCAGCGAGGACTCACCCCCCACGTGCCCGAGTTGTTCGGCAAGCTCAAGGCGGCAGGACTGACGATATCGCTCGACACAAACGACGATCCGGATGATACCTGGGACAGTGGGCTGGTGGAGATCCTGCGATACGTGGATGTATTCCTCCCCAATGTGCGCGAGCTCAAGCGAATCGCAGCCAGGGACGATTTCGAGCAGGCCGTGGCGCGCATCGCACCGATCGTCCCCGTCCTGGTGGTCAAGATGGGAGAAGATGGAGCAGTCGCCCAACGCGGGCGAGAGCGCGTGGCAAGCCCGGCCGTAAAAGCGGAGTTTGTCGACCCGGTGGGCGCGGGAGACAGTTTCGACGCTGGTTTTCTGTCGCAGTATGTCCATGGCGCGGACTTGGGAACCTGTCTGGCGTGGGGAAACCTGGCGGCCGCGTTGTCGGTCACCCGCCCCGGTGGCACCGAAGCATTTCGGGACCGCCAGCATCTGCAAACGTTTCTCGAGCAGCGCGAACCGTCCCGGTCACCGGGGTAACCGGACAAATCTTGGCAGCCCGCCATCCCCCGGGGTTCGCTTTTGGCAACCGGCCTGGGAGCCCGAAAAGGGCCATCTTCCGAGGGTCATGATTCCCTCGAACCGATCTTTTGGCATGGCTTTGCAGCCCGAAGCGAGTCCTAGCAACGGTTTCACCCCAGGTCCAGCCAAGGGCTCGCAACCTTTTTCCGGGACATGGACTCACATAGAACGGGCGGGCTCGTTAAGTGAACCGCCGGGTTCCCGGGCGAAACTTTGGACCCAACTTCGGGTTAGAGACCAAATACTTGTATTTCCACAGTGGAGGCGTCGTCGTGTCCAGTCATGGTAGTGGTGCGCCAGAACTGTATTCCTGCCAATTGTTGCCCTCTCCTATCCTCAACAGACAATTGCTCGGCCTCGCACTCGGGTTGCTGTTGTTCGGCTTAGCGTGTGGGTCAAGCGGGTCCAGCATTCCCATCACGGGGAACTTCAGCAATGCGAGCCTGAACGGACAGTATGCTTACCGGTTGGCGGGCTATGACACCATGGATGGGGAGTTTAGTGAAGCCGGCGTGTTCACGGCCGACGGAGCTGGGCACGTCACGACCGGCACGGATGACTTCAATACGGCTATCGGGTTTTCGAGCACCCCGATTACGGGCAATTATTCGATTGGCCACGACGGCAACGGCAGCATCACGTTGAACATCGGCGGCGGCCAGATCAACCTGTCGATCACGATGCTGAGCACTTCGAAGTTCTATCTGGCGGAAGCGGATGCGTTCGTCAATTTCAGCGCCAACGCTGCGGGCGAAGGTGCAAAACAGACCGCGAGTGCATTCACTTCGGCACCGAGCGGCACTTTTGTGTTTCGCGTTCACCAGACGTTTCCTTCGGCTGTTTCGGAAGGCACCGTGGGAACGATCACATCGACCAACGCCGCGGTCACGGGCAGCTTCGATGTCGTGAGGGGCAACACATTCTCGTCGCTGACCTTCACCGGCGGAAATTTCTCTGTTCCCGACTCCACCGGACGCGGAACGCTCACCTACACGGACAGTCAGGCGATCCCGACCAATTTCCGCTACTACGTGATTGACGCGAACACGCTGTGGTTCATGGAAACCGACGCGAACACGCTGGGAGTAGGCACGGCGGAGCGGCAGGCTAGCGGAACCTTGGCGCTCTCGGGCAATTACGTCTTCGGCAGCAGTGGCGACACGAACGCGAATATCGGCGGCGTCCGGACGGTGGGAGGGTTCACGGCAGGCAGCGGAACGATCAGCGCTGGCGCTTATGATTCCGTGCAGGACGGCAGTTCAACCGTGAACCAGCCGTTCACGGGCACCTACACCGCCGCGCCCAACGGGCGCGTGGATGTGACCCTGGTTCAAACGGGAGGAACTGGGGCGATGATCCCGCTCGTGTTCTGGATGGTAAGTCCATCACGAGCCTATTTGCTGTTCACCGACGTTACCAAGGTCGAGGAGGGCACGGTCGATAGGCAGCAGGTGAACGCGTTCGCGAACAGCGATCTCAAGGGCCAGTACGCGCTCGTCATGGACGGATTCATACCGGGCTTCCTCCTCACACGCGTCGGGACTTTCATCCCGGACGGGAACGGCAACCTGAATCTGAACGAGGAAGCCAACTCGATCAACACGAGCGGAACTCCGCTGGGCTCGATCAGCGACGTTGTCCTGCCGGGGACGTACTCGGTTTCAGGGAGCGGCAGGGCCACCTCCACGATCACCGGATCAAGCAGTAACGTTGATCTTGTGATGTACATGGTGTCCTCAAACCAGGCCTACATCCTGCAGAGCGATCCGGGAGTGGAAGTCTCGGGGCAGGTGACACTGCAAAGCTCCCCGTAGCCTTCGAGACAGGCAGTCTTGAGACCGGGCTCAACCACGGCCCGGTTTTCCTGTTTTGGGTGATCCGAGTGAAGGACGGACGGCACAGATCCCGCCCCCTGCGGCATCGAACATCCCTACGGGCCGACTTCCAGCAACAGATGGTCGTTAAAATTGGCCGCCAGTTTCGGCGTTTTGCCGATCCCGGCTTCCACCACGCCCAGGGTCTTCTCGTCGGCATAGTCGGTCACCTGATACCTCCCCGGCTTCAGTCCGCGCAGCTCCAATTCACCCTTCCACGCCGCCCCCGGTTGGGGAGCAAAAAAGGCGTAGTACATTTTCCCATCCTTTTCGATGGCGTAACCTTCAGGCCAATCGTAGCCGTAGGTATAGAGGTCAAGGAAGGTCCCTCTGGATAGCATTTTCTGGTTGTACAGCGCGATCCACTTTTTCCAGACGTCATCCTTATGCCGGGTGAGGTTGACTTCCTTGTAGTGCGGACCGAGTTCGGGCCACACAAACTTGGTCCCGACCACACCGCCCGTGCCCACCGTCGAGGCGAAGTCCTCTCCGTGCTCCCGCCAGTGGTTGTTCCCGACGCGGTCCATGGTCGACAGTTCCACGTGGTCGCCATAGACCGCCGAGTCGGGACCGAGTAGCGCTTTATACATCTTGATGCGGCGGCGAATCTGCGTCGCTCCTACCGGATCCGCAGTCACGGCCTGGTCCAGATAGGGCAGCCAGGCCAGCGATGGCGGCGTGCCGCACGGGCAGCTCTGCGTAACACTGTTCGGTTTGATTGCCCGCGTGGTCTGGTAGATCGTCTTATAAACGTCGGCGACCGCGTTGACCGAGTCTTGCGGAGATTTGTGGTGATGAGCAGGGTTGTAACACTTGGGCACGGAATAGATATTGTCGAGCTTGGAACCGTCGTATCCCCAGTCGCGGATAAATTTTTCCGTGAGTTGCTTGTAATAAGCCTGCACTTCCGGCACGGCCGGGCAAAGCGCCGCCAGGTTGCGGGTCATGCGGCCGTGCTTGCCCTCCTTGTCCAGGATGAGCCACTCGGGATGTTCCCGCACAACCCTGGAGACGGTGTAGTGGTGCGACTCCCACTTGCCCTCGCCGTCCTCGACGCCCAGCGGAAGCCACCAGAGTTGCACCAGCATCCCCTGCTTGTGGAAGTCGTCGGTCATCGTCCGGATGGAATCACCGGGGAAGGTTTCAGACCGCGGGTTCCAGTCTCCGTAGGTGTCGAACCAGCGGTCATCGAGCGTGGCCCACTTGATTCCGAGTTCCTTTAACTTCGGGATCGTCCCTTCCATCTGCGCAGGCGTGACGTTAAACTCGTAGCCCCACCCGCACCAGCTGACGTTGTAAGCCTCCGCCGACGGCCTGGGAATATTCCAGCCCTCCTTTTGCAGGACTGCCGACCACATCCGTAGCGGTTCATAGAAATCGCCGTGATAGACCGCAACAAAGCTGCGGGGCGCAGCGTACGACTCGCCGGGCCGCAAGGTTGTTTGGGCCGGGATATCGAGCGCGGTGTTCACTGTTTCATCGGCATCAACCCTGACGGGGATCGACAGCGTCAGGGGCAGAGTTTCGACGTGGCCGACCGCTTCGCCGACCTCACCGGTCCAGAACGCAACCACTGGAATGCCGCCACCGTACCCACCTTTCACGGCTTCACCCATCGCATTGGTCTGGCGTGAAGCGCGCGTGAGTTTGAAAACGTCGTCCTTGCCCCAGTCATAACTGGAGCCCTGGAACGACCACATGTCATACGGCCGCAGGGTGGCATCGGCCTGTTTCGCGCTGAAGCGGTGTTGCTGTTCGATGATCCGGTCGATGACGAGGTCCGCGGTGCCGATGTTCTTGTATTCAACCGTGGACAGCAGAAGGTCCGGGAAGTCGTCGTAGGCCTCAACCGTGAGGATGCGCTGCACGCCCGTCGCCGACTGGCCCAGCACGTGCGCGGGGATTTCGACATGTTTACCCCGGCCCAGTTTGCCCATGGATTCGAGGACCCTGGCTTGGTCGAAGTCGAGGATGAAATGGACTTCTCTGCCGTTTCCCGTGAAGTAGTCGCTTTCACTGGGCTGGCCGGTCCTGGGCTCGTCAAGGGTCAGTCGATCGCCGCCGCGCAAAAGGAAGGCTTCGACGTAGCCCGACGGCGCGACCTCAAACGACGCGCTGCTGGTCGTAAGCACCAGCGGGCCTCCGGCCTTGATTTCAACCTGAATGTCAGACGGACGAGTGGGCGGCTCCTTGGCCTTTGGCTTCAGCTGCGGACGGCTGCAGCCGGGGCCCACCGAGGTCAGCAGTGCGATCCAGGCGAGAGCACAACAGCGCAGAACGGGCGAGTTCACGGAGCCCCCTTGTTCGACGCCGAGCCCGAGGACGGGTGGAACTGACTGAACAGGTGCTCGGCGTTCTTATGATAGAGCTTCTCCAACACGTCGTCGGGCAGCGCAAGACCACTGATCTTGAACCGGCCCTGCCCCGGAGCACCCCAGTAGTCGAAGTACTCGTCGGCGGTTTCCAGCCACCGGAAATGATTGCGGTACATCGCCTCAGTCACCTCATTATCGGTGCCAAACATCACCCGATCCTGGTATTTGAGGAACAGTTCCCGGGTGCGGCGTGGCTGGCGTCCCAGTTCCGCCTCACGCGCTCCGAATTCAACCATCACGTTGGGATATTGGTCGAGCATCGACGAGACCCAGTCCAGATTCTCTGGCCAGCCCATGTGCAGCGAAACAAAAGTCGTGCGCGGATGCCTGGCAAACACCCGATTGCGGGCTTCAAGGAGCGCTCGAAAACCGGAATAGTCACGTCCGTAGAAGCTCCAGTCGGGGTGCTCGATGAGTTCTTCGTAGCGTTCATTGGTCGCGTCGACGGGCAGGAAAAAGGCCTCGGGATCGCCCGTGTGAATGAAAACGGGAAGGCCGAGGCGGCCACATTCTTCCCATACCACATCGAGCCGAGGATCGTCGATCGCCAGTAACTTCCCCGCCCGGTCGCGAACGCCGAGACCCAGATCTTTCAGGAATTTCAGGCCGCGCGCCCCGCGCGAGACCGAGTCCCGGAGCAGCGCAACCATTTCAGCACCGAAGTCAGGATCGTCCACTTTGCTCCAATCCAGTTGCGTAAAGACCATGAAGCGTCCCGGATAGGATTTCACCATCTCGTCCATCACCGCCTGCAGCCGGTCGCCCCACATGCCGGTGAGAATCACGATCATCTTCACGTTGGTCTTGTTCATGACCTCGAGCACGCGCTCCGGAGGCAGGTGTTCGCCGATCCGGGCGGCGTCGTTCACGTGGTTGTGGACGTCGATCACGTAGAACTTCGCCTGATCCACCGCGTGCACCGGAACGTGGAGCATCGACACCGGGTTGAAATCTTTCAGCAGAAGGGTCTTGTTCTGGTCGGCATCGGGCGCGGCCTGGTAGCCGATCCGGGGCTGATTCTGGATCGAGGTTTGCGCGCGGCATGGCCCAGCCGCGGCCATAACCAGGACAGCGGCCGCGAGCCTCCCGGCAAACACGGGAGACGAGGCGGGCTTTCGATTACTTTCCATTTTGATCGTTCCGGTCGGTCGCCGGCCCCCGGAAATGCCCATGGTATCGCGTTCGGCCCAGTGGCGACAGCCGGGATTGATGCCGCCATTCACCGGCCCGTTGCGGCGTATCCATGATTTCAATCGGCGCGCGTGACCCGGCCGGCGCGGCCAGGATGCCGGCGACCTCCCCCTGCGGCGCGCCGAACTTCATTCTTGACATCGCATCAGAACGAAAGTAAAAGTAAGTGTTCGTAATATACATCAAAAGCAGCGCCGTTCATCCTGGGCAATCCAGAAATCCCTTCTGGCCGCAGGGCCAGGACCCGTTCGGGGACCCTGAAGTGAAGGAGCCGCCTATGCCCGCTGTGCGCACTCTCCGTTTCGCCCTCCTCGGCATCTTCGTTCTTTCCTTCCTCGGGTTGTGCTGGGGTCAGAAGGATACGGGCAGCATCGTGGGAACGGTGAAGGATCCCACCGGGGCGCTGGTGGCGGGCGCGAAGGTCGCCGTCACCGACGTGGAGCGCGGGCAAGAGTTCAACACCACGACCAGCGACGCTGGAGAATTTGTCGCGAGCCCCCTGCGGGTGGGGCGGTACACGGTCACGGTGGAAAAGGCCGGTTTCAAGAAAGCCGTGACCGAAGCCCTGGATCTGGACGTGCAACAGCGCGCCGCCGTCAGTGTAACGCTCGAGGTGGGCCGCCAGACCGAGCAGGTCCTGGTGACCGGCACCGCCCCCCTGCTCCAGACCGAGACTTCAGAACTCGGGCAAGTGGTCGACACTCGTCGCGTCAGCAGCCTGCCCCTGAATGGGCGCAACTTCGCCCAGCTCGCATTGCTGAGCGCCGGAACCGCGCCCAGCGCGACGAGAAATCCTTCGGCTTCAGCGCCAACGGAGCACGGTCGCTGCAAAACAATTTCCTGCTGGACGGGGTGGATAACAATTCCAACCTGCCCGACCTGCTGAACGAAACCAACTTCGTCATTCAGCCACCCGTCGAAGCCCTTCAGGAATTCAAGGTGCAGACCAACGCCTACGGCGCGGAGTTCGGCCGGGGCAACGGCGCAATCATCAATGCCGTGATCAAGTCAGGCACAAACCAGATACACGGTTCGGTGTGGGAGTTTCTGCGCAACGACAAGCTGGATGGGCGCAACTACTTTGACGACCCCACCCAGGCTACTCCTCCCTACAAGCAGAACCAGTTCGGCGGCACGCTCGGCGGGCCGGCGGTGATTCCCGGGCTCTACAACGGCCGCAACCGGACATTCTTTTTCGTCGACTATGAGGGATTGCGCATCCGGCAGGCGCAGACGCAGACCGCCTTCGTGCCTCCCACCAACTGGCGGTCGGGCGATTTCTCGGATCTGGTCGACAATACCTCCCAGGTGTTCACCAACGGATCCCCGACTCTGGACTGCAACCAACAGGCCACCTACGCGAGCGAGATCTTCAATACCCGCCAGACCCAGGTGATCCCGGCCACCAGCGGCAATCCGACCGGACTGTGCGGCGTGCCCTTCGGATATGCGGCCGGTCTGCCGTCCAACGTGATTCCCCTGAGCGCACAAGATCCCCTTGCCGTGCGGCTCACCGGTCTGTATCCGGCTGCGGGACAGGTTTTGAACGGCAACAATTTCCTGGCCAATCCGGTTTTGAACGAAACCCGCAACAACTTCGACGTGCGCATCGACGACAAGTACACCGACAACGACTATGGCTTCTTCCGCTTCAGCTACGAGGACCAGCCCAGCACGATCCCGGGGACGTTTGGCGGTCTGGCCGATGGCGGCGGGTTCTTCAGTGGAAATGAAGAGAATTCCTATCGCAGTTTCGCCACCAGCTGGACCCACATCTTCAAACCGGAATTGATCAACGAGTTCCGCCTGGGTTACAACCGGATCAATTCGCAGCGCTTGCAGCTGAACGCCAATACCAACGTCTCGGCCGATGCGAGCATCAATTTTCCCGGCGTTCCGTTCTCGCCGGGCATCGGCGGGCTGCCTCAGCTGTTCTTTAACGACGTGGCAACCCTGGGAAGTCCGACATTCCTACCGTCCAAGGAACTGCAGAATTCCTACACGCTGTCGGAAAACATGACCTGGGTGAAGAACCGGCACACGGTGAAATTCGGCACCGAGATTCGGCGTGAGGAGTTCACCATCTTCCAGCCGGCGGCGGCACGCGGCACGCTGGGTTTCAGCAGCACCTACACCGACAACCCGGGGGCACCCGGCACCGGCGGCACGGGATTCGCTTCGTTCCTGGCCGGACTAACCGATGGAGGCAGCATCAACAATCTCCACAACGTGGATTACTTCCGCAACACCTACGCCGTCTATGGACAGGATGACTGGAAGATCACGCCATCGTTAGTGTTGAATCTCGGATTGCGCTACGAGCTGTTCGGAACGGTGTCGGACAGGCTCAACGATATCGGGACCTTTGATTTGAGCCATCCCACCAGCCCCACCATCATGGTTCCCAGGGGCCGGACGGCGCAGCTGACGCCCTTCATCGCGCAGTATGTGAAGATCAGCGCGACCGGCAGCCGCGGGCTGATCAACTCGGACTTGAATAACCTTGCTCCGCGCCTTGGAATGGCTTGGCAGTTCACCCCCAGAACGGTCTTGCGTGCCGGGTACGGGATCTTCTACGGCGGCCAGGAGAATGGGCCCTATTCCAATCCCAGTCCAGGATTCAATCCGCCGTTCTTCGTGAACCAGTCCTTCGTGGCGCCCTGCAGCGCGCCGGCCGCGAATCCGGGACCGGGACAGCAGGATTGCAGCGTGGGGAGCATTCCGACTCTGGCCGACGGGTTCCCCGCGAACTCGCTGGTCGATCCGAACACGCCGATCTTTTTCTCCGTCGACCAGAATCTTCGCACTCCTTACATGCAGCAGTGGCACTTCCAGATCGAGCGCGAGTTACCCGCCAACGGGGTCTTCTCGTTGACCTACGCGGGCTCCAAAGGGACCAAGCTCTACACCTTCTTTAACGGGAATCAGGCAGAACCGAGCGCAGATCCGAATGCTCCGACCGCCCCGCGGCGTCCGGTCAGCGAGTGTGACCCGCTGGGGAACTGCGTCCCCGTGTTCGACACAGGGATCGACTGGTTCCGATCGACGGGTTCATCGACCTATCACTCGCTGCAGGCGCACTACGAAAAGCGCTTTTCGCACGGGCTGGAACTGCAGGGCTCCTACACCTGGGCGCACTCGATCGACATCGCATCGAACGCGAACCTGGGGCCCACCCAGAACAACAGCGATTTCCGCGACTTCCGGCATCCGGAGGCCGAGCGGGGAAACTCGGACTTCGACGTGCGCCACCGGTTGGTCGTGAGTTTGATCTACGAGTTGCCCATCGGGCACGGCAAGCATTTCCTGGGCAACGCCGCAGGCTTCCTCGATCAGGTGGCAGGTGGCTGGCAGGTCGCCAACATCATCAGCGTTTCCAGCGGAAACTGGTTTACCGTGCTGGATGCAAACGGCAACTTCGCGAATGCGGACGGCGGCGCAGGTGGCGTCTCGCAGCGTCCGGACCAGGCCGGCGACCCCACCAAAGCGGGCCCGGTGCTCGCCAATCCCGATCCCGCATGTCATGCGACCGGGTCGCAGGGAGGCAGGGCTCCCGACAAGATCCGCACGTCGACCGCATGGTTCAACACGTGCGCGTTCACGGACCCGTCGGCCGGTTCGTTCGGCAACGTGAGCCGGAACACCATCGAAGCTCCCGGCTATCGGACGTGGGACTTGTCCGTGTTCAAGCACTTTCATCCCAGCGAGAAAACCGAGATTGAGTTTCGAGCGGAGTTCTTCAACGTGCTGAACCACACCAATTTCCTGTTTGCCAAGAGCGGGCCACAGAGCGGAAACAACTCAACGATTCTGGGCACGTCACAATTCGGCAACCTGACAGCGGCGCGCGATCCCCGCCAAATCCAGCTGGCCTTGAAAGTGAGTTTCTAGGGCAAGTGATTCCCGGAAGCTTTCGCAGCCTGGGTCAACGCCGGCCCGGTCGGGGAGGCTAGCCCGTCTGCCAGACCGTATCGAGCACGGTCCCGTCGACCCATTTCACCACCGCCACGGGACGGTCGCCAAGTTTCGGTCGGGCCGGCTTGCCGCCGCAGATCTGCTCGACTTCGGCTTTGATGTCCTGGATCGGCCGAATGGGGAGCCTGGCCCCCTTCACCGCACCGAGGAGGTCTGCGCGCAGCGGGTTGATGGCGATGCCTCTCTCGGTCACCACGACGTCGATCATCTCGCCCGGGCCGGTGAGCGTGGTGACTTCATCGACAATGACCGGAATGCGCTCGCGGAACGATGGCAGCGCGAGAATGCTGCATCCGGCGAACAGACAGTTCTGCCATCCGCCGATCCCGTGGAGCAGGCGTCCGTCCGAATGGGTCACGACGTTGGCGTTGAAATTCACATCCACTTCGGTAGCGCCCAGCACCACCGCATCGACCAGCGACGCGAAGTTTCCTTTCCCGTGATAGTTGTAGGAGGTAAACGGAGAGGTAGCTGCATGGCGCGAATCGCCGGCCATCGACTTGACTCCGTCCAGGTCGAAGGTCTGCCCGTCGAGAATGTAGTCCGTTAATCCTTCCTGCAACAACTCAACCAGATATTTCGTGGAACCTCCGCGCACGAACCGGGCCTTCACGCCATCTTCTTTCATCATCCGTCGAAGGCAGTCGACGAAGGCCAGGGCGATGCCCCCCGCGCCTGCCTGGAAGGAAAACCCGTTCTTCATGATGCCCGCTTCCCGCAGAAAGCGCGCCACGAACTCCGCAATGCGCAGACGATCGGGCGACCGCGTGATCTGCGTCGTGCCGGAGACGATTCTCGCCGGATCGCCGATGGATTCCACTTCCACGACGTAGTCGACGTTGTTACCTTGAATCTGCCACGGGACGCAGGGGAACGGCACGAGATTATCGGTCACCACGATGACATGGTCGGCGTAGGTGGAATCGGCCAGCGCAAAACCAAGCGATCCGCAGGCCGATTTGCCGTGCGAGCCGTCGGCGTTGCCGAACATGTCGGCGGTGGGCGCCGCGACCACCGCAATGTCAATGTGCACCTCGCCATCCTGAATCGCCTGCCAGCGTCCGCCATGAGAACGCAGGACACCCATGCCTCGCATCTTGCCTTGCGTGCAGTAGTCGCCCAGCGGGCCATTCATCGAGCCTTCGATGTGGTGGATGACTCCCTTTTCCATCAAGTCGATCGCCGGTTTCTGTGACGGAAACGAGGCGCTGGGAAACCACAGCAGGTCCTTTACGCCAATCTTCGCGGCCGCTTCCAGCATCATCAGAGCGACCTGGTCGCCATCCCGCAAGTGGTGATGGTTGGAGATCACCATGCCATCCCGCAATCCGCATTTGCGCAGCGCCGTTTCGATGTCCACGACTCGCTTGTCGCCGTTTTCCGGATAGTCCTTGCTCGAGCGGATCGGCGGAGCGTGCTTGCGCCCCCGAGGCTGGTACTTGCCCACGCCCAGGTAAGGAATCTGCGGCTTGTTGTTGACCATGCTGGGCACGCGGCGTTGTGCTGCGTTGTGCGCCAGTTCAACTCGTTCGGTCATGAGTTCCTCGAACCGAAAATCGACACGCTACAAAACGACATCCCGTTCCTTCACAGCCGAGCCATCACGCCAGGCCCATGGCCTTGGCCCGCGCCACCAACTTCAAAGCGCGTTGCACCACCGCAGGGTCCACCATTTTCGATCCCAGACTGACGACGGCGACTCCGCGCTGCTGAGCCTGTTCGAAGGCTCCAACGATCTTTTGCGCGCTGTCGATTTCGGCGGGCGAAGGCGCAAACGCCGCATGGATGACCGGGATCTGCGCAGGATGAATGCAGCCCATACCTTCAAAGCCAAGCGCGCGCGATGCCTCGCCCCAGCGCTTGAGTCCCTCCCGGTCGCCGGCGTCAGAGTAAACCGAATCGATGGCCTGCACGCCCGCGGCCCTGGCGGCATTGACCAACCGCGAACGCGCATACAGCGATTCGCGTCCCTCGGCTGTCTTTGCGACCCCGAGATCGGCGGCGTAGTCTTCCAGCCCGATCGTCAGGGCCACGACGCTCTCGGCGGCGGCAGCGATCGGGGCGGCATTTTCAATTCCCTGCCCGGACTCAAGAATCGGCATCAGCCAGACCGGACGGTTGATCTGGTGACGAAGCTTCAGCTCGCTGATCATCCGGTCGACTTGCGTGACCTGCCCGGGGTGCTCGACTTTCGGAATCAGGACAAGATCCGGTGCTTCTGGAATGATTTCGGCTAAGTCCTCGAGGCCCAGCGGGAGCTGGTTGATGCGAACCATGCGCTCGCAGGTCCCAAAACTGACGGCGCGGAGTGCATTGCGGACCAGGATGCGGGCGGCGTCTTTCTCGGCGTGCTGGACGGAATCTTCGAGGTCGAGAATGATCGCATCCGGGCCGTGCAAACCCGCGTTGATCATGTACTTCGGTTCGGTGCCAGGCAGATAGAGTCTCGAGCGGCGAAGACGATCCTTGCCGGAAGGGGCCGGCGGCTCCACTGGTTCCGGCAACGCCTTGTGGCTGTTGGCCAGCCCGGCCCGCCGCACCGCGGTCTCGATGCGGGCCGCGATCACATAAGGCAGCGCCCCTTCGTCGTGGATCGCGACTCTGGCGTTCTTGACGCCCAGGGTCTCGAGGACGTGGCGCGTCTGGGTGAGGATGGCCTCTCCATAATAAGGAGCGACCCGCGATTCAAGGCCGACGGCCAGCCCCCCGCTCTCACGCGGCTCGATCGAAACATGCACATCGGAGCGGATGTCGGAGCCTGATTGGCCGGCTTCGGCCGCACGGGATGTCTTTGGATCGCTGGCCGTCATCGGATCAATGCCTCAACCACAAAGGACGCCCTTCGACCGCGCTCAGGACGGTTCGGGCACGAAGATCAACCCATGTTACGGCATTTGCTTCCACGTACTTCGTGCCCTTTTTGGTTCCTCAGAGCTTGCTGAGGATGGCGTCGGTCATTTGCGGAGTCGAGGCGGCACCCTGTGCAATCGAATTCGCACCGCCCGCAACGCGCATCATGTCGTAGGTACGGACCTTTCCCTCTCTGACCACAGCGGCGACTGCCCGCCGGATGCGATCCGATTTCTCGGTCTCGCCGACGTGCTCGACCATCATGGCCGCCGACAGAATCATCGCGATCGGATTGACGATGGGCGGGTCCAGCTGCGCATATTTAGGCGCCGAGCCGTGGGTGGGCTCGAACACCGAGAGCGTGTCGCCCATGTTGCCGGACGCTGCGAAGCCGAGCCCTCCGACCAGGCCCGCGAAAGCGTCGGAGAGAATGTCGCCGAACAGGTTGGAGGCGACGATCACGTTGTAGTCTTCGGGATTTTTGTTCAGCCACATAAGCTGCGCGTCGATGTTGGTCGACCAGAGCTGGATGTCGGGATAACTGTTCTGAACTTCCCTTGCGGTCTCCTCCATGATGCCGGAGGTCTCCCGCAACACGTTCGGCTTCTCGCAGATCGTCACCGCTCTGAATTTCTTTTTCTTCGCGTATTCGAAGGCGGCAGTAATGATGCGCCGTGCCGCCGGACGCGTTACGATGCGAACGCTGGCCGCGATGTCAGGCCCGGGAACCTGGGCGAACGTCCTGAATTTGGGATGGGAGTTGAGCGCGTTGCGCACCAGTTCGGGCGGGTTCGTCCATTCGATCCCTGCATACATCCCTTCGGTTCCCTGTCGGAAGATCGTGGTATTGATCTGCGGCTCATCGAAACCGCCGTCGGTGCGCTTGCGGATATAGTTCAGCGGGTTGCCGATGAAACCCACACAGGGACGCATGCAGATATCAAGATTAAACTTCTGACGCATGGTCACGATCGGGCTGTAATACACATGGCCCTGGTCGCGCAGCTCCGGTTTCAGCTCGGCGTGGGCTTCCTGATTCGGTTTCGAGGTGATCGCGCCAAACAGTCCGAGCTTGTGCCGGGTGAGCAGTTCGACGGTGCGGTCGGGCAGCGCGTTGCCCTGCGCGCACCAGCAATCCCACCCGATATCGGCAGGGATGTAGTCAGCGTCAAAGCCGACGGCCTTGAGAACGCGGAGAGCCTCGGGAACTACCTGGTTGCCGATGCCGTCGCCCGGCATGGTGACTACGGCGTAGCGAGCCATGAAAGCTCCTGAAAGAAATCTGCAACCATAACGATACGGATGCGAAGCGAGATCTTGAATTTTTTTAAGAAGCCAGCCCCAACCGCTTCGCAACCAGGTTCTCCACACCTTCGGCGATCACCAGTGCTTGCGGCACGCTGCCCAGCGCAGGGAACGGAAACCTTTCTCCGCGCCATGTGATCAGGCTGCCGGTGAAGCCGATGTCAACGACATCGCCGGGAATGATGGTTTTCTCTTTCGCACCGATCTGTTCGGCAAATTGTTCGCGAAGCCGCCTGACCAGTTGCGGAACCTCGACGCACAGGAAGCCGTTGTTGTACGCATTGCGCAGATAGGTCCGCGAGAAGCTGGCCGCGATCACCAGCGGAATGCCTTTGGCCTTGAGGCAAGTAACCGCCTGCTCGCGGCTCGACCCAGTCCCGAAGTTGAAGCCGCCCACCAGCACGTCGCCCGCCTGCGTGTGGGTGGCAAATTGCGGATCGTAGTTTTCCATCACGACCCTGGCCATCATCTCCCTGGTCATATCGTCGCGGTAGGTATAGTCCTTGCCATAGATGGCGTCAGTATTCACGTTATCTTGCGGTATGAAAACGAGTCGCCCCTGGACGCGTTCGGGGAAGCCTTTCAGGATTTCCACTTTCTCGCCGCCAGCTCCAGCGCCGGGGGTGAGTTCTGTGTATTGTCGTTCCGGATTTCGATCGGCGAACGCGTGGGGGCCACAAATGTATCCGGCAACTGCCGAGGCGGCGACCACTTCCGGGCTTGCCAGGTAGCACTGCGCGTCCGGAGACCCCATGCGGCCCTTGAAGTTTCGGTTGGTGGACGAGATGCCGACCTCTCCTTGATCCAGCAGGCCCACCCCGAGGCCGATGCAGGGCCCACACCCGGCAGGCAGAGGGCGGGCACCGGCCTCGATCAACGTCTGCCATATGCCGAGCTTCTCGGCTTCTTCCTGCACCCATCGGCTGGCCGCTCCCAGGTAGAACTCGACGCCCTGCGCGATCTTGTTCCCTTTCAGAACTCTCGCGGCCGCTTCCAGATCCTCAAGACGCGAGTTCACGCACGAGACCAGGTAGGCCTTCTGGATTGCAACCTTCTTCCGCTCCATCTCGGCCAGTGACTGCATGGTCTGCACGGTGTCGGGGCCGGAGACATGCGGCGTGACCTGGGTCAGGTCCAGGATGATCTTCGCGGAATAAACGGCATCCGGATCGGGACTAGGAGGATTCTTGCGCCAGTTTTGAATATCGGCCTCAGTGAAGCGCTCGCTACCCAGACCTTCGAGACGCTGAGCAACGCCGCGCAGGTAGGCGAGCGTGGCTCCGTCGACCGGGAACCACCCGACCAGTGGTCCCCATTCGGTCGTCATGTTCGAGATCGAGAGTCGCGCATCCATGGAGAGCGCGGCGACGCCGGGACCGGTGAACTCGACAGCAGCGTTGAGCACCTCGTCATGGTTGTACAGACCGCAGAGCGTGATGATGACGTCTTTCCCGGTTGCTCCCTCGGGCAGCTTGCCTTCGAGGACCACCTGCACCGAGCGCGGGATCTGCCACCAGAATTCTCCCGTCGCCCAGACAGCCGCGGCATCGGTGCGCACCACCGGTGTGCCGATCGCCCCGAGCGCGCCATACATATTGGAATGCGAATCGGAGGCCACCACAAAAGAGCCGGGGACCACATAGCCGCGCTCCACCATGATCTGGTGACCAATGCCGGACCCCGCCGGGTAGAAATCGACGCCGTGTTCTTTCGCGAAGGTTTCAATGGCACGATATTTTTTCTGGTTTGCTTCGTCCTGGTTCTGGATGTCGTGGTCGAGGGCGAACACGAGTTGCCGCGGGTTGTGAATCTTCTTCGCCCCAATGCCCTTGAATTTGCTCATGACCGCCGAGCTATTGTCGTGGGTCATGACGCGGTGCGGCCGGATGGACAGGAAATCGCCGGTGCGGAGCGGACGCGAGGGCCCCTCGGCCATGTGCATCTGGGCGATCTTCTCAACGATTGTCTGGGGCATCGGGTCTCCGTCCATGTTCCGTTTTCCTCCGCTTTTTTGTCATCCTCCGCAACTTCGGCCTGGTTTTCGGATGCGTCGCTTTGCCGGCGCCTAGATCGGCCTTCAGCAGCGCCATCAGCTGGCTGACCGAGGCCACCTTCTCCAGATTCCAGATGGTGTCCTTCAGCTTCCTCTGGGCCTGGGTCGAGAGAACACCCTCGGCGAGTGCCGCAAACTTCTCTTCAATCTCCTGGTCGGTGAGCGGGTTGCGCGCATCCCCTTTCGGATAGTCCAGTTGCTCGCTGAAGCTGCGCCCGTCGGTCGCGGTAATGGTCACCACCACCCGCTGCAGCGCCGGAAAGACCTTTTCGATCTCTGGATCTGCGACCACTTCCACTTTCTTCAATTGCGCTCGAATCGTCGGATCCGTGATTCTCGCCATCTCGAACTGGGCAGGCGTTACCTGGCGGTCCACCAGCGCGGCGGCGATCACGTACGGCAATGAGTGGTCGGCCGTTTCTTTGGTGTGCGGATCGTATTTGCTCGGGTCCGACAAGATATCCGCCGCGCGCGCGAGCGACCGGATCTGGATCTTTGTTACCTGCTCCGGATGGAGATCGTTTTTCTTCACCAGGTCCAGCACCGCGGAGATGGGCGTGTGCGTGAGCGCTTCGGTAGGAAAGAACTTCATGCCGCACTGTGTGATCCGCCACGATTCCCCCAGGCCGTCGGTCAGGAGATTCAACTTCCAGGCAGGCCCGAAACAATGGGCGAGACCTTCTTTCCCGTCGATCACGTGCTCGGGACCCGTGTATCCCTTTTCCGCAAGCAGCGCCGCAAACATGCCGCTCTGGGTCGCCATTGGGTCCACGGTGTTCTTCATCATCGTCAGTTTGCCGGCTGTGACCGCGCCCAGGGTGCAATGCCGGCTGGCGGAGATGCCCACTGCGTGCTGAATTTGCTCCCCGGACAGCCCCATGGCCCGTCCAGCAACGAAGGGAGAGACAAAGGCCGTCAAGGTCGCGTGATGCCACCCGCGCTCCCGGATGCCCGGGAAAGCGGCCTCACAGAAGCGCATCTCGAATTCGTGTCCCAGAACAAATCCAACCATGAGTTCCTGGCCGCCCGTCTTTGCCCGTTCGCAGCCCGCCATCGCCGCGGGAAAAATATCCGAAGGATGCGACGGATCCTGCTTCCAGTAGATGTCGTTGTAATCCATGCAACGGATCATCAGTGCGTTGGCGAGCGCAGCTGAAACCGCGTCGATCTTCTTGCCGGTGCCGATCACCGTGGCCGGACCACGGGCTGCGACCTCGTCCAGAACTTCCAGCGCTATCCTGACGTCGTGTTGCCGGTAACCTCCCAGTGCGCAGCCGAGCGAGTCGAGCAGGAAGCGCTTGGCCTGGTAAACGGCCTCCGGCGACAGCTGTTTGTAGTCGAGCGCGGCGGCCCAGCGCGCCATTTTTGCGGTGATCGTTTCTTTGGCGGGACTGGATTGTTTCGGAACGGACAAGATTGGCTCCTAGCGCTGCTTGAGCTTGACGTTCTTCGGATTCTTGAAGGGTAAATACGCCATGAAATCCGCATGGTGGACGATGTAGGCCTCGGTCGTGCGCTTCACCTGGTCGCCCTCGGCAGCATGAGCGGCAATGATGTGGCAGACTTCGTCGGGCACCCCGCATTCCAGCGCCAGGGCCACCCCGGTAAAAGGATGACGCAAGGCTTGCCCGCGTTCGCTCTGCCGGGCCTGCCCGTCAGGTCCGATTTCGTACTCGAGCAACTTGCCCACGTCCGCGAGGATCGCGCCCGCAATCACCACATCCACGTTCACGGGGAGGGCCCGCCCCATGAATTCGTTCATGGCCTCCGCGCTTTTGCGCGCGATGTGCACCACGCAACGCTTATGCTCCATGAAGGTGATCGGGCAATGCGGCACCAGCAGAGTGAACGGAATGTAGTTCAGATCGTCCGGCTTGAGGGGGCTGCGCTCCAGAGCCCTGGTCCAAGCCTGGGCGACTTGTTCACGGAGTTGGGCGTTCTGAATCCACTGGATTTCAGGCCACAATTGGTCGACGGCGACACGCATGGCTGAGCACCCCCGCAATTTCGAAACGGATCAGCTTATCCCGGGAAGATGGGAGGCGTCGAGGGGTAGCGCGCACAGTCAGGCGTGACCTCTGAACATCGGTTCGGGGGCTAGTGTTCCCGGCTGAAAAGCGCCAGTGACCAGAATCGGGTAATGACGCCCGCAAAGGCCACTCCCGTGAGAAACAAAACCCAGCGGTATCTCTGCCACAGCTCTCGAAAGCCCGAGACCTGGGCAAAGATGTCGACCGCGTAAGCGGCACAGTAGGCCACATTCGCCAAGATCGCCAGCAGGAAAAGAACCAAAACAAAATTGACGGTCAGCAGTTCCTTGGTGGCTGGTAGCCCCAGAGAAAAGTAGATGAGCACGATCCCAGCCAGCACAAGGTTGTACAGGATTCTCCGTGGTTCCCAGTATCGGATCGCGTCGGTAGCCCACTCCCGGACGGTGGCCACGTCCATGACAATGCCATTGTCCCACAGGAGTCGTGCATGGTGTGTTGCGCCCCAGGATGCGGGGCATTACGATGAGCGTTCAAAGGCATGGGGATGTTTAAACAACCTGCAAGGTTTTGGGCCGCAGGGCTGGTTCTGGCTGTGCTGGTCCTGGAAGTGTCCACGGCGAGCTCGGCCTCCGGTCAGTCCGGGAGCGCCTCCAATCTCGCCATCGAGACCAGTCCCCTTCCGAATGCTGCTCCTCATCGCCCGTACCGGTTTGAATTCCATTCGCGGAACGGAATTCCACCGATGAAGTGGGCGGTCATCGACGGAAACCTGCCCATCGGACTCCGCTTGAGCGAAGACGGCGTTCTCACCGGAAGGCCCCTTGCCGCCGGGCTCTTCCGTTTCACGGTGCAGGTTACCGATACCAGTCGTCCACCCCTGACCGCCAAGCGCGAAGTCCAATTGCGGGTTGTGCCTCCTCTGCTGCTGGAATGGAAGAACTACGCCAAAGTATCGGCGAACCGCATCGATGGCACGGTGCTGGTCAGCAATGGCACGGACGACGATTTCGACTTCACCATTGTGGTCCTCGCCGTCGCCGAGGACGGTCGCGCTACCGCGATCGGGTACCAGCACTTTCCCCTGCGACCGGGGGTGACCTCGTTCGAGGTTCCCTTCGGCGAGAACCTGCCTCGGGGAGCTTACGTGGTGCACGTGGATGCCATCGCCGAGGTCCCCCCGAAGGATGAGATCTACCGCGCGCGCCTGCAGACCAAGGAAAAGCTGCAGGTTGCGGTAGGGCCGTAGCGCATCCATCGGAACCGGGTCACCGCCGTACAAGTCCTGCAGTGACATTGATTTCCATCTGGTATTCTAGGAACCTTGGATGCGAGTCCCGGAGTGCGTCCGCCGCCTCCAGCGTCCCTTGCTCGTCGATTTGAAAGAACTTACGGATCCATGGAGCTGACCCTCAACCTGCTTTGGCTGCTGCTGGCCATCCCGGCCATCTGGGTTTGGCGCGGTGCGCCCAGCCAGCGTAGCGGGAGTGAGGGGCGATCAGTTCGCCGCCTGCTCATCCTGGGCTGCCTGCTGATGGTGCTGTTCCCGGTCGTTTCCGCGACCGACGATCTCCAGGCGATGCGTCCGGAAATGGAAGAAGCGGGTGCCCGGGACGCGCTCGGCAACCCGCACCACGGAAGGTTCTTGGTTTCTCCCGACCGCCCGTGCAACACTTTCGCATTGCTTGCAAGGCGATTTCTTCTGCGCCCGGAAGCGACCGCCCGGGCGCTGGCCGTGCAAGCTCCGGTCGTGCTGTGGTTTGAGAGCGTGGTCGCAACGCGCGTGGGGCGCGCGCCACCTCTGTCCTTCCTCGGGTAGCAAGCGGATCGCCCTGGCTTCTGCGGCGAATTCCTCCAATCGATCGAAGCCCTTGCAGTCAGCAAGTCCGTGGACTGCGCGCAGCCGATGATGGGCTGACAGCGAGCGTAGAAAACAACGGAGTACGAGATGAGAAAAATCCTTTTCCTGGGCGGCACGCTCATTCTGCTGCTGCGCCCCGGATTGGAAGCCCAGAGCAGGCTTCCGCTGACCTGGGAGCAGGTGAAGGAGCGGTTTGAAACCAGTAATCCCACGCTCCTGGCCGGCAAGCTGAATATCGAAGAATCGAAGGCCCAGGAAATAACAGCCCACCTCCGCCCAAATCCAAGCCTAACCATCGCCGCGGACCAGATTGATCCCTTTGCGGGCGGCCCTCCGCACGGGCCCTTCGCTTATCTGCTGGGCGCGGCGAGTCTGAACTACCTGCACGAACGGCAGCATAAACGCGAACTGCGCCTGGAGAGCGCGCAGAAAAACACCTTGATCGCCAATTCGCAACAAGCGGACCTGGAGCGGATCCTTTTGTTCAATCTGCGCGGTGCGTTCGTGCAGACCCTGCAGTCCAAGGCGGTGCTCGACGTCGCCAAGGCAAACCTGGACTACTACGATCATGTGCTGTCAGTGAGCGCGGAACAGTACAAGGCAGGCGACATCGCCCGGATCGATCTGGACCGCCTGGAACTTCAGCGTGTCCAGTTCGAGGCTGACTTGCAGAGCGCCCAGGTCAACCTGAGAACGTCGAAGATCCAGTTGCTCCAGCTCCTGAATGACCGCACGGGGCTGGACCAGTTCGACGTAGTGGGCGCCTTTGACTTCAACGATCAGCTTTCCTCGCTCGACGACTTCCGGAGAACAGCCCTGGACACGCGCCCGGACCTGAGGACGGCCGTGCAGTCGGTCGAGAAGGCAAACACCGACCACCAGCTCGCGGTCGCCAACGGGTCGACGGATCCTATTGTCGGGTTTGACGTCGGACGAAATCCGCCGATCGATGAATACATCGGTGTCAGCGTGAATATCCCCTTGCGGATTTTCGACCGCAACCAGGGAGAAAAGCTGCGCACCCAGGTGGAGATCGGCCGCAGCCAGAGATTGCGGGACGCCGTCGAGGCCCAGGTGTTCAGCGACGTCGACTCGGCCTATGCCACGCTCCATAGCACCTTGACCCTGCTGCGCCCTTACAAGGCCAAGTATCTGCAGCAGGCGCTGAAAGTTCGCGACACCGTGTACTTCTCCTACCAGCACGGCGGAGCATCCCTGCTGGACTTCCTGAATGCCGAGAGCGAATACCGGAGCGTGCAATTGAACTACGTAGGCCTGGTGGGCTCCTGTCTGACGGCAGCCGGTCAGATGAACCTGGCGGTGGGGCGAGAGGTGATCCAGTGAAGATGCGCTGTTTGATTGGCTACGTTTCCGTCGCGACCATTTTCCTGTTCGCGGCTCTCACCGTCTCCTGCACCCGCGAGACCAAGGCTGCTCCCACCAGAGCAGAACTGACGCTCGATCCGAACGTGTTCGAAACCGACCATCCCGAGCTGTTCCGGGTCGTGCCGGTGACCGCCCGGCCGATGCCTACGACCTTAAACGCGAACGGAACGGTGGCTCCCGACGTGAATCGCACGATCCACGTCACTTCGCTCGGCGGCGGCCGCGTTGTGAACCTCAAGGTAAAGCTCGGCGACACCGTGAAGAAGGGCCAAACCTTGCTTGTCATCTCGAGCCCCGATCTCGGGTCGGCCTTTGCCGACTATCAGAAAGCCCAAGCCGACGAGCGCGTAGCCAAGAAGGCCTTGGATCGTGCACAACTGCTGTTCGATCGCGGAGCCGTGGCGGAAAAGGATTTGCAGGTCGCCCAGGGCACCGAGGACAAGGCCCGGGTGGATGTCGAAACCGCCGGGCAGCGAGTCCGTGTGCTGGGCGGGGACCCGGCACATCCGAGTCCGCTGCTTGAACTCCGTGCGCCGGTTTCCGGCGCCATTGTGGAACAGAACATCGGCCGATTTGAAGGCATCAAGAGCATCGACAGCACCCCGAACCTGTTCACCATCGCGGATCTTTCCCAGGTATGGGTGGTCTGCGATGTGTTCGAAAACGACCTGGGAGAAGTCCACTTCGGGGATCCGGGCGAGATCCGGCTGAACGCCTTCCCTGGACGGACCTTCAAGGGAACGGTGGCGGACATCGCGCGCGTCCTCGACCCCAACACCCGCACCGCCAAAGTGCGCATCGTGTTGGGCAATGGCGACGGCGCCTTGCGCCCCGGGATGTTTGCGGTCGCAACCTTCCGTTCTCGCAAGCTACGACCCAGCCTGATCGTGCCGGGCACGGCAGTGATGCGCCTGCACGACAAGGATTGGGTCTTTCGAAGAGAAGGAACCAATCGCTTCCGGCGGGTGGAGGTGCAAACGGCCGCTGCGACCTCCGACGGCATGCAGGAGATTGGCGATGGCGTGAAGCCGGGCGACCAGGTGGTGCTGAACGCGCTCGATTTCTCGACCGCCGTCGCGGAGAAAAAGGAATGATTGGAGCGCTGATCGATTTTGCGCTCCGCAATCGGCTGCTCGTTCTGGGAGCTTCCGTGGTTCTCTTCCTCTGGGGCGTAGTCTCCTTTCACAACCTGCCCATCGAGGCCTATCCCGACGTCGCCGACACATACGTACAGATCATCACGCAGTGGCCCGGCCACGCGGCCGAGGAGGTCGAGCAGCAGATCACGGTACCGCTCGAAGTGAACCTCAACGGCGTAGCCCACATGACCCACCTGCGTTCGGTTTCACTCGCCGGCTTGTCCTCCATCACAATCATTTGCGACGACCAAACCACCACCTTCAACGCCCGCCAGGAGGTGCTCGACCGGCTGGAACGGGCAACCCTGCCCCGCAACGTGGATCCCTCGCTCGGCCCCGATTACAGTCCGACCGGGCAGATCATGTTCTACACGCTCAAGAGCACAAACCCGAAGTACGACGCCATGGAACTGAAGACGTTGAATGACTGGCGGGTGCGCAACCAGCTGAAATCGGTCCCGAACGTTGTCGAGGTCAACATCTTTGGAGGGCCCACCCGCGAGTACCAGGTCCAGATCGATCCCGGGAAACTGGTGTCCTACGGCCTGTCGCTCAGCCAGGTGGAGCAGGCGCTGGCGGCCAACAACACCAATGCGGGCGGCGGTTTCATCGAACGCGGACAGCAGGCCCTGAACGTCCGCGCTGTGGGATTGATGGCAACCACCGATGATATCGGCGCCACCGTAGTGAAGGTGCTGAACGGAACTCCGGTTCGCGTGCGCGACGTTGCCACCGTGGTGCAAGCTCCCAAAGTTCGCCTGGGCCAGCTGGGAAAAGCCATCCGTAAAGAAGACGGCACCGTGCTCGACGACGATGACGTGGTCGAGGGGATCGTCCTGCTGCGCAAAGGTGCCGAGGCGGATGCCACGCTCGAGGCCCTCCATGCCAAGATCGCTCAACTGAACAATGGCATGCTGCCTCCCGGCATCAAGCTCATCGCTCACCTGGACCGGAGCGACCTGGTGCACTACACGACGCGCACCGTCTTGCGCAACCTGACCGACGGTGTTCTCCTGGTCACCCTGATTCTTTTCCTGTTCCTCGGCAACGTGCGCAGCGCGCTGATTGTCACGATCACCATTCCCTTCTCGTTGCTGTTCGGGGCGATTCTTCTCGATCTCAATCACATTCCCGCGAATCTGTTGTCGCTGGGCGCACTCGACTTTGGCATGGTGGTTGACGGCTCGGTCGTGATGGTGGAAAACATTCTGCGTCACATGGAGTACCTAGGACGCAGGACCTCCTTCCTCGAGACGATTTCCGTCGCTGCCCACGAAGTCCAGAAGCCGGTGTTCTTCGCTCGCATCATCATCATCGTCGCCTATTTGCCGATCTTCACCCTGCAGCGCGTGGAGGGTCGACTGTTCCGCCCGATGGCCTGGACCGTCGCTTTTGCGCTGCTGGGCGCTCTCTTGTTCGCCTTGCTGATTGTCCCGGTGCTTTGCAGTTTGCTGTTCAGGGGCACCATCAAGGAATGGAAAAATCCCGTCCTCGAGCTGCTGAATCGCCGTTACCGCGCCACCCTGGATTGGTGTTTCGCACACCTGAAGTTCACTCTGGGCACGGGTTTGATGATGGTCGCGATCATGCTGTTGCTGGGGTTCGGTGGAGTGGTCGGATCGGAGTTTCTGCCCCACCTGGACGAAGGCGCCGTCTGGGTTCGGGGAACGCTCGCGCCCAGCAGCGGCCCTACCGCAGGAATCGATCTGGCGCGCCGGGCGCGGCAGATTCTCGCGGGCTTCCCCGAGGCCAAGCAGGTGGTCAGCCAAGTGGGCCGTCCCGATGATGGCAGCGATGCCAGCGGCTTCTATAACACGGAGTTTTTCGTCGATCTGTGGCCGCGCGAGCGCTGGCGCAGCCGGTTTAGAACGAAAGACGAACTGATTGCCGCCATGGACCAGGACCTGAAAAGGTTGCCGGGGGTGGACTGGAATTTCTCCCAGCCGATTTCCGACAACGTGGAAGAAGCCGTCAGCGGCGTGAAGGGCGAACTGGCCGTGAAACTGTTCGGCAGCGATCTGAAGTCCTTGGAAGAAAAGGCGGACGAGATCCAGGCAGTGATGGCCAGGATCCCCGGGGTCGCCGACTTGGGGACATTTCAGGTGCGCGGTCAGCCCAACGTGAACCTGGTGGTCGACCGCGCCGCCGCCGACCGGTTCGGCATCAACGTCAGTGACATTCAGGACGCCATCGAAACCGCCGTCGGAGGAAAAGCCGTGAGCCAGATCCTGATCGGCGAGCAGCGCTACGACCTCAGCGTGCGCTATCAGGCGCCCTTCCGCAAGACCATCGAGGATATCGCCCGCATCCGCATCCTCTCCCCCTCCGGCGAGCGCGTGTCTGTTGGCCAGCTATCGGAGATCAGGCTCGAGGATGGCGCCTCGACCATCTACCGCGAAGGAAACTCACGCTACATCGCCATCAAGTACAGCGTCCGCGGACGCGATCTGGGTAGCACGGTTCGCGAAGCGATCGACGCAGTTCACAACAGGGTCAAGTTGCCCGAAGGTTATCGCCTCGATTGGACGGGCGAATACGAGAGCCAGCAGCGCGCCAACCGGCGTCTGGCGGTGATCGTGCCCGTCACGATTCTGCTGATATCGTTCATTTTGTATTCCGCGTTCAAGTCGTGGAAGTGGGTAGGCCTCATCCTGGCAGTCGTGGGACTTTCCCCGCTGGGTGGCCTGTTCAGCCTGCTGCTGACCGGGACGCATTTCAGCGTGTCCTCCGGCCTGGGCTTCCTCGCCCTGATCGGCGTCTCGGTGGAAATCGGCGTCATCATGGTGGAGTACATCAACCAGCTCCGCGTGCGCGGGCGCTCGGTGCGCGACGCCGCGAAAGAAGGCGCCTCTCTGCGCCTCCGCCCGATCATGATGACCATGCTGGTTGCAACCCTGGGACTGCTCCCTGCCGCAATGTCCCATGACATCGGTTCCGACTCGCAGCGCCCATTTGCGATCGTGATCGTCGGTGGTCTGATCGTGGAACTCTTTATCAGCATTCTTCTGCTGCCCGCCCTGTACGTCTTCTGGGCGCGCCCGGACGATGCGCTGCCCGAGCACGAGGCGAGTTTTGCGGAAGAATGAGAATGGCGGCGGCTGTCCGAACCCGCCCCGCGAACCAGCCCCAAGATTGCAAAAGGAGACGCGGCCTGCCGCGCCTCCACCGAAAGGGTACGATGCTGGGGACCCGAACACCGGGGCCGAACTACCGATTGAGGTTAGGGGAGGGCTCTGGGCCGACAGCCCCGATTGGGAGTGAATAGAAACAAGAATCCCGAGGTGATGTTGATCTCATTCGTCTCGGCCAGTAGCTCGCGTTTAGACCCTCACCGACCTGCTCTCGTTGCTTCCTTGCGGGTTGCAACGCGCGATCTGGCTCGGGCTCCGGGCTCACCGCCAACCGGATAAATCAGTCCAACGCCTCGGGACTCTATCTTGCCTTCGACTTGTGCTCCTGTTCTCCTCAACCAGCGCTTAGCTATAGACCCTCGCTGACCCTCTTTCCCCTCTTGCGAAGTGAAAGTGATCTCGCTTGAGCCCCGGACGCCGCACCAATCGGAAAAACTTGGGAACGTGTCAAAGAACGAGGTTGTTTGTACGCTCTTTAAATTTGGAGTCAATCAAAACTGCGCGCCTTTATCTTCCGCAAAATCAATCGAGTGCAGCCCGTTCACAGGCCGCTGCCGGGTTTTGGTGCAGCGCCCTTCGCCCGACATCTGGAATCACCAACTTTTTCCGCGTATTTTCGCCGATCCAACTGCTTTTTCCCCGCTCAGGCACGCAATTCTCGGAGTGTGGAAATCTCGTCACAATCCAGCAACAATGCGGAGTCTGAAAATCGCAAGAATTACCCTCGGCCCGATCGAGCTCACAATTCGGAAAGTACGCACTCCGGCAACGGTGGATGAAACCTCGCCAGATCCCCGACATGGGCCCCTGCTCGCAGCACTCGCCCCACCCGAATGAAGCGCTGGACTGTACAATTCGCCTTTTCCTTATGAGTGGAGGAAACCTCTGTGAGCCTCAACCTTGGATTGCTGGCCAGCTTGAGTGCGCTCGCATTCAGCGCTGGATTGGCGCGGGGCGCCGCCGCTCCCACCCCCGAGGAACGCACCGCGCGCTACCTCGCTTCGATTCATCAGAACCCCTCTCTCCTGTTGCCCTTCCTGCGCGACATGCCCAAAGGCGGCGATCTCCACAATCACCTGGCCGGCGCGATCTACGCAGAAAAATGGATCGACTACGCGGCCCAGGACAATCTCTGCGTCGATCGCAACATTTCGGGCCTGCTGCCGCCGCCCTGCGATGCTTCCTGCGCCAAGTACACCGACAAGCCAGCCATCCGTTGCGCCTACCAGGACCATGTCCTCTACAACCAGCTGGTCGATGCCTGGTCCATGCGCAACTGGAACCACGCCGAAGATTCCGGCCACGACCATTTCTTCGCCACCTTCGACAAGTTCGAACTCGCTTCGCTCAACAGCGTGGGCGACCAGTTGGCCGAAGTAACGGCCCGAGCCGCCGCGGACCACCTCCAGTACCTCGAGCTCATGCATACCGCCGACGGCATGCAGACCGCCGAACTCGCCGCCAGACTGGGCTGGGACGACGACTTCGGCAAAATGCGCGCTACGCTCCGGGCGGGCGGACTGAAAGACGTCCTCGCCGCCACCCGCACCCAGCTCGATCGGGACGAGGCCACCCAGCACAAGCTTCTGGGTTGCGGCTCGCCTCAGCCGGAGGCCGGCTGCGCAGTCACGGTCCGCTATCTCTATCAGGTTTTGCGGGGACTGCCGCGCCAGATGGTCTTTGCGCAGATATTGCTGGGGTTTGAGCTGGTCCAGGCCGATGCCCGCTTCGTCGGCCTGAACCTGGTCATGCCCGAAGACTGGTACGTCCCGATGCGCGATTTCGATCTACACATGAACATGATCGACTACTTGCACGGCGTCTATCCCAAGGTGCACATCAGCCTGCATGCGGGCGAGCTTGCCATGGGTCTGGTTCCGCCCGAGGGCCTACGTTTCCATATTCGCGAGTCGATCGAACGCGGCCACGCCGAACGCATCGGCCACGGCGTCTCGGTGATGGACGAAAATGATTCGTTGGGGTTACTGAAAGAAATGGCCCAGCGAAAGGTGCTGGTGGAAATCTGCCTGACCAGCAACGACCTGATCCTGGGCGTCGAGGGCGCGAACCATCCGTTGCGGGCCTATATCAGCCACGGAGTGCCGGTGGCGCTGGCGACCGACGACGAAGGCGTCTCCCGTTCCGACATGACCCGCGAATATCTTCGCGCAATCGAAACCTATAACTTCCCCTACTCCCAAATGAAGCGGATGGCCCGGCAGAGCCTGGAGCACAGCTTCCTTGCCGGACCAAGCCTCTGGCTGGAAACCCAGAATTTTCACGCGGTCTCCGCGTGCGCCCAGGATCGTCCGGAAAACGACCAGCTGCCATCGCCAGGTTGCGATAAATTTCTCGCCGCGAGCGATCGCGCCAAAACGCAGTGGAAACTAGAAAAAGCATTTGCGAAGTTTGAAAAGAAATACTGAAAAGAGCGAGATTCCGTCTCAGGCCGTGGCTACCCGCATGTCGTAGGGATTGAAGCATGAATCGCGCCTTCGGGCGCTGCGAAAACGGAGTTCCAACTATGTCGAGCGACGATCCTTTCTCACGGGCAGACTCGGCCGCCCAGTACTTGCTGTCCCGGACGGCCCTGCGTCCGAAAATTGGCCTGGTCCTAGGTTCCGGCCTTGGCGCCTTTGCCGACCAGCTCTCCCATGCCACCCGCGTTCCGTACGAGCAGATCCCGTCGTTCCCGCGATCAACCGCCATCGGACATGCAGGCCAGATGGTTCTCGGCCACGCCGGAAAAATCCCGGTGGCGGCAATGCAGGGCCGCGTGCACCTCTACGAAGGCTACTCCGTCCAGGAAGTCTCCTTCCCCATGCGAGTCTTTGGCCGCATGGGAATTACCGCCGCGGTCATCACCAACGCCGCCGGCGGCATCAACCTGAAGTATCAGCAAGGTGCGCTGGTGGTGATCTCGGACCACCTCAACCTGCAAGGGACCAATCCCCTGGTCGGTCCGAACGACGACCGCCTGGGCGTACGCTTTCCCGACATGACGCGCGCTTACGACCAAACCTACGGTAAAGCGGCCAAAGAAGAAGCTGCGAAGCTCGGCCTCACCCTCGAGGACGGTGTGTATGCGGGGTTGCTGGGCCCGAGCTATGAAACCCCCGCCGAGATCCGCTACTTGCGCACCATTGGTGCCGACCTGGTGGGCATGTCGACGGTGGCCGAGGTCCTCGCGGCCCGCCACATGGGAATCAAGGTGCTCGCGATCTCCTGCGTCACCAACATGGCGGCCGGGATCCTGGATCAGGTCCTGTCGCACCAGGAGGTCATCGAGACCGGAGAAAAAGTTCGCGTGCAGTTCGAGGCGCTGCTCCAGGCCGTGTTGCCGCGCATTGCAGCCGACCTGGCCGGATGAGTGAGAAATCTGCCGGATCTGCGAAATCTGCGACCGAATCTGCGCCCTGCCAACTGGCCCGGCGGCAATTTCACTTCGCCCGCGGAATCGTAAACTTCGCCGGCGGCTTGATCCCGTAGGTCGCCGCGAAGCTCGCCTGGTTCAGGGCGAGGGCAAAGTGTCCGCGCGAATCGATGTAGATCAAAGGCTTGTTCAGCGGGACATCGCTGAACGTCTTCACAAACGGCAGTTCGATTTTCGTGTCGCCGATCGTCAGGGGCACGGTCTGCCCGCGCTGGTAGCCGAGTTTCAGGAAATCCTCGGCATCGACATTGGTCACCAGGTTGCCGAAAGGTCCATCCGTGGCGATCACTTCTCCATGCAGGCCCTGATCGTCGATCCGCGCCACGTCCAGATCAAGCCGCACCAGAGAATTCACGTCGACGCTTGGCCCCGCCTTGGCCCAGTCCTCACCCCGGGCCAGGTGCGCGCCGGTGGGCGAGAAGATGTCGCGCCCGTGAAACGTGGACGACAGCGCCTTGCCGATCATCCAGTCCGGGTTGGTAATCTCACGAGCCGAGTCCAATCGGTCACGTTGTGCGACCAGCGTGATCAAACCGTTGTCCGGCAGAACAAAATACTGGCCGCGCTTCGACTTGATCACGACCGCCTTCCGGGTGCTGCCCACCCCGGGATCGATCACCACAACAAACACCGTGCCGGCCGGATAGTAGGGCGTCGCACCGTAGAGAAAGCGCGCCCCGTCGAGAATCGAGAAGGGCGTGACCTGGTGCGAGAGGTCGACGATGCGAACCTCCGGCATGATGGAATACATCACGCCCTTACACAGAGGTACGGAGTCATCGACCGTGCCGAAATCAGTCATGAAGACTATGGTCGGTGGATATTTCTGCCCCGCACCGGCCTGCGCACAGGCGCCCGCTGCCGTACCAACCAGCAAGAGCGCGAGAACCGCGAGGAATTTCCGATCGCCCGCCAGCAAACTCGTCAAAGCCGCCTCCCGCTTGAAAGTCTGGGATTTTACTTGAGTTTCGCAAATGTGAACAGGCACAGCGCGCTACCGGCGCTACCGGCAGCGCGCTGCAACCAGGGCCCGGCACGTCTATAATCCTCCTGCCGTCATCCCGTGCGAGATCAGGAGGCTTTTTTTATGGCAGGTGCCATCCCCGACAAATACACCGATCTGTTTGAGAAACGCGCATTCGCGAATCTGGCAACCCTGATGCCGGACGGGCGTCCGCAAGTGACACCGGTGTGGGTCGACTACGACGGCGAGCGCGTCATCTTTAACTCCGCGAAAGGCCGCCAGAAAGATCGCAACGTGCGCCGCGACCCGCGCGTGAGTCTTGCGATCAGCGACCCCGAGAATCCTTACCGCTACCTCGAGATTCGCGGCCGCGTGACTGAAATCACCGAGCAAGGCGCCGCAGAGCACATCGACAAGATGGCCAAAAAATATCTGGGCGTCGACAAGTATCCCTATTCACAGCCCGGCGAAGTGCGCGTGATGTATAAGGTAAAGCCCGAGCACACCAGCACCATGGGGTAGCTGCTCTGGAGACAGCGATTCATTCCTACAACCTTTGCTTGCTTGGCTTCGGCAATGTCAACCGGACGCTGGTGCGACTGCTCGCCGAGCGCGACTCGGAACTACGTGCGCGCGGGATCGGTTGGCGCATCACCGGAGTGGCGTCGCGCCGGCTTGGATGGGTCGCCCATCCCGGGGGTCTGGACCTGGCGCTGCTTTCTGGCAACGCGGCCCCAGTTCCGGCCAGTTTCCCAGGCAGTCTGCGGCGAACCACCAATGTCAGCGAGTGGCTCCGCGCGGCCGAGGCCGATGTGCTGTTCGAAGCAACCTCTCTGAACGTGCATGACGGCCGCCCGGCCGTCGACCACATGCGCGCCGCCCTCAACCACGGTGCCCATGCCATCACGGCCAACAAGGGCCCCATCGTCTGCGCGTATCAGGAATTGCGGGAGTTGGCCGCAGCCAAGGGCAAGCACTTCCTGTTTGAGTCGACCGTGATGGATGGAGTCCCAATTTTCTCGCTGTTCCGGGAGAATCTTCCCGCCATCCGCTTACATGGATTCCGTGGAATTCTCAACTCCACCACCAACCTGATTCTCAGCGGGATGGAACGCGGCCTCACCTTCGACGCGGCCCTCAAGACAGCCCAGCAAATGGGCGTAGCCGAGACCGATGCGAGCCATGACGTCGAAGGCTGGGACGCGGCCGTAAAAGTCGCTGCCCTGGTGACCGTGCTGATGGACGAGCCGATCCCCCTGAGCCAGATACATCGTGAGGGAATCGGTGCGCTGACCGGCGAACAGGTGCGAGCTGCGCGCGCGGCCGGCACTCCTTATAAACTGGTGTGTCGCGCGCAGCGAACCGGAAAAGGCGTGGAAGCCCGAGTCACTCCTGAGCGTTTGCCCATGAGTGATCCACTGGCCTCGGTCGCAGGCACTTCGTCAATCGTGTATTTTGAAACAGACATTTTCCCCGGCCTCTGCATTACCGAAGAGAATCCCGGGTTGTATGCCACCGCCTACGGCCTGCTGGCCGATTTCATTCGGGCGGTCGGTTAGTTTCCCATCTCCGCGCAACCAGGACCCCTATGCCGACGACGCAAGACGACCTCAGCACCGCACTCGACCTCAACTGGATCCGCTCGCAGTTCCCATCCTTGGCAGAAAAGGTCAACGGCTATCCCGCCGCCTACCTCGATGGCCCGGGCGGGACGCAGGTGCCGCAGCGGGTCATCGACGCCATCAGCAACTACCTCAAGCACTCCAATGCGAACACCAACGGCGCCTACGCCACGAGCCATCGCACGAACGAAATCATTGCGGGCGCGCGCTCCGCCATGGGCGACTTTTTGGGCTGCGATCCGGATGAAGTCGTCTTTGGGCTCAACATGACCTCGCTCACCTATGCGATGAGTCGCGCCATCGGCCGCGAACTGGGACCGGGCGACGAGATCGTCCTCACGCTCCTCGACCACGATGCCAACTTTGCTCCCTGGGAAGCGCTCGCGGAGCGCGGCGTGACCATTCGCCGGGTCGCGATCAACCCAGCCGATTGCACGCTCGACATGAACGACCTGGCCGGCAAGATGAACAGCCACACCAAACTGGTTGCAGTCGGCTACGCCTCCAACGCGGTCGGGACCATCAACAACGTGAAGGAAGTCGTGCGTCTGGCGCATGCAGCCGGTGCGCTCGCCTACATCGACGCGGTCCACTACGCCCCGCATGGCCCCCTCGATGTCCGGGCCCTCGATTGTGACTTCCTGGTCTGCTCCAGCTACAAATTCTTCGGACCGCACATGGGCGTGCTCTACGGCAAAGGCGAGCACCTGCGGCGTCTGCGTCCTTACAAGCTCCGCGCCAACACCAACGAGAGTCCGAACCGCTGGGAGTGGGGCACTCTGAACCACGAATGTATCGCCGGGATCACGGCATGCGTCGACTACGTAGCCGACATCGGCCGCCGCGTGAACCCCTCGATCTCTTCACGCCGTCCCGCCATCCTCGCAGCCTACGACGAGATCGTGAAGTACGAGCGTAGTCTGTGTGAGCGCCTCGTCGTTGGCCTGAGGACAATTCCAGAATCGAGGCTGTACGGGATCGCCGATCCCGGGCGTTTCGAGCATCGATGTCCCACCATCGCCGTGCGGATCGACGGCCACACCCCGCTGGAGCTATCCACCAAACTCGGGGAACGCGGCTTGTTCACCTGGGATGGCAACTACTACGCACTCAATCTCACCGAGCAACTCGACGTCGAAAAAGACGGCGGCTTCCTGCGTATGGGACTGTTCCACTACAACACCGTCGACGAAGTCGATCGGCTTCTCGTCGCGCTGCGGGAGATTGTCGCCCGTTGACCACGCCGCAGGCGGCGCAGTGCAATACGGGTTTTACTCGCACCGCAGAACGGGTGAAAATTCGTTGCGCTGCAGCGCCTGAGGTGGGCTTTCGCGATACAAAAGCTGCTTGAGGCGCGCGCTTCGATTCGTACCCGGCCCGCCGCTGGAACCTCTACCGACTGAATTTCTCGACCGCACCACGGTTCGCCATCAGCACCACGCTAGCCATGCCAACGAACAATCCGTGCTCGACCACGCCCGGCACGTCACACAACTTCCCGTTCAGCCCTTCGGGATCCGGAATCTGTCCAAAATGGCAGTCCAGAATGTGATGCCCTTCGTCGGTGGTGTAGGCTTTCCCCGACGAATCCAGCCGGCGCACCACCTTCGCGCCCATATCCGAGATCTTTTTCGCGACCAGCGGCTCAGCAAACCCAATGACCTCGACCGGCACAGGAAACTTGCCAAGCATCCGGGCCTGCTTTGAAGAATCAGTCACGATCACCAGTTGCTTCGACGCCGAGGCCACGATCTTTTCCCGCAGCATCGCACCCCCACCGCCCTTAATAAGGTTCAAACCGGGATCAAACTCGTCGGCCCCGTCAAGGGTCACGTCGATTTGCTGGAACTGCTCGAAGGTAGTCAGCGGAATTCCGAGTTGGGCCGCGAGGTTCTGCGAAGCGATGGAAGTGGGGATACCCTGAATCTTCAAGCCGGCCCGTACCCGTTCTGCCAAAAGCCGAATCGCGATCGAAGCCGTCGAGCCCGACCCCAGGCCCACGATCTGGCCATCCCGCACATACTCCAGGCTGGCCCGCGCGGCTGCTTCCTTCTCCGTTTCAAATGCCATGGATCAGTGCCATCCCTTTTCGATGTAAATAAGGTAGCCAGCGAGCGCCAGACCGAACAACCCGGTCACAATCGCCACCAGGTCGATCACGAATCCCGCCGGCTCAAAATTCCCCTCGTCCAACTGGACACGCGTCCGCCGGTAGCGCGCCAGTCCTGCCAGGGTCAACGCCACGCCGGCCACAATCGAAATCACGCCCAGCCACACCGAAATCCCGGTCGTCGGCAGTGGCTTACCTTGCAGAATGCCGAACTGCCGAATGGCGATCGAGAAGCGCCCCATGGCGAAGCCGAACACCACAATGGCTACGCCGGTGCGCACCCATGCCAGAAAAGTACGCTCGTTGGCAAGATGATCTCGAGCTCGGTTGGGATTGTCAGGCATGCGGCAAGCGGCGATGCCGGATGATTATTCCACAGCTTGCCGGATCAGCGCTCCCGCTCCGGCAATATTCTTGACCAGATCTTCGGGGATGGCGTGACGTTCCCGCAAATATTCAGGGCTGTTGTGCGTGATCCAGACCTTGCCCTTGTCGTCTTCCCAGACCAGCGCTTTCAGAGGCAAATCGATGGCCAGCGTCGGCGCCGCGACCATCAGGGGCGTCCCTCCTCTGGGGCTTCCGAATATCAGCAGCTGGGTGTCGTGCATCTCCAGACCGACCTTGGCCGCTTCCCCGCTGTGATCGATGCGGGCAAAAATCGTCATGCCCTTGGACTGCAGAATGGTCTCAAGCCGCTGCAAGGTCTCAGGAACGGAGCGGGGACTTGAGATGTGGACCAGGCCATGGCTGTTTCCGTCCGGCATCGTGTTTCTCCTTCAGAATTTCCCCTCTAGCCTTTCCCTCCGACAATTCCAGGTTTGTGGTCGTGAGCGCAGCGAGACGTCAGCCGGGCGCAGTCGAACGATCCCGTCCTAACCACCGGCCGAATAGGGCTCCGCGCATCCCTCAAACACAATGCTTGAAGGACTCCGCGAGCCTCGCTCGATTTAGAGTCGCGAGGACGGGGAACGGACTTTTATTTTATGAAGATGTCGGCCTGGCGGCCCCAATCCCCTACTTCAAGGTCAGAAACGCCACCCCGTACCCGTTGAAGGTAATCGGAATCTGCGGCCCCGGCGCGACCGCCGTCTCGGTTGGACCATTGGTCAGATCGGTGTTGGCATCGATAGCCAGCCGGCTCGCGGTCTGGAACGGGTTCAGCGAGGAAACGTCCACCAGGACGCTGCGTGGCGCGCCCGGCCCGTTGTTGTCAGTTGTGGCATTCAGCGCATGGTTGGCGACCATCACTACAACACTGTGATCGGAATTTTGCACCCCGAGTGTCTCAAGTTCCGCACCGTCCGTGGTGGTGTAGTCCAGGAGCGAAGCTCCCGAAGGCACGGGGAACTTGTGTTGCAGCCAGTAGTCCACCCAGTAGCTCAACCGTGGATTGCCCGTCTGGTCGTCGATCTCACCGTATTGCGCGTCCCCGGCGTACACCCACTGGTAGAGCACGGCGGCATTGGCCTTCCCCAGCTGTGAAAAAACGTACGGACGCCAGGCCGCAAAAAACGCGCTCGAGCCCCGCGGATCAGTCACGAAGGTCGTGCCGTTGCAGGCGCTGATGCCTCCTCCCTTGTCAAAATCGGCGTTCACATTGTTCTCGGTCACCCAGACGGGAACCGTCCTTAGGCCAGGATTGCCACTGCTCCCAAGTTGCAGGTAGATGTTCTGCACCTCGCTGGCAAATCCCGGAACCGTGTTAAAAACTTGCTGGTCGGGATCTTTCTGATTGCAGCTTGAATAAAAATGCGTGGCCAGCACATCCACTTGTGCGGTCACTCGTGAAATGAACGTGGGAAGGAAGGTCTGCGCCTCTCCTGGCGAGTCTCCCAGCTCGACCGCAACAAACCGTATGGAATTGTCGACCGTCTGCATCGCCGGAACCACGGTGTTGTAGAGTTGCGTGTACAGCGCCGGATCGAAATTGTTGTAGTTCGGTTCGTTGAAAATTCCCCACCAATGGATCGGATCAACGCTCAGGGACTGGTAGTGCGTCAAGCCGACGTCAAATCCGCCTTTGTTGTAATACCTCACCAGCTGCGCTGCATAGGTGGCAAAGTCGCGGTCGAAGGTGGGACTCCCATTCATGAATGCCGGCGCCACCGCGATCTGAAACTCCGGTTTCTGGTCACCTGCATTCAGCACCGGCTGGGTGATGGCATCCACCACGGTGAAATCCCACGTCGTCGGTCCCGTCTGCGGAACTCCCTGCGAGACCGGCTGCAGTCGGATGTGGCCGGGCTGAAGATTGTTCAGCGGGGTGGTGAGCAGGGGATGATTCCTAAACAGCTGGTGGTTCCATTCCGCCGGCTGAAACGACGTCGACATCGCCAGCTGCAGCGCGCCGATGATATTGGGCCTCACCTGCACATACGCCCCCACGCTCAGCGGCGTGGTCGCGGAACCGGAAACCTGGCCATCGCCGGCAGTGATCGTCACCGTGAAGTTGCCTAGGCTCGGCGGATTGGCGGGTGCGAGCGCGCTGAACACAACACTCCCGCTGTTACCGGCATTGGGGTTTGTAATCCGGGTCGAGACGCTGGGAGGTGCACCCTGTACCGTAAGCGTCACGTTGCCGGTTGTCCCCGTCCGGGTGAGTCGAACATTCACAGTCATAGTCGACTGGTTCTGATACACCGACGTCGTGCCGCTGGACAAGATGACGGAGATGCCGGGGGGAGTGGTCGTGGAACCAGAACCGCCCGTGCCGCAGCCAACCACAATCGCCAATAACAGGAACGCCGCACCAGCTCCGCGATGTGTGTGCAGGCCTTCATGGCCCCGTTATTCTAGCGGCAGATGGCAAGGCTTCATCGTCACTTCAGTGGCTCGTCCCTCGGTCGCCACGCTCTTTTAATGGGGTGTTGAAGACCACCAGATTCGTGCCAGGGCATGGCGCAGAAGCCATCCCAGGACTGATGCCTGCAGGCGCGGGCTCGGAGCTCACGGGCACGTGCACGAGGACAACATCTTTCCCAGCAGCTCTTTCAGAATTTTCCCCGCCACTGCAGCCGTCAGTTCCGACACGTCCCGGCTCGGGTTGTACTCGACGATGTCAGCCCCCACGACCGTCGCGGTGATCGAGTGCAGGTGTTCCAGCGCCTCGCGCACCGACATGCCGCCCGGTTCCCTGTGCGACACCCCCGGAGCGAATGCCGGATCCAGCACGTCCATGTCAAACGACAGATAAACCGGGCACCACGTCTTCACCTCTTCCAGCGCCCGTTCATGGCCGATCTCATAGGTTTCCACGTTGAAGCGCGCAGCCTGTTTTCTCTGGGCCGGGTTCAGGGTGCGAATGCCCACCTGGATCAGGCGCTTGGTAAGCTTTTCTTCCATGATCCGGGCGAACGGAGATGCGTGCGAGTGCCGGTTCCCCTGAAACTCGTCGTACAGATCAGGATGGGCGTCGAAATGAATGAGGGTCAGGTCTCTGAACCGCCGCCCAAAGGCCCTCAGGATGGGATAGGTAATCGAGTGGTCCCCGCCCAGGCACACTGGCCGCTGACGTTTTTCAAGCAGCGCATCCACTGCCTGCTCAATGGTCGCAAAAGCATCGCCTTCGCCGAGTCGTAGGTCACCGGCATCCGCGCAGGCGCCCTCGGCGCCCACGTCCACGCCAAGTTCGGTCCAGAGGTTCGAGGAATCGCAACGCAGCGCATCGCGAATCAAGGGCGGCGCGGCAGCCGCGCCACGCTTGTACGACGAGTTCTCATCAAAAGGAACGCCCAGCAGCGTGGGTGCTCCCCAGGGTAGCTTTTTTCCCGGGCTCGACATGGGCACACCTCAAGCGCCCATTACCTTACACCTTTTTGCAGCGCCCGGGACGCGAACACCCGCGTGCCTTTGCCGGCACAGCTCCACTCCGGCTGGCAGGAGCCGATGTCCAGCCCCAGAATGCAGGCGGCGCCAAGCCGGTCAAGAAAACTCTTGCCGGTTGGCGCCCACCCTTCCTTCAACTTCACATTGCCTGGTGGCCTTCGACTACCGGTCACCAAAGCTGAGCAGGTCCATCAAGTCGCCCAGCGCCGGGCTGTTCAGCGGCACGTAGGGATTCCCTTCGCGGGTGACTGGATTCGGGAAGTTGTCGCGACTGCGGCTGGTCAGCGGCTTCAATCCCCAGTTCGCCTCGATGAACTTCAGGATCGAGACATGGTCGGCGTAGGTGTGCGAGACGTGGCCCGCCCTGGTGTAGGGCGAGACCACAATCGTCGGGATACGGGTGCCGTCCCCGAAGTAGTCCAGCGGCTGGATGTAGCCCGAATCGTAGTAACCGCCACCCTCGTCGAAGGTCACAACGATCGCGGTCGACTTCCACAATTTCGGATTCGCCTTCACGCCGTCCACAATCTTCTTCACGAACCCTTCAAACAGGTTCAGTTTTGAAGAGGACGGATGTCCATCCAGCCAGCCGTCCGGTTTCACGTACGAAACGGCCGGCAGGGTTCCGGTCTGGATGGCCGCGTACAAAGCGGTCGTGTCCTGATTGTGCGCCCGGCCCGATGCACTCGTCATGATCGAAGTCGAGTACTGGAACGGATTGCAGATCTTGCAGTAGGTGTTGTCGGCGGTCACGTAGTTGCCATCCGGGTTCGCCAGGTATGTACTCCACTGATCGCCGTAGTACGCCCACGAGATGTTCTTCTCGCTCAGCGCGTCTCCGATGTTGCGCAGCGGGGAGGGCGGAATCGTGAACACCGTCTCGTTCGGGTTGGTGATGTCTGCGTACGCGTTGCGGCCGTCCCCGTAGTAGCCGGGGTTGTAGTTGTTCAGCAGGTAGTAGTGACCAGACTCGCAGTTGGACCCGATGGGCCGGCGCAGTGAACTCAGATAATTGGTAACCGCCGCTACCCCGGGCTCGGTGGTGTCGGCGCACTTGCTGTAGGTTCCTCCCCCGGAGGATGCCGAACCGTACGACCCGTTGCCGTAACCATCCTGCGTGTACCAGTTGTTGGTTCCCGCCTGCGGATTCGGGTTCTCGATTTCATCCACGATCCCGGCGTTCGGGCTTCCAGCTGCCATCAGTTCATTGTGGGGAGGCACGGCTGGATTCCCGTTGCCGTCGCTGAACCAAATCGCGTCGCCCGTGCCCAGCATCACGTGGTTCGCACCCGTTCCGCCCATCACTGACTGATGGAAGTTGTCGCTCATGGCGTAGTTGTCAGCGAGTGACTTCAAGTACGGCGCGTCCCCCGCCAGCACGTTATAGAAACCCATGGCCGTCGAGCCCTCTTTGGTGCTGGTATCGCTGAACCCGGCAGGCTGTGCATTCCCGTTGGACCCGGCACCGACGGTTGTTTCTACCCAGGGAAACAGGTCACCCTTGCATCCGCTCGGGTTCCTCCGGGTAGTGTTGGCCGGATTGCAATCAAACGGCTGCCACATCTGGTAGAAACGGTGCACCGGGCTGTTGGTGTAGGAGTCATACGGCAACGTCTTGGAGGTCAGCTGAAACGGGCCCGGGGGCAGAGTGGTCGCGTTCGGGACCCGAGTATCGACCGCCCCGTGCGGCAGTCCGGTGCCGCCCGTGCTCAGATACTTGTAATAGTCGCTGGGAAGCCCGTTCTCGACCGCCATCGCGCTGGGCACGTCCGGAAACGGCGCGGTCGTGTAGCCCGCCGCCAGCACGGGCGGAAGCACCGCCTACGTCTGGTTTCCCGACGGGCTCATCTGAAATCCGTCGCTGCTGCTGTCGTTCGCAAATGACTGCGACGCCAGCGAGAAATTCGGGCCGGCCGTGCCGTCTTCCTTCACCATACCCTTCGAGAGCAGGTTGCTCACGCTCTCTCCCCGCTTCGGCTTGTAGGTCGCGAATACGTGATCGAACGTCCGGTTCTCCCCGATGATCACGATCACGTGCTGGATCGGAGTTTGCGTCTTCCGCGAGTGGTCTTCCGCCGCCGCAAAAGCCGGCGCGATCATTTGAGCTACCAGCGTGACGACGCTTGCCAGCGCGGCACCACGCCACCTCCACGGAATAACTTGCCGAAATGCCATGTCTTGCCCTCCTTCAAAAGGCACGGGCAGCCTAACCCGCATGTGTTTCGCTTCTGTAAACCGTCGGTTACAGTCCGGTGAATTTTTGGGATTGTGGAAGAACTCGAACGCCCCTGCGCAGCCCATCCGGCGCGGCCTTTGGCCGGTCCCGCCACCTCGGACCGCCCCTCAGGTAGACTGATCGCTCGCATCCATGACTGTAGAAACAACATTTTACCGGGATCTGGCCTACGTCTTTGGTGCCGCGGTCGTCGGTGGTGCGGTCGCTCGCGGCTTGCGTCAGCCGCTGATTCTGGGCTACGTGCTCGGCGGAATTCTGGTCGGACCGTTCACTCCGGGTCCCACCGTAGCCGACGTGCACCACTTCGAGGTGCTCGCCGAAATCGGCGTCATCCTCCTGATGTACTCGATCGGCCTGGAGTTTTCTTTTCGCGATCTGCTCGGCGTGAAGTGGGTCGCCATCGTGGGAGCGCCGCTCGGGATCCTGCTTTCGATCGCCCTCGGTCTCGGCGTGGGAGCGCTGCTCGGATGGAACTGGCAGTGCGGAGTCGCGGTCGGGGCCATCATCTCGGTCGCCAGCACCATGGTCTTATCGCGCTTCCTCACCGAGCGCGGACAATTCCGCTCCGAGCAAGGTCAAGTCATGATCGGCATCACGCTCGTCGAAGACCTGGCCGTGGTGGTCCTCACCATCCTGCTCCCTTCGCTCGGTGACATCAGTCGTGATCGCGTGCTTGCCCTGGGTCTTGCATTCGGAAAAGCCCTGCTGATACTCGCGCCCGTCACGTTTGTAGCCTACAAAGTCGTGCCTCCGCTCATGCAGCGCGTGCAGCGTGCTGCCAATCCCGAATTCTTTGTGCTGGTCGCGCTTGCGCTTGGATTCCTTACCGCGGCCCTGACCCAGGCGGTTGGACTATCGCTGGCTCTGGGTGCATTTCTTGCAGGCTTGCTGGTCAGCGAATCGAGCGTTGCCCACGAGACCATGAACCACCTCCTTCCCCTGCGCGACGCTTTTGTGGCCCTGTTCTTCGTCACCATGGGCATCCTCGTCAACCCGCGCATCCTGGTGTCGCAACCCTCCCTACTCCTGATGATCGTGGCCATGGTGGTTGCGGGGAAGTTCGTGATCTGGTGGCTGGTCGTCAAGCTGTTCCGCTACCCGAACAGGACCGCGCTCATGGTCGGCATCGGGCTGACCCAAATCGGCGAATTTTCCTACGTTCTGGTCCGCGTAGCCCGCGACGCCCACCTCGTCGGCGACAACATCTACCACGCCACCTTGGCCGCTTCGGTCCTCACCATCCTCATCAATGGCCTTCTGATCCGCTTCGTCCCCGGGCGATTTGTAGCTAGTCCTGCAACAACTTAACGATTACTGTGGTGCTTCGCCCGGCGCCCGCATCTCCACCCTGAATCTCCACAGAACACCCCGCATCCGTTATTCTAGTAATGACTGTTATGGCCTCTCGAAATCCTAAGAATTCTTCTCCAGCTGTTTTGACCAGCCTCATGGAGGCGCCCGGCCTCGAGCGCGAACGCGTGTTCGACGCCTTCCGCCACTGGGGATACCTCGAAGCCGATCTCGATCCGCTCGGTCTCTTCCAGCCGCAACCGCAACCGGAACTGCAGATCGAAAGCGAGTTCGCCCGCGAAGCCCGCAGCGTCTACACCGGCACCATCGGCGTCGAGTTCATGCACATCACCGATGGCGAACGCCGCCGCTGGATCCAGGAACACATGGAGTCCGAGCCCGCTGCCGTCGAGCAGAAGCGCGTCCTCGACCTGCTGGTGCGTGCCGACGTATTCGAACAGGTCATGCAGCAACGCTACCTGGGCACGAAACGTTTCTCGCTCGAAGGCAACACCGCGTTGCTCCCGTTACTCGACGAAATCCTCGATGGAGCCTGCCTTCGGGGCGCCGTAAATCTGGTCATGGGCATGAGCCATCGCGGGCGCTTGAACGTGCTGCTGCACGTAGCCCGGCGCTTACCCGAAGAGATTTTCGCCTCGTTCGAAGACGTTGATCCGCGCAGCGTCCTGGGGTCGGGCGACGTGAAATATCACCTCGGCGCCACCGGCGAGTACATCACCCGCAGCGGCAGCAAAGTCAATATCCACCTCGTCTCCAATCCGAGTCACCTCGAGGCCGTCGACCCCGTCACGATCGGCCGCACCCGTGCCAAGCAGGATCGCGCCGGCGAAGGCGGACGCGAGAAATATCTCCCGCTTCTTGTCCACGGCGACGCGGCCTTTGCAGGCCAGGGCGTCTTTGCCGAGACCATGAACTACGCCGACCTGCGCGGATACACCGTGGGCGGCACGGTTCACATCATCGTGAACAATCTGGTCGGATTCACCACCAGCTATCTGGAAGAACATTCCGAGCGCTTCTCCGCCGACCTCGCCCGGCGCCAGTCGATTCCCATCTTCCACGTGAACGCGGAAGACGTCGACGCCGTGGTCCGCGTCGGCCGCATGGCCCTTGAATATCGCTACAGCTTCGGCACCGACGTCGTCATCGACATGATCGGCTACCGCCGCCATGGCCACAGCGAGGTCGACGATCCCACCGTGACACAGCCCCTGCTCTACAAGGCGATTAAGGAACATCCGCCCCTGTGGGAAATTTACGCCGAGGACACCGGAACCGAGACCGAGGCTCAGGCCAAGGTCGCCGACGTCAAAGCCGAGTACGAGGCCGGACAGAAGCGCGCCGGTTCACTCACCAAGAAACCGACCATGCGCGATCTGCCCACGTACTGGGACGATTACTACGGCGGTCGCTACAAGCCCGAATACGAGCGCGAAACCGGACTGTCGGCCGAAGAGTTGACCGAACTCACCTCCAGGCTGACGACCTATCCCGCCGGCTTCCACATCCATCCCAAAGTGAAAAAACTGCTCGAACAGCGTGCCGAGATGGGCGCAGGCAAGCGCGACGTCGACTACGGCATGGCGGAAGCGCTCGCCTTCGCAAGCTTGGTGAAGGCTGGAATTCCCATCCGCATGAGCGGCCAGGACTCCCGCCGGGGCACCTTCAACCAGCGCCACTCCGTCCTGATCGACATCGAAAACGAACAGGAATACGTTCCGCTGCAGAACGTCGCGCCCGGCCAGGCCCGTTGCGAAATCTATAACTCAACGCTCTCTGAAGCCGGCGTCATGGGCTTCGAGTACGGCTACAGCCGCGACTATCCGGAAGCTCTGGTCTTGTGGGAGGCGCAGTTCGGAGACTTCGCCAACGTCGCGCAAGCCGTGATCGACCAGTTCGTCTCGGCCGGCGAGGACAAGTGGGGACTGCTCTCCGGCCTGGTCCTGCTCCTGCCGCACGGTTACGAAGGCCAGGGCCCCGAGCATTCCAGCGCCCGCATTGAGCGTTTCCTGCAGTTGGCCGCGCGCGACAATTTCCAGATCTGCCAGCCCTCAAACGCCGCCCAGTACTTCCATCTCCTGCGCCGCCAGGCGTTGCGCCACTGGCGCAAGCCGCTGGTGGTCTTTACGCCCAAGAGCATGCTGCGCCATCCCGATGCCTGCTCCCCCGTCGCCGACTTCACGCACAAGCAATTTCTGCCCGTCGTCCCGGACACAGGCGCAGTCGACGCCCATCGCATTCTGATCGGTACCGGCAAAATCGGCCACGAGTTGCGGGTCGAACGGCAGCGCCGCAAAGATCAAAACACGGCCATCATCTTCCTCGACCAGATGTATCCCTTTCCCGAGGCCGAACTGAAAACGGCGATCAACCAGCACGCGAGCGCCCGCGAAGTAGTCTGGGTCCAGGAAGAACCAGCCAACATGGGTCCGCTGTTCTACACCCTGCCCCGCCTGCGCCACATTGCCGGAGAGCGCGCGGTGCTCTCAGTCAAACGCTCGCCCAGCCCGAGCCCCTCGACCGGCTCAGCCGGTGCGCACGAGGTCGAGCAGAAGACGCTGCTGGCCCTGGCCTTTTCAAACGGCAAAGACTAGAGCTCATCTGTTCACGGTGGACTCCACCGTCGTTGGCGGAAACAAAGACGTTCCGCCAGGATGGACACGGCCTGCGCAGATTTGGCAGAATGGCGGCCACCATGCGAGTCCGATTGCTGGCGCTGGTCTTGGTTGCCGTTGCCGTATTTCTGATTGCCCCGATCGCGATGCGGGCCCAAGACGCAAATCAGCCGCGCTTGGAAAAACGTGGTGTCACGACGCAGCTCATGGTCGACGGCAAACCCTTCTTGATGCTCGCCGGCGAGCTCCACAATTCCAGTTCCTCCAGCCTGGAATATATGAAGCCCCTTTGGCCGCGCCTCGCGGCCATCCCACTGAACACCGTCTTGACGCCCATCTCCTGGGAGCTGGTCGAACCGGCGGAGGGAAAATACGACTTCACGCTCGTCGATGGCCTGCTTGCGCAAGCCCGCGAGCAGCATCTCCGGGTCGTCTTCCTTTGGCTCGCCGCATGGAAGAACGGAATGTCCAGCTACGCGCCGGTGTGGGTCAAGCAGGACACGAAACGCTTTCCCCGCGTCATGCTCCACCACAACGAAGCCAACATTCTCAGCGCCATCGCGGGCTTCTCAGACGCCACCCGCGACGCCGACGCCCGCGCCTTTGCCGCGGTCATGCAGCACATTCAAGAGATCGACAGCCGCAACCACACCGTCATCATGATGCAAGTGGAGAACGAAGTCGGCGTCCTCGGCGATGCCCGTGACCACTCCTCCCAGGCCGACCAGGCCTTTGCCTCCGCCGTGCCCGCACCACTGACTGAATACCTCGAGTCCCATCGCGATACCCTCGATCCCGAACTTCACGCACTCTGGCGGCAGTTTGGGCAGAAGACCTCCGGCAGCTGGGCGCAGGTATTTGGCGACACCGCACGCGGGGACGAGATCTTCATGGCATGGAACTATGCCCGTTACGTCCATGCCGTGACCAGCAGAGGAAAAGCTGCCTACAACCTTCCCATGTACGTGAATACGTGGCTTGCAGGCGAAGACATCGTACCGGGCGACTACCCGAGTGGAGGTCCCCAGCCTCGCGTCATTGACATCTGGAAGGCAGCCGGATCTGCGATCGACATTTACTCCCCGGATGTCTACGCCGCAAACTTCTCCTACTGGGCGAACCGCTATCACCGTGACGACAATCCGCTCTGGGTGCCTGAAACCAACGGAGGCACAACCGGAGCGGCCAACATTTTTTATGCTGTCGGCGAACACGCTGCCATTGGATTCTCGCCGTTCGCCGTCGACTCATTCCCCGAAGGCACCACGGATCTGGGCGCAAGCTATCACGCCATCGCTTCGGTCACCCCCATCCTGGTCGAGCAGCAGACCAGGGGCAACGTCCACGGCTTCACTCTTACGAGGGACCATCCGTCTGTCGAGTTCAGCATGAACGGCTATACCGCCCACGTCAGCCTGGACGAGATATTTGGCAATCACTCAGAGAACGCCTTCGGCCTGATCATCGCCACCGGACTGAACGAATTCCTGGGCGTCGGCAAAGGCTTTCGCGTCCTTATCACGGCGCGCTCGCCGAGTCCGTTCAAGCTCGGTTACGCTTCCATTGACGAGGGCACTTACGAAGACGGTAGATGGACACCCGGACGCCGCCTCAACGGTGACGAAAACGATCAGGGCAATTACTGGCGTTTCGATTCGCACTCCATCAAGATCGAGAAAGCCGTTCTCTACCACTACGAGTAAGTAACCTTCAGTCCCAAGGCACCCACCAAATCGTGCCCTCGGCCGCTGCATCGCTCCCGCTACCCGCCGGATGCTACCCTAACCTTCCGTCCGAACACCCATGCCGCGCCCTTCGCCCACCCTACGAATCGCCATCGACACCGGCGGCACCTTCACTGACTGCGTCTGGGTGGAACGCGGGCAGGTCCGCATGCTCAAAGTTTTCTCCACGCCAGCGGATCCCTCCCAAGCCATTGCCAGAGCCGTCGGAACAATCTCCGCCGGCGCCGGCATCGTGCTCCTCCACGGCACCACCGTCGGCACCAACACCCTGCTCCAGCGCAAAGGCGCCCGCGTCGCCCTGGTCACGACCGCCGGATTCGAAGACGCCATCGAAATCGGACGCCAGGCGCGCCCCAGACTCTATGATTTCTTCTTCGACCGGGTCGAGCCGCTGGTCCCCGGCGAGCTGCGTTTCGGCGTGAATGAGCGCACCGGGAGTGAAGGACAGATCCTCGCCCGACCGTCGCCGCAGGAATTGCAAGACCTCGCCAAGCAACTCGCCCCCAAGCGGCCCGACTCAATCGCCGTCTCGCTGCTGTTCTCTTTCGCCAATTCCGCCAATGAAGGCACGGTCGCCGATGCCCTGCGGAACCTCGGCCTCCCCATTTCCATCTCTCACAAAATCCTTCCCGAGTTCCGCGAATACGAGCGCACCAGCACAGTGGTCGTGAACGCCTACCTTCAGCCCGCAATGCAAAGCTACCTGGAGAACCTGGCCGCACGACTCCAGCAACCGCCTGCACGCAAACAACGCACCCGCGTCTTCGTGATGCAATCGAGCGGCGGCATCACCCCCCTGGCCACTGCCGCCCGCGAGCCCGTGCGCACGGTTCTCTCCGGTCCAGCCGGTGGCGTGGTCGGAGCCTCGTCCACCGCAAGACGCAGCGGACTCGATCGGATCATCACCTTTGACATGGGCGGTACCTCCACCGACGTTGCTCTGGTCGACCGCCAAGCGCGCGCCGGCAGCCAGTCCGAAGTTGCCGGACTGCCCGTAGCCGTTCCGATGCTCGACATTCACACCGTAGGCGCCGGAGGCGGATCCCTGGCCCGCTTCGACGCCGCCGGCGCGCTGCGCGTGGGACCGGAATCCGCCGGCGCTGATCCAGGTCCCATCTGCTACGGACGCGGAACCCTGCCCACCGTTACGGATGCCAACCTCATCCTCGGCCGCCTGCAGCCGCACCGCTTTCTCGGTGGCGACTTTCAGCTCGACCTTGAGCGCACCCGCGGCATCGTCAGCGAATGGCTGAAGCATCAGAAATCCGCCCTCCGGCTGGAGCCATTCGCTGCCGGAGTGATTCGGGTCGTCAATGCCACCATGGAAAAAGCCATCCGCGTGGTTTCGATCGAGCGCGGTCACGACCCCCGCAGGTTCGCGCTGGCCGCCTTCGGCGGAGCCGGCGGACTGCATGCCTGTGAACTCGCCCAGGCGCTCGGCATCCCGCGCGTGGTCGTCCCCGCCATGCCCGGTGCCCTGTCAGCCTTCGGCATCCTGGTCAGCGACGTAGTGAAGGACTACTCCCGCACTGTCCTGTGGCGTGTGACAACGAAGCTTCCCCTGGTTCAACTGGAAAAGGAATTCGCGAAGCTCTCTCAGACTGCCGGGCGCGACGTCCGCTCCGAAGGCTGGACGGGCGCAATTCGCCAGCAGCGCAGTGTCGACGTCCGTTATCGCGGCCAGGGATATGAACTGAACGTACCTTACACCCGTAGCCTGCTTGCCGATTTCCACCAGGCGCACACCCTTCGCTACGGCTACTCTCACCCCGCGCGCGAAGTAGAACTCGTCACTCTGCGCCTGCGCGCCATCGTTAAATCACCTCAAGCCCGAATCTGGGCGGGCGAGTTGCACGCCAAGACTTCCAGCCGTTCCGACTCCAAAGCCCACAATTCACCCCCCTCTCCCGAAGTGCTGCCAGTTTCATTCCACGGAAAGCCGCTCCGCACCAACATTTACCAACGTGAAGCTCTCACGGTCGGAAGAAAATACTCCGGCCCAGCCGTCATCACCGAATACAGCGCCACCACCGTCGTCCCGCCCGGAATGCGTTTCTCACTCGACCGCGCCGGAAACCTTCTGGTGGACATCCGTTAGGGCGGCGGTAAGCGCTCGGCGAACCCTCTGCGATTGCGGCTGCTTCTTGCTTGGCCCTGCGCCCTTGCTGATCCTTCCGGCCGTCGGCGGTCAAGTCTCCGCTGCCGTCCTATGTCGTTCGCGCAATTGTTACAGTCCTGTTAAAGAACACGGACCCGCGTCGCGATACAGCTACAATACTTCTCGTGAAACCGCACATCTTCGTCGTAGAAGACGATCCGGACATTTCGCGCCTGGTGCGCCATCACCTTGAGGGCGCCGGATTCGCCGTCAAACTCCATCCCACCGGCAACGCCGTCCTCGCCGAGGCCGAGCGCCAGCGCCCCACGCTGTTCATTCTCGACATCATGGTTCCCGGCAAGGACGGCCTCGAGCTCTGCCGCCAGATCCGCCAGACCCAGTCGCTGGCCATGATTCCAGTCATTTTCCTGACCGCCAAGAACAGCGAAGCCGACCGCGTTCTCGGCCTCGAACTCGGCGCCGACGACTACATCCCCAAACCCTTCAGCCCGCGCGAACTGGTCGCCCGCGTGAAGGCCGTGCTGCGCCGCTTCGAGCGCCCCCTCGCTCCCGGCCCGGTGCGGGTCGGCGAAATCGAAATCGATCCCGTCGCCATGACTCTCAACGTCAGCGGGAAACAGGTCACCACCACCGCCACCGAGTTCCGCTTGCTCGATCACTTCGCCCGTCATCTCGGCCGAGTCTTCACCCGCGATCAACTGCTCGATTCGGTCTGGCGCGACACCTCCTACGTCACCCCGCGCTCGGTCGACGTCTACGTCCGCCGCATCCGCGAAAAGATCGAGCCGGACCCCGAGAACCCCCGCTACCTCAAAACCGTGCGCGGCGCCGGGTACCGCTTCGAGGTCCCGAAGTGACCAACCGGATTCTCTTCAAGCTCCTGCTCACCTTCGCCCTGGTAGTTTTGGTCACTGCAGTCACGCTCGACATTTCCATCCGGCGTGCCTGGGAAAACTCGCTGCGCGACGAGATCCAGCGTAGCCTCACCGCCAAAACCCGCCTGCTCGCGAATCGCGTCGAAATCGACCGCCAGCACTCCCTGCAGGACATCGCTTCCCAGGAAGGTCAGGCCGCCGGCGCGCGCGCCACCATCATCGATCCGACCGGCAAGGTGCTGGCCGATTCCGAAGCCGATCCTGCCTCCATGGAAAACCACCGCGGTCGCAAGGAGTTCGCCGCGGCGCTCGGCGGCAACGTCGGTGTGGATGAGCGCCGCAGTCACACCATCGGCATTCCTTTTCTGTACGTCGCCGCGCCCGTCTCTGGAGGCGCGGTTCGCATGGCCTATCCGCTCTCCGACGTCGAAGCCGCCTCGCAGCGTGTCCACCACGCGCTCCTTCTGGGATCGCTGGTCGCTTTCGTCATCGTGATGCTGCTGGCCGCGATCGCCGCGCTGTACACCTCGCGCCGCTTGCAACGCATCGTGACGTTTGCCGAGCAAATAGCCGCCGGCGATCTGACCGCCCGCATCTCCGCCACGTCGCTCGACGAGATCGGCCAGGTCGCCATGGCCCTCGACAAGACCGCCCGCAAGCTGGAAGCGAGTTTTCTCGCCGTCCAGACCAGCCAGCACCAGCTCGAAACCCTGCTCAACTCCATGCAGGATGCCGTCATCGCCGTCGACGCCGATGGCCGGGTGCAGTGGGCCAATCGCGGCATGGACCGTCTGGTCCCGCAGCGTGCCCGGCTCCACGCCCCGGTCGTCGAGACTGTCCGCGACCCGCAATTCCTCGGCGCCATCCGCAATGCCACCGAAGGTCAGAGGTTCGCCTCGGCTCGTGCCGCCTCCATCGTGCCGGGACGCAGTTTCGATGTCACCGCCGCTCCCCTGCCCGGGGGCGGAGCCGTGGCCGTCCTCCGCGATCTCACCGAGACCGAGCGCGTCGAAAAAACCCGTCGCGACTTCATCGCCAACGTCTCCCACGAACTGCGCACGCCCCTCACCTCCATCCAGGGCTACACCGAGACCCTGCTCGACAGCACCGCCGACAACGGACACGTTCACGAATTCCTCGAAATCGTCCGCAAGAACGCCACCCGCATGTCACGCCTCACCGAGGATCTCCTCACTCTCGCCCGCGTGGAATCCGGCGAGACACGTTTTGACGTCGAGCCCACCACGCCCGGCGAACTGCTCGACGATGCCATCGAAAGCTTCCGTGAAATCGCCCGCGCCCAAGGCATCGAGCTGGCGATCGAAGACGTCGTAGCGACATCGGTCAACGCCGACCGGGAAGCCATCCACCAGGTGTTCTCCAACCTGATCGAGAACGCCATGAAGTACGCTGCCTCGGGTGGCCGGATCGTACTGGGCGCGCGCCCCACCGAACGCGGAGTCGAGTTCTATGTGCGCGATTTCGGCCCCGGAATTCCCTCCGAACACCTGCCCCGCCTGTTCGAGCGCTTTTACCGCGTCGACAAGGCCCGCTCCCGCGAATCCGGCGGCACCGGACTCGGCCTCGCCATCGCCAAGCACATCGTCCTCGCTCACTCCGGCGTAATTCGCGCCGAGAGCGAACTCAACCACGGCTCGGTATTCCTGTTCACCCTGCCGGTCGCCAAGAGCAGCTGAGGTGCCGTCGAAAATGTGAAAACCCTGCTCTGCAGCGTCCTCATCCGTTTGCTTTCAAGTTTTACCGTTGGACAGACTCCCTGCCCCATTCCTGCTGCAGAATTCACACCCTTTTAACCCGCCGGGCGCCAAAACAACCTATCCTCCTGGCTTGGCTACCCATCCATATAATCGGCGCAAAGAGCACGATCAGTCCCGCCCCCAGACTGCACCGCCCCGAAGGAGTCCACGCATGAGCACCGCCACGGTTAAGAGTCCGCCGCCCGAACCGGCCTATGGCCACCTGGTGCGACTTACGGTGCAAGCGTGCCAGGTGGCAAAAGAGGCCGCCGGAGCGGCGGCCGAGGGCATCGCCACTGGCTCCTCTGCTTTGCTGAACTCCCTCCGCCAGCGCGAAAAAGATCTCGACAAGCTCGACATGGAAATCGACGGTGGCGTCACCGACGCCATCACCCAGGTCAGCGCTCCCGAGGCCCGCGAGTTGCTCGCTTGTATGAAGTTCATGATCAGCCTCGAACGCATCGGCGACCTCCTGCTCAGCTTCACCAACAGCGCCCAGGCCGCCGGTGGGCGCCTTGATCCCCAGGACGTCCACGACCTCACCCACATGGCCACGATCCTCGAAAAAATGTTGACCGATGTGGGCGAGTCGTTTTCGAAGCGCGACGTCAAGAAAGCGATCGACGTCCTGCGCGCCGACGCCGAGATGGACCGCCTTCGCAACCTCATCTTCCTCCGCCACATCGAGAACCCCGAAAACATCGCGCGCCAGGCCAGCCTGCAAGTCATCTTCATGACCCAGTCGCTTGAACGCGCGGGCGATCACGCCAAGAACCTCGCCGAAGAAGTCTGCCACTTCGTCAGTGGCCACACCGTGCGCCACGTCCTGATGTCCTACGACAAACCGGTAGAACAGATGTTCATCGACTGGCTTCGCACGCGGGATGAAAAGGCCGGGTCTTAGTTGAGTTAGCAGGCTGCCGAGAAACCCGCGAATGCGTCCCCAAACGGTCGTCTAAATTCCTCCGTCATCCTCATCGAAGCAAAGGAGCTATGTGCTGGGCCTCTCCCCACGGCTTCTTTTGCTTGACCCGTGACCCCATCGGCGGCCTCGGCCCTATCATTAAAATGAACTCGCATGGAAGAACTCACCCTGCGCCCGGCCGAACCCAAAGACATCGACGACGTCACCGGCCTCATCAATCAAGCGTTCGTGGCCGAGAGTCCCTATGTCTCCGGCGAACGCATCCACTCGGACGGCGTGCGCGAACTGCTGTCCACAGGAACATTCCTGCTGGGAGAACTGGAAGGCATGCTCGTCGCCGCAGTCTACGTCGAACGCCGCGGCGACAGCGCCCACATCGGGCTCGTCTCGGTCACCCCATCCCGGCAAGGCGCCGGCCTGGGCGCGCAAATCATGCTCGCAGCCGAGGTCCACTGCCGCGCCGCCGGCTACCTTCAGATGGAACTCCGCTTTATCAATCACCGCGACGAGTTGCGCCGCTTCTACACCCGCCTCGGATACGTCGAAACTGGCGTCATCGAATCCCCCGACCCGGCGCGCATGAAGGTCCCCTTTCACTTTGTCCAAATGGCCAAGCCCCTGGTCTGAGATTCAAAGGGCACGCTTGGTATGAGGGCTTCCCTCACAGGCTGCAGGAAAGACCGGGGTGGGGATTCGGGCTCGCCCGTGTCTGGGGCGGGGCAAGCATGGTCCTACCCTCGAGGGGCGGTGTCATGACCGCAGCCCGAAAGCAGGAAGGCGACGCGCCCAGAAGCTGCGGAGAAACAGAACATTCCTATCGGGGCGCGCCTTCAGGGGTGCCGTAACCGGCCGAGCATGGACGGGCCTTTTGCGGTCACTGTGGCGGCCGGAGGCGGCAGTTTTTCTCTGGCAGATTCCGCATGTTGGGAGGCGCCGCGGAGATACCTCGGTTGCGCCGTCCGATCATCCAGGGCGGAACTTCTCTCTCCCCCCTGCCGTACAAACTCGCAAGGAGAGCCCCGATGAACTACCTTGCCTTTTTCCTGCTGACCCTGACCCCTTGCGCCATCGCGGCCGACAAAACAGAAAAGTCTCCCGACGCCCAGTTCCAGGAGAAATTTGCGCCAGGTGGATTCATCCGCTTGCACTTGAGTCCGGGTGGTTACAAGATTGTCGCCGGCGACCCCGACTCAATTCAGGTCACCTACCAGACCCCGAACTCCGATCAACTCAAGCATGTCAAAGTGAAGATTCGCACCGGGACCACGAGCGCCGACGTGTTCGTTTCCGACACGCCTCACAACAATTTTCAGGCCACGATCAGGGTCCCGCTGCGCTCCGGCCTGCGCGTGCGCATGTTCGCGGGCGAGGTCGTCATCGACGGCGTCGAAGGCGACAAGGACGTCGAAGTCGACGCCGGACGCATCGAAATCCGGATTCCCCATCCCGAAGAATATGGACGCCGGGACGCCAGCGTCCGCGCGGGCAGCATTGAAGGCTCAGTGTTCGGGATCTCCAAAGGAGGCCTGTTCCGTTCCTTCGAACAGAAGGGCCCCGGCAAGTATCGCCTGCACGCCCACGTGGCAACCGGAGAGATCGACCTCACCCACGCTCCCTGATTTCTGGCCGGCTGCGCAAGGCTTGACTCCTGCTTCCCCTCGCCCTATCCTCCCGGGGAGGACGCCCGCATGCTCGCCAACCGTTCCTGGGACGACTGGATCGCGCAGTATTCCGCCAGCCACCAGAACCCGGTCAACCGCGTCTGCCACACGATCGGAATCCCGCTGATTCTCGTGTCGATGGTCTTCTTCGTGGTGACCGTCTTTGCTCACCGCTATTGGCCGGTCGCCGTCGGACTGTTCGTGGCGGGCTGGGTGTTTCAGTTTATTGGCCACGCCTTCGAAGGCAAGCCGCCCGAGTTCTTCTCCGACTGGCGCTTCCTGTTAGTCGGCACCCGCTGGTGGGCCGCCAAGGTCCGGGGCCGCGTGTAGAGGTGCCGTGGCAGTTTTCGAGGCAGCGTCACCATCGCTGGAAGGCATACCAGTCGCGGTTGCCTGAACGCCTCTTCACCCCTTCTCGGCCTTCACACGAACAAAGGCGTAGTTCAGCTGCGGCAGTGAGTTGAACTCTGCGGCTTTCCTTGCGAACTCGTGCGCCTGGGTGGCGTCGCCCTTCGCCTGATACGCCAGGCTCAACCGATAGAGGTTGGACGGATCCTGCTGGTTGGCCCGCTTTAGTTGCTCGATGGCATCCGCGTAATCTTTCTGTGCCAGCGCGATCCGCCCCGCCAATTCGTGGGCTTGCTGGATACGGCCGGCGCCCTTCGATGCCTCCGCACCCTGGCGATAAGCTCCCGCGTGTGTCCTGGCGGCCGCTAAGTCCCTCCTTTCGATCGCCAGCACGGCCAGGTTGAAGTGATTCTGCAGCTTCGCGTTGTCTTTGATCTCCTGCGACAGCGTCGAGCCTTCGGTCAGTTCCAGCGAACGGGCGAACTGTTTTGCGGCTTCGTCGTACTTCTGCGCAGCCACCAGGATGTTACCTTTGGCCTGCAGATCGGCAGCCATGGCGGCTACATCGCTCTTCTTTTCGGCGACTGCGTACTCTTTATCTATCGCTTGCGCAGCTTTTTCGAACTGGCCACCATCGGCCGCCACCACCGCCATGCCGAAGTAGGCTGTCCGCATCTCGCCGTCATTGCGCGCCTGATCCGCCATGCTTTCAAGCTCAGCCCGCGCCTGTTCTGGTTGGCCCTTGTACATGAGGTCGCCTGAAAGTCCGAAGTGCGAGGGAACGAAGTGCGGATCGATGGCGAGCGCTTTGCGGTACTGCGCGATCGAGTCGTCAAAGCGTCCCATCTTCATGAGCATTTCCGCGTATGAGTCGTATGGATTGGGATCGTTCGGAATCAGTTCCACATATTTCTTGAAGGCCTGTTCCGCGTTGGCGTAGTCACCCTGCTGCCGGTAGGCGTAGCCGAGCACGTTGTAGGCGGGCGAGAAGCTGGGAGCCAGTACGGTAGCCTTTTTGTAGTGCGCTACCGCCTCTTCGAGCTGCTGCTGCCCGAAGTAGTAGTTGGCGACCGCAAATTGCGCGCGCTCGTCATTCGGGTAGGCGGCGGCCACCTTCTCGAGAAAATCCTTCTGCTTCACGACCTCGCCGTTGGCGCCCGCCTCGTTGGCCAGGATCAGCAGCTTCTCGCCGTCGGAGACTTTGTCCGCGAGGACTGAGGCTTTCAGCTGGTGCGCGAAGAATTCTTTCGCGGTCGGCGAATTGTTGGCGCGGGCCAACTCGGCCGAAGCAAAGTCGGGATCGAGCGCAATGGCTCTGTCAAAATGCTGGAGCGACTCCTGACCTAGCAGCCGGTCTGCCAGGTCGCGGCCCTGAAGGAATTCTTTCCTCGCATCCTCAGAGCTGCTCGTAATCGGGATCTTCCCATCGGACGAGGAGGCCATCGCCGGTCGGCCGCCCGTCTTGTTACACGCCATCCCTGCGCTCACGCCGAGCGCCAGCGTCGCCAGCCATACCAATCGCTTCGCATTTCCTTGGCACATGGAGATCTCCTCCCGTTGTTGCTAGACGCCAGGCGGGAGGTTTCGATAGCAAAGACAGGACGGGAAGATTCACGATCCATGGACTGGGCCAGCACATAACACCGCGAGACACCGTGATGCAGCTTGCGAAGACCCCTGCCCAAGCGGAGCTTTGAACGGGCGCCCGTGACGGGTGCGAGCAATGGGTGCGAGCAATGGGTGCGCCCCGGCCAGCCCCCCGTACTTTTGCCAGCTCGAGCCTTGTGGCTCGAAGCCCGGCGCTTGCCTTTGATATCATTCTATATTTCTGCAATTATCGAAATATTTACCTGGCCACCAGCAAGAAGAGCCTCGAACGGGTCGCCAAGTATGCGGACATGTTTCCCGCAATGGGCACCGAGCCTCGATTGCGGATCATGCAGAAGTTCATGAGCGCCTTTGTGCGCGCGGTGAAACCCGCGGAAGCGAAATCGTGTTGCGGACCCACCTGCTGCAACGATTGACTTCCCGCGACAGGCAGAAACGCGGCTGGCTGCGTCGGAGACGGGGTAGGCCCGGTCTCTACCGGAAAATCCTATGCAAGGCCGCTACAACGTTCTATTCCGGTGCACGGGAAACTCGGCACGCTCCACCATGGCCGAAGCGATCCTGAAGCAGAAGGGCAAGTCCAATTTCACGACCCATAGCGCGGGGGGCCGTCCCTCGGGAGTGGTGCGGCCGGAAGCCCTGCGGCAGCTGGAGATCGCGCATCTGCCAGCGGCGGGTTTGCGGAGCAAGGCCTGGGACGAGTTCTCCGGACCGGGCGCACCCGAGCTGCATTTCGTATTCACGGTCTGCGACAAGGCTGCCAAAGAACTGTGTCCGATATGGCCCGGCCAGCCGATGACAGCCCACTGGGGCGTTCCCGATCCGACGGCGGTTCAGGGCACTGCCGAAGAAATCGAGCGGGCTTACCGCGAGGCCTTCTTCCTGCTCGACCGTCGGATCAGTTTGTTTCTTTGTCGGCCGCTGGGGAGTCTTGACCGGCTCGCGCTCAAGCGGGAGATCGACAAGATCGGGCCAGAGTAGGGTTCGGTCTGGCTGCCTGGGCCCCCCTTGCCAATAAGCCGGCCCGAGCGAGTGGAGAAATCGCCGATGAAAACGTCCGGTCGGCTCAACTTTCTGGATCGTTACCTGACCGGCTGGATCTTTGCGGCGATGGCCGACGGCGTTTTGCTCGGATGGCTGGTGCCCGGGGCCGGGCCGCTGCCCTGGATTCAGGAAAGGACTCCCCTGCCATGGCCCGCTCTCGATTCACTGGCCATTCTCCGGCGGTCGCGGTGCGGGTCTCTGCGGGGCAGGCCGGAGCCGAGCGCGCACCGCTCTCCGGGCTTCACACCGCAGGTGGGACAGAGGACAGACAGCGCCGCCTTGCGGGCGGCTCTTTTGAGGTGGGGCTGGTACATGGTCATAGGCGAGCGATCGGGGCCGGGCTCGATCTGTGGAATTTCGGCTTCCAGAGCATGTCTTGCTCGGACCGCGTGCGGCGTGCTTTGACTGATATCCCGCGCCCTGGGGAGCCGTCAATCCAGCCGAGCCTTCCAGTTCATACTCGGAAGTGCATGCAATCGGACAGTTTCAGGTTATTTTCAGATTGGCAGCATAGTCTCTCCACTATTGCTCGGAATCCGTCGCTACGCCGAGCACAGGTACCGACAACCGAAAGGTCGGTGCTGACGTTTTCTCTTGCCCACTGGCGTTTGCGAGTATCCACATTGTCTGCTGGAGACCGCGGCAGAGGATTTGAGCAGTTTCAGGTGGCACGGCCCCCGGCATTTCCGACGCTGAACAGAGGTCTGGATGAAGAAGGTGCATCCCAGCTGCGACCGGCACAGAAACTTGCAGATGGTCCCGTGCGCGCTGAAAACAAGCTCGGGACCGATGGAGGGCCATATTTGCCCGGTGCCTGGATGCGGCCGCGGGCATGACGGCCTGGGGTACCTTGACGCGAGCGATGCGAAAATGTCCGCGCGAGCAAATTTGCAGACCAACCGGCGCGAAGCGGCCAGGACGGCGATCCTGAAGGCGATTGAGGAACGGCGGGCAGCGGGCAGAGGCAAGCTGCTGTAATTGCGCGTGGCCGCTTCCTGCTAGGCCGTGCTGTGTGAGAAAGACGGCCCCATCCCGGCCGCGGCTACTCTTGCCAGCCCGGCGGTATCCAGGATTTTGCGGACTTTGCGGAGCAGAGCTTCCCGGGTAAAGGGTTTCTCGAGCAGCACCACCTGGGGCTCAAGGATCCCGTGCCCGGCGATCAGGTCGGCGGTGTAGCCGGACGTGTAGAGGCATTTCATCTCAGGCCGCGAGACTGCCAGGCTCTCGGCCAACTGACGGCCGCTGATTCCAGTCATCACCACGTCTGTCAGCAGTAGATGAATGGGGCCGTCGTACTGACTGGCAGTAAGGATGGCGGCCTCGCCGCTCCGCACATCCAGCACGGCATAGCCGTGATCGGCAAGACAGCCGCGCATGAGCGTGCGCATCGCTTCATCGTCTTCCACCAGCAGGACGGTCTCGGAGCCGCGCGGAGCGGCGAATTTGTCTTCGGGAACGACGATCGACTGCGCGCAAGCTTCCACGCGGGGAAAATGAATTTTAAAGCGTGCCCCCCTGCCCTCTTCACTGTAAACCCAGATGTAGCCTTCGCTCTGCTTGACGATGCCATAGATCGTGGAGAGTCCCAAGCCGGTGCCGTGCGCACCCTTGGTGGTAAAGAACGGCTCGAAGATGTGCGCCTGAGTCTCCCTGTCCATGCCGCAGCCGGTGTCGCTGACGCTGAGCACGACGTAAGAGCCCGGTTTCGCGAACGCGTGCTGGGCGAGATTCACTTCGTCCAGTTCGGCGTTGGCGGTCTCGATGATCAGCCTGCCGCCCGTCGGCATGGCGTCCCGGGCGTTGACGGCAAGGTTCATGAGGATTTGTTCGATCTGCCCGAGATCGGCCTTGATGCGACCGAGGTTGGTAGCGCGGGTGATGGTCACTGCGATGTCCTCACCGATCAGGCGATGGAGCATTTTCTCCATTTCGGTGATGACAGAGTTCAAGTCGAGAATGGTGGGCTGGATGACCTGCTTCCGGCTGAAGGCCAGCAGTTGGCGAGTGAGCGAGCCGGCGCGGTGTCCGGCCTTGCCGATTTCCTCGGCGTAGCGGTGCAAGACCACGTCGGAGCCGAGACGCTCTTTCAGGAGCGCACTGTAGCCGACAATCACGCCGATGGCGTTGTTGAAATCGTGGGCTACGCCTCCGGCGAGGCGGCCGACCGCTTCCATCTTTTGCGCCTGGAGGAGTTGCCCCTCCAGAAGCTTGCGCTCGGTGATGTCCTGGTTCATGCCTTCGTAGCGAACCGGGACACCATCCTGAAAAATCACGCGGGCGTTGGCCGAGACCCACAGCGTTGTGCCGTCCTTGCGGTACAACTGCACCTCGAAGTTCTGCACTTTGCCGTGACGCTCCAGCAGTGACTTGAACTCCTCGCGGCGGCGGGGGTCCACATACATCTGCTGAGCCACATCGTGGATGCTGGCGATCAGCTCTTCGGCAGAGTCGTAACCGAACATGCGGGCCATCGACGGATTGGCGCTGAGGTAGCGGCCTTCCGGGGTAGTCTGGAAAATTCCGAAGATCGCGCCTTCGAAAATGCTGCGGTATTTCTGCTCCAGCCGTCCTTCTGATTCCCGCCAGTTTTCCTGAGCGGAGAGCTTCTGCTGTTCGGAGCGGTTCAGGACGGATGCCAGGGACCAGACCAGCGTGACAAAAAGTACGACCTGGCTGACGATGAGGCACGCCAGAGCCAAGCGGACGTCGCTCAGGGCGAACTTGCTGTCGATGGAGAGTGCTCCCAGCACGACCGGAGCGACAATCGCGATGGGCAAGAGCCTTCTTGCGAGCCAGCCGCCGGCGTACGGGCTGCTGACGGCGGCCATGATTCCACCCTCCGGACGGCAACCCAGGATGGCAAGGGAAAGAACCAGGAATCCCACCCCGGTGTGCAGCGCCATCGACGTGTAGTGAAGGGAGCCATACAGCAAAGGCACGCCGTACGCGTATCCGACGATGGCAAGCAGAGAGGCCAGGCCGCAGAGGAGTCCCAGGAATTGAGGCCAGCGCGCTTGCGTCTCGGAGAGCGATAGCAGGAGGAGACTCGCTCCCGCCAGGCAGAACATCACGGCCGTGATCTGTGCCATCCGTCCCGGGTAGGGATGCTGGAGCAGGTCCCGAAAAAACATCTCATCGATGCCGAGGTCGCGGTGAAAGCAATATTCGAACAAGGTCAACAGGCCGACGCAGGTAACCATCGCGGAGAAAAATACAGCCGAGGCGCGCGAGCCTCGTGTACCCGTTCGCCGGTTCCCGAGCACCAGCGCTAGGCCGGCACAGAGGAAAGCGATTGCGGTGTTGGCCTTCATCGTGATCCGTCCGGGAACGACGGTGAGCAAAGGACCGACCCTGAAGATCCACCCAATCAGTACGGAAACTCCGAGAGCAATCAGGAGACAGGCGCCGAGTCGCGCCAGGACACGTTGAATGCGGGTTACAGCAACTGCCATGCCAACAAACCTACAAAGGGAGTCTTATCCCGGAGTTACATTGTGTCCCATCGGCACGAGTGTGCAAGTTACCCTTGTGTAGCAAGTGGCCCGAAAGTGCCCCATGATTGGTCTTGTGACGACACATCGGCAGCACGGCGCCCATCCCCCGGCTGGCCGCGCGCGGACCCTACCGGCGGATTTAAGGGTTCCCCACAGCGTTCCGCGTGTTTCGAAGGCGCGTTTCCCGGTCCGCGCCGGCCTCGAGGCGGAACCATGGGGCCAAGCTGTTGGCTCTGCAACGCTCACGCCGCTGCGTCTTCGCGCTCCAGGTCTCGGTGTGGGATGTACTGTTGTTTTTTATGTCCGGAGTTTATCAGTGCCACACCGGCCAGGATTACCACCATGGCGATTACCGTAGTCAGTCCCATGGGCTCGCGGGCGAGCGCCCATCCCAGCAGCACGGCAACCACCGGGTTCACGTACGCATAGGTCGACACGCGCGACGGGGACGCAACCATGTGCAGCCAGGTGTAGGCCGTGAACGCAATGATCGAGCCGAATGCGGCGAGACAGACGATAGCGATCCAAGAGCGCGCCGAAACGTCGGCAAAGTGAAACGTTCGCGCTTCTCCGGTGAGCGAGGCGGCAACCAGCAGCGCGCCGCCACCCGCCAGCATCTGCATGGCCGAGGAGAGCTGCGGCGAATCGGGCATCTTGACGTTGCGCATGTAGATGGTCCCGGCGGCCCAGATGAACGTTCCCAGCAGGACGGCGCCGGCGCCGATCAGGTTCAGCTCTTCGCTGTGCCGCCAGATATCTGGACCGAACAGAACCGCGACGCCGACCAATCCCAGCACCAGCCCGGTCAGGCTGCGGCCGCTCAGCTTGCGCTCAGTGCCCCAGAGGCGAGCCAGCACGACGATCCACATGGGAAGCGTTGCCACCAGCAGGGCTGCGATTCCCGAAGGCACCCGCTGCTCAGCCCATGCGAGGCTGCCGTGTCCTCCGAGGAACAACAGTGCCCCGATCACCGCGGGATAGAACCATTCGCGCGGGCGCGGGGCAGGCGCTCCGCGCCACCTGGCCCAGCCATAGAGAAGCGCTCCTGCGGTCAGGTGCCGCATGCCCATCATGAGCAGGGGCGGAATGGTCTCAACTGCGTACCGAATGGCCAGATAGGTCGATCCCCAGATCAGGTAGACTGCGGCGAACGCGGCGACCAGGCCCACCGTTGAAAGGTCAGTGGTCGCGTGCTTGCCAGTCGGGAGGGAGGCGTTCGGGAGCGCGTCGACGGAAGCGACCTCGGTTGGCACGGGTCCTCCGATGTCGGTGAGTTCACCGCTCCGAAGAAGAATGCGAATCTTTGAAGCCTGCTCGTCGACCATGGTATCCTAACCATCTAAGCCGTTTTTGACGGTTAGACGGTATGATATGCGATGTTCCTCTAACCAGTCAAGGTCGTTTTGACGGTTAGACAAGACGCAACCTGATTGTTTCGATGTCAGAAGAACCCAAACGACGCTTCGACTTCAGCGGCGGGCATCTCGCCTTGGATTTCGCAAATACCGTCAGCCATCGTCCCACCCCCCAGCGCCTCGACCGGCTGGCTGAGTACCGCGACCTGGTGTGCTTCGGGGATGAAGCGGGCCTGTATCCTCCGCGAGCGGTCGATCATCTTTACGCGGTCACGGGCGCTGCGCCCGGACTGGGCAAGGCTGCCCTGCAAAATGCGCTCCGGTTGCGCGAGGCGATCTTCGCGATTTTCACGGCGGTCGTTGAACGGCGCGCCATTCCAGGGAACGCGCTGGCGATACTGAATTCCGTGGTGCGGGCGGGCGGCGAGCATGCGCGGGTCGGGCACATGAGCCGGCACTTCCAGTGGGAGTGGACGGGGATGGACAGCGATCTCGACTCGGTGCTTTGGCCGATCGCGCGCTCGGCCGCCGAACTGCTGACGTCGGGCGACCTGAGCCGGCTGCGCATCTGTGCCTCGCCGGACTGCGACTGGCTGTTTCTGGACCAGACCAAGAATCACCGCCGTCGATGGTGTGACATGAAGATCTGTGGCAACCGCGTGAAGGCGCGCCGGCACTACGCGCGGGTTAAGGCTGGCTAGGATCAGGCCGCTTAAGATGAGCGGCGAAACCCCCGGGGGGGGCCAACACTTCGTGACTGTCGGGCCCCATTTGCTCGCGATGGCAAGCAGGCCGTACTCAGCCAGCGACCTGATGGAAGGAGTGTCCGACAGAAACCGCCTGTGAGAACATAACGATTCGAAAGGCTTGAACCCGTTTGAGGCTTGCCCGTGTCCCTTTCGTCGTCTTTCTGTGCCAGTTTGTCCCGTGCAGTTTTCGCTCTTTTCTTAACTTTTCTCTCCTGGTGCATGAGTGTCCGGGTGGTGGCCCAAAGTGCGCTTCCGTGGGAGGGCGCGCACTTCTCGGGCGATGCACGAGCCTTCTATGACGCGGCTTCAGCGGTGCAGGCACCCGCGTCGGCGGACGTGATGGTGCTCGAAGAAGATGAGAAGTACTCGTTTGATGCGCAGGGACGACAAGTGTACACGCACTATCTCGTTTACAAGGTGCTCACACAGAAGGGCGCGGAAGAGTGGGACGCGGTGACCATGCACTGGGAACCGTGGCATGACGAGAGGCCCATCATCAAGGCGCGGGTGATCAGCAAGGACTACGAAGTCCATCCCCTGGGTGACAAAGCGATTACCGATGCACCGGCCAAGGATGAAGACAACGCGACCTACGGCGATCAGCGAGTTTTGCGGGCGCCCTTGCCGGCGATAGCGCCGGGTGTGGTAGTGGAGGAAGAACGAACGGGTCGGGAAACGGCGCCGTTTTTTGATGCGGGGAAGGTGTCTCGGGTGTACCTGGGGCGCTCCGACCCGGTGCATCACATGCGGCTGACGCTGGAGGCGCCGTCGTCGCTGCCGCTGCGGTATGAAACGCAACTGCTCCCGGGCCTGAAGCCGCAGCGCACCGAGGCGGACGGGCGGGTGACGATCGTGTTTGAGACGGGTCCGATGGATGCGCTGGAGAACGAGGAACCGCTGCTGCCCGGTGACGTGCCCAGATTCCCCAGCGTGACGTTCTCGACCGGCCAATCCTGGCAACAGGTTGCCGAGGCATACAACCAGGTCGTGGACCAGCAGATCGCAGGCGCGGATGTGAAAGCGCTGGTCGGTAAGCTGATCCGAGGACAGACATCCCGAGACGACCAGGCGGCGGCGATCCTCGACTATGTGAATCACGAGGTGCGGTACACGGGCGTGGAGTTTGGCGAGAACAGCATTGTTCCGCGTTCTCCGGTAGAGACGCTGAAGGAGAAATATGGCGACTGCAAGGACAAGTCGTCGCTGCTGGTGGCGATGCTGCGCGCTGCGAAAATTCCCGCATATGTTGCGCTGCTGGACGCCGGGCCAGGGGAAGACATTGCGCCCAAGTTGCCGGGCATGGGGATGTTCGATCACGCGATCGTCTATGTTCCCGGAAGTCCGGCGGTATGGATCGATGCGACCGATGAGTACGCCCGGCTGGGTCAGACGCCGGCGGTGGACCAGGGACGGCTGGCACTGGTGGCGCGGCCGGGAAATGACTCGCTGACTCGCACGCCGGAGACGACCTCCTCGGAGAATCTGGTGGTAGAGAAGCGCGAGTTTTTCCTGGTGGAGAACGGACCGGCGCGGGTGGTGGAGACGACTGAACCGCGGGGCAGCTTCGAGTCGCAGTACCGGTCCTACTACGCAGACAAAGACAATGATGAGCGGAAAAAAGGCCTGACCGAGTATGTGAAAGCGCAGTACCTGGCGGACAAACTGGACCGCGTGGAGCGTAGCGATCCGGGAGATTTTTCGAAGCAGTTCCAACTCACGCTGGAGGCCCGCAAGGCCAGGCGCGGGTACACGGACTTACAGGGCGCGGTGGCGGCGATCCGGCTGGAAACGCTGTTTGACCGCTTGCCTCCGGAGTTACGGCAGCGGGAGGCGGAAGAAGACAGGAACGCAGATGCCGGCAACAAGCCGAAGAAGAAACGGACTGCGGATTACCAGATGCAGGTCGCGTATGCGACAGAGTGGCATTACACGGTGGTGCCGCCGGCGGGATTCGGTCCCAAGGGGCTGCCGCAGAACGTGAGGGCGAACGCGGGTCCGGCGCTGCTGACCGAGGAATTCTCGTCGGATGCGAACGGCACGGTGCACGCCGCGCTGCGCTTTGACACCGTCAAGTCGCGGCTGACGGCGGCGGAAGCGACCGAGATGCGCAACCAGATCGCACAGTGGAGGGATGCCGAGCCGACCCTGATTCAGTTTGAGCCGATCGCCCAGGCGCTGCTGAAAGAAGGAAAGATGCGGGAGGGATTCCAGGCCTACCGTGATCTGATCGCACTGCACCCCAAGGAGGCCCTGCACCATCTGCAGATTGCGGATGCGCTGCTGCAAGCGGGGTTGGGCGAAGCAGCACGCGATCAGGCGCGCCTGGCGGTGAAGCTGGAACCGCAATCGGCTCTGGCCCAGCACACCCTGGCGGAGGTGTTGGAGTATGACCGGGTGGGGCGCAAATTCCGCGCGGGCAGCGACTACGACGGCGCGGAGGCAGCATTTCGCGTGGCGCAGAAACTGGATCCCGATGACAAGGCGATCACCGGGAACCTGGCGATCCTGCTGGAATACAACCACGAGGGACGGCGGTACGGTGACGGAGCCCCGCTGAAGCGAGCCGTAGAGACCTACCGTAGCCTGACGTCCGAGCAACTGGGCAAGCAGGGCCTCAAGAACAACTTGGCGTTTGCCCTCTTTTATGGCGAGGAATTCGCCGACGCGGAACAAGCGGGAAAAGCGCAGAATCCGCAACTCAACGCGCTGATCGTGGCGTGCGAGGCAGCTCTGAAGGGCGCGCCTGCGGGACTGGCTGAGGCCAACCGGCGGACGTCGGGGGACGACGAGCGAAAGCAGATGCTAAAAACCGCGGGTGAAATGCTGATGAACGTGCGCCACTACCCTGCAGCCGCAGACCTGATGGAAGCAGGCGCAGCCGGAGAGAATGCTTCGCGCACGGCGGGGTTGGCAGCGGTCTTGCGAAAGGCCCGTCATCACGAAGAAATCGTGCCGGCTGCCGATCCTGGTGGCATGGCGACGCAAGTGGTCTTGCTGCTGGCCAAGCCAGAAGTGTCCGAGGAGAACGTGTTCAGGCTCTCGAGCCGCAACGCGCAAAAAGTGATGAACGCAGAGGATCCGGATGAACTCAACAAGAGCCTGCATGCGGGGCGGGCGTTCCGAGCGACGATGGGGCGAACGGGATCGTCTCCAGATGTAGCGCTCGACATGGTGCTGCAGGTGATGGAAACGCGGGTCGAGGGTACAGACGCGTCCGGCTACCGCGTGAGCGTGACGATGCCGGGAGGCAAAAAACTGACCCTGTTCGTGGTGAAGGAAGACGGCGCATACAAACTGCTCGACAGCGCCGAGAAGCCGAACGCGATCGGGTTGGAGATCCTCGACCGGGTGAACGCGGACAATCTCGATGGGGCGCGGCCCCTGCTCGACTGGCTGCGCGAGGAACAGCATCTGGCAGGGGGCGACGATCCGCTGGCGGGTGAGGCATTCCCGCGCTGGTGGACGAAGGGAAAAGATTCGGATGCCACGGCTATGAAGCTGGCGGCGGCAGCGATCCTGGTGCAGACGCAGGCAACCGCGAAGGAGGGGGTGGCGATACTGGAAGCCGAGCAGGGGCAGACGACCAGCGAGACGACCAAGCTCAACATCGCGCTGGCCCTTGTGACGGGCTACACGAACCTCGAAGAGTACGACCGGCTGCTGGCGGTGTCTTCGCAGTTGGTGCAGCAGTATCCGGAGTCGCGGCGGGCGTTTCTGGACGAGTCGTGGGCGCTGCGGGCGCTGGGGCGGTTTGTGGAGGCCGATCAGTTGGCCCGGGACCGGATGAAGCGCTTGCCGGATGATCTGGACGCCATGCGCGCGCTGGTGTTGTCGGCGGAAGCGCGAGCAGACTCGGCGCTGGCGTACGAGCGCGCGCGGGCGGTGGTGAAGTCGGGAAACAGCGAAGGGATGGACAAGAACCAGTTAGCGTGGGACGCACTGTTCAGGGGGGCCGTGAGCCAGCAAGACCTTGAGACCGCACTGAGCGCAGCGCAAGCGAGCCAGAACAACGGGAACGTCCTGCACACTTTGGGGTGCGTGTACGCGGAAGCCGGCAAGACGAAGGAAGCTCGCGAAGTGCTGGTGCAGGCAATGGACCTGGAGAATCTGGATGAGCCGGACGGACCTTTCTGGTACGCGTTTGGACGATTGGCGGAGCAGTACGGCGAGCAGGAAGCAGCGATCGCGGATTACGAGCGCGTGACAAAACCGAAGAAGGCGGTGCAGGTTCCGTCGTCGTCGTACCGGCTGGCGCAGAACCGGATGAAGGGATTCGGTACCGGGGAGAAGAGCCGGGCGAGTACGAAGTAAGGCAACGGCGCCGCGGCTGGCTCCACCGACTTCGGATCGGTTCGTGCCGGGGCGGGATACTCCGGCAATTTCTCCTGGTTGCGGTTGGCGCGCTTGACCTCGAGTTCATTGAAGACGCGCACCCTACTGGAGCGTCGCATATTCGGCTTGCGCCGATTTGAGGACGGGGCTGTCGGGATCGGCGTCTTTCCACTGGGCGAAGAAATCCTGGTAGGCGGTGCGGGCGTGGACCTTGTCACCTTGGAGGACGTAGGCGCGCGCGGCACCGAGACGGGCGAGGGGGTAGAAGGCGCTCAGAGGATCGATGCCGCGGTGATCGAGAATTTTCTGGTACTCGACGAGCGCCTTGGCTCCATCGCCGGCCTTCAGATAGGCGGCGCCCCGAAAATACATGGGCAGATAGTTGCCCCCGGCCGGGCCGTTTCCTAGATCGTAGGGAGAGGCTACTTCCAGGGCCGCAACCGCTTTCTGAGGCTGGTTGCGCTGGAGCTCGATGATGGCTTGGTTGACGGCGAGTCCGACCTTGGTCAGAAGCGTGTCAGTAGGATATTGGGCGGCGAGTTCCTCATTGAATTTCTGAGCGCGGGGCAGATCTCCGAGGCGGGCCAGAGGCGAAGCCGCAATCGACTTGGTGTCTCGATTGGTCGCGAGGCTGAGAGCTTCGGCTACCTGCTGGCGAGGTTCGGTCAGGTAGCCGAGCTCGACTTCGTGGGTGGCTTGCACGGCGCGCAGGACAGCGGCGAATTCTGGATTGCTGTGCCGGCGGCTGAGGTCAACCCCGCGATCAAAGGTGGCGCGCGCATCCTTGACACGGCCTAGGGCGAACTGGCTGCGCCCTTGTAAAAACAGCATCACGGGCTCGTCGAGCGAGCCTGCGGCCTCGGCGACGATGCGGTTCTCGGCCGCCTGGTCCCCACGCAGGCAGGCAAGCTGGTAGCGAGCAAAGCGGGTGGTGCGGGGCTCGATCTTCTGCGCAGCCGCCCGGTCCACTATGGCTTGCGCCTCGTCGAAACGATTCAGGTTCAGGTAGGCGTCAGCCAGGTTCTGGTAGGCATAGTTGTCGTTGGGGTCGAGGCGAATCGCTTCGGAGGCATTTTCCAGCGACTTGTCGGGCTGCCCCAGGCCTTGGTAGCGCAGGGCCAAATTATCCCAGGGCAGGGTTTCATGGGGATAGGTGCGTTTCCACTGCTCGTAGGTCTCGACGATCTTGTCGGAGTCGCCTTCAACCTCGTCGTAGTAGTGCCCCTGAATGTAAAGCCTCTCGTGCTCACTGGCCCGGTCTTTCAGCTCGAACGCCTTTTTGATGGATTCCTGTGACTGCCTGCTCTGGCCGGTGTTTCCGCAGCTCACGCCCAACTCGGCCCAGGCGATGGCGAAGTTGGGGTCCAGTTCGACGGCGCGCTTGAAATGAGGAATCGCCCCCTCGTCGTCGAAGTGCGTGTGGGCAGCGTGCCCGAGGCTGTAGGCCTGGAGCGCCTGGAGCGAAGAGGTGGTGGCCCGTTCGAGCGGCGTAGCGAACTTCTGGACAGAGGGAAGGGACTCACCGAGCTTGCTGCGAAGGCTGGTGGAAGCCTGGTCGAGAGACTTGAGGACCTGTTCCTTGCTCTCCGACTCGGCCTGCTCGCTGGCGATAGAATCTCCGGTCTGCGCGTTGACGGCGGCGAGCGTGATGACGTAATGGCTTCCGAGCGGAGCGATGGAGCCAGTGAGCATTAATTTCGCGTTTTCACGCAGGCAGATTTCGCGGGCGATGTCGATGGTGATGCGCTGATTCTCGGGACGCCCCATGAAGCGCAAGGCCTCGCGGATCCGGGACTCAGGAAGAATATTCAGATAGGGAGACTGCTCGAGTTGGGTAGTAAGCGCCTGCTTCAGGGTGCCGTCGAAGACGCCGTCGCCGGTAGTGTTGACGAAGTCGGTGAGCAGGACGGCGTCTTTTTCGGTGAGCCTGGGGGAGCGGTGCGAGTAAAAGTACAGGCCCCCGGCGAGGACCAGGCCCAGCAGGATGAGGGCGGCGACCACGTACATCCCGGTGCGCGGCTTCGGCTGAGCGCCGGCGGATACAGCGGCGGGGCTTACTGCGGATGAGGACGGCACCGGAATCTGGACCGAACCCGAGGACCGCAGCGCTGCGGGAGGCGCGGGTTGAGGTGTGGTGGTGTGGGCGACGGACTCCTGTGCGATGGGAACCGAGCCGGAACTGGCGGCGATGGCGCGGCCGGTGTCGGTGTCGCGCTTGAGGCGCTGCAGGTCGGTGCGGATGTCGGCAGCGTGCTGGTAACGGAGGTTGCGGTCTTTTTCGAGCGCCTTGTTAATGATGTCTTCGAGCTTGGGCGGCAGGTCGGGGTTGAGGCGAACGGGCGGCGTGGGAGCGCGGTCGAGGATCGCCTGGAAAATCAGCGCGGAGGTGTCGCCACGGAAGGGCAGCGTCCCGGTGGCCATCTCGTAAAGGACTGCTCCAAAGGAAAACAGGTCGGTCCGGCCATCGAGTTCCTTGCCTTTGGCCTGCTCGGGAGACATGTAGGCGACGGTTCCGAGGGTGGAGCCGGGGCTGGTGAGGTGCTCCTCGCCGATGACGGTTTCCTGGGCGGTCAGGCCGTCAGGCGCCGCCGAAAAGCTGGAACTCGCGGGAGAGAGCTTGGCGAGTCCGAAGTCGAGAATCTTGGCGTGACCGCGGCTGGTGACGAAAATGTTGGCCGGCTTGATGTCGCGGTGAACGATGCCTTTGGAGTGGGCGGCGTCGAGGGCGTCGGCGATTTCGATACCCAGGGTGAAAACCGTCTCCATCTCCATGGGGCGGTTGGCGATGAGGTGCTTGAGGGTGGCGCCCTCGAGGAACTCCATGACGATGAAGGCGCGGCCGTCCTGCTCGCCGATGTCATAGATGGTGCAGATGTTGGGGTGGTTGAGAGCAGACGCAGCCTGAGCCTCACGCTGAAAGCGACCGAGGGCCTGCGGGTTGCGGGCAACCTCGTCGGGCAGGAACTTGAGGGCAACGAAACGGTGGAGGCGTGTGTCTTCAGCCTTGTAGACCACACCCATGCCGCCACCACCGAGCTTCTCGACCACGCGGTAGTGAGAGATGGTCTGGCCGATCATTTCCGAGGTGGAACCCGCTGGGCAGCCATCTTATGGGCAGCAGGGGGGCAAGTCAATTGCCAGGGCCGGGCGGGCCGGGCGGTCAGGTGGCGGGACCCATGGCGTTTGGATATCAGGTTTCAAGGGTCGGTCTCGCCGTCGGGACCAACCTCGAGCTGGGGTGCGTTGCAACGACTGCATCGACGGTGGAAACTGTGGAAATCCGGGACGGCCGGGCACAACTGCCCTACAGATCTGAAACCGCCAGCGATTTTGAAACACAAGATTCATCTTCTATTGATCTCGTAGTAACAGAACCTTCCTAAAATCGCGCTTCACCTTAGCTGACCAAGAACTCCGGTTTGCAGAATGCGGTGTCGTGTCTGAACCACATTTTCAGGAGGCTTTATGCGGTGCAGCGTCGGGTCTTGCCGAACCTCGTTGCTTTTAGTCCTGGCAATGCGTTTTGTCAGCGTTCTGTCTCTGGTAACGATCGCCTGTGTAGGGTCCTATGCGCAAATCGATCGCGCGGTGCTGGAAGGCACGGTGACGGATCCGTCGGGGGCGGTAATCGGAGGGGTGCACGTGCAACTTCTGGCAGCGGACACGGGTATCAGCCCGGAACAGGTAACCAATTCAAATGGCTATTACCGCCTGTCGGGCCTGGCGGTGGGCCGGTACACGGTGACGGCCACGATTCCCACGTTCACGACCAAGGTCGTCGATGACGTGGTGCTCGAGGTAGGTCAGACGCGGACTTTGAACATCGGCCTTGAAGTTCGTGGGGTTGCTGAGAAAGTTGAAGTCGAGGCGTCGGCCGAGCCTGAGAACCGCAGTTCGGCGGAGGCGTCCACGGTGATTCGGACGGACCAGATCGCGAATCTGCCCAACAACGGCCGCGACTGGGCGAGTCTCACGCTGCTCGCGCCGTTTGCTCAAGATGACGGCGGGGGCGACCAGCGAACCATCCGGTTCGCGGGACGGGCGCGCGACGACAACAACTTTCAAATCGATGGGGTCGATGCCGGGGGAATCCAGGAGCAGGCCCAGAAATCGCAGACCCGGCTGCAGATCTCGCAGGATGCGATCGAGCAATACCGTGTCAACAGCGCTCTGTACGATGCGGAGTACGGCACCCAGGCGGGTGGCCAGATCGACGTCGTCACCAAGTCGGGGACGAACGAGTTTCATGGCAGTGCTTTCGGCTACCTAAGAAATTCCGTTTTCGACGCGCGAAACTTCAATGATTTTGATCTCAACGGGAACCCCGCCATTCCTCCGTTCCGCATGGGGCAGTATGGAGTGACGGTGGGCGGGCCAATCATCAAGAACAAGACTTTTTTCTTCGTGAGCTACGAGGGTTTGCGCCAGTTGCAGTCGACGACCCAGCAGTTTGCGGTTCCTTCCGGCGCTTGCTGCACGGACGTTGTCCCGGGGTCGACCCTTACCTATCAGCAACTGGTATTGAATACGTCTCCCCAGATGTGCACCATCATGCAAGCGTACCCCTGGCGCGCCTCCGCAGGTACGATCAATGGCTGTAAACCACGATTTGTTTATCCGGATGCGGGGTTTCAAACCACCTCCGATGCCAACGGTGACCTGGTCACAGCCGCAACGCCTACCACGGTCCATGAAGATACCTGGCTGGTGCGTATCGATCACCGACTGAACGACAAGACTCTGCTCTATGGCCGGGCCCAGCGCGACATCAGCCTGGTCAATGCCCCAAACGGCAGCAGCCTACCGCCGGACAAATTGCAAACCCTCAACCACCCGGCCAACTACCTGGTGGCGCTGGAACACACCTTCACGCCGAGTCTCTTGAATGAGGCCAAGTTGTATGTGAACCGCTCACCATTTCACAATCCTCAGGCGAGCGCTCTGACGTTTGCGGTGAGCACGAGCAATTTCGTAGGGCTCAACGACAACACGGCGGACATTGAAGTGGGCACGACGTTTGGAGTGATTGACAACTTGAGCTGGACCCGCGGCCGGCACGCTTTCAAAACCGGGATCGAGATTCGCCGCATCAGGCTCAATCAGGGGCAAACCGCCGATAACACCCTCACCTTCGCCAGCCCGGACGACATGGCAAACGCGCGGCTCTCGAATATTACGTTCAATGCCCCGTGGTGCTGTCACCGTTTGCGCCGGACGTTTTACATGCCCTACTTCCAGGACCAGTGGAAAGTCACTCCGACTTTCACGCTGACGGCGGGGCTCCGCTGGGAATACTACGGAGTTGCCCATGAGGCGACGAACCGGACCACGGTGTTCGACCTGAATCAGTTTCACGGCGTCTGCCTGGGGTCAGGCTCATTCAATACGCTGCCCGTGCCGCCTGGCTCTGGACCGATCAACACGGCGCCCTGCCCCAAAAATCCAGGTCTATACAACCCGAATTACAAAAACATTGATCCTCGCTTCAGTGTGGCCTGGGCGCCATCGGCCCTGCACGGCAAGACGGTCGTGCGAGCCGGCTTTGGCATTTACCACGGTGCGGCCCAAAACGACGATTTGAACTCCGGGCTGGAGAGCGACACCTTCCGCGTCAAGGTCAACCAGACAATCGCCTTAGACCCAGCCTTTGAGCAAACCGCCCCGGATCTTTCGAATGTAACGTTTCAAAAGCAAGCCTCGCACCCGCGCGCCCTGCAGCGGCAGGGGCGCCGGGACCTGTACGCGGAGGCGTGGGGGCTCAGCGTCGAGCACCAATTGCCCGCTAATTTCCTGTTCTCAACGCAGTACATCGGCAGTCGTGGGGTGCGACTTTTCTCGCGCGGCGGGGTAAACCTATGCACTGCGCCGGTTACGTTTAATTCAGCGGACGGGGATTGCGTCCGTCCGCTCGATCCATATTATCCGGACCCCAACAACCCGGATCCCTTTGGATCGGTCGACATAAAGAGAGATATCGGCTCGAGCACCTACAACGGTCTGGGCGTATCCCTGGAGCGCCGCTTCAGCAAAGGGCTATCGTTTCAGTCGCGCTACACATGGTCCCATTCGATCAATGACGGGTCGGTCGGAGGTGGGGAGTCGAACGGGCCGGAAAATGTGAATTGCCTGCCCTGCGACAAGGGGCCCAGCGTTTTCGACATACGTCACAATTTCACGATGAACGCTGTCTACGAACTTCCGTTCGGGCCTGGGAAGACTTACCTGAACGATTCGGGCGTGGTCGGAAAGATCGTGGGAGGCTGGAGCCTGAGCACGGTCGGGCTTTGGCATACCGGGCATCCGCTCACGGTTCAGATGGACCTCAGTCAGAATATCAATGGAGGGCCTTTCAACGGTCTCCCTTTTACCTACCTTCTTCCCGATGGAAATGATCAGACCAGCCAGCGGCCGGACCTGGTTCCGGGAGTCCCGGTCAGGCTGCCAGGAGGCGGGCGCAATGGAGTACCGCTGATCAACGCGGCTGCATTCCAGGCTCCACCGCTGGATGGGAATGGAAATTTCACCCACTTCGGCAATGCCCCGAACGGAGTGGCCCGGGCATTGTCTTCGTGGCAAGCCGATTTGGCGCTCACCAAGCAAACCAGGCTCACCGAACGGGTCGCGATGGAGTTCGCGGTGCAGGCCTTCAACATTTTCAACCACACTCAGTTGGGCGACCCAGGCACTCTGTCTCTCACCTACGCCCCTGGACAAACAGCGACGAACCTAACCGCCCCCGGAACCTTCGGGATCATCACCTCAACCGTGAATTTCAATAACAACAACGACAACAAGGCTTCTCCGAACACGGGTACCGGGCTGCCACGCCAGCTCCAGTTCATGCTTCGCTTTGAGTTCTAGCTTCGCAAGACAGCATTCGGTCGACAGAATAGGAATGACCGCGTTCATGGAAACTTCAGGCTGGGCGGCTACATTGGCGGTTCTAGCCCGCTCGAATAAAGCGCGGAGTGCGTGACCGGCGGGGGTGGCACGGCGTTTCGGTACTGGAGGGATTCCTTGAAAACTTTGGCTGCTCTCATGGTGTGTCTCGCGTGCGCGGTGGTCTCTGCGGTTGGCGGTGACAGCTACCAGGTCACGAAGAAGATTCCGATCCCGGGACAGGGGAGCTGGGATTACTTGACGGTGGATGAGGGCGCCCGGCGGTTGTACGTTTCGCACGGGACAGAGGTCGAAGTGCTGGACATCGACGCCGGCACAGTCGCGGGCAAGGTAGCCAACACTGCCGGGGTGCACGGGATTGCGATTGCGCCAGAACTGGGGCGCGGATTTGCCAGCAACGGGCAGGCCTCGACGGTCACCATTTTCGACTTGAAGACTCTGAAGGAAATCGCACAAGTGCCCACCGGAAAGAAACCGGATGCGATCATCTACGACGCGGCGAGCGCGCGGGTGTTCGCCTTCAACGGTGGCAGCGACAGCGCCACGGTGATCGAAGCCGCGACGGGAAAGGTGGCAGGAACGATCGACCTGGGGGGCGGACCGGAGTTCGCCGCGGCGGATGGAACCGGATATGTGTTCAACAATCTCGAGGACAAGAGCGTGGTACTGAAGATCGATGCACGCAGGCTGACGGTGGAACAGCGCTGGAAGACAGCGCCCTGCGAATCGCCCTCGAGCCTGGCGATGGACCGGCCGAACCGACGCCTGTTTGTCGGATGCAGAAGCAAGGTGATGGCGGTGATGAACGCGGACACCGGGCAGATGATCACGACCCTGCCGATCGGCGATCACGTGGATGCGACGGTGTTTGATCCGGAGACCAAGCTGATTTTCAACTCCAACGGCGAGGGGTCGGTCACCGTGATCCGGCAGGAGAGTCCGGACCACTACTCCGTGGTCGAGACCGTAAAGACGGTGCCGCGCGCAAAGACGATGGCGCTCGATCCGAAGACGCACCACCTTTTCCTGTCGACAGCCGAGGGCGGGCAGTTCGAGGTGTTGGTGTTGGGAAAGTAGCGCTCGGGGGCTGCTTCGCAGCCGCGGGGCGCACGAATCTGTGGTTGTGAGGATCCTGCTTTTATGAAAGCACGACTGCGATGGAGCGGCTTGACGGCATGGCTGTCGTGGGCCTGCCTGGCGGGAGCGCAGGCGCAACCGGTGGAGTTGCAGATTCCGGTGACGACACAGTTTCGGTTCGTAGCCTACGGGGATACCCGCTTCACCGACCCGAACAAGACCGAGGCTTCGAATCCGCCGGTTCGGCGTGCCCTGGTGCAGGCGATCGCCCAGGCACAGCCGGCATTTGTTTCGATCGGTGGAGATATCTCCTACAAAGCGGACGCGAACGATTGGAGAGTCTGGGACGGCGAGACCGCGGTGTGGCGCGAACGGGCGATCCCGGTGCTTCCGGCACTCGGCAACCATGATTTGAAGGGGAACGAGAAGACGGCGCTGGCGAATTACTTCGCACGGTTTCCCGATATCAAGAACAACCGGTACTACTCGGCGCGAGCAGCCAACACCATGATGCTGGTGCTCGACAGCGCGCTGGATGAGACTTCGGGAGCGCAGGGATCGTGGCTGAACACCAAGCTCGACTCGCTCCCGGCGGACGTGGACTTCGTGCTGATCGTGCTGCATCATCCTCCGTACACGAGTTCGTCGGACGAGAAGAAGTTTGGAGGCGGGCATTCGGCACGCTCGCCGGAACAGACGCTTGCGCGGATGCTGGAGGAGCGGCAATCGCGCACCCGGGCCCGCTTCGTGGTGTTCTCGGGACACGTGCACAACTACGAACGGCACGAACACGGCGGGATTCCGTACTTTGTGACCGGAGGCGGCGGGGCACACGCCTATCCCATTGAACGAGCGGCCAAGGATCTGTTTCAGAGCAAGGAGATCAACTACCACTACCTGCTCTGCCAGGTGGACGGCAGAACTTTGAAGATCACGATGAACCGTCTGGAGATGAAAGACGGGAAAGCGACCTGGACCCAACCGGACTCGCTGACGATCGCGGCGCCTGCCGCGACTGCGGCGAAGGCTGCCGGCCCGGAATAGGGAGCGGAGTCTGCTCGGAATCCTGCCCGGATGCCCGGCCAATCGCTGTGCCATGCTGGTCTCCTGATCGGCTGTTGTCAGAGCAGGACCATGGTGATGCCGCGGTTGGCGCGGCCCAGGTCGGCGTCCCGCTTGAGTTCGGGCCGGGTCTTCAGTAGCTCCCAGGTCCGGGAATCGGATCTCGACCAGTCCTCCCGCAGATGCAGGCGCGAATCTGGTCTTGTTGCTGAAGCTCACGCAGCCGTTTCTGGATGGCGATGCGGATGTCGCCTCCAACCCCGCTTGAGCCGTAGCCGTGGATCACCTTGAGGATGGTGCAACGCTGTTGTTTGGCAGCAGCGAGTTCGCGGTCGAGACCAGAGAGGGCGTCGCGAACCAGGGGCTTGCCGGATTCAAGATCGACGGTCCTGATCGGAGAATCGCGGAGCGCCGCATTGCGAGATGATTTCATGGAGGGGATCGAGACGGTGGTCAGCGGAAAAGGCGCCTTGGTTCGCCCGGCTGACCCGGGTGGCGGCGGAAATACATGGCATCGCGCGAACAACTCACCTCCAGCCGCTCGAAGTGCAGTTCATTTTCAACATTTTTGCGGCCCAAGCAAACCCGTGCCTTTCCGGGGTGGATCTGGTGTGAAGTTTTGGCAAATCGCCGGCAGGCGGGTTGCAAGGCGTCTGGTTACGACATGCCTAACGACATGCCCTGATGCAAATCCTAAGTCCTGCCGCATCCCCCAGACTCGAGCCCTCTATTCTGCCGCCCCTGAGGATTTGTCGGTAACTCTTCAGGGCTGGCTTCTGCCGTTCCAGAGCAGGTGACTCTAGCGCGCATGTTGCAGGAGATGCTCGCGCCATCCCCGGGGCAGGGCTTCGACGCTGACGGCGCGGCGCAACAACACGGAGTCGCTGCCGTGACCGTAATAGAGGCGGTTGATGTCGGCAACGGAGACGGCGGCGGGATCGCGGTGGACGATTTCGATGGGCGCGCCGGCGGCGAGCTGTCCTTCTTCGAGTACGGCGAAGTAGAAACCGGATGTCTGGCTGGCGATGAACCGCTTGATCATGTCGTCGCGATCGAAGCGGATGGTCAGCTTGTAACAGGGCACGCGCGGCTGGGTGACGCCCAGCAGCGCGGAGCCGATCCGCAGCCGGTCGCCGATATGGAGCTGATCCTCGAGGAGGCCTGCGGTGCTGAGGTTCTCGCCAAAGGCGCCCCAGAGGAGTCCGGCTGGCGGAAGTTGCGTGCGCCAGTACGCATAGTGCTCCGAGGGATACGCGTAAATGGCCTTGTCGGGGCCGCCGTGTACGGAAAGATCGGCCTGCTGATCACCGCGCAGGTTGAGGGTCTTCACGTCGACCGGGCCTTCGATTGGACTCTTGAAGATGGAAGTGGAGACCAGCGTTCCCTTCCAGCCGACTTGGCGGGGCTGACCGACGTTGACGGAAACGAGTCTGGGTTGGTCCATTACGCATCTGATTCACGAACGAGCCTGAGGATTCTCGAAGTGCCTTACGCGGCGCCAGCACTGTCCAAGCCCCATGACATCCTCAAGCGCCGCTCTTCGACGGCGCGGCCTACATTCGCGAGTTTCTCCGCCCTGTAAGCAGGCATGCACGGATCCGGGTGGCGATCGTTTTACATTGCCTGTAACCTCGACGCGTCATCGAATCTGACGCGAGCCTGGAGGAGGTTTACCGTGGATGCTGGGGAACGGTATGACGCAATCGTGGTGGGGTCGGGCCAGGCGGGGACGCCACTGAGCCGGGCCCTGGCGGAAGCCGGCATGGGCACGGCCTTGGTGGAACGCGAGCACGTCGGCGGCACCTGCGTGAACGAAGGATGCACGCCGACCAAAACCATGGTGGCGAGCGCGCGCGTGGCCTATCTGGCACGGCGGGGCGCGAATTATGGCGTGCAGACTGGGCCAATCACGATCGACCTGAAGCGGGTGCGGGAGCGGAAGCGCGAGATTGTGAAGAGTTTTCGGGAAGGCAATCAGGCGCGGATCGAGAAGACCCCGAACCTCAGCTTGATTTTCGGCACGGCAAGTTTCAGGGGGCCGAAGACACTGGCGGTACGCGGGAACGATGGCAGCGAGCGGTCGCTGGTGGCAGACAAGATCTTTATTAATGCAGGAAAATGCAGGAACACGGGCGGCGCGGCCGGCGCTGGAAGGACTGGACCAGGTCCCGTTTCTGGACAACAAATCAATCATGGAACTGGACTCGGTGCCCGCGCAGCTGCTGGTGCTGGGCGGGGGATACGTCGGGCTGGAATTCGGGCAGATGTTCCGACGTTTTGGCAGCCGCGTGACCGTGGTGGAATCAGGACCGCAATTGCTGGCGCGCGAGGATCGGGATGTGGCGGAAGAGGTGGAGAAGATCCTGCGGGAGGATGGGATTGCGGTCATGCTGCGCTCGAAGGCACTGCGGGTTAGCCAGGCGGCGGGAAAGATCCGGCTGGAAGTGAGCAGCGGAGAGCGGAGCGAAACAATGGAAGGTTCGCACTTGCTGGTGGCCACCGGGCGGGTACCGAACTCCGACACGCTGAATCTGGGTGCGGCGGGGATTCGGACCGACGCCCACGGATTTATCAAAACCAACAACCGGCTGGAAACGAATGTGGCCGGGGTGTTCGCGCTGGGGGACATCAAGGGCGGTCCGGCGTTCACCCATATTTCCTATGACGACTTCCGCGTGATTCGCGCGAACGTGCTCGAGAAAAAGAATGTCTCGATCGACGGGCGGCAGGTACCGTATACGGCGTTCATCGATCCCCAACTTGGACGCGTGGGCATGAGCGAGCAGGAGGCACGCAAGTCGGGACGAACAGTGCGGGTCGCAAAAATGCCGATGAGCCACGTGGCACGCGCACTGGAGGTGGACGAAACCCGCGGCTTCATGAAAGCGATCGTGGATGCCGAGAGCGGAGAGATTCTGGGAGCCACCGTGTTGGGAGTGGAAGGTGGAGAGCTGATGGCAGTGCTCGAAGTGGCGATGATGGGAAAAGTCACTTGCGAAGCGCTGCGCCAGGGGATCTTTGCTCATCCGACGCTGGCCGAGAGTTTGAATAACTTGTTTGCTTCGTGGGTGTGAAGGAGGTCTCGTCTTTCACGAGGTCTCGTGGCGACACCGGCTTCTCGAAGAGCGCCCCCTTTACAATCAGCGCTTGCGCGACGAAGACCTCGGCACAAAGAAAACTTACAAAACCCCGGCTTCCGGATGCGATTCCCGGCCCTTGGAAACAATGGTGGGTATCCGCTCATGTACAGGCAGCACGACATCGTTGAGGATTAGCGGAATCGGCTTATTAAGGCCTCGGTTTCGGTTGCTTCTGAGTGGCGGCTTTCTCGGCTTCGTCGATCGCCTTGCGAAACTGGTCCACCGCCGAAACTCCGGGAGGACGCAGGGCGTCCTTGCCCGCGTACCGCCAAACGGGAGCACTGTCCAGCGGGTAGTCCACTCCGCCGCGATACACCTCCAAGCTATCCTGCGAAGAGCCAATGTCGGTGCCAACCCGAGGTCCGGCGTCCTGCGGTATGCCCATCCCGCGCTGGTTCGCGCCGGGAGGCTGCCCGTGTTGGGCACCCATGCGAGTGTCCCCGCTGCCGTTGGGTTCGAGGATCACAGGTGAGGTGTCCATCGGACTGCCGTGGATCGTCGGACCCGCAATCTGGCCGGTACCTTTTCGCACCGTGATCACGAGGTCCGCAGTTTGCGGCTCCATGGCGAGCCTGAAACGTCCCCATTTCATGATCGACTTTTCGACATCCTCCCGCGCCCGGCGATTGGCGCCCGGATCCGTGAGGGGCTCTCCGGCATCGGGATGGATGATGACGAGGACAGTTTGCGCTCTCAGGACATCGGCCGGCAGCAGAGACTTGCTCTTGTCCCTGGCGCTTGTGAGTGGAACCAGCAGAACAGCGATCGGAAACAGAACGGAGGCTCGCGACACAGCTTCCTCCTGGTGGAGAGTCGGCCCCATTATATGCCGGAAGAGTCGGAGCGCGGGAAGGCTCCGACCTGCTCGACTCGGGGGCGCGATTCCACGGTCGAGTGGCGCGCGCCGGTCTTAATGGACAACGTCTAGTACAGGCGGAAGGCGACTTCGATGCTGATGACCACAGCTACCGGGCGACCGTCTTTCCGGGCGGGTTCGAAGCGCCATTTCGTGACGGCTTCGAGGGCTTTTTGGTCGAGGCCCATTCCAAGGGATCGCGCCACTTGCAGATTGCGCGGGCGGCCTTCGGGGTCAATGACCGCCGACAAGATCACGCTCCCCTGGTATTTGGCCTGGCGCGCCTGGTCGGAGTATTCCGGATCGGGATCGTAGACGGGACGTGGAGCCGAGACGCCTCCGCCCACCTGATAGACTCCGCCGCCGATCCCGCCAGCGCGGCCTTCCCCTACGCCTCGGCCTTCGCCTGCGCCGACGCCGCCCCCACCGCCTGAGCTGATGCCGGAGCCGCTACCGGTTCCGTTGGAGGGAGGATTGAGAATCGCCGCGCTAGGATCTCCGGTTTGTCCGATTTGGGGCGGTCTCACTTCCGGAGGACCGACCACGGTTGGCTCGGCAGGGAGGACTGGTTGTTCATTTCCGATGATCGTGGTGGGTGGTGTGAGTTGCTCGGATGTGAAGCGCGGGGCGGAACCGCGCGAGGCGTTCATCCTGTCGTGATCTCCGCCACCTCCGCCGCCGTGAACTTCCTTGGTCGATGGGGACAGATAGAGTTCGGTTGCCGGAAAGACTGCAGCGATCTGCTTGCGGACGCTGGCGCGATTCTCGACCATCCACCAGCCTGAGGTGACGACCACGGCCAGCGCCGCCACGTGCAATGCAAAGGAGACGGCCAGATGAGATCCGCGGACCGGGAATGCTCCAGGCCCACTGCTGAACAGGGGTGGAACCAGTGGCTCGCGCGGGGTTTTTCGTCTGGATTGCGAGCGAGCGACGTCGGTGAGTGCTGAGTCAAAGACGCGACAGGCGGCCGGCGGCAGGGAGGCCTGTGCAAGCAGATTGTCGCGCAGGCGGGCGCGGAACTGGGGGCACGGAAGGAACCGAAGATCGGACGCGATTTCAGTGAGCTGATAGAGTTCGCCGTCTTTCGGCGTGAATGCGTGGGACTGGCCTCGAAGCAAAGCGTTGATGGCTTGGTCGAGCTGATCTGCGGCGGCGTTATGCATGACGGCTCCTTGCTTCATTTCTGAGAGTCGCGAGCGCGCGGAACTGAAGTTGCTTAATCGCTCCTTCGCTACGCCCGAGTTCCTGGGCAATTTCCCGGATACTGCGCTGGTCGAGGAAACGGCGCCGGACGACGTGACGTTGATCATCCGGCAGGCGATCGACCAGTTGCGTGAACATCGCCTGGCGTTCGGCCTGTTCGGGGACTTCGACTGACTCGAGTTCGTCGGTGGAGACCTCCGTTCGGTTCGCCGCCCGCTGCCAGCGGCGAGCGATCAGGTGCGACGCGATACCAATCAGCCAGGCCGCGAAGGGGACACCCTGCCATTCGAAGCTCGCAAGGCCAGCCAGCGCCTGCTGAAAGACTTCCGCGGTGAGGTCCTCAGCTTCCTCTCGAGTCGGAACCCGTCGAGCCAGGAACGCGTGGACCCGGTCGAAGTTGGCCTCGTAGAGGTCGGCGAAACGGCTCGGGTCGCGTTGCGCGGCTTCGATCTGGTGGCGCTCGTCGGTGTCGTACTCGGTGGCTTTCAAATCCGTTCTCCGCGGGAGGGTTCGTCTCTGGTTCCTGATCTTCTCCGCTTACTCGTCTAATGATGCCGGGACGGGGGAAGGTTACGGTCTGGGTCAGGAATATTTTGGCGCCCCGGGAGGTCGCTTTTGAATCCTGGACGGGGCTTGCTATCCTGAGCGGGCAAAAATGCCCGCAATCGACCCGGCTGCGCTGTCGGAGGTCCGCATCCTCGCGGCGTACGTCATCTTCCTAGCCAGCTACGTGGTGTTCGCCTTGGGGAAATTCCCAGGACTGAAGATTGACCGCACGGGAGCGGCGATCATCGGGGCCGTGGGGATGGTGGCGTTCCGGATCGTGCGCGCCCGAGAAGCGCTGCGATACATCGATTTTCCGACGATCGTGCTGTTGTTTTCGATGATGCTGATCGTCGGGAACCTGCACCTGGTGGGGTTCTTCGAGTGGAATGCCGAGGCGGTGCTGCGGCGATTGAAGCCTCATCAACTGCTGCCTGCCGTGATTTTTACCTGCGGCGTGCTGTCGGCGTTTTTTGTGAATGACATTGTGTGCCTGGTGATGGTGCCGTTCGTCCTGAGCATCACGCGGCGCATGGGACTGGAGCCGCTTCCCTACCTGCTGGCGGTGGCGACCGCGTCGAATATCGGGAGCGTTTCGACCATGACCGGCAATCCCCAAAACATGCTGATCGGATCGTTCTCGGGGATTCATTATCGGGACTTTCTCGCGCACCTGGGGCCGGTGGCGATTGTCGGGCTGTTCATCGATTGGGCGGTGCTGCACTGGATCCACATGCGGAAGGGGATCCGAGCGGAGATTGACAGGAGTGAAATTCCTCTTCCGGCGCTGGACCTTTCCAAGCTGACCAAGCCGGTGATCGTCGTGACAGGGGTCGTCACCGGCTTTTTCGTCGGGATCGATCCGGCGTTGATGGCGGCTCTGGGTGCTGCGGTTCTGCTCATTTCCCGCACGCTCGAGCCGCAAAAGGTCTATAAGGAGGTGGACTGGGGACTGCTGGTATTTTTCGTGGGGCTATTCCTGATTGTAGGGGGCGCCGAGAATGCCGGGATCACCGACAAGCTCCTCGATGTGGCGAGGCACTGGAACCTGCAGCGGATGGGGGTTTTCACGCTGACCGTGGCCGGGCTGTGCAACCTGGTGAATAACGTGCCGGCGGTGATGTTGCTGAAGTCCCTGGTGCCGGGATTTGGGAATCCGCGACTGGCGTGGATGGTGTTGGCAATGGCGTCCACGTTGGCGGGAAATCTGACAATTACCGGGAGCGTGGCGAACATCATCGTGGTGGAGTCGGCGAAGCCGGAGGTGGAGATCGGGTTTCGGGATTATCTGAAGGCCGGGGTGCCGATCACGTTGATGACGCTGGGGGTGGGGTGGGGATGGCTGACATGGATGGGGTGAGTCGGCCATTTCCGGCCGTCGAAACCAGATCACCACAGGGGACAAGCACCAGGGACAGGAAGGTTCACGAAGGAGAGTCGGCATGCGGATGAGGGGCTCGGTGAGGTGGTTGGGTGCGCTATTTGCGATTGCGATCGCCCACCCGGGAATGGCTTTAGCGCAGAGCGGGACGGATGGTCACACGGTTAAGTTCCAGGGGACGCTCAACAACGTGAAGTACGTGTACGCTTCGGCGGAGCCGGTGGCGCGATTGAAGCCGGGAGACGTTCTGGATACCAACACCCTGGATTGTTTCGGGGATGCGATCAAGAAGCCGGGAGACACGCTGAGCATGGCGCGGGGGGACAATCCGCTGACGGGGCCGTTCTTTGTCGAAGGGGCCGAACCGGGGGATACGCTGGTGGTGAAGATTCTCGATCTGCAGGTGAATGGCGACCAGGGAGTCGGAGCGCTCGATCCAGGATTCGGCGCGCTGAACAGGACCAACTACACGCCCATGTTGAATCCGCCTCTGCCCGAGCGGATCTGGTTTTATCCAATCGATCACGCTGGCAATACCGCGACGTTTGAGGCACACGACTCGAAGTTCTCGGTCAAGATTCCTATTCATCCTTTCTTTGGATGTATCGGTGTGGCACCGGCGGGGGGCGAGGCGCGCAGTTCGATCGTGCCGGCGGAGTTTGGCGGCAACATGGATTCGCCCGAGGCAAGCGTCGGGAATACGGTGTACTTGCCGGTCAACGTGAAAGGTGGGTTGCTGTATCTCGGGGATGGACATGCGGCCATGGGAGACGGCGAAGTGGCCGGGGCAGCGATCGAGGTGCCGCTCCGCGCGCGCGTGCAGGTCGACGTGATCAAAGGGCACCAGATCAACTGGCCGCGCTTCGAGAATGATGAGGCGATCATGGCGGTGGGGGCGTACCGCCCGGTCGACGACGCCTTGCGCATCGCGTTTACCGAACTGGTGGGATGGATTCACCAGGACTACGGATTGTCGGAACTGGACGCCTACGAATTGCTGGGCAAGGTCGCCAGGATCCGGTTGTCGGAGATGGTGGATCCCAATTACGTGGTGGTGGCGTCGATTGAGAAAAAGTACCTGCCGGCCAAAAAGAAGTGAGCCCGGTTGCGTCCGCTAGGCTCACCGATGCCTCCGAGTCCGAGCCGTCAATCCGTTCAACTGCCTTAAAATAAATAATTTATCCTGCTCTCCCACCAGGTCCAAGGTGACGACCTTTCCGGATGCGGGCACTTATTTTCCGGATGCCTCCAGTTCCTATACCCGCGACCTGATCGGCGTTGTGTGGGTGACGTTTGACCCGCGCACTGCGGGCCGGGGGTGGGACGACGCAAACCATTTATGTGGGAGTTGCCGATCTGCAGAACAGTGTTTACCGCAGCACCGACGGCGGCCAAAGCTGGGCGGCGGTCCCGGGTCAACCGATGGGGTTTCTGCCGCACCACGGCAAACTGGCGTCCAACGGAATGCTCACATCAGCTACAGCAATGGCGCCGGACCTTATGACGGCTCGAGCGGTGACGTCTGGAAACTTGACACTTCAGCAGGAACCTGGACGCGCGTCAGTCCCGTCCCTTCGACCGACACGGCCAACGATCATTTTGGCTACGGCGGCTTGAGCGTTGACGCGCAACATCCGGATACGATCGTGGTGGCGTCGTTGAATTCATGGTGGCCGGACACGATTTTCTTCCGCAGTCGGGATGGAGGCGCAACCTGGAACCGGGTCTGGAACTGGGGTCCCTGGCCCACCCTGGTTGCCAGCTACACGCTGGAGTATTCGGCAGCGCCCTGGCTGACGTTCGGTTCCACACCTTCGCCCTGCACGTCGGCTCGGAGCACGAATTCGTTGTGCCCACAGCCCACACCCAAGTTGGGATGGGTGGTGGGGTCGCTCGAGGTCGATCCTTTCAATTCCGATCACATGCTGTACGGGACGGAGGCCACAATTTTTGGCGCCGGCAACCTGACGGCATGGGACAGCGGAGGCAGCTTTCAGGTTTCGCTGAACGCCCGGGGTGTCGAAGAGACATCGGTGCAGGATCTGATCAGCCCGCCCGCCGGGCCGCAGCTGGTCAGCGGCGTGGGGGACATCGGCGGGTTCACGCACAACGATCTGGGCACGCCCGGCGTGATGTCGATCAACCCGGAAATTGGCACAACCACCAGTCTCGACTACGCTGCCTTAAGACCCAGCTTCATGGTGCGGGTGGGCAACGGCAACGGCGGCGGTCAGAATATCGGCTTCTCGAGTGATGGTGGCACGACCTGGTCGCCTGGGAATACGGCGCCGTCGGGTGCAAGAGGCGGCACCGTGGCGGCGGGCGCCGACGGCAGCCGGGTGTTGTGGAGTCCATCGGGACAGGGAGGGTTCTTCACCACCGACAAAGGCAGTACCTGGACGGCGTCCACGGGTGTCCCGGCAGGGGTACGGATCGGTGCTGACCGGGTGAATCCACTGGAGTTTTACGCCTTCGCCAACGGGGTCTTTTATATCAGCAGCGATGGGGGGAGCGACGTTTCTGGCGTCGCCTGCAGCCAACCTGCCTCCAGCGGGCACGGCGGGCTACTTCAAAGCGGTGCCGGGACGTGGGGGCGATCTGTGGCTGGCCGGCGGCAGCACCGCCAGCGGGGTTTACGGTCTGTGGCACTCCACCGACAGCGGGCAAAAGTCTCGACAAGCTGCCACCGCTGGATGTGGCTGACAACATGGGCTTCGGCATGCCCGCGCCTCATCAGAAGTAGTGGCGCTCTACACTAGCGCGCGGGTTCACGGTGTCGGTGGCATCGATCGTTCCGTTGACGGGGGGCACAGTTGGACGCGCATTAACGACAACGCCCACCAGTACGGCTCGACGAACGCGGCCATCACTGGCGACCCGCGAGTCTTCGGTCGCGTCTATTTCTCGACCAATGGTCGAGGGATTATCTACGGCGATATCGACGATCAGTGATGACAATTACCGATTTCAGCGGAGTTCCACTCGCAGGAGGCGGTGCGCCATGTCTCCCGGCGTTCCGCCTCGTCTTTCAGAAGGTTTTTCCGCAGGTCATTCGCAACCCTTAAACCCTCCATTCCGGTGGGCCAGCACAAGTGCGCGACCGCGGCAGAGTCCTTACACCGTTAGGGGCGACACAGCCTCGCGGGGGACATCGCCGGGACATCGCCGGGACATCGCCGGGACATCGGCAGGGGCATCGGCTTGACACCCGGGCGCGCTGGGCGAGAAGCTAAACACAGATCCCTTCATTGGACCAGAACTGGAGGCGGAGACTAGGACGGTCTTCGGTTTGCGGCTTCGTTTTGCCGGGCTGGATGAATTGGTCGGCGCCCTCACCCGCACCATCGAGGGAGGCGTATAAAGACATTTTGATGGATCCACATTCGATTCTCGACAACCGAACCAGCCCCGAGCCAGCCACGGCAGAATCGCTCGAGCGCGGGTGGCCGGGTACGGGCGCGGAGCAACCGCCGCCCGTGCCGGGGGACCTGCGTTTTCCGGGCGAGGATGGCGGAAAGTCTCTTGCCGAGATGGCCCAGAAGGATCTCGCCGCCACCTTGCAGTTGCTGGCAGAAAGGGCTCAGTACATCACGGGGGCTACGGGAGCGGCCATCGCGCTGCGCGACCGCGAACAGATGGTGTGCCGGGCTAGCGCAGGCAGGTCGGCGCCAGAGGTGGGCGCGCAGCTGCAAGTGAACTCGGGACTCTCGGGGGAGAGCATACGCACGCAGCAGACTCTGCGCTGCGATGATGCATCGAGCGATCCCAGGGTAAATCGTGAGAGCTGCGAGGCGCTGGGAATCGCGTCGGTGGTGGTGATGCCCCTGCTGCACGGAAACGACGTCATCGGTGTCTTTGAGTTGTTTTCGGACAAGCCGAACATTTTTGAAGGACGCGATATCACGGCACTGGAGCGGATGGGGAGCATGGTTTTCACGGCTTTGGAGCATGCGATCGCGGCGCAGGGTCTGTTGCCCGAGGCCGACGAGGCGCTGGCTGCGCGGGCAAAACCGGGGGTGGACCCGGCAGCGGAACCAGCGATCGCAGGGGCCGTGGCGGATGAGTCCGCGTCGGGAAGGGTCCCGGGAGCGACACCGACAACCTTCGCAGAATCAGCCCGCACCGCGGAGGCAGTGCAGCCTTTCGATCGGAAGGTCGGGAAGGCCGATGAATCTGCGAGCTCGGGCGGGGTTCCGAGGACGCCTTCCGGCGTTGTCTTTCACCGCAGAGTGCCCCCATTCATTCCACCGTTTGTGGCACCCAAGATGGCTCCGGGCATTGCACCGACGATGCCAGTGCCGGCCGAAGCGCCCGCGTCGGTCGAGGACGAGGACATTCTGAGCGAGGTTCAACACACGTGGACCGCACCCTCCAGCGAGACTGCGGCGGTGGTGGTGCCTGGTGCCCCGGGCGTCATGGTCACGACGGCAGAAACGGCGCCGGTCCTGGAGCCGCCCAAAAAGCCGGCAGCGGAGATCGTCGCAGGGACCGTGGTTCGAGAGTCCCGGGTGGTCGGGTCCGAGTCCGGGTTGAACGAGCCCGCGGTCGCAGAGCAGGCTCCAACTGCTTCGCCAGTGCGCACTGCTGTGGCGAACTTGCAAAGGTGCGAGGCGTGCGGGTTCCCGGTCTCGGAAGGGCGAAAACTCTGTCTCGATTGCGAGAAGAAGAAACAGCGTGCGGGGGGACCGACAGTGAACCAAACGGCTTGGCCCGCCCCTGCAGCAACCCATGACCGTGCACCGAGGGCCCCGGCACCCGCGGTCTCGCCGCTCGACGATGGGCCGCGTTTTCTCGACCAACAGGCGGAGGAATCCTCCTGGCTAGCGAGTCACAAGTACCTGGTGGGGGCTGTCGTGATTGCCGTGGCGGGCGTCGTGCTCCTGCTGCTGGTGCGCTAAAAGGGGGCTCTCGCACCCTGTGCTAGTTTCTGCGCGGTTGTCTGCATAGTTTTTCACAGCCAGCCTGCGTACAACACCATTCTAGGAGCTTGACAAACATGGGCACGGTGCCTAGAGTGCGAATCAGTGCTCCATCCCAGAGCGGTGAACAGGTGCCCAGGATATGAAGAACGTTTATGAAGTACTGAGACAGAAAGAGCTCGAGCTCTCCCGGCTCGAAAAGGAAGTAGAAGCTTTGCGGGTGGTGGCTCCACTGCTTTCCCCCGATGAAGCCAAGGAGATGGGACAAGAAATTGCGAAGCCGACGCTGGCAACGCAGACCGCGCAACAACCGATCCGAATTCCGCAGGCGGCAGTCAACCAGAATCCGCAACCGGCCCGCGCGGCGGGGTGGGAAGAAACCGCGAAGCGGTGGCCGTAGAGTTCGCTTCAGTCCGATAGGACGACAAAAGTTTTCGCGGCCCGGGAGAGATCCCGGGCCGTTGTGTTTTCCGTGGGCGGAATTCGTGTTTCCCGGCGACTCCGGGGAACGGAAATCTCCGCAATCCAATGGGCTGTTCTTGCTGGAACGGGAGATCACGGTTTTCGGTGGGAAACAAGACTTTTGAGCACAGCCCCGGAAAGACGCGGCGGTTTTCCGGGCATGTACCAAGGGGACCTGGCTGGCCAAGTCTGTGGAAAATAAAGTGTTCGTGGGTGTTTGTCTCAGAGTGATATACTCCCGGCAATAACCCTTTTTTGAGCGCCACATTCGTCGCGTCTGGCCCAGGCGATCCGGGGCCGGGGTGCATACTTTTTGCGCGCGGGGGTCGAATGAGCACGGCTGCAGCTAGAGCTGCTCAACCATTGATCAGTGGCCGGCCGCCAGTAGGCCGGCGCGTGGCGGCCCGACGTCGCCTGGCGGTTCCGCTTAGTGTCACCGTGTTGCGGTCGGGTGTTCCCGATGCGGTGCCGGGCCGTTCGGTCGATGTGTGCGAAGGCGGAGTCGGCGCCATCCTGGCAGCCGAGTTGTTTCCTGGAGAACTGGTGGGAGTTGAGTTCCAACTGCCGCACGCGGGCCTGGTGCTGGCGAAGGCCCGGGTTTGTTATCAGGAACGCTTGCGCTGCGGGTTGCAGTTTCTGGCGATTCCTCCCGAGCAGCGGACGATGATCGACTTCTTCACCCAGGCAGGTCGGGAGCATCTCCCACCAGCCGCCAAGCGCGAACAGGCGCCCGACGTGCGCGTGGATCCTATGCTCACCGAACCGCGGCCACTGTTCGGAGCCTACGCAACGGGTGCGGTCGAGACCGAGCTTCCGACGCCACGCTACCTGCGCAGGAAGATTCTGATGCTGCTGATTGCCTCAGTCATAGTCGCCGTCGGCATGGGTTGGTGGCGCTGGGAAGAAGGTTGGCGCGAATTGGAGTCTAAGCTCCCGGGACGGGCCACTGCCGCCCAAGCACCGGTCAATGTGCCGGGCGAAGTGATGCAGCGATTGCTGATCCACCGCGTGGACCCGGCGGCTCCAGAAGGACCGAGGGCGAAACGACTCACGGGGCGGGTGGTGCTGGAGGCAGTGATTGGGAGCGACGGCTCGGTCGTGAGTTTGCGCCCGATCAGCGGGCCGGACACCTTGGCGCGGGCGGCGATGGACTCGGTGCAGTGGTGGAAGTTTCAACCTTATCGCGCAAATGGACAAGCCGTGGAGGTCGAGACCACGATCGCCATAAATTTCCTGTAGGTGTGGGTTTCACTCAAGAGCGCTGCCGGTCTCCGCTCTGGCGCTCGAATTTCTCAAGCTTTGTTCCCCCCGAACCAGCCCAACTGAGACAGAAGGCAGTGCGCCGGAGGGTTCACTTTGGCAGGGCGCGGCTTTTTCGAATTGCATCCAGCACGACAAAACTGCTGACGGCGAAACATCCCACTGCGACCAGAGCCATCACCTGACCGAGGTTCGAGCTAAGCTTCAGCCGATCGGCGAAGAGCGCGAAAAGCGCGCACAGGATTCCGACCACGTTGAGCCACTGCGGGACGCGCACCTTGCCGGGAACATCCGGCCGCAAGCGAAGCTGCAAAAGGGCGGCGGCGAGACCGATGGCGGCCAACACAACCACGGCCACCGGACTGTGAAACGCCGTGCGTCCAGAGTAGAGCACCACCAGAGCGATGGAAAACAACAGAAAGCCCGAGGCAATGACCGTCCAGCGGCGAGACATGGGCGATGGTGTTTCGGGCAATGAGCCTCCTGCGCAATGGGCGCTCTCTCATTGTAGACAGACCGGGGTGGAGATGCGAGTGGAGGGTGGAACCTGTGGACTCTGGAAGCTGTGCCCGACGCTGCAGGCCGTTCCAGGTGGCCATTCAGCGGGGTGGTGATCTCCGGTCGACTCGGATAGAAATTTCGAGCTTGTCAAAAATACGAAACAGATCCTTCCTGCCGGTGTGCTCTCACCGAGTGCGAGTTCCTCCAGCGATCTCTCTGGTTTGAGATCCCCTCCGCAAAGCAAGGCGCCCCGGGCTCCGGTGGCATCGGAAGTTCGATCGGGCGGAGCCGGCCAACCGAACGCGAATCAGGTGCGTGGTAGTCCGCTGAACGTCATGGCGCGCCCGGAACCCGGGCAAAGCCGCTCTGGTCGCCCCTGTGTCAGGCGGGAGTCGAGCTCCCGCCTTTTCTATTACAATCGATGGTTCGTTCGGGCGCTGTGTCATTTCCCGGGCAGTCAGGGATTCTTGTCCGAGAATTATGGAGAAAACCATCCTGGTGACCGGTGGGGCGGGATTCATCGGATCGAATTTCATTCTGCATTGGTCCGAACAGGAACAGACTCCGGTCGTTAACCTCGACAAGCTGACGTACGCGGGAAATCTTCGAAACCTGGAGGGGCTATCGTTTGATCCGCAGTATCGGTTCGTTCATGGAGACATCGGAGATCGCGAACTGGTCGCAAGACTGCTGCGGGAACAGAAGCCGCGAGCGATCGTTCACTTTGCCGCGGAGAGCCACGTTGACCGCTCGATTCTGGGGCCCGCTGACTTCATTCGAACCAACGTTGCGGGCACCTTCAGCCTGCTGGAGGCCGCGCGCGCGTACTGCTCGGAAATGACAGCATCGGAGCGCTCGGATTTTCGCTTTCTGCACGTTTCGACCGACGAGGTCTATGGCTCGCTCGGAGCCGAGGATCCGCCCTTCACAGAAGCTACCGGGTACGCTCCAAACAGCCCGTATTCGGCGTCGAAGGCTGCGTCCGATCATCTGGTGCGGGCTTACCATCACACCTACCACCTGCCGGTGCTGACGACGAACTGCTCGAACAACTACGGGCCCTACCAGTTTCCCGAGAAGCTGATCCCCCTCGTCATCCTGAACGCGCGCGCCGGCAAGCCGTTGCCCGTGTACGGCGACGGCCAGAACGTGCGCGACTGGCTGTACGTGGCGGATCACTGCGAGGCGCTTTGCAGGGTGCTCGCACGGGGCAAACCGGGCGAGACCTACAACATCGGCGGGTGGAACGAAAAGAAAAATGTCGAGATCGTCGAAACCGTGTGTGCGCTCCTCGACCAACTGTGCCCAAAAGATCCGGCGATTCCGCACCGCAATCTGATCACGTTTGTGAAGGATCGTCCGGGGCACGACCGCCGGTATGCGATCGACGCACACAAGATTGAGCGTGATTTGCACTGGCGTCCCCGCGAAACATTCGAGAGCGGGATCCTCAAGACGATCTCCTGGTACCTGGAACATGACGACTGGGTGAAAGAAGTAACCAGCGGCGCCTACCGGCAATGGATCGAAAAACAGTATTCCGCCAGCCAAGGAAGCGGCCTGTTCTGAGGGCTGAAAGTCCGCGAAGGGTTCACAGTCACCATGTCGACAACTGCGCCAAAGACCCCGTCCTACAAAGGGATCGTGCTCGCCGGCGGATCGGGCACGCGTCTTTACCCGGTAACCCACGCCACCTGCAAAAGCCTTCTGCCCGTCTATAACAAGCCCATGATCTACTATCCGCTGTGCACGCTGATGCTGGCGGGCATTCGGGAGATCTTGATCATCTCCACACCGGAGGACACTCCCAAGTTCGGACACCTGCTCGGCGACGGCCAGCAGTACGGCGTCCACATCGAGTACGCTGTGCAGCCGAGACCGGAAGGAATCGCGCAGGCTTTCCTGGTGGGCGAGCGATTCATAGCCGGCAGGGCGAGCGCGCTGGTGCTGGGCGACAACATTTTTTATGGGCACGATTTGGCGAAAGACCTGCGGGCGGCCGGACAGAAGACCAGCGGCGCGCGCGTGTTCGCCTATCCGGTGCACGATCCCGAGCGCTACGGGGTGGTGGAGTTTGACCGGACGGGCCGGGCGCTGAGCCTGGAGGAGAAACCGAAGCGGCCCAAATCTCGCTATGCCGTGACTGGTCTTTATTTCTACGACGATCAGGTGGTGAGCATCGCGAAATCGTTGAAGCCTTCCGCACGCGGAGAACTCGAAATCACCGACGTCAACAAGGCCTACCTGTCGCGTGGACAACTGGAAGTAATGGTGATGGGCCGCGGCATGGCCTGGCTCGACACCGGCACGCACGAATCCCTGATGGATGCCTCCCTCTATATACAGGCGATCGAGAAACGGCAAGGTCTGATGGTGGCCTGCCCCGAGGAAATCGCCTACCGCTCCGGATACATTACCGCCGAGCAACTCGAGCAAACGGGACATGCGATGAAGAATGGCTACGGCGATTACCTGCTGCAGTTGCTGCGGGAGAAAGTGTTCTAAGCCGCTCCAGCGTCAGCGATGATGAAAACCCTCAGCACAGAGCTCGAAGGTGCGTTTGTTCTCGAGCCACGGGTGTTCGGCGACGCTCGCGGTTTTTTTCTAGAGAGCTACAACGAGCGGGTGATGGCGGACCTGGGAATTCGAGAGCGCTTTGTGCAGGACAATCACTCGTACTCGGTCCGAAACGTCGTGCGCGGACTTCATTACCAGATCCGGCATCCGCAGGGAAAGCTGATTCGCGTGGTTGTGGGCGAGATTCTCGACGTCGTGGTCGATTTGCGGAAGAGCTCTCCCACGTTTGGGAAATGGAGCGCGGTTCCCCTTTCCGCAGAAAATAGGCGCATGCTTTGGATTCCGGCAGGGTTTGCGCACGGATTTCGAGTGGTGTCCCCGGATGCGCACGTGCTCTACAAGGCAACCGACTTTTATTCACCGGAGTCGGAGCAGACTTTATCCTGGAATGATCCGGACCTGAGGATCGACTGGCAGTTGGACGGTGAGCCGACGGTTTCGGCCAAAGATCAGCACGGCGTGGCCTTCCGCGATGCTGAGAAATTCGATTAGCCTGGATTTTACCTGATGCGCGTAACGATTTTCGGAGCCACCGGACTGCTCGGCAAGGCCCTGATCGGCGAGTGGGACCAGGACGAGGTGACCGGCCTGGGCTCGCGAGAGGTCGACATCCGAGCTCCCGAGCAGGTGGCGGAAACGATGGCGCGGCACCGGCCGGAGTGGACCGTGCTGGCGGCGGCCTTCACCGATGTGGATGGCTGCGAAACAAATCCTGACCTGGCATTCGACGTGAATTGCCGCGGAGCCGTCAACGTGGTGCGCTCCGCAGCGGCGGCCGGGAGCCGGGTTTTGTTTCTCGGTACCGACTACGTGTTCGACGGGGAGAAAACCAGTCCCTATGAGGTGAACGATGCTGTCCGCCCCCAGAGTGTTTATGGTCAATCCAAGGCGGAGGCGGAAGTGAGGATCCGCGAGATTGTTCCGGACTGCTGTATTCTCCGCACTTCCTGGGTGTTCGGGGCAGGCGGCAAATGTTTTCCGGATACGATTCTCAAGCTGGCGAGTTCGCGAACCGAGCTCGATGTGGTTGCGGATCAGCGAGGCTGTCCGACCTATACGATTGATCTCGCCCGAACGATCGTGAAATTGTGCCGCAAGCAGGCCACGGGGACCATACACGCGACCAATCGCGGCGAGTGCACCTGGTTTGATTTCGCTTCGGAGATTGTGAGAACTGCGAAGCTTCCGACGATCGTGCGGCCGACCACGAGCGACAAATTTGTCCGTCCAGCCAAGAGACCTTCGTATTCTGTTCTGTCTTCGGCAAGCCTGGAAGGATACGGGATCGTGATGCCCAGGTGGGAGGACGCCTTGCAGCGTTATTTGATCGACCGGGGCACCCCCTCCCGGTGAGCTGTGTTTTCCGACGGGGGAATCAAGCCGGGCAATTCCGTAACTTCCTACCAGGACCCGATAATGGCATGGTTGGTGGCCGCAGAAGGATTGGTCATTCGGCCCGGGGAGACCATGCCGGATCCGCACGCGAAAGACAACCAGGCGCAGCTCGACATTCAAGCCATCACCACACCGCAAGAACGACGCGCTCAAGCGCGCGCTGACAGTGTTCTGGGGCAAATCGAAGACGTCACCTACGCGATCCTGCGCAAGCACGAGAACGAGTCTGCTTGAAGTCGAAGGCGAACTGAAGCAACGCCGGTGACTAATGATTCGCCGGCGCGTCGATTCGAGCCCGCGAGTTCAGGTCGATCTGCGGGATGCCGGCCTGCTTGAGAGCTGCATTCAAAGCCGGCAGATCTTTCTTCTGAATTTCCGCCCAGCCAGCTAGCTGCTCATCGAGGGCCTTTGCCACATCATCAAACATGGCGACGGCTTGCGTCGTGGGAGCGGCGTCGGCGGAATCTGCGACACCCAACAGGTTGTTCAGTCCCTGGTTCAGCCGGACCAGCCCTCGCCCCGAGGGGCCGTTGAGGAAGCTTGCGCCGTAGCCTCCCTCGGCTCCTTCGACTTCAGCCACTCTCTTGTCCAGGTCCGTGAGCGCAAATTGAACGTTGTGTCCCCCAGGTTGCAGGAGCTCCTTGAGCCGGGCACGCAGGTTTCGGACCTGGGTCAGGGCAGCGAAATCGCGCTGCATTGCAGCGGTGATTTTAATCTCAAGGTCGAACTGCGCCTGCAGGTTCCCGACCGTTTCCTTCACCCGCGGATCCATTCGGATGGTCAGTGGCTCAGTAAAGCTCACACCGTCGACCGTCAACTTCACCGTATAAGTCCCGGGCAGAACGGCGGGGCCGAGCGGGTACCGCGGCGTGTCGCGATAGATGGCCGAGATCGGATATTCATGTTCCAACGAGTCGGGTGGCGGGTAGTGGGCATCCCAGACGAATCGGTGCATGCCGGCCTCCGACGACACGGTGCGCTCAGGACGGATCCAGTAGGTCGGGACATTGAGCTCTTTATCCTCGACGTGCGGCGGTTTATCTGCGCTGGAAAACCGCCGAACCACCGCGCCAGAGGAGTCTGTGACCTCCAGGGACACGGTTCGGTGCGCAGAGGACTTCAGCCAGTAGTCGAGCATGACTCCGTCCGGAGGATTCTGACCGGCGGGGATCTCCGGCGGCAGGGGTGTGTCGGTGTTGTTGTTGCGGCGCAAGCGATAGGTGAGTTGTGGCGCGAACAAGTGTGCGTCCGAGCCGGCGACTTGCGGAGTCAGCTGGCGCAGCGGAGTGATGTTGTCCAGGATCCAAAATGAGCGTCCGTGAGTGCCCACAACGATGTCATCCTGATGAATCACGAGGTCACGGATCGAAGTAGCCGGAAGGTTGAGGCGGAGGGATTGCCAGTGGTCGCCGTCGTCGAACGAAACGTAGACGGTCTTTTCCGTACCGGCGAACAACAGTCCTTTGCGCTCCGGATCTTCGCGGACGGTGTTGACGGGCTCGTCTTCCGCGATTCCGTTCACGACCTGCTGCCAGGTCTTGCCTCGGTCGTGGGTCCGGTAAATATGAGGATGCAGATCGTCAAGCCGGAACCGGTTGACCGCTGCGTAAACAGTGCCGGTATCGAAGTGAGAAGCGTCCAGTTGGGCGATCTTGCTCCAAGAGGTTGGTTCGCCGGGTGAAACGTTCTGCCAGGTCTTTCCGCCGTCGTGCGTCACGTGGATGAGTCCGTCGTCGGTTCCTGCCCAGATGAGGTCTCCATCCTTCGGCGAGGGCGCTAGCGAATAGATCACGCCACGATGCTTTCCCCGCGCGGGATCAGCATCGACGAAAACGCCCAGGGTCGGCGGTACACCCGCGTCTTCCCTGGTCAGGTCGGGACTGATGATCTGCCAGCTCATGCCGGCGTCGGTCGTCCTGAAAACCACATTCGAACCCAGGTAGAGGACGTGCGGGTCGACGGGGGAGAAGATCAGGGGAGCCGTCCGGTTGAAGCGATATTTTCCGGTGCGCAGCACGACGGGAGAAACATCCTGGGTCTGACCCGTGACCCGGTTGAACTTTGTGACCTTGCCCCCGTAAATGATGTTCGGATCGACGGGGTCGGGTGCAACGTAGCCGTATTCCTCGACACCTACGGGATACCAATCGCGAAAGCTGATCTCTCCAAAGTCGCTGCGGCTGGCGACGCCGGCGCTGCCGCTTTCCTGCTGCCCTCCATACACCCAGTAAGGAAACTGATTGTCGGTGATGACGTGATAGAACTGCGCAGTGGGCTGGTTGTACCACGAACTCCAGGTGGCACCATGGTTGACGCTGATGGCGACGCCCTGGTCGCTGGCCAAGGCGATGATCTGGGGGTCTTCCGGATTGATCCATACGGTGTGATAGTCGTCGCCGCCCGGGGCTCCCTTGATGGCAGTAAAGCTGTGGCCCGCATCGGTCGACCGGTAGGTAGAGGTATTGGCGATAAAGATCGTGTCGCGATCTCCCGGATGGACGCGGACGCATGCAAAGTCGTCGCCCCGTCCGTACACCCGCTCTTCCGAGTTCACCCGCTGCCAACTATCGCCTGAGTCGTCGGAGCGGTAGACCCCACCGGCCTTGTTCGATTGGACCAGCGCATACATGCGATGGGGATCGCTGGGGGCAATGGCGAGACCGATTCGTCCCAGATCCGCGCCCGAGGGCAGTCCCCGGGTCAGTTCGTGCCAAGTTGAGCCGCCATCGACTGACTTGAACAGCCCGCTGCCGGGAGCGCCATAGGAACCGCCCGTGGTCCAAGGTGGACGCCGCGAGGCCCACAATACGGCGTAGACCGTCTGCGAGTTCCCGGGCTCGAATGCCAGGTCCACGGCCCCGGTGTCCTGGTTCTTGTAGAGGATCTTTTCCCAGGTGAGCCCGCCGTCGGTCGATCGAAAGACGCCACGTTCTTGGTTGGGCCCGTACGGGTGACCGAGAGCTGCGACGAACACCCGCTTCGGATCCCGCGGGTCCACCAGAATCGCACCGATCTGCTGGGCATCGCGCAAGCCGAAATGCAGCCAGGTGACGCCGCCGTCGGTCGACTTGTAGATGCCGTTGCCAACGGAAAGGTCGGGCCGGCGGAGGCCTTCGCCGCTGCCGACATAAATGATCTCTGGATTCGACGGGGCTACCGCGAGCGCTCCTACAGAGCCGGTGGGCTGATCGTCAAAAATCGGATTCCAGGTCAAGCCGTAGTCCGTGCTCTTCCAGACGCCTCCGTTGCTTGGCGCCATGTAGAAGAGATTGGGCTTTCCCGGAACGCCGGTGATTGCGACCGTCCTGCCGCCCCGGAATGGCCCAATCATGCGCCAACGCATGCCCTGGTAAAGGCTGGAACTCAACGGTTGCGCAGGCGCGGTGGCGGCGACGCAGATGGATGCAGTGGAAATTAGCAGCAACCGAAAAAAACGGCGGGGAACGGTCACGTGATCCTCCGGGCGGAGCCAAGGATAAACCAAGCGGGTACGGAGGCAAACGAAGTTACGCCGGCATGGCCATCCCGGCGTCGGGCGGATGGGTTCGCGTTCGGATCACAAGACACGTTCGTGGCGATATCCGCCCGTTGCCAGGGCATCGAGAATGCGCTGGATCTGGTCTTTGCCGCGGGTTTCGAGCGTGATATCGATCAGCGTGTCTCCCAGGCTGACGCCGTAATAGGCGCGATCGAACTGCAATTCGACGATGTTGGCGTGGTGTGCCGCGATGATCTTCGTCAATTGATGGAGCGAACCGGGCCGATCGGAAAGATGAATCTGGAGACGAACGAGACGGGCATCCTTGACCAGACCGCGCTGGATGATACGGGAGAGCAGAGTGACATCGATATTGCCGCCGCACACCAGAGCGACGGTCTTCTTGTTCTTGAGCTTGGTCTTGCGATGCAGGAGTGCGGCCACGGCCGCGGCACCGGCACCTTCCGCGAGAGTCTTCTCGCGCTCGAGTAAGGTGAGAATTCCGCTGGCAATCTCTTCTTCTTCGACCGCCACGACTTCGTCGACGTAGTTCTCGATCAACCGCAGAGTTCGCTCACCTGCACGGCGCACCGCAATACCGTCCGCGATGGTGGGATTCAGCGCGATCGTCGTGGGCTGGTGAAGCCTGAGGGCTTCCAGCATGGATGGCATACGGGCGGCTTGCACACCAACGACCCGAACGTCCGGCCGAGTCTCTTTCACGGCGCAGGCGATTCCGCTGATCAGGCCACCGCCGCCGATGGGCACTACGACGGCCTCCAGGTCGGGAACCTGCTCGAGAATCTCGAGGCCGATCGTTCCCTGCCCGGCGATGACCGCAGGGTCGTCGAAGGGATGGACAAAGGTGAGGTGCTCGCGATCGGCAAGCCGGCGCGCTTCCTCGTAGGCCTCGTCATATCCATCGCCGTGCAAGACCACATGCGCGCCGAATCCCTTGGTGGCGTTCACTTTCACCAGCGGAGTCATCACGGGCATTACGATCTTTGCGGAGATGCCGTTGTTGCGCGCATGGAAGGCAACGCCCTGCGCATGATTGCCGGCGCTGGCAGCGATGACGCCACACTTTTTGTCATGGTCGCTGAGCGTCAGGATCTTGTTGAGCGCACCCCGCTCCTTGAACGCACCGGTCCGCTGCAGATTCTCGAGTTTCAGAAAAACGGGCTGACCGCTGATCTCGGAAATGGCGGGAGAATTGGGACAGGGGGAGAAATAGACGGCACCGTGAATGCGGGCGTAAGCTTCGCGCACAGCTTTCAGGGTTAGTTCGGGTTTCGACATGTATCTCCGATTGCGGTGGACGGTGCCCTGAATGAGGACCGCTCCCGTGAGGTCTGCGAAAACACAAAACCCACCTCACCTTAAATCGGCGGGTGGGCTTACGAGCCTTGAAAATCTTTGGTCGCTCAGCTCATGCGCGCTCCCCACCGAGGCATGCAGTTCCGCATGCAAATGGTAATTCGAATTGCCCGGTGGAATCGCAACATAACGATCGTTTCCTGATGGCAAACCCGGTTCGCGCCGGGGAGGTTGTGGTCAAAAGCCGGCAAGAACGAGGGGAGTCTACCACAGGTCTATCCTGATTGTCCCGGCCGGATCGAACCGAGTTTCATGCTGAGAGTCGGGGGTCTGGGCAATCTGCATTGGGCAGCGCCACGAATTTTAGCAGCCGAGCTGACTGTGTATTATGTTGAATTGCACTGCGGTCCGGCGACGGGGGTGACGCCTCGCCTGCCGGGCGGAGCACGACTCGACTGTCGGCCAAGCCCGTGCGGTGCCGGCAGGTAGCGCAAAAGAGAGGGGCTCGCTCTGACTCATTCGGAGAAGATGTCGAACGGGTTCCGGTTGGATGGCAAGGCAGCCATCATTACGGGCGCCGCCAGCGGTATCGGTCGAGCCATTGCGCAGAGGTTCGCCCTGAATGGCGCAAGTGTTCACCTGGTCGATGTTGACGGGAAGCAGTCCGAAGCGGTGGTCCGGCAACTGGGCGAAACCGGGAGCAGGCTGCGCTCCTGGGAATGCGATGTTTCACGGCAGGATCAGGTAAGAACCGTCCTGCAACAGATTTTCGAACGAGAGCGGGTGCACATCCTGGTGAACAACGCCGGGATCGCACACGTCGGCAATCTGGAGAGCACCGGGGAAGAGGATTTCGACCGGGTCTTTCGAGTGAACGTGAAGGGTATTTACAACTGCATGTTAGCCAGCGCGGAACACATGAAGGCAAACGGCGGTGGCGTCATTCTGAATATGGCTTCCATCGCAGCCTGGACCGGACTTTCGGATCGCTTTGCCTATTCGATGAGCAAGGGCGCGGTGGTCGCGATGACCTATTCGGTCGCCAAGGATTATCTGGCGCACAACATTCGCTGCAACAGCATTTCACCTGCGCGAGTTCACACGCCCTTTGTCGACGGGTATTTGCGGAAGAACTATCCGGGCCGCGAGCAAGAGATGTTTGAGCGCTTGTCAAGGACTCAACCGATCGGGCGAATGGCGGCCCCGGAGGAGGTTGCGGCGCTCGCACTCTTCCTCTGCTCGGATGAAGCCAGGTTCATCACGGGGGTCGACTATCCGATCGACGGAGGTTTTTTGCACCTGCGCGGCTGAGATTCCCTGTGGAATCCAGCGATGGCTTGGGAGTAAAGGCTCCTCATCATGAACCTGCAACTGCGAGACAAGGTCGTACTGATCACCGGTGGTGCCAAGGGCATTGGCGGTGCCTGTGCCCGGGCGCTTAGCGAGGAAGGCGCCACTTCGGTGATTGTGGATCGGGACGCTGAGGCCGGAGAAAAACTCCGCCAGGAATTGTTGAGCGCGGGCGCGCGGTGCCTGCTGGTGACCGCTGACCTGACTTCGCCCGAAAGGTGCGCGCAATCGGTGGAATATGCGATGAAGGAATTCGGCCAACTGGATGCGCTGCTCAACAACGCCGGAGTCAATGACCGCATCGGGCTCGAGCACGGCAGTCCTGAGCAGTATGTCGGCTCATTGCAACGAAATCTCCTGCACTACTACAACATGGCACACTATGCGTTGCCGCATTTGAAGCGTTCCAAGGGATCGATCGTTAACATCGCTTCGAAAACGGCGATCACAGGGCAGGGTGGAACTTCCGGCTATGCATCGTCGAAGGGAGCGGTCCTGGCCTTGACCCGGGAGTGGGCAGTCGAACTGCTGCCATACGAGATCCGCGTCAACGCGGTCGTGCCGGCAGAGGTGATGACCCCCTTGTACCGTCAGTGGCTGGCCACCTTCCCGAACCCCGACTCGAAACTGACGACCATCACATCAAAGATTCCTCTGGGCAACCGGATGACTGGCGCCGATGAGATCGCGGCCATGGTGGTCTTTCTGATGTCTGCCCGGGCCGGACATGTTACCGGGCAACACATATTCGTCGACGGCGGCTATGTTCATCTGGACCGCGCACTGAGCTAAAGCAGCACTCATCAGGTTCCCGCCACAGCTTCCTACCGCGGCCATGTTCATTTCACCCGTGCTTCCCCCGCGGCGCCGGGGAGGCAATGCTTCCGGGGTCGGTGAGTAAACGGCTTCCAGGGGATCCGGCCAGCGTCAACGATATTGACCGGCGATCCAGGAGGCAACCGAGAAAGTAAAGAAAGCGATTGACAAAGAGGGCGGCGGCTTCATAGGCTCTTTCGGGCAAACGCTTACTACACCTGCCAGCCCAAAGGAGGCACGCATGCCTTCGGGATTGACCCGTAGAACTTTTCTGAAAGCGACCGGCGCGACCGCGGCTGGCGCCTACGCCGCGCGCGCTCTTCCCGGCTGGGCGACCTCTGACCGGGCTCGGGTGGCTGTGACCACCCCGCTCAGCACCTTTCAGTATGGCGACGTCCAGTTGTTGGACGGCCCGATGAAGCGGCAGTTCGACGAGAACCACGCCCGCTTCCTGAACCTCGACGATGATCGTTTGCTGAAGGTGTTCCGTCAGGTGGCTGGCCTGCCGGCTCCCGGCCTGGATATGGGTGGGTGGTACGACCTGAGCGGCTTCAGTCTGGAACGACATGATTTTCACGGCTTTATCGCCGGTCACAGCTTTGGGCAGTACGTTTCCGCGCTCGCGCGAGCTTACGCGGTGACCCGATCGGCGGACACCGCCGAAAAGGTTCATCGCCTGGTTAAGGGCTATGGGGAGACGCTCGACCCGAAAGCCAGGTTCTTCGCCGGCTATCGCCTTCCCGGATACACATACGACAAGTTGTCTTGCGGTTTGATCGACGCTCACGAGTTCGCGCATGATCCGAGGGCCCTGGATATTCACGAGAAGCTGACTCGCGCCGTCTTGGCGTACCTGCCCGAGAAGGCCCTGTCGCGCGCCGAGCAGCGCGCGCGACCGCACAAGGATGAGTCCTACACCTGGGACGAGACCTACACCCTCCCCGAGAATCTGTTCCTCGCCTACCAGCGGAGCGGCAAGGCGTTTTATCGCGATCTGGCGAAACAGTTCCTGGAGGATGACACATACTTTGGCCCGCTATCCAAAGGCCAGAATGTGCTTCCCACCGAACATGCCTACAGCCATGTCAACGCGTTCAGCTCTGCCATGCAGGCATACGGCACGCTGGGGAGCGAGCAACACCTGCGCGCCGCCAAGAATGGATTTGAAATGGTTTCGGCACAGAGTTTCGCGACCGGCGGGTGGGGACCAGACGAAGCGTTCGTAGAACCGGATCGCGGAATGCTGGGTGACAGTCTCAAGAAAACACACGCGAGTTTCGAGACGCCATGCGGGGCCTACGGCCACTTCAAGATGACCCGATATCTGCTGTGCGCTACCAAAGACTCGCGATACGGCGACAGTATGGAACGCGTCCTGTACAACACCATCCTGGGAGCGTGGCCGGTGCAAGCCGACGGCACTTCGTTCTACTACTCCGACTATGCAGCCACGGGCAAGAAGTCGTGGCACCCCGACAAATGGCCCTGCTGCTCCGGTACCTTTCCGCAGCTGGCCGCCGACTACCACATCAGCACATATTTGCGATCCACCGATGGCGTCTACATCAATCTGTTTACGCCCTCTTGCCTGCAATGGACGGATGGTTCCGGCCGGTATGGTCTGACGCAGGTGACCAACTATCCGTTGGATGGCGCGGTGCAACTGCAGATCAGCGGATCGCGGCCCGCCGAATACACGCTCTACGTCCGCATTCCCGCGTGGGCCGGGCCCAATCCCACGGTCTCGGTAAACGGCCGGAGGATCTCGGCTGTCCGGTCCGGCGCCTTCGCGCGCATCGGTCGCACCTGGAAGGATGGCGACCGGCTCGAGGCCGAGTTCCCCATGCCAGTTCGCCTCGAGGCGGTCGACGCCCAGCACTTGAACCAAGCGGCGCTGCTGCGAGGCCCGCTTGTTCTGTTCGCGATCTCCGAGTCGCAACCTGCTTTCGACAAAGCAGAATTGCTTCGCGCCGCGTGGGGCGACAAGCGGGCTGGCGAGCTGATCGCCAAACCGACAGAAGGAAGGCCGGTTTCAATGCGGCCATTCATGAGCATCCAGGAAGAAAGCTACAGCACGTATGTGCAGCTGAGGTCTTGAGACGGATGCCCGAGCGAAGCTTTGGGTCCTGGTGCGCACCGTTCCAATCGTCATCCACGTCCGCTTGTTCTCTTATGGGACGAAGTCGCCCGTTGGACGGCTTCGCAGCGCGGGCGTAGTTCTGGCCATTTTGCTCACGTCCGCTCTTGGATCGTCGCAACCGGTTGCAGACAGCGTGCGGATCGATGTGCACCTGGATCAGCCGGACGGGACGTTCCCGCCGATCTGGACTTTCTTTGGATACGACGAGCCCAACTACAGCTACGCGCCCAATGGACGGAAACTGCTTGCTGACCTGTCAGCCCTCAGCTCGTCGCCCGTCTACGTTCGCGTGCACAATCTCCTGACGACCGGCGACGGCTCAGCCTCCCTGAAGTGGGGTTCCACGAACGTCTATACGGAGGACCCCCGCGGCAATCCCGTATACAGCTGGACGATCCTGGATCAGATTTTCGACACGTTCCAGTCGGCTGGGGTGAAGCCGTTGGTGGAGATTGGTTTCATGCCGGAAGCACTCTCCAGCCATGCGCAGCCCTATCGCCACAGTTTTCCGCAAGAACCGGTGGGCGGGATCTTCACGGGATGGGCGTATCCGCCGAAGGACTACCGGAGGTGGTCCGATCTCGTGGTTCAGTTTGTGCGGCACTTGCGGCAGCGCTACGGCGACGGCGAGGTTCGGACGTGGCTGTGGGAAGTCTGGAATGAGCCGGACATTCCCTACTGGAAAGGAACTCCGGAAGAATATTTCAAGCTTTATGATTTTTCAGTGGACGCGGTTTTGCGCGCTCTTCCGGAAGCGCGGATTGGCGGCCCCGACAGCACCGGTCCGGCAAACCCGAAAGCCGCGGAATTCTTGCGGCGGTTTCTGGAGCACTGCGCCCGCGGCAAAAACTACGTGACTGGACGGGTCGGCTCTCGTCTGGACTTCATCTCGTTCCATCCCAAAGGTTCACCCCAGTGGCTGGGCGACCATGTACAGATGGGTCTTGATCGCCACCTGGCAGCCATCGAGCAGGGCTTCGAGATCGTTGCGTCCTTTCCCGAATGGCAGCGCACGCCCATTGTTTTAGGCGAGTCGGACCCCGAGGGGTGTGCAGCCTGTTCGGCCAGGAACAATCCGCAGAACTCCTACCGGAACGGGCCGCTTTACGCCGCCTATACAACCGAGATCCTGAACAACATTCTTGCGCTGGCCCGCAAACACCGCATCAATTTTCTGGGAGCTGTGACCTGGGCGTTTGAATTCGAGGATCAACCGGCGTTTGAGGGCTTTCGAGAATTGGCCACGAATGGAATCGACAAGCCGGTCCTGAATGCGTTTCGCATGTTTGGATTACTTGGAAACGACCGGTTAAAGACAGCCAGTGCGGGCGCTCTACGACCAGAGGACATCCTGCGGGGGGGAGTGCGGGGACGGCCCGACATCAACGTGATTGCCACTCGAAAGGGCCGCGAAGTTGAGATTCTGATCTGGAATTATCACGATGACGATCTGCCGGCGGCCCCTGCGGCGATCGATCTTTTTCTCGACGGTCTCCCGCAACAGGCCCGGCGCGGCCTTCTTGAGCACTACCGCGTCGATGCGGACCACAGCAACTCGTTCACCGTATGGAGGGACATGGGATCGCCTCCGGCGCTCTCCCAGTCGCAATCCGAACAACTGCAAAGGGCGGGGCAGCTGCAGTTGCTGGGTTCTCCGGCATGGATCCGGATGGAGAAAGGCACCGCGCTGCTGCGGTGTGCCTTGCCGCGCCAAGGCCTTTCCCTGGTACGCATATCGTGGGAGTGAGCGACTGCGAAAGCATCGCGGGTTTTTCTGTGCAGTGTAGAAGCAGAGAGCGCCTGGGATTCCACCAGACTTGGCTCCGAGCAAGGGAGAGATTCATGATCAAGCGTCGAGCATTCCTCAGAAACGGTGTCCTCGGAGCAGGCGCCCTCCTGGTTTCAAAGTATTCGTCCTTTGCGTGGGCGGCATCCGCGGGTGCCGGGTCCAAGATCGAGATTTTGCCGGACGAGCCGCTGGGAATGATTTCGGCGAACCTCTACGGGCACTTCGCCGAGAATCTGGGAGGCGTGATCTACGACGGAATCTGGGTGGGCCAAAACTCGAGCATCCCCAATATCGATGGTATTCGCAAGGAACTGGTCGAACACATGCGCACCATCAAAGCGCCGGTCATTCGCTATCCCGGTGGCTGCTTTGCGGACAGTTACGATTGGCGGGACGGCATCGGCCCTGCGGACAGGCGTCCGCGCCGCACGAATTTCTGGGAAGGTGTGGAGACGCCGAATTCCCCCAAGACCCACAAATACGATCCCAACCAGTTCGGCACGAATGAGTTCATCCACTTCTGTAAGTTGATCGGCAGCCAGCCCTACCTCGCGGCAAATCTCCGCAGCCTGCCCGCTGAGGAGTTCTATCGCTGGGTCGAGTACTGCAACTCACCTGCAGGCAGCACGACCCTGGCCGACACCCGAGCTGCCGCTGGATACGCTGATCCGTTCCAGGTGCGCTTCTGGGGCGTCGGAAATGAGTCCTGGGGGTGTGGGGGCAATTTCACTGCCCAGGAATATGCCGTCGAATTCCGCCGTTTCACCACTTGGGTTCCGCACTTCGGACAGGAATTGTCATTCATCGCGTCGGGACCAAACGACGATAGCTGGGAGTGGACGCGCAGCTTTCTCGAAGAGATCGTCCGCAAGGGGCCCGGGCAGCTGCCTTCGATCTACGGATTGGCGCTCCATTACTACGCCTGGAATCTGAGCCGGGGCCGCACCCGGGACTGGAATACAGGGAAGGGCGATGCCTTGAAGTTTGACGATGTGGATTGGTATGAGCTATTCCGGCAGGGCGATGTCATGGAGTCTCTAATCACGGGACACTGGCAGATCATGGGCGAGGTCGACCGGGAGCACCAGATCAAGCTGGTCGTGGACGAGTGGGGTCCATGGTATCGCCCGGGCAGCGAGATGACGCCCGGTGACATCCTTGAACAGACTCCAACCCTGCGAGACGCAGTTTTCAGCGCAATGACCCTGGACATTTTCAACCAGCACCCGGAAAAGATCGCGATGGCAAACTGCGCCCAGCTGATCAACTGTCTGAACAGTTTGTATTTAGCGCACGAGGACAAGTTTTGTGTCACGCCGGTAGGCCATGTCTTTGCTATGTACTCCGCGCATCAAGGCGGTCAGTCCTTGCGCACCCTATTCTCGGCGCCGCGAGTCCACTACGATCGCGATGGCAAGCCCGCCTCCTTTGCGGGGCTCAAGGGTTCGGCGTCACTCCATGACAAGGTACTTGTTCTGACGGTGGTCAATCCACACGTGAGCGAAACCTGTGATGCAGAGGTCGCTATTCCGGGTGCCGCAATCAAATCAGGAACGGCCATAACGCTGGCGGCTTCGGACCTTCACGCCCACAATTCCTTCGATCAGCGGGATGTTGTCGTACCGCTGACAAAGGCGCTCGAAAACCGGAAGCCAGTTCTTACGTATCTGTTTCCAGCCGCCTCGGTAACGAAGCTTACGTTGACTCTGGAGTAGCCTGGACTGATTCACGCGGGCCAAGGCAGGAGGGAATGGCCAGCTCTAGCAGACGACTTTCGAACTCTTCTGGGTAACGATCTTTTCGAACCAGCATTTTCACTTCTTTTAACGACCGAGTTGCCGACCGCTGGAGGCAGGAAACCGGGAAGCATTTCTAGTCCACAGCACAGTCAAATCCGCATGAGTTTGTTGAGCTCGGCCGTTATAACGCACCGCTCGAGGAAACCGAACTGGCCTTTGTCTTTCACCTCGGATGCAGCGTCGAGCAGACCCGTCATTGCCGCGCGATAGAGTGAGGTCGCAAGGCTGATGCGCCTGACTCCGGCCGCAGCGAGTTCACTCACCGAAAATGACTTTCCCTTGATTCCCGCCATGAAATTGACCGGCTTTGACACCGCCGCACAGACTGCGCTCACCGCGGCCAGGTCAGGCAGGCCGGGGGCGAAAAGAACATCGGCTCCAGCCTGTTCGAAGGCCTGAAGGCGGCTGATGGTGTCGTCCAAGCTCGGGGCGGAGTAGAGGAAACCATGCGCCCGCGCGGTCAGGATAAAGGGGAACGGCAGTGCGTGTGCCGCTTGCGCGGCTGCAGCAATCCGTTCGACAGCCAAGCGAACATCGTACAGGGGACTTTCTTGGTTGCCCGTCGCATCCTCGATCGTGCACCCGACGAGTCCCGCCGCGGCCGCAAGCCGGATCGTTTCCGCCACGACTTCCGGCGCGTCGCCAAACCCCTTTTCCAGATCCGCAGACGTGGGCAGATCCGTCGCATCGACAATCAAGCGCGCGTGCGCCAGCGCCTCATCTCGCGTCAACCCGCCACCTCTTCGACCACGCGCAGAGGCGGAGGCGGCGCTCGACGTGGCTAATGCCTGGAAGCCGAGCCCTGAGAGAATGCGGGCGGAGCCGATATCCCATGGATTCGGAATTACAAAGACGCCAGGGGCGTCGTGAAGGGCGCGGAAGCGAGCTGCCTTTTCGCTCTGGGTGACACTCATAGATTCATTGGCGATCCAGATCTCCTCTATCCTACCCCTCAACTCCGTTGGTTCGAATGGTTGCGCACCGGCAGGTCGCGGCTGCCGATGGCCGCCGATCCCGATCGTGCTACTGGCAATCCGGAAGGCATTGGTGCGAGGAAAGCTAGCGGGCTTATTCAAGCGAGTCGCTAGAGATTCTGATAGCGCCCCTCCTTTCCCGGGTGGCCTAATCACACGCCCCGGACTTCGGGTTTTCACTGAGAGCGATGTCATGATTGAGAAAGCCCGAGGAATTCTCCGATGATCTCCAATCAAACGGTGACCGTGTTTGGCGCGTATGCCCGGACCGACGTCTTTTTCCAGCGACCACGGGAACAGCATGACGATGCTAGGGTGGTTGAAGCCATCGATCGAGCACGCGCATACGCGGAAGCCGGCGCCGATGGGCTCTTCGCGCCCGGTCTAGCGGATATCACTCTGATCGCGCGCCTGGCTGAAGCGTCGCCTCTCCCCCTGAACATCATGGTCGGCGACGCTACTCCGCCAGTGCGCGCACTGGCTGACGATGGCGTCGCAAGGGTCAGTCGTGGCCCAGCCCTTACCTCATGGTGATGAAGGTGCCGGAGGAAGCGGCGCGCCTAGCGAGCGCATGATGCGAGAATTCACTAACCGCGCACACTTGGCCAGGTCCGGTCCTTCGCCGTCTATTCGGCTGAAACTTCGATCGCGCTTAGGGCCGGTTCAATACGCGGGCCGATCTGTGGCGGTCGTCGCCGCGCGTCGCCATCCCGCGAAGGCACCACCTCCGGCACCTCCCAATATTTTCAGACCGTGAGCGACGAGATACGCAAAGGGCTCGGGGCGAGCCAAAGTCAGACCCACGTACAGAAAGGTAGCAGCGACTCCGACGAGCATCCCGTGTGAGACGAAGCCTGATTCGAGCCGTCGCCCGACCCAGAGAGCGAACAGGAAACACATCACAAGTGATGCCGATGGCGCGGCATAGAGCAGGGCATGCTGGCCCCATATCATAAAAACTGGAATCACAATCGCGAAGACCGATGCTTCTGCCAGAAATCCGCCAATCAAAGCGCGCGCCCAATGAATTCGCGTGGAGGTATTCATGTCGAGTCTCCCGCACAGGATTTTGGCTATTGCTTCCTCGTCAAAGCTCTTGGTGCCACGTTTCTCCGGGCTGCGTCCTGGGGCCGGTTGAGTGGTAAGCATGAGGCAAACGTTCGTGGGGGCCTCGTCGTCCCACCTTCCCCTAACTGGGACAAGGATCGCGGGTCGGATGGCACAAATTGCTGTTATTGTTCTGGCAGCTTCACCATGGCCCAGCCTTCCTCAGGGATAGCCAAGGGTCGCAAATATTCCCCCACGCATCTGGAAATCCGGATGCTCCATACATGACTGCTCCGAGGTCTCTGGCCATTCGGCGAAATTGGTCGCTCGTCCTAGGCAACCGTCAGTGTCTTGGGCTGGCCGTTTCTTTCGATTCCGCCTTGATGTGCGCAGCAATCCACCACTTGTATCCGAAGGGATCGACTACGCCCGCATTGCGGTCACCATAGGGCTGGTCTGCGGGTTCCCGCACCTGCTTGGCTCCAGCCGCGATGGCCTGCTGAAATCTCGCGTCGCAGTCATCGACATAGAAATGCATGCTGACGGGTGAACCACCATAGTGATCCGGACTGAACGCCCCGATTTCTGGATGCTCGTCAGCCATCATGACGCAGGTATCGCCGATTTGGATTTCGGCATGTCCGATGCACCCGTCTGGGCGAGTCATCCGCATTCGCTCTGTAGCCCCGAACGCCGTTTTGTAAAATTCAATCGCGGCGGTGCAGTTCCTGATGATGAGATAGGGTTGCAACGTGTTGTAGGCGTGGGCAACGGGCTCTGTAGCGGGCATCGCGTCCTCCTCAATCGCCCAATTGTTGCACGGCGGGAGGAAAGTCGGATTGTAAGAAACTGACCAGGTCGGAATCCCTACAAGACTGGGACGTGGTTCAGGTGCTCGGTGGCGCGTGCCAGGTACTGGCTTGGCGTGAGCCCAGAAAACTCCCGAAAATCGTGGATGAAATGGGCCTGGTCGTAGTATCCGCAGTTCAGTGCCCCCTCAATCCAGTCAACCTCCCGCAGACCATGTACCGTCTCCAGTATGCGTTGGAATCGGCGTACACGACAGAAAGCTTTCGGTGTGAGGCCCACTTGGTCGTGGAATATTTGGATGAATCGACGCTGGCTGAGGCCGATTTCGCCAAGCACAGACGCGACCCTGATTTTATGCGGGCGCTGACAGAATTGCTGGCGTGCAAATGTGACCGCCGGATGCAGTTCGAGTGGTTTCACGAGCTGTGCCAAAAGATACTGCTCGGCCAGGAGGAACATCGCGTCGATCGTCGGTGCAGCTAACAGCCTCTCGCGCAGTTGGTTTGCAGCTCCCGGCCACAGAAACTCAAGCTCCATCGATCTATTCTCCATTTCGCAGGCCGGCATTCGGAAAAACGGAAACGCCCCGCCGGGCTGAAACTGAATGCCAAACACACGGTCTTCCTGCATCGTGTCGATGACGAAACAGCTCGTTCGGGCGCCGGAAATGACCGACTGACCGTATGACCTGTGGCTGCCGAGGTCGTCCGCATCGTAGATTCGGATCGGATCATCGCGGAGATTAAAAACGATGCTGGCCTCACCGTTCGGCATGAGCCGCTCTTTCGCGTGCGTCTGCGGAGCGCCTTCCCAGTACCAGAAACACTTTACGAACGACGATAGGGGTCCATGCGGGACGTGTTTGCGCGAGACAATGGCCACGGACGTATTTTACGCGTAGGGGCTCTAAGCATGGAACGCGCAGCGCTCCTGCCGATGCGGCATAGGCTGGACGCCTCGTTCGGTCCGGTCACTGAACCGTCGAGAAATGGTTCACCAACCAGGACTGATTGCCGTTGTGTTCCATGATGAATGCATCTGCCACGGCATCGGCGGTGGTCATCTGGGGATACCCGCGGGGAACAAAGTGGCAGTGAAAACTCCTATGACCGGGCGGTAGATGGTTATGGTTCCGTTCGTGAGCCTGCTGCGCTCGGACTTCATGAAACGTGGCTAGTGCGTCTCTTGACAGCTCAGAAGCGGGCTCTCCTGACATGGGCCAGGGACTTGGGCGTCGGGATTTGGACAGACCTGTCAACGGACAGACGCGCGCGGTAGTAGTCCTCTGCTCCATTGCTGCGGCGTCATGCGGATGGCCTGTTGCGTAGCCAATTCTCTCCCGCTCCAGTGACCAGGATATGTGGAGGGCCGCGTGCTCTTCGAAAAAGAAGGCAGAAATGCAATGGCGCGCGAGACAATACTTTACATATCCGACAAGGCTGCGGCCAGCGACTCGATCTTAGCCGCACTCAAGACCACAGGCTATGAGGTCGTTAGCACTGACATCTCAACCCAAGCGATCGCTCTGCTATTCATCATGCATTCGGTTACTGGCATCGTGCTCCGTGACCGGGCGGGAGAACACACCAGCTTTGACGTGGCGCGAAGCCTGCGAGCACTTCGCCCAGATGTTCCGATCGTGCTGCTCTGCGAGGACCGAATCGACCGATTACCGACCTACGTGGATGCTTGCGTGAACACCGGACAGCCGATCGAAAGGCTCACTTCCGAGGTACAGCACTGGCTCACCGCAGAGCGTTTCCCAGTCCTGCACAGGGGCCAACTCAGCCCGCAAGACGGGGATGAGGAGCAAGACATCGATCGTGTAGCCGACCTGGCTGTCAGTATTTCGGGTCTGCCATCGGCCACGCGTGCCTTCACGCGGATTCGGGACAAGAACAAGTAGCTTCACCGGGAAACGTCTGTTGGCAACTAGATCGCCTTGACAAGAAGGGGAACCTCGATCCGGCCGAATGTTTCTCCCGTGCGGGCGTCCACCAGGACGGCCCTGAAAGAAATTGCTTGTGACTGTGGTGCCGGCTTTTGAAAGTATAAGAACCCGGCGGTTGTCCCATCTTCGGACACCGTGCCCTCGGCAACGGCTTTTTCAACCATTTGTTCTGTCGGCAGCGGAACCGAGACATAGTAGGCGTCCGAATAGGCCCATCGCGGTTGAAGGTGCTGATAGCTGCGGCCGGTTACCCCGTATGGAGGAATGTCGGTGTATCGCCGATCGTTTGCAGCCGCCAGCGAAAAATTGCTGTAGCGGACTGCCAGTGGATGTGAGCTGTCATTCCAAATCGTAACCTTCAACGCAAGCACCCTTTCGCCGAGGTCGCGAGGGCGCCCATCCCAGGCGCTCGTTTGCACGAGGATCTTGACTCCGCGATCGGAACCCTTGGCCGACTCAGGCTGGGGAGCCAAGAACGCGCTCGGCGCTGGCACAACCACTTCACGCTTCGTGGAACAGCCAACAACGCCGAGAACAGCAGCCGTCAGCACCACCAAGCGGACGCCTGCGCGAAAGTCTCTCCTCAACAGCACCCAATTCTTCATTGCTCACTCCTTTTTTGCTGGCTTGAACGACAACTCACCAGCCGCAGCCGTCTGGGCGTCGGCCTGAGACCACTTGGGGTTCACACCGTTACGAACGCTTTCGGCGCAACAATCTCCTCACCCGTCCCCGGCTGTAGTCAACTCGAAAACGGAGGGAGAGGTGGCTTGGAACCCAACGCGACAAAGCGAAGGGATCGTGGCCGCTCACCCAAGCTCACCACTTGAGGTCGCGTCTCTACATCGTGAGCAACTGTTCTTCCAAACCGACTTGCCCCACACTCGTTCTCCAGCAAAATGCAACCAGCACCGCGCCGGTTTTGTCTCTCCTTCTGCGCGCCACTCACTCCGATCCGGATCACCTCCGATCGCAAGATTCGCTGGTGGAATGAATGACATGTGTTTTCTAACATCGTGAAGCGACGACAGACTGACACCCGTCAAAATGATGCCGCAGACAGGTCGCTGCGGTCTCGAGTTGCAATCGTGCCCCTCAATGACTGGCCTGCCTATTAAGCAGTTGGCTGACTGGCAAGGACCTTGCATGCACTCTGAGATGCGTGGTTCAGAGTGTCAGATCAGGACTGGATGCAAGGCAGCTCGACAACGCACGTTGAACGCCCAGGTTCAGCAGCCATACCCAAAAAGGTCGACATGCGTCAGCCAAGGACTTGCGGCGAAACCTAATATTGATAAGTGGAAACTGAATGTGTTGTGTCGTACCAGCTTGGCCATCCTGCTCGCAGGTCTCGCGTACGCGGCTGCACCCACAACGCGGCAACTCACACCGGGCAATAGAGCGAGAGTCAAGGTTTATCGTCGGCAGGGATGGGAAGCTTCTCCTCGATCTTTCGGATTTCCTTCGGTGCATGTTTCCGAAACAAGCGCTTCATGTCGGGTGTAAATTCGCGTAAGAGATCGCCGATCGCATCAGAGCTCAGGGCACCACCAAAGCGATTCAGCGTGTCATCGAAAGTTCGATCGTGTCTTGGGTAGTAGGAGTTTTGTAATGAACTGGTGAACAAGGCCCCCAGAAACTCGGAGCTGTTGAAAGTACCACCGCCCTTGTCATTGTTCGTGACCACGACTCTGGTTACTGCGTACCACGCTCGGGAGATGAGCGTTCGCTTGTGCGAAGGAAAATATCGAGGATCCTGATGCAATATCGTCGATAGAGCAAAAGTCTGGATGAATCTCCGCGATTCTGTGTCTGCCAGAGTCGCGCCAAATCGCTTCCCCTAACCTTGCATACCTCCGCCATAGTGGGGCCACTGCCCCTCTGCGTGGGCCCAAGTCGCCTGAAATCCTGCTGACGCGAATGTGTAGGGCGAGTACGTTTGCCTAAGAAACAGGTGGAATTTGCACCGCGGGGAGAGAGGGCTGATGGGTAGTAACCCTTGGGTCGCGGTGGCCGCGTTGGTATTCGTCGTGGCTTGGGGAGGAGTGTCGGGCAGCTGTAAACTGCAGGAACTGCTGGCTTTCTGATCCAATGGTCCGTGCTGGATGGATGCTGTCCCGTTCTCTCCAGACCCGTGGTCGACGGTTATGGATGGAGGTGAGGGCGTTTGTTGCGGGGTGGACCACTGTTGCGCTTGGGCGAGGCTCTGCGTGATCGCGATCACCATCGCTACTAGCAGAGTATGAATGATCGACCTCATCTTTCATTCACTTTGGCAACCGTGACCATTGGCTGTATTGATCATGCATTCAGGCATCCAAACCCTCCCGTTCTGGAAGGCACGAACGCTGCAGACGTTTGTCGCCTAGGGACAGGAGCACCCTGCGCGGTACAGTTCTGTTCAGCGATCCGGGCATTGCGCACCAGGAGGGGCGCTTGAGGCAGCTGCTATGGGCCCGTTTGCGGAATTTGCGGCAACCGTTCAGGAATGCCAAGACGCAAGGACCTTTCCGCCAGGTTCGAACAACGCAATCGCCGGTCTCTTTACGCTTCGGTCCCCGGCTAAATCGACCGACAGGCGGGCGTATGCGCAAACAAAAGGGACTTAAGAGCTCTCAGACATATTCGTCATGCGTTCCGCAAGCTGAGGCGGGTCATCGTCAAAATGCGGAACCTCTCCAACGACGCACTCCTTGGCGCTGGCGTTACAAAACAGACCAGAGCGATGCGTTACGGCGATTGCTGGAATCTGTACTTGCGCCCGAGAAGCAGGTCAACGTGTGCGTGATTCCGCCAAGTACCGCCACCGCGGGGTCGCCGAACTGGCGCATGAATTTTCCAATCGTGTGCTTCGGAGGCTCGGGCGGCGCGAATTCCCAAGGGTTGGGATGTCCCCTGGCGGCCACAGGTCCAGACGCTATTCCGCAGGGTCGTAGTTCAGATTTTGTCCGAGCCAGCGCTCGACTTCTGCAACGCTCATCCCCTTGCGTTCGTGATAATCCGCGACCTGATCGCGGTCGATCTTGCCGAGGCTGAAATATCGCGATTCCGGGTGGGCAAAGTAGAGCCCACTCACGCTCGATCCGGGCCACATCGCAAACGACTCAGTAATCAGCATTCCAGTGTTCGCCTGCACATCGAGCAAACGCCAAAGCGCGCCCTTCTCCGTGTGATCCGGGCACGCCGGGTAACCTGCGGCTGGCCTGATCCCGCGGTAGTTCTCTTGGATGAGATCCGCGATGCTCAGACCTTCTTCACAACCGTAACCCCATTCATCCCGAACCCGCTTGTGCAGGCATTCGGCGAAAGCTTCAGCCAGGCGATCAGCGACGGCTTCGGCCATGATCGCGTTGTAGTCGTCGTGCTCGGCCCTGAACCGGTCGCACAGTTCCTTCAGGCCGATCCCGCTGGTTACCGCGAAAGCACCAATGTGATCGGGCAGCCCTGTCTCCTTCGGCGCGATGAAGTCGGCGAGCGACCGGCAGGGCTCGCCTTCCCTGCTTGATTGCTGGCGGAGGAAGTGGAATCGCTCGAGCACCTCTGCGCGTGTGCAGTCCGGGTACAGTTCGATATCGTCGCCCACGGCGCTGGCGGGAAAGAAGCCGTATACACCACGCGCCGTGATCAGATTCTTCTCAATCATGACATCCAGGAGAGCATTGGCTTCCGTGAAGATCTGGCGCGCCTGTGCACCGTGCTGCTCGTGCTCGAGAATGCGGGGATAAATGCCTTTCAGCCCCCAGGTGTGGAAGAACGGCGTCCAATCAATGAAGTCGCGCAGCGTCGCCAGAGGAAAATCTTCCAGTACGCGCACACCGGTAAACGCAGGTATGGGAAGGTCTTCGGCGCGCCACTCGATCGGAGTCCGCCTTGTGCGAGCGGTGTCAAGGGAGACGACCCTCGGGCGGGGCGCGGAGTGGGCCTTGCGGACCGCCTCGTAGTCGGCGCGATGCTGCGCCACGAACGCCGACTTTCCCTCCTCACTGAGAAGACTGGTAGTCACGGGCACCGCCCGGCTGGCATCCAGCACGTGGACCACGGGCTCACTGTAGTGGGGCGCAATCTTGACGGCCGTGTGCGCCCGGCTAGTGGTTGCACCGCCGATGAGCAGAGGCAACTTGAAACCCTGACGCTCCATCTCGCGGGCCACATGCACCATCTCGTCGAGAGACGGCGTGATCAGGCCGCTGAGGCCGATCATGTCCGCGTTCTCCACCCTGGCGCGTTCGAGGATTTTCTCGCAGGGCACCATCACTCCCAGGTCGATGACCTCGTAGTTGTTGCAGGCGAGGACGACGCCGACGATGTTCTTGCCAATGTCGTGAACGTCACCCTTGACCGTTGCGAGCACGATTTTTCCCTGCGCCTTGACCACCTGGCCCGCCGCAGCCAGCGAGGCCTTCTCGGCCTCCATGAACGGCGTCAGGTGCGCCACGGCCTTCTTCATAACCCGGGCAGACTTGACCACCTGGGGCAAGAACATCTTGCCGGCTCCGAACAGATCACCCACCACGCTCATGCCAGCCATCAGCGGGCCCTCGATAACCAACAGGGGGCGGGCCAGCTTGAGGCGGGCTTCCTCGGCGTCGACTTCGATGTAGGTGTCTATGCCCTTAACCAGTGCGTGAGAAAGACGCTCCTCGACCGTGCCGTTGCGCCATTCTTCGGCCTTTTTTTCACTCGCTGCCGCGCCCGTCCCCTTGAGCGATTCGCCGTGCTCCACCAAGCGCTCTGTCGCGTCGGGACGGCGGTTTAGTAGCACGTCCTCGACCAGCATCTTCAGCTCAGGCTCAATCTCCTCGTACACCTCGAGCATCCCGGCATTCACGATGCCCATGTCCATGCCCGCCCCGATGGCGTGATAAAGAAAGGCGGAGTGCATGGCCTCGCGAACCTTGTTGTTGCCTCGAAAGCTGAACGAGATGTTTGATACGCCACCGCTGACCTTCGCGTGCGGCAGGTTTGCCTTGATCCAGCGCGTAGCATTGATGAAGTCAACCGCGTAGTTGTTGTGCTCCTCCATGCCGGTGGCAACGGTAAGAATGTTCGGGTCGAAGATGATGTCTTCGGGCGGGAAACCGACCTCGTCGACCAGGATCCGGTAGGCGCGTTCGCAGACCCGGATCTTGTCCTCGTAAGTCGCGGCCTGGCCCTGTTCGTCGAAGGCCATCACCACCACCGCCGCACCATATTTCAGAACCGTGGCGGCGTTTTTGCGAAACTTCTCTTCGCCTTCTTTCAGCGAGATCGAGTTCACGATCCCCTTGCCCTGAAGACACTTGAGCCCTGCCTCGATGACCTCCCATTTCGAGGAGTCGACCATAAAGGGCACCTTGGCGACTTCGGGTTCGCTCGCCAGCAACTGCAGGTAGCGTGTCATTGCCGTCACGCCGTCGATCATGCCCTCATCCATGCAGATGTCGAGGACATTGGCGCCATTCTCGACTTGCTGCCGGGCTACGCTTACCGCTTCTTCATATTTGCCTTCTTTGATCAGCTTGGCGAACTTCGGCGAACCGGCCACATTGGTCCGCTCACCGATCACGATGTAGACGGCGGGCTGCTGCGTGAATGGCTGCGAGCCCGAGAGACGGAGCGGCTTCGGCTGCGTGGGCTCGGCTGCGCTCACCCCATCGGACACGCTCACGCTCGGCTCTCAATCGGGCGAGCAAAGGATTCCCCGGTGGATGTCGCCCTCCACTTTCGCGGAGGCTGGCCTTCGAGCGCTTTGGCAATAGCCGCGATGTGCTCGGGTGTGTTGCCGCAGCAGCCGCCGGCAATATTAATCAGCCCCGAGCGTGCAAAGTTAGCCAGATAGCGGGCCATGTCCTGCGGGCCCAGATCGAACCCGGTTTCCGAGAGGGGATTCGGCAAACCGGCATTCGGGTAACACGAGATCGCTACGTCCGCCTTTTCCGACAGCTCCTCCAGGAACGGATACATGAGATCGGGACCGAGAGAGCAGTTGAGTCCCACCGACAACGGTTTCACGTGCTGCACCGCGTTCCAGAACGCCTCAGTGGTCTGCGCGGAAATCAATGTCTCGCCGCCACGCCCCACCGCCGCCGAGATCATCACCGGCAGTTCCATGCCGTCCTCGTCGAAGACCTCACGGATGGCGACAAGGGCTGCCTTGGCGTTCAGCGAGTCAAAGATTGTCTCGACCAGGAGCAGGTCTGCGCCGCCGGCGATGAGGGCGCGCACCTGCTGCATGTAGGCGGTCTTAACCTGATCGAACGTGACCACCCGGAAGCCGGAATCATCGGCATCGGGCGAGTTCGAGAGAGACACGGTCAGCGGCCCCATCGCCCCCGCCACGAACCGTTGACGCGAGGTTGCAGTCCCGACACGGTCGGCCCATTCACGGCACTGCCGCGCCGATTGCTCATTGATATCCCAGGCCAGGCTGCCGAGGAACGGATCGTCGATGATCTTTTGGTAGAACGCGGGATCCTTCCGGCCGCCGTGCTCCCGCGGATCGTCGACAAAGAATTCGCTCTGCGTGATGCTGGTTGCCCCGAAGGTGTTCGTCTCGATGATGTCGGCTCCAGCCTCCAGAAACCGGCGATGGATGTCGCCGATCATCTCCGGCTTGGTCAGCGAGAACAGGTCGCCGTTGTTCAGCAAGCTCTTCGTCGAATCCTTGAAACGCTCCCCTCGGATGTCCGCTTCCGTCATGCCATAGGTGCGGATCGTCGTGCCCATCGCTCCGTCAATGATGGCAATGCGACTCTCGAGGACCTTTTCAAGAGGATGTTGGTGGGCTCTAGTCATGTTTCCCTGAGGGCTGCGAACCTGGCTATGTTAACAACGGGAGGCATCACCCCGAGCTCTAGCTTCCTGAACTCGACATTCGACGCCACAGCAGACCTCCTTAATTATAGCGATATGGCACGATCAGCAGGAGGCCTAAACCCTGGGGCGTGCGATCGCTAAGGTGATCGTGATACGGTTGACACTGCCTCGGCGCCTGTAAGGGGCCTCACGGGATGTCCGGTGAAAATCGGCGCGGTCGCGCCACCGTAAAAAGATTTAGCCTTTTCGCGAATGCCGCCTGGTTCTCAGGCATTGACGGCAAGGCTCTCTGCGGAGAGTTGAAAGGGTGCAATCCACGGTGATTACATCTCACACCGCTAGAATGCCATTCGTCGCGGCGGGCGCGGTCACAGGCATTGGCAGCCTGCCGCTCACGTCCATTACATCGGCAATTCGGTCAGTTGCCGAATTTTCGCCGGAAGTCCCCTTCTGGCCCCAGATGCCTCAACTTTCAGAACGGGAGAGTGTCATTGGCCAAGGCCTGGGTATTGTGGCAGAGCTCATTGAGCCTTGCGATGACGGCTACGGTTACCAGGTAAAAGAGGGCCGGCTCGATTTGGTGCTCGAAATCTTTCATCGGAGTAGTGGAGAGCTCACGCCGGCAAACGCAGCAGGATTTGCTGCGTTCGAAGAAGCGTTTTCAGCCGGCCTCTTCAGGTCCGCTGTCGCCGTGAAGGGTCAGATCGAGGGTCCAATCACGCTGTCGGCGTATCTGTTCCACCGGGGCCGGCCCTTCCTGTCCGATCCCGCACTTTTTGCGGCCATCGCATTTCATGTCTCGCAGATCATCTGCTGGCAGATTGATCGCCTGAAATCCACTGGCCTGCCTGTGCTGCTGTTTGTTGATGAACCAGCCTTGTGCCTGGAAGCACCCGTCGCGAACGCTGTCACAGAGGAACAAAGGCTCAACGCATTGGCGGCCACACTGGAGGATGCGCGAGGTCGCGGAGCCTACGCCGGACTGCATTGCTGTGCAGCGCGTCCGTTCGAGCGCATGTGCCGCGTAGGCCCGGACATCATTTCGTTCGATGCCCATGCGGGACTTGACTCGTTTTTTGCTGATTGGCATGCGCTGGACTTCGTGCAACAGGGAGGAACGGTTGCCTATGGAATAGTCCCCACAAGGCCAGGTCTGAACGCCGTCGATTCAGCAAGCATCTTTATTCGCTGGCTCAAAGCAGCATCACTGGCTGGCGATCCCCAGAAATTTGCTCAGCGCGCGATGATCACGGCAACGTGCGGACTTGGACTTCTCGATAGGTCCTCTGTCGCAGAGTCATTCGGCGTCGCTCACAGCATAAGCAAACTGATCAGACCCTTAGCGGGCTCGCCAGAACAATAACACCTTCAGGAGCGTCCTCTTGGATACTGCGAAAGGACGATGGGGTTATTGCCACATAGGGGTAACGATAAGTCCGAGAAGTCAGCTTCTCGATAACTTGCGGGTAGCCCGTGATCCGCTCGCAATCGGCGGTAAGTGTCAATGGTGCTTTCAACTTCCGAGCTAGTACCACGAGAGAACACGGTCGTGAGCCGTTGGGGCGCGGTCGGCCGCAGTATAGTGGATGACGCCGGATTCATTGCTGAAGAAGCTGCGCCTGCCGCCATTGCCGTATGATTGCGGTCGGGCGGTGAGCGTGTATTTGGAGATGCGTCCAGTCGTGTCCGGAGGGGCAGGGTTCAGAGTGATGGTGTAGTTGTATTTCCGGCGGCTGGCGAGGTCTTCGTCGATCAGAACCGCGCCAGGAGGAGGTCCCAGCTCTTCGAGGGACGAGGCAAAGGCTTTGCCTCGATGAGCCCTGGCGTATTCGGCCTGGGCGGCGTTGATAGTGCGAAGCGCGTCAGCCGCTGATGTTTCGTGACCCTCCATGGCGATAAATGACGAACTCGGAATGATGATCGCAAGAGGTATGGCAATTAAAGGTATGACCACGACACGCGCCAAGAGAATAAGTAGGTCGCCTCGTCTGCGCTCCGTGGAGTAATAGGTTTTAGTCGCGCTGCCGAGAAGCACGAATTGGAGGAGGGCGAGAATCGACATCATGACCGCTGTTGGCCACTCCTTCTCGGTCCATACTGCAACTGCCGCACCCGAAACGCAAAGAGCACCGAACGAGCCCCGACTCACAGCTTGTGCTAGAGCCTTTTTGACCCTCCCGGCATCCGTGATGTCGCGCAACTGCCAAAACACCCAGAAATAGGGGAACCAAAGCAGGAATGGAATGAATGCCCACTGCCGTCTGGAGCGAGAGCTGTCTTCCGAATCGTAATGCGTCAGGAGAGAGAAGCATACATGAGGACCATGGGGACGAAGATAGCCAGGAAAATGCAGAAAGCCGAGATGCGGACCGCCCACAGCCAACGTGGATTCAAGGGATTCACATGACAATCATAGCCGCGAAGGCAGAGAGAGAGAGAGAGAGAGAGAGAGAGAGAGAGAGAAACAGGCCACGGAGCTGATGTGAAAAAGCGCAGTAGCTGCCCTCCCACAGCCCATTTGCCCCGCAGGACGAGTCCCCGAAGCTCGTTCACGGCTCATTCCGGACAGATGGCGGCGACTCTTACCTTGGGATTAGTTCAGGGTTCCCGTGATTGAGGAGGAAACCGCGCTAAGCGACAGCACCGTTATCGACTGCCCAACCTAGATCACAGGCTAACGAACGCCGTCGGCCGCGAGAATCTGTTTCAGCTCTACGGCCCAGTGAATGACGACATGCAGACTGCTTCCATGTGGTTGAGGGATGCAGGCACTTGCGCCTCGCGTTGGAAGCGGGCCATAAGCTGCGTGTCCTGGACAAATTCCTGGAGAATCACTTTCAGCGCGACATCTCGTCCCAGCTTCGAATCCGCAGCGCGATACACCTCGCCCATTCCGCCGGTACCGAGCGGCACTCGAATTTCATAGGGACCAAGTTTTGGTGCCAGAGGTGAGGGCCATGCGTGCGGGTGATTATAGTCCAGGGCGTTGCAGCGATTCTGGATGGTTTCGAGGCTGGCGGTAACGACATTCGGTGGCCCCGGGGAATTTCACCCCGAGGCCCTTCGAGAACCGTACGTGAGCCTCTCGACTCATACGGCTCCCAGGGTGAAAACCTTACTGCGCTGCCGTTCCCAGAGGACAGCTACGCAAACCAGTCGTCTGTCGCCGACTGGCTCGCTCGTGGCACACCTAGAAAAGAAACTTCAATGCGAGCTGGAGTATGCGTGCCTTGTGCACTCCTCCGGAGTATAAGAAAGTTGTGCTGCCCTGCGTATTGTTGCCTGAGTTGTTGTTGCCGGCAAAAGAGCCAGCTTGCCCTCCGATGGGGAGCCATTCCGTGTGGTTGAAGATGTTGAAAGCTTCCGCTCGGAACTCGACTGCGGCGCTCTCTTTAATCGGGAAGTGCTTGAACAGAGCCATATCAAAGTTGATGAAGTCTGGATTGCGCACGCTGTTCCGCCCCGAATCTCCAAACGTGAGGCCCGTTGGAGCAGCATAGGCCGCTGGGTTATAGAACAGACGCCCGAGATTTGCGTTCGCAGGGTTCTGAACAACTCCAGCCTTTGGGTCACCTATGATATCGGCGTAGGAGGACGACCCGACTCCATTGGCCACTCCAGCGTTGTCCGTTGGAAAGATGACGCTGAATGGCGACCCGGTGCTGAAGGTGGTGATTCCCGAGTATTGCCATCTCCCGAGCACTCTGTGGGCGAGCCCTGGAGACTTGAACAGCGGGACATCCCATACGTAACCAGCATTAAACACATGACGCTCGCCGAATGAAGAGTCTAATTTGGCCGGAAACAGGAAAGGCGGAACTTCCTGGTGCCTCTTCACCATCGGTTGAAATGTTCCAACAAGCTTGCACCGCGCGGGTCAATGGGCGGCTTGCGTTTCGGGTTGCTCTGCCTGCAATACATAGTCAACGATTAACTTATCGGTGAGCGCGGCGGCGCCTTGGAGATGATAATTCGTGGTCGTGACTACCACCACTACCTGCTGCTCCGGGAAGGCCACCACTTTGTTGCCGCCGGTGCCGTACATTCCCCAGGAGCGCCAGTCTCGGCCGCCGCTGTGAAAGGTTTGCAGCCACCACAGATAACCGTAGTCGGTATCTTCGCGAGCCTGGGCGTGGGGTGTGACTGAGGCTTTTACCCAATCGGCGGGGAGAATTCTGTTGCCATTCCATGTCCCGCCGTTCAGATAAAGTTGCGCGAACTTCAGGAGATCGCGGCTGCGGAGGCCGAGTCCCCCGCCGGTCATCGCCGCGCCTAACGGCTGAAATTGCCACAGCACTTTGGAAGGGGGAATCCCGAGTGGCGCGAACAAATTGTCGCGCGCAAACTCCGGCAGGGGACGCTTCACCGCGCGCTCCAGCAGCACTCCAAGCGTGACAGGCCCGGCGGTGCAGTATTGCCAGCTTCGACCAAAGGGAGCGTCCCTGGGCTTGGGGACCCAGGCGGGAAAGCCGCGAATGGGCAAATCGAGCGTGAACTTGGCCCAGTCCTCCACTAGATACATGCGTTCTTCGTTTCCGCGCGAAAATTCGTTCTCGTCGTCGCACTCGAGCAGCGAGCTCATGGTGAGGAAGTCTTCAATGGTGATGTTGCTCTTTCGCGGATCGGGATTTGTGACGGGCTGCTTGTCGGGGAAATAATCCATCACGTGCGCATCGACGCCAGGCAAGAGATGGCGGTCAATTGCCAATCCGACAAGCGTACCGGTAATGGTCTTGCTGGCGCTGCGCGTATTCCGCAGGCCCTCGGCGCCATCGCTGTCGAAATAATGCTCGTAAACGATTTTTCCGTGGCGCGCGATTATCACGCTGGTGATGGCCTTGAAGTCTCCCGCCTGAATTGCCTTTTGCATTTCCTCTAAGCGCTGAGTGGAGAAGCCTTCCTGAGCAGGATCAACGATTGCTAAACCGTCGCCGGTGCTTTGAGAAAGTGTTGGCTGCGAGACGAGCAGGGCCGCAACCGCCACACCTGCGGCCAATGGAAATGGGCGACGGATCATGGAATCATTCTGCTTACAACCGGGCGCGCGCGTCTTGCAAAAATGAAACGTATGACTCAGGCAGAGGTCCGTGCCGGCATACGACTTTGCGGAACCGGCCTGGAGCCAGGCCATATACGCGTCGAAATGACGTTGTCATATGACTTTGGTCGGTGAATCCGCACATGATCGCAATGTCCGTCAAAGGCATTGCCGAGAACAACAGCAGGTCAGCGGTTTTCTCCAAGCGACGCAATTGTATCAATTGGCCTGGCGTACAGCGAAAATAACTGCGAAAGGTTCGTGCGAGGTGAATCGGATGCACTCCTACGGCAAATGCCAATTCGCGCACCGTGAGTGCTTGCGCGTAGCTGTCTTGCAGCAGCTCATACGCGCGATCGAGCCACTGGGGTTTGCGCACGGGGCTGCGAAGAACGCGAGATCGGTCCCTTTTTGGGATAGCGTCAAGGAGCTCTAGCGAGAGAGACTCGAGATGCAGCCGGGAACCGTGATGGCCACGGGTAGATTCCCAAAGCAACGCACGCGCCAACCCCGGCACCGACCGTCCACCAAAAAAGATGCAGATGGTCGAGACCCGCTGATCGCGTCCTTCAAAAACCGATCTGCGGCGACTGACACGGTAAAGAAACTCCCAGCTCCATGACGAAAATGATCGCGGTGCGTAGTTCCAGGGGGATTGTAGACCAACGGAAGCAGTCCGTCAGTTGTTCCCTCGGCGCTGGAAATATATTGGCCGCTTGTTACGAGAACAAAGTGAGCTTCAACATGGGTATGCGTCTGAACTTGGTCAGGAGGGCGGTCGGCAACACGGTGAGCGAGCGTAAATCCAGGCACGGTCCTTCGAAGCTGCAACCTGCCATAAAAGTCGTCGTGACGAAATATGTGTGACACGCCCGCTCCGACTCAACAACGATGAGGGGCAATTTTAGCAGGTGCGCATTTCATCCTCCTCATGCACGGTCGGGCCCACAAGTGTTCACTTTTTCGAGCCTTGGTAGCTCTGCAAGTGCTTGAAAATGAGCTCAGCGCGGGGTGTTGGGCTGGGATCGGACGGGGCGTGAGGCGCGTGTATAGGTGTGCCATTCAAGGGAAGAGTGAACGCAAAAAGGGCGGACCCTGCCGGTATCACCACGTACTGTTTGCTATCCAGTTCAAAGGTGATCGCCGCCGAGTAGATGGCCGCGCCTAGTTGGACGTGCCAGAGGTCGCGGCCAAGTTTTCCCTTCGAGCACGATGAAATTCCCGTCAGAATCACCGGCAAAGACTACCCCCCCAGATGTGGAGAGTGCGCCTCCGTTCGGATTGCTGAAGTAGGGGAAGGACCATTTCTCCGTTCCGGTAAGAGCGTCGATCGCCTTCAGCGCGCCGGTCGGTCGCTCAACGGGATCAGGAACATAGACGCTGCCCAGAAAATCGTGCCCTGCACGATAGGGTTGTGGCGAACTGGTGAAGACGTCGCACTCGGTTGAGGTGGCAACGTAGAGAAGTCCGGTCTCGGGGTTGTAGGAAGGAGAGTACCAGTTGGTAAGCCCCAGAGCGCCGGGACATACCCGAGTTCCATAGGGGCTCGTCTTGAGGCTGGTGTTTACGACCGGCTTGCCATCGCGGTCAATACCTGTTGCCCAAGTCACATTGCCGAAAGCCTTCGCGAACAGAAATTTTCCATCGGTGCGGTCGAGCACGTAGAAGAATCCGTTGCGATTAGCCTGGATCAGCAATTTGCGCGCGCGTCCTTCCCACTCCGCGTCAATCAGTATCGGGATCTGCGTCGCGTCGTAGTCGTACAAATCGTGGGGTGTGAACTGGAAGTACCATTTTAGTTTTCCGGTATCGGCGTCGAGGGCCAGCATACAGTTGCTGTAGAGATTGTCTCCGCCTCGCTCGCCTCCGTAGTTGCTCGGCGAAGGATTTCCGGTAGGCCAGTACACGAGGTTTAAATCGGGATCGTACGTGCCGGTGATCCACGCGGGAGCACCTCCCGTTTTCCAGGAGTCACGCTCCCAGGTTTCGTGCCCGGGCTGGCCGGGACCGGGGACAGTCTCGAAACGCCATAGTCGACGACCGGTGGCGGCGTCATAAGCATCGATGAAGCCTCTAACGCCGTATTCCCCTCCCGAAATGCCAACGATCAACTCGTTCTTCACCGCTAGTGGCGCCACCGTGAAGGTGTAGGCCTTGCGATAGTCGGCGGAGGTGACGTCCCAGAGCAGATTCCCGGTTTTGGTGTCTAAGGCGATGACATGGGCGTCCAACGTGGCCATGAACAAGCGCTCTCCGAGAATGGCTAAGCCGCGGTTGACCATGCCGCAGCAAGGCTGAAGTTTCTCCGGCAGATTTCGTTGATACCGCCAGATGGCCCGTCCCGTGCGCGCATCGATTGCAAAAGCGCGGTCATTCTGACCGGTTCCATACAAGACGCCATCCACGACGAGGGGCGTGGTTTCAAACTGGCCGAGATCGCCCACTTGAAAAGTCCATTGCATTGTCAGACGAGAGGCGCTGCTGGGATTGATCTGATTGAGCGTGCTGTAGCGCCAGCCGGAATAGCGGCCGGAATAGGTGAGCCAGTTCTGGGGTTCGCGTGACGCACCGAGTAAGCGCTCATAGGTCACTTGCGATTGCGAGTTTGCACTGGCCGCGAGAAGCAACCCTAGCAAGAGGATCTTCTTCATCTGCCTTCCTTAGGTCCGTTGTCCTCACTTCCTCTCAACGTTTCGAGATACGCAATCAGATCCTGAAGTTGTCGCGCGCTGAGCACGTCCTCCGGATACGGCGGCATCAGGGACTTGCGCTCGTGAATCACTTCCTTTACATCCTTCTTGAGAAAAAATTGCAGGTTCTGATCGGACGTAAGCAGTTGAACCGAGAACGTGTCTTCATTCCGGGCAACGCCCGTGATCCTTTCCCCGGCTGCCGTAACCACAGTGACCGCGTCGTACACCAGCGGTAGACCGTAGTGATTGTTGGGATCCGTCATGCCGCTGCTGAGGTCCTTATCGGGCTGCCGAATGGAGTCGATCAGGTAGGAAAGCGACCGCGACGCAGCCACGCGCGACAAGTCAGGCCCCAGCAGGCCTCCACGTCCGTTGACCATGTGACAATTGGAGCAACCGATGCTCTCGAAAAAAATCTTTTTACCTTTGCCTGGATCGCCGGAGACGATCGGGCGCTTGGGCGGCACCAGGGAACGTAGGTAGGCGATGATGGACCAGATCTCCGAATCCTCAAACCCGTTGGCGGGCATTTCCGTCCCGGGGACGCCTTGGGTGATAGTCCGAAAGATAGCGGTGTCTGTCGACCCATGAGTCCAGCGTCCGGAAGTGAGATCTGGCCCGCGACCGCCGCCACGTGCACCTAATCCGTGGCACGGGGAACAGTTGGCGCGAAACAGGGACGCCCCCTCCTTAATCGCCGCTGCCTTACTCTTGGCAGATTCATTGGCTGTAGGTTTCTCAGTTGCACTCGCAAGAGGGGACCGAATGAGCACCCCTCCGAGGAGGGCCGCCGAAATCAGTGCGACTATGCCGGAGCGTGGTGTCTGGGCTTTTTGCAAAACGATACTCTTTTATCGGCATTTCCTTTTTGATGTGGGGATTTTACACCCGCATTCTCCGGCACGTGCAGGAGGCAAAGCGCGCCGCAGATTGCCTAAAACTGGTGGATGAACTATGAAAGGAGCTTCGCACGGTATCCCGCCTTCTACACCCGCCGCTGTTGCACGAGGCTGGCCTGTCCTTGGCTCTCGGGTGGTACTTGGAGGGGCTTGCAGAAAGAAGCGGACTTAATGTGACCCTGGAATTAGATCTCCATTTGCTAAGACTGTCCCCCGATGTTGAGACGGCCATCTTCCGGATCGTGCAGGAGGCACTTACCAACATCCATCGCCACGCACAGAACAAGAGCGCCACGGTACGGATCACCAAGGGTGCATAGAACGTTCGAGTCGAGATAGAGGACAAGGGTCGAGGTATTGCACAGTTCAGTTCCCTAGGCGATGCAACCTTCACGATAGGCGTCGGTATTCAGGGCATGCGCGAGAGGGTCCGGCTACTCAATGGCAAGTTTGAACTGAAATCAGGGGATACTGGAACACTGGAACCACAATTGTCGCGGTTCTGCCGACTCCGTACATTTCCAAACGCAAACTGGAGAGTTAAACGCGCTTCGTGATCAGGCTCCGTCTGATTTCCTTGCCAATGCGCGGCAACAGTGAACATGGCTCTTCATCTGAGCCGCTTTTGCAGTCCGGGTCCTGCTCAATCGATCGCAGGAACGCCTCGAGCGAGATGAGGCGCTTTCGCTCTGTGGCAGGAATCCATCCCTTCCCCCGGAGGTGTTCAGTGAAGTCCACAATGTCTCGCTCTCCGGCTTGGCTGTAGTGAGCAATTTGGCGGGACCGCATGAAGTCGACCAGCGGTTTAAGGTCCGGTCGGTATTCCAGAATCGTGCGCGGTTTCGCAGCGCGGTACGCTCCATAGATGCCGAGGCGTCTGCTGCGCAGAAACGCGGTCTCAGCTTCCTGCCAATCCATTCCGAGATTGTTGCGGTCAGTGCTCCAGCGGTGAGTCGGACGAGTCATTTTGACTCTTTCTCCAACTACCAGACTAGTGAACCTTACCCCTTGCTCACGGTTGATGGTTTTGGACAGGCCAGAATGTGGAAGGGCTTTAGGAATCAAGAACTTTTTTAGTATTGGTCAGGGAGAGAGGATTTTGGTCCTCCGCCCCCCTGGTCCCGAACTTGGGGGCGCGCAGCCGATTTTGTCAGTATTCCATCATTTGAGTGGTGCTACAACCGTCTCAGTCTTGCTGAATCACGCCAGTTTGGGCGTAATGTAAACCCTCCAATTGCAACCCTAGCCAGGGTGTCATTTCATTTGGGGAAGCTAATCTAAGCTCCCAGAATGGCGCCCGCCTGATAATTTCCGGATCGCCGACCACTAGCTCTCTCCTGAAACGGATTCTCCTGAAACGGACTTATGCCGCCGCCGAACAGGGTTCGAGGGTGACTCTGTGGCCAAGCCGGGTTAGCCGTTTAACGAAATAGCGGGTGAGCTTTTCGTGATTGAGCTGATCGAAGTAATTGACCCCCAAGTCCTGAAAGTGACATTTGCGCTTAAGCAGGTAATAGCAGACCACTAGCAAGGAATGGCTAACGGCCACGATCGCTCGCTTGCGGCCCTGATGGGCGGCGATGCGCTGGAAGAAGGCAGCGAAGTAGCTGTTTTTGCACCGGGATGCGCACCAAGCGCTCTGACAGAGCTTCTGCCGCAGCCAGCGGCTTCCCTTGCGAGTCTTTCCGCTGAGACGCTTACCTCCGCTTTCATTGTTGCCGGGGCAGACTCCCGCCCAGGAGGCCAAATCGTCCGCCGAGGGGAACTGGTTCATATCGATTCCGATTTCGGCAATGACACTCCAAGCCGTGGTCCGGTCGAAACCGGGGATCTCGGCTAACAGAGAGACCGCCTCGTCGAAGGGCGCATTCTGCTTTTCGATCTCGGCCTCCAGTTGAGCAATCTGGGCGTCGATGAAGTCCACCCGCTCTAGTTGCTGCTTCAAACGGAAGCGATGGACACCACGGACTCGCCCGCGGAGAGCCTCCACTAGTTGAGGAATCTTCAGGCGGAGTTGCCCCAGGGCCAAGTCCGCCAGTTGCTGAGGATTTTCCTGGCCTTCGACCATGGCGGTGAGCATCGCTCGACCACTCTTTCCCAAGACATCGCTGGCAACCGATCCCAGTTTGATGTTGGCCTCTTCCAAGATCTTTTGGATTCGGTTCTTCAGGCGTGACCGTTCGGCCACCAAACTAGTCCGATCCCGGCTGAGTTCCCGCAAGTCTCGTAATCCTGTATGGGGCACAAAACTTGGCTTCAGCAATCCGTGCTGCAACAGTTGAGCGATCCACTCACTGTCTTTGATGTCAGTCTTTGGTCCCGGTACGTTCCTCATGTGCGTGGCATTGGCCAGCAGCAAGTCAAACTGCCCTTCCAAGAGGTTCCAGACCGGGCGCCAATAAACTCCAGTGGATTCCATGGCCACATGGGTTACTCCCAGACTTCGTAACCAGTCCGCGCAGCTCAGAATTTCCGAGGTCGTGGTCCCGAACTCGCGCAGATGTTTTTGTTCTTTTCGGCCCGCTTCCCGGATCAGTACACAGACCGTGATACTTTTCTTGTGAATGTCGATTCCGCAGCACCGCGCATGTAGTACTTCCATGGCATCATCTCCGTAGCAACAGCGGAAGGGACGCCTGAATCAAGATAGTTTCTCCTACGCGCTCCCCACCCGAAGATGAGGGCTACAGTTCGTTGTGCATAACGGCGTCCAGGCCAAACTTAGACCGCGGGTTCTTGCGACTCCACTGCTAGACAGCCTCTCCAGGCGCTGCTGCTATTCCAAACGATAGAATCATGCCGCCACCAGCACAAGGCCGGCTGCGAGGACCGTTTCATGGTTCGTTGTGCCTGAAAGGCATGAAAAACTTAGCTA